>ERZ773068.9-NODE-9-length-114249-cov-5.310971_pt1 | contig 114249 bp, 140 predicted proteins | sample MGYA00580620_ERZ773068 | MGnify/ENA primary metagenome ERZ773068 (study PRJEB29015, sample SAMEA2737983) | human oral metagenome | biome: human oral; feature: human-associated habitat; material: dental | place: China | collected 2101 ... | reverse complement strand
TATTATTTAATGAATAAAAATATATAAGAAAAATAAAAATTTTCGAGAAAAAATTTTTAAGTTGCCAAAGTGGAAAAAATTTTTATAATCTGCACATAATTTTAGAATTATGTCTTGATTTAAAACCAAAAAAATCTCGAAAAATCCACATCAAAACCCGATGCAAGTTTCGAAGATTCCTTCACAAAAAACATGATTTTCATCAAAAAATACGCCTGAAAATCAGAAAGAAACATCTGAAAGTATTCTCACAAGCGCTGACAAAAATAAGCGTCGTGCTCGTAAGATTTCGGGAATTTTTTTGATTATTTCAGTGCTTGTATTTGGGGCTGTTTTTGCGATTAAAGCAGTCGGAAACATCCCACTCGGCAACAATGACGAATATAAAAATTTCCGCCAAATTACTAATATTTTTGGAGATAATTCAGAAACTCCAAAAACGCCAGAAAAACGTGGAAGCAAGAATATTTTGATTGCAGGAATTGGCGGGCGCGGCCATCCGGGCGGTGAATTGACTGATTCGCTTATGCTCGCGAATATGAATTATGATACAAAAACTGTAACACTTCTTTCGATCCCGCGAGACCTTTATGTGGCATATTCGTCGAATTCTGCTGGAAAAATTAATGCTCTGTATCCGATGGGGCAAAAACAAAATGAAGGCGTAAATCTTCTTGCCAAAAAAGTTTCTGAAATCACGAATCAACCGATTCATCATTATCTAATCATTGATTTCAGCGGATTTAAAAGCATTGTTGATGCACTTGGTGGTGTAGAAGTTAATGTTCCGAAAAAAATTTATGATCGCGAATATCCGAATAACAATTGGGGATATGAAATTTTTTCTCTCAATGCAGGCCTTCAAACGCTAGACGGAAATACAGCATTAAAATTTGCGCGCTCTCGCCATTCAACGAGCGATTTTGACCGATCATCACGCCAACAATTGCTTCTCAAAGCCATCAAGGACAAAGCACTTTCTCTTGGTATTTTAACAAACCCAGCAAAAATCAGTGAGCTCATTGATTCTGTTCGCAATAACCTCAGCACGGATTTGACGGTTGGTGATTTGGTGGACATTGGCTTGGCTTTTAAAGATATGAACAATACAAATATTCTCATGTATTCATATAATAATGAATGTAATGGAATTTGTATGCCTGGTTCGTATCTTTATACACCAGTTCGTGATGATTTTGGTGGGGCATGGGTACTTCTTCCAGAAAATGCTACTCGCTCTCGCGTTTCTCGTTACGAAAATATGCGACAATTTGCGAATCTTGTTTTTGAATTTCCACATTTGCAAAATGCTGAAAAATCGATTCGAATTGTAACAAATTCTAAAAATCTTTCTCAAGCCAAAAATATTCGAAAAAATCTCGAACAACTCGGCTTTCCGATTGATCATCAAAACGCCATTGTACAAACTGGCGCGACTATTGAGACAACCAATATTCACAAATATTATGATAGCGCGACAGCAACTGGATTTGATGACAATCATATTCTCGTAGAAGCACTAAAAAAAATTGAACCATCCATTTCACAATCCACAGGAACAGGCGCAAAATTCGCGACTGGAACCGGACAATATATCGAAATTATTCTCGGAAATGACGCAAAAAATTATTTTCAATTTAAGGGAATTTCCGCTTCCACGGCAGAAAATAATAATTTTTCCGAATCAAACAAAAAATAAAATATTCTAAAAATTTTTTGAGATAATTTTCACTCAATGAAAAAAACAACTTTTTGAAATCACGACGATTTCTCTGAAAATCATTCAGAATCTTCACAAATTTCAACACGAAAAAGACGATCGGTATCATCTTTTGAACGCCATCGTGGAACAAAACCAAATTCGTGGAACAAATCAACTACCACCAAAAAATTCTGGGAAACCGGATCTTTTTGGCGTAGGCTTATTGGTGGTTTTTTGATTTTTATCGTGCTCGGAATATTCATGATTTGGGGATTATTTCTCAATGATTTACCAAACATTCGCGATATCGAAAATGGAAATTTTGCTGAAAGTACGGTATTTTATGATGCAGAAGGAAATGAATATTTTCGATATGGGGAAAATGGAAAACGCATTTATGTCAGCTATGATCAAATCTCACAATCAATCATTGATGCGTTAATTTCAGCAGAAGATCAAGGATTTTTTGAGAATCCCGGAATTGATTTTTTGGGACTTGCACGTGCGGGATTTTATTATATCACCGGAAAACGAAGTCAAGTTCAAGGAACTTCCACACTTTCTCAGCAGCTCATTAAAAATACGCTTTTGACAAATGAGCGCTCTATTAAGCGAAAAATTCAGGAAGCGTATCTTGCATACCAACTCAATCAAACATATAGCAAAGAAAAAATTCTTGAAATGTACCTTAATTTGATTGAATTTGGGCACGGAGCAAATGGTGTAGAGCAGGCTTCTTTGACATTTTTTGGAAAAAGCGCTAAGGATGTAGGACCTCTTGGAGCGACAATTCTCGCTTCCCTTCCAAAAAGTCCAACAGCATTTTCACCATATTCAAAGCGTGAACGATTGATGGGAAAAATCGAGGCATATCCTTCAGATACACCAACTGATCGAGTTTTGCTCAATGATCTGGAGATTGCCAATACAAAATATGGTACACTCTATACTGAATTTAAAAATTATATTCAGAATCTCACTTTCACACAAAAAGGAAATAATTCTGTGGAAGTCTGTGGGATGAAAAAGGAATATGTAGCAAATAGTGCTTACACACCGAATTCTCGCGGTTGTAAAGAAGTAAACTATGAAGATGTTCTCAATTTGCTCGGAAATATCACGGTGAAAGGACAGCTCGCTATTGATGATCATGCACCAGAGGAATATACCATAGAATATAGTGTCGGTCGTAAAGATTATGTGGCAACGCAGATGCTTCGATACAAAAAAATTACGCCTGATGTTTTTGCAAAAATTATTTATGATGGACTTGAATTTCAATTCAATATTCCAGAAAATAATTTGCAATATCCATATTTTATTATGTATGTTCAGGAGCAACTTGAAGCCAAATATGGAAATGATATCAACATCAAAAAAGGCCTCAAAGTCTATACAACTCTACGCCCAAACCTTCAAAAAGAAGCAGAAAAAATTATTGTACAGCAAGTAAAAGATAATAAAAATCAGGGTGCAACGAGTGCATCATTGGTTGCTATGGACAATACTACTGGTGAAATCATTGCAATGGTCGGTGGTCCTAATTATAATGATAATAAAAACAATATGACGACAGCCCTTCGTCAGCCAGGTTCATCATTTAAGCCACTTGTCTATGGACTTGCGATTTCTAAACATCCGATTGGACCAGAAAGTCCTGTGGCTGATGTAAAAACAAAATTTGGTAGTTATGAACCCAACAACTACGATCGCAGTTTCCGCGGAATTATGACGGTTGGGCAGGCGCTCGCCTATTCTCGAAATATCCCAGCTGTAAAAATGTACTTCTTGGCTGGGAATGAAAAAGAAATTCTTCCATTTACAAAAAATATTGGAATCACCACTCTAAATGCGGACTTTGGTTATGGGGCACCGCTTTCACTCGGTTCTGGTGAAGTAAAGGCCATTGAGATGATGCAAGCATATTCGGTTTTTGCGAACAATGGAATCAAAAATGAAGCGCATGCAATCAAGCGAATTGAAGATTCTCAGGGTGGCGTTATCGAAGAACGTGTAAACAAACAAGGACAGGAAGTCTTCTCACCCGCTGCGTCTTACATTATTAGTAAAATTCTTTCAGAAAATAATTATCGCCCAGAATCTCCAACTTGGCGAAATAATCTGACGGTTAGCGGAAAAACTGCTGCCGCAAAAACTGGAACTTCCAATATGGAAAATAAAAAAACTGGAAAAATTTTGCCGCGCGATACTTGGACAGTTGGTTATAGTCCTAATATTACGACCGTAGTATGGGCTGGAAATGTTGATGGCTCGCCACTTAAAGGTACGTGTGATGGCATCAACTGTGCCGCGCCAGCATGGAAAAAATTCATGACATACGCACTAAAAGATTTACCAAATACACCTTTTAAAGAACCAGCCGGACTTTTCAAGATAAAAACAGCAAAACTCAGTGGACTTTTGAGCGATAGTGGTATCAGCAATATGACTGCAGTCAAGCTTGATGAAAAAGATACAGGAAACAAAGAGGTAAAACTTGATGGACTTTGTGGGGGGCCTGTAACCGCCAATACTCCAGAAGATTCTATTGTAATTGGATATACACCAAGTTCAAAGCCTATTGTGGATCGATATGATCCTGAATGGCTCAAAGGATTTTTTGCAGCTGCTAATATTAGCGCAATGGCTAATAATGATGGAAAAACTTCAACAACACCGTGTGATCGCCCAAATTCCAAAGGAACAGTCAATATTTCCACAAAAATTGTTGGCGCGGGACAAAATATTTTGGAAGTGAGTTGGTCTGGTGATCGTCCAATTGCTAAATTCCGAGTAAGTGTTGATGGAAAAGTTTTGAAAGAAACTACATACGAAGATGCTGCTCGAAACGGAACTGATCGCATTAGCACAACGTCTTTGAGTGCTTCAAATGCGATTGTAGTTGATCTGATTGACGCGTATGGATATCGCTATTCATACTCAACCAACGGAAGTGGTGAAGGAACTTCTGAAATTACCCCAACTCTTCCAAGCACCAATGAAGATAACACAAACATTGAACCTAGTGTTTCGATTACGAACCCATCTCGTGGAAGTATTAGTATTTATGCTGGCGACATGTTTAATCTCCGATTTGGGATTACCGTGGGAACAACAAAACGTACCATCAGCGTAACGCTTGATGGGAAAAATATTCAATCAGCAACATCAGGCGATACATTCGTCATTCCGATGCTCACAGCAGATTTGACACCAGGAAACCATCAAGTAACTGTAACCGTCACTGACGGAAATGGAAAAACCGCTTCAAAATCTATAACGCTTACCATTCTAGAACGATAATTATGAAATATTCTAATGTTTCGGTCGCATACGGCGAAAGGACAATTTTGCATGATATTAGCCTCGAGATCCAACCAGGAGAATTTGTTTTTCTGATTGGATCTTCTGGAAGCGGAAAAACGAGCTTTATCCGCACACTTTTAGGTGCCAAAAAAATTAAATCTGGAAAAATTTTGGATGATGCTGGCAATGATATTAGCACACTTTCTCCAAAAAAATTATTACAATATCGTCGAAATCTTGGGATTATTTTTCAGGATTTTAAATTGTTACCACGAAAAACAGTTCGTGAAAATGTGGCGTTTGCGATGGAAGTTTGTGGCTATTCTCAAAAGGAAATTCATAAACGAATTCCAGAAATTCTTGCGCAGGTTGGCCTTTTAGCAAAAAAAGAAAAATTCGTAGAAACGCTTTCTGGTGGAGAAATCCAGCGAACTTGTATTGCTCGTGCCCTTATTCATCATCCACAGATTATTATTGGAGATGAGCCGACGGGAAATCTTGATAAACATAATGCACTGGAAGTGATTCATTTGCTCGAAAAACTCAATGAACAAGGAAAAACAGTCATTGTGGCGACGCACGACGAACATCTCGTTAATACACTTAAAAAACGTGTTATCGCCTTCAAGGATGGGAAAATTTTTTCTGATGAAAAAAACGGTACTTATTGTCTTTAAAATATGATTACTGAGGAAAGTCTCGCCAAAAAATTTATTGGAAAAGGCTTTTGGCTCTACCTTTTTACCTTTCTTTCTGCACCACTCACCTACATCACAAAAATGATTTTGTCACGCGATGTGAGCGTCGCAGAATTTGGAATTTTTTATGGAATCGTGAGCCTGATAACGCTTTTATCAGCGCTCAATGATTTGGGCGGAACTGAAAGTCTCAATTATTTTTTACCAAAATACATCATTCGAAAAGAATATTGAAAAGTAAAATATCTGCTGTGACTCGTTTTTAGGTTGCAGATTTTTTCGAGTTTGGTGATTATCGGAATTATTTTTTTATTTGGCGATACCATTGCGCTCGTGCATTTTAAGGACATTCAAGCATCAGAAATGCTTCGAATTATGTCGATGTTTTTCTTGGGTTCCAATATTTTACATATTTGTACGGCACTTTTTTCCGCGACACAAAATACCAAACTTCAAAAATCTACCGAGTTTGTTCGCTTGGCATCGACACTTGCACTGATGGCGGGAATATTCTTTCTTGATATTGGAAATCTTATCTTGTATGCATGGATTTGGATTTTAGGGGTTTTGATCGCAATTTTGTTTGCGGGATTTTTTGCATACCAAAAATATTATATCATCTATCTCAAAAATATTCCAACAGAAAAAGATGTGATTTTGCGAAAAGATTTTATAAAATACGCGATTCCGACATTTTTGACAGCGAATATTAGTCTCATTTTATCACAAATTGATGCACAGCTTGTGACGGGGATTCTTGGCAACGAAGCACAAGGACTGTATAGCAATTATTTGTCAATTATGACGCTGCCGTTTATCGTAATTGCCCCGATTATGGCGTTTTTATTCCCGGTTTTTACAGAATTACACTCACGCGGAAATACGGAAAAAATTTTATTTTTATACAAAAATTTGATGCTCTATTTTGCAATCATTGCGATTTGGGTTTCATTTTTTCTTTTCCAAACAGGCAAAAATTGGGCAGAAATATTATTTGGGGCGTCATACATCGAATCAGGAATTATTTTACAATATTCAGTACCTTTCTTGATTTTTAATATTCTCAATCAGCTCAATTTTCAACTCTTGGCAGGCACTGGACATGCTTGGAGCCGAACCATCAGCTTTGCAATCGTATTGCCAATCAATATCGCACTCAATATTTTCTTGATTCCAAAATTGGGCGTCGAAGGATCAGCGCTCGCAGTCGGACTTTCGTGGATTCCACTCTATTTACTCACGCTGTACTCATCGCGAAAATATATTTCCCTACCACCGATTTGGCCGATTATTCTCAATATTATTGCGGTGGTCGAGGCATATTTTCTTGGAAAAATCATCACTGAAAATTGAAATTTTTCGTTAGGAAATAGTCTTCTGATAATAATCGGAATATACGGAATTTTCTTCATTTTGATCAATTTTTCTACTTTCAAAAACGCACTGCAAATTTTAAAAACTCATCATTCATAGTATGCAATTTATTTTTTCTGGAATTATTTTTTTCTGTTGGGCGATTTTTGTGATTTTTTTGTATTATTCACAAAATGCGAGCCACATCAACCTCATTCAATCCAATAATTTAGGCTTATTAGTAGGATTTTTAGGGATTTTTGGAATTTTATTTGCGCTCTACAAAAAATTCATGTACCAAAAAAATTCAAGCCTCACAACTTGGAATTTTTGGACGATTTTATGAGGATTTTTTGCACAACTTTTTCTTGTGTGCGTGATGTATTCGGTATTTGTGAGCGAAACATTTTCGAGCGGAAACGCATTTGTTTTGTTTTGAAAAATTCTACAAATACTCACTTATCCGTTTTTTCTCGTATTTTTGTGGCGAGCCGTTGGTGCAACGATTTTGTCACAAAGCATGACTTGGAAAAATATTTCAAAAAAATTCACGATCCCAGCGGAAACCACAATTGGAATGTTCGTTTTTGTCATGGGAATGTTTACGCTCGGGATTTTCGGCGCTATCAAATTCGTAGGACTTTTAGGACTTCTTGGAATTCTGACAATTATAAGTTTTTTGGGTTGGAAAATTATTTTTTCTGATATTAAAAATCTGAAAATCACTTTTTCCAGTTCTCCAATTTCATTCAAAATTATTTCGGCGGAACTTGCTTTTTCAGTGCTTGCATTCGTGATTTCCGTTGCATTTATCAATATTTTGCGACCCATGCCGATTGGTTGGGACGATATCGGGGTATATATGAATTTTCCGCGCCTCATCGCAAAAAGCGGCGAACTTTTGTCAGCCGCAGGAATGACGACTTGGCACTTAGTGACTGCATCCGGATTTTTGATAGGCGACACAACCGCGGTAGCATTTTTTGTGAATCAAATCGGCGGAATTCTCGCGACTATTACGATTATTTCTACGCTCTCACTCTTTTTGGAAAAACCAAATAATGAGAAAAAAACGGATTCGCGTTTTTTGATTTTACCAATTATTTTGGGTGTAGTGTATTATCTGATGCCAATGACGATTTTTCAACAGGCAAAAGATATGAAACTTGACCCCGCACTGATGTTTGTGAGTGTCACAGCATTTGCGGCGCTCATTCTGGCGACAAAGTCATTTTTTGAAAAAGAAAATTTTAAAAAAACGCTTTTTTTGATTTTCTTGGCTGGAATTTTTGTCGGATTTGCCTTCAGCATCAAGGTTACTTCACTGATGCTTATCCTCGCGAGTCTCGGATTTTTATCATACCAAATCCTTGGGTTTGGCGGATTTATCGGATTTTCTGGAATTTTTTTAGCGATTTTTACGAAACTTGGGCTCTGGTCGCAAATGTTTGTGCAAATCCCGAGTGATTCAATTGGAATTTTTATTTGAGGGCTTATAGTTGGGATTTTTGGATACATTTTTGCGTTTTTCAGTCACCAACAAAATATTTTAAAATATACGAAAATTATTGTAATTTTCCTGATTGGTATAGCAATTCCCGTGGTGCCGTGGGTTACGAAAAATTTTATACATCTTTCTGGGCATAAAATTTCGCCGTATAGTCTCATTAACGGAAGTCGCGAAGATCGTTCACTTGGGATTTTTTTCGCGGATTTTGGAAAAATTTATTCCACCAAAGAACTAGCGGAGCGCGAAGCGGACACAAGTTATGCGATGATTACGGACGATGGAACGTCGCTCAATGAAGATTTTGCGAGGTATTTTGGACAAGAAACGGGCATCAATAATTATATAAAATTGCCGGCAAATCTCACTTTACAAAAAAACCAAACGGGCGAATTTACTGATATTACGTATATTTTCTTGGCATTTTTCCCAGTTTCACTTTTGTTGCTTCATACAAAATCCGAAAAAAAATATAAAATCTTGTGGCTTGGTGGAATTATTTTTCTGCTGATTTTTGGGTTGATGAGCTTTGGGAGGGCGTTTGGAGAAATTGGAATTTTCGCGACAATGACGAATATTCTTTGAACAATTTCGCTTCCAGTCGGCTATGGAATTCTTCTCATTCCAATAATTTTAATGCTTTTGCTTGCGCATTTTTGCCTCCCAAAAGAAACCATCACACAAAAAAATATTCTCGGACTGATTTTTTTTCTCGCGTTCTATGGATTTTTGTTTTGGATTTCTGCATTTGGCGTAGTTTGGTACGGAATTCTCATTTATTTTTTGATGCTTGCGCTCATTGGTTTTGGTATCGAAAATATCAATGATTCGGAAAATGATTCATATCGAATAAAACAATTATATGCCCTCGGTTTTTTTGTATTTATTGGGCTATATATTTTTGGAAGCGCCATTCTCCATTCCTACAAAAATCTAACCACTGCCGGTTATAATGAATACAAATTTGGGCAACTTTCGCAAAATTCAGCAATTTTCTTTTATAAAAACGACTATTTTGAGCCACTTCTGGAACTTAATCGCAAAGATTCCGAAGATTTGGGAAACGAAATTTCTAAAAAATTTTCTTCACTTCCAAATGTAGATTTTTTGAAAAATTGGTGGCCTGACAACGCTGAAAAAACACCAAAAAACCTCCATGAAGGATTTGTGCGGATGAATGCAGAATTGCAATTTTATGAATATCAAATCTCGGCACTCAAAAATTATGCGGATGAGTCAATTACCAAAATCCGAGAAAATTCACAATTGTCAACACAACAAAAAAGGAGCGAAATACAAAATATTCAAACACAACTGGACGAAAATCTCAAAAAAGTTCGTGCGATTATAGAGCAGTTGCGTGCGGGGATTGCGACCATGAATCCTCTGATGGATACTATGTATGCAAAAATTCTTTCGCCTGAAAAAACTGAGGAAAATGACGCGCCAATCTATCGAATCGGAACTTTTTTCACCTATTTTATTAATAATAATCGCGTTCGTTTCTATGACGACAGCCTTCTCATTTCGTTTCAAAAATATTTTTATGATGAAAATTCGAATATTACGATTGATCGGATTCAAAAAATGGGATTTAAATATCTTCTCGTAGACCTTAATACTGCAACAATTGATAAAAAAATTTCAAATGAAATGGCTCGAAAAGCTGGAAGAAAATCCCTTACTGATCGCTACGAAAATCTTTTAAAAACGGTAAAAAATCCAAAATTGGAACTCGCGAGCACGGATAATCTCTGTCTGCGATTCGCGATTGATGAATTAAAAAATGGAAACATCACCAATGATGAAGATTTTCTGAAGATTGTTGGCACGAATTATACAAGTTATAAAGCCGATGAAAATGGAAATTTACAGGCCATTGCGCCAACAGAAAAGCGATCTGCTTGTATAAAGGCTGTTTATGAACATATCACTAAAAATGGTACAAAATCATATTCTTATTTTTTACCAACTCTGAAAGCAAAAACGCAGGAAGAATTTAATCAAGTTTTTACTCAACTTTTCCCAAATCAAACATGGTTTGCGCTTTTTAAAATCATTGAATAAAAAACGGGCTTATTGTCCGTTTTTTAAATTTGCAACCGCAAGGCGAAATTGATTCGCGCGATCCAAATAATCTTGAAATAATCCAAATGATGCACAACCTGGCGAAAGCATCAACACATCATCCTTTTCTCAAAAATCAAAAAGCCAATTCGTCGCATCAGAGAGAGAATCTGTTTCCAGAAATTCAATATTATTTTGTTTCGCTAAATCAGAAAAAAGTTTTTTCGTTGCACCAATACATGCAACTTTTTTGACACGTCGAGCAAAAAGTGAGCCAAGCTCAGAAAAATCATCACCCTTGTCAGAACCACCAGCAATCAGTAAAATATTTTTGGAATTACCATGCGAATGAAGGGCAGCCGCAAGACTTTGCGCGGAAGTTGACTTGGAATCTTCAACGATTTTAATACCATGTATCTCATCAATCAACTCCAAACGATGTGGAAGTCCAGAAATTTCTCACAGAATTGGGGCAATTTTTTCAAAATCAAGATTCATCTCGCGCAAAACAAGCAAAACCGAAAGCAAATTCATTGCGTTATGCCTTCCAGAAAAATGCGTTTCTGAAAGTGAAATTTCCCCAAAATCCTTTACAAAAATTTTCTCACCATCGGTCCAGCTTTCTGTTTTTTTCGAGTCAGAAAAAAACTCTGTATTTGGAAAAATCGTCGAATGAAGGTTTTTATTTTTTATAAAATCGTACACTTCTTGATTGATAACTGCTCGTTTTGAGGTATTTTTTATCAAATTCATTTTTGCATCACTATATTCTTGCAAATCACGATGCCAATTGAGATGATCGGTTTTGAGGTTTGTAAAAATGGAAAAATCGCTTGTAAATGGCTTTTGTAAAGTCTTTCCAATCCAATGCAACATAAACGACGATGCCTCAAGGACAATAATTCCCTCCTTTTCATTATCCTGAAGAATTTCAACGATAGTTTCAGAAAATGGGATCTCAAAATTTCCTGAGAGATAAATTTTCTTCTTGCCAAAAAAGTACTTTTGTAGTATACTAAATGCCATCCAGGTCGTCGTAGATTTGCCATCCGTTCCAGTGATTGTCACGATTTGAAAATTTTCTGGCAAAAATTGGTATGCAAAATCGAGCTCGGAAATAACTTTTCCGGTCGAATAAATCCGATGCGTTCCAGGAATTCCAGGCGATGGAATAATGGCTTCAAATGAAGAAAAATCTGAAATATCATCCGCATCATCAGCTATTTGAAAATCCAGGTTTTGTGCGCGACAGAGCGCAGCAATCGCATTACCTACGCGACCCTTTCCGTAAATCAGATACATAATTTTTTTTTAGAATATGTCTAGTATATACAAAATTTTTGAAGTGCAAAAGTTTTTTGCAGCAAACCCGAGCGCATCACTCGGACAACACATCGGAACACATTTTTTTGATAATGCAGACGATGATCGTTTTCAGGAAAGTCCTGGTGCATCATGGAGTTCTTTCGCGCGCAATAAGAACATTGAAGGGACTTTACATGATTTGTATACCATTCCAAATTTTAAGGAGGCGAATGATATTATTGCCTTTGTTGACAATATGGAGTCAGAGCAGGCCAACAAAAAAATTCAGAAAAATGCTAACCAAAATCAAGAATATAGTGAGCACAAGAAAAATATTGAGCGTGCTCTCATTTTGGCATCGAAAAAAACGCTCGAATATTTGGAGGCGGAAAATTATCATATCACGCCAATGCTCAGAAATTTTGAATTTTCGAGTCTTTCGAGTTTTGTGAATAATTATAAAGGACTCTACAAAAAGGCACAAGCCAATATTTTGGTACGCATCAGTCTTTGTACATACCTCAAAGAATTGACTACTTTTTTTAAAATTATTCGATATCCTGGTTTTCAGGTCAATTACGAAACAGGAGAAATTGATCTCAAAAATAATGATTTTATCGAGGAGATTGAAAATTTTTTTAATGATAGAGAAATTTTTGAAGTCAAAAATGGCGAAGCTTTTTCGAAAGATTCTCCGTATATGCTCGGCGAAACGATCTTGGATGGACAACAAATCCCCTTTCAGGTTTCGTTTGGCGTAAAAAGTGTGGAAAGTCTCGCTGAAAAAATTGATGGACAAGCAAAATATCACCTACTGGATGCAGTGAATGATTTGCATCGAATGCGCGTCGAAGTTACGGACACAAAACATGCAATGAGCATGGGAAGTAAAATTTTTGAAAAATTGGGTGGAAATTTTCAGATTCGAGTGATAGGAAATATGATTTCGCCAGAAGAAGCAAATCTGTATATTGATCAATTTTTACAAGGAAATGAACAAGAAGAAATCCGAACAGCTTTTAAAGAAATAAAATTTGAAACCAGCGGAAAAGCCACAAGTGCTCCACGAAAAGAATTGCGCCTTGTTCGCGATGGGAAAAATCACGCAAATCACGCACTCGAAGTACAAATTGTTTTGAGTGATAATACGAACGAAATTGGCTTTGCGCATCATGATATTTATCGCATGAAGCGAAAAATTAGCACAAAAATTCGACTACAAAGCTACATTAGACACGGAGAAATTATTTCTATTATCAATCGAATTTTTAAGGAAAATGAGAAAAAATACGGAGAAATAACGATTCCATTTCCTCAGGAGCGCGTCTTGGAGTATATTTTGGAAGATATGACGAAAAAACGAGAATTGGTCGAGATTTATTCCCAAAAAACAAAACACTCAATAAATCGAAGTTATTCAAATGCTTGAATGATTACACTTTTTCAAAAAAATTATAAAGCAACGACGAAAAACAGTAAAATTTACACAATTCAACAAACCACAAAGGGTGAAGTTCATGAATTGATAAGATATTTCAAACCACAAAAAAATAACCCAAAAGGGTTATTTTTTATATCCAACGAGAATTTTTGGGTTTTTAACAAATTTTGCAGTAAAGGCGATAAGCGCGCGAGAAATCCACATCGCCGTGAAAAGTGAGAGTAAAATCCCGACTCCAAGCATAAATCCAAATCCTTTAATCAATGAAACTCCGACAGCAAAAAGGATAAATGCCGACAAAAATGAAGTAATATGAGAATCCCAGATCGCTGCCCAAGAATGTTTGAAACCTATTGAAATAGCTTTATTAAGTGGCATTTTTTCATGCAGCGCCTCATGAACGCGCTCGAAAATCAAAATATTCGCATCAATCGCGAGTCCAATCGAGAGAATGACTCCAGCAATGGAGGCAAGAGTAAGAGTTACGCCCGTCATTTTCACAATTGCAATCAAAATAACAGCATAAGAAACGAGTGCGATACCCGCAAGCAATCCACCAACTCGATAAATAATCGTCAAGAAAAGCACGATCACAGACAGTCCCACCACACCTGCAAGCATAATTTGTTCAAGCGCAGCGTCTCCGATTTTCGCATCAATCGTTCGTTCGCTCGTCAAATAAATAGGTGCTGGCACAATCCCTGTGGTAATATCATCGGCCACTGCTTTTGCTTCTGCAAGGGTCGCATAGCCACCAGAAATCTCAGCACGACCATTTGAAATCGTATCATTTACACGCGCATTCATCACCATTTCATCTCCCACGAAAATCGCAAGAGGCTGACCAATAAGTCGTTTTGTAATTTCTGCAAAAATTTTCGCACCCTCATCGTTGAATGTGAGTGATACTTTTGGTTGAAAACTCGCAGAATCCAAAAATGCCGAAGCACTAGTCAAATAATTATCATTCAAAATTTTTCCATCCGCCGATTTGGCTGGTGCCCAAATTCCTGGATCACGATTCACGCGAACATAGGAATATTTATAATTATTTTCAGAAATTTTTTGATCCAAACGAAGCGCTACATAGCCCACATTCGTCTGAGCCTCCGCACCGCTTCCAATCACTATTTTTTCTACTACTTCCTCGGCATCAAAAATATGAGGAAAAGTGTCAGCAGAAAATTTTTCTAATGCCGAAATTTTCGCTTCTGGTGGAATTTCTCCTGTTCCCGTTTTTGCAACAATATTATCATTCGGTTTATGATATTTTTGAGAAATAATATTGAAATCGAGGGTTTTGAGATCTTCACTCGCTTCGCTCGCTAATTTTTCACGAGCCGCATATTCTTCATCGCTCGTACTCGTACGAAGTTCACGGAATTCAAGGTCAACCACCTTCCCAATCACTTCTTTCGCATTTTTGATATCCTGTTGTTGACGTTTTTCTCGTTCTTCAGGCGACAAATCGCTATACGATTCTGTAGGAATTTGTACGACAATATGCGTATCAGTTCCATATTTGAGTGTTTGAATATTTGGTTCAGAAAGTCCAAGCGAACTTACGCGTGTATCAATAATTTTTTTAAGACCTTCCACAACAACGGATTCATTATTGACTGGTGCAGAATTTGGATAGTTCGTAGAATCATTATTTTCGTCAGTTTTTAGTGCTGACAAATCCACTTGATAATCCAGCTCTACCCCACCCTGCAAGTCTAATCCAAGCGTATACTGCTTATTCAAAAATTCATTATCAATCGTAATTCCGACATTTTTCCACGGAAAAATATATAATGCTGAAAGCACAATAATCGCTACAGCAAAAACAAAACGCCAAACAACATTCATAAAAAATAATATAAAAACGCTCCGATTATAAAAATTTTTCAAATATTTGCAAGAAAAAAGAAAATATGTTACAATTGGGAAAATTTGTTTTATTCTTATGACGACTTCACTCGTAGCCAAGGCACTTGAATACGTGACACCACTGATTTCTGAAAAATGCAAAAATCATCATTTTCATAATATTCATCACACCTTGAGCGTTTTTGATCGTGCCACATATTTGGCCATGAACGAAGATATTTCGCAAGAAGATACGGAAGATTTGCAGATTGCGGCGCTTTTTCATGATACGGGTTTTATCAAACAATATGCCAAAAATGAATACGTTGGTTCGCAAATCGCGCGAAAGTGGCTTCAAGAAAATCATTATCCAGAAAATCGCATTCAAAAAATCGAGCGAATTATTATGGCAACCGTGCTTTTTAGTAAGCCAAAAAATATTTTGGAAGAAATCATTCAAGATTCAGATTTGGATAATATTGGTACCAAATGAGCGTTTAAAAATTCTGAACTTTTGTATCACGAAATTCGTGAAATCGGAAATGTAGTCGTAACCGATTGTGCTTTTTGGCAATTTACGTATCGTCTGTACACAACTTTTCGATTCAATACAAAAACGGCACGCGCCGAGCGTTCTCATCAAAAAGAACTCAACCAGCAACTCATTGAATCATACCTCAAAATGCTCGAATGTGAGGTTCCACACAATACGGATTTGGTAGAAAAAGTAGTATAATTTTCTCCGAAAAAATATTTATAAATTAGCACTTAAAAAGTCAAGTGCTAATTTTTTGACTTTTTATTTTTTTGAATATAATGTTTTTGTTTATTTTTTATAAAAAATTATGAGTCTTACAACTGAAATGATTGAAAAAATTATTCCGCTTTCTGATCGCGTTTTACTCAAGCCGATTGAAGCGGACAAAATTACAGCTTCTGGAATTATTTTGCCAGATAGCGTCAACAAGGAACGACCTTCACTCTACGAAGTGGTGGCGGTTGGTCCAGGAAAAATCGATAAAAATGGAAATTTTGTGGCGATCGAACTTCAAAAAGGTGATCGCGTGATTAGTGGCCAATATTCTGGCGATGATGTCAAAGTCGACGATTTGATTTACAAAATCGTGGCGTACGAATATATTCTCGCCAAAATTTCTCAATAATTTTTAAATTTCAAATATGTCAAAAAATATTCTCTTTGGTGACGAAGCTCGCCTCAAAATGTTTGCCGGAATGGAAAAAGTTGCTAAAACCGTGGTTTCAACAATGGGACCAAAAGGGCGAAACGTAATTTTTTCAAAATCTTTTGGTGTGCCACAAGTGACTAACGATGGTGTAACTATTGCCAAAGAAATTGAACTGGAAGATAAAATCGAAAATATGGGAGCAGAACTCATCAAAGAAGCTGCTTCCAAGACGAATGATTCTGCGGGTGATGGAACCACAACCGCAACACTTTTGACCTATGCAATGGTAAAAGAAGGACTCCGTGAAATTCGCTCTGGAATCAACGCTATAGAGCTAAAAAATGGAATGAAAAAAGCGGGAGCACTCGTAGTAGATGAGCTTGCGCGCCTTGCAACTCCTCTTAATAGTCAGGAAGAAATCGAACAAGTGGCGACGATTTCTGCTCAGGATGCAACGGTTGGAAAAATTATTGCTTCAGCGATGGAACAAGTTGGAAAAGATGGTGTCATCACTGTGGAAGAAGGCCGAACTTTTGGTCTTGAAATCGAAGTTACTGAGGGAATGAAATTCGATAACGGATATATTTCTCCATATATGGTGACTGATACAGAAAAAATGGAATCTCGTGTAGATGATGCTTTTGTACTCATCACTGATAAAAAAATTTCTTCCCTCAAAGATATTATTGGAGTTCTGGAAAGCTTAGCAGAAAACGGAAAGCGTGAACTCGTAATTATTGCAGAAGATATTGATGGCGATGCGCTTACTGGGCTTATCCTCAATCGCCTTAAAGGGTCACTTTCGGTGTTAGGAATCAAGGCTCCAGGATTTGGAGATCGTAAAAAAGATATTTTGAAAGATTTGGCGATTTTGACAGGCGCAACGGTAATTACCGAAGAATTAGGTTATAAGCTTGAACATGCAGATATTTCTCATCTTGGTCGTGCCAAAGCGATTCTCGCAACCAAAGATCACACAACAATTATTGGTGGCGCTGGCGACAAATCTCTCATTGATGCTCGCGTTCGTGAGATTCGCTCACAGATTGAACAGAGTAATTCTGACTACGATAAAGAAAAAATGGCAGAACGCGTCGCAAAGCTTGCTGGCGGAATCGCTGTTATTAAAGTTGGTGCTGCATCAGAAATTGAAATGAAAGAGAAAAAATTGCGAATCGAAGATGCGCTCAACGCCACCAAAGCTGCGGTTGACGAAGGAATTGTTGCGGGTGGTGGTGTGGCTCTTCTTCGTGCCAGTCAAATTTTGAAAAATAATAATTTGAATGCAGAAGAAAAAATTGGTGCCGAAATCGTAGCGCGCGCACTTGCCTATCCGATTCGCCAAATTGCTGATAATGCTGGGAAGGAAGGCGCTGTCGTTGTGAATACTATTATGCAAAATCCAGAACAAAATTTTGGATATGATGCTGGGTCTGATGAATACAAAGATTTGGTTCGTGCTGGAATTATCGATCCAAAGAAAGTTGAGCGTTCTGCTCTTCAGAATGCAATTTCTATCGCAGGAATGTTTCTGACAACTGAGGCGCTCATTGTTGATGTTGAAAAAGAAAAACCAGAAATTCCAATGCCAAACCCAGGAATGGGCGGCATGGGAATGTATTAAAAAATCCTCACGAAAGTGAGGTTTTTACTGTGTGAAAAATTTCTCAATAATTATTGCATCGTGCATTTTCGGTAAATTTTCTCGAGAAAATAATTGCAATTTTTCATGCTTCTCTGGTTCTTGATTTTGCATATTTTCCCAATTTTCCGCATCACAAACAAAATATATACCGAGCCAGTGTGTATCAGCCAAAATAATTTTTTGATGCGCAAAAAATGAAATATTCACAATTTTCAAATTTGTTTCTTCCAAAATTTCTCGAGCAAGCGCATTCTCTAAATCCTCTCAAAATTCTACCGTTCACCCTGGCAACAACCAGTCTCATCATCAAATTTTCTGATCGCTTCTTTTTTTTAGAACCAGAATATCATTATTCTTATTAAGAATAATTGCACGGGTATATATTTTAAAATTCATAAAAAAACTTAGGATTACGCGGATTATACAAAAAAAGCGCGCCACTGTCAACGCTTTTTAACCATAAATAAAAACCCCACAAAAGTGGGATTTTTATTTTTCCAATTCATATGTATACGGAATTTCATCATCAATAGCATCATCTGAATATTCATCAAGATATCGAACTTCTTGCCATTCCCAATCGACATATTTGCGAATCGGCGTATATCCAAAATATTTGACCATAAGTGAAATGGCGCTTTTTTTGTGTGAATATTCCTTTTCGGGAAGCGAAAAATCACGATTTTTGTGAATTTTTCCATACATTTCAAAAAGCGAATACAGTATTTTTCCATATCACTTTCCGCGAAATGGTGGGTGAATAACGCTTTCAAGATGAGAATCTTTTTCCAGCCCATGGTACGAATAGTGTCCTGGTCGTATAAATCCGATTTCATCATGTTTTTCATCTGTGATTCGCAATGATTTTTCTTCAAATTGAATATGAATATTGTGGGAATTTTGGATATCTTCAATGTATTTTTCAAATTTTTCTGGCGAGGAAATATCAAGAATATCAGCCACGATTGATGACTGTTTTCCTTGATATTGCTCAATATCCAATAATCCAAGCCTCTCTCTTGCCAAAATCTTTTCCCACTTACGAACCAGTTGATCATTATTTGCGCGCATGAATATTTGGGTTATTTTTCATATTTTCGGTAATGCGACGGCGAATTTCGGTCTTGAGCTGTTCTCCGTGTTCTGATTTCATGAGCAGCATCAAAAAATCTTCTTTGAGAAACACTTGCAATTCTGCATCTTCAACTACCTCAATAGTCGCTGTACGAAGGTCATCCGTAATAAGCGCCATTTCACCAAAAAATCCACCCTGTCCAATAGTCGCGCGCTCTTCTCCATCAATTACCACGCGAACTTTTCCAGAATTAATATAATACGCACAACCATTCGAAACATCACCTTGTTTCAAAATAATATCCCCCTTTTTTCGGAATTGTGCCTGTGTCATAAGCAAAAAATACGCCACAATCTCTTTGGAAAAACCATCAAAAATATAAAGATTTTCAATATTTGTAGACATAAGAAAAATTAAGAACACCTGTATTTTATCACGATTTTTCGGAAAATGCAAATTCTGGAATATTTTTCATTATCAAAAAAATCCCCAAATGAGGATTTTTTAAAATTTCAAATTATTGCCAATCAAAAATAATTTCATTTTTGAGTGCAGAAATGGAAACAATTTTTTTCTTGGAATTGAGAATCATCGCGTCAGCAATTTTGTCCTCGATTTTGTCCTGAATAAAACGACGAACTGGGCGCGCGCCATACTCTGGAGAAAAAGTTTCTTCCAAAATCAATGAAATCAGTTTTTTGTCATACGTCGCCGAAATTCCGATTTGTTTGAGTCGTTCAATCAATTCATCAAGTTGCAAAACAATAATTTTTTGTAAAATTTTCTTATCAAGTGGACGGAAAACAATCGTTTTATCGATACGATTGATAAATTCTGGGGCGAAAAATTCTAGCAATTGTTTCATGACGCGAGCACGAATATTATCAAAATCCGCAATAATTTTTTCTTCATCTTTTTCAGAAGTATTGAAACCAATTTGCGCCGCTTTTTCGTTAAATTCGTCCGAACCAAGATTCGAAGTCATGATGATAATTGTGTTTTTGAAGTTGATTTGTCGGCCTTTTCCATCAGTCACTACGCCATCTTCCAAAATTTGCAAAAAGAGATTATAAATATCAAAATTTGCCTTTTCAATTTCATCAAAAAGCACGATAGAATAGGGCTTTCTACGAACTTTTTCAGTAAGCATTCCACCTTCTTCGTATCCCACATAACCAGCCGTCGCACCAATCAATTTAGACCCGCTGTGGCGCTCATTAAATTCGGACATATCAATCTTGATAAGCGCTTTCGGGTCAGCATAAAATTCTTCAGCTAAAGCCTTTACCAATTCTGTTTTCCCCACACCAGTCGGCCCCAGAAAAAGAAAACTTCCAATCGGACGTTCTGCACGAGAAATTCAAACACTCGAGCGTTTGAGTGAGCTTACAATCGCGTCAATCGCTTCATCTTGCCCAATAATATGCTTTTTGAGAGATTTATCAAGATTTTTGAGGCGCGTCAAATCTTCTTTTTGAAGATTTTTGAGAGGAATTCCCGTGATTTGGTGCAAAATTTTCTGAACATCTGTTCCAGTGATTTTTTTGCGATCTTTACGCGGAATATTGTGTTTTTTCTTTACACTTTCAAGTTCTTTCAAAAGTTGTTCTTGTTCGCGTTTTTTGGCAAGTCCCTTCGCATATTGCTGCGACATGAGCATATCCACACTTTCTTTTTCAAGTTTTTCAATTTTTTCTTTGATTTCTTGAGCTTCGGAAGACACAAAATTATATGTCATACTTTTCGCGCTACATGCTTCGTCCAAAAGATCAATTGCTTTATCAGGCAAAAAACGATCTGTAATATATCGTGAAGAAAGTTCTACGGCGTCAGAAATCGCTGAATCTTCAATAATGAGATTATGAAAATCTTCAAAACTTTGACGAAGTCCCAAAATAATTTCTTTGGCAACTGATTGTGTTGGTTCTCCAACATCAACTTTTTGAAAACGACGTTCAAGAGCGCTATCCTTTTCAATATATTTTTGATATTCAGAAAGTGTAGTAGCACCAATCAATGAAATTTTGCCGCGCGCCATCGCTGGCTTCAAAATATTAGCCGCATCCATAGTCCCCTCAGATGAGCCAGCACCAATAATTGTATGAATTTCATCAATAAATAAAATCACTTCATTTTCAAGTGTTGAAGCCTCTTCGATAATCATTTTGATACGATTTTCAAATTCTCCGCGATATTTTGTTCCGGCAAGCATTCCTGGCAAATCAAGCATTACAATGCGTTTGTTTTGCATAGCAAATGGCACATCGCCAGAAGCAATACGACGCGCAAGTCCTTCTACAACGGCCGTTTTCCCAACTCCCGGTTCACCAACAAGACACGGATTATTTTTTGTTTTTCGATTCAAAATAGAAATCAGGCGATCAATCTCAGTATTTCGGCCAATCACAGGATCAAGTTTGTTAGTTTTTGCTTCCGCCACCAAATCTGTTCCAAAAAAATCCAATGCTGGTGTGCGAGACTCATTTTTTTCTTGCGGTGCATTGTGTGCAAATGGTGTATCCATCGGCTGATTTATATTCGGATTCTGATTTCCAAAATGATCCTCAATCATATCCATAATTTCATCAATTGGACCAAAAATCGGGTCTTGATTGTTCATCGGGAAATTTTTCATTCCCTGCGGCGAAGTCAAATGATTAAAATTCGTTACTTGGCGCTCGAACATATTCACATTCACACCGACAAAATCCAAAAATTCTACGAACCATTTTTCGTCTGGTGACTGAATCAAGGCAAGCAAAAAATCCTCCACACCCGCTTTTGGTTTATGGAAACTGGCAGCCATACGAAGTGACGCCACAATCAGCTCGCGAAGTCGCTCAGAAATCCCAATATAATCGCCGTCACGATTTTCAAGTTCTTTCGTCAAAAATGGCGGACGAGAAAAAATATCCAAAATCAGGCTTTCATTCACGCCGAGCGTCTGCAAGAGCTCCGCAATATTCCCTTTGGTAAGACGAGAAATCTGCAAAAGTACATCTTCTGGCAAAATATTTTTGTGTCCAAATTTTTTCGCCCGATTTTCCGCATCGAGCATAATTTGCTTATATTCGTCTGTAAATTGATTGAGCATAAAAATAAATTAACTTGGATATTATACACATTTTTTCAAAAAATGGGAATTTTTTTGCTTGCAATAATTAAAAAAAATGGGATAGTATTTGATTTTTTAAATTTTTTGCGTACACTTGGCACATTCCCTGAAAAATTTTATGACAAAAATTCTTCTCATCGAGGACGACGCAGGAATTATTTTACCGCTTTCTGCGTACATCAACAAGGAAAATTACGAGCTCAAAACATGCCAAGATGGTGCTGATGCTATCGAAATTTTTGACGATTTTAAGCCAAATTTGGTAATTTTAGATATCAATCTGCCGCATCGCAATGGCATCGAAATTTGCGAAGAAATTCGTAATAAATCGGGCGTTCCGATTATTGTATTGTCTGCGCGAGACAGCGAAGTTGATAAACTCACGCTTTTTGATCTTGGTGTGGATGATTATGTTGCAAAACCATTTTCTGCGCGAGAGCTTATGGCGCGAATTTCAGCCATCCTCAAACGCAGTGAGATACAAAAAAAACCGAAAAATAACTCTAAAACGCTTACATTTTGACCGCTCGAAATTTGCACCAAAAATCACAGCGTGACATGTGATGGTGCAGAAATTATGTTTACCAAAACGGAATTTTCTATTCTGGAATATTGCGTTCGGAATGCACAAAATATAATCAAACGAGAAGCGATTATGCATGATGTGATGGGTTACGAAAATTACATTTACGACCGAACAATCGATACACACATCAAAAATATTCGCAAAAAATTGCCAGAGAAAATCTCAATTGAGACAATTCGTGGCATTGGTTACCGATTCGAAATTATTTCTTAAAAAAATCTATGCTTCAAATTCATTGACCCCAAAAAACGAGCGGAATTGTAGAAATTTCTGGCTCAAAAAACGCTGCGCTTCCTCTCATTGCTTGCGGGCTTTTTTTCAAAAATTTTACTTTGCATAATGTTCCGAGAATTGGCGATGTATTAACTTTTTTGGAAATTATCGAGTCACTCGGCGTGGATGTTCATTTTGAAAACCATACACTCAAAATGAATACCGAAAATATGTCGCTGACGAATCTTAATCGTCCACTCATCAAAAAAATTCGAGTTGGAATTTTCCTTTTTCCAGCATTATTGAAACGATTTGGTGAACTCGAAATTCCGTATCCTGGTGGCTGTAATATTGGAAAAAGACCAATCACGGAACACCTTCGTGCCTTTGAGATTTTTGGATACAATGGTGAAAATTCTGAAGAGAATATTCATTTTTCTGGAAAAGAGGGCGAAAACGATGTAATACTTTCTGCTGGATTTGCCGTAACTGCGACGGAAAATGCGATCATGATGGCTGCATTCCAACCACGAAAAACAACGATTCATCTTGCCGCCATTGAACCACATGTGATGAACCTTATTGATGTACTGAAAAATATTGGCGTAAAAATTGCGGTTTCATACGATCATACAATTATTATTGAAGGAATTTCAGAAATTCCTGAAAATACAGAAGCAACCGTTATTTCTGATTATATTGAATCTGGAACTTTTGTAATTCTCGGTGCTTTGAGCGGAAATCCATCGATAACTGTACGAAATGCAAGAATTCAGGACCTTACCCTATTTCTTGAAAAATGTCAGGAAGCTTGAGTAAAAATGGATATTGATTATGAAAAAGACGAGATTGTTGTGTATAATTCTCTTGAAAACCTAAGAAATATAAACATTCAAACGAATATTTTTCCAGGATTTCCAACTGATTTACAATCCCCTTTTGCCTTGCTTCTAACGCAAGCCGAAGGAACCTCCCGTATTCATGAAGTTCTCTTTGAGGGGCGACTCAATTGGCTTATTGAAATTGAAAAAATGAAAGGCCATATTGCTATTCTTAACCCTCACGAGGCCCTCATCTTTGGAAAAACAGCGCTTCGCTGATCGACAGTTTCAAGTTGGGACTTGCGAGCCGGTGTAACAATGATTCTAGCAGGAATTATCGCTCAATGAACGACAAAAATTACAAATGTTGAATATATTGAGCGTGGATACGAAGATATTGTTGGAAAAATTGCAAAACTTGGTGCAACTATTGAAAAAATATAATTTTCATACAATTATCAATTAATAACTGTTCAAAATGTGATACTGAGACTATTTTCCAAGTGGATCTGGGCACTATAAAAAACCACTCACAAAAGAACAACTCAAAAAAATCAGAGAATCCTATGAAAAGGGGGATTTAATTCGTGAACATGTGAAACAACTTGAATCTCAAGAAGATTCAAGAAATCAAAAAAAGCTTGACGAAAAGCTTGATTCCCTTTTTTTATAGGAGATATATATTTTTGAACAATTATATAATTATAATTGTTCATTTTTATTATTTATAAATGTTTTGCAGATATCAAAAAATTCAGTACAATACTTTCAAATTTTTACAACTATGTCCTTCGAATCTCGTTACAACAATCTCAACCCAAGGCAAAAGCTCGCAGTTGATACTATTTTTGGTCCTGTTTTAGTCATTGCTTGACCTGGAAGCGGAAAAACGGAACTTCTTGCTGTGCGCATTGCGAATATTTTACGACAAACGGATGCGAATGCCTCAAATATTTTATGTCTGACCTTTACGGACAATGCTGCCAAAAATATGCGCGAACGCCTTCGTAATATTATTTGACAAGAAGCCTATAAAGTTGCTATTCATACCTTTCATACTTTTGGTATGGAAATGCTCAATCGTTATCAATACAAGCTACAAGAAAATAACGATTTAACACCCATTGATGACATTTCTGCATCAAAAATTTTCCATAAAATTATTTCAAATCTTGAATGGAATAACTCTTGGAAAAAAACTTCATCACTTCCGAGTCTTCGCGGAGCTATCAACGATTTAAAGACTTCTGGAATTACACCTGACGATTTTTCTGCTATTATTTCACAAAATGAACAGATATTGAATGATATTTGACCAATTATAAAAGATTATTTTGAAAAAATAAGTTCACTCTGACGAAAAAAAGAAGAAATCACTATGAAAATGTGACTTTTTGAGGAAATGATGACTCGCTTAGTAGAAATTCTAGAAAAATATCCGGCCACCTATAAATTTCAAGATTCCCTCGCCAAAACAATTCTCCTATCATTACAAGAAGTTATCAAGTCGGGCGATTCCAAGCTACTCACAAAATGGAAAAATTCTTGGCTGGAAAAGAACACAAATAATACTTTTATCCTAAAAGACGTAGAAAAAAATAAAAAATCCTTCGAACTTTTGGAAATTTATCGAGAATATACAAAAGCACTCAATGAAGAAAATTTGATCGATTTTTCTGATATGATTTTGCGCGCTATTCGGCTCGTAGAAAGCGATGAAGCTGTACGGGCAAATATTTCTGAACAATATCAGTGGATATTATTGGATGAATATCAGGATACAAATGATGCGCAATTAACGCTTATTACGACAATTGCGAATACCGTTGATGAACCCAATATTTTCGCTGTAGGAGACGATGATCAGTCAATTTTTAAATTTCAGGGTGCAAGCATTCGCAATCTCAGCATTTTTAAGCAGTTTTATCCAAATACGGAACTTATCATTTTGGAGGAAAATTATCGTTCATATGCGGAAATTATTGATTTTTCGCGCAGTATTCTTTCTAACCAACATAGTATTTCGCATATTTTTCCAGAAGCGGAGAAAAAATTTCATGCACATCGCGAAAGTGGTGGTATTATCAAAAAATTTCAATTTGAAACGGAATTACAAGAAATCACATGGATTGCCGATGAAATCGCAACAATTATAGAAAATGAAAAAAATAATCCAAATTTTTCTTTTTCTGATATCGCCGTCATCACGAAAAAAAATGCCACACTTGAAGCGATTGGAAAAGCGCTTTTGGAGAAAAATATTCCTATCAAACTTTCCAAGGACGAAAATATTTTTGATAATGAGGTGGTTATTCTTGTGAAAAATATTTTGTTATATGTTCATTCCTTACGAACCCAAAGCGATCGCGATGATATCCTCATTGAGATTTTGTCACATCCAATGTGGAAAATTCATCGTCTCGAAATCTGGGAACTTTCTCGACAAATTGCTCAAGCAAAAAAATGAGAAAATAAGGTTTGGATTGAAGTTCTTCGAAATCATTCGAACAAATATCTATCGAAAATTGCTCATTTTTTTATAGAATTATCCATTCAAGCAAATGTACTGCGCTTGGAAGATTTGATTGATATTATTACAGGGGCAAATACAATTTTTATATCAGATGATTATAATGAAGATGAATCAAATCGCGAACAATTCAGTCTTTTTATTGATGATGAAGAACAAAATTTTACTTCTCCACTCTATGAATATTATTTTTCAGAGGAAAAATTACACAAAAAACCCCTTATCTATGCAAATCATTTAGCCAATATTCAAAAAATTATTGAATCACTTCGTTGATACAAGCAACAAAAGCCACGTTTGCACTTGGATGATTTTGCAGAATATATGACTTTGATCGATGAATACGAAATTCATTTGTCAACATCTGCTCTCATTGGGGCAGAAGAGGCTGTTCAATGTATTACGGCCCATAAATCAAAATGACTTGAATACAAGTATGTCTTTGCGGCTGGATTGACCGAAACAAATTATGCGCGTGGACGAAATTCATGAAATCCATTCACTTCAAACCTCTCTCTCGCACCTGAAAAGGACAATAATGAAGATTTGGAACGACTGATTTATACGATTTTTACACGAGCGAAAGATGCGCTGTACGTGACATATTCAACCATGAATCTCTCAGAAAAATCAGAATCCCTCGTATCAGTTTTGGGAAATATCACTGATTTTGAAAAAAATGAGCAAATATCAATCGAAAATTGCACAAAAATATTAGAAAATGAAACAAAAAATATTATTGAACTTCCTTTTACAGGCGATGAATCTGTTTTTTTAAAAAGTATTATTGGGTCAACCCTCAAACTTTCAGCGACTTCAGTGCAAAATTTTTTGGATGTTACGAGCGGTGGGCCACGATATTTTCTCACGAGAAATCTTTTGCAATTTCCACAAGCCAAAAGTGAAAATGCAACATACGGAAGTGCGATCCACAAAGGATTAGAAGACTTTTTCAAGGATTATAAATTTAAAAAAACATTCAATAAAGAAATATTGTTCAATTCTTTTACAGAATATATAAAACGAGAAGGGTTTTCTGAAAATATTGAGAAAAATCTCATCGCTCGCGGAATTGAAAACTTAGAATCGCTCTATCCTCATCTTGTTCATGATTATGGTGAAATTCATCTCGAACAACGGTTTAATCAAGAAGGTGGCGGGACTTATTTGTCAGACATTCGCCTCACAGGGGCGATTGATCGTATTGAACTCACATCACAAAGCAAAATGATTGTGACTGACTATAAAACCGGCAGTAGTTTTGCAACTCTCGAATGAGGAAGTGGTTATGAGGCCATCAAAAAATGGAAATATAATTTACAATTGATTTTTTACGCGATTTTATTCAATGAAACACCACGTTGGGCACCATGGAAAGAGCGGGAATTTCAATTATTTTTTGTAGAAAAAAGTAAAAAAGAAGATCAATATCACACAATTTCGAAATTTGTGCAACAAGGCGAGATTGAACGACTCGAAAAATTGGTACAAAAAATTGCTGAGCATATCAAAAACCTTGATTTTCCGGATGTTTCACATTATTCGCAAGATGTGCATGGAATCCGACAATTCGAGGAAGATCTTCTCAATGATAAAATTTAAAAAAATCTCAGAAAAACCTGAGATTTTTATTTTTGAAAACGACCCGATTTGGAAAGTAAAAACCACCAAATCACGCCCCACACAGCACCAAAAAAATGTCCAACAAAAGAAATTCCCGCAAACAAGCCAATAACAATATTGATAACAAGAAGAATCAACATTTCTTGCGCTTGTGGATGCCGAATTGTGTACAAATCCACACACAAATAAGCGAGCAAAGCACTACAAAATCCTGAAATTCCAATCGTAATTGTTCCGGGATTTGAAAAAATAAGTAACGCCACAACCAAGAAAATCGTTGTCGAAGCGAAAAAATACAAAAATTGATGGCGCGACATTCTCGCCTCAAGCGCTGGGCCTGCCGAATACAAAAAATATGAATTCGCAAACAAATGCAATAAATTTCCATGCAAAAATTGAAATAACACTGATTGCATCAGGAAATCGAAAACCCCATACGAAAGAGCATTCCAGTGAAATGCGTACAAATACTGAAATGGCGCGTGCACAAATCCAATTACTGAAACAACAATACAAATCGCAATGAGTGTATGTGATACGTATTTATTGGGAAAAAATAGAATATTCATACCGGGCAATAAAAATACAAGATTTTGATAATTGTATATTTTTTTCGAAAATAGTCAAAAATTTCAAAATTTGAAAAAATCCCCTTTCGGGGAAATTTCAATTATTTTCGAAGACCAAGTTTCTGAATAAGTGCTACATAGCGTGCCTCATCTTTTGATTTCAAATAATCAAGAAGTTTGCGACGTTTTGCAACCATCATTACAAGTCCACGACGAGAGTGTTTATCTTGTTTGTGTTCAATAAAGTGTGATTGAAGTTTTTCAATACGAGCAGTAAGAATAGCAACCTGAACTTCTGGAGAACCAGTATCCCCTTTATGAGTTGCAAACTCTTCCATAAGAGCCTTTTTTTCTTTATGATCCATAGGATAAAAGTATTTTAAGAAATAATCAGTCAACCAGAAAATACACCAGTACGACCTTTCACACTATATGAAATTTTTTGCAAAAAGCAAATTTTTTTCAAATTTTAAAGAACTTGACGAAGTGCCGCGATATTAAAAGAATAATCCATCTTGATAGAACCGATAATTCCAAGATATCATTCATATCCATTGAGCATAATTTTTTTGGCAATAATCGTTGAATTTTTGAGATCACCGCCAATATGTTCTTCACCGATAAAAACGGAAACTTTTGGAGAAATTTGCAAATGCTCGAGTGTATCAATGAAAATTTTTTTACTTTCCAAAAATCGCACAATGTGATATACATCACTTCCTTGCCCCTCGCTCATATTTTCAAGCAAATGCGTAATTCCCAAATATAAAAGTACACCTTCTGATGGGATACACGCAAAAGTTACCTCGCGCGTTCGGTGCGTCAATCGCTCAATCAGGCTGTATAAAATATCATCAATCAAACCATCACGCACAAAATTTGGAATATTTTGCTCATCATCGAGCAAAACCGTCGGCAACTCATCCATTAAATAATCCACAAAGACACGAATTCCACGATCTGTTGGCAATCGTCCAGCGCTATTGTATGGCTGAAAAATAAGCCCCATTTTTTCCAAAGCCGCCATATCATTACGAATTGTCGCACTCGAAACTCCGAGATTATATTGATCGAGAAGCGATTTTGATCACAAAACATCGCCCGTCTCAAGATACCGCTCAACAATATACTTTAAAACTTGAATTTTTCTGTTATCAACTTTTTTCATGAGAAAATTTTAATTTTGTACCATTTCAACAATAAAAATTGAACCACGGCGATCCACGATTTCCACCAAATCTTTATCCTCCAAATCATCATCACATACCACCAAATATTCCACGCCGTCAAGTTTTATTTTAAAATCCTCATCAACCTGACGAACGCGTCGTCGTTCGCCGATATACATATCAAGTCCTTGTGGTTTTTCTTCTGAAGATTCTACCGATGAAGCGAAAAATTTTGGAAAAAAATAACATGTTACGAGCGCAGTGCCAGCAAAAATCGTACCCTGAATAATATCAACATTCGAGGAGTTCATAATTGCCGCATAAATCGCTACGATAAAAGCCGCAATCGCCAAAGAAAATCCATAAAATGTCGCTGTGATAAGCTCGACAATAAGGAAAACAATTCCAAATCCAATCCAAAAAAGTACCATAATAGATTTTTTAAAAAATTATTTTGCGTTGCCAAAAATTTTGGAAACTCCTGCCAAAATATCGCTGTCCAAAATGTATTTTGTATTCTGACCAAGTGCTCCTTCAATCACTTTCAATTGCTCTTTTGTTACTGCTGCGCCATTGAAAAATTGCACCGCTGCCGTGGCCTCCAATTCAAGAGCCTTCGCTTTGGCTTCAGCAAGAGCAATTTCAGCACGAGCATCACCTTCCGCCTGCAAAATGGCTGCCTGTTTTTGTCCTTCCGCCTGCAAAATAGCAGATTGCTTATCACCCTCTGATCGAGTAATCTGAGACTGACGATAACCTTCGGCTTCAAGAATTTGTGCACGTTTTTCGCGTTCAGCCTTCATTTGTTTACTCATTGCATCCTGAATATCATCTGGTGGATCAAGGCGCTTAATCTCAACACGAAGGACTTTTACGCCCCATTTTCCCGTTTCTTTATCAAGAGAAGTCAAAAGTCGCGCGTTAATCGTATCACGATTAGAAAGTGTTTCATCAAGACTCATCGTTCCGAGTACACTACGAAGATTTGTCTGTGCGAGCGAAACAACCGCCATAAAAACATTATTAACATCATATGTCGCCTGAAATGGATCGGTAATCTGCACATAAATAATCCCATCAACCGCCATCGACACATTATCCATCGTAATAATTTGCTGTTCTGGAACATTCACAACCTGTTCACGAATATCGACACGACGAAGTGTCTGAACTCCTGGAATTAAGAAAGTGAGCCCAGAGTTTACCGTTTTTGTATATTTTCCGAGAGTTTCAATCAAACCAACCTGCCCTTGTTGCACCTGTTTTACCGATACAAATACCAAAATCAGCGCCAAAATGACGAGAAAAATGAAAATTTCCATAAAAAATTTGATTAAAAAATAAAAACGTTATAATTATATGCACAATTTTTTAAAAAGCAATTATGAAAAAAAATATTGTTGCCATCGGTGGTGGCGCTGGAACTTTCAATGTGCTCTATGGGCTCAAAAAAAATCACGATTGCAATTTGTCCGCCATTATTTCTGTTGCGGATAACGGCGGGACAACCGGTTCTATTCGCGATAAATACGGAATTTTACCACCAGGAGATTTGCGACGCGCGATTGCAGCGCTTGCCAAAGATACCGAAATGGTGCGAAAACTTTTTGAGTACAGCTTCAAAGAGGAGGGCGTAATTGGATCAAATAAAATCGGAAATATTTTACTCACGGCGCTTGTTGATATTGAGGGCGATTATGAAAAATGACTCGATGAAATGTGTAAAATGTTTGATGTGACGGGGCGCGTAATTCCTGTAACACTGGAAGATGTGCATTTGGCAGTGCGCTTTGAGGATGGAACCGTGATTGAAGGTGAAAAAAATATTGATGTTTCTGATAAAAATCCGGGCGAACGAACGCACAATATTGACCAAAATATTGAGGATGCGTGGCTTATTGGCGCAGAAGGAAATCTTAATCCTCGGGCTCGTGAAGCTATTATGAATGCGGATTATATTATTATTGGACCTGGCGATTTGTATACGAGCGTTATTCCAAATTTGCTCTCCAAGGGAATGCGCGAAGCGCTTGATGCGACGCCAGCAAAGCTGATTTATGTTTGTAACGCGATGACAAAGCGCGGTGAAACGACAAATATGGAAGTCAAGGATTTTATTGAGGCGATTGAAAAATTTATTGGACCAGCGGAGCTTGATTACGTGATTGTAAACAATGGTATTATCGACGATGAAATCGTGGCAAAATACAAAATTGAGGAAAATAAAAAACCTGTAAAAATCAAAAATATTCTCGATTTTGCTGACAAAAAATACAAAATTATTGAACGCAACGTAGTGAGTGACGAAGATTTTGTGCGACATGATCCAGAAAAACTCGCGAAAATTTTGCAGGATATCATTGATGGTTGGATCAAATAAAAAAATCCCAAATGGGATTTTTTAAATTTTTTTCACAAATTCTGTTCGTAAAACCAAGCCTTTAACTTCTGGGATGTTTGCAGAAATTTCTTCAATATTGTCGGTCAAGCGAATATTTTTTACTTTTGTGCCTTTTTTGAGTGTTACTTTTGTGCCTTTCACTGGTAATTCTCGCGTGAGTTGCACCGTATCACCGGATGATAATTCGTTACCAAAAGCATCCACCACTTTCTCTGATTCTGAAGATGAACCTTCATTAGGATAAATCGGATCGCCATACATATCATATTCGATTTCTTCGTACGCCATAAAAAATTTCTTAAAAAAATAATGAGCCGAGTATACGAATTTTTAAATTTTTCGCAAATTATTTGCAAAAAAGAAAAAATCTTTATAATAAAAATAATATTTTTTAACTTTCAAAATATGCTCGAAAAAATTCTAGGAATTATATCGGTTGTTTTACTGTTTTTTATTATTGGTACGAATCTTGTTACGAATAATAACAAAAATCCGCGAACTATTTCCTTGACGGTGGAAGGAACCACAAAAGCTGTACCAAACAGTGCGAAAATTTCGATAAATCTCACAACAGAGAGCAAAGAAAGCGCTGAAGTTGCCACTCAAAAGCTGATTAACTCGCGCAATTCTCTCGTGAGCGCATTGAAAAATCTTGGACTCAATGATTCGGATATTTTGTTGAATGGAATGAATACGAATCAGTGGGATGATTACAGTGAAACTGACGAAAATAATAACGAAAAACCAACTCGCGTGTACAATGCTATGCAGTATCTCACGCTCAACATCACAAAAGAAAATTTTGGAAATATTGAAAATATCCTCACGGTACTGGGAAAAGACGATGATGTAACGATCTTGTCTATTGATAAAAATCTCGACTCCAATGCGGACTTAATCGAGAGCGCGCGAAAAAATGCTATTGAAAAAGCAAAAAAAGAAGCTTCAGAAATGGCTCAAAATCTTGATGCAAAACTTGGAAAAATCATCTCAGTAACCACGGATTCACAAAATTATACCCCATATATACAACCACTTGCAAACATGGCAAAATCTTCTGAGGAAGTTGTCACAGAAGATGCGCAATGGTTTAAAGGAGAAGATGAATACACAACAACCCTTTCTTTTATTTTTGAACTTCGATAAAATCTCAATTTGAGATTTTATTTTTTAAAAATTATGGAAACAATTCTTCGCAACAATAATATCATTCTCAAAATCAATCATTTTTGAGCAGAAATCAATTCATTATTATACAAAAATAGAGAAATAATCTATAAAAAGCAAGAAAATTTTTGGCAACGACAGTCTCCTGTACTCTTCCCTATTGTCGGTGCTCTCGAAGATAATTCATATATTTTTGAAGGGCAAACATATCATTTATGACAGCATGGGTTTGCTCGTGATATGAATTTTGATTTAGAAGATTCAAATCACAATTCCGCAACTTTTACACTCAAATCTTGACCAGAAACATACAAAAAATATCCATTCGATTTTAAACTTTCAATGAGATATATCATTCTCGAAAATAGCATCGAGGTTCACTATATAGTGAAAAACACAGGAAATACTGATATATTTTTTTCCCTCGGGATTCATCCAGCATTTCATATATGAACAAATATTGAACAATATTCGCTCGTTTTTAATAAAAATAATGAATGACAGAAAGTTGATCGACTCAAAAATGGAATTATTTTTCAAGGGTATGAAGAAAATTTTTGAGATTATTTGAGTAAAAAAACTCTACAACTAAAAGAAAAATTTTTTGAAAAAGATGCTATGATTTTAAGAAAATTTTGAGGTGATTCTGTCGATTTTTATGAGAAAAACGAGAAAATTTTTACGATGTCATGGGAAAATTTTCCGCATCTTGGAATCTGGAAACAACCGAATGCACCATTTATTTGCATTGAGCCATGGGATTGATTTGCTGATGTATTTGAACAAAAATGAGATTTCACAAATAAATGAGGAATCAATAAACTTGCCCCAAATACTGAAAAAAAATATTCTTGGAAATTAGAATTTTAAAAAACTCTCGTATGAGAGTTTTATTTTGCTTCTAGCATTGGAAGGAGCTTTCCTTCGGCATGAAGGGCTGCTACATCAGTATATCCACCCAAAAAAGTATCACCTATGAAAATCTGCGGAACTGTTCGCATTCGAGTTTTTTGAACAATTTCCATCAAAATATCAGAATTATTCGTCACATCCACTTCAGTATACTCTACTCCAAGCGATGTAAAAAGGTTTTTTGCCTGTACGCAATACGGGCAGTAATCTTTTGTATAAATCGTTACCATAAAAAATAAATTATTAAATTTGTACAAATATTAAACTATAATTGTTCGTTTTTATTTTGGGAAAATAATTTTAATTTCCGTTCATTGATCAATTTCACTCTGGATTTTTATATCCCAATCGTATAATTTTAAAATTTTATCCACCAACGTCATACCAATGCCTGATCCAGTGATTGAAGAATTTTGATTAATTCGATAAAAACGATCAAAAATTCGATCAATATCATCTTTTGCCATTCCAATGCCGGTATCACGAATAATGAAAATATTTTTTTCTGAAGAAATCATTACTCGTCCATTTTCTTTATTGTATTTTATCGCATTTTCCAGCAAGTTTCGAATTAAAATCGAAAGATGTTTTTCGCTCGCAGAAACATAAAAATCCTTCGTCAAATTATTTTCAATAGTGACATTTTTGATATTTTTGGCGCGAAAAATTTCAGATTCGACAATTGGCAAAATATTCGTTTTCTTATTTTTTTCAGGAATTTTGAGGTCCGCAAGCTCTAACAATCCACTAATAGACTCATTCATCGCATCAATCGTATCCAAACTACTTTCGACCAACTCATAATCCATCTTCGAGCTATCGCGCAAAATCTGCAAATTTCCAGAAATAATTGCGATCGGAGTCTTGAGTTCGTGACCAGCATCGTGAACAAAATGCGTCATAGTATCAATATTTTCTCGAACTGGTAAAAGTGTGCGGCGAATATGAAAACGCATCAAAAACCATAAAGGCAAAATCAATAGCATATCAAGCAGCAAAAATCGAATCGCATCGCGTTGTATCGCGTGAAGATTGATCCGAGGTCGTGTAAAGAAAAAAGTAGTAACATTATTTTGCTGAACGCGGCGCACAATATAATCATCCGCATACGCCATGTGGTTCGGGCTTTCGTCAATATCTTCCAGCGTATCTTCGTCCAAAATATCTGAAATATTTTCAATCGTCAAATTTTTAATCTGAGAACTCAAAATTTGTCCGGAAGAATTGGTCTGAATCGCCTCAATTCCAATTACAAAGGAAATTGATTGCGTCGACAAAAGCGTCGTATGATTGACGAGCGAATCGGTTTCTTTGATAAAATTTTCTTCGTGCGTTTGTATTTCGATAAAATAACGAGTAACGAGGAAAACCCCTTCAAAAACCATCAAGAAAATGAGCGCACCAATTACAAAACTCGCGACCAATTTTCTCTCGCTTGATTTGAGATAATCCTTCATAATGGACTAAAAAAGCTCTTTAATTGTATAGCCGTAACCCTTTCGTGTTTCAATAATTCCAGGAATTTTCTTACGAAGATATCCGATGTACACTTCCACCACTTTCCCTTCTTCAAAATTATCATAAATTCCCCAAACTTTTTCCATCAATTCTGATTTTGGAATATGATATCCGCGATGTGTGGCAAAATAATGCAAAAGTGCGAATTCTTTTTTAGAAAAATGAATTTCCTGCCCCGCAAAATACACCATTCGATGCTGCGCATCGATTTCAAGTTTTCCAATTTTAATCGTTTCAGTTGATTTGTTTGACTGACCACGACGGCCGAGAGCGCGGATACGAGCAACCAATTCACGATAGTCACATGGTTTTGTCAAATAATCGTCAGCACCATAATCAAGTCCCGCAACAATATCTTCCTGCGTTGCTCGTGAAGTAAGCATAATGATAGGAGTTGTATTACCTTCGGCGCGAAGTTTTCGACACACATCAATTCCACTCATTTTTGGCAGTGAAATATCCAAAATAATTACATCATAATTTCCCTGAATTGCTTCAATATATCCAGATTCCCCATCAGTACGCAATGTACAAGCAATATCTTCATTCGCCAAATAGCGAACAACTGTCTGCGCAAGCGCAACCGTATCTTCAATCAATAGAGTATGCATAATAAAATGTATTAAAAATAATGAGAATTTCTCGTAACCTTAAATATTATATTTAAAAAAGGTAAATTTTTGATAAGTATTTTGAGTTTCTTGAAAGTTTTTCTAAAAAGAATTTTTATTGGCAGCGACGCATAGAAAAGCACACCTGCCCTGGCAAAAATGTTTCGTTTGGATAGTATTTTTCGTACAATTCTGAAACGGTCAAAAATTCATATCATTGCGCTCGTAAGCGGTCAATCAACGCAGGAATGGTATCAACGGAAGTCTTGTGAATGTCATGAAACAAAATGATGGCACCATCATGAACCTGAGAAAGTGCGGTGCGAAGATTTTTTTCAACATTACGATTTTTCCAATCCAACGAATCCACCGACCACATAAGAATCGTTTTGTCGACTGCTTTTTTTACATTTTCGTCATAAGCACCATACGGAGGGCGGAATAATTTTGGTTTTTGATGAATCACATTTTCAAATGCCAAATCAGTTTTTTGCTGATCAGTACGCATTTGTTGTTTTGACATTTTATTGTAGGCTTTATGATCCCAAGAATGGCTCGCAATCTCATGTCCTTCACTCTGGGCTCGCTGAACTACCTTCGGATATCGTTCGACATTTTGTCCAAGCATAAAAAACGTAGCTTTTACTCATTTGGTCTTGAGTGTATCGAGCAAATTGAGGGTAAAATCCTTGTGCGGACCATCATCAAATGTGAGCGCGACATATTTTTTTCCATCACTCGAAACGCCAACAGCTCATTTTTTTTCTGGCGCTTTTTTCTCAACTTTTGGCCCTAAGAAAATATTTTCTTTCAAATTTTCATATGGAATTTCGATTTCAACAACGACTGGTAAATCACAATTTTTTTCAGAAAAAATTTCAGATGGAAGGAAAAATTTCACATTTTCCTGAGAGAAAGCAAATTGTGGTTCGGTCAAATATGAAACCAAATTTTGTTGTAACGCGTTGATATCATGTGTTTTTTGATTTGGATATTTTGTCTGGAATGCATGCAAAATTTTGTCTATCAAATCCGTGGTTTTTTCAGTATTTATAAGCGATGCGCCGGAGAGAAATTTCCCAGAATTCTGCAATAAAAATGTTTCTTTATGGATTTCTTTGGTCGCGCCATCCGTCAAATGTGATTTGATAGAATAAATCACAGATCCGATATTATTCCCATCAGAAAGGGAAAAATCCGCAGTATAGCCAGCAATCGCAAGACTTCAAGATTCTGTTGGAATCGTGGAAAGTGCAACAATTTTTCTACGAATACTTGACAAAATTTCTATATTTGGAATTTCGTTAAAATTTGGATACTCAATATAAAAGCGCGGTGAAAAATATGGTTCTGATTTGAATGTTTTTACGTCTTCAATCGCTGTCGCACCAGTAAAAAAACTTCACGAATAAGTGAGGCTTGAACTGAGGCTGCCAGAATAGATAAAATCTCCATTTTCTGACCAATACATCACAGGTTTTTCTGTTTCCAAAGCGGAAGATGAAGAATGAAAAATCGGTGAAAAAAATAAAAAAATCCCAATTCCACAAAGTGCAATACAAGCTGTTAAAAATCCAAAAACTTTTGTGTTCATAAGTGAAAAATATAAAAATATGCTAAATACAATATATAAAATAAGTTTAAGAAAACTTTAAAAAAAGCAAATTTTTTTCAAAAAATTTGTAAAAAAATTAAAAATCACTACACTACAAAAAAATCTTTTTTATTTTCTTTTTTATGGACATTCAACCATTTCTTGAAGCGACATTTTCGCCCTACATTTCCGATCCAAAATGGTACCCATTTATTCTCATTGGGATCGCGCTTTTGATACTTTTTTTGTTATTTTTGATTTTTTTATATATTCGAAGCTTTTTGAGTTGGCTTTTTGGCGTGAATGAACTCATCAGAATTGGACGCGAACAAAATCATCTTTTGAGCGAACTGATTGCAATTCAAAACGAACAACAAGAACTTTTTCAAGCACTTTTTATTGAAAATTCTGTGACAGAAGAAGATAATGATGCGGCCGAATCAGAAAATAACGAAAATCTTGAAGACTCCGAAGAAAAATCTGAAAAAAAATAAGAGACGAATCTCTTATTTTTTATTGTGAATTTTTGAGAGGGTCGCGCCAATCAGCAATCCAGACTCCATCATCCTTTTCATAAAGAGCAAAAGTGTCGCCAACCGCCAAGATTTTTCCATCAATAATCCATTCCAATTTTTCACTTTCGCGATAAAAAAATAAAAGTGAATTACGAGTTTTGAGGAAAAAATTACGATCTTTTTCATAAATACGGACATTTTCGAGCGCCACATTTTCAGGGATTTTGAGGTATTGTCCGCGTTTTTGTGCGTGAGTATCAACCAAAACCATTTTTTTCGTATCATTTTTTGTTCCAATCACAACAAGTTCTCGTCCAAGCTGTTGCGTAAAATCAATTTTTTCAAAATCCAAATCAAAATCAAGAATTTTTGGATTCATAGAATCAATACTAACAAATGTTGCGCCACTATTCGTGTACCAATCACCCGACATTTCAAAAAAATTCGTTCCGTCAACGCTCGCGCCGGTAAGAGCAAAACTCTTCGTGTTTCCAGATTTTAAATCACCAACAATAATATTTTTTTCTCATTTGAGAAAATTTTTTCCATGCATCAGAACGCCCGTAAAAATGTTTCCGCCTTCTGTAATCGCGATCCGATTTTCCTCACAATGAATCAAACCATTTTGATAATTTGGTTTTGGGCAACTATTGAGAAATTTTTTCACCGGCAAATTGGTGTTAGGAAGCCATTTTTCGTCAATTTGACTATATTCAATAAGCGTTCCGCCCGACAAAAATTTCCCGCCGCCAATATGATCATAATTGACCCTGGAAATTAATGTTGGTTTTTCAAAATTTTTTTGATACAAAAGCATTCCGCTCGATGAATATCCGATCCACGATTTATCACCAATTGAGACAATTCGCCCGTCCTGAACTTTCGGAAAAAGCGAATATTTTGGCGTTTTCAAAAGTGAAATATCGTCAATATAAAAATTTTTTTCCTCAGTAATACTAAAATTCATTTCTGCAGCAATATAGCCATCGTGGAAAATTTCGAGCAAATAATCACCATAATCAATTCGCGGTTTGCTGTCATTGGAATATGGCTCGTGATTGAGATAAATCTGCGAATCGCGCGGAAAAACTTTTACATTTACAATTCAAAAAGAATTAAATGTAATCAAATTTTTAGTAAAAGAACCTGTTTGCGTAGCGCCAGAAACAGATTTTTCCGTTTCAGAAATAATATTTCCCGATTGTGACAAAATATTATTCCAATTGAGATTGATCGAAATATATTTTCCCTTGAAGAAAAAATATAAAAGCGTTGCGAATGCAAACACCAAAATCCAGAAAAATAATTTCCGACGTTTTCGGCGCTTGATTTCTTGAAAATACGATTCGAGCATAAAAAAATTTAAGATTTTTTGGATTTTCGTTCCATTTTTTGCGTGGTGTCAAAACCATCAATGCGCTTATTAAAAAAGAGGCGAATTTGGCTTTCTAATGCTGGAATTGAAAACATTGTCAGTGTCAAAAACGGAAGTGCAAGCCACTGGAAAAAATTGAAAATATAATTGTACCAACGAAATTCGACATATCGGCGCATGATATGAATCGACAAAAGGCTTGGAATAATTACTGTTGAAACCAAAATCGTAAAAATAATTGAAGTCGCAATCGGCACGGTAAAAGCCGCGATCGACTGATCAATAGAGTAAATCACGCCTGGAACATACCCAATAAACAGCATCATGAGTGGACCACCCGCCCAAAAAAGATGATTGAGAATGAGATATCCTGTTTTTCGAAATTTTTCACGGAACGGGATTTTTTTATTTTTTATCATTTCTGGAATCACATATTCCACATCTGTACAACCCCACGACCAACGACGAAGCTGTTTATATTGGGACTTTACAGTACGAGTAACAGAAACTTCATCTACTAAATCCATTTCACAAATCGCGGGCGTCGGAATAATTCGAAACATTCCATTCCACCCAAAATACGCGCGCCAATATTGCAAACCATCTTCCACAATAGAAGTCCGTGACCAATAATCCGCTTTATGAAGGCATTCAAGCGTTTGTCCATATACCGCAAAATTTCGATAAAATTCTGGATTTTGGCTTTCCAAAAATTGCCAAAGTGTCGTTCCAATCGCAATAATTCGCGCAAAAAATGTGCCTTCGTGCCAATTATTCGAATAGAGTGGTGTATATTGATAAATTGCCTGACTTCGATAATCCGTTGACAAAAATGTGGCCGCAATAATTGAGAAAAATTTTTTCTCAACTTTTGTGTCTGTGTCAATCGTAGAAACAAAAGTATTTTTTGGATCAAGTTTTGTCATTTTTTCATATTCCTTGATCGCGTAAGTAATGTTGGAACCCTTTACTTTTCCCTCTCCTTCAAGGTTTTCTGGATGCACAATATTGATAATCCGAATTCCAGAATTTTTATATTTTTCCACAATATATTTGGCATGTTCAGTCGCTGTCGGAACGCGCGCCTCAGTCGCCAACAAAACCGTAATATTTTCACGATAACGATATTCCGTTTGTACCAGCGAAATTACATTATCTTCAATTACATTTCGTGGTTCCGTATAAATCGGCACAATCACAATATGTTCAAGATTTTTTGCACCACTTTCTATGAGTTCATTTTTTGAAAAATCCGTTTTTTCAATTTGCAAAAGCCTTCGATACGATTTAAAAATATGATGATAACTTCCAAAAACACGAATCGTCCAATACGCAATATAAAAAGCGATGAAAAATAGCCCCAAATCATAATTGATATTAATCAAAATGAATGGCAAAAAAAACACAAAAATAAGCGACAACAAAGGAATTTTTGGGAGCCAGAATTCAAGGGTAAAAAATTTGGATTTTTGCATTAGTGTTTTTTGGAAATAAAATTTTCGTCAAAATTTTGAAAATCAAAAATCGTGAAGAAAAATATTTTTTGCATAATATATTGAAAAAAGCAAAAAAATCAATATATTCTCGATATGGATCATTTTAATATTTTTCTCAAACATCATTTTAAGCTTTCTGATAAGGAAAAATCGCAATTTGAAAAATTTTTGGAACTTTTTCAAAGTTACAATTCTCATACAAATTTGTCAGCAATTCGCGATGCGGAAGGGATTATCGAAAAGCATTTTGTGGACTCGATTTATGGTGCCACTATTTTATATGAACTTCAAATGACAAATGTAAAAATACTCGATATTGGCTCTGGAGGCGGATTTCCTGGGATTCCTCTCAAAATTGTTTGTCCAGAATTGGATGTTACATTGCTTGACAGCGTTGGAAAAAAAGTTCGCGCGATGAATTTTTTTATTGAAAAATTGGGGCTGAAAAATATTTCTGCCATTCAAGAGCGAGCAGAAATGCTCGCCAAAAATCCTGATTTTGCTGGAAACTTTGATATTATCACATCTCGCGCAACTGCATATATCGACGATATTTTGACTTGGGCAAAGCCCTTTTTGAAAAAATGAGGAAAAATTTTGCTCTACAAAATGCCATCTGATGAGGAAAAAAAATCTCGTGACAAAGTTTTGAAAAAATTGGGGCTCAAAATGGATGCAGAATTTGAATATTTTCTTGGAGAAAAAAATCGCGTTATTTATGTTTTTTCTCATAAATAAAATAACGCATCAGCCAAAATTTTGATACAAAAATCGGTTTTTAAAAAAAGTCGAAAAAAGTTTTGACAATCAAAAAAATTTTTATACAATGCGTGCACTTCCTCAAGAGAAGTTCAAGCAGGCGTAGCTCAATGGCTAGAGTCTCTGCCTTCCAAGCAGACTGTTGTGGGTTCGAGTCCCATCGCCTGCTCCATTATTTTGGAGTATTTCCGAATCTCGGGCGTATAGCTCAGCTGGTTAGAGCGCTACACTGATAATGTAGAGGTCCCTGGTTCAAGTCCAGGTATGCCCACCATTTTTTCGGATATCGGAGACTGGCGCAATTGGCTAGCGCACATGCTTTGGGAGCATGGGGTTGTGAGTTCGAGTCTCGCGTCTCCGACCATTTTTTTATTTATCCCTAGATCGCTGTAATATTATGGCGCTATCGTCTAGTGGTTAGGACAACGGGTTTTCATCCCGTAAACCGGAGTTCGATTCTCCGTAGCGCTACCATCGTTAAGATTTAGTGATAAAATTTGTGAAAAGAGCTTGTTTTCCTTGATTATAAGCTCTTTTTTAGTGGTTACAAAAAGTTCGAACTGGTGTTTTTTAAGAAATTATGATTTTTGGTGCACATACCCCTATTCGTACCTTTCTGAAAGGGAATTTAGGAGTTCGAATTTTGATGAATAAGGTGTTCTTGCTCTACAAAAGCATAAAAATTAATTTTTAAATCAAGGAAATTTGAGGACCCCCAGAAAAGACAATTTTTTCGATATGTCCATGTCATGGTCGCACATCTTTTCATTCTAGTTCTTCAAAAGAATAAAATCCCTCATCATAATATTCAAAAGCATGAGTGGCATTATTTTTATGTATATATTCAAAGTCTTGAAAATTTGTGATTTCAAACCAAATATCTAAATATAGTCCCGAATCATTCCTAAATTCTTCAATATTTAATAATTTTCATATAACTGGCTTTACACCAAGCTCTTCTTGAATTTCTCTATCTAAACACTCTTTAAAGCTTTCATTTCATTCCAAAGTTCCTCATGGAAGATAATAAAAATGTTTTTTGACTTCTCTTACTAAAAAAATTTTATTTTTATTTAAAATAACTCATCGAACCTTTATTTTGTGCATAAAATTAATAGTTAGATAATAAATGATAAACTTATACCTAGATTCTAAATCTGTTAAGAGATATTGAGGAAATCTATCTTTTCGCACAAAAATATCCGATATATTTGAATCTCACCTGATAAGTTCTTTTTCTTTTTGTGTATAAACAATTTTATTAAAATTATTTCTCAATGCAAATAATTTTTTTATTTCTACCCCATTTATTCACACATCAGTAAACGAACAATACTTGTCCAAATTATTTCAAGAAGTAAATTTTCCATCCAAATACCGAAATAATGGATAATCAATTATTTGTCATTCTTTCAATATTAAAATTTTCATCAATAATAATCTCAACATCTAAATCCGTATAATCTTTGATACAATAATTCCTTCAATAAACAGAACTTCAAAACTGCAATAAAGAATATACTCATGGAATGCTACTTTCATTTTTGATTGTTTAAAAAAATTTGATTTTTTAAAAAAATTTCTTATTATTGCAACAATTTATGTGCATATATTAGGCTGAAAAACAAAATAAAATTTATTTCAATAACTATTTTTCCTATGAAAAAATTAGTTTTTTTAATGGTCACCTTTTTGTTTGGTATGCAAAATACATATGCACAAGTGGATTTTCAAGATTTTCGCCAACAGGCAGAAAATTTTATTCAATCCCACTCAGAAGAACTTGCTTGGAAATGATTCTCCCCAATTATCACAAAAGAAACGCTTTTTTATTCTTCTGATGACACAAATCCGAGTTACATTGAATACAAAATTTCTTGTAGTGATACAAAAGATTGTGGTTGGATTATGCTTAATATAGATAACACTGATGCACCTGTACCAATTGCATCATTTGCATGAGATACAATGTCCGAAGCACTGAATCCAAGAAATGAAAAAGGTTTTAAATATTATTATTTCGGAATTTTTGATTATTTTGCTATAAATCAATCCAATAATAAGATTGCCATGATTTGACCAGATGGAAGTACCATAACTGAATCAATAAATAACTCATTGGAAACAAAAATCATCACCTCTAATAAGCCTTCAACGCACTCTTATGTAATAGATAGTTTTCAAGCACTTCAAAAACAGGTAAAAGAAAATATAAATAAAAAAAAGAATTTCATAAAAATTCTCAACTATTTTTGGCCAGGAGCAACTCTTCTGCTCATTATATTCATGATAATGTTGTTGACAGGCAGACATGTACGTCGTATACACCATGTTATCATCAATGATAAAGATCATAACCAGAATGAAGGAGAGCAACATGATGTGCGCCCACAGCGGTATCAATAATTCTATGATATTATGATCGCCTTTATCATCCCAATATCTTCTCATTGCGAGCTCCATCAACACTTAATTCTGATATTACTAACATCCAAGCAGAACTATGAAGATTAATGGGAACTTTTCGTGATAATAAATGACAGTAATCTACATATATGAATAGAAATATGGACGGATGGAAATACCTAAATGGAAAATATAGTTATACCTCTGATTATCATTCTTGGTGGAATTTAGTTGATAATATTCAGGATGAAATCAATGCAAGACGACCAGTAATGATTAGTATTGAACGATATATGAACAACGAACGACAATGACATGTCATTGTGGGTCATGGATATAAATGAAATGATATTTATGTAAATTTTGGATGGGGAAATCAAACGGCAAATACCACTATTTCTACCAATGGAAATGACTTTACATCAAACCTATGGAATGGAAAAATTACACGAGTTGATAAAATTATTATCCATTAAAAAAGGGCCATATACGGCTCTTTTTTATTTTTACAAAACTTCTTTTCCGCCCAAATATTTTTGCAAAACTTTTGGCACACGAATCGTTGCGTCAGCGTTCTGATAATTTTCCATAATCGCTACCAAAATTCGCCCACAAGCAAAAGCTGTCGCATCATTGGTGTGGACCAATTCGATACTTCCATCATTTCGTCGAACGCGCGTCTGTAAGCGACGAGACTGATAATCAGTCATATAATCAGCCGTGTGTGTTTCACGATATTTATTCTGGCCAGGAAGCCACGCTTCAATATCAGAACCTTTTGCATTCGGTTTTCCAATATCAAATGTACATTTTTGCAATTTTTGATATGGAATTTCGAGTTGTTGCATCATATATTCTTGGAGCGCCGAAAAAAGTAAATGTTCGTCATGCGATTTTTCTGCAAGAGAAAAACTTTCCATTTCGAGTTTGTCGAACTGATGCATACGAATAATTCCTTCCATATCTTTTCCATATGTTCCAGCCTCACCGCGGAAGCTTGTCGCATAACCAAGATAACGAATTGGCATCACTTTTTCATCGAAAATTTCGCCAGCATGCATAGAACCAAGCACATGTTCAGCACTTCCCTGCAACCACAAATCCTCCCCCTCGATTTTATAACGATCTTCCCGTGGCTCGAGGCGATCCATCGCATCGTATGGTTCCGTCTTGATCATCAGTGGAGGCAAAACTGGCGTAAATGGCGTTGGTAAAATATCAAGATTATTTTCAGAAATTACTTTTTTGAGAACTTCCTCATCACCAAGCGTATCCATCACCCATTGCACAAGAGCCATCTGTAAGCGAACAAGTTCACCCTTTAGGTACGCAAATCGGGCTCCAGCAATGTTGGCGGCGCGTTCCTTGTCAATCCAGTCACGCATTTTTCCAATTTCAGCATGATTTTTAATTTCAAAATCAAATTCTGGGATTTTCCCCCACTGCTTCACAACCTGATTTTCGTCTTCTGTAAGCCCAACCGGCGTATCATCCGTTGGAATATTTGGGATTTTTTTATACAAAGTAAAAAATTCTTCCTCAATTTCTGCAAGAATTTTTTCTTCCGCCTGAATTTTTTCTTTCAAAGATTTTGCTTCTTCGAGCATCGTAGGCTCAGGTTTTCCCTTTCCCATTTGTGAAGACAGCTCATTACGACGGGCACGAAGCATATCCAACGATTTTCCTAGTCGTACGCGTTCTTTATCCAAAAAAATCACGCGATCCAAATCCACATTCATTACTTTGTCATGAAGCGCTTTTGCCACGATTTCTGGATTATTTCGAAGAATTTTAATATCAATCATACTAAAAAATTAAGAATAATTTGATTATACAGATTTTTCAAAAAATGCAATATTCTTGGTTGCTATTTTCCGATTTTTCGTATAATATGGGAAATTATTAAAAATTTATGTCGCTTTATACAAAATATCGACCGAAAGATTGGGATTCGGTCGTTGGACAAGATTTTATCGTGAAAATTTTGCGAAGTAGTCTGAAAAATGGGCATACTGGACATGCGTATATTTTGACGGGATCGCGTGGAACTGGGAAAACTACGAGTGCACGAATTCTGGCGAAAAGTTTCAATTGTCTCAATTTGCAGGACGGAAATCCATGCAACGCATGCGAAAATTGTCAGGCCTTTGAAAATGGAATGATGATTGATATTATCGAAATTGATGGAGCGAGTAATGCGCTTGTGGACGATATACGCCAGATGATCGAAGAGGCGAAATTTTTGCCAACTTTTGGAAAATTTAAGGTATATATTATCGATGAAGTGCACATGCTCTGAAAAAGCGCCTTTAATGCACTTTTGAAGACGCTTGAGGAACCACCAGAACATGTAAAATTTATTTTAGCAACAACGGAAATTGACAAAGTTCCCGAGACGATTCGTTCGCGTGCACAGCGATTTGATTTTCAAAAAATTTCTGAAAAAAATATCATTGATCGCCTCAATTTTGTGATTGATGCAGAAAAAATAACGGCAGATTCGGGCGCGATTGAATTGATTGCGAAACTTTCACGCGGTGGAATGCGCGACGCTCTGACACTTTTGGAACAATTTTCTGTTGACAAACATCTTTCATTGGAATTTTTACAGAATACTTTTTCGATGATTGATGATGATTTTATAGACGAAATTATCGAGATTTTAGCAAGCAAAAATCATGAAAAATTTGCAGAAATGATCGAAAAAATAAAAACGCAACACATTCGTAGCGAGAATTTTTTCGAGCAAATCATTTTGCGTTTGCGCGATAAAATGGTAGAAAATCTCGGAAATGAAAAATTTGGGATTTATAACTCGATTTTTGAGATTTTTCGAAAATCGTATCCGTCGATTGGATATTTTTCTGACAATTTTTTGGTAATTGAAATGACGCTTATGCAAGCGCTTAATGTGGGCAATTTGGTACAAAATCCAAATCCAACAATAGTTGAAAAAAATCTCGTTTCTACACAAAAAATTACAATCACAAAAAAATCTCAGCCCGAGAAAATGGAAGAAAAAGAGAAAATAAATCCTATCAAAAAACCTATTCTAGAAAATATTACGAATATAGAGCCAAAAATCGAGAAAAATCCTGAAATATCAAAGGCGGTGGAATTTTCTTTCAGAAGGCTTTTGACAGAACTCAAAGACGAAGATCCGGCTGTACTTTCGACTATTAAAAATGCGAGTTTTAAGCAGGATGGTGAAACGCTAGAATTGTCTTTTGGGAACAAATGGACTGCGGATAAAATGCAAGAAAACCGATACCAATCACCTGTAATCGCTGTTCTCAATAAAATTTTCTGAGGAGAGTGGAAATTAAAAATTTCTCATAAACCACAAAATAATACGCATTTTGACGATGTATTTTAATTTTTCCTATGAAACATCTTTTACCACTTATTTTTTCGCAAGCATTTTTTAAAAAAATTTTTGCCATTGCCTGCCTCGTAATACTTTTTTATGTGTTTCGAGGATTTCTCGGACTTTTTCTCATTACATTTATTTTTGCGTATTTATCGCTTGAAGTAGCGGAATTTTTGCGAGCCAAAATCATTTTTCAAAAAGAAAAAAATCCCAATAAATTTTGGAAATTCTTTGAAAAATATCTGTCCACCAATATTTTGGTAACAATTATTTATATTCTTTTTATTTTGATGGTAATTTGGCTTTTTGCAAGCATTTTGCCACAAATTATCAAAGAAATCGAAATTTTTATCAAAAAAATCCCAGAAATGACGCGACAAATGGAGGGGCTTTTACAAAGCTTTGAAAATACGAGCGGAATCCATTTGTGAAGCCAAAATCTCATCAATGACCTGACGAAAAAATTTGATTTTCAAACAACTGGACAGGAATTGCTCAAATATTTACAAAACACGAGCGGCGCTTTATTACAATTTTTTCTCGGAATCGTGATGAGTTACATTTTTGTGCTTGATCGCAATGATGTGTTTGGGTTTTTCGCACGAATGAAGCGTGGAAATTTTGCATTTTTGTATCACGAATTCAAATATTTTGGTGAAAAAATCGTCAATAGCTTCGGAAAAGTTTTTAAAGCACAAGGAATTATTGCCTTTGTAAACGCAATTTTGACGACAATCGGACTCCTAATTATTGGATTTTTGTTTCCAGCAGGACATTTTCCATTTATTTTCACACTTTCCCTGATTGTATTTATTTTTGGATTTATTCCCGTTTTTGGAACGTTTTTGTCAGGATTGCCGATTGTGATTATTGGCTACGGAATTGAGGGTGGCGGAATTCAGATTGTTATGGCAATCATCGTGATGATTTGTATTATTCACGCAATTGAGGCATATATTTTGAATCCAAAAATTGTGTCGTCATATATGCATTTTCCAGTTTTTATCACATTTGCGACTCTTATCATAGCAGAACATATGTTTGGGATGATTGGACTTCTCATTGGTGTACCAATTCTTGCAATTATTATTTCAGTCGGCGCAGATCTCAATACTTATATTTCTCGTCTCAAAAAAGAATATTATGCCTCCAAAAAATCTTGCGAATGTCAACCAGTTTCTGAAAAATAATGAAAATGGGATTATTATTGTGTATGGCCCAACTGGCTCAGGAAAAACAAGTTTTTCCCTTGAAGTAGCAAAAATTGCACAAGACCTTAATTTTTTCCCAGTAATTATTTCAGCAGATTCTCGTCAGATTTATCAAGAAATGAATATTGGAACTGGGAAAATCTTACCGCATGAAATGGAGAATATCACCCATCTTGGGCTCGATATAATTTCTCCGACAGAAAAATTTAGTGTTGTAGAATTTAAAAAAAATATTGAAAATTCTGATCTTTGGAAAAATTTTATACAAAAATGAACAGTTATGGATTGAAATTTGCGCAAAAAAATAGTTCCCATTATTTGCTGAGGAACTGGACTCTATATTGATAGTCTGATTTTTGAGCGAAATTATTTGTGAGAAGCCCCGAATAAATCCCGGCGTGAGGAATTAGAAAATTTTCGCATCAAAAATGGAAATGACGCACTTTGGAAAAAATTGTATGATCTTGACCCGGAGTACGCGCGCGATTTACATCCAAATAATCACACATATATTATTCGGGCCATCGAAATTATTGAGTCAACAGGAACCTCAAAAAGTGAATCTTTCGATAATACGCCAAAACTTCGATTTCCGACGATTTTTTTGACGCCATATACTGACACGATTGAAAATCGAAAAAAGTTATATGAAAATATCAATGCACGAATTGAAAAAATGTTTACTGATGGACTAGTAGAGGAGGTTGAGTGTATCGCAAAAAAATATGGACATACTTGTGAAGGTCTGAAAACTATTGGATATGTTGAAATTATGGATTTTTTATCAGGGAAAATTAACAAAACAGAAGCACAAGCGCTCATTGCCCAACACAATCGTAATTATGCGAAACGTCAAATTACTTGGAATCGAAAGAAATATGACCCATTTTTATAAAAACCCCAATTTAGGGATTTTATTTTATTTATAATTTTTCCGGACAAAAATAAGCTCATTATTTTCTCAAAAAGAAAAAATATTTGACGGTTTCGCATCACAAACCCCACCATCAAAACCATTAATTTCAGGAAAAATATTTCGTGCTTCAGAAAAGCTCATCGTCTCAGGTTGTCAAGAAATATTCGCCGATGTTAAAAATAATGGAAAATTCAAATTTTCTAAAATTTCCTTTTTCAGGCATTTTTCTCAAATTCGAACAGATATATACTCATAATTGTCTATTTTTAAAAATTCTGGAAAATTATACTCAGGATTTCTCGGAAGAATCACAGAAAATGGAAATGAATAGTTTTTGAGTATTTGTATCTGTTCAGGAGAAATTTTGACTACTTGTCAAAGCATGAAAAAATCCCTTACAATAATCGCAAGTCGCTTTGTATTCTCACGGCCTTTGAGCGCATAAATCCTCTCAAAATCAGTTCTTTCAAGGTTTCCAGCAAGGCCGTAACATGTATCTGTTGGAATAATTTTCAGCATTTTATTGTTCAGCTTGAGCCCATCGTCGAAAACTTGGGCAATCTTGATCAACATCAATCAATGCAAATCCAGGATGCAAAATCGCTTCCTTAATAATTTCTTTCAGTTCATTGAATTTGCGTGATTGTGCGCGTTTCGCAAAAGTACAGCCAGAATTTTGAGCCAGTAAAATCGGGTCAATCGGCGATAAATGATTTCCGTCGGGCGTGGTTTTTGTTATAATACCAAGCGGCGTGGTTGGGCTTGCTTGCCCAGTTGTAAGGGCATAATTTTCGTTATTAAAAACAATATATGTAATATTAAGGTTTCGACGACAAGCATGAATAAAATGCCCCATTCCAATACCATAACCATCGCCATCTCATCCTACAGCAAGCACTGTAAGTTCAGGTTTTGCAATTTTTATGCCAGTAGCAAACGGGAGTGTGCGACCATGAAGAGTTTCTGCAGCATAACCATCGATATATTGGCTTGCCTTTCCACTACAACCGACTCATGATACCACAACGCGCTGATGCGATGCGATTTGAAGGTCCTTAAAAGCATTTTTTATTGCCATAATAATCAATGTATCTCAGCAACCCGGACACCACTGAATATTAGTTAATCATTTCCGCATAGATAGAGTTTAATATTTAATTTTTGTACAAATATAAATAAATAATTGTCCGATTTATAATAATTCTAGAAAATCCTCATAATAAAATGGGAGCAAATTATATTTTCTCTTATGAGTAATTTTCGTATTTGGTAAATATTTAAGTCACAATTTTTCTGATAATAAAGCCTCAAGTTGCCCAGAAAAATTATTTTCTACAAAAACCACTTCGTCACATTTTTCGATTTCTCATCGTAATCTTTCATCAACAGGAGACAAGAATTTAATAATAATCAGCCCCCATTCTGGGTTATTTTTTACAAAATATTCTGCTGTATAACGAGTAAAACTCAGTGTAATAATTTTTTTCTTTGCACGAGGATTGATTATTTCAAATCCAGAGATTTTTTCTTTTTCGAACAAATATCATACCTTTTTTGCTCGTTTTTCTGTCATTTTTATTTTCATCTCAGAACTTTCTGACGTCTCTCCATATTCATCATGCTCATAACTCGTCGCTATAAAATCACCATTTTCTAGACCCACGCGCACATATGGCGACACTCCATCCTCAATCAGTTGATACCGAGCATAATCAGCCCCCGGATTTTCTGATATTTTTCCACGATCAACGCTCGCGGCTTGCAATTCCCCAATCGTCACTTTTCCCTCAGAAAATTGCTTATCGGTCAAAAAAATAACGGTCGTTTGGTATTTTTGTGCCAAATTCAGTGATTGTCCGGCCATAAAATATGCTTCCTCAAGAGTAGATGGCACAATCACGATATTCTCAATATCACCAAAAGTTGGGCGTGTAGCATATAAAATTTCTCCCTGCTCATGAAAAGTTGGTGCACCAGTACTTGGACCAGCTCGCTGCGACAAAATTGCCACAATAGGTATTTCCGCCTGAGCAGCAAAACTCAAAGCCTCAGTCATAAGAGCAAAACCACCACCGGAAGTCCCAACCATGGATCGTGCGCCCGTAAATGAAGCTCCAAGTGCTGCATTAATCACAGCAATTTCGTCTTCTGCCTGTAAATATGGAATCTTTTTTGAATTGATGATTTCCGTTAAAATCGAGCTTGCTGGCGTCATGGGATACGCAGAATAAAATTCCAATTCACTCGCAATTGCACCATATGCAATCATGCGATTTCCATAAGAAATTTTTTTTGGTGAAGCATTTTCATTTAATTCGGGCAATAAATCGACATAAAAATTTCTCCCAAACTCAGCAAAATCATGTAAAATTTTGATATTTTTTTCAACAACCTCAGATCATTTTTTTAAAAAAACCTTTCGAATAATGGGTTCGAAATTTTTGGAATCCACTCACAAAATACCCGAAAGTACCGCGACCAAATAAGTATTTTCGTATTTATCATTGATTTCTGGCGCAATGATTCGGAATTTTTCCTCAATATCTGATTGTATTTTTTTAAGTCCTGCAAGGGTTTTTTGACTCACAATAACAATCCCACCCCGAGAAAGATCCTCCAAATTTGGAATAATATTTTTAGCATCAAGTCCAATCAAAATATCAATTTTTCGCATTATATAGGGAAAATCGCTGCAAATATTGACATCATAAAAATTCAGTCCGCCTTTAATAATCGACTGATATTCACTGTCTGTTATAATGTTATATCCAAGCTCGGAGAAGGCATTTGCCACAATATCCATCACTGAATTCATACCAAGCCCAGCCGGCCCAGCAATTCGTATTCAAAGTCTATCTTTTTTTTGCATTTTTGTATTATAACGAAAAAAACAAGTTAGTAAATAGATATTTTTATTTATTTTTGACAATTCTTATTTTTCATATACCACTTATTTTTCAGTAATTTTTTCTTGAAGAAATAAGACTTCTCGAATAACTATATGTGTCATTTTAAAAAATCCTCGTATGAGGATTTTTTGTGAGAAAATTATTTTTGTACAGTTATTAAATTATAATTGCACAAAATTATAAAATATCATGGCGAAGAGTGTCAATATCACCAGCTCCTAGCAATACAATAATGGACGAATTCGGGTTTTCAAGATCAAATTGTTTAATTTTTTCCAGAGTATTGAGCAATCATTCCCCATTCTGTACACTAGAAAAATTTTCACGAATCGTATCCACGAGGCGATCCGTCGTCATCCATTCGACATCTTCCTGTTTATCTCGCGAAAAGTAAATATTTGGTATTATAAGTATATCCGCATCCATAAAGGCATTCGAGAATTCCGGAAGCAATTCGCGTGTTCGAGAATATTGATGCGGTTGAAATGCGACAAAAAGTTTTTTGTCTGGAAATTTTGTTTTAATGGCATGAAGTGTTGGGCGAATTTCATTTGGATGATGTCCATAATCCGACATTAAAATATTTCCATTTTTTGTTGTACGAATAATTTCTGAACGGCGCCAAGAACCGCTATATGATGCCAATTTTTCTGTAATATATTCATCCTCCAAGCCAAGCAATTTAGAAACCGCGAACACAAGGCGCGCATCCTGCAAAATATGATTCCCAGGAATTTGCAATGATATTTCTGGGATTTCGAGCGTTTTTGCTTCATAAAAAATCTCGTCTGTTTCGAACATTTCTACTTTTGCAAAATATGAAATTTTTTCTCCAACAATAATCTTTTTCTCCTTTGGAATATTGAGCTTGAGTGAATTTTCGTCAGATTCTGAAATCACCACAAAACCAGAAGTCTGATCTACAAGCGACTGAAAGGCTGAAATATAATCATCGAGATTTTTGTAATAATCCAAATGATCAAGATCGATATTTGTAATAATCGTGATAAATGGATGATATTGAAGAAATGAGCGCTTATATTCACAGGCCTCAATCACGAAATTTTCAGAACTATCAGCATAAAAATTCGTACCGCCAAGCTGAGGGACTTGCGTCCCAACAATAGCAGACCCGCCAACTTCAGATCACGCGAGTACAATAGCCATCATAGCAGTTGTGGTAGATTTTCCGTGAGAACCAGTAATCGCGATTCCTTTTTTTTGATTAAAAAACTCCCCCAGTGCTACTGGATAAGAAAAATGGGGAATTTTCAGCTCGCGAGCTTTCTGTAATTCTGGGTGATTATAAATCTGCTCCTCCGCAGACAAATCTGGTTTCGTAATAATCGCCTCAGAATAAATAATTTTTTCGATATTCTCATTAATCATCTCAGGATGTTCCCCAATCAAAATATTCATCCCCTCCTGCCTCAGTGCCTGAATCAAGGATGAGTCCGTGGAATCTGTCCCAGAAATTTCGTATCCCAAATAATGATAATAACGAGCCAAAGCAGAAACACCGATACCACCAATTCCAATAATATGAATTTTTTTTGTCATAGAAAAATTTATTTTCGTTCATTATATAGAAATTTTTTAAAAAAGAAAGTGAATTAAAAAAATAATTATTGAACAGATATAGTTTAATAATTGAACGAAAATAAAAAAATGAGCAATTATAGAACTAAAAAATCTCCCATTTCTGAGAGATTTTGAGTGACCTATTAAAGCTTATTATAAATAATTGGGACCAGCAATTATTGACCAGAATAAAAAGTTTTAACCTTTTGTTTTATATTTTCGGAAACATCAGAAATTTTTTCTTTTTGTGTTTCAATAACTTGATTAATCATATACTTAATAATCGGCTCTGAAATTTGAAAAATTTTTTCAAGAACCAAATGTGGAGCAAAAATCATCAAAGCTACGAATCCTCAAATTATAATCCGATATATCCAAGCGAAAATTCTTTTTCGCCGCTCACGAGTTTCCCATTTGACCAAAATAGAGTGAATCTCGTCAATTTTTTCTTGTGGCGTCATATTGATTTTATAAACCGCCTGTCAAAACAAGAACTGATGGAATGATGGCGCTCGCAAGTAGCGTCAGCACCACTATCCAAATGAAAATTTTTTGCATATATTATTCCGTTACAACAGTAGTAGTAATTTCATCAACTTCATCTGCCTTATCCAAATCATAATCCAACATAGGAGTTGGGAGAGTTGCTGCATTATTTACACCGATTGCTGACATAAATTCCTGATAAGAAACAAATTCTTTTGGAAATTCGATTTTCTTATTTCCAGCACGATCATTAGCCGTAATGAAAAGCTGAGCTTTTTTGATAGGAGAAAGAGCTATTTCTCCAGTATTTTTAATATTTTCAACAATAAATCCAAATTTTGAAGGCTCAACCTGAAAAGCAACATCAGCCGTTACTACCTCATCATCAAGATTAAGAACAGCTTGTCCGCTTGGCATATCAGAATTTTCTTTTTTTGCCAATTTGAGTTCAAAAATTTTTTTGTCAGTAGTGCCAGCGTTCGCAAGGGCTACCATATCAACGATAGAGATATTGAGTGTATTCAAAACTTTTTTCTGGATTTCAGCTGACCAGTTGGCCGCTTCCTTTCCTTGAATCATGAGCTTTCCGGCAAAGTTTTCACCAGAGAAAGTATTCTCAAGGTTGAAAATTTCTGTTCCAGCAACTACAGCATTCGCCGTCAATTTTTCGCCCTGAACATATGAAAGTTTTCCTCCTCCCATGCCCAACACAGAAACTGACAAATCAAATGTTTTTACAACATTATCTTCTGTTTTTCCAGAAAGTTTCGCCACTTCGATTTTTTCTTGTCCATCAAGGCTGATGGCTACCTTTCCATTAAAATCAGTATTTTTTCCCTGAGATACAGCCGTCAATTCCGCAACCAAACGCTCTACATCACCAGAAAGTGATGAAATTTTAAATGTGTATGTATCACCTTTTCGAGTATTTTCAATGACGCTACTTTCGTTTGACCCCTGAAGTGTTGCTGTCAATTTTGCATCACTATACAATGCATCTTTCGTATCGAAAGTCATTTTTCCTGTTATGGAAAGTTCTGCAAGTTTTGATAGCAATTCTTGTTTTTGTTCTTCACTTGGTTCAAAATTCGCAAAATCTTTTGAAAGTCGAGCAAGCAAATCTACCAAACGAGTTTTATCGAGAGTGACATCAAATGTTCGCTTAGAGCCATCAGTTACAGCAGCGCCAGTTGATGAGAAAACATGATATTCTGTCAAATATTTTTCAAAATCAGCTGTCTGAAGTTTTGCTAGCTTCTGAAGAAATTCGTAAGTCTGCGCATTATCGAGGTTTGGATCGAGTGCCACCCATTTTTCGTTAAATTTTGCTAATTTTTCAACTGCATCTTTTACTTCAGTTTCAAGAGCTTTTTTCATTTCTTCATTGCTCGTCGTAGCTGAAAGTTTGAGATTATTATATTTCATGAAATTTGACATTCCTGAAATAAAATCAATCGCATCAGCAGATCCTTCAAAAGCAGAAGATTCTGTACCTGATCCAGCAGAATCAGAAGCGGTTGTTTCTACTTTTAATTTTGGAGATTCAAAAGTCACCTGAGACATCTGAGAACCACCAGCAAGCGCTGTGAAGTTTGATGAAAATGCGAGCGTACTTGAAGTGGGAACATCTTGTATAAATACTGAACCCGAAAGCTGACCATTTGCTTCTTTTTGTGTTCCGTAAATAGTTTTAAATGTTTCATCCAACTTTGCTATTTCCGCCTTTACATTGGCATTGTACAAATCCTCAAAATTATCAGGAGTTGTTTGTGTACCACATGACGCAAGACCAAGCATCAAAGCCGATACGACAAAAATCTTTTTCATAAAAAGAATGTTAAAGAATAAACACTTGGATTATACGAAAAATGCAAAAAAAGCCAAGTGATTTCGATTATTTTTTCCTAGACTTTTTGATGAAAATATTTATAAAAACATTATTTCAAATGAAAATTTTTGGGAAATCGCGGAAAAAATTTTGCTTTTTTGAAAAAAAATTTATAATGAAAGCGTTTTATTTTTTAAGAAATTTTATGGCAAATATTGACCACGCACCGAGCAAATATATGCTCAACTTGCTTCATGTACTTCCAGCGTTCGCGGATGAAAGCGAAAACCGCATCAATGCACTCATTGAGCTCAACTCAATGACTATCAACAAATACGAAATTATCACAGAATCTGGTCAGCTCAAATTGGATCGCGTTGGATATTCTTCACTTGCATATCCATTTGCATACGGAGCCATCCCTTGTACTTGGGACGAAGACGGAGACCCGCTTGATGTCGAAGTTGTAGGTGTGACAGAACCGCTTATTCCTGGATCTCTTGCTGAAGTACGAATTATTGGAATTATGAAATTTAACGACGGCGGCGAAGTGGACGACAAAGTGATTGGTGTTTTGGCTGATGATAAACGAATGGATCACATCAAAACTTTTGAAGATCTCGGCGAACATTGGAAAAAAGAAACAACATATTACTGGGAACACTACAAGGATTTAAAAAAACCTGGAACATGTACAGTAGAAGGATTTTTTGGAATTGATGAAGCCAAAAAAATTATCAAAGAATGTGAAGATCGCTACAAGACTGACTATCTTCCAAAATTTGAAAAATAAAAATTCCCAATTTGGGAATTTTTTTATGATCTATTCTTCAGAAAATGTCAAAAATCTCGAATAATGTTTTCCATTGGATTTCCACTTTTTTGCTTATTGACAGCAAACCTTGTCCGAGAAAAATCCTTCATCGCGGGCAGCAAATCTGCAAATAATTCAGCCACTGTTTCGCGTGGTGTATTTTGTTGGGATAAAACCGAAATCCAAACTTGGCGTCATTGCGAGTCATCATCAATTTTTTTGCCATATTGTGCCAAAATCTGACTCCAAGAAAGTGATTCACCAAAAAGAATGAGGTCTTTTTCAAAAATTTCCCCGCTAACATAGTACAAAAATGGGCGAAAAATTTGCATCACAAACGAGCCATCGCCGTAGCTTTCTGTCTTGAGAATAGTACTTGAAATGCGATAAGAAAAGAAGCTCAACGCCTGATCGATCCAAGAAATCATCTCGCGATTTTTTGAAAATGCTTGTTGCACAAGGATTGATTTGGCCGGAGGAATTGAGAGGCTCTTTGAATTTGTTTCAAGAAAAACCTTTGAATGAGAAGGTTTTTCTCGTTCCACTTCACGAATATTTTTTCGTACACTTTCAATAAAATCAAACACGGCAGACGCTGCTTCATGATTCTCATCAACATGGCCTCACTCAAGCAATTTTTGGAGATTTTTTTCCATATTATCTACCTCTTTTTTTGTTTTGTTCGTAAAATTTTTCTTTTTCAAAATATTCATCAAACGATACTGAAATTGTTGCATTTTCCGTTCAATATGCGAAAATTCATCGATATCGGCCTGAGAAATATCTTTTTCGTTACGATTTTCTTTTTGCTCAGCACGCATTTTTGCTTGTGTAGCATCTTCTTCACGCTTCAAGCGTTTTTGTTCTTGTGTTATTTTTTTCTGTTCGTTCTTTTCTTTTTGTTGAAAAAAAGTATCAAGCCGACCTTCAATCACTTGGAGTTCACTAGCGATTCGTTTTTCAGTATTTTTATTTTTTTTGACTGCAACGCGTTGTGGCGCGTTTTCTTGGCGAGACATTACCGTTCAAATTGTCTCATTAAAAAATTCATTCAAAATACGATTGGTCGCAAAATCTTGTAAACTTTTTTGAAGAGAGTCAATTTGATTTTTATCATCCAAGACGTTTTCACCTTGTTTTTCGAGTCCCTCAATTCGAGTTTCTAATCTAAAAAGTTTGACAAAAAACGAAAAAATCACTTTATCTTCCGGTCGTTTTCCTTCCTGTAATTCAAATGTTGGTGCATCAATATGTACAGATTCACGATGTACAGATTCACGCGCAAAATCCTCTATTTTTCGTGCTTTGAGTGACATACATTTTTTGATTGCCTTCTCGATATCAGCCCCCTTTTTGAGAACAAGAATCTGATCAATATGCTTATCAAGAATTTCTTTCCCAACATACGGCTCCAACATTGAATTCATAACCTCAAGAAACGGAACGCCGCGCATGCGTTCCGAAAATTCTTTTTTTCGCACTTCGGAAATGTCATCGATATTTTCAATAATACTTGACGGTGAATTCATAAGAAAAATTTATTCGGGTTATTATAAAATAAATATATTATTTGTCAATATTTATTCGAGAAAAATTTTTCTATTTTAAAAAAATCCCCTTTCGGAGATTTTATGCGTCTTTTACAACAATAGAAAGCATTTTATTCGGAATGAAAATTTCTTTCACAAGAATTTTTCATTCAAGCCATTTAGCAATATTAGGATCTGCATGTGCGAGCGCAGACACCTCTTCCTGAGCAACGCCATTAAAGCAAGTGAGTGTACCACGAAGTTTTCCATTCACCTGAACCGCGATCGTCACTTCATCATCTACCAACATAAATTCATCATATTCTGGCCATGCTGCCTCAAAAATTGAAGTTGTCTTGCCAATCATCTGCCACAATTCTTCCGCCAAATGTGGGGCAAATGGATGAAGCATAATCGCAAATTTTTCCTTCCATTCAGTCACAAATTCTGAATCGGTCGGCAATCATTCATTCACCAAAATCATCATCGAAGAAATCGCAGTATTAAATTTATAATCACAAATATCTTCTTCAACTTTTTTGATAGTTTTGTGCAAAAGTTTCATCGCCTTCATTTCATCTTTTGCAACATTTTTTCCATTTTCGTAAAGCGCATACGCTTTATCCAAAAATCGTCGCACCCCAATAATTGCATCCGGATTCCAAGGCGCAGAATCACGGAAATCTCCAATCGCCATTTCATACAAACGAAGGGTATCGGCGCCATATTCTTCAGAAATATCGAGCGGATTGGCTGTATTTTTGAGTGATTTGGACATTTTTGCCACAATTCGATTCACTTCTTCTCCCGTTTCTATAATGAAAAATTTTTCGTCACGCTCCTCGACTAAATCAATCGCTACGAGGCCTCCATCTTTTCGTTCGTATGCATATGCCAAAACCATTCCTTGATTCACGAGTTTTTGAAATGGTTCTTTCGTCGGAACAACGCCAATATCGTACAAAACTTTATGCCAAAAGCGTGCATACAAAAGGTGTAAAACCGCATGTTCAGCGCCACCAACATATTCATCAACATTCTGCCAATAATCCAAAATTTCTCTGGAAGCAATCGCATTCGGATTTTTTGGATCCAAATATCGCAAATAATACCAGCAAGAACCGCCCCACTGCGGCATTGTATTCGTTTCGCGTTTTCCAGAAAGATTGTCCGCCAAGCGAATATTCACAAAATCATCAACCTTCGCAAGCGGAGAATTCCCATCACCAGCTGGCAAGAAATCATCCATTTCTGGTAACTTGAGTGGCAAATTTTCGTCAATAACAATCTTCGTAGAAAGTCCGTTATAAATTTTTCCAAAAATTTTCCCGCCGATTACGAGTTCGCGCAATTTTCCTTTTGAACAAAGGCAAAGCGGATTTTCATCGCCTTTTGGTTCGGATTTCAAAACATATGCAAGATTTGGATCAGTTGCCTCTTCCAAAGAATAAATTCGAGGCAAATTACCAACTACTTCGCTATCCAAATGAATGAGCGGAATCGGCTCGCCCCAATATCGCTGACGAGAAAAAAGCCAGTCGCGCAATTTATAATTTATTTTTTTGTGACCAAAACCACCTTTTTCAGCCAACTCTATAAATTTTTCGCGAGCTTCTTCTGACGAAAGCCCAAAAAATTCACGATTATATTCTTGAAAAATTTCTACCTTTTCTGATTGTGTTTCCAAAATTTCTACGCCATTTTCAAAAATCTCTGTCGTAATCGTTTCAGCAATTGTTCCGATTGTTATAGGCAATTCTCCAATAAATCCATCTGGCGTGTATGCAAGGTTTTTTTCAAAATTTTTACGATCTTCTTCGCATTTTTGCAAAAATGTATTCAAATCATCATCAGAAAGTGAATTTTGGAATTCCTCGTCCATTTGTTTGCGGAAATCTTCAATCATTTCTTGCGGGAAAACCACCGGAACGATTGGCAAATCATATTTTTTGGCAAATTCAAAATCGCGCTCGTCATGTGCTGGAACCGCCATTACTGCACCTGTTCCATAATGTCCCAAAACATAATCTCCGATATACAACGGAACTTCCTCATGATTGAAAGGATTAATAACATATGAACCTGTGAAAACTCCTGTTTTTTCCTTGTCGTCCTGCGTACGATCCTGATCAGATTTACTTTTTGCTTCGGCAATATATTTTTCACAATTCGCTCGCTCAGCATCAGCAATAAAGTCTTCCACATGTGGATGATCCGGCGCCATCACGGCATATGTCATACCAAAAACAGTATCCACACGAGTCGTGTAGACAGCAATTTTTTTGGTTTCATCATCAGATTTTTTGAGTTCAAACTCGCAACCTACACTTTTCCCAATCCAATTTCGCTGCATTTCTTTCACACTTTCAGCCCAATCAAGTTCATCAAGATCATCAATCAATCGTTCAGCATAGTCAGTAATTTTGAGCACCCACTGACGAAGCGCGCGGCGCTCAACGAGCGTTCCACATCGCTCGCACGTATTATCAGAAAGAACTTCCTCATTGGCAAGCCCTGTTTTGCAAGATGGACAATAATTGATGGGCAAATTTTGCTCATATGCCAGCCCTTTTTTAAAAAGTTCCAAAAAAATCCACTGCGTCCATTTGTAGTATTCTGGATCAGTCGTATCCACCATTCGTTCCCAATCATAACTAAACCCAAGCGCCTTAAGTTGCTTAATAAATGTATCAATATTTTCGGCAGTTGTTACTGCTGGATGTGTTCCTGTTTTGATAGCAAAATTTTCTGCTGGAAGCCCAAATGCATCAAATCCGATTGGGTGCAAAACATTGAAACCCTTCGCATGATAATAACGCGAAACAATATCTGTCGCCGTATAACCCTTTGGGTGGCCCACATGAAGGCCTGCAGCAGATGGATACGGAAACATGTCCAAAATATATTTTTTTGGCTTATTAGAGAGGCTTGGTGTTGCAAAAGTTTTATTTTCTTCCCAGAATTTTTGCCACTTGGCGTCAAGTTCTTTATGATTAAAAGGCATAGAAAAATAGTTAATTTTAGCTATTATAATAGGAAAAGAAAATTTGTAAAATATTTTTTGCAAACAAAAAATTCCCCTGAGAGAGAATTTAAAAAGAAAAATCCCCTTTCGGGGAAAATATTATGCATTTGGAGTAAGAATTCTTGAAAGTACAAACTGAACAATAGAGTTTGCCAAGAAGATCACTACAAGACCGAGTGCCACCTGAATCAAAATCGTTCGTCCACGCTTTACTTTATCTTCTTCACCACCAGCCGTCAGCATAAGGAAACCTCCATACAAACCATAACACACTGCGAGAATCCCAAGAAAAAACATAGCATTCTCAACGAGTTTCTGAATAGTTACATCAGCAGTATTTTTTGAACCCTGCAAACCGGACTGAACTTTATCACCACCAAAGTTGATTTGTGCCATTGTCTGAGGAATTACAGCAGTAGCTGCCAATGCGGCATAAGCAAATTTTTTCATCGTCTTCATATAGGAAAAATTAAGGAAATAATGAATGACAGAGTCATATTATCAGAAATTGGAGAATTTGTCAAAAATTTTACAAATTTTTCTCTTTTTTCGCACTTAGTACGATTTGAGTGCCACCCATTCAAGGGTTGCTTCCCTTTTCGAAAAGCAGAAATGCTAGAATTTTTCGAATTGCAAGGCTATCAAAAATTTTACAGATTTTTCTCTTTTGCATTTTTTATGATAGAATTGAAAAAAACATAAAAATTGCACAATAAAAAAATCCCAAAATTGGGAAATTTTTATTCAGCAGATTGTGTTGCTGGAGCATTGTCGTATGACGCGTGAGTATTGTGACGAGGATCAACTACGTATGGAAGAAGAGCCATATAACGCGCACGCTTTACTGCGGTTGCAATTTTTTTCTGATTTTTAAGAGTTGTACCAGAATACTGACGAGGAATAATTCGGTTGAATTTTGTCAAGAAACGCTTAAGGAAAGCAGTATCTTTATAATCAATGTGCGTTACACCCGCAGCTTCTACTGGACAAACTTGCTTTTTAGAAGTTGCCATATAAAAATTTTTTTAAAAAATAATATTAAAATTTGTCTTCTTCAAGATCTGAGAAGTCATCATAATCAATTTCTTCAATATTTTCAAGTTCAAAATCTTCTTTTTTGGAAAGGAAAATCAACTGAGAAATCACTACTTCTGTCTTGTGAAGTTTTGTACCATCTTCTTTATCGAAAACACGAGTTTTGAGTCGTCCTTCAATATATACGAGTTTCCCTTTTACAAGAGATTTCTCAGCTCGTTCTGCCAAAGGGCCCCACGCTACACAATTTGTGTATTCTGCTTCAGAAACTGATTCTCCAGCAGTATTTTTGTAATAGCGATTTGTCGCCACTGTGAAAGTCGCAACTTTTTTATCACCACCTGTTGTGCGAACAAATGGATCTTTCGTAACATTTCCGATAAGAATAACTTTATTGATCGTACGCATAAAGAAAAATTAAAAACTATGCATCTGTGCGAACAAACATAAATCGCCAGATAGACGGTTTGATGTTGAATGTTTTCACAGCTTCAAGGAAATCTCCTGATTCTTTTTCAAGAGTGTAAAGCAAATAATATCCCTGAAGAGATCCGCGGATTTTGTACGCGAGTTCGCGTTCACCTGGATGATTTGTTTCAACGATTTTTGCCCCAACATTTGAAAGTTCTGTTTCGATTTCAGAAACGAGCGCGTCTCTGTCTTCTGTTGAAAGGCTTGGATCGACAATCATCATAAGTTCGTATTGTCTCATAAATTCCTATGGGTTAAACATCTTTTCTGACCAGGAAAAGAAGGAAATAAAAATTTGCATTAAAATGCTTGGTCATTATAAGATTTTTCCTGAAAAAGCAAATTTTTTTTCGAGAATTTTATAAAAAATTTTTTTATTGACTTTTTTTGATATTATTTATAATGCGAGAAAATATAATTTTGTCAAAATGTTACTTCGTAAAAATCTTGAGGTGGAATATATTCCACAATTTTCTCATTGTCCTGCATCTTCTGAGGCTCATCGCGAAGAAATCGTACAAAGTTTCTGTCATGTTGTAAAAAATGAAGTGAATTTTTTGATCAATGGCCGAGATTTTACGAATAAAATTTTTGACGCAGGTGAAGAATTACCTTCTGGAAGCGATATTCGCGATATTGATGGGAAAAAATATATTTTATTGCCCGCGGGATTTGATGGCGTAATTATGGATTACAAAAATACCGACGCCTCAATTGTGCTTCCAACTGCGGATTGTGCGGGTGTAATTTTTGTTCATCCTGATCAGGAAAAATGCGGAATTTTGCATGCAGGATATAAAGGGACTGCTGCTGGAATTATTGACAATCTTTTTGAAAAACTCGATTCTGATGCAGAATCTCTCGCCAAAATGTTTTTTCGAATTTCACCGATGGCGGGCGGAGATTTTCAGTTGGACACACAATACTACAAAAATCTTTTTGAAGAATACCTCGAAAAGCACGATATTGATGCATTTTCGCCAAACTTTTTCCGAGAAATCGAGAATGGAAAATGTGAATTTTCACTCCAAAAAATTATTGGAGAAATCTTGCGTGCGCACGGCATCAAGTTGCATCAAATCTATGCATCAAGCATTGAAACGACCGATTCTGATAATAATTTTTATTCATTTCGATTGTTCAGTAATTATCGAACTATGCGCGAAATCGTGCAAAAGGATGTCGAAAATTTTGAACTTTTGCCTTCTGGAAAAGAATATGTACCTCCAAAATTTGAAGTGAATTATTTTGATAAATTAGTGAAAAATCCAAATCATCAAACCAATTCTCAAAACGGCCGAATGGCAAGCATTCTTAAAACCACAAAAAAATAATGTCCTTTTCTAAGGGATTTTTTTAAGAGAAAAATATATTATTATATAAAATATAAAAAGCGCAAGGAAAAGATTTTGCAAAAAGAAAAATTTTACGCTAAAATATTTAAAAGTTATTTATTCCTCAACTTACAAAATGCCTCGAACAAAAAAAGAATCCGAAGTGCTCAAAAAAATTTTTGGAAATTGCGATGATGTTCAAATTAGTAAAAAATTGGTACAAAAACTTGTCCAATACAATATGAAATACGAAGAAATCACAAAAGTTATTTTGACGCACTCGGAACGAGCTTTTCTCGATGCGCGACTCATCACGCTCGAAGAATACTATGCAGAACTGCAAAAAGCCAAAAAATCCGAAGTCGAAAGTTTTCTCGCCTCCCTTCCCGAAATGAAAAAATCTGGTCCATCAAAAAAACTCACAAAAAAATAATTTTGGAGTTTTTATTTGGAAATTTAAAAAAATCCCGAAAATCGGGAATTTTTATTTTGCATCAACAAATGTGTATTCTACGTGTTTGCGAAGCTGTTTTGAATATTTACGAAGTTTCAAACGTTCTCCTGCTGGGAGATTTTTCTTGTTTACTGCATAAATATAGTCGCGGCGAGTTGCTCCTGGTTCAGAAGATTTTCCCACCTGAAATGTATTTTTTCCTTTTGCCATAATAGTTTTTTAAAAAATAATTGAGCGAAGATGAGCCTATTATATAAATTTTTCAGATATTGCAAGTTTTTTTGCATTTTTCTTTTTTTTCTGTATAATCAGCAAAATTTTTTATAATTATGTTTATTGATGAAGTAAAACTCACCTTCCGAGCTGGAAAAGGTGGGGATGGAATTGTCTCTTGGCGACGCGAAAAATATATTCCAAAAGGTGGACCATATGGCGGCGATGGCGGCGATGGCGGCGATATTATCCTAAAAGCGACAACGCATGAAACAACTTTAACCAAATTTCGACATTTGCGAAAAATCGAAGCAAAAAATGGCGAACGCGGTGGAACTTGGGAAAAACACGGCGCGAGCGCTGAAAATCTCGTCGTTGAAGTACCAGTTGGAACGATTGTAACCGACGTAGAAGATGGTGAAATTATCTGTGATTTAGAATTTCCAAATCAGGAATTTTTGTTGTGTAAAGGTGGGCGTGGAGGTTTTGGAAATGCGCACTTTACATCCAGTACACGCCAATCTCCGCATTTTGCCGAACTCTGAGATGTTGGTGAAGAAAAATTTGTAAAAATGGAGCTCAAACTCGTGGCTGATGTTGGGCTTGTTGGACTACCAAACGCTGGAAAATCAACACTCATTCAGTCACTTACGAATGTTCGTCCAAAAATCGCCAATTATGCCTTCACGACACTTACACCGAACCTTGGTGTCATGGAACACAAAGGCCGCTCGATGGTCATTGAAGACGTTCCTGGGCTTATTGAAGGGGCAAGTGAAGGAAAAGGGCTTGGTTTCCAATTTTTGAAGCACATTGATCGTTGTCGTGCGATTATTCATTTGCTTGATGTTTCTGCTGGTGAAGATGAAGTGATTGCAAATTATCAGACGATTCGCCGCGAGCTCGAGAATTGGAGCTCAGAAATGGCATCAAAGGAGGAATTTATTATTTTTTCGAAGGCGGATATTATTGATGCTGAGCACTTGGATGAAATTGTAAAAATTTTTGAAGAAAAAACTGGGAAAAAAGTATTTTTGACTATTTCTGCTGGAGCCTTTATCAGAATTGACGAACTCAAAGATGCCCTTATTGAACGAATTCCAGAAAGAATTTTTGAAGCACCAACAGAAGAAAAAATCGCTGAAACCACAAAATACGACCTTAAAAAACGCACCGATCCAAAACGCTGCGAAATTACTCGCCTCGAGAATGGTGATTTCCGTGTAACGGGCGAACGAATCGAAGAAATCGCTCGAATGACAGATACTCGCTATCCTGATGGAGTTGGGCGCGTGTATGATGTGCTAGAGCGCCTTGGTGTCATGCGCCGCGTGAAGCAAATTTTGCACGATGAAATACTCACAGAAAATACTGGATTTTTCGAAGGTGAAGATGATATTCCAACACCAAGCATTTGGATTGGCGAGAAAAAATTTTCACTCGAAGGGCTGATTTTTATGCGAGAAGGCCGATAATTCTGATTTTTGAGAAAAAAATTCCCCAAATGGGGATTTTTTCTGATTATCCAAAATTATCCAAAAAATGAAATCTTATCATTATTCGGGTCTGGGCCATTTTTATTATTTCATGCTTGACCAAGACGACTACCAAAGTATACAAACACCAACAATAATAATGCAACATATGCATATACTGCATGAAGAATGCCGAATGATAATTGGTGGAACAATTCTTGTCATATGGCAAGTATATCGAGTATCACACCCATTATCCAAATTTGGATAAATATAAATATCCAATACAATGTCTTAAAGTTCACTGAGTCATTTAAGGAGATATCACGAAATCGCTTGTAAAAAATAGCATAAAAAGTTAATCCAAATACATACTCGATTATAAATGGTATAAACAGATGAAATATTCCTGTTTCCCATGAAAGGAGAAACATTACCTGCCATATCCAATCCCAAAACCCTAAAGGAACAAAAATAATAAACCAAATTAATAATAACCATGTCGCCCGAACAGCGAACTGTTCTCGACCAATACGAAGCTCCGGCCAGATTTTAAAATATTTTTGATACAAAGAATATTTTCGAATTTCTGGTGAGAGATTGCGTTGTAAAAAATTAAATCCCAACAATGATTTGAACCAAGATTTTTTTGTTTGTTGAGAGTTTTGGTCATTTTGATTTTCTTCTTTTTTCCCTGGAACGCGCAATAAATACAAAAATATTAATAAATACAAAAATATTAATGGCAACAACAAGTATAATATTAATATTGGAAATAATATACAAAAAATCAACACAAGAAGAGACCCTGAATGAGGAGAATTATTTCCTGCAATATCCCGCATTCGTTTTGCAGAAATAACATAAATCGGAAAAACTATCAAAAGTGTGTAAATTATTGGAAAAAGTCACGCAAAAAAGGAATATATAGGGCGTCAAAAAGAATGATAAATAAAATCATCAATTCATCAAAAAAATAATTCTGTTGACTGAAAGTAATGGATAATTGAGAAATCTATCACACTCCAAAATCCAAAAATTATCATCAGTCTGAGAAAAAATTGCAGACGATTAATTCTTCCTTCTGGTTGGATTTTGAAAAATTTTTCGAAAAATGAAAATTTTCGTGATATTTCAGGCATATTATTTTCCATAAAGTTTTTATAATTTATTGACTAGTTGCTATTCATTGTAGCATACTTGATTTTTTTTGCAAAATTTTTATATTTTTTCAAAACAAAAATTTTATTGCCTTTCACGAAAAATTTTATATAATCACAATACTTAAATTTTTGTTATGAATCAAGAAATCATCTATCTCGAGGAAGGAAATATTTCTATCCGACAAAATTTTTGGAAAGAAATTGAGCGTTCAAAAAAACAATACGCGCACATTGTGATGATCGCGACAAAGCCTGATATCATCAAGCAAGCACCACTCTATCAAGAACTTCAAAAACGCGGAGAGTTGTTGATTTTAGTGCATACTGGTCAGCATTATGACTATAATCTTTCAGAGGGCGTACTCGGAGAATTTGGTATGAGAGTTGATGTAAAACTTGGAATCAGTGGAAAATTACACGAAAAATTTTCACAAGTAATCGAGCGATTGGGAAATTTTTTGGACAAATTGGCAAATGAATATGGAAAAATCCCCGTTCCATACGTTCATGGAGACACCATGACGGCCACAACAGCAGACAAAGCAGCATTTTTGAACAAATTTGCTGTGGTGCATGTGGAAGCTGGAATTAGAACTTTTACCCCAAATGAACATTTTTTCAATCGCGTTTTCACAGAATTTCAGCACGGAAAATTTGATTGGGAGCAATATTATTCATTTTTGCAAGATCAACGAATTTATGAATTGGGCTCAATTGAGCCATATCCTGAACAATTTGACACGCGCGGAATCGAGGCTTCGACAGGATTTTTTGCTCTTCCGCACGAAATCTACAAACGAACTCTCATGAATGAAGGGTTTTTGGAAGATCGGATGGCAGTGGTTGGAAACACAGTTGCCGACGCTGTAAAAATTTCATCGGCCAAAATTCCAGAATCCAATGCTTTCGCGATGTATCCAAATATGAAATACAAAAAACTGATTTTTGTCACGGTGCATCGTCGCGAAAATTGTGAAACTGAAGAACGATTTAAGGCAATTTATTTTGCCATCAAAAAACTCGTGCAAGATGGATTCCCTGTGTGTTTTCTGGGATTAAATGCTTCAGAGTCAGCGATTGATCGCTACGGTTTGCGATCTGACATTGAACAACTTGTGGAGGATTATCGTGATAATTTTGCATACGGACCCGCCCTCGCGCATCATCACGAAGTTATGGATATGCTCAGTAAGGCAGGCTGCGTCATGACAGATTCTGGAAGTATGCAAGAAGAAGCCAATATTATCGGAACGCCTTGTGTAACGCTTCGTTTTGGTTCTGATCGCACGGAAACAATTCTCGCTGGAGCGAATGTAATTGCGCCGCCAGTGAATTCTCGATTGATTGTGGAAATCGTGAAAGGCGCTTATGACAATAATAATATGCGAAAATCAAATATTTATGGCGAAAATGTGAGCGAAAAAATCGTAGATGGTGTGTTGAAAATTCTTGAAAAAGAGAAAAAACTTTTCCGACTTGATCATGAACGTCTCAATATCGAGCAATTTTTTGATTTTGAAATTTCATAATTATGACAACCCGGGCACCAGAAAAAATCATTACTTGATGATGGTCATATGAAATGCGTGCTGAGCCATTTAATCAATTTTTAGCGAAAAATAATATTGAATTAAAATTTCCAAGTACTGCTTGTTGGTGTGGCTATTATGGGACTTGGGAAATTCGTGACAAAAAACTTTTTCTCAGAAACATTGATACCTACCTGGATTATCATAATATTGTTGGAGTTGAATATTTTTTCCCATGAAAGCGATCAGTGCTCGCAGATTGGTTTACAGGAACGCTCGAAATCAAAACCAGAAAAACCCCCTACCCTTTCTCAGTAATGAGGCCGATGAAATTTTTGCGAGAATTACACATTTTTGTAGAAAATGGAATGGTCGTCGGAGAAGAAATCATCACAGATTAAAAAAATCCCCTATTTTGAGGGATTTTTTATTTTACCAAATTTGATTCTGAGAATTTTTTTATGCGTCTCGCAGTCTTTTTTTCTTTTTCCAATCGCGAAATCACGAAATCAAGGGTTTGTGGAAAATCCGCTACAAAATTGGAAATGACGAAATTCGGGTCATTGAGATGATAGAAAATTTTAACAAAATCATTATAAAATTTTTTTGTATCATCAGAAAATTTAAAAAGCAAAGCACGATTCCAGTCTGAAATTTTTCCAATCAAAACGAGCGCGCATAGAAAATTTTTATCCACGATTTTTCCAGACAAAAACTCGGATAATTCATTTTTGGAAGGAGTATTTTCGAGTTTCGTATGAAAAAGCGCATAAAATTCTGCCGCAAAAAGTTCTTTTTTGATATTTTCTGTCATAAAAAATTATTAGTATAAAACAATAATATCAGGTTTTTGGAAGAAAAACAAAAAAACTCATACTTTTTAAAAAAATCTATTGACAAAATAAAAATATATAATATAATACGCCTTGTACAATCGGTAACAGTCCCACCGTAGTACAGCGTACGCTTTCGAGAGTATGCTCTTTCTAAGGGACCTTCAAGGAGAGCCAACATGGCTAAAATCCTCACTCAACGCGCCACTACTGGTGCAATCCAACTTCTCATTCACCTCTTGAAAACCGACGACTGGAAAAGCCATCATCGGTTGCCAACTATCAACGCCAAGCATTTGGCAGAGGTTCCGGTCAAGCTGACTGGATTAGTTGCGAGGGCAAAAGAAATTGGGTGGGATTCCTACGGGAACCCCTTCGTCCGTAAAGACGAGAAAACTCGGGTATCTCTCGCAGCCGTGATACGCTGTGGGGAAGAGATTTTTGTTTTCGATCGTCAGGGTAAAACCCTGGAGAACGAAAACAAAAAAGCCGACATCATCGGCTCGGTAGGCTTCGGCTTACCGTCTCTATTCCACAAGGTGCCGCAAGGCCTGTGGGAGAAACCCGTAACATCCGTAGTCTTCACGGACTACATGGCACAGGAAACCACGGACGGCGAGGGCGACCTCCCGAACATCCTGATGCCAATTGTCGTTATTGACTTGCTGAACATTGAAGGGTACGAGAAATATTTCGTACCTGTTCCGCAGGAAGATGATGGCATGAGCGCTAAGCTCAAGGCTGCTATTAGGGCTTTAAAGTCCTAGAGTAGCCAGGAATCAATGCTCCACACAATGGTGGCAACGATTCCTTCAAAAAAGCACTTCTCGCGAGGGAGGTGCTTTTCCGTGTATGATATTTTAAAAAAATCCCCTATTTTGAGGGATTTTTTATTTCTTGTTTCACAAGGCGAGGAAAATCGATCAGTGCGGTTTTGATACGCTTGGCACGAATTTTTGGTTGCATTATCAGGCGATACAGCCATTCCAGTCCTAAGTTTTGGAAAAATTTTGGAGCGCGCTTTTGTAATCCCAGAAGAAAATCAATAGACGCACCCACACCAAGTCCAACCACTGGAAAATCTGTTGGCAAATATTCAAAAATTTCACAAAGTCGCTGTTCTTGAATTTTCATTCCGATACACGAAAACACAAAATCAATTTTTTCTTGCTGGATGATTTCGGCAATTTGTTCAGGATTTTGTTCGCCATCAAATAGCACAAAAAATTCATTGTTTGGATATTTTTGCACCAAAATTTCTCCCAGATTTTTCTGAATTTCCGCCTTTTTTCGTTCAAAATCATTTTTCGGTTCACTATTTTTCCTGTCAATGATAAGGATTTTTTTTGGTGTTTCCCACTCCAAAATATCACGCGTCAAATCTGAACCTTTGATGAGCTCGCCATATTTTTGATAAACAGAATTTTTTTTGAAAAAAACTTTGAGGCACGCGCCAAAAAAACTTTTCCCTTCCTGCATCATCTCGGCCACATACAAGCCATTCGCATCAGGAACATTAAAAGTTGCCGTTTGCAAAATCTCAAAAAATTCCTGATCAAAATGCGCGCGATATAAAATTTCAGGATTTGGTGTGAAAACCAGCGATTTTTGAGTTGGATTTTTAATAATTTCCAAAAAATCCTGATATTTCCCATTCCAAAGCGGAATATTAAAAATTTTCATAAATATTTCGAAAGTTATATTTTATTTTTCAAGAAATTTTTTCAGATTGGCGATAAAATTTTCCAGCGAAAATTTTTCTGCACGCTGAACGCAATTCTCACGAAGTGCCAGCGCGGTTTTTTCATCAATTTTTTGCACGCCCGCAATAATATCAGAAACTTGAATTTTCGCAGGAAGCAAAACCCCAGTTTTCCCATTAATAACAGTTTCTTTGAGTCCTCATTCGTTCACACCAATCACGGGAACGCCGCACGCCATCGACTCAACCGGCGACATCCCAAAATCCTCATCGATCGGAATATAAATATTGGCAATCGCATTTTGCACAAGCCGAATAAAATCGTCATCATTCGGCGCAGGAATTGGGAAAATATTTTTCGCATGTTGGCATTTTCCCAAAATTTCTTCTTTGAGCGGATCGTTTTTCCCATACGTAAAAACGAGATTTTTGTCTGGCATTTGTAAAAATGCGTCAACTACGAGCCCAACGCGCTTTGGTGGAGAAAGTCGAGAAAATGACAAATAATAATTTTCTGGCAAATTCGGAAGTGGGTTTTTGGCATCAGCTGGCGAAAATCGCGTCGTATCAGTCGGTGGATAGAGAATCTCAGAATTTTTCCCACAAAAATGCAACAATCGGTCATGCGTATTCTGAGAATTCGTAAAAATTTGATCAATTTTATCAAGGAATTCTATATATTTGTTGGCTTGTTTATCAAAAAAATACGAAATCATCGGACGAAAAATTTTCGGAAATTTTTGTAAATACATTTTCCGAAAATCGAACAAATATCGCGGTGGCGTGTGACAATAATAAAAAATTTTTTGATTCGGTTTTTTTGAAAAATTTCTCAAAACATCGAGACAATTGCCCGACAGAATAATCGTTTCGTAATTTTTGAGCAACTTGGTGGCCTTGCGAAAGCGATTTTTCAAGATAAGATGACGAATTCATTTTTTAAAAACTGGCTTGCCAAGTGCAATTTTTTGTCCAGAAAATCCAAGTTCTTCCGGCACAAAACTTCATTCTGAAAAAAATCCAGAAATCAAATCCGCGTCTAATGCCTTTGCCATCAGGGTTACAAGGCGCTCACCGCCGCCGCGATACAAAAATGCGTCGTGCAAAACAGCAATTTTTTTGATTGTCATAAAATCCGTTAATTATGAGCATTGTACGATTTTTTGGGATTTTTCAAATTTTTTCACAATAAATTTTTACAAAAACAAAAAAACTCGTATTATAAGGGAAATTTTTGAAAATTATGAATCATTTGCACGACAAAAAAATCGCGATTGTAGCGGATTGGCTCATTGATTTTGGAGGCGCGGAACTCGTGATTGAAGAGTTTCTTGCGATGTTTCCGCAGGCAGAAATTTTTACAAGCGTATGTTTTATGAAGCACAAAATGCTTGAATGACGTAAAATTCACACGAGTTTTTTGCAAAAAATACCTTTTTTTGGTCGCAAGCACAAATTAGCTGGGATTTTTCGGCCGTACGCTTTTAGAAAATTTGATTTTTCAGATTTTGATATCGTGATTTGTTCGAGTAGCGCCGAATCCAAAAATGTCGCGCTCGCGAAAAAGTGAAAAAATACGAAAGTTTTTGTGTATTGTCATACGCCGATTCGTTATTATTGGTCACATTATGACGAATATTTGAAAATGATGGAATTTGGAAAAATTCTCAATCCAATCGCAAAATTTGTGCTTCCAAAAGTGGTGAATTGGATGCGAAAACTTGATTTAGAAGCGGCTGCTGCGGTGGATGTTTTTTGGGCAAACTCAGAGACAACAGCAGATCGAATAGAAAAATTTTACCATCGCGACTCAGAAGTCATTTATCCAGGAATTAAAACTGAGGAATTCTCACCAACAAGCGAAAAATGAGATTTTTATCTCGGAATTGGGCGATGTATTCCGTACAAAAAATTCGATCTTTTGGTTGATGCCTTCAATCAAAACGGAAAAAAACTCATTCTCTGTACCAACACGGATAATCTTTTGTATCATGAATTACAAGAAAAATCAAAGTCTAATATTTCGTGGATTTTTACTCCTACAAAAGAAAAGCGTAACGAATTATATGCGCAAGCGAAAGCTTTTTTGTTTCCACCTGAAGAGGATTTTGGGCTTGTACCCGTTGAGGCAATGGCGTCTGGAACTCCCGTGATTGCCTATGGCGTTGGGGGTGCCACCGAGACCGTAGTTGACGAGAAAACTGGATTTTTTTTCACACCACAAACGCCGGACGCTCTCAATCAAATTATTGAAAAATTCGAAAATTCTTCACTTAATCAGCACGAGATTATCGCGCGCGGACGAGAATTCTCTACCAACAATTTCCGGAAAAAAATTTTAGAAAGTCTTCAAAAGTATGCATAATTCACGAAAAATTATTCAAATTTTGCCTTTTGCATTCGAACACATTGGTTGAGTGGAAAAATATGCCGAGATTTTAAATGAAATTTTCCCGAACGAAATCACAACAATTGAAGGTTGAAAAGATTTTGAAATTTTTGAGCCCGTACAAAATTGTTCGGTGCCAAAATTTTGGCAAAGGAATTTTTGGAAAATCTGGAAAAAGATTTCTCGCAAAAATACCAAAATCATCATTTCACATATTCGCTTTTCTCCGACAACTTGGTTTGTTTTCTTGATTGCAAAAGCAAAAAAAATTCCATATCTTCACATCGAACACGGAACAGGATTTTTGATTCATCGAAATTTTTGGATACGAAATATTGCGAAAATATTTGACCTGACGATTGGGAAAATTATTTTACGGCGAGCAGACTGGGTGGTTTGTGTGAGTGAAGCTGGGAAAAATTGGGTTCAGAATTTTTCAAATCGTGCGGAAAAAATCTCAGTCGTCTATCGCGGTTTTTCGTTTTTGCAACCAGAAAAAATTCAAAATCCAATTCCAAAAATCGGATTTGTTGGTCGGCTTGTTTCGCTTAAAAATCTCACAATTTTATTTCAAGCACTCAAAAATCTTGAAAAATATCCTTGGGAACTTGAAATTGTCGGAGAGTGAGAAATGCGATGAGAATGGGAAAATTTTGTAAAAAATCTATGAATTCATCATCGCGTGAAATTTTTTGGCAACAAAAATCACAAATGGCTTTTGCAAAATTTTTATCCAAAAATTGATATTTTCGTGAATCCGAGTTTGCAAGAATGACTACCTACGACCGTGATTGAGGCGATGCTTTCGGGCATAACGGTGCTTGCGAGCGATGTTGGTGGGACGCGCGAAATTCCAAATATTTCCCTTTTTGAACCGAACGAAACTTCTCTGACGGAAAATCTCAAAAAAATTTTTGACTGAAAAAATCTTCCAAAAACCAAAAATTCTCACAATTTTTCCCTTCAAAATATGAAACATGATTTTGAACAAATTTTTAAAAATCTCTAAATTATGAAAAAATCCCTTCACAAAGCCATAAGTACTTGTATTCGTCCATTTTATGGAAGCGGGCTCGGCAATTATTTTCCATTCAAACAGCTCAATCATTTTCATCAAAAACTCGGAAAAAAACTCTATTTTTGAGAAAAAAATGAAATAAAAATGCGTACAAATGAAGGATTTTGGATGTATTTGCACGAAGGAAAAACGATTGATGACACAATTATAAATCTTGGTTTTTGGGAGCCGGATATTTCCAAATTGATTCGGGAAAATCTGAAAAAATGAGATACTTTCGTTGATATTGGTGGAAATATTGGCTATTTTTCATTGCTTGCATCGAAGATTGTGGGCGAAAACGGAAAAATCCTTGCATTCGAGCCGAGTTCCAAAAATTTTGCGGAATTAACCAAAAATATCGCGCTCAACAATTTTTCCAACATTTCTGCGATTCAGTATGCTGCAAGCAACGTGGCGACGACGAAAAATTTGTTTTATAATCCAACAAATCCGGGCGGTTCAAGTTTGGTGGAAAATCTGCATTCTGGCAACGAAAGCGAAAGTATTGAAACGATCGTACTGGACGATTTTTTGCGTGATGAAAAAATTGATTTAATCAAAATGGACATTGAATGATACGAATATTTCGCGATTCTTGGAATGAAAAATTTGCTTGCCAAAAACGATCTCAAAATGATTTTTGAATATTCGCCAACTTTTTATGAAAAGCTGTATCCGGCCGATTTTGCGCAAAAATCCGTAGAAATTTTGGATATTTTAACAGAAATTGGGTTTTTGTTATATTTCATCGATTATCGCGGAAAGCTGGAACCAATCAGTAATAATCAAAAATTTTTTGAAAATTTGTACGCGAAACGCGAGCAAGTTGACATTTTTTGTAGCAAGGAAAAAATATGTTAAAAATCTTTTTCGTATCGGGAAAACAGGGTGGCGGGCCGTGAGAATTATTCAAAAACCTCAGCAAAAAATTGTCTCAAAAATTCAATTTTTCATGCGAGCATCATTTTTCTCTCAAAAAATGGTTTTTGCTACATTTTCAAAATCACAAAAACGATATCATCGTGAGCAGTGTACCGTTTTTGTGGCGTCCAAAATGCCAAAAATTCATCCTCAATATTCATGGAGATTTTTACAAAGAACAAGGATTTTCGAGTCCTAGAAAAATTCTGACTCACTGGTATCCAAAAAATATGCGATTTGCGGATGAAATTATTTTTCCATCAAAATGGCTTGCCAATGAGATTTCTTCATCAAAAAATGTTGTCATTTATAATCTCATTGATGAAATAATTTCTCAAAAAAATATTTCAAAAAATTCTCAAAAAAACGAATTTTTCACGATTACCAGTTTTCATTTTTGGGAAAAATGACGCGGAATTTTAGAAATTATTGAAAATCTTGAAAAAATGCAAAAATCGTATATTTTCCATATTTTTGGTGATGGAAAATTTCGTGAAAAAGTCAAAAAAAATCTTCCAAAAATGCATTTTGGAACGATATTTTGGCACGGGTTTTTGCCGAAAAAAAAGATTTTTGAGCTGATGGCGCAAAATTCAATTTTTGTATATGCGTCAAATCTGGATGTGATTCCGATGGGGATTCTTGAAGCAATGCAGCAATATGTTCCCGTTTGTATCAAAAAAATTCCACAATTTCAAGAATTTTTTGAAAATGAAATATTGTTTCAAAATGACGAAGATTTTGTAAAAATAATAAACGAAATCCAAAAAAAACCCGAAAATAATAAAAAAATTTCTCAAACAATTTTGAAAAATTTTGATGAAGAAAAAATTTTAAATGCGTGGAAAAACCTTTTTTAGGGCAATTTTTTAAGAATTTTTCGAATAATTTTGAGAGAAAATTTGGAAATTGGATGAACAATTGGCAAAAAATAAATATACAAAAGTATCGATTTGGTGGGGAAAATCTCAGGAAAATTGGTGCGAACCATTCGCCACATTCGTCGCATCATTTTTCGCCGAAATGGCAAATCAATTTTTGAGGCAAAAGCTTGTTGTGTCAGGCCATCTGCGAGATAACCGCTTGTAATCGTACTTTTATGATGCAAAAAATAAAAATAGGTTTTCGTGGCAAGTTCGAGAAAAAAACCCCATTCTTCCCCATTTTTCACATCTCGAAAAAATCGTGTTTCACCAATAATTTCGGTCGAAATCCAGTGCGTCGCGTCACCAGAAAAATGATGTCAGAGCAAAAAATCCTTCACATAATTATATTTTCCTTCTCCATTTTTTGCCTTTGTAATCGAATTTCCGTTTTTATACACGCGTTCTGTCACTATCCACTTTTGTGGATTTTTTTCAATGTTTTGAGCCATTTCCACCAGCGTGTTTTCTGACAAAAAATCATCATCATCCAAAAAAATAATATAATTCTCAAAGTCTTGATTTTGATTTTTCATCACCCAATCAATCGCACGATTTCGAGAAAAATTCACTCATTGATTCGTGTCGTTTTTGAAAAATTTTTGGCACGAATTTTCGCCAATTGATTGCAAAAAATCCCAAGAATTCGTTGTTTTGGAATCATCAATCACAAGATGTAAAAAATGCGGATACGATTGTGACACGACGGAGTTGAGATTTTGAGCAAGCAGGTCTCGGCGCTCAAAAGTCGGCGTGATGATATAGAAAAAAATCATTTAATATATTTTTAAAAATCGTAAAAAGCGCTTGATCCGAGGCACCAAAAAATACAAAATTTTCAAGTATCAAGGTGCCCACGAACCCTCGTGATGATGAATTGTAACAGTTTTTTCGGTGCAATATATTTTTCCAAAATCATCAATCGGCGAAAAAAATTCTTGCGGATAAATGGCAAAATTTTCATTCAAAATCTGAAACGAATTATCAGCGCGAAACTCAGGAAAATGTGTCGTCAAAAAATCTGAAATTCGCGCAACATTGGTCGTATAATCATTTTTAGAATTTTTTTGAAACGAAATGTTGTCGTATAATTGTAAAAAATCTCAAATCATCGGATTTTGAGGCTCAGCCCCAATTACACAAGTCGCTAAAAATTTTCCGTATTCAAAACCCATAAAAGCCCCGTGATGCAAAAAATTTTCAAAATTTTGGATGACTTCAATATCGGTATCGAGATAAATTCCTCCTTCATCAAAAAGGATTTTCAGGCGTGCAAAATCACTTACAAATGCGTATTTCTGAGTCTCATATGCTTCACGCGCATATCGATTTTGATAAATATCAAAATTTTCTTCATTCCACTCCATGATGGTATAATCCGGCAAAAATTGGCGCCACGATGCTATACAATCCAACACTTTTTGCGGTTTTGGTTTTCCACCGAACCAACAATAATGAATTTTTTTAGGAATCATGATGTATTTTTTGGATAAAATTCCAGCCACTCACAATTGCGTCTTCTACCGAATTTTTAGCTTTCCAACCAAGTTTGTCAGTAATTTTTTGTGCGGATGCAAATACAATTGCCAAATCACCAGAACGGCGCGACATCACTTCGTATGGGATTTTTTGGTCAGAAATTTTCTCCACCAGCGCAATCATCTCAAAAACACTCGTTCCTTTTCCAGTGCCAACATTAAAAATTTCGTGCCCATTTTGTAAATGTTCGTACGCAAGCAAATGCGCATCCACCAAATCGTTAATATCGATATAATCGCGCACACCCGACCCGTCTTGTGTCGGATAATCATCACCAAAAACGCGAACTTTTTCTCGCTTTCCACACGCTACATCAAAAATATATGGCAATAAATTATTTGGCACGCCGCGCGGAATTTCCCCAATAAATCCAGATGGATGAGCACCAATGGGATTAAAATATCGAAGCGAAGTTGCCTGCCAATTTTTGTGCGTCACATAATCTTCGATCAATTTTTCAATTACGAACTTACTCGTTCCGTAAGGATTCGTTGTTCCTGTCGGCATATTTTCCGTAAATGGCGGCAAATTCTTTTGATTGTAAACCGTCGCGGATGACGAAAAAATAATTTTTTTCACGCCAAATTTTTCCATCACATCAAACAAAACAATACTTCCAAAAATATTTTTTTCATGATATTCTCCGATTTTTTCACAACTTTCACCGACCGCTTTGAGGCCAGCAAAATGCAAAACACCATCAAAATTATATTTTTCAAAAATTGATTCCAAAGCCCCACGATTCGTGATATCGCACTCAAAAAAATCCACCTCGTGACCAAGAATTTTTGCAATTCCATCGAGATTCTCGCGACCAGAATTTGCAAAATTATCCAAAATTACTACCTTGTAACCCGCTTGAGCAAATGCGACCGCCGCATGCGAGCCAATATATCCAGCACCACCCGTAACCAAAAGAGTTTTTTGCATACTAGAAAAATTTTTTAAAAATTATATTAAATGCGATTTTGACGCTATTTGATGATTTCTGCCCTTTGTGAAGGGAATAATCAGAATACAAAATTTTTACACCACATTCCCGAAATGGGATTTTTTCGCGTGCAATGATATCCAAAATTTCGGAAGCGTGGCTCATGCCATCAAGCGAAATCCGAATTTTTGGCAAAATATTTTTCCGAAAAGCACGATAGCCATTGTGTGTGTCAGTCAAATGAATTCCGCTCACCAAATTGGTAAAAATAATTCCTGTTTTGAGTAAAATTTTCCGAAAAAACGGCATATTGTAGGACTTTTGTTCTAAAAATCGACTTCCCAAAACCACTGAAATTTCTGGATTTTTTTTAAAAATTTCGAGCATTTTTGGTAAATCTTCGATATCCATCTGCCCATCTGCATCAAAAGTGACAATATATTCTGATTCAATATTTCCCTGTCGAATATATTCAAAACCCGTTTCCAGAGCGGCTCACTGGCCAAGATTTTGCGAGTGATGCAATATTCGAAGATTAGAAAATTTGGCGGACAATTTTTGTAAAATCACGAGAGAATTATCCTGCGAACCATCATCAATCACAACAATCGCCAAATTTTTATCAAATGAAAAAATTTTTTCTATCGTGTCAGCAATCACGCTTTCCTCATTATAACACGCCATCACGAGAGCAGTTTTGGTTGAAATAATAGGAAAATCGGCAACCGATTGAAGCGTCATTGTACGAATCACGCGCGTAATTTTCGTGGAAAGAATTGCATTTTTTTGCAATAGAAATACGACCGAATAGAGCAAAATCGCCACTGACACATATACGAGCAAATCTGCGCCGCGTTCCAACCCAAATAAAAGCCCCAATTTTCGTAAAATTGACGGAAATGCTGTGAACAAAATCAGTGATACTCCCGTAAAAAAAATACAAAAACGGAAAAAGAGCGAAATTTTTTTCTGTGTATAAAAAATCGCTCCAAAAATAAGAATTGCCCCGAAAAATGTTAATATAAAGCCAAAAGGCGACATATTATGCGTTATCATTCATGAATTGCCAAGCATCCTTTTTCTCGCCAGCCACTTCACAATAAAGCATTTCAAAGCCATCTTCACGCTTTTCTACCGAAGTTTTTCCACCCTTTGATTCGCAAAATTTCGCCGCTGGAGAATCCACAACGGTTGATGGATATGTTGCTTGTGTTGCGGTATTTTGTTCCGCATTTTCTGATTGTGTTGGTGTTGGTGCGTCATTTTGCTGAGTGCACGATGCGAGCATCACCGCAAAAACAAGAAAAAGAATTTTTTTCATATTTTTTGAAAAATAAATTTTACTTTTTGTAATTGCGATTATAATCAGAACCATATGAATGTCAAAAAACAAAATTTTTTTACAAAATCTGGAACGAAAATCCTTATCCAAAGTGAGTGGAATGGTGACGCAGAAAATATTTTTTTGAAAAATAGAAATTTAGAAGACGTTGATCAAGAAAAATTTTTTGAACCAAAAATTTCGGATTTATATGATCCATTTTTGATGCCCGATATGAGACCGGCCGTGAAGCGACTTCTCGAAGCCATTGACCGAAATGAACGAATTGTGGTTTTTGGTGATTATGACGTGGATGGCGTTTCTGCGACTGCGCTCGTGGTGCGATTTTTGGCAAACGAATTGAATGCACAAATTTCGTATCGCTTGCCTCATCGTGCCAAAGACGGCTACGGCCTCAAGGAATATTTTTTCGATGAATTGGCTGAAAAAAATGTCAAACTCGTCATCACGGTGGATTGTGGAACACGCGATATCAAGCCAATTCGCCATGCTAAAAAACTCGGAATTGATGTGATTGTGACTGATCATCATGCCGTTCCAAACGAAATCCCGACAGAAGTTATTGGAATTCTCAATCCAAAACGCACTGACAAGAATTATCCTTTCCCCAACCTTGCGGGCGCAGGCGTTGCATTCAAACTCATCCACGCGATTTTGTTAAGTGAGTCAAAATTTGAAGGAAAAATTGAGAAAATTCTCACCAAATATATTGACTTTGCGTCGCTCGGTACGGTTTCTGATTGTATGCCTCTTGTGGATGAAAATCGCATTATCACGACACTTGGCCTCAAACAAATGAAAAATTCTGAATCTGCTGGCCTTCGAAAATATCTGGAATGACACGAGAATATTGAATGAAATGCTGATATTATCGGCTTTCAGATCGGGCCGCGCATCAATGCCTCTGGGCGAATGGATACACCCATCACTGCTCTTCGATGGCTTTTGGCGAGCGAAAATCGTTGCGATGAATTTCTTGAAGAAATCGAAAAGCTCAATGCCGATCGTCGTGAAGTGGTCGAAAATTTTACCAAAACGGCACTCGAAAATGTTGATCTCCAAAAGCCAATTTTATTTTTCTTGAATAAAGATCTCGAACATGGACTCATTGGACTCGTAGCTGGAAAACTGACTGAATCGTACAATCGTGTGAGTATCGTGCTTTGTGAGCATCACGAAGCTGACGGCAGTCTATCATATGTGGCGAGTTGTCGTGCGCCCGAATGGTGTAATATTATGGAAATTCTCGATGATTCGAAAGATTTTCTTATTCGCTATGGTGGCCACAAACAGGCGGCTGGCTTCAGCGTTTCGCCAGAAAGTTTTGAAATTATTCAGTCACGGATGATTGCCAAATTTTATGAAATTTATGGAACAGGCGAGCTTCCAGTGCCAACTATTCGCGTAGAAAGTATTTTGCCACCAAACGAGGCGACGCTCAAACTTTTGGAATCAATTGAAAAATTTCGTCCCTTTGGAATCGGCAATCCAAAGCCATTTTGGCTATTTGATGAAGTGGAAATTACCGAAGTTCAGACGCTTGGAAGCGAAAAAAAACATATCAAAATTTTTACAAAACAGCATCCGAGTTTGCCGATCATTATGTGGAATGGCGCTGAAAATGAGGAATTTCAGATTGGAAAAACCATTTCGCTCATCATTTGGCTCGATAAAAATATTTGGAATGAAAAAATTTCTCTCCAAGCTTTTATCAAAGAAATTTGTTACAAACAATAAACGAGCAGTTATCTAACAATAATTGCCCAAATTTAAAAAATTTTCATGCAAAAAAATATTAAAATTCTCAGAAAAATCCCACAAGAAAAAAAACTTCCCTATTCAGCGATAAATCGGGAAAGTTTTCAGTTTTTCATCACTTGTCAGGCGGGCGTGGAAGCGCTCGTAAAACGCGAAGCAGAAAAAATTGGGCTCAAAAATTTTGATGTGCAAGACCGCATCGTGCGCGGCGAATGAACTGAAAAAAATTTGTACGAATTACTGGTACAAAGTCGCTTTTCTAATCGCGTGTATATTGAACTCGCGAGTGCGATTACGAACGATTTTGACTCACTTTTTGAATTGGTAAAAAATATTTCGTGGAAAAATTTTCTGCGCGCGGGAATTGCGATTGTCACAGAAGCAACCGCGATCAAATCAATCCTTTCGCACACACCAAGCATTCAGTCGATTGCAAAAAAAGCCATTGTAAGCCATTTGACAGACGGAACTGGGACGCATCATTTGTATGAAAATCGTGATGGCGACGAGGCACATATTCAGATTTTTATGATTGAGAATCGGGCACATATTTTGATTGATATCACCGGAAATCCGCTTCACAAACGCGGTTATCGTACCGAAAGTGGCGACGCACCCATCAAAGAAAATCTCGCAGCGGCGATTCTTGCGATTTCTGGTTGGCGTTTTCGTGAAAAATTTTTGGATCCGTTTTGTGGCAGTGGAACTTTTGCGATTGAGGCAGCAATGCTCGCGCGAAATATTGCTCCAGGCCTTGGGCGACATTTTGCGGTCGAAAATTTTCCATTTTTTGAAAAAGAAATTTTTTATGCTGTGCGTCGTGAAGCTCACGAAAAAATCTATCCAAGCGGAAATTATCAGATTTTTGCGAGCGACATTGATCCAAAAATGATAGAAATCGCGAAAAATAATGCGCGCCGAGCAGGTGTAGAAGACGATATTATTTTTGTGGAACAAAATTTTTTCGATTATGATTTTTGAGAAAAAACGACGATTGTGACGAATCCTCCATACGGCGAGCGTATTGAAGCAAATGAAGAAATCTCTAATTTTTACGAAAAATTTGTGAAATTTTTTGAAAATCAAAATATTTCTGGCGGTTTTATTACATCGTACTCTGAGGCAGAAAAATGGTTGCCGCGCGCAAAATGGAAAAATCGAAAACTCTACAATGGTGGACTCCCAGCGCGATGGTATCAAAAAATAAAATAATTTTACGACTTGACAATGAAATTATTTTTTCTATAATTCACAAGTCAGCAAGGCTAGCCACTTTTTTTAAAAAAATAGCTCTTGTCTGACTAGAGGCACGAACCAAAGAGTAATCATGAAAATTGCACAATTTTCTTTCCAGGACGAAGGTAATGGAACCATCACCTATCCTCTTGAGCGCTATGAAGCGCCATCGAAAAACGTGCACGAAATACGTACGTCCTAGCGCCTGAAAGTGAACACCAATGTTCGCTTCACAGAAGGTATTCCAACTAATGATGGAAACCTAGAGCTTATTAAAGAGGACGCTATCATCCTCAAACTACATGTCTGGGCAAGAAAAAATTGCATCAACCTAAATACACGCCCTGATGACACCTTCATTCTCGTGTAATATAAAAAGCACCTCGAAGGTGCTTTCTTTTTTAAAAGAAAAAATTATTTCAAAGATGCTGGAACTTCTGTATTTTGAGCCATTTTCTGAACAATGGAAAATTTGAGAGCAACTCGCATTTCATCATTATCAATTCCGAGATCACGAAGCTGGTCATCAATCAATTTGAGCATATCATTCGCTACAGCTGTTGTTTTCTCCATGATAATTTTCATAGATTCTTCATTGGAAGGCGTTGTATTCATAATTTTATTTTAAAAATTGGTAGCGATACGGAGAATCGAACTCCGGTTTACGGGATGAGAACCCGTTGTCCTGACCACTAGACGATATCGCCAAATGCTCACGCATTGTACAAAAAACTCCCAAAAAGTCAAATTCTATTTTTGTTTTTCAGGAAATTCGAGAGAAAATTTTCATTATTTTTTCTTTTTCAAAAAATTTTCCAAAATTGTCAGCAAAAAACTCCCAGACGGGAGTTTTTATTATTTATTCAAATCAGTAGTGATACCGATAGAACGGGCAGAACCAGCAATAATTTTCATTGCCTGTTCAATAGAATTTGCGTTCAAATCTGGCATTTTTTGTTCAGCAATTGTCTTGAGCTGATCCACAGTCAAATGACCAACTTTTGTTTTGTGAGATTCTTTTGAACCAGATTTTAGTTTCAAAGCATCTTTAATAAACCAAGTTGCTGGTGGCTGTTTTGTGAAAAAATCAAATGTACGATCTTCATAAATATTGATCACTACTGGAAGAACCTTCCCCATCTGATCTTTTGTTTTATCATTGAATTGCTTACAAAATTCAGCAATCTGGATACCCGTAGGCCCAAGAAGAGTACCTACTGGAGGTGCTGGATTCGCTTGACCAGCATTGATTTGTAGTTTTACAACGCGAGTTGGTTTTTTAGCCATAATAAAAATTTGAAAAGAATTGTTCTGAGTCGGGAAAATCAGAAAAATTCTGAATGATATAAACGTTTAGAAGCGAGATTATTATAATAATTTTTGAAAAAAATCAAGAGAATTTTTGGGAAAAATTGAAACAAAAAAATTTTTAGCATAGAATCCAGCAAAAGTCAAGGAAATATTTTTTAGAAAATTTGGGATTATTTGCAAAAATCTGAAAAAATATATAATTGGCGTATGGATTTTTTCAAAGACATTATTATTTGGCTGATTACAATCGCATATTCGGCACTTTTGATTTATACAACCATTCGAATTTTACTCGAAAATGAGACACAAACGAGCCGAACAGCGATTTATTTGTACGCGATTTGGATTTTGCCAGTTGTGGGTTTTCTCGTATATTATGCGACCGGAACGAATCGACGCAAGCAAAAAATCTACGGCGCAAAGCGAATTCTGGACGAAAAAAAGCATAAAGAATCGATTAAAATTTTTCAAAATTCACAAAAAATTATTGCCGATTTTGAGAAAAAATTTCCAAAATTTTCTGGTTTGATTCGACTTTTTTCGCATGAAATGATCAGCTCGAACAATAATCGCGTGGAGCTTCTTATCAACGGCGACGAAAAATTCGAAAAACTCAAAAAAGACCTTCTAGAAGCCAAAAATCATATTCATTTGGAATATTATATTTTTGAACCGAGTCAAATTGCTGATGAAATTATTGAAATCCTGATTCAAAAATCAAGCAAACGAGTGCGTGTGCGTTTTCTTTATGACGCGCTTGGAAGTCGATATTTGAGCGAAAAAAAGATTGAGCAAATGCAAAATGCGGGCGTGGAAATTTTCCCATTTTTTGAACTCAAACCATGGAATTTTCTCAATCGAATCAACTATCGAAATCATCGAAAAATCGTCGTGATTGACGGAAAAATTGGCTATGTTGGTGGAATTAATGTTTCGGATTTGTATGTGAACTCAATTCCGACGCACCGCTACGGACGCGATACACATCTGAAAATCGAGGGAAAATCGGTTTGGGATTTGCAGCGAATTTTTTTGTATGACTGGAATTTTTCGAGTGAGCAAAATCTCGGTTTTGATGATGAACTTTTTCCTGATGATAGCGAAAAAAAATACGGAAATGCCCTTGTGGACATCACAGCGAGCGGGCCTGATTCATCGTATCCAAATATTCTGTATGCACTTTTGACAGGGATTACGCTTTCGCAAAAAGAAATTCTCATCACGACGCCGTATTTTGTGCCAAATATTTCTTTTTTGGATTCTCTCAAAATCGCGGCTTTGAGCGGGAAAACAATCAAATTGCTCGTCCCAAAAACGTATGATTCCAAAATTATTGAACTGACGACGCAGTCATTTTTTGGCGCACTTTTGGATGCTGGCGTAGAAATTTTTCAGTATCAAAAAGGCTTTATACATGCTAAAACCATCGTGTATGATCGCGAAGTTTCTGTGATTGGAACAGCTAATCTCGACAATCGGAGCTTTGATATCAATTTTGAAGTCAATGCAACCGTGTACGATGCAGACTTTTCACAAAAGCTCGCTCAAGAATTTGAAAAAGATTTGCAAGATTCTGAAAAAATCGACCCAAAAGCCTGGAAAAATCGACCATTTCATCGAAAATTGCTTGGGAAAATTCTTAATCTTTTCGCACCCCTGATGTAAACTCGGAGGTTTTTATTTCCAAAAAATCCAATTTCCTCGTCGCTCCAATTCCAAATTTTTAATTTTTCGCATACCGAACGAATTTTTTCCTTCTTTCAAAAAACGTAGAATTTCGCTAATTATAGCATCAGAAAGCCCAATCGTGCCATAATTTGCTATTTCAAAAATATAGGCGATAATATTTTTTTGGAAAAATTCTGGCTGATTCAGAAAATCTTTCAGTGAAAAAATGGAAAATTCACGAGGATTTTCAGGAAATTTTTTTTGAAGAATTTCTTTAAAACGAGAATTTTGAGCTTCAAGCCACCATGATATTTCCTCATCCTGAACGGATTTGTGTTCCGAAACATATTCCAAAAAATTTGTAATAGCGCGCCGATATCCTGGGTTGATTTGTTCGAATTTTGGCAAGATTTCGTGTCGCAAAAAATTGCGCTGAAATTCAGTGTCATCATTCGTCACATCTTCTCGAAAAGGAATATTTTTTTCCCTTGCAAAAGCCAAAATTTCAGATTTCGAAAACGACAACAGTGGCCGAAAAATATGTATTTTTTGTTCCTCAATTTTCCAAAAATCTTGATTCTTCAGTGCTATAAGTCCACCAAATTTGGTTCCACGAATGAGGTTAAACATCGCGCCTTCAATCCTATCATCACAATGATGCGCAGTGCAAAGCACATTAGCATCGTATTTTTGATATATTTTTGCAAAAAATTGGTAGCGATATTTTCGAGCAGCAGCCTCGATGCTCATTTTTTCATTGCGCGCCATTTCAGCAATATTTTTCGTTTCAGCTTCAAAGATGAGCGAATTTTCGTGGCAAAATTTTTCTACAAAAATCCGATCTCCATCAGAATCCGCGCCACGCAGCCCATGATCAAAATGTGCGACAATAATAGCATTTCTCGGAAGTTGTTGCATCGCCAGATAGAGCAAAACCATAGAATCTACTCCGCCAGAAACACCGATTACAACAGGAATTTCCAGATTTTGAACAATATTTTTTGTTTCCATATTTTCTAAAAATTTTGCTGATTCAATTTTCGCACCAACCCCAAAAAATCATCATCAGGAGCGACTTTATTGAGAATTTTTTTGCCGCATTTTTCGCATTGATGCACAAGCATATCGCCCTTATTTTTACGATAATCCGTACCAATAGGTCGCATAATTCCACCACAATCAGACGCGCGATCGCCAGGAAATTCCGCATCCAAATGCAGAGAACACAAGCAAAATGGACAATGATTGCGCGCAGAACCTGCAGGATGTTTCGCAACACTTTTTCAACAATTTTGACACACAAAATCTTCGTTGCGCATGATAAAAGCCATATTTTCAAAAAAATTTTTTGTATTATAAAAATTTTGCGAGATTTGTCGAATTTTTTAAAAAATTGCGCAATTTTTTGCAAAAAAGAATGTTTTGTGGTACAATGCAAGCATGACTGAAAATTCTGGAAAATATGATTTGCCCGCCGTTCCTAAGACGGCTGAAAATACCTCAAACATCAAAAATGATGAGGATTTGCAAGCAAAAATCAGCGAAGTTCAAACCAAAAAAGACGCTCACGGACAAAAGGAGCGATTTTTGGAATTAGAAAAAACTATTCACGATTTTCTCAAAAAACAAGACAGTGACAACGCGCTCACTATCATTACAAAGGGTGCACTCGCACTTGGCTCGTCAGATATTCACTACGACCAAAGCGAACACGAAACCAAGGTTCGTCTCAGAATCGATGGAGCCCTAGAAACCGTGGCCACACTTTCTCGAGCTGAATATAAACTTCTTTTAGAGCGTCTCAAATACAAATCCGATCTCAAGCTCAACATTCATCACATCCCGCAGGACGGAAAATATCGTATTACTGATGATTCTGAAAAAATCGATGTCCGTGTGTCGACGCTTCCTGTTCAGTACGGGGAAAATATGGTTTGTCGTATTTTGGATTCAAGTCGCGCGATTCCAAGCGTGGACGAACTGGGATTTATGTGGACTGCCAAGCGCCAGGTGGAAAAATCTCTGAAAAAGAAAAACGGGACTATTCTCGTGACGGGGCCAACTGGTTCCGGTAAAACGACAACGCTTTATTCAATGCTTTCAACACTCAATACCACTGATCGAAAAATTATCACCCTCGAGGATCCGATTGAATACGAACTTCCCGGCGTGGTTCAGAGTGAGGTGGATGATAAATCTGGTTATACATACGGAAGCGGTCTCAAAGCACTGATGCGTCAAGATCCTGATATTATCATGATTGGTGAAATCCGCGATTTGGATTCAGCGACTATTGCGATGCAGGCCGCCATGACAGGACATCTCGTGCTTTCGACGCTACATACCAAATCTGCCAGTGAAACCATCGAACGACTTATGAATATGGGTGTACCGAATTATATTTTAGCATCAGGGCTTGATGTAATTATTGCTCAGAGGCTTATTAGAAGGATTTGTCCTCATTGTCGTGAAGCTTATGAGGCGGATCCAAGTGAAGTGGATATTATCAAATATATGATGCGAGATATTGGAATTCCTGGACTCGCTAATCGCAAGAATAATTATACACTCTATCGCGCGAAATGATGTGAACATTGCGGAATGACTGGTTATCAAGGGCGAATTGGTGTGTATGAAGTGATGAATTTTACTGATGAAATCCGAGCCAGTATTCGCAATGGTTCTAGTCCAAAAGAAATTATTGAAATTGCTCGAAAATGAGATTTGATGCTCATGCGCGAAGATGGTATTCTGAAAGCAATGCAAGGAAAAACGAGCCTGGAAGAATTGTTCAAAATTATTGAATAAAATCCCCTCATCAGGGATTTTTTATATTTCAGGATTTTCAATATTTTCTACAGCCAAAATGTCTCACGGCTCACAATCCAGCGCCTCACAAATCGCTTCCAGTGTAGAAAAACGAATCGCTTTTGCTTTTCATTGTTTGAGAATAGAAAGATTGGCCTGCGTGATTCCGATTTTTTCAGCCAAATCCATCAATTTCATTTTTCGCTTTGCAAGCATCACATCAAGATTGATGATAATTTTTTTCATACTAAATCGTTAAATTATTTTCCTCGCTGAGTTTTTCATTTTCCTTTTTGTAATGATATCCAATGAAAAAACTTTCATACAAAATCGAGATAAAAATCACGATTGGAACGACAATAAGTCGCGTCCCGAGAACTGCCAAAAATATAAAAATCACGCTCAATTTTTGAATCATTTGCTTACTTTCGGGTTGAAAAATATTTCCTTCTTTTCCAAAAAGTGCTAATTTTTTCAAAGCCTTAAAAATATAGAGCAACAAACCACCATAAATTATGATATAGCTCGCGAGCACTATCGTCACAAGAGCAAAATGCGGGACATGAAATTGAAAAATCCCAAACGCAAGATCACTGGAAATTGTGAATGCATTGGCGCCAAAAATCGTCGGCTGAACATGAAAATATTGCATTCCAACAAACACTGCAAGCCCAAACAAAGCCACAATCATCATCACCAAAATCGTCCAATAACCAATATTTGCAGCCCGATAGATCAGAGAAAATTTTTGCTCATAACGATGAACCATCTTTTCCATACAATAATTTTTAGAAAAATAAAAACCTAGGATGTTTCGATTGTAGCATTTTTTTATTTTTTGTCAAATAATTTTTATTGTTTATCAATAATTTTTTATTGTTTTATGTTTCTTAGTTTTTAAAAAAATCCCCGAGGTGGGGAAATTTTTAATGAGTTGCTGGAGTAGAAACAACACCACCAACACCGTTATCGCCAGTTGAAGCATTTTCATCAGAAGTTACAATTGGTTCTGACTGACCAGAAGTTCGCGCTACATATGTTTCAAGGAATTCGCGAAGATTTTTCTGGAAAGTAGCTGTACTGTTGTCTGCAGGCGTAAAGGCACCAAGAGAAAGTGATTGTCCGTCAAGCAAGTATGTAGGTGTTCCAGAAATTCCCAAAGAATTTCCAAGAGTCATATCAGCATCTACTTTTGCTTTATTTTCCTGATTATTTACACAAGCAGAAAATTTTTCCATATCCATACCAAGGCCATTAGCCGCTGCGATACGATCCGCATCAGAAACAGTCGCTCCTCGCTTCGAAATTTCAAGAGCATAAAGTGCCTGATGATATGAACGATACGCGTTCTGATCAGCCGCACAAAGCGCCGCATTCGCGTCTGCGTAGGCATTTTTATGAATTTGTGTCAATGGGAACTGACGATATTCGATTGTGATTTTTCCAGCTTCAGCCAATTCGTCCAACACTGGAGCAACTGTCTGATTTGAGCTCTGACACGCTGGACATTGAAAATCAGAGAACACCTGAACGCGAGCCGCTCCTTCTCCATAAGTCACAGCCCCATCAGTCGTGCGGCCCACTGTTGCCTTATCCTCAATAACAGTTGCACCCGTCTGTGCTGGGGTTTGTGTGGCAGAATTTCCACAAGATGCGAGCAAAACTCCTGCTGCAATCGCGAGAACAATTTTTTTCATAATCAATTTTAAAAATAAAGTAGTCTTATTATACAAGTTTTTGGATTTTCGCAAGAAAAATTTTGAGAAAAAATTGCTTTTTGCACCAAAATAGAGTAAAATATCGCTATGAATTGGAAACTATCCACAGCCACATTTTTTCTTGCTTTTTTTGCTATTTTCAGCATACCTAATTCTCTCTCGGCGCAAGGATTGGATTTTTATTCGCGCATTGACGACGCGGGCGATGCGATGGCACAGAGTTTGACCAAGCGACATTTGGAAGATTTTTCAAGTTTTCGAGAATTTGGAAAATCATGTCGTGGCGAGGCGGCGTGGCTTGACGCCAAAAATATTGATCAGGATTTATTGGAAGAAATTTCTCGCGGAGAATTTGGAAAATTACAAGAGCTCTATCACGAATCAACACAAAAATCGATTTCAGCTGATGAACTCGCGAAAGTCGCAAATTGTCTTTCAGATACATACGCGAATCTCAAAAATCGAGCTACCAATGAACAAAATACACTGGAAGTCGCGTCCGCGATTGGGATTTTTATGGATGGAAATACCGAAAATTCGGATTTTGATATCGTGGCGGATATTGATAAAATCAATGAAATTATTTTTACGAGTCATTCCAAATACGATGGTACAAAAAATAATGCCTCCAAGTTGATTGAAAATTTTTTGAAAGGACAAAAACCAAATGAATTGCGTTCAGAATCAGAAATTCGTTCTGGGAGCGGAAATTCACAAAATATTACACAAACTGGTTCGCAAACTAATAACACTTCAAGTGGAAGTATCAGCGCACAAACTGAAAACAAATTCCCTCTTCCGTGGCAAGAAACCTGTACACCAAGCGGTTATCAGTCGATTGCGGTCAAAAATCTTGTAACCGAAGATTTTTTGCGAGACCTGAACTCTGCGCTTCGTGGAAATAAAAATTCGCAAAATAGCGGGCAGGATTATTCAGAAAATATCGCGCGCACTCAAAGCCATTCTGGCGCACAAAATGAGCAAAATAACGAAAATCAAAGCAATGAAAAATCTGATTTTTTCGATAAATTACCTTGTAATGGGATTTTCTGTATCACGATTGGGACAAATATTCAGTCCAAAAATTTGCTCGCAGGTGGCAATAACAACGCCATTGAGACTATTCTTGATCAGCATATCAAAAAAACTGAAAAAATTTCTTGGTCGGATTTGTCGGCACAAAAAATGACAAACAATAGTTTTCAATTACCATTTTTGAATATAAAATTTAAAAATAAAGTCGCTGGTGGTGGCGTTTTTGTGCACAATACACCACAAATTACCAAAAAATTGGAAGAAGAAAATACACCCGCAAAACAAGAAGCAGAATTTGAAAAACTCTATCGTTGTGCTCTTCTGAGCGCAGGACTTGGAAGTGAGGAACTCAAAAATTCCTGAGTAACGGGTGGCGGATTTTTGTCAAGAAATGGCGCTACGACAGAAAATCTTGAAAAAGCAACGATTTCTCTGAATGCGCAAGACGAGGCTCAATTTAATCAAAATATCGACTGTCAGAGCGCGATTCCCGCACAAATGCGCAATCGCCATTACACGGGATTTTCAACGCAAGTGAACGAAATTTCTGCGTTTACAAACGCCATGCTCGATATTATCAACCAAATTCTCGACACGGAAACCAAGCTTGATAATGTTCCGGTTCGTTAAAAAAATCTAAATTGTATGAAAAAAAATCTTTCCAACATTCTCATTTTTCCCATTTTTCTGATAATTTTCGGAAATTTGAGCATGGAAAAAACTTTCGCGCAGTCGTGTGCCATCGCGAGCGGACCGATTACAGAAATGACGGATTATGCGAAAAATTTGCAAAATGAACTTTCTGAAATGCTCAAAGAAGCGCAATCCAAAAATCCGACTTGTGAAGGAAAAAGCAAGCCAGATGTCTCCAAAATTTTTAATGCCGCTCACGCAGAAATCTGGGCGCACGAGCAAATCAAAACGGATTTTTTGTACAGCACGCAGGTTGGGTTCAAAAGTGATGCAAAGCAAAGTGTTCGCCGTGATGAAAAATTTTTCCTCAATCTTGAAAAAAATGTCGAAGAAGTAGCTGATAAATTGGCTGAAATGTGTGCGCTGGATTCGGAACGAAGCAAACATTTGCAACAAATTATTATCGAAATCGAAACGCTGCATACAGGATTTCAGAAAGCCGCTCTTGGAGCACCATTGACGGATTTTGAAGGAATTCGCGCGAACAATACAAAAGTTATAGAGGCAGTTTCCAAGGCTTATCATCCAAGTCAAACCAATAGTTGTGAAAATAATACCGAAAAAGAAAAAAGTTTTTTTGATAGCCTCAAAGGTATTCTCAATCTTGGTGCTAAAAAAGACGACGCTCTCTCGACTTGGCGAAAAGCCATTGCTCTTCTCAGAGGTGGTGGAAACGGACTTTCTCCTTCTGAATATGCGCAACGCCAGCGACAACTTTTGCAAGCAGAACTTTCGCGTCAAGGACTTTCTAGCAACGCACAAAAAGTGATGTTACAAAATTTTGATTGTTACAAAGCCAAAACTGCACTCGATAATAATCCAGAAAATATCGCCAAAGCACGTGCTGAATGTCTTCAAATTCCTATCACTGGACTCGATAAATTATTTAATTTTTGGAATGGTTTTACTTGGAGAACTGGTTCGAGCGACACTTTTGCGGAACGGCAAGCCGAGCAAATCAAGCGAAAAACTCGCAGTGTTAATATCGAGACGATGTACAGCCAACTCAATGCGCTCACTTCTGCTGAGCAAGATACGAACGATTCAACAACAAAAGGCCTCATTGATCTGCACGTTGATTTACAAAACACGAACAATCTTCTCGAAAATCGCATTGCTCCGATGCAGCGAAATTGTATGAAATGACAGCCAGACATTACTGGTGGCTGTAAATAAACCCGAAAGGGTTTTTATTTTTTACAAAAAATGTGCGAAAATTTCGACAAAATCAAAAAAATATTTATAATGTGCGGACTATGAAAATTTTTCCAGAAAACTATCCAGAAGAATATATCCGCGGCGAAGTGGAATTTTTTGGGAAAAAATTTTTGGTGAACGAAAACGTGCTCATTCCCCGCCTCGAAACCGAGTCGCTCGTTCGTCGTGCACGAAAAATTCTTGTTAACGAGAATTTTGAAAGTGTGGCAGATATTGGCTCTGGGAGCGGAATTATTGGGATTTCGGTGGCAGATTTGGTGAAAGAAATTTTTTTCATTGATATTTCAAAAAATGCGCTCGAAGTGGCACGAAAAAATTTTGAAAAAAATCGTGAAAAATATTTTCCTGATTGTGATGGGAATTTTTGGAATCAGGATTTGCTCGAAAAAATCCCAAAACATTGGGAAAATGGGAAAATTTTATTGCTCGCGAATCTGCCATATATCAAAAATGATGATTGGGAAAATATGAGCGAAGATACCAGATTTGAGCCAGAAACTGCGCTTTTTGGAGGAGAAAAAACAGGTTTTGAGCTCTACGAAAAACTTTTTACTGAAATTTTTGAAAAAAATTTGCACGGCGTAATCTTGATAGAATTTTGATTTGATCAACGCGAAATTGCAGAAAAATTCTTAGAAAAATATAACGATTGGCAAGTACAATTTTTCGCGGATTATAGCGGAATTGAGCGATTTGCAGAAATCAGATTTTAGCTTGTCAAAAAGCCAAAAATCCATACTATATAGCCACTCAACTATGAAAAAAATTTTGATTTACATTTCGAAGTTCGTCATGATACTTTTTGTGATAGTATCGTTGGCGCTTCTTTTTATTGCGATTTTCAAGCCGGACTGGATTAAGTTCGTGATCGAATGGATGGGGAGCCTCATCACAACACTCGGGCCTTGGAATTATCTTATCGCGTTCACTTCTGCGCTTGCAGAAAGTCTTCCCGTCATTGGTTCGCTCGTTCCTGGGATGAATATTATGATTCTGGTGGGCGGCTTTTGGGGAAAAATACATATTGTCGAGACGATTCTTTTTGCATCAGTAGGTGCAATGCTTGGGAATTATTTTGGATATTTTCTTGGCCAAAAATACGGCACCAAAATTATTGCAAATTATGGCGATTATGTCGGAATTGGCGTTACAGAGCAAAAAATTATGGAACGACAAATCGAAAAAAATGGTTTTTGGTATATCGTACTGGGGAAATTCCATGGAACATTGCGCGCGTTTATTCCGTTTATTGCGGGTGCAAGCGGGATGCACGCCAAAAATTTTTGGATGTACAATACGATTGGCTCGATTATTTGGGCTACCAGCATCAATCTGATCGGTTATTTTTTCATTGACAATTATGAACAAATCGTCGATAATATAGGAAAAATTATCACGATTATTACGATTTTGGTGCTTGTTTATTTGGTAATTTTTCAGCGCGAAAGTCTCAAAAAATATTGGGATGATAAAACTCGCGAAATGGAAGAAAAATATCCTTCCAAAAAATAATTTCAAAAATAATTTATGAATTTTTATTTTCTTGCGTTTCTTTTTGTAGCGGCCACAATTGTTGGGTTTGGACTTTTGAAAATTATTATTTTTCTCTGGAAAAAATGATGATTACTGGATCGACCGCATCTCTACAAAAGCGAGCAGTGACGCGCGCCGGCGCCATACAGTGCTGGAGTTTTAATTTTTCTGACGCTTGCAATTCTCTCGCCGATTATTTATATTTTTGGAGATTTTAGCGAGCTGTTGTTACATCGGCTTACGATAGTGATGATCATTGGGGCGTTTCTCACGGCTATTTCCTTTATTGATGATATGGATACGATTGGGAAAAGTCCTATCAAGATTCCACCGATTTTTCGCTTGTTGATGCAGATTGCGGTTGGGGCGATTATTGGAATTACGAGCATCAAAATTTCATATATTTCCAATATTTTTGGCGGAATTCTGTCGCTTGATGATCCAGTTTGGCAATTCACACTACTCGGACAAGAAATTTATATGTTGCCGGTGATTATCACGATTGTTTGGTATGTATTGATTTTTAATTCGGTGAATTTTTCTGATGGTGTTCCTGGAATGACGAGCGGTTTTGCATTGATTTCATTTATTATTCTGGGGATTCTCGCATTCAAATTATTTCTAACGGATATTTCCCTTGCGAGTCAGGAAAATAGTCGATTTATTCTCACGATTCTCGCGGTACTTGTACCGGCAACTTTTTTCCTGATGCGCGCGGATATCAGCCGAGAAGTGATTATGGGCGACACGGGAACGATTATTTTAGCATTTTTTATTGCGACGCTCGCCATCATCGCAGGCGGAAAAATCGCGACGACGATTGCGGTGCTCGGCGTGTATATTATCGATGCGATATATGTGATTCTTATTCGTCTCAAGCGCGGACAAAATCCGATGAAGGGCGACCAAACGAGCCACTTACATTTTCGTCTTATGGAAATTGGACTTTCCAAAAGTCAAGTTCGTGCGGTGGTATATTTTCTCACAGCTGTATTCGGGCTTTCGGCGATTTTCTTGTCAACAGAGGGAAAAATCATGCTTTTTGTAGTCATCACGGGCGTAACGATATTTTTGACAGAGATTTTGTCCGCCATCCAAGTCAAGCACAAAAAAGACCATTAGTTGGTCTTTTTTCAGTTTTTCAAAAAACAAAATGATTTGACAAAAATATAAATTATTGTAATATACTTAAAATAATTTTTTACTATGCAAGAAAATCCTTTTGAAAATATTGATTCTCACGAACATATTCCTCCATCATCAGAAAGCGCGGAACAACCACCGCGTACAAAACGCGTTATGAGACATATACAACAGCGATTCGCCAAAACTATCTATTATGAAAAAGACTTGTTGCAAAATAATCTCAACAAGAAAATGCTCCGAGAAGATGAGAAAGATCAATATCGCAATGTGCTGTTGCAAAATATGGACAAACTCATTGATGTTGGTCTTATAATCGGTGACGATGGAAAATATTATTTTCATAATTTCGCAAACGATTTGCAATGACCAAATATTGAGGGGAAACACTTGAGAAGTTTTCCAAATGCAGAATTTCTCAGAAAGTATGGAATTATACACCAAAGCGCAGAATCCATGAAGAATAAAAATCAAGTTGAAAAATTATTTGCCGTATTCTTTGAGCCAGAGAAGATTGCAACCGAAGAAGACTATAAAAAATTGTTTGCCTCTCAATTGGAAGGAATTGTGCCTGAGCTCAAAAAAATAGGGCTTGAGTTTAGGGATGGAAAATATTATTTTCATAATTTAGCAGGTGAGGCGCGATGGCCTAGGATTGAAGGGAAAAAGCTGACTCGTTTTCCAAATCGAGCACTTCTCATAGAACTTGGAGTTATAAGCGAAAATGCTCTTTGAATCTATAGCCGTAATGAGCTCGCAAAGTTGATGGAAGTCCTTTTGGGCGTAGAAGTTGCGACCGAAGAGGATTATAAAAAATTGTTTGCATCTCAATTGGAAGGACTTATACCTGAACTTGAAAAAGTTGGACTTGAATTCAGAGCAGGAAAATATTATTTTCATAATTTATGAACCCGTGAAAAGTGGCCAAAGATTGAGGGAAAAGGTCTGAAAAATTTTCCGAGTACAGAATTTTTAAAAAAACATGGAATTATAGCCCAACATAATGATTCCATATCTAATCGGAGTCAACTCGCCAAATTGTTTGAAGTGTTAGGATTTGAGGTATGGTACGAGCCTCCAAAAAGCAGGAAACGAACACAACATGAAATTAAGAATCTCACTCCATATATAGCAGCACTAAGAGCTATCATTCCCGAATTTGAAAAAATAGGGCTTGAGTTTAGGGATGGAAAATATTATTTTCATAATTTAGCAGGTGAGGCGCGATGGCCTAGGATTGAAGGGAAAAAGCTGACTCGTTTTCCAAATCGAGCACTTCTCATAGAACTTGGAGTTATAAGCGAAAATGCTCTTTGAATCTATAGCCGTAATGAGCTCGCAAAGTTGATGGAAGTCCTTTTGGGCGTAGAAGTTGCGACCGAAGAGGATTATAAAAAATTGTTTGCATCTCAATTGGAAGGACTTATACCTGAACTTGAAAAAGTTGGACTTGAATTCAGAGCAGGAAAATATTATTTTCATAATTTATGAACCCGTGAAAAGTGGCCAAAGATTGAAGAGAAAAACTTGGCAAGTTTTCCAAATGCAGAATTTTTACGCAAACATGGGATTTTAGAAAAACATCAACAAGCTATGACAAACATAAAACAACTCGCAAAATTGTTTTATGTTTTAGGATTCCCAATCGATGAGAAATTACTCGAAGAAAACGAAAAATAAAAACCCTATTGGGTTTTTATTTTGTTTCTGCGGCTGTGTAGCGTTCTTCGATTTTTGTCCAGTTCACCACTTTCCAGAAATTTTCGAGGTATTGTGCACGAGCGTTGCGCGTGTCAATATAGTACGCGTGCTCCCATACATCACACACGAGAATCGGCGTATAGGCTGCATCCATCGCGATACAATCAGCATTACTGGTGCTGAAAATTTCAAGTTCCCCTTCTGGATTGATCACGAGCCAAGTCCATCCAGAACCAAACTGCGCCATCGCTTTTTTGTTAAATTCTTCCTTAAATTCTGCCACAGTTCCCCATTTTCGTTCAATAATATCGCGCATTTTTGGAGAAAGTGATGCTGTTCCTGCTGGTGCCAGATTTTCAAAATAGAATACATGATTCCAAACCTGCGCTGCATTGTTATAAATCACGCCGCGCGGTGCACGCTCAATAATCGCCAAAAGTGGTTCTTCTTCAAATTCTGTATCTACAATGAGTTTATTGAGATTGTCAATATATCCTTGGAGGTGTTTCCCATAGTGATATTCAAGAGTTTCTCGAGAAATGTTTGGTTCTAGAGCGTCGATTGCATACGGAAGTTCGGGTAAAGTATGTTTCATAATCAATTTTAATTTTTAAAGAGCGTGCGACATAATATATATTTTTTTCAAAATATCAAAACTTTTTTAAGAATTTTTATGTTTTCTTACTTTTTTCAAATAATTTTTATTTTTGAATTTTGACAAAAATGTGATTTTATATATAATCCAAAAATGAATTCAAACGGAAAAATTTTATTTTTTGAAGATAAGAATCCGCCAACATATCACGAAGTCCCATCACAAAAGGAAAAATTGTATCAAAAAATTTTACATACAAAAAAAGTGATATCGGACGATCAGCGTTTTGAAAATATCGTGGCGCTCAATGCACATCAAGAACACCTTCTGCAAAAAGAAAATATCAGCATTATGGGGCAAGATCATGATACGAGTCGCAAGCTGGTGGCGTATTATCGTGGCTCACAAATGGCGTATGGATCAGCTTTTCAAACGCAAGAAATCATGCGTTTTCTCCGATATTTTGTGGAACGCGGGTATTCACAGATTTTTGATGAATTCGCGGTTTTGTATCGTTTTTCGCAATTAGATTTTTTGCAGGATTTTGCTCAAAATTCCTATCGCGTTGATGGCGACGATTTTCGCATACTCAGCAGTATTTTTGCTGACATAATTCATTTTTCAAATGGAACACCAGAAAATTTCCCAGGAACGCTCGCGATTCTCGGTACGCAGGCGTATTCACGGCATCGCGGACGATACGAATCTAAGCACGTGCATCTGCCGATTGACACCGAAACCTGCCTTCGTTATAAGAAAAAGACTCAAACTATTTTGGACCAAAAAAATCGAGAAAATCACGAAAAAAAAGTTTTAAAAAATCTGGAATGAACGCTCCGAATCACGCTGAAAACCATCGAAGAACCAGAAAAAATTTTGCTGAGTTGGGCACAAAAATAGCATCAAAAAGCTTTTTTCTTGCGGAAAAATAAAATATTATTATAATGACAAAAATAATTCGCACTATGATTCTGGACGGAAAAAAAATCGCAAATGAACTTTTGGATTCAGTAAAATCTGAAATTTTGAAAGCGGATTTAGCGACAAAAAATCTCACATTACCCTGTCTCGCGGTGATTCTTGTGGGCGATAATCCTGCGAGCCTACAATATATTAAAATGAAGCGAAAACGCGCGGAAGAAGTTGGGATGAATTTTTTGTTGAAAAATTTTGAGGCCAGCATTTCTGAAGCTGAACTTCTACACGAAATCGAGAAACTTGCGGAAAATCCTGAAATCAATGGATTGATCGTCCAGATGCCACTCCCAAAGCACATTAACGAGGAGAAAATTATTGAAAAAATCCCTGCACACAAGGATGTAGATGGATTCACGACGACGCAAATTGGGAATGTTTTTCTTGGGAAAAAATGACTTCCGAGTTGCACACCACAAGGAATTATGACACTTCTGGATACGTATAATATCGATATCAAAGGCAAAAAAGTTGCGATTCTTGGGCGATCAAATATTGTTGGGAAGCCAATGGCGCTCATGATGATCAATGCGGGCGCGACGGTAATGAGTTGTAATAGTCACACGAAAAATCTGAGCGAAATCACCAAAATGGCTGATGTTGTGATTGCAGCGGTCGGTAAGCCAAAATTTTTGACGCGTGAGATGGTGAGCAAAAATGCTATTATTATCGATGTTGGCTCGAATATGGACGAAAATGGAAAATTCTGCGGCGATGCAGACTTTGATAATCTCGAAAATTTCGTTCGAGCGATTTCCCCTTCTCCGGGCGGAGTTGGTCCGATGACGGTCGCAACTCTCATCGAAAATACTTGGAAAGCATATAAAAATCAACATAATTTCCACTAATGAGTCTCTCTCATATTTTGCAAAATCCCGAATTGCAAGCCTCTATTAAATCTGAACACGAAGCCAAATCCGCCAAAATCGCGGAACATTTTTCAGATAGAATTTCTCACATTTGCCGCGCAAAGAATGATATTATCTTGCATGATGATCTGAACGAAATTGATTTTCAAAAAATGCTCGATGAAGAATTTTTTGATTTTGCAGCAAAGCATGGCAACGCAATTTCTCATATTTTTTTATAAATTTTATGGAAAAAATTCCTCTTTCTCAAACGCACCAATATACGATTTTGTATTTTTATCCGAAGGATAACACGCCCGGATGTACGCTCGAAGCGCAAGATTTTACACGATTCAGAGCAGATTTTGAAGCGCTCGGTGTGGAAATTTTTGGCGTTTCTAGGGATAGCGAGGTGTCGCACGAAAATTTTTGTACCAAGCACAACCTGGGAATCACGCTAATTTCTGACCCAGATGGCGTTTTGCACGAAAAATTTGGTACAATTGGTGAAAAGAAAAATTATGGAAAGACCTATATTGGCACGATTCGTTCGACATTTTTACTCGATTCGATGACGGGTGAGATAGTGCGAGAATGGCGAAATGTGCGTGCGAAAGGGCATGCGGAAAGGGTTTTGGCGGAAATCACGGATTTATTAAAAAACTAGCTGGAAGGCTAGTTTTTTGGTTTTACCTCAACATAATGAAGATATTCAATAACACTATGTTTCTTATGATTTCTATTTTCTGTTTTATCTGCCTTAAATCGTCTATATTCTTTCCTGAAAAATCAATACTCACCACATTAAGCTATCCATATTCAGATCAATTTCTTTCCAATTTTTTAAATCTAAATCATTAAATTTTGGCATGTTATTATATTTTACTTAATAAATCTGAAGCTTTGCACTTGTTTTGATAGAAGGAGATCGGGAGAAAGGTTTTGGTCATAAGATTTTATGATTAGGTATTAAAATTATAATTTAATAACTTTGAAATTAGTTAATAGAAAATCCTCATTTAAATCTTTTTGTAAATCATTTATACAAATTTTAGGAATTAATGATTTACACTTAGTAAAATCTCATCAATTTGCTGTATATTTTATTCAAGCATATACATGAATTTTACTCCAATCTGAAAGTATTTTCCCAAAATCATCAAAACTTGAAAAAGTATTTGAAAAATTTTCAGATTTATTTTTCATTTTATTATACAAATCTATAAAATATTGACCTGAATCTTGAGTTTCTATAAAATTTTTTAATAAATTAGTGGAATTTTTTATTTGAAAAACCAAATCACGGGTAGATTGTCAAAATTTTTCTTTATTATGGAAGATATGAACTTCATTTCCATCATAGTATAAAACATCACAAAACTCAACTCAATTTCCAGGAAATATAGCATCAAATACAAAATATCATTTTTCTCATTCATATAAAGCATTGTATTCTCATTCAGACATATTTCACCATGCCTTATTTAAATAAGACACTTTATAGTCTATGAAAAAATCTTTATAAATACGCGAAAAATCATTTTTAACATTTATTTCTAATTTATTTTCTACCTTATAAAAATTTCAAAAAAAATAAAAATAAGCACTTCAATTATATAAAAATTCTACATTCAAAAGAGAAAATACATTTCAATATTCCCCCTTTTCTTTTCAAAAAATTTTTATATTCATTAAAAAGTTCTCTATTTCTTTTACATCATCTTTATTTTCATTATATAATTTAATAACATTTTCTAATATAGCAAATGATAAATTATCTCATAAAAAATCTAATTCAACATCTTTATTTCAATACCTCAAAAGTATACTATCTTGAAACATTTCGGAATTATTATCAAAAATAGAAAAATTATCAAAATTTTTATCTAAAAATAATTCTTTTTCTATGAATTGAAGTAATTCTACTTTTATTAATTCCTTATCTTCTTTATTTTTAATATAATTCAATCAATTAAAAGCAAAAGTTGGATTTTTTAAATAAATTTCACTAATCTTTTTAATAACATTAATAAGTTCATCTTTATCTAGTCTTTTTTTCAATGAAAATCAAGAAGAAACTGAAACTCAAACATTATTTTTTTTATTTTGCCAAGTTAAATTATCAATTCAAATATTTTTTAACAAATCTTCTCAAATACTTACAATAACATCTTTATAAATTGTCCAATAAGAATTTTCATAAATCATACTATGCAATCATTTAAAATTTCTTGATTGCGAATCCACATTTCAAAGTAGCTCCTTACTATGCAAATACTTAATATTTGACTTAATTTTATCATCATCAGTTAATAATCTAGAAACAATATCAAATCAAAAATTATGATTAATATAAGAATTAATAAAACTCCATCAATTTCATCAAGAAATTGCATATAATTTATTATTTTTTCAATCCTGAGATTTATAAAACAAAAACAACAGGAATGAGATTCTCCTATTTGTTAATGTTTTAATATTAGGCGAAATAGTTTTTAAAAATCACATTTGATAAATTTCTTTTTCTTCTCAATTATTATAGAAAAATTTCATTTCAATTTCCTTATCTTCAAAATCAATACTATCTCACTCCAAAAATCACCTTCCATCTAAAATCTTTTGAAAATCAATATCATTAATTGAATTACAATCACAACTATTTTTAAATATTCTTTCTGTTAAATCTATATTATATAGTAAAATATTTAATTTTTCCGACATAAAAAATTCTTAAAAATATTTTTTTCATATTATACTCAAAAAATTATTTTTTCAAACAAAAAACCTGTAATCTCTTACAAGTTTTTCATCGACAACTGCACCTTCCCACTCTTCTCATCAATACTCACCACTTTCACCTTCACATCTTGCCCTACTTCCAAAACCTCATTTGGATCTTTAATAAACCTGTCTGTGATTTGAGAAATATGCACCAAACCATCATTTTTCAGACCAATATCCACAAAAGCACCAAATGCTACCACATTTTTCACAATTCCCTCAACCACATCTCACTCTTTAATTTCAGCAGCATCTTTAGCAATTCAGGCTTTTTTATGAGTAGAAATTGTTCTTTTTTCAATCCCAGCATTTTTATAAGAATCCAAAATAAATTCTAATGTTCAAATATTGACATCATCATACAATTGTTTTAATTTTTCAATATTTTTATCAAAAAATTCTTGTAAATCTTCCCCATCAAATTCAGCAATTACAAATTTTGCTAAATCATATTGCTCAGGATGAATATCCGTATTATCAAGTTTTTCAGCACTTTCAGGAATTCTTAAAAAACCAATAGCTTGTTCATAAGTTTTGGCTGTCATTTGTTTTTTCAAATCAATACGAGACTTGTAAGGACGATTATTAAAAATCTTTTTAGCAAGCCTTTTATCAATTCCAGAAATGTAATTCAAAACATAACTTGAAGCAGAATTCACATTAATTCAGATTTCATTCACAACATCTTCTACCACATTTCCAAGTTGTTCTTCTAGTTTTTTTGCTGGTACATCATGTTGATACAAACCAACTCCAATCGACCCAACTGGCACTTTTACAAGTTCAGAAAGTGGATCTATAAATCGTCTTCCAAGAGAAATAGTTCCCCTGTCCAAACTGTCCAAATCAGGAAATTCTTCTTGCGCGATTTTACTGGCACTATACACTGAAGCTCCACTTTCATTTACTATAAAAATATCTTTTGAAGTGATTTCTTGTAATAATTCTACTGTTTCTTTGCTTCCAGTTCAGTTTCAAACAATTATTACATCAGGAGAATATTTTTTTAAAAATTTTTGTAAAATATCTTTTGCCAAATCTTTTTTGTGTAAATAAATTTTTGTAAAATCCAAAGGATTTCATAAATTATCCAAAAATGCAATTTTGCATCATGCTGCATATCCTGGATCGATTGCCAAAATATTTTTCCCATATTCTGGTTTTGTCATCAAAAGTTTTTCCAAATTTGTTTGAAAAGCCTTGATTGCATCATCTTCTCAAGTTTCTGATAAATTAGCCCTGATTTCATTTTCTACTGAAGAAAAAAGCGCTTCATATCATTTTTCAAATCATGCTAAAAGTTGCTCTGCAAAAGGATATTTTGTTTTCAAAATTCTTGCATAATGAAATGCTATTCACTCAAAAGTTTTTTCTGTTTTTTCTATTTTAATATTCAAAATTCCCAAGTTTTCCCCACGATTTAAAGCCAAAACTTGATATGGTTTCAGATATGAAATTTTAGCTGTAAATTCATTATAAATTTCAAATTTTGGGATTTGTTCACGATCTTTTTCATTTAATTTTTCCAAAGATTTTTCAGTTTTATATTTTGAAGAAATCTCTCAATATTTATTCAAAGTTTCAATTAAATCTGCTCTCAAATCAGCATTTGCTGAAATTTCTGCTCAAATAATTTCAATACTTCACTCAATTATTTCCGCAAAAGAAAAATCAGCAAGCAAAGTTTTCAAAACCTCATCATTTTCAGAAATATTTTTATTTTTCTTGATTTCATCAGCCACAATTTGAAATCCATTTTCAATCGCAATCATAGCTTTTGTTTTTTTCTTTGATTTGTATGGCTTGTAAATATCTTCCACTTCCTTCAAAGTCTTTGCTTTGAGAATATTTTCATGGAGTTCATCAGTTAATTTTCCTTGCTCAAAAATACCATTTAATGCTATTTTTTTAGCTTCATACAAATTTTCAATTCTTGTTTTTTCTTTCAAAATATCTCTGATTTGATCTTCATCAAGATTTCCTGTTTTCTCTTTTCTATAACGAGCAATAAAAGGAACGGTCGCGCCCTCGGCCGTCAGTGCCAAAATAGTTTCCACTTGCGAATTTTGGAGCGTCAAAATTTCTGCGATTTCCGCCAAATAGTCAGGTTTCTGAATGAGAACAATTTCATTTTCTGTATCGAGATTTTGAGTTGTTTCTGTTGTCATAAAAAATGTTAAGATGCGCTCATTATAGGGATTTTTGCATTTTTTCCAAAAATTTCTGACAGAAAATTGAAAAATAAAATCCCCTATTTTTGAGGGGATTTATAATGTTTTGAAATAAGATAAAAACAACATCACACAAGAATTGGTGTTACGATAAAAAGCCAAAGTGCTACAGGTGCACTACGAAAATCAGAAAATGGTCGTGGCAGTGATAACAAAAAATCAGGGAAAAAATTTGCCATACAATAAAATACTACTGGAAATAGAAAGCACAAAAATGCGAGGATTTTAAAAATGTGTTTCATATAATTATTTTACCCAACTAATTCAAAAAGGGGCATATCACTGAGTAAGCCGAGAAGATGTTGCATCCGCATAAATACACCAAGTCGAGTGACACCAATTTGGAGTTCTATGTCAGATTTGTCATTTTACAATAACAAAAGTAGTATTGCTTGTTCCTGACTTAAGAGACATGTATGTCATATATTCTTTACGGGATTCAAAAGCAGAGGTATCACTTGATCCTATGGTAAAATTATCAATATTGCCATCTAAAAACTGAGTATCGAGGTATGCATTTGGCATATTTGACGACCAATATCAAGCATAGTCCGCATAATCCGTATCATATACCTGAGTTTCATGTTCATAAGTCCTATTAGGATTAAAGGAACGAATGTCTCAGAAATAAAATGTATTCTCAATATACGACTGGTTGATATTTAAAGACCCCTTAATGGGTTCCCAAGGATTATTATATGATCTTTCTAACCAATTATATTGCTGCTTACCCTGACTTCTTATTCCAGGATGTGTCTCAACTTTTTTAAATACAATCTCAGAATTTTTGGCATCCAACACATCTTCCAACAACTGCCTTTTTCTTATCCTGTCATCGTTATTTGCGTCACGGCTAAAAAGAACAGAGCGAGCTTTTTGTATTTGTAAATTTAAAAATCTGGTATGCTCTTCATAGAACCTTTTTTCTGCATCCGCTGGAGATTCGTTATCGAGAACAGTAAAACCTCATTCAAAAGTTCCATTTTTAAAGGAAATTTCTTTTTCTCATTGAATAACAAGTTCCTCAAGAGAAGTTGATTCTGCGTGTACAGTAGGCACTAAAAATAATAGCCCTAGTAGGAAAAAATAATATTTTTTATTAAACGTATTGGTCGTAACATAGTAATAAAAATTGAAAATATTTTCTCCCTTGCAAGGTTATAGGAATATTAACTTTTTTTAAAAAAAAGTCAAATTTTTTAACCCAAAAAAACCTATAATATTATAGGTTTTATAAATACTTTGTTACGACCAAAATATTTAATCCTTTAAAAGGACTGGAATATTATATAATTTTTTTAAAAAAGTCAAATCTTTTCCCAATCCTCCAAACGAATTGCTTCAGCACGAACCTGTTCAGAATATCACAAATTTTTTAAATTCTCCAAAATTTTTTCATCAAAAATCCCAGCAGACTTGAGATTGAAGATCAAAGTTTTTCGCGGATGTTTGAAAATCTTGTCCCAAAATTCAAGTTTTTGCAAATCAGTATCAATATCACGATTTTTTTTCGGGAAAAATTTGAGCACAATAGAATCCACTTTTGGTGCTGGATCAAAACTTTCACTCGGAACCAAGCAAATTTTTTCAATATTTTCGCATGCAAGCCACATCGCAAGCGAAAAATACGAATGTTGCGTTTTTTTACCTTTGGTGGCAAGAATTTTTTCGCCCACTTCTTTTTGCATCAGAATCACCATTTCTTCGGGTACAGCAAAATTTTGCGGATACAAAAAATGAAACAAAATCGGACTCGTGATATAATACGGAATATTGGCAATGAGCGAATATTTTTCAAAATTTGGAGAAAATTTCAGAACATCAGCATGATGCAAAGTGATGCGATCTGAAAAATCCGCCCAATCCGTAATCATTTTTCCGCGAAGAATCGCGATCATATCAGAATCAAGTTCGACCAAATCAATTTTTTTGGGATTTTCTTGCAACAAAAAATCCGTCAAAGCTCCGTATCACGGCCCCACTTCGACGATATTTTTTTCAGTGATTTCCGTTGCGGAACTGATAGCTATGAGCGCATCAATATCCACAAGAAAATTTTGCCCGAGTGATTTTTTGGCACGAATTTTCATATTATTTTACGGCTTGACGAATATAATGAGTAATTTTGGAAACAGAACGGAAAACAATTTTTTGATAATTGTGAAATTTTTCCAAAATCGCACGATAATTGCCCTGAATACCCTCCATATAATAACTTCGGTCGTTTTCAAAACTTTTATAAATTCCCTGCTGCATCAAACTATTGCCCAGATTCATCCACGCGTTTTTCTTTTTCTGTGCCACAAGCGTACAAATTTTCTGCGGATACGCGTCTGATGAAATTCCAAATTTTCGATTTTGTGAATTGGAATCCAAAAAATTGGAAATCCTAGAAAATTGACAAATCGTATCATAAAAATACGCGAGCGATTTTTGTGTCTCGTCGCCCTTCCCGAGGATGCACGAACCATACGCCTGCGTCCATGCAACCGGATCTTTATCACGATAACGCTGCAATTGCTGCATATATTGCTTTACCTTGGCATCAGCCTCATTCATGAAAAAATTGGTCGCGATATAATATGCGAGGCGTTCGTTCGTGAGTTCCGCGCGATCCTCAAGCGCAAACTCGCCTGCTGGACACTGAAAATCCTCAATCGTATTGGAAGTACGATTGGCACGAGCTTCCAGACACTGATCGATTTTGGAAACAATCTCGTCAGCCGTGGGTTTAATCTCAGAAAAATTTGGGCATTGCGGTGCAGCCGCAAAAATATTTTGCATACCAAAAAATGAGAAAAAAATCGCGATAAAAAAAATTTTTCTCATATTATTTTTTTCGGTTAAAAAGTCTCGCGAAAAATCCTTTCTTGGCTGGTTTTTCAGCCGTTTTTTCTGGATTTTGATTTTTTTCGTTGGCTTCATTTTTTTCGTTCACATCGCGAAGTTTTTTCACGCCATAGAGCGACGCGACCACGCCACCCAAAACAGCGCCCGTAATGACCGCATCCATTTTTTTGATACCGCGCTTCACGACCGCATCATCTTCGGTTTTTTTAGATTTTTTGAAAAACATAACTAATTTTTAGTTGCATCTATTTTAATAGATTTTGAGATTAATGTCAATTTTGGAATCAAAATTGTAATCACATTATGTTCCACAGATGCAGAAATTTTGTCAAAAGCAAGATTTTCCGGCAAAATAATTGACCGAGAAAACGCTCCGTAAAAACATTCTTCCACAAGCATTCGGCGCGCCTCCATATAAATCGGATTTTCACGACGATTGCCAGAAATCGTCAAAATATTTCGCGAAAGGCCAATATCCACTTCCGAAGGATCAACGCCCGCAACCGGCGCTACAATAACGATAGCATCAGACAAATCAAGAATATCAACCGCGATTTGCCCAATATCCGTCTCATGATCGCGTTCCGCGTCCATTTCTACTTCGATGGCTTCGGCTTGGGAAGTCTCGATAGCGCGAACTTCCATTCGTTCGCCCGATTCATTTTCATTAGAAACTCAGAAAACTTTAAACATAATTTTTTGTTAGGATTTAGAAATTTTTGGATTTTTGGAAAGAATTTTTTTGAACTGCCCAAAAATTACCACTTCATCAAAAATATTTTTTTCCGGAAGATTGAAATCATGATTTTTTTCGATTTGAGAAAAAATTTCCGACAATTTTTCCAGATGATTTGGATGAATTTTTATTGCGTGCGGATAAAAATCAAACGCGCGAATATCGGACAAAATCATGAGCAAATCGTGCGAATTGGCAAGTTCAACATTCACTTTGGTCGTATTGTACGCTCCGACAAAAATCCACGATTTTGCCTTTTGGTAAAGCATTTCTTGCGAATGAATATCGAGAATTCCTGTGATGTGCACCCATTTTTCCAGTTTTTCGCGACGCAAAATTTCGGTCAAAAATTTGAGTGATTTGGCGGAATTTCCGTGCAAAATCAAGTGCGTTTTTCCGTGCAAATCGTGGATAAATTTTCCAAATTCATGAAGCAAAATCTCAATATTGGATTCTGATCAAAAAGTCGCATCGTACAGGAAAAAATTTTCTGGCAAATTATTTTGCGCAAATAATTGCTTATTTGGTGGGATTTTTTCTATCTCAACAAACGGCAAAATATCGATTTTCTGTTCATGGATATTCCAGAGTTCGACGAGTTCATTACCCGCAAAAAAACTCGGTACGATAAAATGGGAAGAATTTTTGAGGAGGCGCTTGATCTCGAATTCGCGCTCTTTTCGTCGCAAAATATTGGCGTTCGTTTCGTTGTCGTAGAGCCAACGACCCATATCCATCACAAAAGTCAGCGTCGGAATGCTCGAATCATACGGCGCGTATCGCGAAAAATTGATAGCACGAAAAATCTCGTTTGTGTTCGTGGAGGCAATTTTTTTAGAAGAAGAAAACCAGCCGACTGGCTTCACACGGAGAAAATTTTCTCATTCAGGCGCCTCCTGCTGATCAAAAATCAAAAAAGTACAAGTATCGTGCGGATTATATTTTTTCCATTTTTTCGTCCAGTTTCGCGCGTAGCGGATGATTACCGCATCTTCGGGATGTCGACTTCTGATATCAACAATCAGGTGCATAGCATAAATTATTTTTCTCATTATGCGAAAAAATACCAAAAAGTCGAGCCGCGTCGAGATTTTTTTGAAAAATTGACTTGCATTTTGATGAAAATATGTTTTGATACAAAAAAATCACCAACTTAAAAAAGTGGTGATTTGGAATTTGACGACTACAATTCATCTCAGCCATCTGGTTTGGAAATGCCAATATCAATTGCCATCCCAGCCCTCTGACTTGGAATCATAAATATCATTGCCGTCCCAGCCATCGTGACTAATAAAAATACAATTTTTCATACAATCTCCTTTCCAAATGAAAAATCAAATGTATGGCCCATTGCCAGGAAAAAAGTATAAAATTTTTTTTCGAAAAGTCAAAGAAAAATCCCCACTGGGGAGTTTTTTACAAAATTATGACAATTTTTTCTTAAGAATTTCAGTGAACATTTTTGGATTTCCTTGGCCTTTTGAGGCTTTCATACATTGTCCCACAAAAAATCCAAACAAATTTTCTTTTCCACCCTTGTATTCTTCGACTTGTGACGCATTCTGTGCAAGTACTTCGTCCACAATCGCCTCGAGCGCACCCGTGTCATTAGATTGCTTGAGACCGAGTTTTTCCGTCCATTCCCGCGCATTTCCACCTTCAAAAACCAATTTTTCCATCACAATTTTTGAATTGGTTGACGAAATTTCATCTGCATTTACCATTTTAATCACTTCAGCAAATTCGCGAGTTTCAGCTTTTACATCGGCCAAAGTGATTTTTTCTGGCGCACTTTCAAAAATTGCAAAAAGTACCGTCGTAATATACGAACAAGATTTTTTCGGATCACCAGAAATATTCACTAATTCTTCATAAAAATCGCTCGTAATTCGGTCGTTCGAAAGAATTCGCGCATCATCTTCGATCAATTTGTATTCGTTCAAATATTTGAGGCGGCGATCAATCGGTAATTCTGAAAGTTTTCGCTCAGAGATAAATTCATCAGAAATGTGAAGTGGTGGCAAATCTGGATCTGGGAAATAGCGATAATCCATCGCATCTTCCTTGGAGCGAAGCGAAGTCGAATATCCCTTTTCATCGTTCCAACCGCGAGTTTCTTGATCGAGCGTTCCACCTTCTTCGAGAACTTCTACCTGACGAGCAAATTCTGCGTCAATAGCGCGTCCAATCGATGAGAATGAGTTAATATTTTTGAGCTCAACACGCGTTCCAAATTCTTTTTGGCCATGCGGACGAATCGAAATATTCACATCACAACGCAATTGTCCTTTTTCCATATCCGCATCAGAAGCACCACACCAGCGCATCAATTTTTGAATTTCTTCAAGGTACGCGAGCACATCAGCTTTGGAACGAAAATCTGGCTCTGTCACAATTTCCATAAGTGGAGAACCCGCACGATTGTAGTCACAAAGCGTTTTTCCATTAGCATGCACAAGTTTCCCGGCATCATTTTCAATATGCATATGATGAATGCGGAAAGTTTTCAATTCGCCATCAACAAGCGTTCGAACTTCCCCGCCCATCGTGATTGGATGGTACATTTGCGTAATCTGGTACGCCATCGGCAAATCCGGATAAAAATAGCTTTTTCGGTCAAATTCACTCACATTTTGCACATGGGACGAAAGTGCGTGACTCGCGCGAACTGCCAAATCTACGACACCCTCAGAAAGTGTCGGCAATTGTCCAGGAAATCCCATACAAACGGGACAAACATGAATATTTGGCTCTGGCGCCAAATCAGTCGCATTCTTACAAGTACAAAACATTTTCGTCTGAGACTTGACACGCACATGCGTTTCGAGACCCATAACAATCTCGTATTTATCGTGATAATTCGTCATAAAAAATTTTAATTTCTTTTATTGTATAGAAAATTGAAAAAAATCAACCAAAATTTTGTGAGAAATTTTGAGAAAAATCATTGGAAAATTTTGAAAAAGAAAAAGCCGGAAAATTCCGGCTCTGAGAAAATCTTCAAAAATTAAACATTTTCCCGAGGATTCCAATCACAAGTAAGGCGACGACTATTCTTGCGAACAGCGTCTTCACTCGAGAAAGGAACCAAATTGCAATCACCAACGCTACCCAAAAGGGCTTGATTGGGAGCATTATGAATCCGATGAGCAACAACATCGGCATACATAAAACAATTAACACCCACTTGAGAAATGTAAGCATTTTCGCTCCCCTTTCAGGAAAAATTGATGATGCAAATATTCTGTCACAAAAAATAAAAATGTCAAGGAATTTTCATCAAAAAAATCCATATTGCGAATTTTCGCAAAAAATTTGAATTCTCAAAAAAATATGCTATACTCTTCGGGTTATTTTAAAATTTTGAATATGACTGATACTCGTATTACGCGGCCGCGACGGATTTTTGTCGAATATATTGGAACGGTTGGGAAAGCCACTTTTACTGATCTCAAAGCAAACCTCGTAGGAAAATGAGAAGGAAAAATGGATCTCACGACACTCTATCGAATGATTGAAATTTTTAAAAATCAGGGCCTCATTCACGAAGTAAAACACCAAAATGAACGAATTGTTTTCTTGGTGACGGACGATTTTAACCCAAATCGCGATAGTGTTGAAATTTCTATTTGTGAAAATTGTGGAAATATCGAGACGATTTATGAGCCGCTTCCGCCAAATTTCACGGCTCGATCAATCGAAAATCGCCTCAAATCGTGTGATAAATGCGTTATTCTCTAATCCCTTTCTGAAGGGATTTTTTGATGGAAATTTTGGATTTGTCAAAAATAAAATTTCGCGCGAAATGATTTTTTTGTTTGCAAATTATTGAAACATTTTTTTAAAAAACTTGCATGTACAAAAGTCTTGTCCTGGAGAAAATCACATAATTTCTTTTTATAGTAGAAAAA
>ERZ773068.8-NODE-8-length-124912-cov-32.465629_pt1 | contig 124912 bp, 86 predicted proteins | sample MGYA00580620_ERZ773068 | MGnify/ENA primary metagenome ERZ773068 (study PRJEB29015, sample SAMEA2737983) | human oral metagenome | biome: human oral; feature: human-associated habitat; material: dental | place: China | collected 2101 ... | reverse complement strand
GGTTGTGCCGTGGCACAACCGGCCGCCCTGAACACCGCTATTCCTGGTCGGGTTGAGCCGTCACCGGAGCCTGGGGCTGCGGTACGGCCTGGGCGGCGGGAGTAACGGAACCGTCCAGGTACTTGCCGGCGATCCGGCCGAGATCGATGCCAGCCGCGTCCTTGAGCAACTGAACCGTCTGCACCACCCCGTTGGTGACCTGCTTAGGCAGTTGATTGGTGCCGTCGGCGGAGATGACGGTGAGCTTGTCGATACCGCTCATCGGGGCCGCCACCCGGGCCGCCATCTCGGGCAGCGCGGTGACCAGCATCTCAATGACCGCTGCCTCGTTGTAGCGTCCGTAAGCATCGGCCTTCTTGTTCATGGCCTCGGCCTCGGCCTGCCCGGTCGCCAGGATGGCTGCCGCCTGGGCTTCGCCTTCGGCGCGCACCGCGTCCGCCTCGGCAATACGGCGCGCTTTCTCGGCCTCGCCTCGTTTGGCGCCTTCAATGGCTTCGGCCTCCGCTAGCGCGGTACGCCGGGACTTCTCGCCAACACCGATCAACCGGGCCTGTTCCGCATCCGCCTCGGCCCGCGCGATCGCAGCCGCCTTGTCGGCATCGGCCTGGAAGATGGCGGCGTTGCGGCGGCCTTCTGCCTCGGTCTCCAACCGATACCGTGCGGCGTCGGCAGGCTTGCGGACCTCGGTGTCGAGTTGGCGATCCTTCAGCGCGGCCTGCCGGACGGCCACCTTCTCCTGTTCGGCCAAGATTGCCTGATCCCGGTCGGCCTGGGCGAGCGGACCGGAAGCCGCCGCCTGGGCATTCGCCGCGTCGGTCTCGGCCTTGATCTCGGCCTGCTTCAGCATCAGTTCCCGTTCGCGGATCGCGATGTTCTGCTGGGCATTGATCCGAGCCTGCTCGGCTTCCTGCCGAGCCGCCGCCTCGGCTACTGCGGCGTGCTGCTGCACCTTGGCGGCCTCGGGACGGCCCAGATCGGAGAGGTAGGTACCGTCATCGGTGATGTCTTGGATCTGGAAGGTATCCAGCACCAGGCCCTGCCCGGTGAGCGAGGCCTCGGACTCGTCGGCGACCCGCTGAGCGAAGGCCGCCCGGTCACGAATTATCTGCTCCACGCTCAGGGAGCCGACGATCGAGCGAAGCGAACCCGCCAAGGTCTCCTGGGTGAAGCTCTCGATCTCGTCCTGCTGGGTTAGGAAGCGCTGTGCCGCAGCACGAATGGAATCCTCATTCCCGCCCACCTTGACGATCGCCACACCATCCAGGTTCAGTTTGATTCCCTGCCCCGAGACCGCGCCCCGGATCTGCACCATGATCCGCCGGCTGGACAGATCCATGATGAACAGCCGCTGTACGAACGGGATCACGAAGACGCCGCCCCCCATGACGACCTTCTGACCTGACAGGTCGCTGGAGATCTGACCGGTTTCCGGATTGCGGACCGCTTTGCCTTTCCGCCCGGTCACGATGAAGGCCTCGTTGGGCCCAGCCACCCGATACCGGCTGGCCACTAGAAGTCCGATCAATACCGCTAAAACGACCAGACCGACTACCGCTATAACAATGGGATTCATGTAATACGCGCTCCTACTTAGGCAATATCGCCAGTCTAGTGGACCCCGGGAGCGTCCAGACCGGGCGACCGGTCAGCCTTCGAGCGCCGGGCGCGGCCCACCGAGCAACTCGTCCAGCGGGCGCACCTCGACCGAAGTGGGACTGAACACCTGGGAGATCCACACTCTGGTGCCCGCTGCCAACGCGGTCGACGCCCGAGCATTCAAGGTGAGGGTGTGTCCCTGATAGCTGGCCCGCACCTGGCCAAGACCGGATTCAGGAACTGCCGTGATGACCAGCGCCTCCACGCCCACCAGCGACCGGATGCTGGGCGCAGCGCCGGATCCCTGTCTGCGCAGCACCGCGGTCAACCGACCCGCGCCCCAGGCCAGCCCGATGCCGATCACCAGCCCGAGCACGATAGCAACCACCATCGCTCCAGTGGCTGCCAACCCGATCGCAGCACCGAAGCCGAATCCTCCCAACAGGCCGGCGACCCCAGCCGTGGAGAAGACATCGGAATCCAGGCCAGCCAGGGCATCGATATTCAGCAGGCCCTCGAGCAGGTCGCCAACCACCAGCGCCATCACTAGCAGGACGATGCCCGCTGCCCCGATGACAAGAAACGTCGTCACTGCCACTCCTCCTACTGCGGTGCCCCAATCCTAGAGGTACCCGGTCTGCTGGCCCACCGCACCTGAGTCCCGGCCGCGATCGGCGAGCGACACCCAGCGGGTTCGCCGATATCCCCGACGAACCAGACCCAGCAGTGCCGACGCCGGTTACCCTTCCAGGAACCGGATGCGGTCGACCAGGAATGGGCTCCCGGCCGACCGCGCATCTTCCGGTTCCCGAGGTTCGTCAGCGGGCGATGTGCCCCTCATAGTCATCGGCGGGCTTGACCCAGGCCATCAGCTTGCGCAGTTCGGCACCGGTGGTCTCGATCGGATGTCGTTCTCCTGCGGTGCGCAGTCGCATGAACTCGGGTGCCCCGGCGTCCTGGTCGGCGATGAACCGTTGCGCGAAGGCACCGGAGCGCACGTCAGCCAGCACCGCCTTCATGTTCTGCTTGACATGCTCATCGATGACCCGCCGGCCGGATACGTAGTCACCGTATTCAGCGGTGTCTGAAACAGACCAGCGCTGCTTGTTGATGCCCCCCTCATACATCAGGTCGACGATCAGCTTCATCTCATGCAGGCACTCGAAGTAGGCGATCTCGGGTTGATAGCCGGCCTCCACCAGGGTCTCGAAACCGGCCTGGATCAATGCCGAGACCCCCCCACAGAGCACCGCCTGCTCACCGAACAGATCGGTTTCGGTCTCCTCGGTGAAGGTGGTCCTGATGCCGCCGGCCCGCAACCCACCGATCGCCCGGGCATAGCTGAGCGCCAGCTCCCAAGCCTGCCCGGAGGCATCGACCTCGACCGCTACCAGCACCGGCACCCCCCTGCCATCCGCGTATTCCCGGCGCACCAGATGTCCCGGGCCCTTCGGGGCAACCATGCAGACGTCGACGCCCTCTGGTGCGGTGATATAGCCGAACCGGATATTGAAGCCATGCGCGAAGAACAGCGCATCGCCCGGTTCCAGATTCGGTGCGATCTGGTCGGCATACAGCTTGCGCTGATGCTGGTCGGGGGCGAGAATCATGATCAGATCCGCCTCGGCAACCGCCTCGGCCACGGGAAGTACCCGCAACCCCTCGGCTTCCGCCTTGGCCCACGACCTGCTGCCCACCTGCAATCCGACCCGTACGTCCACCCCGGAATCACGCAGATTCAACGCATGGGCGTGACCCTGCGAACCGTATCCGATGACGGCCACCGCGCGGTCCTGAACGATCGCCAGATCAGCATCGTCCTCATAGAACACCTCTGCCATTGATTTCAGCTCCTACCCAATTTGTCTGTCGGCGATTTACTGTGCGGCCCGCAGGACCGCACGATTTTTCTCATTGATACTGCGCTGGCCTCGGCCAAGTGCGACCTGACCCGATTTGACCAGCTCGATGATTCCGTACGGCTCCAGCATGGTGACCAGCGCATGCAGCTTGTCCGCGGTACCGGTGGCTTCCACCGTGATGGATTCGGGTCCCACATCGACTGCCTTGCCACGGAACAAGCCGACCACGTCGATGACGGCCGAACGATTCTGATCATTGCACTTGACCTTCAGCAGGATAAGTTCCCGCTGCACCGAGTTCGGCTCCAGTTCGATGATCTTGTAGACCTCGACCAGTTTGTTCAGCTGTTTCACCAACTGCTCAAGGCTGTTGATATCGCCCACCTGAGTCACCAAGGTGATACGCGAGACGGCATCCCGCTCGGTAGGCCCGACCGCCAGGGATTCGATATTGAAACCCCGCCGGCTGAACAGGCCAGAAATGCGGGTCAAGACCCCCGGCTGGTTGCTGACCAGGACGCTCAGGGTGTGCGTACTCACAGGTCCTCCTCTTCCCACGCCGGCGCCATGTCGCGGGCAATCTTGATGTCATTGTTACTGGTACCGGCGGCCACCATCGGCCACACCATGGCGTCGGTGTGGCAGACGAACTCGACCACCACCGGACGGTCGTTGATCGTCATCGCCTGGTTGATCGCCTCGTCCACCTCCGCCTTGGTGGCGGCCCGCAAGCCAGCGCAACCCATCGCCTCGGCCAGCATCGGGAAGTTCGGCAGGCGATCGGTCTGCAGACTCGTATTGGAGTAACGCTCCCGATAGAACAGCGTCTGCCACTGCCGCACCATACCCAACGCGTTGTTGTTGATGACCGCGATCTTGATCGGGATTCCGTTCAGGGCGCAGGTGACCAATTCCTGACTGGTCATCTGGAAGCAACCGTCTCCATCGATTCCCCAGACCACCTTGTCGGGCGCCCCTACCTGGGCGCCCATCGCGGCCGGAACGCAGTAGCCCATGGTGCCGGCGCCACCCGAGGTCAGCCATTGGGCGGGTTTCTGGAACGGCAGGAAATGCGCCGACCACATCTGGTGCTGCCCCACGCCGGCGACGTACAGCGCATCCGATCCGGCGATCTCCCCAAGACGTTTGATCACATATTGGGGAGACAACGTGCCGTCTTCCGGCTCGGTCCAGCCAAGCGGATAGCGCCTCTTCAGCCCGATCAGATAGTCATGCCAGGGTTTCCAATCCGGGATCTGCTCATGCCGCAGGGACTCGACCAGACCACCCAGGAAGGCCTTGGCGTCTCCTACCACCGGCACATCGACCGCGCGATTCTTGCCGATCTCGGCCGGGTCGATATCGGCGTGGATGACCTTCGCAGCGGGTGCAAAGGATTCCAAATTGCCGGTGACCCGGTCATCGAAACGTGTCCCCACCGCTATCAGCAGATCCGCCTTCTGCAGCGCACCGACCGCTGAAACCGAACCGTGCATGCCCGGCATACCCATGTGCAGCCGATGGCTGTCTGGAAAACCACCACGAGCCATGAGCGTGGTGACCACCGGGATCTCGGCGATGGCGACCAGATCGGCCAACTCCTGCCAGGCCCGAGCCTTGATGACGCCGCCGCCGATGTAGAGCACCGGACGATGAGACCGGCAGATCAGTTTGGCGGCGGACCTGATCTGGCGGCTGTGGGGTTGGCTGCTGGGCTTATACCCGGGGAGGACCAGTTCATCCTCGAAATCAAACGGTGCGCTTCCGGCCAGGGCATCCTTGGCGATATCCACTAGCACCGGACCGGGCCGGCCGGTCGCGGCGATATGGAAGGCCGCCTTGATCGCCTCGGGGATGTCCTCGGTGCGCTTGACCAAGAAGTTGTGTTTGGTGACCGGCATCGTGATGCCACGGATGTCGGCTTCCTGGAAAGCGTCGGTGCCAATGAAGTTCGAGTTGACCTGTCCGGTGATGGCCACTACCGGTACCGAATCCAGATAGGCATCGGCGATCGGGGTAACCAGGTTGGTGGCGCCCGGGCCGGAGGTGGCGATGCACACGCCCACTCTCCCGGTGGCCATGGCATAGCCCTCGGCGGCGTGACCGGCACCCTGCTCGTGCCGAACCAGAATGTGGCGGATCCTGGAGTCGTACAGCGGGTCGTAGGCCGGCAAGATCGCACCGCCTGGAATGCCGAAAGCCACCTCTACTCCGCAACGCTCCAGGGACGCCACGAGCGCCTGGGCGCCCGTCAGGATGGGCAATTCCGTCTTCTTATTGGCCATCGGCTGATCCTCTCATCGGGTGCTGGCTGTGCGGCTGACAGTGGGTCTGCAATAAAAAACCCCCGCTGCCGATTGGCAGACGAGGGAGCGCTCCGTCCAATGTGCTTGACGAAGCGCTAAGCGATTACGAGAACCTGTCGGGTGAGCACGGGCCAATCATGGCATGCCTTAGCCAGGAACGCACCGATCGTCTCGCGATTCGGGATGCCGGCTTTGGTGTTCGCGAACGCATCCGATGGCCAACAACATGATCACCGCCGTGCCGAACCAGGCGGCCACATCGGCGGACCAGTCGAACCGGGGCACCAACGCCAACCAACCGAACCAGCCCCACAACAACACCTTGGTGGGCAGACCCAAGCCGGTCGCCCGCCAGCCACCGACGATCGCCGGAACCACCCAGCTCACCGCGACGGCAGCGGGTATCGGCAAGACCAGCGATCCCGCGAGCCCAACCACGCCCACCGCCAACAGGCGGTAGCCGGCCAGCCACCAGCGCCGGGCAGGCACCAGGACGAGCGCCAGAAGCAGGCTCCCACTCAGGATGACCAACCAGGCACCGAAATCGCTGAGCAGCAGCAGCCGATCCAGCGTCCCCACCAGGCAATAACCACCCGTATCCGGCAATGCCCAGGCACGTAGGCTCGGCAGCCGGGTAAACCAGGATGCCGCGCCCGGCACCAAGAGCCAGCCCATCCAACTGGCCAGACCCGCAGTGACCAAGGCGGTCAACGCCGAACGCCGTCGTCCGACCGCCAGCAACAAAACCACCATGCCCAACAACGGCCAGGCCACTGCCATAGCCAGCCCCAGACCGACACCCGTTCCTGGCCCACAGCGCTCACCGGCCGGGCTGTAGCGGTGCCCCACCAGACCAACCATCGCCAGGGCCAGCAGGACCAGCCCGATCCCGCCCAGCCGGGCATCGTCCCGAGTGGGCGCCACGGCCCCGAACACCAACAAGCCGCCCACCAGCCTGGGCCACCCGGCCCGGATCCCGGCGACCCGCAACATCGATCTGACAGCCAACACCTGCACCAATGGCCAAATCAGTTGCCAGGCGAGATACCCGCCTACCGCCAAGGGGCTGAGCAGTAACGCGGCCGCTGGTGGCAACTCGAATACCGCCCCATCGGGTAACCAGGCCCGGTAGGGGCTTATCCGGGACACCGCATCGGTAGCAGCCCACCAGTTGACTCGCAATACCCGAGTACCGAACGGACCTGACCATTGGCTTATCATCAGACTAAACAACCACAGGGGCAGCACCTCCAATGCACCTTGAGCCGACCGCGGCAGCCATCGCTGCGCGCCCGGGGCGGGAGCGGCCCTCGACTCGGCTGCCCGGCTGGTAGGCGCCTGGGTTGGCAATTCAAACCAACCGCACCGGGAAACCCGCCGCGGCAAGTGCCTGTTTAACCTCACCGATGGTGAAAATGCCAAAGTGGAAGACACTGGCAGCCAGTACCGCGTCGGCACCGGCCCGGGCGGCCGCCACGAAATGTTCGACCTTCCCGGCGCCGCCAGAAGCGATCAACGGCACATCCACTTCGGCGCGAATAGCCTCGATCATTTCCAAATCGAAACCATCGGTGGTGCCGTCGGCGTCCATTGAGTTCAGCAGGATCTCCCCCACCCCCCGTGCGACGCTTTCGCGGGCCCAAGACACGGCATCCAGTCCAGCGGGTCGGCTGCCGCCATGGGTGGTGACCCCGAAACCGGACGGCATACCGGCTTCGCGTCGGGCGTCCAGGCTCAATACCAGCACCTGATTGCCGAACCGCTGGGTGATTTCGTCGATGACTGCCGGCCGGCAGATCGCACCAGTGTTGATACCGACCTTGTCGGCACCGCAACGCAGCAGGGCATCCACATCGTGGACCGAGCGCACTCCGCCACCCACGGTCAGCGGGATGAAGACCGACTCGGCGCACCGGGTGACCACTTCACGCGTGGTATCGCGGCCTTGGGCCGAAGCAGAGATGTCAAGGAAGGTGATCTCGTCGGCACCCTGCTCGTTGTATCGGGCAGCCAGTTCAACCGGATCGCCGGCATCGCGAAGGTTGGCGAAGTTCACTCCCTTGACGACCCGGCCATCGGTAACGTCCAAACAGCAGATGACGCGGATCGCAACAGGCATGATCCCAGGTTAGACTCCCCGGCCGTCCTGCAACGCACCGATTGGGCCCGCCTATTGCGTCCACCCGCCGGGTAGCCGACAGATGCGCTTGGATGGAGCTAGCACCATCAAGAGAAATGGGGAACAGGTCATGGAGTTTCGCTATCTGGGCAGGTCTGGTCTTAAGGTCAGTGCCGTCACCTATGGCAACTGGCTCACCCATGGTGAACAGTTGGCCAGGCAGACCGCCATCGACTGCGTACATGCTGCCTTGGATGCCGGCGTGACCAGCTTCGACACCGCCGATGTCTATGCCAACACGGTAGCCGAGCAGGTGCTCGGCGAGGCATTGGCCGGGCAGCGCAGGGAATCGATCGAGATCTTCACCAAGGTCTACTGGCCGACCGGACCGAAGGGACCCAACGATTGCGGGCTGTCCCGCAAACACATCATGGAATCCATTGACGGTTCATTGCGTCGGTTGGACACCGACTACGTGGATCTCTACCAGGCCCATCGATATGACACCGAAACCCCGCTTGAGGAGACGATGGTCGCCTTCGCCGATATCGTCCGGCAGGGCAAGGCGCACTACATCGGGGTCAGCGAATGGACCGCCGAGCAGATCCGCGCGGGCAAGGCACTCGCCGATGAGTTGCGGGTGCCGTTGGTCAGCAACCAGCCGCAATACAACATGCTTTGGCGGGTCATAGAGGACGAGATCGTGCCGACCTGTGTCGAGCTGGGACTGTCGCAGATCGTGTGGTCGCCGATCGCGCAGGGACTGCTGACTGGAAAGTATCTGCCCGGGCAGCCGATCCCGGCCGATTCCCGGGCGGGATCGTCGGTCGGTGGTGGATTGGAGCAGCGGATCAGCCAAGATCAGATCACCTTGACCCGTATCCAGCGGCTCAAGCCGCTGGCGGAGGAGTTGGGATTGACCATGGCTCAATTCGCGATCGCCTGGGTGCTGCAGAACCCGAACGTGGCCGCTGCGCTGGTCGGTGCCAGCCGACCAGCGCAGATCACCAGCAATGCGGCCGCCGCGGGCGTGGTGTTGGATCAGACGGTACTGGCCCGGATCGATGAGATTCTCGGCGATTCGATTGAACGCGATCCCGGGCAGACCGTAGCCAGAGCGCCCCAGACCAGACCCTGCTGATCGGAGAAGCTCGGCGCGGTCAATCCCGGCCGGCCGCGAAATCGGCGATATCGCGCCGCATCGCGGCCACCAGCGATTGGCAGGTGGTCGCCAGCGCTCCGCTACCGGGTGCCCGGGCGATCTGGGTGGCCAGATCGATGACCTGACGGATCCACCGCACGAAATCACCGGCCGGCATGCCGGTCCGATCCAGCACGGTGGCCAGCGCAGATCCCGCGGCCCAGTCGTAGGCGGCCTCGGCAAAACCGGTATCCGGGGCCGGGCTGCGGGACACCCGGTGATCTCGCTCTACGGTACCGATCCGTTGCCAGATCGCTCGTACCCTGGATTGGGCGGCTTCGCTGATCCGATCGGGCATCCGGGTTGGCCGGGCATGATCGGTGGGCCGGGCCTGGTAGACCAGGCTGGACAGCACGGCTGCCAGCGCCGGCACAGGCAGGCCGGTCAACACCTGCTCACGGATACACTCGGTAACCACCAGATCGAGTTCGTTGTAGATCCGAGCCAGCCGGGCGCCTTCGGGCGTGACTTCGTCCCCATTCAGGTAACCCAGGGTTTCCAGTACCCCGCAGATCCGGTCGAAACCGGCCGCGATCGACTGAGTACGAGCCCGGGTGCGGATCTGGTCGTGTTCTCGGGTAAGCCGGATGGCCTGTTCGGCGGCCCGGACGTGGCTTTCCCGCTCCGGGCAGCCGTGGCAGGGGTGGGCGCGCAAAGCCGCGTGCAACTCGGCGATCTGATCGGCCAGTTCGGTGATCGAACCGGCCCGCGCCGGCCAGGCGGGGCGGGTAGACAGGCTCGCAATCCGGTTCTGCAGAGCATTGCCGAGTTGTCGGCGGCCGGCGGCCGAATGCGGATCGAAGCGCCGCGGGATCCGAACCCTGGAGACGGCCTCGACGGTCTGATCGAAGTCCTGTTCACTCAACTGGACGAGTTGTCTAGCGGCGGTCAATACCTGGGGTTCAGGCCGGGCCGGATTTCCGGGCCGCACGACCGCCGCCCACCCCCGATGCTCGCCGGCGGGTATCCAGCACACATCACCCATCCTCAGATCCAGCAGGGCTGCGCTGATCGCCGCACGCTGATCATGACGGCGCAACCGGGCCAGCTCGGACTCCAGCAGGTTCACTCGCTCACGCAGCATGGCGTAGGCCCGGAAATTCCCGCGCTCACAATGCGCTCGCCCCCACAGCTCCTCGGCCTGGCCGACCTGCCGGGCGGCCTGCACCACTCGCCGGTCGGTCTGATACTGGGCAAAGCTTTGTTCCAGTAGGGCACGGGCACGGACGCGTCCCAGCCGGTCAACCAGATTCACCGCCATGTTGTAGCTGGCCGTGAAGCTGGAACGCAGCGGGTAGGTGCGCCGGGCGGCCAAGCCGGCCAGTGCCCGGGGATCCAGACCGGGCTGCCAGTAGACCACCGCATGCCCCTCGGTATCGATCCCACGTCGCCCGGCCCGCCCGGTGAATTGGGTGTATTCCCCCGGGGTGAGCTCGGCATGGGTTTCACCGTTGTACTTGACCAGCTTCTCGATCGCCACGGTACGCGCCGGCATATTGATTCCCAGGGCAAGGGTTTCGGTGGCAAAGACCACCTTGATCAGCCCCAGAGCGAACCCCTCCTCGACGATGGCTTTGAAGCTGGGCAACAGCCCGGCGTGATGGGCCGCGATTCCGCGACCCAGCGCCGCGACGAAGATGTCCCAGCCGAGCGCGGCTCGGTCCTGCCGGCTCAGGCCAGCCGCCCACCGATCGGCTATCGCCAGCAGCCGGTTCTGCTCGATCGGTGTGGTCAGCCGCAGTCCAGCACCAACCAGCTGGCGAACTGCCTGGTCGCAGCCCTGTCGGTTGAAGATGAAGAAGATCGCTGGCAGCAGCCCCGCAGCGGCCAGGGTCTCAACGGCCCCGTCGTGGCGGGGCGGCCGTCCCCTGCCGGCCCGGCCGGGCTCCCGAACCATCCGCCGGTCGAGACGATCACGTACCCGACGGCCTCGAGTACGCCGGGCGTCATCGCGCAGCACCCGGGACTCCTGCTTGGCCAATCGGATAAGTTCCGGATTGACCCGAGCGGAGGCCGGGAGCCGCTCGGTCTGGGTGGCCGGGCCGGCAACGAACAGGTCATGCAGCCGGCGGCCGACCAGCACCTGCTGATACAGCGGCACCGGACGATGCTCGCTGAGGATCACCTCGACATTGCCTCGTATCTCAGCCAGCCAGGCACCGAACTCCTCGGCATTGCTGACAGTGGCCGACAACGCGACCAGCCTGACCCGTGGGGCCAGGCCGAGGATGACCTCTTCCCAGACCGCGCCCCGGAATCGATCGGCGAGACAGTGGACCTCGTCCAGCACCACATGGCTCAGCCCCGCCAAGGTCCGGGAACCCAGATAGATCATATTGCGCAGCACTTCGGTGGTCATCACCACCACCGGAGCCTCGGCGTTAATCGAACTGTCCCCGGTCAGCAGACCAATCTGCTCGACGCCATACCGGGCCACCAGATCGTGGTACTTCTGGTTGCTGAGGGCCTTGACCGGGGTGGTGTAGAAGCATTTCCTGCCTCGCTGCAGGGCAAGCCAACAGGCGAATTCACCGACCACGGTCTTACCGGAGCCGGTGGGGGCGGCGACCAGCACTCCCCCGCCATCGGCCAGCTGCTGGCAAGCACGCAGTTGGAAATCATCGAAGGCGAACCCATAGTCCATTGCAAAATCGGCTACCAACTCGACCCCGAGCACGGCTCGCCGTATCGATGCTGCGGGTGGCATGGCTGAATCCGGCCGCTCGCCACCGCGGTCACCCGGCGCCGGCGAGGTCGATTGGCTGGCGGAGCGATCAGTCATCGAACTCGCCGTCACCGACTAGCACCTCAAGAGCCCGTGGCACGCAACTCAGGTGCAATGGGACGCTGCCCAGCTCCTCACCGTCGGCCATCGGAACCAGACCCTCACCATCCAGCACGACTTCGCGCGCCCGGGCGTAGGAGATCGCCGGATGGTCTACGAACTTGCCTCGGAACAGCAGCGGGAACAGCCGGATCAGCGTCCAACGTCCGACCGGACCGATGATGGTCAGATCCAGCAGCCCGTCGGCGGGATCGGCTCTCGGGCACAGATGGATGCCCCCGCCGACATAGCCAGCGTTGCCGATTGCGACCAGGACAGCGGGCATCTCAAGGCGCTCGCCGTCGATGTCGAGCCGATAGTCGAGTGGTTTCAGCTCGGCGATCTCGGTCAGCACGGCCGAGGCATAGGACGCCGAACCCAGATTGAGCCTGGCATGGTTGACCCGATGGTTGACCTTGGCGTCATAGCCGGACGAGACCACCGATCCGACATGGCGGCGGTCGCTGCCATCGGCAATCAGTCCCCTGGCCAGGGTCAGGTCGATGCGACGGCTGCGGCCCGAGGCGATCGCCCGGGCCGCAGCCAGGGGATCCCGGGGCACCCCCACACCTCGGGCGAAATCATCCCCGGTGCCTGCCGGGACAACACCCAACTGCACATGCGAGCCCGCGCAGGCATTCAGGCCCAGGCTGGCCATGCCGTCGCCGCCGACCATCACCAGCACATCGGGCTGCTGCCCCGGCAAGGGTACCGGCGCTGCTGCCGCTACCGCCCGGGTGCGTTCGCGGGCATCTCGATAATCCCGGGTGCGTATCACCCGCACCTCGGCGTCGGGCATGGCCTGCGAGATCTCGCGGGTCACCGCAGGTATCACGCGATTGGCGCGTCCCCGGCCCGAACGCGGGTTGACGACTACGGTGACCACGCGTGACCGAGTCTGCAAGGACATGGACGCGACTCTATCTGGTTCAACCAGATTTCCGGCATCGCGACAGCCCGATCGCCTCCGGCCGGCCTGGTGATTCCGCGCATCGGTATGGCGCGCTATCTTGTGCCATGTGATCAAACCCTCCGGTGCCCGCAAACCCGTCTTGGGGCGATTCCCCACCAGATTGCTGGTCACCGACCTTGAGGTGCTCACGGTCACCCCGACCAGCGCGGTGATCAATTGGACGACCCGGGCACCGCACAACGGGTATGGTGTGCCCGCTCCGATACCGGCCGGTACCCAGCTAAGCTTTGGCACAGCCGGTGGCAGGTTGCGGTTGTGGCACGACGATGACACTCCCCGGTCCTTCCACAGCGTGTCGGTCACCGGCCTGGAACCGGGCCGGCGCTATCGGTTCCAGGCCTCATCGCAGGGCCAGCCGGCCACTCCCGCTCTATGGCCCACCCGCCGGCCGTACAGCAGCGAACGCATCGGCGAGTTCACCACCTTGCGGCTGCCACCGGGCGATTACTGCAATACGATTGCCATTCTCAACGACACCCATCTAGGCGAACGCCGGCAAGGTGTCGTGCTGGGGCCGTTGCCGACTTCGGTCCAGCCATCGGCCGGCCAGCAGGACTATCCGGGCATCATGCTGGCCGCCGCCCTGGCCGAACTGGCCAGCCGGCACGATCATCCCGTGGCCTTGATCAACGGCGATCTGACCTTTGACAATACCCCAGCGCAAACCGCCCAGGCGATGGACCTCTTGAACGGCTATGGCCGCCCCCGGCACGACTGGGTGGTCACCCGCGGCAATCATGACCGGCCGTACCGCACCCGGGATCCGTTCGGGGAGTTCCTCGTCGATTATCAGCGTAGCCAGGTGGTCGAGATCGCCGGCGGCCTACGGATGCTGGCGATGGATTCCACCCGGGGTTCGGCCGGCGGGTGGATCAGCGACGACCAATACGACCAGATAACCGCAGCGCTGCTGGGCGATCCCGATCGCCCCACCTTGGCCGCTACCCACCATCCAGTCACCCACGATGCCGCCTGGTCTTCGATCTCTGGACCGCAGTTCATGCTGCGCTCGCGGGACCGGGTGCGGTTACAAATCCTCGAACGCCGCGCCCCCGGGGTATTCCTGCATGTCGCAGGGCATACCCACCGGATGCGCCGGGACCGGGCCAGCCTGCCGGGTGCCCACACACGCTATCTGGAGACCGCCGCCTGCGCGGCCTATCCGGGTGGCTACACACTGCTCCATCTGTATACCGGTGGTTATCTGGTGAACTTCTGGCGCCCCGACCTACCGGCCGCCCAGGATTGGTTGTTGCGTAGCCGCTGGCAGATGCTGGGAATCGGGGCGCATTTGATGCTGGGCAGCACCGCGGACCGCAATCACATGGTTGTCACCGATCTGTCGGGACTGGAACCCAATCAGCGGCGGCTGCCGCCCGAATTGGCGGCCTGACCGGTTGCCGCCCGATCACCGGTTCAGGCGTTCTGCTGTATCTGGGCGAGTAACCGCAGTTGCGCCAGGGCCACCGTGGCCGCGCTTGAGGTCCGCAGCACCCCGTCTGTCAGGCTGACCGGCAGCCCACCCGCTGTGGTGAAGCTCGCCAGTTCCGATTCGGTGATCCCACCCTCCGGGCCAACGACTATCGTCACCTCACCGCAAGACGGCAGCCGCACTTCAGCCAGGGGCAACCGGGCGTCCCGATGGCAGATCAGCGCCAGCGCGCTGCCGGAGATCAACGCACAGACCCGCGCCGTGTCGGCATAGCCCACCCGTGGGACGCGCAACCGCCGAGATTGCTTGGTCGATTCCCGAGCCGTGGCCTGCCAGCGGGCGACCCCCTTGCCGGCCTTGGTCTCGGTACCATCGCGAGTCTCCCAGCGGACCACCGAGCGAGCCGCCTGCCAGGCCAGAATCTGGTCGACGCCCAGTTCTGTTAGGGTTGCCACCGCGATCTCGGGACGATCGCCCTTTGCCAGCGCCTGCACTACGGTCCAGAGATGGGTTCGCGGTTCGGCCCGCAAGCATTCGGCGACCCGGATGTGCAGTCTCTGCCTGGTGACCTCGATCGCCACGCCCCGGACAGCCAGCCCGCGCCCGTCGGTGACCAGCACCGATTCACCGACGCGGGTACGCTTGACAACCGCCGCGTGATATCCCTCGGAGCCAGCCAGGAGCACCACATCACCGGGTCGCGGATCGCCCAACTCGGCTAGGTAGCAGGAATCGGTCATCCCGAGAAGGCATCCTTTAGCCGATCGAAGAAGCCGCGGTCCTCGACGCGGGCGACTCGCCCGGGATCCCATTCCCCCCGTGCTTCGGCAAGCATCCGCAGTAGACGTCGCTGTTCATCGTCCAACTTGGTCGGGGTCTGGATGAGCAGCGTGACGCCCAGGTCTCCGCGTGGCGTCTCACCACGTCGGTTGGGACGAACCGAGGGTACCCCATGCCCCTTGATCACCAGCCGGGTACCGGACTGGCTGCCCGCCGGCACCTCGAGCCGGACGGTGCGCCGCTCGACAGGGCAATCCTCCAGTTCGGACTCCAGGGTTTCGACCTCCATCGAGGTGCCCAGCGCAGCCAATGTCATGGGCAGCTTGATGACCATCTCAAGGTTGTCCCGCTCCCGGCGAAAGATATCATGTCTTTTCACCTGGATCTCCACATATAGATCCCCGGCAGGCCCGCCATTGGGACCCACCTCTGCTTGACTCTGCAGATGCACCCGGTTACCGGTATCGACCCCACCAGGAATCTTGACATTGATCGTGCGTTGTTCGCTGATCCGACCGTGCCCGGAGCAATCCGGGCACGGATCGGTGATAATGGTGCCGAAACCCTGACAACTCGGGCAGGCCTGTGCGGTACGAATCTCGCCGAGGATGGAACGCTGGGCGAGGATGATCTCGCCACGGCCATTGCATTGCGTACAGGTCACAGGCGGTCGGTTGCCGACCGATCCGCTGCCCTGGCAAGACTGACAGACCGATTGGGTGGTGAACCGAACCGGCTTGGTTACCCCGAACACAGCCTCAGACAAGGACAGTTGAACTCTGACCAGTTGATCTTGGCCGCGGCGTACCCGAGATCTGGGGCCGCGGCTACCACCCGCGGCACCGAACATGGCGCCGAACAGGTCGCCTAGGTTCAACCCATCCCCGGCGAAACCACCGAAACCACCGAAGCCGGACATGTTGGCGAACGGGTCACCGCCGCCGGGACCCATCGGGTTGCCGCCCCGGTCGAACACAGCCCGCTTGTTGGGATCGCTAAGCACCTCGTAGGCCTCATTGACCTGCTTGAACTTCTCCTCCGCATCGGGATCGGTAGCCACATCCGGATGCACCTTCATCGCCATCCGTCGGTAGGCCTTCTTGATCTGGTCGGCGGAAGAATCCCGGGGCACGCCGAGGATCTCGTAGTAGTCGGGGACACTCATGATCTGTTGTTGCTCATCCTTCTGCCAGGAAGCGACCGACGTAACGAGCCACGGCTCTCACCGCAGCGATGGTTGAGGGGTAGTCCATGTGGGTTAGGCCAACCACCCCCAGTGTGGCCCGTACCTCGTCCGCCCCATAGGGGCTGGCCACCAGCGAGGTGGAATGCAGCGGCACATAGGTGTTCTCCTGTCCGATGCGTATCGCGACCTCGCCGGGCTGGGCGCCCACCGCTTCGCCGAGCAGTCGCAATAGCACGACCTGTTCCTCAAGGGCCTCCAACACCGGCTGAATGGCGTTCTCGTAAGACGCCCCATAGCGTGTCAGGTTCGGTACCCCGGCGACCAGCACCTCGGCGCTCGGGTCTACTTCGAGCATGGCAGCGATACCGGCCACGATCTCGCGAGCCCGTTCGGCATCGGCGTCGGTGGGTTTGAACTCCTCGGCCAATGCCCGCCTGGCATTGGCCGACTGTAGGCCCACCAGCCGCTGGTTCAGGCGATCGCGCCAGCCATTCAGCTCAAGATCGCTGTGCGCGGTCAATTGCACCGCGCGCTGCTCGATGCGCCCGGTGGAATCGATCACGATCAGCAGCACCCGGTCGGGATTCAAGCTGACCAATTCCACATGCCGCACAGTACTGGTGGGTGCAGACGGGTACTGCACGATCGCCACCTGCCGGGTCAATTGGGCCAATAGCCGCACGGTGCGATGCACGATGTCGTCCACGTCGACCGCCCCGGTCAGAAATATCGAGATCGCCCGACGTTCCGCCCCCGACAGCGGCTTGACCGTCGCCAATCGATCCACGAAAAGCCGATATCCCTTATCGGTTGGCACTCGTCCGGCACTGGTGTGCGGTTGGACGAGATAGCCCTCCTCCTCCAGCACGGCCATGTCGTTGCGGATGGTGGCCGGGGAGACATCCAATCGGTGACGTTCTACCAGGGCCTTGGAGCCCACGGGTTCTCGAGTGGCAACATAATCGGTCACGACGGCGCGCAACACCGCCAGCTTGCGTTCGTCCAGCACCGTCCCTCCTCACCCGGTGTTTTGGCACTCCAGATTCTCGAGTGCCAATTCTACCTACTCCGTGACCGCACCGAGCAGTCGCGTCAGCCCCGAGCGGGGGGCGACGTCACGCCGCCGTCGGCACCGGGCGCATGCGCACCGTCGGCCGGCCAGAGACTGCCAACCAGCCTGGCAATCTGCGCGCTGCAGGCGGCCACGATCGTGGTTTGCGGGTCGGTATGGGCATCGTAGAGCCGGCCGCCGATGTCCACAGTGGCACCCCCCGCCTCCTGCACCATAAGCAGGCCCGGGAAATGGTCCCAGGGCTTGGGCCGCAGATAGGTCAGGTAATCGACCTCGCCCTGTAGCAGCATCGGATAGTCGATCCCGGCGCAGAAGTTCGCATCCACGACCGGTGCCAGCCGGCCACCGGCGTCGAACCCATGCCAGATATGCCGCGAGGTAGCCCCCAGTGGTCGTTCCCGAGCGGGGCCGCGTCTGACCGGCTGGCCATTTCGCCAGACGCCCGCGCCGCGCTCGGCCACCCAGGCCACCTGCAACTGTGGCTGCCAGATCCAGGACCTGGTCACCTGACCGGAACGTATCTCGGCGACCATGACGGCATGCTTGTCGGAGCCGCGCACGAAATTGCCGGTGCCGTCCACCGGATCCACGGTGAAGGCCTGCTCGGCATCTGCCAGCCCAGCCAGGATTGCCGGATTCGCGAAGACGGCCTCCTCCCCCACCACCAGGCAGCCGGGATGGCGGGATCGCAGCGCGCTGGTGATCATCTGTTCGGCCTCCCGGTCGGCGATGGTCACATAGTCGCCGGGTGATTTCTGGTCGATCTCCGCGCCGGTCAATGCCCGGAACCGTGGGGTGATCACCTGGGCTGCGACCTGCTTCAGCAGGTCGAGCACCTCTTCGGTCTGCATGGTCTCCATTGTGTCAGACGCCGATCCGCCCAGCGAAAAACTGTTCGGTGAACAGCGGTGAATCCGGATTGGCCGCCGCCAGCACGGCGATCGACCACGGCTCTACAATGTAATGCTCCGTGATCACCTCGGCGTCCGTCGCCGCCCAGCTGTTGAACTGGCTCTCCGCCCAGGGTGCGGTGTCTATGATGCGCCGCCAGTTCAGCCCCGGTCGCAGCGGGTCTGGCTGGTCGGGAACCCGGAAGTCGGCCGGCTGATGATGCATATTCACCATCACCAGGTAGTCGGTGCCACCGATACCGGCACCGTTGATCAGCACGGCGAGTTGCCGGTCCGCTGGCCCGGGCGCTTCAAAGAGATCGGGTCGGTAATACAGGTAATTGACGTTGTTTTCATCGATCTGACCGGCCCCCCAGGTGTTCTGTCGCAGGGTCGGGTCGAGGCCACGCAATCCCGTAACGAATCGGGCGAACTCGAACAACGGATTTACCCGCTCCGGCGCATCGCATCGGCCGACTACGTCGAAATAGGCTCCCACACCTGGATCATTGGGATCGACCGGCAGCCGGGTGGGGGTATTGGAGGCGATCTGGGCCCAGTTGTTCCAGATACCGATGGTGTTCAGATTCCAGGGGTTGTTGTTACCGTTCTGGGTGCGGCCATACTCATCCCCGCTGACTATCATCGGCACCCCCCTGGCCAGCATCAACACCACGAGGTTGTTTCGCCAACGGGTCCGCCGCAACCGGTGATCGCCACCGGAATCCCAGGAGTTATTTTCGTCGGAACCACCATCGGAAGGCCCGAATGGATAGGGCTGGTTGTTTTCCTTCTGGTTGAAGCTCACCAGGTCGAACATGGTGAAGCCATCGTGCGCGGTGATGAAGTTGATCGACTTTTGCGGTCCGCCGTTGTCGTTGAAGTGCAGCCAGTCGCCGTTGAAGGATTCGATGAATGCCTGGGCATTGCCATCCCCTTTGAGGTAGCGGCGCATGGCGTCCCGGAAACGGCCATTCCATTCCCCCCAACCGGATGGGAAGTTGCCGACCTCGTAACCCCATAGATCCCAGGCCTCCGCGATCACCTCGATACCTCGGTCGGCGGCCAGTGCGGCCACTTCCCGCAGCAGAGGATGCGCGTTGTGGAAGCGCCGCCGGCCGCCCCAATCGTTTTGATCCGAGCCGCGGGGCGAGCGTCCCAACACGGTGGCCAGGTCGAAGCGGAAGCCATCCACGCCCATCCGATCATGCCAGTAGATCAGGGAATCCATCACCAGATCGCACATCACCCGCGAGGAGAAATTGGTCTGGTTGGCCGACCCGGTTGCCCCGTCCATGATGAAACCCTGGGGATCGAGATCGTAGTAATGGGTGGTCGCGAACCCGCCGAGGCAGGTGAACCCAGCGGCATCGACATCGCCGTCCCAGTTGCCGCCCTCAGCGGTGTGGTTGTACACCACATCGAGGTAGATCTCGATACCGGCGTCGTGATAGGCCTTGACCAGTTGCTTGAATTCCCGGGTGGGCCCGCCGGGGGATTTGTCGTGAGCATAGTCGCGGTTGGGCGCGAAGAATCCGATCGTCTGATAGCCCCAGTTATTGGTCGTCCCGTTGATCGCGCCGACCTGGTCGGAATCGGTTTCATGAATCGGCAACAATTCCAAGGTGGTGATACCGAGCCCGCGCAGATAGGGCGCCAGCAACGCTGCCCCGGCGTAGGTGCCGCGGAGCTCGGCCGGCACATTACGCACCTCGGCGAAGCCGGGACGATCGGACAGCAGATCGCCTAGCGTGCAGACCGCGGGATGCATCGAAAACTGCTTCAGATGGGCCTCATAGATGATGGCATCCTCGGCAGGTATCGCCGGTGGCCGACCGGTATCGGTGAGATCGTGGACGACCACCGCCTTAGGGGCAAAACGCCCGGTGTCCACGCTACGCCGGGGCTGGCCCCGGTAGTCGCCACCTCCGGTGGCGAAAACCGCCGGTTCGGCGCCGGCGGCGACCACCTGCGGGCTGAGCGGAACATGGGTGATCTCTCGGGCGTAGGGATCCAGCAATACCTTGTTGGGGTTGAAATGGTTGCCATCAGGATCCCGGTCGCTGCCGAAACCTGCCAGGGAACCCGGCGTCCACTCGGGCGTGTACGGCCAGTTGCGCCCCCAGCAACGGAAGGCATACAGGTCGCCGGGCCCCACGCCCGCCAATTGCGCCCGCCAGATGCCGCCCTCGCTGGGTGCCATCTCGACAACAAAGGACGCGTCGGCACCCAGCGCTGCGGGATAGATCTCCAACTGGACGCGGGTGGCGTTCACGGCGAAGACCGCGAACGTGGTGCAGTGGCCGCCCAACGGATCTACGCTGGCTCCCAGCGGCCAGCCGCCCAGAGCCCACAGTTCGGGTGCAAGCGGTGCGATCTCAGGCGATTGCTGGTTCGTCATGGCTTTGACGATACCTGCCCACGCCGGTTGGAGTTGCCCGCAGTCAGAAGCCGGCGACTCAGTCCAGTTCCCCAAGATGATCTTGGGTAACGAAATCGATCAGTCTCTCGATCTCCCGGGTGAGCCGGGTATCTAGGTCGCGGAAGGTGCGAACCTTGGCCAGCATCGACTGCCAGGCCCGGGCAATATCGGCCTGGTCACGATGCGGCAGCCCGAGGGCGGCCAGGGTGCCCTTCTTGAAATCCACATCGCGCGGCACACTCGGCCAGGCCCGTAGGCCGAGTACCTCGGGTTTGATCGCCTGCCAGATATCGATATGGCGGTGCCCGGTGATGGCGACATGATCGCCGTAGCCGCTGCGGGCAACCTCGGCGGCGATGCGCTGCTCCTTGGAGCCACTGACCAGGTGGTCGACCAGTACACCCAGCCGACGTCCGGGGCCGGGTTTGAACTCGGCCACGATACCCACCAGATCGTCGATGCCGCCCAGATACTCCACCACCACACCGACGTGGCGCAGATCGGCCCCCCAGATCTTGTCCACCAGTTCGGCATCGTGACGACCCTCTACGTAGATTCTGCTCGGCAGGGCCACGCGGGCAGCCCGTACCTCACCGACCCGCGATCCCGATGCGGTATATCTCCTAGTAGTCGAGCCGGTACGGGGTGGGATGCGCAGGGCCACCGGCTGCCCTTCCAGCCAGAATCCCGGCCCCACCGGGAAACTACGCCGCTTGCCGCGACGGTCTTCGAGAATGACCAGGCCGTTCTCCCAGCCCATGATCTCCCCGACGTAACCCGACGCCGGGTCCTCCACCACCATGCCCAATTCCATGACGACATCGCGGGTGCGCGCCCGCCTGGCCCGGCCGGCTAGGGGATCGAGTACATCGTGGCCATAGCGGTCTGGTCGCTGAATCACCCAAACATGCTATGGGGTCGGCAGTACCGGTTTCCGGCGGGCCGCACCCGGGTGCGATGGCCAGGTCAATCGAGCAGATCGCGGACCACCGTATCGGCGAGCAATCGGCCGGCCAGGGTCAACCGGACGCGTTCGGTGGATACCTCGATCAGGCCGCGCCCCATCGGGTCTGCCAGCCGGTCACGCTCGGACGCGGTGAGCACCCCCAATGGCAGCCCATCGGCCAGTCGCAGTTCCAGCAGGACGCGCTCCACACGGCGGGGTTCCGCCCCCAATACCTCACGCGCCTGGGCTGGACTGTGACCGGCACCCAAACACGCCGCGTAACGGGCCGGATGACGTAGATTCCACCAGCGGACCCCGCCGACATGGGAGTGCGCGCCGGGCCCGAATCCCCACCAATTGGCTCCCAGCCAGTAGGCCAGGTTGTGTCGGGCACGGCTGCCTACCCCGCACGACCAGTTGCTGATCTCGTAGTTGCGGTACCCGGCTGCCGTCAACAGGTCCTCGGCGACCAGATAGCTGTCGGCCTGCTGGTCCTCGTCCACCGGAGCGATCTCGCCGCGAGTCAGCCTGCGCCCCAACGCCGTGCCGGGCTCAATGACCAGTGCATAGGCCGAGATATGGTCCGGCTGGGCCTGAATCGCGGCATTCAGGCTGACCCGCCAATCCATCAGCGTTTCACCCGGCGCACCGTAGATCAAATCTAGGCTTACCTGGGCGAAACCGGCTTCCCTGGCCCAGCCCACCACTCGCGGCACCCGCTCGGGCCGATGACCGCGATCCAATACGGCCAGGATCCGCGGCACCGCCGATTGCATGCCCAGGCTGATCCGGTTAAAACCGGCCCGACACAGCTCCTTGAGCTCGGCTGCCCCGAGAGTCTCGGGATTCGCCTCCAAGGTGATCTCCGCATCGGGTGCGATGCCCGGATAATCGGCTAGCTGCTCCAGCACGCGGATCAACTGGGCCGGTGCCAGCAACGACGGGGTACCGCCGCCGAAAAAGACGGTGGCCGCGGGTGGGCAACTCGCACCCAGCACCCGCCGGGCCAGAGCCACCTCCTGTCCAACCGCCACCTGCCAGGCCTGCGGGTCTGCCCCGGCACCTAGCCGATCGGGAATATAGGTGTTGAAATCGCAATACCCACAGCGCGCTCGGCAGAAGGGCACATGCACATAGCAGCCCAGGTCGCGCATGCCGAGTTCGGCGATGGCCGAGACGGGCAGCATACCGTCGGGGGGTGCTGGATCACCCGATGGCGGTGCTGACGGCATGATCTGAAAGAGTACGTGCCCGCAAGCCATTAAACAATTCGTGGGCCCGGACGAAACCCCGCGTCCAGGCCCACTTGTGGCAACCTGCCCGAGCCGGCTGTGACTTGACCGTCTCGAACACGCTTAGGCTAACCTAAGTCCATGAGCGAGACAACGGTCACCGAGTCAAAAGTCGTCCTGAGCCTCACCGAAGAACTACCCGTAGTCGCCGAATCGACCACCTCCCGGGTCGCGGTTAACAATCCTCTGCTGCGCGTGGTGATCTTCACTTTCGACACGGGACAGCTACTCACCGAGCATGCCTCCCCCCGGGCTGTCGTGTGCACGTTGTTGGAAGGCGAAATGGACTTCTCCGTGGCCGGCAAGATACACGACATGCGCGCAGGCGACGTCATCTATCTGGCACCCAACGAACCCCACGCCCTGACCGCACGAACCAAGTGCCGGCTGCATCTGGTAATGGTCGACCCGAAGGCGGCACTCTGACAGCCATCGCCATGTCCCACCGGACGATCGTCCGCGGCCTGCCCGACCCGAACGCGGTGCCACTCGAGATCGCCGATCTAACCATCTGCCGACGCGGCCTGCGACTGATCGACCAGCTACGACTACGCTTAAATCCCGGCGAGATACTCACGGTCACCGGTGTTTCCGGTTGCGGCAAGACCACCCTGCTGCGAACCATCGCCGGTACCGCCGAGGCCACCGGCGGATCGGTGCGACGTCACCCGGGACTGGCCCAGGTCTTTCAGGAACCCAGACTCCTGCCCTGGTATTCGATCTTGCAGAACCTGGTCCTGTTCGCCGCTGACCCGCTCACGGCCCTGTTCGATGCCGAAGACTGGCTGGAACGGGTCGGATTATCCGATGCCACAGAGTTGTACCCGGCCCAGTTGTCCGGCGGCATGCGACAACGTGCCGCGATCGCCCGGGCCATGATAACCAGACCCCGGCTGCTGCTGGTCGACGAGCCGTTCTCGGCCCTGGATCGCGAACTCGCGGCCGGTCTGCGCCAACAGCTACTCCAGATCGTGACCACCGAACAGATCGCCACGGTCTGGGTGACCCATGACCTGCACGAGGCAGAACTGATCGGCACCAGCCGGCTACGCCTGTTCGGCCATCCCGGCGATTGGACACTGGCTTGATCGTAAATTCCCGCGGATGGGCGGTGGCCACCGGGCTGCTGGTGCTGCTGGCCTTGTGGTGGTGGGTCGCCAGTAGCCAACCCGCCTACGTGTTGCCCGGCCCGGGATCTACCTGGCAGGCCCTGCGGTCGCTGGCCACCGGTGGGCGGCTCTGGTCGCCCCTATGGGTGACCGTGCTGCGCACCGGCAGCGGGCTACTGATCGCCGCCATGGTGAGCATCGCCTGGGGTGCCCTGTGCGCGAGCAGCCGCCTGGTGGACGCCCTCAGTCGCTCCTGGCTGGCCCTGCTGATGGCGGTGCCGCCAATCGTCATCGTGGTCATTGGGATGCTCGCCTTCGGCCCGACCGCAGCCGTGGTCGTGCTGGTGGTCGCCCTGGTCACCATACCCCTGCTGACCACCACCACCCGGGACGCGATCGGCCAGGTGGACCCGGAATTGCTTGAGATGGCCCGGGCATTCGGTAAGCCACCTAGATGGCGTTGGCGGCATGTGGTGGCACCCGCGGTGCTGCCACCGGTGTTGTCCGCGGTCACCGTGGCAGCCGGGCAATCCTTACGGGTCAGCGTGATGGCCGAGCTGCTAGCCACGGCCACCGGGTTGGGCGCCCAACTCCAGCGAGCCCGCAGCAACCTAGAAACCGCCGATGTCTTCGCATTCGCCCTGGTATTGGCCTGCTTAACGCTGCTTTTCGAGCTTCTCATCCTCACACCGCTGCGTCGACGCCTGTCGAATGCAGAGCGACAGCCCCAGTTGAAAGGAATCGCCACATGACCGGTACCACCGAGAACTCCCAGCCGCCAGCCGGCGACGCGCCCGGCCCGACCACTTCCGAAGAACATCGCGCTGCCGGTCACTGGTTGTTGGCGAAGATGGGCAAGCGGGTGCTTCGTCCCGGCGGCATCGAACTCACCCGCCGGATGCTTACCAAGCTCGCCTTAACCCAGACAGATCGGGTGGTGGAATTGGGGCCCGGTATCGGCCGGACCGCCGAGCTCGTCCTAAGCGGGGACTACGCCACCTACACCGGAGTGGAACCCAATGCAGAGGCCCGGGAACAGCTAACAGGCATCCTGACCGGCAAGCACGATGCGCAATGCCGCGAAGGTGACGCCCGGGCCACCGGCCTAGACGAGGCTAGCGCCGACGCCGTGATCAGCGAAGCCATGCTGACCATGCAATCCGCGGCCGACAAGGCAAAGATCGCCGATGAGGTTTTCCGGGTGCTGAAGCCGGGTGGCCGCTGGGCGATACATGAGCTGTCGCTACGTCCCGACGATGTCAACCAAACGGTCGTCGACCAGATCTCAAAGGCACTGTCCCGGACGATCAAGGTTGGGGCGCGTCCGCTGACTAACAAGGACTGGACCGCGGTGCTGACCACCGCCGGATTCGAGGTCGAATGGTTGGGCAACGCAGAAATGCGCCTGATCGAGCCCAGCCGGATCATCGCCGACGAGGGGCTGCTCGGAGCGCTGCGGTTCTTCAACAATGTGCGCCGCAATCCCGCAGCCCGGCGCCGGATCATGGCGATGCGCCAGGTTTTCCGCGCAAACCGGCAAAACCTCGCCGCGATCTCAATGGTATTGCGCAAACCAGCCACGTTAGACAGCGCCAACGACCGGCCTGTGGCCCCAGCCGAAGCCGCGGCCCAGGCCGAAACAATCGAAAGTGAGTCCACGGCATGATGAAGTTGAGCCGCCGCAATCTGCTGATCTGGGGTGGCCTGGCGGGCGTGACCAGTCTGGTTGGTTGCGGTAGCACAACAGGTGATTCGCCATCGTCCACATCGAATTCACCCGCGAGTCCGAGCGCTGCCACGGGCGCCTCGGAAACAGTCACACCGCTGGAGCAGCTACGGGTGCATATTCCTTCGACACTCGCCTTCGCCGCGCCGATGCTCGCCTTCGGGCACCAACTCGAATCGTCCGGCCTGGTGGGCAAGGTCCAGGTGGAGACCTGGGCTTCGGTGGATGTGTTGACCTCACTGCTGCTCAACAACGGCACCGATGTCGCAGCCGCACCGTCCTATGTCAGTGCCAACCTGTTCAACAAGGGTGCCGACCTTCGACTGGCCGCGATCACGGTGTGGGGGATGCTTTACGTCGCCGGGCCCGCCGACGCTCCGACCAATGACCTGGGCGTGTTGCGGGGCGTCCGCATCGGGGTTCCGCTGCCGAATAACATGCCTGATCTGGTGTTCCGCTACCTGCTCGGCCAGCAGGGCATTGACGTCAGCGAACTGGAGATCGTGCCGTTCAACGATACCCAGGAACTGCTAACCACCTTTGTCCGGGGTGCGATCGACTGGGCGGTACTGCCCGAACACGCCGTGACGATGGCGCTCAGCCAGGCCACCGCCCAAGGGCGCCAGGCGGCCAGAGTCATCGATCTGCAACAGATCTGGGCTCAAGTCACCGGAGCCCAGCCCCGCTTCCCGATGGCCGGGATCGTGGTACCTACCGGGATCGCTGAACAAACCAAGCTGTTAGGAGCGATCCTGGACGACCTTGAATCCGCGGTGAACGAGGTCAACCAGGCCGGCGAGGCCATCGTGCAGCGAATCTCGGAAGCCACCTCGGTACCCGGCCCGATCGTCACCCAAGTGATCCCGCGCCTGCAACTTGAGGTGGTGCCGGCGGCAAACGCCCGAGATGAACTGACGGACTTCTACACTCGCCTGGCTACCCTGAACCCAGGCATCATCGGTGGTCGAGTGCCGTCCGAGGAGTTCTTCCTGACCGATCCCCGGTGAACGTCCGGGGTGGCTTGCCGGTATCCATCCGGCGGCTGCCCCGGCCGGCGCGGCTGACCCGGGCGTAGCTCGCCCGTCCCGGCAATATCCCTGCCGCCTGCCGGGGCAAGCCCGGGTCAGCCGCGTTTCTCCCTGCCCTGATCGCCGGTGGCCAGCGCCGCCACGAAGGCCTCCTGGGGCACCTCTACCCGGCCGACCATCTTCATCCGCCGCTTGCCCTCCTTCTGCTTCTCAAGCAGCTTACGTTTGCGCGTGATGTCGCCGCCGTAGCATTTGGCAAGCACATCCTTGCGCATCGCCCGGATGGTCTCGCGCGCGATCACTCGGGAACCGATAGCGGCCTGCACGGGCACCTCGAACTGCTGCCGGGGAATCAACTCCTTGAGCCTGGTCGCCATCGCCACCCCGTAGGCATAGGCCTTATCCCTGTGAACTATGGAACTGAAGGCATCCACGGCCTCGCCGTGCAACAAGATATCCACTTTCACCAGGTCGGATACCTGACTGCCCGCCTCGTCGTAGTCGAGCGAGGCGTATCCCCTGGTCCGGGACTTGAGAGCATCGAAGAAGTCGAACACGATCTCGGCCAGTGGCAGCCGGTAGCGCAGTTCCACCCGGTCCTCGGAGAGGTAGTCCAACCCCTGCTGGCTACCACGACGGGTTTGGCACAGTTCCATGATGGTGCCGATGTATTCGGCGGGCGTCAGAATGGTTGCCTTCACCATCGGCTCATGCACCTCGGCCACCCTGCCATCGGGAAACTCCGAAGGGTTGGTTACCTCATACGTGCTGCCATCCTCCATGGTCACGTGGTAATGCACATTCGGTGCCGTGCTGATCAGGTCGAGCCCGAACTCACGTTCCAATCGTTCCCGGACGATCTCCATGTGCAATAGGCCGAGGAAACCAACCCGGAACCCGAACCCGAGCGCAGCCGAGGTTTCCGGTTCGAAGGTGAGCGCGGCGTCGTTGAGCTGGAGTTTCTCCAAGGCCTCACGCAGTTCTGGAAAGTCATCGCCATCGATGGGATAGATGCCAGCGAAAACCATTGGATTCGGGTTGCGGTAGCCGGCCAGCATGGTGTTAGCCGGCCGGGCGCTGAGGGTGACGGTATCGCCAACCCGGGACTGCCGCACATCCTTCACCCCGGTGATCAGGTAACCGACCTCACCGGCACCGAGCCCGGCGGCCTTCGTCGGCTCGGGTGAGATGACCCCGACCTCAAGCACCTCATGGGTGACTCGAGTGGACATCATCAGGATCCGATCGCGATGCTCAATGGCCCCGTCAACCACTCGAATGTAGGTGACCACGCCGCGGTAGGCATCGTAGACCGAATCGAAGATCAGCGCCCGGGTTGCAGCATCGGCGGCACCGGCAGGGGCAGGCACCTGGGCGACTATCCGGTTGAGCAGTTCCGGTACACCTTCACCGGTCTTCGCGCTGACCCGCAGCACCTCGTCGAGCCCGCAGCCGATGATGGCGGCCAACTCGCGGGCAAACTTGTCCGGCTGTGCCCCAGGCAGATCGATCTTGTTCAACACCGGAATGATGGCAAGATCGGCCTCCAGAGCCAGGTAAAGGTTGGCCAGGGTCTGGGCCTCAATCCCCTGGGCAGCGTCCACCAACAACACCGCGCCTTCGCAGGCCGCCAACGAGCGGCTGACCTCATAGGTGAAGTCGACATGGCCAGGCGTGTCGATCATGTTCAGGACATGCTCGGTACCGGCCACCGGCCAGGGCATCCGAACCGCCTGCGATTTGATGGTGATACCGCGTTCTCGTTCGATGTCCATCCGATCCAGATACTGCGCGCGCATGCTGCGCTCGTCCACCACCCCGGTCAATTGCAGCATCCGATCGGCCAGGGTTGATTTGCCATGATCGATATGGGCGATGATGCAGAAGTTGCGGATGAGCGCGGCCTCGGTGCGTCCGGGTTCAGATGCAGGCATTCAGCTTCCAGTCGGCTTGGTGCGATGGTGTGGCGCACTGCGCCAATTCCTATTTTCGCATGTAAATAGTGTCCCAGCCCAATCAGGCGCAGCGGGCTGGCAGATATCCCGATCCGGTCAGCTTCGGCGGCGGGGCGCGAAGCCGAATCCGGCCAGAACGGCTCCGACGGTTACGCACGCCAGACCGGCGACCCGGGCCACCTGGCCGACCAGCCACCAGCCATAGCCGTTAAGCAGCATGCCACGAATGGCGTTGCCCATGAAGAAGTTCTCGGCCTGCAGCTTGTTCAGCGCGGCCACCTCACGCGCGGTCTCGAACTCGGTGTCGGGATCACCGATTTCGGCTTTGGCAAGCCCGGCTATTTCTCCTGGCCCCAGACCCGGGTGCACGGCCCGCAGTTCGTTCTTGAGTTCACGAGTCCGGGCCGCGGCTAGATCGCCCACGCCCGCATAGGTCGCCTGGGCCTCCGGCACACCGGCCTGGGCGGCGGCCACCTTCATGTGCGCCAGCACATAATGATCGGCGTAGATGCGCGCCTGGGGTCCGGTACTGAGCGTCAGCCCGGCGTGCGGACGCAATAGCGCGGCATCCTGCTCGGTGATGCCGCCAAAGCCAAGCTCCTTGTCAATCAGCTCGTCATGAGGCATGGTGATCGCCTCGGCGCCCAACTGGTCGGCCACGAAGCGGTGGGCGAAGTCTCCTCCGATAATGGCTCCCAGGCCACCCAATGGAAGCACAATGCCGAATACCCGTGCCAAGGCCCTGTACATCTGATCAGCCATGCCGATGCGTTCCCTTCCCCAAGGATGCAGCCGTGTTGCGGACTCACCCGGCATTCTACGGAGCCGGCACACCTGTTAGGCGCTGGGGCAGCATCGAGCTGTAGCCTCTGATCGCCGAACGGTCCCGGTTCGCTTTGGTCACCCAAGAGGCCTGTGGTAAGATAGCCCCTCGCGAGTGGTGCCGGTGCAGCGGCCCTCGTTACCCAGAAGCCATCGAAAGTAAGGCAGTCAACGTGGCGAACATCAAGTCGCAAAAGAAGCGCATCCTGACCAATGCTAAGGCCACCGCCCGCAACAAGGCGGTCAAGTCGGCGCTGCGCACCCATGTCCGCAAGTTCCGGGAAGCGGCTGCCGCCGGCGATGCCGAGAAAGCCCAACGGTACGCGAGGGTCGCCAGCCGAGCGCTGGACAAGGCCGCCTCTAAGGGCATCATCCACCCCAACCAAGCAGCCAACCGCAAGTCGGCCATTTCGATCGTGGCCGCCGCGCTTTGATCACGCGGCCCGGTCTGATCCACTGAACGACAGCAGACGCCCCGATCCGCTGGGTGGTCGGGGCGTCTTTCACGCGTGTTTATACGCCGCTATCTGCTCAGTGGGCGTCTTCCGACCACGGCGGCTGAATCGACCAGTCCGCCGGCGCGTCGTCCTCGTCCAACTCGGCAATTTCGCGAGTCCGGTGCACCTTGCCGGGCTTGTGATGGGCGGGCGCGTAGATCGAATACAGTTGGAGTGGCTCGGTGCCGGTATTGGTCACGTTATGCCACTTACCCGCGGGCACCAGGATCACAAAATCGTCCCCTACTTCACGAACGAAGTCGAGGCGGTCTTCGGCATCTCCCATCTCGACGCGACCCTGACCAGCCTCGACACGGAGGAACTGGTCCGTATCGGCGTGCAACTCCAGACCGATCTCCTCGCCAACCGGGATCGTCATCAACGTGACCTGAAGATACTTGCCGCTCCAGGCGACCCTACGGAAATCCTGGTTGGCGGTGGTCTCCTCTTCGATATCGAACACTGTGGGCTTAGGCCCAATGTCGGTAACGGCCATGGCGTCCTCCTTAGCTGATGAACCGGTTTCATAAGGATCGCAGTCATCCTAGGCGGCAACCCCGATACAACACGCACTCCGCAACAAACGATTTTCGGGGCCGGCCGGGTGGTCGCCGCGGTGACCGAGGCAACCGCTGGCCTCAAGAAGTGGTCAGTCTACGGGCAGCCAGGATATCGAGCAGCAACTGTTCGAGAGCGAAAGCCGGATCGACGACGGCCCCCTTGACCTTCTGATCGGCCCGGGCCACCGAACGGATGGCCGCAGACACCCCCGCAGAGTTCCACCCCCGAGCCTGCTGCCCCAGTTCCCTCAGCTTCCAGGGAGGCACACCGACCTGCCTGGCAAGCTCACTATCCGGCAGCCCGGCCCGGCGTAGTTCCAGGTATTTTCCTAAACCACGCAGCGAACCGGCCAAACTGCCGGTGATGAGCGGCGGTGCGGTACCGGTGCCCAGCGCCCACCGCAACCTTTCCAGCGCCCGGCCCGCGCGACCGGCCAGGACATCGGCCACCACCGCGAAACTGGTCACCTCGGCCCGCCCCGAAAAGTAACGTCGCGCTATCTCTGCGGTCACCGTCTGCCCCTCGTGATCGGCAGCCAGCTGTCGCAATGCAGCGGTAAGGCTGCGCAGATCGGAACCCACCGCGTCCACCAGGGCTTCGCCGGCACCGGCGTCCATGGTCATCTTCAGACTGCGCGCCTCGGCAGCGACGAACTTGGGTAGCTCCCAAGATTTCACCGGCTCGGCCGAGATGACCGGTATCTTGGCCTTCTTCAGTGCATCGAGCAGTCCCCTGCCTTTGACACCCCCACCATGTACCAGTACCAAGCATAGTTCGGGGTGTGGGTTGAGCGCGGTCTGCTTAACCAATGGCAAAGCCTCCTCCGGGAGGTTGGCCAGATCGGTGACCAGCACGATGCTGTGGGAGGCGAACAAACTGCCACCTGTTAGTTCGACGAACCGGCCATCGGCAAGTTCCGGGGCGGAAACCTCGGTGAACTCGGCCCCGGGTTGTTCAGCACGTGCCCTGCGCAACTGCTTGGCCACCGCCCGTTCGGCGAGCAGCGCCTCGGCACCCTGGATCAGCAAAGTCGTTCCGAACACCGAGGCTGCACTCACCATGCCATCCTGCCAGCAGGGGCGCTGGGTTTCCGTCAAACGGGGCTGCCAATCTGTTGCCACCGGCTGGGTCGAACTGCCTGAACTGACATATCAGGCCTATCCTGAGAGGACACCCACAACCTCATGAGGAGCACAGATGAGCATCGGCAGGTACTCGGTTGGCACTGGGGACCGATTCGGCAAAGAAGGTGTCGCCCAGGTCATGGCCTTCGAGAAGCTCAAGCAAACCTACGGTGTAGACGTCGATATCGTGTGGAACAAGTCCAATCGGGAACACATCACGATTCACACCGAACCGGCCGATCAACGCAAGGCGGCCGACGAAGCGATTGCCGCCACCGGCTGGCACGGACAGTATTTCGTGGATGCCGATCATATCGGATTGTCGAACCTCGACTGGTTCATTGGCTGCTGCGACTTCTGGACCATAGATGTGACCGACTGCATCGGCAAACCTACCGGGACAGAGCAGACCGCAGCCTTTCTGGCCAGCGCCCGGCAGTTGCTTGGCATGATCGAACCGGTAGGCACCAAACCGATCAAGATCACCGAGCAGGTGCTGCAAACCGTCGCCGAGCGCTACCTCTTCGGAGTCGAAGAGGCCCGGCGGATCTACGACCATCTGGTTGACAACAACGCCACCATCGGCCACATAGAGGTCTCGATGGACGAGTCCCCCCAGACCCAGAGCCCCGCCGAACTCTATGCCATCCTGTTCGCGATCGCCCAGGCTGGCATACCGATCGATACCGTGGCGGTGAAATTCCAGGGTCGCTTCAACAAGGGTATCGACTATGTCGGCGATGTCGGCGCGTTCCTAACGGAATTTCGCGCCGATGTGGCGGTGGTTAAGCTCGCTACCACCCAGTTCGGACTGCATGAAAATCTGAAATTGTCGGTGCACACCGGCAGCGACAAGTTCTCGCTCTACCCGGGCATCGGTCGCATCGTGCGCGAATTGGACGCCGGCCTACACCTGAAGACCGCCGGCACCACCTGGCTTGAGGAGCTCATTGGTCTGGCCGAGGCCGACGGGCCCGGGCTGAGCATCGCAAAGCAGGTTTACCGCGGCGCCCATGCCCGCTTCGAGGAGTTGACCGCGCCTTACACCGATGTGATCGACATCGACCGGGATGCGCTGCCCAGCCCGGACGAGGTCGATGGCTGGACCAGTCGGCGGTTTGCTTCAGCATTGCGACACAACCGGTCGAATCCCGAGTACGACCTGAACGTGCGCCAGTTGTTGCACGTCGGTTACAAGGTGGCGGCCGAGTTGGGAGAAGAATACCTCGCCCAACTCGATGCCTGCCGGGCCGACATCGAACGCAATGTGACCGAGAATCTGTACGAGCGGCATCTCAAGCCACTGTTTGCCTCCTGAATCGGCCGAGGCTGGTGGCGTCCGGCTGGCCGGCAGCCACCAGCCGTATCACCGATACTTAGGCCATTTCACCCTCCCGTGGCCCCGGGATCAGCCCCAGCAGTTGCGGATGCCGTATTCGATTCCCCGGCTTTCGATGCCGGCGACCGGGCTGCCCGAAACCAGTTGGGTGCCGGTATCCAGGTAGCCGCTGGGCCGCTCGCCGCCGCGCACAGCATCGGCGATCGTCAGTACTCCCTGCCGAGCCATGTTTTGCGGGAATTGCAGAGCGGTTGCATCGATTTGCCCGGGACGCACCGCCTCACGCATGGCGGCGCATCCTCCGTCAACGCTGACGATCACCATCTGCGAGGTGTCCTTGCCTGCTTCGGCGATGGCCGCCAGCGCACCCAGAATGACCGGTTCGTTGACGGCATAGACGACATTGATACCCGGGTGCTCCGCGAGCAACCTGGTCATCTCGTCGTGGCCTCGCTGCCGGTCACCTAAGGTATCGACGCTCGCGACCAGGGACGCCGCATCGGCCGTGATGCCGAAGCCCGTCAGGAAACCCGCACGCCGGTCCGCACCGGAAGCGATCCCGGGGGCCAGATTGAGCATGGCGATCTGCGGGTCAAGGCCGAGTTCGGTCGCCTTCGCGGCGGCATAGGCCCCAACCAACTCGCCGGCGTGAGTGTTATCGGTGGCGTAGTAGGCGTCCACGGCATCCAGCGGGCTTACCGGTGTGTCCACCGCGATGACGATAATCCCGGCATCCCGCGCTGCCCTGATGTCGGGTACCAGGGCACTCGAATCGTTGGGAGCGATGAGAATACCGTCCACCCTATCGGCGATCATCTGCCGCAGGGCGGTTCGCTGGGAATCGACATCGACGTCGCTGGTGCCATGCGCGGTCACCAGGGTGATTTTGTTGCGGTCGGCGGTCCGTTGGGCAACCTCGCGCAGCGTGACCCAGTAGGGATTGGTTTCTTGCTTGGTGATCAACCCGATGGTCACCTGTTTCTCGCCGGGACCGCACTCGGCCAGGACGAACGGAATCAGCAACGCGATGAGCAGTATCCAGACCCGGCTGGTTCGCCGGTGACGCGGCCTTCGATCAGGCATCGACAACACCTCCTTTGGTTGTGGGCGCCGGCACACGCCGAAGCGGCACATCCGACCGCAGGTCGTAGGCGGCGTAGAGGGCCACGATCGTCAGGCAGCAGGCCGGAACGATGTAGCCCCACGAGGAACCGAATGCATCCATCACCGCGGCGTGCGCCATAGGCATCAGGGCGCCGCCGAGGATCGCCATCACCAGACCGGCCGCGCCAAACTTCGCGTCCTGCCTGAGGCCCTTGAGCGCTATGCCGTAGATGGTGGGGAACATCAGCGACAATGCGGCCGAGATAGAGATGACCGCTATGAGACCGACGATGTTGAGCACGAAGATCGAGGTGAGGCAGCAGGCCACGCCGAAGGCGGCCATGATGAGCAGCAGCCGGGCGGGATGGAAGATCCCCAGCAGGTAGACCATGACGAATCTGGACACCAAGAAGATGAGCAGGGACGCTTGCAGCCACCAACCAGAATGTTCCGCGGAGATACCCACCACGTCCTGGGCGTAGATGATGGTGAACGTCCAGGTGCAGGTCTGACCGGCAACATTGAAGAACTGGGCGACGACGCCGAAACGGTACCGCCTGTTACGCCACAGGCGGCCGAAGGTTCCGCCGCCGGCATCGACTGGCTCCGATCCCTCCTGCACGGGCAGTTGCACCTTCTGGATGGCAATGAGGATCCAGATCACCACGAGGGCGGCAGCGATAAGCAGATAAGGACGCAGTACCAGGGCCAGATCGGCCTCTTGACTGGCCAATAGCTGCTCGCTGGTCATGATCGCCTTGGCGGATTCGGGTGTGAGACCGGGCAGGATCAGCACCGCACCCATGAGCACCCCGAGGTTGGCTCCGATCGGGTTGAACGCCTGCGCCAGGTTGAGCCGGCGGGTGGCGGTTGACTCATCGCCCATTGCCAGCACGAACGGATTGGCCGAGGTCTCCAAAATAGAAAGTCCCGCGGCCAGCACGAACAACGCGAACAAAAACATCTCGTAGACGAGCATCCGGCTGGCGGGCAGGTATAGGAAGCCGCCGATGGCGGCCATGCCCAGCCCAATCAGCATGCCTGCCTTGTACCCGAACTTGTTGTTGATGAAGGCAGCCGGCACGGCCAGCAGGAAATAGGCCCCGTAATAGGCGAATTGCACCAACGAAGACTGAAAGTTAGACATCTGGAAGATACTGCGGAACACCCCGACCAGGACATCGGTCAGGTTCGCTGCGGTGCCCCATGCCGCGAAGCACAGCAGCATCAGGATGAACGGCACCCGCATCTGTCGGCTGACCAAGGGGGCAGGCGAATTCGCGGGTTCGGGGTACTGCGTCGTGACCATCCGATCATCTCCTTCGGACTACGCCATTGTCTGGAGATCCATGTGTTGGCAGCGTAGCGCCTTGGGATTGGAATATCGCGTTTTGTACCGTATTTGGTCGCCGTCGGGGCGGAGCATGCCGATGGCAGACAGGATACGCGCCGCGGTCGGCCTCGACGCGGCTCCGCTCGGCGGCTCACACCGGTCATGTAGGGGGACCCTGGGGCCCTTGCTTTCCGCACCCTCGCCAGGGATGGCTCGTTTCCCATGAGATGGATAAGGAAGATTTCGCGGCCGCCAAACAGGCATATCCTTCTCATTACTCCCCTGCCGGGGACGGCCTGCCCGAGCGCACACCGGGGGACCCTCGCGCGCCCAGCTTGACACGTGTTAGGGTGCCGTTGGCCCGAAACGGGGAATACCGGTGGGAATCCGGAGCTGTCGCGCAACGGTCAGGTGGCATCGCCGAGGATGGGGATGTGCCGAGCCCGAACACCGGCTCGCGGCCGAACCAGGCAGGCCGCGCGCCACGGCAGCAACCAGGAGAAGCCACATGGAACAGGCCCTTCGACGTCGAAACACCGGGCCCCGCAAGATCCGCCGGCTCATCGTATTGCTCGTCCTTGTCGTGCTGACCCCGGCCGCAACGATCACCGTGGGGCCCGCCGCGGTGCCCATCCAGGACGTGCTCGGTGTCATCGCCAGCCATATCCCCGGGCTAGACATCGACATCACCTGGGATCGCACCACCGATGCCATCGTCTGGCAGACCCGGCTGCCGCGCATCGTCGGCGGTATCGCAGTGGGAGCCGTACTGGGTGTGTCCGGCGTCGTTTTGCAGGCACTGGTACGAAACCCGCTCGCCGAGCCCTACGTGCTGGGGGTCAGCTCCGGTGCGTCCACCGGAGCAGCCGTCGCCATGATCACCCTCGGTCTGTCATCGCCGGGCGGGGTCGGCATGCTGGCATTCGTCGGAGCCTTCGGCGCGACCGTTACCGTACTCGCCATCGCCGGGCGCACGCACAGCCCACTTCACCTGATACTGGCCGGCCTGGCGGTGGGGTTCGGTTTCCAATCGATCACCAACCTGATCATCTTCTCCTCGGGCAGCCCGGAGGCCTCCCGGGCGGTGATGTTCTGGACGCTGGGCTCGCTGGCCCGGGTCAGATGGCCCGATCTCGGTCTGATCACCATCGTCGCGATCGTCCTTATGGTCGTCATGGCGGTGCTGGGGCCGGTCTTGGACGCCCTAGCCAGCGGCGACCGCACCGCGCAATCGGTGGGTATCGAGCCTGCCCGCGCCAGGCTGCTGCTGCTCATACCGGTATCCGCGGCGGTGGCGCTGGCCGTCGCCACCGCGGGCGGTATCGGCTTCGTAGGACTGATTATCCCGCACATGATGCGCTCGGTCATCGGACACTCGCATCGGTTCTTGGTCTTGGCCTGTGCATTGAGTGGCGCATTATTCCTCGTCTGGACCGACACCGTGGCCCGGATCGTCTTCGCCCCCGCCGAATTACCCATCGGGGTGATCACCGGATTCATCGGGGCGCCATTCCTCGTGATCCTGGTACGACGCACCCGGAGCGGCCTCTAGCGCCCGCCCCACGACTACCAATTCCGCCATCGAACACAGGGAGTCAGATAATGAGAAGACATGTGGCCATCGCCCTCGCGTTGCTGCTGGGGCTGAGCGCCTGCGGCACATCGGCGGCCGATAGAGCGGCCCAGAGCGGCTCATCGCAGGGCACAGCGGCAACGGGCTTCCCGGCCGAGGTCACCAGTTGCACCGAGACCTTGCACTTCGATAAATCCCCGGAGCGGGTTCTGTTGCTGTCGGGCACCGACCTAACCATCCTGGACGCACTCGACCTGCTCGACCGGGTCGTCGCCAGAGCGGGCGACACCGGTGGCACGGAACGGCTGGTCCCGGGCCTCGCCGACAAGCTCGCTTCGATTCCGACCCTGGAGGCCGGCGACACCGGCACCGGTGGGGCACTGGTATCCACCGAGTCGGCGCTGTCGGTCGATCCCGATCTGGTCATCGGCTATGACAAGGGAGCCGACCGCGAGCAGTTGGCCGCTGCCGGGGTACCGCTGTATTCCCCGGATGCCTACTGCCCCAGCTATCAGGTCGAGCATGCCGACTGGAGCCTAGTGGATCGGGAAGTCGAGAAGATCGCGGCGATCTTCGGGGTCGGCGATCGGGTACCCGCCGTGCTGGACGACCTGCACCAGCAGGTAGCCAGCATCGCATCGGCCAGCACCCAGGCCACCGCCGCCGCCTTGTACCTCACTCCTGGGTCGACCACCGTCTACGCCTACGGCGCCTCGTCGATGGTGCAGCCGATTTTCGAGGCCAACGGTCTCAAGAACGCCTACGATGACGAAACCACCAGAGTCTTCGAAGTGTCCATGGAGGACCTGCTGAAACGCAACCCAGAGTGGATCGTCCTGCTGGTGGACAACGAGCCCCACGACGAGATCAACCGCACCCTAATGGCCCTGAACGGCGCGCCAGAACTCAAGGCAGTAGCCAACCAGCATGTGGTGATACTACCGTTCCCGCTGACCGACCCGCCCAATGTGCTGTCTGTCCGGGGCGCGGTGGAACTCGCAAAGCTCATCGAGAAGAAATGATCGAAGCCCAGGATGTCACCATCGCCCGGGGTGGGCGGGTCATCTGCCATCGAATCGGCATGAGTGCCCACCCCGGGCAGGTGGTTGGCATCGTCGGCCCCAATGGGTCGGGGAAGACGACGCTGCTGCTGGCCCTCAACCGGGCTCTCCGGGTCGCCGGAGGTAGGGTGTTGATCGAGAGCCGGGACATCTCGTCGATGCCGCGGCGGATCATCGCCCGGCACCTGGCCGTGGTCGCCCAGGAGACCGAAGCCGCGCTGCCGCTGTCGGTGCGCGATACGGTGGCGCTGGGACGTCTGGCCTCACGTTCACTGCTACACTACGGCGACCGGTCCGACCAGGAGCTCGTGGAGGCTGCCTTGGCGAGGGTGGAACTGACCGAATTGGCGGATCGTCTGGTCACCGAGCTGTCCGGGGGCGAACGGCAGCGGGCACTCATCGCCCGGGCCATCGCCCAGCAGGCCGATCACCTTCTTCTGGATGAACCCACCAATCATCTCGATCTGCGACACCAGTTTGCACTGCTCGACCTGGTACGGACTCTGGGGTGCACCACCGTGATTGTCCTGCACGACCTGAACTTGGCCGCCCGCTGCTGCGACCACATCCTGCTGCTGGACGCCGGCCACGTGGTCGCCAGTGGCCCCCCCGACGATGTGCTGCGTCCCGAGATCCTTGAGCCGGTGTACCGGCTCCGAGTCCACCGCATCGATTACCGGGGACGCCCCCACCTCATTTTCGATTCACCGACGCACGACGAACCAAGCGAGGAAACACCGGATGACCCCAGATGAATTGCTGAGTGCATGGCACATTCAGCAGACCGCCTTCATCGAGTTCCGCGAACAGCGGACCCGCTGCATGGTTGACGTCCTGGCAGAGCTGGCCCGCCAGGCCGGGCGCCCGATTCGTGTGCTGGACCTGGCCTGCGGCCCGGCCAGCCTGGGTACCGCGGTGCTGGAACGGCTACCAGACTCCTTCGTAACCGGGGTGGACCGCGATCCGGTGCTGCTGCGGCTGGGCCGCGAGACGAATCGTTTCGCGGACCACCTGGTGCTGCTCGATATCGATCTGCGATCCCCAAAGTGGACCTCACGACTACCCGAGCATGGCTACGACGCGGTCGTCAGCGCCACCGCCCTGCACTGGTTGCAGCCCGACGAACTGGCAGGAGTGTACCAACAGATGAGCCGGATCATGGGGCCCGGAGCGGTGTTCATGAATGCCGACCATCTTTTCTTTGACCATGCCGGCAATCGCTTCCTCGATGAGTTCGCCCATGCCGACCGTGAGCGGGTAAGGCTGGCGCGGCTGGCACAAGGGGCGATGTCCTGGGACGACTGGTGGCGGGCTGCCCTTGCCATGCCGGGTTGGGAGGAGGAAACCGCCTTGTGGAGCCAGCGATGGGCAGATAAATACCCCACGGTCAAGGTGAGTTTGGAATTCCATCTGGCCGCGCTGCGGGCCGCAGGATTCGACCAGACCGATCAGATCTACCAGTGGTTCGACGACAGGGTGGTTTTCGGCCGGCTGCCCGACGACTGGCCGGCAGGGGGCGCCCAGCCCTGATCCGGTCTGTGCCCGACACAAACACAAAACGACATTTATCGATCTGACGATTGAGAGGTGCCATGAGGAAGATTCTTGCCGCGGTGGCCGTGCTGCTTCTCGGACTCACCGCCTGCGGCACATCGGCGGCCGACAGGGCGGCCCAGTCCGCCGCATCCGCAGCTGCCGCTGGTTCTACCGAGGTGCGCAGTTGCGCCGAAACCCTGCATTTCGACAAGGCCCCGGAGCGGGTCGTGGTGCTTTCGGGCACCAGCGTGCCCATCCTCGATGCCCTGAGAGTGCTAGACCGTGTGGTCGCGCGGGCCGGCGAGAAAAACTTCGGGCCCGAGACCGAGCTACAAAAGAAATTCGATGCCATTAAGACGCTGGACTCCCACGAGATGGCCACCGGCGGGGCGGTCGTCTCGACCGAGGCGGTCTTGTCGGTCCAGGCCGATCTGGTGATCGGTTTCGAGACCGGGGTCGACCGCTCGCAACTGGCCGAGGCCGGGATCCCGCTGTACTCCCCTGATGCCTTCTGCCCGGACTATGCGGTGACCAAGGCCGACTGGTCTCTGGTCGACGCAGAGATCGAGAAGATCGCGGCGATCTTTGGTGTCACAGATCGCGTCCCGAGTGTACTGACCGACCTTCACCGGCAGATCAGCGATATCGAGGCTGCCAACGGTACGGCCACGGCCAGCGCCGCCGCCTTGTATGTGACCCCGGGTTCGACCGCCTTCTATACCTATGGCACCTCGTCGATGGTGCAGCCGATTTTCGAGGCCAACGGCCTCAAGAACGCCTACGATGACGAAACCACCAGAGTCTTCGATGCGTCGATGGAGGACCTGCTGAAACGCAACCCAGACTGGATCGTCCTGCTCGCCGCCGATGCGACCGATCAGGAAGTGCTTGGCACGTTCACGGGTTTCAGTGGCGCCACGGATCTCAAGGCCGTGGTAGCCGGCCATGTCGTGGTGCTGCCCTTCGCCCTCACCGATCCGCCCTCACCGCTGTCGGTGCGGGGGGCGGCGGAATTGGCCAAACGACTCGGGCGGTGAGGCGCCCGCCCGGGTCTCTCGGCGGACGAACATCATACGCGCAGGGTTCCAGCAATCGACGGAACGAATGGTGGCCCGGCGACTGACGGTGATCGGGCTTTTCTCTATCGGTTACCGCATGGCCAGCCGGGCGCGTATCGCCGGGGCGAATCGGGCGATGATGTTTGGCGCCGGAATCAGGGGAATCGGATGCGCCCGGGTCGTTCAGCGGCCCAACGGATCCCGGGATCTTTAGCCATGTGATCGACCGGGGCGTCGATGGGGTGGTGCTACTGGGCATGGGTGTCGGCAATGCCGATGCCGGTTTCGCGGCACAGGTGGCACGAGCCACCGGCAGCGATCCCGGTGGTTTTGTCCTCGCGGGTGGTGTGGGGTCCTATGGTGCCCGTCTATGGCAATGGTGGCGGGGTCGATCTGGTGCGGGCCGGGCGACCGAATGCTGCTTCTTCCCCGCACGGCCTGCTCGGCAGCGCATCGCTGGCCCACTGTAGCCGATGGCCGAGCGGAATTGGTTGCCGATGGTGTTCAACGCTGCGTGATCACGCGGGCACCGTCCCGGGAAACCGCAATCGCACCCTGCTGATCGGTACGGAACACCTGGGCGCCACTGGCCTGCAGGATGCGCAGCGCACGCTGCGCCGGATGCCCATAGTCGTTATCCTGACCCACCTGGATCAGCGCTACCGATGCCCCCACAGCCGCCACGAAAGCAGCGTCTAGCCGAGACGAACCGTGGTGCGGCACCACCAGCACATCGGCTGAGATATCCGCTCCTGAAGCGAGCAGGGCCTGCTGACCGGCCAATTCGATGTCCCCGGTGACCAGGACCCGGAAATCGCCCACCCGCACCATGCCGACCACCCCGGCGTCATTCACCGCAGAGCTTTCATCGGCCTGCGCGGCCATCATCCCGGTGACCGGGCCGGCGGCCAACGTCAGCCAGGCTGCCGCACCGATCTGCGCTCGATCCCCGGGGTTGGTCACCGTGGCTCGGGGCAGACCGGCGGGCTGGTCCGATAGGAGACTGGTCGCAGCGGTATCCGGCCCGGTCAGCAGTATTCCCACCGGTACGCCGGCGAGCCCGGCCAGACCACCCACATGATCCGCGTGTCCGTGGGTGAGCACCAGCAACGGCACCTCTCGGACCCCGGTCGAGGCCAGGCATTGGCGCAGCGACCTGGCGTCGGGGCCGGTGTCGACCAGGATCGCCTCATGCTGCCCGGTTCGGATCAATTGGGCACCGCCCTGACCGACATCGCAGGCCACCACCGACCAGTTCCCGGGCCAGCCTGGTTGAGGTGGCTGTCGCCAGGTCGCCAGAATCAACAGCAGACCAACCAACCCGATCGCCCAGCGTCGTACCAGAATCCGTGGCACCAGCCACTGTCCCGACAGCAGGCCCAGCACCGTCAGCAGCGCCACCGCCGGGACGGTGGCCGGCCATCGCCAGTTGGCAGCCGGCAACTCGGCCCCCAGATGGGCGATCAGCAGGATAGGTTGTACGCACCAACCGGCCAGCCAGCCCAGACAGGCCGCCAGTTGCGGGAGGGACAATCCAGCCAATGCCGCAGCCATCCCGAGAATCGTCACTACCCCGACGAACGGTCCGGCAAGCAGATTCGCAAATACGCCAACGACACTGATGGTGCCCGACAGCGCCGTGCTGATCGGCTGGGTGGCCAGTTGGGCGGCCAACGGGATCGCGATCGCCTCGGCCAACCGATCCGGCAGCCAACCTCCCAACAGTCGTTGCCAGTAGGGCGCCCACCACAAGATGCCCGCGCAGGATGCGACGGATAGCCAGAAGCCTGGCGCCAGGGCGAGCCAGGGATCCGTCAGCAGCAGCACGATCCCGGCCAAGGACAACACGCGCAGTCCCCGGTTCCGGTCCCCGGCCAGTCCGGTGGCGGCCAAGGCGATCAATCCCATAGCCGCAGCCCGTAGAACGCTGGGTTCGGCCCGGCAGATGATCACGAACAACACCGCAACCAGCGCCCCCAGGCCCCGCAACCACCACCCCCGCAACCCAATCGCCTTGGCAAGTGTTAACACAAAAACCAGCATCAGCGTCAGATTCGTCCCGCTGACCGCGGTGAGATGCGTGAGGCCCGTAGCCCGAAAATCCGCCTTGATCGATTCGGGCAGCCCCGTGGTGTCCCCAACCACCAGAGCGGGCACCAGGCCTGCCTGCTCCGGCGAGGAACGCTGCATGGCCTGCGTCAATCCGTCCCGGAACCGGTTGGTGAACCCAATCAAGGGCCCGGGCTGGGCCACGATCTGGATCTCGCCGCGCAAGGTCAATACGGCAACCAGCTTCTCGTCGCGATCCGGTTGATGAGCCAGCGCCTCGAAAGCGACCGTCGACCCGACGGGAGGATTGATGCCGGCGGCAGTCGCGCCGGTGATCCGCAATTGGGCGGGCAGCGTTCCCTGCCAGGACGAACCACGCGCCGTTACTCGGGTCAGTTGCAGTGGGGTGATCGCCATATCGGGCCGTTGCCCGTTCCCCGCCCAATACCGGGTATCGGAAACGACGACCGCCTGGACCTTCATGAACGCCCCATCGGCGGCCCAGCGCGCCGGCACCGAGGCCGCTAAACCGAACTGCCAACTCCCGGCGACTAGCGTGGCACCGGCCAACCCGAGCCCGATGCCGGCCAACGTCCAGGCCCGGCGTCCCATGCTCACCAACAGCCATAGCACCGCAACGCCCAGCGTCACAGCCGCGATCCGAGGGCCGAGCACCCCGGCCACCGATCCACCCCACACTCCGATAGCCGGTGGCACAAGTCGCAGATCCGGTTCTGCGGAGGATTCAGACGTGGACGAGCGGAGCGAGCCGGGCATAAAGCTTGGGCCCAATGCCATCCACCTCCTGGAGCTCTTCGACCCGAGTGAAACCGCCGTGTGCCGCACGCCAGTCGATGATCCGTTGCGCGGTCACCGGGCCGATACCGGGTAGCGACTCCAGTTGCCCGGCGCTGGCCTGGTTGAGGTCCAGACTTCCCGTGGCCGATGATCCCCCACCGCCGGGCAAACTGGACGTGACACCCGGAACCGGGATGGTGCCTGCCGCAACACCGGTGGGCGGGCGTAGTTCCCCGCGGGGCTCATCGATCGTCCCGATGATGATCTGCGCCCCATCCGGTAGCTGCTGGGCCAGGTTTAACTCACCGAAGTCCGCGTCTTCTCGTAGCCCACCGGCAGCCGCCAGCGCATCGGCCACCCGAGAGTTGGCAGGCAATTCGACGACACCGGGCCGGACTACCGCACCCAATACGTGCACCCGGATCGTGGCCGGCGATGAGACTACCGGGATCGAGGCGCTCGGTGTGCTCGCCGAGGTGACCGGGATGATGCTGGGCGACGGCTTTTCGACCTCGTGTCCCTGAGCGGCAAACAGCCGGAACCCGGTGAATACCAAAGCCACTACGAAAAGAACCGACAGCACCCCGATATGGGCGCGAGCGAGTCGCACCAGACCGGCTACGGGTAACGGCATGGTCAACCCGCTTCCCGGTTCCTCAATGAGGGTAGCCGTCCCGCCATCGGCGATCCGCGTAGCATCCCGATCCGACAGTGGCGTCGTTCCCCGTCTGCTGGCCGGCGCCGGAACTTTGACCGAAGGACGAGCGGACGCCTCGCTGGCCGTCGAATCGGTTGACGACGGCTCGGTTGTCGCTTGCGCGGTCTGGCCAGGATCGTCCGATGGACGGCTCGACTCGGCCGGGGGCAGCACCGAACGCAATCTGCTGGCCGAGGCTGGTGGCTGTGGCCGGTCGTCGCGCACGGGCGTATTCTGGGTCGCTTCGGTCTCGCGACCGGGGCCCGCCGATGAGGCAGGATCGCCTTCCGGGGCTATCCCCTGATCACCGGGCCTCTGCGTCTCGTTGGTATCGAAAGGCATCTCGTCCGGTTCAGCGAACCAGCCGGCGTCCCAGGCCGGCGGCAATGTCTCCGAGGCTAGTTCGCGAATCGCGGCGGATGTATCCTGGCTTGTCGCGCCGACGAGGTTTCCGACCGAAGTAGCCGAGACGGCCGGCCCGGCATCGTCCTCGCCGGTTTCGATCAGCCAAGCCGCCGTGTTTGCCGGCCGCGGCCGTCGTGCTGGTCCGGAATCGCGCTGCGGGATCACCCGTCGAGGCGATCCGGACGCCGGCACGTTACCGACTGCGGTCTGCAGGCGCAGACCCGGGTCTGGACCGGTATTGGCAGGCAGGCGGGGCTTCATACCCGATAACTGTTGGCGGCCGGCTCAGGATCAGCCAGATCGCCCGACGGCTGTGGACAGCCGACCCAGCTTTCGATCGGTATGGGCCACGCAACTAGTCCGCGATCCATCGGCCCGGCCAACAGGCCCGGTGAGCAAACCGGACACCGGGGCGGCACTCGCTGGTCGGCCGGAAATCCCCGGTTTCAGTCCTTGGGTACCAGGCTGACCATCTTCGGCAGCCGGGTGATCACCTTGAGCACCTCTCGGCCTGCCAATGCGCGCTGCACATTGGGGTCGCTCAACGCCAGGCCGGTGGCTTCCGGTTCACCGATGTCTGGAGCAACCTCCAGCTTCGCTCGCACCTTGCCCTGCACCTGGACGACCATGGTCACCGACTCGGCCACCAGCAGGTCCTCTTGGGGAACCGGCCAGGTGGAGTTGGCCACCGATGGCGGCTCTCCCAGCAACTCCCACATTTCCTCGGCCACATAGGGCGCCACCAGGCTCAGTGCCTGGGCAACAAAGGTGACCGCTTCGCGCACGGCGGCGTCCCCGGCCCCTGGGCCCAGGTCGATGGTCTTGCGAGTCGCATTCACCAACTCCATGATGCGGGCGATGGCCACGTTGAAGCGACCCAGGCCGATCAGCTCGGTGATCTCCTTGATGGCCCGATGGGTCACCTGGCGCAGCGCCCGGTTGCCCTGCTCCGCAGGTATCCCCCGCGCTGCGGTCACCTCGGTGGCCAGCCGGTAGGCACGCTGCAGGAAGCGCAGGGAACTCGCCGGAGACAGCACCGCCCAGTCGATATCGTCCTCCGGAGGCCCGGCGAATACGACCGTCAACCGCACCGCGTCCACACCGTACATATCGATCTGCTGGCCAAGATCGACGCCATTACCCAAGGACTTGCTCATCGCCTTGCCCTGGTTGATCACCTGGCCCTGGTTGAGCAGCCGGCGCATCGGCTCATCGAAATCGATCCGGCCCATGTCATTCAGCACCTTGGCGAAGAACCGCATGTACAGCAGATGCAGGATCGCATGCTCCACCCCGCCGACATACTGCTGGACCGGCATCCAGCGCTGTACATCGGATTGGTCGAATGGCTCCTCGGCACAGCCCGGGCTGCAATAGCGGTAGAAATACCAAGAGCTGTCGACGAAGGTATCCATGGTGTCGGTATCGCGTTCGGCCAGGCCACCACAACGTGGGCAAGGCACCCGACGCCAGCCGGAGGCCGCCTGTCCGGCGAGCGGCGAGGTGCCCTTCGGTGCCAGGTCAGTGCCTCGCAAATCGGGCAGTTCCACCGGTAGCTGATCGTCCGGTACCGGCACCTCGCCGCAGGATGGGCAGTGCACGATCGGGATCGGGCAGCCCCAGAAACGCTGCCTGCTCAGCAGCCAGTCACGCAACCTGAAGGTGACGGTGGCCCGGCCGGTACCGCGCTTGATCAGTTCAGCCAGGGTGGCTGCCACTCCGGCAGACCTGCCCTCTAAGCCATTCAGCGGGCCGGATCCGACGTATCGGCCATCCCCGGTGGTGGCCAATCCCGAGTCGGCCGGATCGGGCTCCCCGGTGTCGATAACGGTTCTCACCGGCAGATCGAATTTGCGTGCAAAGTCCAGGTCGCGCTGGTCATGGGCCGGTACCGCCATGATCGCACCGGTACCATACTCGCTGAGCACGTAGTCGGCGGCCCACATGGGAATCTGTTCACCAGTCACCGGGTTGGTGGCATATACCCCGAGGAAGACCCCGGTTTTCTCGCGCAAAGCCGATTGCCGCTCGATCTCGGTGGTCTTCTTGACCTGTTCCAGGTAGGCCTCGAACTCTGGACGCTGCGCGGCGGTGACCAGCTCACTGGCCAGTTCGGCATCCGGGGCCACCACCATGAAGGTGGCCCCATACAGGGTATCTGGACGTGTGGTAAACACGGTGATGGGAGTCTCGCGTCCCTCGACCACGAAATCGACCAGGGCTCCTTCGGATCGGCCGATCCAGTTGCGCTGCATCGCAAGCACCCGTTCGGGCCAGCCTTCCTCAAGCTGAGCCATATCGTCCAGCAGGCGCTGGGCGTACTCGGTGATCTTGAAGTACCACTGGTTCAGTTTGCGTTTGGTCACCGGGGTATGGCAGCGCTCGCATTCACCGTTGACTACCTGCTCGTTGGCTAGGACCGTCAGATCGTTGGGGCACCAGTTGACGAAGGAATCCTTGCGGTATGCCAGACCACGTTCGTAGAGACGCAGAAACAGCCATTGCGTCCATCGGTAGTAGTCGGCATCGCTGGTGTGCAGCTCACGTGTCCAGTCCAGGCTCAGACCATAACGTTTGAACGAGGCCCTTTGGGTCTCAATGTTCCGATAGGTCCACTCGGCCGGGTGGGTACCGTTCTTGATGGCCGCATTCTCGGCCGGCAACCCGAAGGAGTCCCAGCCGATCGGATGCAGCACCTCGTAACCCTGCATCCGCCACAACCGGGCCAGTACATCACCCATGGCATACGCCTCGGCATGCCCCATGTGCAGGTCGCCGGAGGGATAGGGGAACATGTCGAGCACATAACGACGTGGCCTGGTCGATTCATCGTCCGCAACGAACGTTCGGTTCTCGGCCCAGAACCGCTGCCACTTCTCCTGTGCCGCCACCGCATCGTAGCCATTGAGCTCGGCTACTTCGCTGGACTGGGTCATACCCTCAGCTCTCCTCCTCCAATGCTCTCTGATCGGGAGTTTCGAGCGGGCGGGCTCCGAGACCTGCAGGCACCGGCGCCGCCACCTCGCGAACTCCCATCGCCAAGGCGCACCGATTCGCTGCCCGGGCACCATGCGCCCCTGTAGCTTAGCCGATCCAGCAACCTACACTCGGCTGTCCAGCCCTATCATGATCATCCCGACGACCGTGGCAAGCCGAGTGGCACAACACGGCCGGTGCGCTGTCCACCGGTCTCGCCGATCCCTGCCCAGCCGACGGCAATAGGTGTTCCGGCGATTCCGGCCGGGGCGGAACTGATCTTGCCGCTGACCGGTTCCATTCTGACATGGCCTGGTGCTGCGGATAGCTGCCGGGCGGTTACCCACAGTATTGCCGGGTGGCTTCGCCAACACGGGGACCACCTAGGTATTGGGTGTCTCTTTCGCCGCCTGATCCACACTCGTGGCAGCATCGAACAGTTCACTACGCAACCGGTCCCAGAGGGTCGCCGGGGCAGCCATCCGGTTGATGTCATGAAGGATTTCCAGCAGCGGATGCCAGATCCGGGATTGTTCAGCGCGTTCCAAGCAGATCACCTGAAGGGCACCGTCACCGCTTACCCAGGCGGCCAGACCCAGCAGCCCCAGTGCAGGCCCCTGCTCGGCGCGTGGGGTGGATCGCACCATCCGCTCCCAGAGCGCCACATGCGCCAGGGCCGTGCCCCGGCTGAGTCTGCGCAACGCCCGGTCTCTCAGCAGCGGCCGGTCCATCGAAACCGACAGTTGAGCGATCTGCTCGGCTGACAGTTCCGCCGCACAGGCCAATCCCTGCGTCAACAGCGCGTCAACCAGGGGGATCAGTTCCTCATCGCTGCAGTTACGCTGCGTATCATGGGCGGCGTCCATCACGCGCCGGGCGAGCCTTGCCGCGCCTCCTCGCGGCGACTGCACCCGCCTGGCCAGGTCAGAACGGGTGGGAGCAGCCTGCAAACCGGCAAGCACCGCCCGGGCCGCAGCAGCTGAAATCTGCGTATCGTAGACTCGGCCTTCCGGCGGGCAGCACCCCGGCTGGTTGCAGAACCTGGACCAGTAGCGGTCGTTGGTAACGTAGAAACTATCGATGATGTTCTCGGTACCCAACAGATACTCCACCGTTGACAGGGCTTTATCGGCGGCCGCCCGATCGTCTGCGTAGCCGGCCAGCACGTATCCAGCATCGGGAAACTGCTGCTCAATCGCCGCCAACCGACTGCCAAGCAGTTCCGGACGAGCACACAGCTCCAGTCCGACGCGTGCGGTGAGACCCAGGCGCGCATTCTCGAAGGCCATGATCACCACCGACGCCGTGGGGTGAAAACCCAATAGATAGGGAATCAGACTTACCAGTTCGCTTGGGCTGGAGATTCGAGTGGGCTCGGCCCGCTCGGGCGGTGTTGGGGGTTCGGCGGAGCCGCGCGGGTTGGGGGCGTCATTCATGCGGGAATCGTTGGTGACCACACCCAGATTTGCCATGAAAGTCGGCGCCTGTGGACAACTTGAGCACCGACTCGGCTCGGTTAGGCTTAAGGAATCATGAGCACTCCGCAGCAGCCGGCCAACGGGATCTGGCCCAACTCATCCCAGCAGGGTCCCACACCAAACTGGGGCCAGCCGAATCCGGCGTGGGGCAGACCGGCCCCCGCTTGGGGCGGCCAGCCGCTAACCAACCCTCGACAGCCTCCTGCGGCTCCGCGTAATATCCCTAGCCGGCCGATCCCGGGTAGCGCACCGCTGGGTGCTCCCACCCAACCCACCGTCTCGCTTGACCAGTACCGCCCCCGAAGAAGCCGCGGTCCGGTGATTCTGATCGCTATCCTTGCGGTGGCGGTCATCGCCGGCGTGCTCTATTTTGGTCTGCGTCCCGACCCGACGCCATCATCCGCCCCATCTTCTTCAACTAGCGCGTCAGCCACCCCGCGACCCACATCATCACCGGTGTCTCCCGGTCAGAACGCCACCTCGGTGCCGTTCGAGTCGGAACGAGTGTCGGGGGTGTTCAGCATCAACCATGCCCACTGGGAGGGCTCAACCCTGGTGGTCAATGTCACGATCCAGGTGGATAGCGGATCGCTGAGCTACAAGTTCATGACGATGGACGTATCCACTGGTGGCATCTATGAGGTTCTTTCCCCGTCGAACTCCGGGGATCTGCGCGGCGGCACGATCAGTGCCGGCAATTCGGCTACCGGCAATGTCAGGGTGCAAAAGCCATACGGCGACACCCAACTGCTGCTGAGCGATGCAAATACTAGCCGGAATCTGACCATGCTGGTGGTGCCTAACTGAACCCGACGCGATCGTCAAAAAGCCGGTTGGTACCAATCTGGAAGCCTGAGCGCCACTCGGCCGGGCCTGACAGCCGGCACGCCAACCGCAATGGAAAACCGACCGGCATCCGGGCCACAGAAACAACGAAGGTGGGGCACCGATCGGAATCGGTGCCCCATCCGAGCAGACCTGTCGTCAAGCGCCCCGCATTATTCGGCGGGACTCCCCAACTCGGCTGATCATTTGCTCATTCGGCGCGGGTCGCCCGCCGCCGCTTGATCGCTAAGGCCGCGCCGGCACCGACAGCCAGCAGAAGGGTCAAGCCATGCAACGGCTGGAATCCGCTGCCGCCGGTACCGGGCAGTCCGCCACGCGGGCCAGGGCTATTGGCAGTGGCAGTGGCAGCATTGCCCGGATTGACCCCCTCATCCTGAGGCGAGGTCATGGTGGCAACTGGGCCAGCCGACTGAATCGGCCGTCCGGATACGCCCGGTCGGGCGGGCACCGCGCTGACGTTACCAGGCCCAGCCGAAGAGGCGGGTGGCGAATTCGGTGGATCGGATGGCTGGCTCGGTGGATCGGATGGCTGGCTCGGCGGATCGGATGGCTGGCTCGGCGGATCGGATGGCTGGCTCGGCGGATCGGATGGCTGGCTCGGCGGATCGGACGGCTGACTCGGCGGATCGGACGGCTGAGTCGTAGACTGCGTGCCCGGCCCGGCCACCGGGCTATCCGAGGTCTCCCGGGGAGCCACGGAGGATTGAGAAGAAGCGACGCCAGTGGGACCGGTCGTGGTTGGCGCCGCGGCAGCCGACCCGGTGCCTCTCGGGGTTCGGCCCGGCTTAGTTGGTGTGGGAGATCCGCTGTCGGCCGGGTCAGCCCTGAGGCGCCAGGGAGAATGCGCCACCAAAGAGAAATCGGCCCGCAAAGGCAGCGCATCGCCAGCCCGGTGACCGACATTCACCGCCCCGGGCGCGGGCGTATCAAGCGGTACGGCATGCGCCGTCGCCGGTAGGAGAAACACGGCGCAGAGAGCCAGGATTGGAGGGACCATCTTCATGTGTGAGGCTCCTGGAGCGGAGGGTGTCGTTAGGATGTGGCGGATGCCGGGCATCGAACCGGCTTGGGGCGCCGATTCAGACCCGCCATCGTGCTTGCCGTAGTCAGTATTCCACGGATACCGTCCAGATGCGAACCCACTATCCCGTCCGGCCCGGTTCGGCAGCGCACAGAACTCTCATTTAGCAGTAGAGACGCCATATGCTGCGGCCTTGGCAAGACCGGCCCCGATCCGCATACTGCCACTCGGGAACGAAGACCTGCATTCCGGCACACCGCCGGCGAACGGTGCAACTGTTCGCCGGACTTGCCACCCAATCTGCCCGCATAACGAAACCGGATGTGCTGCAATCGCGCCATGCGCTTCCTGATCGTCGGGGCCGGTGCCATGGGGCTGGGCCATGGCTGGCTGCTATCGAAACAACACGATGTCATATTCCTAGTCCGGCCAGGACGCGCAGATTTCTATCGCCAGGAGTTCGATCTGCGGATCAACGACTTACGCCCGGGTCAGACCATGGGTTGCCATCATTTCCGTCCCGTCGTCACCGAAACGGTCTGCGGCAATCCGGACGCGGTGCTGGTCATGGTAGACCGGTTGCATCTGGCCGAAGCGCTGCCCCGGCTGGTGCCGTTGGCTAGTCATTGCCCGATCGTTTTCATGCTCAACCACTGGGATCTTGCGAGGCAGGTTAACCGGTTCCTCGCTCCCACGGATTACCTGATCGGATTTCCCTCGCAACTGGGTGGTGGACGGCTAGGCCACCTCCTGACACTGACAGTTTTCGGCAGTGGGACCATCTTGCAAGCCCCGCAAGGCGACCGCACCGCGATGATACGTGGGCTGACGCGGGCCTTCGAGGTCAGCGGTCTGCGGGTGCACCATCAGCGCCGGATCCTGGACTGGCTGCGGGTGCATTGCCTACAGCAGGCCTTGACCGCTGCACCGATACTCGAGGCCGGTGGTTTTGTGGCATTGACCGAGGATCGACGGGCACTGGATCGGCTGGTTAGGGCTTTCAGGGAAGGGCTGGCGGTCTGCCGGGCTGCCGGGGTACCCACCTGGCGGGTCTGGCCGGGACCGCTATTCCTGCTGCCCACCCCGATCGTGGTCCGGGTTTTGCAGGGCATGTTCCGGCGTCCCGAGGTTGCCGCCATGGTGACCGGTCATATGCGGCATGGCCTGCCCGAGTGGGTCCAGGGCTGCCGGGATATCCATCGCGCCGGCCGGCAGGCTGGCATCCGCACCCCGGAGTTGGATCACCAGATGGAGGTTCTGACCGCCTCGGGCTGGCCCGGGCCCCGTATCTCCACAAGACCAGCCGTCCCGGCGTCAGGCAGCTAGGAACCACAGGGAACCAACCAGACCCCGGCTCGCTGCGCGGCCCGACCACTCGCCGCGGCCGCCGTTCCGGGTCGCCCGGCCGCCCTGGCGAGATCGAGTATCCGATAGCGATCGCCTCGCGGTAATCTGCCACTGGCATAGTCGAAAGATGACACACGTACAGGATGATCTGGGGTTCGATTTCGAGCTGCCGCATCAGGTACATCGAGTGGTATCGCTGGTGCCCTCGTTGACCGAGGCCATCGCTCGAACCCTGCCCGGCAGACTGGTAGGCGCAACCGACTGGTGTACCCAACCCGCAGATCTTGACGTGGTCCGGGTCCGCGGCACCAAGAACCCCGACCTGGCGCTGATCTGCAAACTGTGGCCCGATCTGGTTGTGGCCAATCAGGAGGAAAATCGCAAGCTGGACGTGGCACGGCTGCGGGCCGCCGGAATCCCGGTCTGGGTCACCCGGATCGACGACGTGGCAAGCGCTCTGGGCAGCCTCGCGCGGCTGTTCGAACAGGCCTTCGGCGTTGTCGAGCGGCCCGACTGGCTCACCGCCGCTGACCGGATATGGCATCTGCCAGCCACCATGCCGGGGCTGCGGGTCGCGGTGCCGGTGTGGCGAGATCCCTGGATCTGGGTCGGTGCCGGCACCTATGCCCACGATCTGCTGGCTCGACTGGGACTGGTGAATGTCGCGGCGACGAAAGCGGGCCACTACCCAAACCTGGACGTGGCTGAGCTGTTGGCCGAGTCGGTTGATCTGATCCTATTGCCCGACGAACCGTACCGATTCTGCGCCGCCGATGGCCCAGATGCCCTGGAAGGCGTGCCCACGGTGCTGGTACCGGGCCGAGCGCTGTTCTGGTATGGCCCGGCGATGACGACGGCCCGGGACATCCTGGTTCAGGCACTGGTCAACCGGTCGGGCTCGGGCAGTTCGTCTTGATCACACAGCAACCCGACCACCACCAGGTAATGATCGGGCAGTTGGCTGCCATCGCTCCAAACCACCGGATCATCGAACAGCATGCGCATGGTGCCCTCCACGTCGCCACCCATTGACTCAATCGAATACACCAGTTGATCTGGCATCCGGCATGGTTCACCGCTTTTCCTCGTACAGACCGGGCAAAGCCGGCATTGACCAGCACCCAATGGCATCGAATCGGGCACCGCGGCCCGCAGGGCCATCAGCATGCGCTGCGCACGTCGTTTCTCGGCGTGGAACATCTTCAGCACCTGATCGACTAATTCCTCGTGGCCGAGTGCGCTGCGGAGCTGGTCTGGCGTGAACTCGAGGCGGAAGGCGATCAGATGGAGCCAACGATATCGTCGCCACATCGCCAACGGATCGAACGCGAATGGGGGGCAGGCCCAGTTCGTCGCATAGCAGCCGCACTGCCGGCAGTATTGGTGACAGCGCGGCACATCCACATAGTCGCGCAGGTAATCCTCAACCCGGATGCGTCGCTGCTGCGTCCGCACTGTATAACTGAGCATGCCCGGTCCTCCACGATCCGATCGGTCGCACCGCAGGGTGAAACCGCCACCTTAATCCCAGCACGGTTGACCGGAAGCCTGATAACCGGTCTTCGCAATGCCATCGCCGATCATCGGATCGGCGATGGTCTGGATACGATCAGCACCGTTGCCCTTCTGCCTGTCGCATGGGGCACCGCCCTATCTCGGGCGCCGAATGCGGATACCCTCGTCCCTTGGCGCCACGGTAGCGATCGATGCCATTCCGGAATCCCCGGCAGGCGTTGCCTGCCGGGGATTCCGGCCGCCCGATGGGGTACCACCAAGACACCGGGGTGGTGCAGGAACCGCCCGGTCAGGCCCCGCCTCGTCCGTGACGAATTGATCATGTTAAGATGACTAGGCAAGTTATCAGTAGTATGCAGAACAAAGGAGTAGTACATTGCATTACCCTTTCCGGCCTGCAGCGCTGCGACTGGCAGGAATATCGGCATTAATTGCGATGGTATTCGCCGCTTTGGCAATGACTTCACCGCAGGCTCGCGCAGATGAGTTCAATAAGAAATACGACGCAATAGACACGAATTACGAAATCCCTCAGAATAATGTCGCCTGGATCTCCCCGGACGGCAATGACCAGACCGGTAACGGTAGCGAGTCCGCGCCCTACCGATCCTTCAAGAAGGCATTGTCCACTCTAAGCCCCGGCGGCACCGTTGTCGCCAAGTCCGGCATCTACCGTGAACCGCACTTCTTTGTGGACAAGGCGAACATTACATTCCAGGCGGCACCGCACGCCAAGGTCTGGTTGAAGGGCAGCCGGGTAGTCACCGATTGGACCGCCGACGGTAATATCTGGCGAAGCACCGGCGACTATCAGAACTTCTGCCATGTGTGCACCACGAACACCAACCCGGCGGTTGAGGGCATGGCAGCCTATCCTGAACAGGTATTCATCAACGATGAGCCCCTGGAACAGGTGGCGACGCTGGCGGAGGTGACAGCCGGCAAGTTCTATGTCGAAGACAAGACCCCCACCACAATGAAGGTGCCCGACAGCAACCGCCAGGGCTACAACATAGGCGCCCAGGATCAGATCACCTACTATCTCGGCTCGAATCCGACCGTCGGCACCACGGAGATCTCTGAACGCACTCGAGCCTTTACCACCACACTCGATGCGCACGGTTTCGCGTTGAAGGGTATCAACATCGCCCAATATTCCCCCATCCAGGTCTGGGGATTCGACGATCCGCAGGTCCATGACATGTCGGGCCCGATAACCGTGTCGATCAATGGCAGCGGTTCGTTGGTGCAGGACGTGATCGTCACCCAGAGTTCGAACGATGGTTTGTTCCTGGATCCAGCCGAGTCATCGGTGGTGCGTAACTCGCGGTTCATCGACAATGGCGGCAACGGGATGAGCGCAAATCGCTCACATCACGCCGTTCTGGAACAGAACATCTTCTCGGGAAACAACGCCGCAGGTTTTGAGACCAAGGGATCGCTATGCACCGCCTTTTGCACCAGGGCGGAGATCAAGGTCACCCACGCCGAGGACTTCACCTTCCGAAACAATGTGGTGGACGAATCGCAATCGAGCCACCAGAACTCACTGCCGGACCGCGCCAAACAATACACCCTGCCCGGTTTCTGGTGCGATGAGGGCTGCATCGACGCCAAGATAGTCAACAACTATTTCTCGAACGTCCAGTCGGGAATCTTCTACGAGGTATCGGACAACGGCATTATCGCATCCAACATCATCGAGGGTGCCGGGACCGGTATCACCATCGCGGGTAGCAGCAACACGAAGGTGTATAACAACACCATCTCGCGAACCTTCCATCCGCTGAAGATCAGGGAGGACAATCGAGTCAACGGCTGCAATTCGTTCAACGCGAGAACCAAGATCTGCCTGGTAAACGAACCCTGGTCGCAGAGTAAGGGCCTGAGTTGGAATACCACTGGCCTGGAGATATACAACAATATCATTTCATCGCGGGCATCGGTACCCAAGGACAACGAGGGGCCTTACTGGGCGTATCCGGTTCGCACGGAGGGGACCATGAATCAGGACGGCACCCCCATCTATACCAATGACATGTTCAAGGGCCTCGATTACAACGCCTACTACCGCAATGATCCGGCCACCGAACTGTACGTGCTCACCTGGGATCTCGCCGAGCAGCAGCATCCGCTCAATATCCTGTTCACCTCCCCGGCCCAGATCGCGGCCGATAGCCGGGTGAACCAGAGCATTGACGGGTTGGAGCGCCATGCGCTGGATCTATCGGGTTCCCGCGCCGATAATCCCTTCTTCGTCAAGGAGGCAACTGGCAACACCGACTACAACCAGAGCGACTATGCCATCAAACCGGATAGCCCGGCCGCTGGCTCCGGCAAGCCACTACCGGTCGAGATTGCCCAGGCCATTGACCCCAGCGGTGAACTGGTCAAGCCCGGCGTAGCGGTGGACCGTGGGGCACTGCGCAATGTCCGCATGAACGCCACCGATAACTCGTCGATGCGTTGACGAACCGATGGGGCCGTCCGGGCGAGCGCCGCCGGTGCGGTGCCCGCCCGGACGGAAATACGCATCCGAGCAGCCGCGCCAGATGTTCGTACCTCGTCTTAGGCACAGATCATTCCCGATATCGCGCGGCATGACAGACTACCCATCACCGCATGGGTCGGCGGTGGGCAGGAAGCCTCAGTGCAGGTTGGCGAACAGGTCGTTGAACGCCTCGGTCATCGAAGGATGGGTGTAGATGGCATCGCGCAAGCCACTGGCGGTCAGGCCAGTTCGCATCGCCAACGCCACCGAGTTGATCAATTCATGAGCGTCGTGGGCCAGCAGGGTGACCCCGAGGATCTCATCGGTTTCGGCATCCACCAGTGCCTTCATTACTCCACGAGTGTCTGCGACGATCTTGGCGCGCGGGACGATCGCCATGTCCGCCACCCGCCGCAGGGCTTTGCGGATCGGCCGGCGGGTTGCAGCGGCCTCCTGCTCGGTCAAACCCACCCTGGCCAGCGGCGGAGTGGTGAACACCACATGCGGCACGGCCACGCGATCGGCCACCGAACGCCTGCCGGAACCCACTAGCTGATCCAGCACGATCCGATGGTCGTCCAGCGAGATATAGGTGAACTGTGGCCCACCGTTTACGTCCCCTACCGCGAAAACATGGGGCAAACTGGTCCGCAGGTGTTCGTCGACCAGCACCTCACCGCGCTCCCCTACCTGGATACCCACCTCGGCCAGTCCAAGTCCCGCAGTCACTGGCCGGCGTCCCAGCGCGGCCAATACCAGCGAACCGGTCACCGACTCGCCGGCCCCTTCGGTGGTCTGGTATTCCACCCGCACCCGATCTTCCTCATCGCTCACCCGGTTGACAGTCACGTTCGTGATGACCCGAACCCCGGCCTGACTGAGTAGGGTCTCCACCTCAGTGGAAATATCGGGGTCCTCCTGCGGCAAGAGGTGCCTCGCACGCTGCAGAATCGTTACCCGAGTGCCGAAAGCGGCCTGCATGGTGGCAAACTCGACCCCCACATAGCCGCCACCGATTATTACCAGTTCGTCGGGACGCTCGGTCAACTCCAGCATCCCGGTGCTGGTGACCACGCGGGTGCTTTCCCGCAGCCCCGGAATCGCAGGCAGACTCGATTCGGCGCCGGTATTGAGCACGATCGTTTCGGCCTGCACCGTAAGCTCATCGCCCCCGCAGGTCACCCTCAAACTGTGGGGAGCGACGAAGCTGGCCCGGCCGGTAATGACGGCGGCTGTCTGGGGACTGTCGAAGATCTCGAAGTTCCTGGCCCGCATGGCCGCGGTGAGGGTCGTCTTGCGCTGGGCGGCCTGGGAAAACCACCGGGCCGGGTCGACCCGCAGGTCGGGATGCTCCGCCTGGTAGGCCAAGGCCTTAGTGGGCACACAGCCGATATTGATGCAGGTGCCCCCATACATCTGGGCAGATTGTTCGATCAGCGCCACTCGGCGGCCCCGGGCGGCCAGAGCACCCGCCAGAGTTTTGCCACCCTTCCCAAAACCGATCACGGCCAGATCGACATCCAGGGTCTGAGTGGCTGTGGTCACCACAGGGCTCGCTTTCGTTCGGTGCTCCAGGGCAGTCTCTAAGATGAGAATACCCACCACTACGAGATAGCCGCCGATAAACGGCGATCTCGCAGTGAGCCTAATCCGAATACCATCGACTTCACGCGGACCATCCGCTCCCGATACCTGCGACTTCCCTAACGAGCCGGATATCACCGGTGCTCAGCGGGCCAGGCCCGCCCGCCAGGCGCTGACCAGCGCGAAGGCTCGGGCACGGACCTCATCCGGATCCCGGCCCGCACGATAACAGGCACCGCCTAGACCGGCGCCGTCGGCACCGGCCCGAGCCCAGATCCCGATGGTGTCGACGTCCACCCCGCCGACCGGCACCAGGGCGGTTCCGGGCGGTAGTACCTCCCGCCAGGCGGTGAGGCAGGCGGCGCCCAGCACGCTGGCGGGGAACAGCTTGAGCCCGGCGGCCCCCGCCCGTAAGGCGGTAAAGGCTTCGGTGACGGTGCCCACGCCCGGATAGCTGACCAGGCCCAGCCGCACCGATGTCTGGATGACTTCGGGGTCGCAGTTCGGGGAGACGACGATCTGCGCACCCACCTCATGCGCCCGGTGAACTTCGGTGGCGGTCAGCACCGTACCGGCTCCGACGATGGCCCTGGTACCAAGATGACGACGTAACCGGTCAATGGAGGCGAAAGGATCCGGAGAATTGAGCGGCACCTCGATGGTGGTGATGCCACCGGCAAGGATCGCCTCCCCCACAGCGACCACCTCCTCGGGACGCACACCACGCAGGATCGCGATCAGGCCCGGCCGGTTCACTTTTCCTCCTCCAGCAGCCCTGCGCCCAGGGCCGACTGCCACAATCCCCGGATGGTGGCGTCCTGACCGGCAGGCATCGAATCCACCCCTATCCTTGCCAAGGCTCGTTGGTAGCGTGCCACGAGGCCAGCCGCACCGCACAGCACCACCTGACCAGCAGTTACGTTTCCGGCAGCGATCCGGGTCGCGATCTCCTGGCCCACCAGCAGACCCGAGACGGCGTCGCGCACAGCCTCCCCAGCCAGTTGGCCATCGAGCACCGAACTGCGAATGACGAACGCCTGGAAGGCCAACGCCCCGGGTGCCCTCAAGGCCAGTTCCAGGCCCCAGTCGAAACCGGATCGCCAGTCCAGGCCGGCGGTTGCCGGCTCGGCCACGCGTCCCACCATAGACTGTTCGGCGAGCAGCTCATACAGCTCGCCCGACATCGCGGTGTCGAAGTCGAGCAGGACGCCGTCGCGCACCACTGCCCACTTGGTGTGGGTACCGGGCAACACGATGGTCGCCGTCCGATGAGCTGTCAGCCCTGCGGTCAGCCCCGCCAGTTGGGTCTCCTCGCCGCGCATGACGTCGGCGTTCGGCACGCTTTTCTTGACCCCGGCGATGATGGACAGCGGTCCCAGGCTGGATTCGACGACGGTGAGCCCTCCACCGCGGGTGAGATCGGTGGGCAGTGACCGATAGGCGGCGGTGCGCCAGCCCTGAGCGGCGCCCACCATCCCGCAGGCGATCATCGGCAGTCCGGGCCATGAGCGCAGCCAGGCACCAACCATCGAAGTCAGGATGGCATCGAAGACCGCAACGCGATCCGCTTTGCCGGCCCGGACACGGGAGATCCCATCCCCCTGGGTCTCGTCCAGGACCACTGGGCCAAGCCCGCCGGCGGCCAACAGATAGCCGCGGGCATGGGTGGTGCCCCAGTCGAGAGCGATGAGCCGGGGCTCGGCGTCGAGGATCGGCATGCCACCAGCCAAGCCTCTCGCCATCACGGTGTCAAAACAACTGGTCAGCGCGACCCAATGGCACCCGCCGCGCTATCGAACCATCCCGGTCATTGCCGCACCGATCTTCGCCGGCCGCGCTCCACTGACCGGATAACCGGGCCGCACCAGGCTATATGCTGGCGCGGCCCGCCGCATAGGCGATTGCCGAGCCGGTTACGGGTTGGCCTGGCTGCTATCGTTCGGTTCAAAAGCCGATGCGCCAGTCCTCCAGCAGCCCCCGGGCATAGCAGGCCTGTCCAAGATGGGTGACCGCATCGTCGATCAGGCTGACCAGCCGCACCCCGCGAGTGACCGGGGGATCCCAGGAGGTATCGATCACCTCGTCGAGGTCCTGCTCGGTGAGCCCGGTCAGATAGTCGCAGAGGGCATCGACGACTGCGGACAGATAGCCGTGCAGGCTGGCCGCATCGCGAACCCGCAATTGCGCAACGTCCTCGGTCCGGTCCCCGAATCCGAAAGCTTCCGGGCCACGTTCGATGCCAGTGCGTGCCCGCCAATCGCCGGTCTGCCAGACCTGTTGGCTGGCCGCCAGCCCGGCGAACTGATAGTCCATCTGTCGTGCGGCATGCCAGATCAACCAGGCGATTGAGTTTCCCGTGCCCTGTGGCAGGGTGTGCAGCACCTCGCCATCGATGTCCTGCAAAACCCGGGAAGCGGTATCGACAGGACGTCGAGCGGCGTCGATCAAGAGCGCAACAGCAGCATTCATTCAATCATTGTGTCACTCGGTCATTCGTCGATGTCAACCGAGGCAGTCGATCATCGGGCCGGGTCGAGCTGCCCGCTCCAGGCGGCACCGGGTCGGATATCGCCGGTTTGCAGTTCCCCGGACCAGCGATCCGCGATGTCAGGATCATGTTGCCAGGCTATCGTCCGATCCCATGGCCGGCACCGGGACGCCAGCGATAATGTTTCGGCGGGGTTTCTGGCCGATAGGCCGGAGGCGATCCCTGTGTGACTCGGCTGCCGACGGGCCGCCGGCGTCCGGAAGCCACCAGCCGGCCGGGCGAGGCCCGGCGGATCGCCGGCCGGGTCGAGTCGTGCACCTGGGGGCCGAACCGTGCGAGTAGAGCGAGAGGGTTGAGGCCGTGGCCGCTTGGCGACGTTGGGCCGCGCTCGGCATTCTCCTCATGCCGGTCCTGCTGATCAGCATCGATGTGACCGTCCTGGGCTTTGCGCTGCCTGCGCTGACCGCGGAACTGGAACCCAGCGGTTTCCAGTTGCTCTGGATAGTGGACATCTATTCCTTCCTGCTCGCCGGTCTGCTGCTGCTGATGGGCAACCTCGGAGACCGCATCGGACGCCGGCTCGTCCTGCTGTCCGGCGGTGCTGTCTTCGGGTTGGCCTCACTGATCGCCGCGTTCGCGTCCTCGCCCGAGTTGCTGCTTGCGGCTCGCGCACTACTCGGGATCGGCGGGGCGACTCTGATGCCGAGCACGCTCTCCCTGATTCGATCCGTATTCCCGGACGCCCGAGAGCGCCAGACCGCGATCGCCGTGTGGGCCGCTGCGTATGCCGGCGGTACCGCCATCGGCCCCGTCCTGGGTGGCTGGCTGGTCGAACACTTCTGGTGGGGTGCGGTGTTCTTGGTCAATGTGCCGATCATGGCGATTCTGCTTATGGGGGGAGCCCTAGCGCTGCCGGAATCCCGGAGTCCCGATCCGGGGCCGTTCGATCCGGTTTCGGCACTGCTGTCCATCGCCGGGATGCTGACGCTGGTGTATGGGCTCAAGATGCTGGGCGGGGGTGGAAGCCCGGCTTCCGGAATCGCCGCGACCGCCACCGGTGGCGTCCTGCTGTGGATCTTCCTGCGCCGTCAGACAACTCTGCCAGAACCACTGCTGGACGTCGGGCTCTTCCGCAATCGCAAGTTCTGTCTTGCCGTGACGATCAACATGATCACGATGCTGGTGTTTCTCCCGCTGCTTTTCTTCATTCCGCAGTACTTCCAGCTGCTGCTGGGCATGTCGCCGTTCATTGCCGGGCTGTGGATGATCCCGGAATCCGTGGCCTCCATCATCGGTTCGATGCTGGCACCGCGGCTGCCGCGGCACCGATCCGTGTTCGGGCCGATCGCCGCCGGACTGTTGATCGCAGCCGGGGGGTTGGCCCTGGGCACCCGGCTGACCACGGCCGGCGAGTTGTGGCTGTTCGTTCCGCTCTCGCTTGGCGTCGGCGGAGGAATCGGGATGGTGGATGCACTGACCAACGACGTCATCGTGGCCAGTGCGCCACCCCAGCGCACCGGGAGCGCGGCGGCAGTTTCCGAGACCGCCTACGAGTTCGGTGCGGCGATGGGCACCGCTGTTTTCGGCACCCTGGGTCTGGCTATCTATCGTCACCGGCTCGCCGCCGATCTGCCGGTAGCGCTGACCGACACCCAATGGGATACGGCATCGCAGACCCTGGCCGGGGCCCAGCATGTCGCCGCCGAGCTGACGCCTCAGGCCGGTTCAGCGCTCGGTGCGGTCGCCTCAACCGCATTCGCGACCGGGATGGCATGGGTTTTCGGAGCCACGGCGGCGGTCTGCCTGGCAGCAGCCGGGCTGGCGCTTCGGATGCACCGCAGGTTCATCGCTAGCCGGGCAGTTGGCAGGCGAGATCCCTAACCGGTTTGGCATCAAGACCGGTTTCCCCGGCTCCTATGCCTTGTGGAGCCGCCGCGCAGCACCAGAACCGAACTCGGCAGTCCGCAACGGGATACCCCCGGTCACCGGCGGCCGGCACCCCTGCGAACGTCGACCGGTCGGGCCATTGGCCGTATCGTCCCCAAGGTGCTACCCGACGGTGGCCATGGGCACCGTTGAGCCGCGCCAAACCAGAATCGCAAAGACGGTCCCGAGGCCACCGATGATGGCAAGCAGCACGGCAACCGCGGGCAATCCGATGGCGGCGCCGAGAACACCCGCGATGGGATAGGAGATCAGGAAGCAGGCATGCGAGAGCGAGAACTGGGCGGTGAACACGGCGGTCCGGTTCTGTTCCGTGCTGCCCCTGCGCAGGAGCCGCGCCGACGGGGTCAGAATCGTTGAACTCGCGGCACCGAGCAATACCCAGACGATCAGCAACCCAGCCCACTGATCGGTCTCCCGCAACCCAACGATCATGCCACTAACGGCGAGCAATAGCACAGGAAGTGCACCGCCGCCGATCCGCATGACCGAGCGATCGGGCAGCGCCCGCAGGATGCGGGGTAGGAGAAGAGCGACGATCATCGAGCCGGCCCCGTAAGCACCCAACAGGATTGCGACGTCCGCCTCCGGGCGACCGAGCCGGCCCTGGACGAGAACCACTGTGTTGACCAGGACCATCGCGGTGGCCGCAGCCACCGCCAGGTTCAGCCCTAGCAGGCCACGGAGTTCGCTCGTGGTCCAAAACGTCTGGATACCACTGGTGAGCCGCGCCAGGAAGGGTGCCGGCGCCGGCGGTTCAATGCGCGGAAATGGCGTTGTGATCACCAGCGCAGCCGAGACCAAGAAGCCGATCACCGTACCGATGAAGAGCCTGTCGAAGCCGATCACCGTCAGCAGGGCGGCCGCAAGCACCGGGCTCACCAGCGATTCGAGATCGTAGGCTAGCCGCGACAGCGACAGGGCCTCGGTGTATTCGTCCTCATCGGGCAGGACGGCAGGGATCACCGACTGAAAGGTCGGGGTGAATGTGGCAGAGGCCGATTGCAGCATAAAGACCAGCAGGTAGATCTGCCATGGTGCAGTGACCAGGGGCAGGGAAACCGCCGCCACCGCCCGGACGGCGTCCGCCCCGACGAGGACCAGTTTGCGTGGCAATACCGACACCAAGGTGGTCATGAGCGGCGAGATGGCAACGTAGGCAATCATCTTGATCGTCAACGCCACCCCCAGCACGACTCCTGCGTTCCCGCCAGCCACATCGAAGGCGAGCAGGCCCAGCGCCACCGTGAACAGTCCCGTACCGAGCAGCGCCACGACTTGTGCAGAGAACAGTCTGGCGTAGGCGTCGTTCCGGAGTACCGCGAGCATCCGGCTCACGCCCTATGAGCCGGGCCGGCAGTCGGTGGGACGGCCTGCGAAGGTGCGCTGTGGTGCAGGGGCGGATGGCCGTTGGCGACCGTATGTTCAGCCTGTTTGATCGCTTCGGCAACTAGCTTCATGGCATGTTCATCGGCGAGCCGATAGAGAACGTTCCTGCCATCCTGCCTGGTAGTGACCATCCGCGCCATTCGCAACCGGGCCAGGTGCTGGGAGACCCCCGATGGCTTCTTACCCACGGCATTCGTCAGTTCGTTCACCGAGAGTTCGTCGGCCTGTTGCAACGCCAGCACGATCCTGATTCGCGTGGGATCGGACAGCACTCGCAGCACCTCGGCAGCCAGATCGATGTACTCCGGGGAGGACAGTCCCCAAGACGAATCAATATCCGCATTCATGCGCATACATTGTACAGGTTCTCCCGGCACGGGATCGTGGTGACCGGATCCGCAGGACGTGCACGATCTTCGACCAGGTGCAACGCCACCGTGTCCTCCGGCGAGGCCGGGCACGGCCCGGCGGGTACCCGGATCGTGGTTGGAGCGGGTAAGAACGCCCCCTGAGCGTATCCGGGCAGGCCCGTGGACCTTTGGAATTCGATGTACCGGGTGATCCGGTAGCGGCCACTGAATCCGTGGTTGGCCCCGTCCGGCTTCGATCGCGCCGGCAGGCAGCACTCGTCCGCGGCAAGCTCCGTGATCACTGCTCGATACAGGCCAGCAGGGCCGCCGCTACATGATCGCCGGGGATCCGCTCCTGCTCCAGTCTCAGCCCGCTGTCCCGAATCATCCTCAATACTCGACGTTCCGCGAGGCAAAGATACCCTGCCTCACCGCCCCAGGGCCGGGGTTCGGGTACCGCAAGCTGTCTGTACAGGGTGAAGGTGGCTTCGTCCATCAGCAGGGACCGGACGTGCGGCAGCACCGCCCGCACGGTGCCCAGAATCGCCAGGCCATAGGTGTCCAGGTCGCCCCAGTAGAGCAGCGTGGCCGCCTCCGCCAGCCAGGGCACCTCTGCCAGCGATGGCGCCGCGAATCCCATGCCGTGGACGGCCACGGTGCCCGGCAATGCAGGCAGCGTCAATACGCTGGTTCGGTTCTCACAGACCACCACCCGCCGCGGGCGAATATCGAGCTCCGCCAATTGCGACAAATCGACGGTGAACTCACCGGGCAGAGCGCCCACCGCCGGATCCAGCAGCCGGACACGAAACCCAATACCCGGATGCCGCAGCCCGGTACCGGAACCGGTGATGGCCGACGCCAATGGTTCAAGCACCCGCCGATGCCGCTCTGGCCATTTCGTATCGACGCCGGGTACCGGCAGCTCCCGCTCCCACAGGCCCGAATCGGGGTGCGCCGCCAGCCAGGCCAGCACCGGCAACAACCGGACGGCATCGGCCTCCGACAGCGCACCGAGTGCCCGTCCGCACGCGGGAACCACCGACGAGAAGTCCACCTCGGGCCACTGTTCGACGAGTTGGGTGACCAGCGTCACCGCCCGATTCCACCGTTCGGTTTCACCGGCCAACTCGGCGATGGCACTCGGTGTCGCCCATAACCGGGCGGGCAACCGCTGGGCACCCGTTGCCCACCGCCTGGTCACAAGTTCGACCCGAACACCGGGTACGGAAAGCTCTAGGTCACGCCACTGCGACACCCAGGTGGTCACCTCGCCGGAACTGGCCAGGAACGCCTGCTCAGTGGGCGGCCTCAGCGGCCAGGACAGTTCGTCGGCAGCATCGCCGGAGGATAGCAACCATTGTGTCCAGTGGTTTCGCCACTGGCGGCAGGCCCAGTCACGTGCCTCAGTCACGCCGCGCATGTGGGCCTCAAACCAGTGTCGATTGGAAATCGGCTGGTTCCGGGGTGGCCGGCTGGGCAGGGGGATCCTCCTCGAAGGCCAGTTCACGCAGGACGGAGCCGTTTCCAGGCTCGCTGGTTACCATCACCACACCGCCGACGAAATCTTCGATGGTCTGCAGCATCTTCATCGGGGTGGCCAGCAGCAACTGGAAACCAAATTGGGTGAATACCTCAAGCCCAGCCCTGGTGAAAGCCTGATCAGCCTTGTCGAACGCCTCGTCGATCGACACCAGCGCAAACCTCGGCTCCGCCTCACCGGCTGGAGCGAGCTGGAAGCGCAACGCGGCCGCCAAGCAGAAGGTGACCAGCTTCTGCCGTTCGCCGCCTGAACGGCCACCCGATCCAACGAACACGTCGAGTTGCCGGGATTGCGCGTCGATGACCTGCGCCTGGAACCGGACGTGTTGCCGGGTGTCGAGGCATTTGTCGCGCCAAGCCCGATCGGCCGGGTCAGACGAGCCGAGTCTGCGCAAGAGGGCACGCATCACCTCGAAGCGTTGTTCGGCCTGGGCGCGATCGGCGGGGTCGTCGGAGGCCCATACGTCATCCAGCGACCCCGCGGTGATCTGGTTGAGAGTGGACAAGAACTCGTCCACCTCGGGTAGCGCCCGATCCTGGACGTCGATCCGCAGGTGCCCACCCGGCGTGAACTCGGTAAGCCGCAGCGAGGTGTTCACCTCGTCAACGCGGCTACGGATTTGTCTGCGAGCGCGGCGTACCTGCTGCGACAGCATGGCGATGTTGTTATTGGTCTGCTGCCGCAGCAAGGTGAAGAACCGCTTCTCGAATTCGGGTAACCGGTCGGCCTCAAGAAGGTCCAGGCGCTCCAGGTATTCGGGCAGATAGTCCACATCCTGACCCCAATCGGTGGCGGCGGCTGCCCACACTGCCCGGTAGTTGCCCATCTGGCGCACTATCTCGTTCGAGATCTTCCGGGTCGCCTGATTGAGCCGGTCTCGCTGCGCGGCCAGGGTCGTTCGCAACCCACGCTCCACCGATTCAGCGGATGCCCCCAGCCCGGCAACCGCGCAACCGATCTGCCCGGCGACCTCGTCGGGCACTGGGGTGGCCATGGCCAGTGCCGACTCCAGTCGCCCGATCAGTTGCGCGCTTTCCTCAACGGCCGTTTCCGCCGCAGCCAACCGTTGCCGCAACCGCAGCCGGCTACGGTCGCAGTCAGTCAGCGCGCGTATGGCCGATTCTAGGGCGGCCGCCAGCTGGGGCAGGTCGGCGTGTTCGTTACGCAATTGAGCCATCTCGTCGGCATTCGCGTCGAGCCTCGACTGGCTATCGGCGACATCGATTTGCGGCCACGACAGGCTCGCCAGCCGCTCCGCGCTGACCTGCCTATCGTTGATCTGGTCAGTAGACCGCTGAGCGGCATCGCGCGCATTCATTGCCTCATTGACCTGCGTCTGCCAGTGGGCCAGCAACCGGCGAAGCTCGGCCTCCTTCGCCTCGGTGGTGAACCCCAGCACCCATCGCGTTCGATCGTTGACGGCGAACCGGTCGTCCTTCTCGTGCCGGGAACGAGAATGCTTCACCTGACCGTTACGGGTGACCGCCCGCTCATGCGCAGCGAAATCGCGGGGGTGTTCGACGCAGGCGTAGTCATAGCGTGCAGCGAGCCGACCCGTCAGCCAACCCGCGTAATCGCCGGCCTTCACCTCAAGCTTGCCGGCCAGCCGGTCGTCGCCCGCTGGGATGGGGGACGCAGCCTCGGCATCGGCCCGTACCCGCTCGTAAACCAGCCGGACGCCGAGCGACCGGGCATCGATGAACTCGGCAGCAGCCAGGTAGTGTGCCTCGGGTACCACCAGGGTACGGGCAAACGAGCCAAGCACCCGTTCGATCGCCCCCGTCCACTCGGCCTGATCGGTGCGCACCTGCAGCAGTTCACCGACGAACGGCAACCGCGCCACCGGCACCTGCAAGGCCTGGCATAGCAGTTGCCGCAAAGCGAGCAACCGCGCGTCCAGATTCGAACGGTGGTCACGCAGGGCAGCGAGTTCCTCGGTTACCTGCTGCAACTGCTGTTTGACGGCCGCATGCCGGTTCGCCGCGTCGTAGACCGTCTCCTTTGACGCCTTGCGTTGCTCGGCCAAACGATCGATCAGCGATTCCAGCGCTGCCGCGAACTCCACGGACTCCGCCGCCGAGGTAGGCAATTCCACCCCCACACGCTGCGCATCGGCACCCAACTCGGCTCGCCTGGTTTGCCGATCTTCCAATTCCTGCTGCAGCAGTTGGCGTTCATGAGTCAAAACATCAAGCTGGCCGCCGCCGGCCCCGTCGACAGCTCGTTGAGCAGCCCGCCGGACGCCCTCGGCACGCTCGTACTGCTGCTCGGCCCGGTCGTATTCCAGCTCGAAGCGCCGGCGGTCGGCCTGCCGCGCGACAAGCGCCTGGCGAGCCGCAGCCAGTTCTTGTTGCTTCAGCCAGGTATCGAGGTGGGCTTCCTGCGCCGCCAGCCGGGCCAGGTCGGTCTGGGTAGTCTGCCAACGAGCGTCCAGATCACGCAGTGGCGTCAAAGCCTGCACCTGGCGGCGGGCGTCGAGAACGGTGGCGTGGGCCTGGGATAGTTCATCGAACTGCGCCACGGTTTGCTGCGCCAGGTCGAAGGTATCCGGTTCATCCAGCATGAAGTTGCGAAATAAGCCGTCCAGGTTGGTTAGGTTTTTCGCGGACTGGGTCTTGTGTAGCAGTACCTGGGCCTGTTCGGAAGCAATACCAAGCCGGCGGCAGAATTTGGCCGCGAATCCCGTATAGGCTTTCTCGCCATACACATCCCAGTTCACGAGGGCGTTCCTGATGCGGCGGCTATCGATACCGTTGGCGAAGTACTCTTTCAGATCCATCAGTTCGACCGCCTCAGGGGCCAACGCGTAGACGGTAGCCAGCCCGGATGAGTCATTGACCCCTTGGCGCAGATGGAAGCCGCGGATCAAGGTGGTGAGTTCCCCTCGCCCATCATCGAAGGTCAACGCGATAGCGCTCCAAGTCGTCCCCATGCGCAGGAACGCTGTGCAGACCTCACCGGTGGTCTCGTCGGTTTCCCGCTTGTACGCGCCGCGCACATAGGTAATCACGCTGCGCTCGCGGTCGCCGGTGTCGGTGCCTTGGGCGGCCGCGTTGAACCGTAGTCGCACGGGACGCACCAGGATCGCGGCCAGCGCGTCGAGGATCGACGACTTTCCCGCCCCGGACGGGCCGGTAAGCAGTAATCCCTGGCGAGGCACATTGAACGCCCAATAGCCATTGAAGGTGCCCCAGTTCACCAACTGGACCCGGGCGAGCCGTTGCTGGCTCACGGCTGCTCACCACCGTTCGGATCATCGCCGGACAATGCTCGCAGCTCGCGGGTGACAGCAGTAACCTCGTCGGCACCGAAAATCAACGCCAGCACCGGCGATACCTCCCACCGATTGTCACCCGGCCCCAGCAGAATCGAATTCTTCCTCATCTTGTTGATCGACGCATTGACGCGGTCGTTGAACCCCTTTTTGTCGGTGTTCTCCACGCGCCGGTAGCTTTGCAACTGGTCCTCGATTTCGTCACGTCCCACAAACGTGCGCACACTCATTCCCTGCCCCGCCAGCAACTGCCGGCGCAGGAACAGCACCAGCGCGGTATCGAGCAATGTCAGCGGATGCGATCTGACCACGCTTGGCGCATCGTCGACCGCAAGGTTGCGGACGAAGGCGATACCGGAGCCGTGATCGACCACCAGGTCGAGGTAGAGATCGGCCAACCTCGACCGCACGACCTCTTCGTCCCGCACCAACGCCGGCCACAGTTTCTGATGAGTGGCCTCACGCAGATACGGGCCGCGGATCAGTTGCAGCAGCACCCGGCGCGTGCCCGCGTCCAGTTCACCGTGATCGACAACCTGCGCGCCTAAGGCATCGGTCTGCGGGTCGAAGTCGTCTGCGATCGGCTCGGCCCGCATGGTCGCATGCATCGACATCTCACTCATCACCCCTCATCGAGAAAACGTACCGGGGCCCACTGACAGTTCTCTGCCGGCCTGTCCCCGACGTCCAGGCCCAACGCTCCCAGCCGGTCGCCGGGGTAGCCTGTGCCACGGCCAGCACCAATAGGCCAACCACCGAGGCCAATCCCTGGGTTGCCGGGAACCGGTCAAGTACGTCGGCGATAGTGGCAGTCCCCTGGGCTGCGATCGTCTCGTCGATGTTGGCTTGTAGTTCGGAAAAGTCGATCTCGGTCAGGCGAACCGCTGCCCGCAGTTCTGCGATGTCGAGTTCAGCGGTTCGATGCTCGGCCACCTCGGTGGGGGTGCGTACGTCCGCAGGATTATGCAATATCCAGGAACCGAGCGAGGCGATCGGCACCGAAGTCAGATCGATCGCGTAGCCGACCGAACGAATTGACGAGGATTTCCGTAGTGCCGCCAGCACCGCGGCCTCGGCGCCGCTGAGCGCCTCGGCCAGGCGCTTGTGCTCGCGGTATTCCTGGGTTTCGACGAAACGGCGCAGACTCTTCGAGAAACTGGTGAGAGTTTGGCGCACCTGCTCGCTGTCGCGTTGCAGACCGGTCAGGAAGTGGCGCAGGAATGTCATCTCGCTGTGACCGAGCCCCGTGGCGAAGGCCCGGGCGAGTACCGCATCGACGGCCGCATCGAATGCGTCGGCCAGTGCCGGATCGAGCAGGAGCCCGTGGAATGCGGCGAAGGTGCGGCCAGCCTCGGAGCTCTCGATCAGATCGACACCCGCGAATACCTTCTCGAGTACCGCACCCCGAGACGAGGCATTGTTGATGATCTGCTCCCGCAACGCATGATTGAGCCGATCGAGCTCGTCGGCCACCTTGGCGAAATCGCCGGGCACCTCGCTGGCCAACCGCAGAATCTCACGCAGCCGCTCAAGGGCAGTGACCGGCGACAGCGGCTCGTATTCGCCCGACTCGATCTTGGCGATTTCGGCGTCCAGTACCGCTCGCTGGGCCAGCAAGGCGTCCAACCGGGAGGCCGGTACCGGATCGGTGTCGCGCGCCAGCGCGCCCAGTAGCTCGGCCACATTACTAAGCCGCGAAGAGGTTACCGTCGATTGCGGCATCGCCAATCCGCGAACGAACCGCAGCGCGTCGGAGGCGGACGCAGACAGCTCAACGGTCTCTTCCCGTGCCTGGCTGGCGCGGCGGATCAGCATGCCGTCCCGGATCCACTCCGACAGGTATTCCTGGGGTGCGCGTGGTAATACGAAGCCAGCGGCGCGCAAGTCGTCCAGGTCTTCAGCCAGCAGGGTTAGGAACTCCCCCACCGGCCAGATACGCCGATCGGCGAACCGTGGCCCGAGCACAGCCACCAGCACCGGCATCAATTCAGCGCGCAGCAGCTTCAACCCCGCCAATTGCCCAAGTCGCTGGGCATTGACGGCAGAACCCACCACCGGCCCCTGGCGCCGGTTCATCGGCGCGTTGGGCTGGGACAACTCGTCCACACCCCAACCCTGCCACACTCCAGCATTTGTCCCGGACAAGGACATTGGTGACACTCACCGATGCGGGCGAGGCTTTGGGGAGGTTGCGTGAGCTGACGTCTGCCAGTCGGGAGCCCGAGCGTCCACAGAAGATAGCCGTACGGGTTCCGGGTGAGTTGTAGGCCTGCGCAGCGAGCCAACGGCAGTTGCCAGGCTCCTGAACAGCATATTTCTGCTTGCCACGCGGGCTTTACAGGAAGTCTAAGCAGACTACCGGACCCTTACGCGGTAAAATCGGGGGGGTAAACGGTGCGCTCACTTGGAATGACTCAAACATTTCTGAACGAGGCCGGCGTGGCCACAACGAAACACCCACCGATCCCCACTGGGACCTTGTAGCAGGCTTGCAAACTCATCGCCGCGCTATCAACTGCTCTGAGTTGACACGAATCATGGCTGAGTTTCCGCACTAAAATCTGCCGTTCAGTAGCGTAACCGGCCTGAGAGCAAATGCGATCATGCAGAGCGCACATACCTGGCGGTGCGTTCATCGACAGAGTCGTGACCAGTGCGAGATCGCCGACGGGACTGCCCTCATCGTACCGGACAACTGCGACTCCTGCGGCGGTCATTGATACTGCCACCCAGGTGTTGACCTCTTCGGCATGCGTTAAGAGCCATCGTGTGGCGCACTCCTCGACGTGCCCCTGTTGGCCTCAAGCGCCTGCTCCAGGCGCCGTGGCGTGCTCTCGATAGCGGGAAACACCTTCCCGAAGCCAGCCAATATGCAGGCCACCCCGAGCCCGCGTCGAACAAGCCACCTGTTGATCCTTCCAGCTCGGATCATGTCAACCTACCTCCGTTCGTGGACATCGCTGTCCATGACCGGTAGCATGAAAGTCGCTGTGGGGCCTCCCCTTGGGCAACACCCAAGCCCGATGGACGGCACAGATCTCCACGGCTGTCATTGCCTGTGCGGGTTACGCGTTGACGATACGAGCATCACCATGAACAGAAGAGACCATGCCGCAAATACTCGTTTTGGGAGCCGCCGGCTACCTGGGCCGTCACGTGACCCGAGAACTCCATCACCGGGGTCACACCATTCATGCGATTATTCGTAGCCGAACGACGGCAGAGACGATCGGGCCTTGGGGCGCCCCATCCCTTTCGGGGATAGTTTCAGAATGGATCGAAGGAGATATCAGTAAAGACAACCTAGTCGAAGGCATTACCGAACGCATCGACTACGTAGTTTCATGCCTTGGAGTCACGACGCAGAAAGCCGATCCGTGGGACATTGACTATAAGGCCAACCTGGCAGTACTGGCCGACGCGGAGAAAAACAATGTCCGCGGTTTCTGCTACGTCAATGTGATCAACGGCGAGAAGTGCCCGTCCCGCATGACCCGCGCGAAGACAGCCTTCACCAACACGCTAGAACGCAGCTCAGTGGTTAGCCAAGTGATAGATCCGCCTGCCTACTTCTCCGACATGATGCAGATTCTCACCATGGTTCAAAAGAGCGGACGCCTATGGACCTTCGCCCCAGCAGGTGAGGTTCGCATCAACCCAATCCACGGCGCCGATCTCGCAGTGGAGGTAGCAAACCGACTCGAAGCCGCCCAACAGGGCCGCTGGAAGGTGGGGGGCCCAGATGTGTTCACGTGGCAAGATCTCGCAGACCTCGCCGGTAAGACGATCGGTCGTAAGGCAACGATCTCCAAGGTGCCTGCATGGCTCCTTCGCCTGCTCTTGTGGACAGCGGAACGGCTCACGCCCAGGAAAGCTGACATGATCCGGTTCCTCGTCTGGAACATGACGAACGATGCCGTAGGGGCACGAACCGGTACGCACCACTTAGCAGAATTCTGGGCTGAACAGGTCACCGCACCCTGCCCCTGAAGCAAGCAAACCACCGCGGACTCTCGACAGGCGGTCTTCGCCGCCTGGGCCATGAATCCTCCGATGCAAGCCAGCACCATAGCTGCCGCGCCCCATGCCGCCATGACTGCGGTGTCGCTAAACATCTCGGGGCTCTGCCTCGGCACCGCTGTCGCCGACGCCCTCGGCGGGTTCATGGTTGACCGCTGAGGTGCATCGATGATCACTGTGATTGGCGCAGTGATCCTGGTTGGCGCTTTGATCGTCGCCTTCCCGAAGGTAAGCTTGAACCGCTTACTTGAGTCACCATGACACCATTCGTGAGTCTCCAATCCTTCGGCTGTCCTGGGATGGCGGCTGGATGACCGGCAACAAACTCAACCAGACCCGGCAACGCACCCAACGCGACCTCACCGACTCCCCCTCATGGAGAGCCGGCAACTCCGAGCCGGAACCCGAATCGTATGGTGATTGGGCGCATACCGATTTCGAGTTTTAGCTGCTGGCTAGCTGTGGTCTCACAGGTGCAGCTAACGATTGTGCGAAGGCCATGTGTCGTCAGCCAAGAATGCCGTAGTCTTTCGATCTTGCGCCCAATCCCGCGCCCGCGCACGGACGAGGCGACCAGGAGGTTCCCGGCCGTGGCGTACCTACCCCGCACGTCCGCGCCTGCAAATCCCACGACCCGCCCATGGTCCAAAGCCAGACAGCGCAGTCGTGTTTGGTCGTTGACCTGCTCCATGTAGTGGTATGAGTGGTACTCGGTGGCGAACAGATTACGCACCTGAGCATCTATCGGCAGCGCAACCTGGTCTCCAGGGGCGAAAACCAACAGTTCAACGCAGTTCACGAGGACAGCCCTGCGAGGTGTCGGGCGTCGGCGACGCTGACGAAGGTGTGGGCGTCGATGCCGATGTTGCGGGCCGCATCGACGTTGGCTTGGCGGTCGTCGAGGAAGAGCACGTCGTGTGCGTCACGGTTGACTCGTTCGAGCAGTTTTGCATAGGCCCGTGGGTCCGGCTTGCGCACACCGATGTCCGCGCTGACCACCCACTCTGCGACCGCACCTAGGTGGAAGCGGTCACGCAGCACCCGCGACCACGCCGAGACGTCGTTCGTCAGCGCGACGACCGGCAGCCCCGCGGCATCCGCGTCGCTGATCAGGTCGCGAATGCCCGGTGTCAGCTGATGGCCCTGGCAGTACTCGTCGTCCAAGCCCGGCTGAAGGCCGCAAACAATCCATAACTCGTCTGAGGTCAACTGGCCGAGGCTGGCGGCCAAGTAATGCCGCTCGATCTCCGCGGTCGGCAATCGGCAGCCTTTGGCTCGGAGAAACGGGATGAGCAGCTCGGTTACGTCATCGGCCGAGCGGTAGATGACCCCCATGGCATCAAGCGCAATGACTAGGTTCATGCGTACATATCCTGTTCGAAGAACATGCCGTATGTCATGCCTAGCCTGGATAGTTGACGTCGCACTGCTTCGGAGTAGAAGCTCACGCTGAGTTCATCACCGAAGAAGTAGCCGAGCTCGGTCGGCCGGATAGCCTCTTCGGTTACGCGGAAAAGGCCGAGAGAAACAGCGGAAGAAATCTCAGCCGGAAACACCGACACTGGGTCCACACCGAACTTGGACGTGAACTCGCGCCGATCGATCCCGTGGCTGGTGTGAACGCCCAGTACCATCGTCTTGCGCATTAGCCCATCCCTATCGAGGGTTGCACCGCGCCAAGTGGGGTGCAACCCCTGGCGCAGGCTCTCACCCCATTGGCCCAGCGACTTCGTGTTCCAGTACAGAGTTGAATTCAGGAAACCGTAGGAACCGCAACCAGCGCTGAGCAGCTGCGTATTCCCAATCCCCCGCTTGCGCTCTGTCTGCTGCTGGATCTTGTCCCCACTAATCGCATACTTGTGGCTCTGCACTCTCCGGTAGCCCTCACCGACCATAACAATGCCGGAGGTGCCACGTCATGGCCATCCGCACCCAGGAATCCCTGCCCGGGTTCATCGCATCCGGCCTACACCGAACGCGGCGAAGCCCGCTTGCACGCCCGCTTCGGCCAGGAAAATCTCCAGACCGACGAAGAGTTCGTCGCCAAGGAGATCGGCCACGACACCACCCGCTACGACGTCGACGACCTCTACACCAAGTGCAACCCCGCCGAACGACGCATCCTCAACCGGGCCCTGTTCACCCGCATCACCATCAACGACGAAGAGAACGCCACCTAAACACCCGACAAGCCCACAGCCAGCATACTGGCCCACACCAGCACCGGCGCCCCAAACCGATGTCACCGCAGAATCGAAGCTTGCCCCCGTCACCAGACGGGGGCAAGCTTCGATTTTCTCATCTTACGTGGACCTAGCGGGAAGCTTGTCGAAACTTGCACCAGTGATTCATAGATTGAGAGCCCAATAACGGTAATCGGCACGACGCAGACACAGTCGGGCAGCTTGTAGGCATAGCGGCCTCCAGTCAGCACGATGAGCGCCGATTTGCCTTGGCGATCATGGCCAATCTTGGCGGCCATGTGCAACAGCGAGCACGCAGCGGCTTCGGCCGAAGCTTCGTCCAGTTTCACTTCGAAGCCTGCCCACCTGCCATCCGAGAGTTCGAGCACTGCATCAACCCCGAGGCCAGTCTGGGAGTTCTGCCACGATGACAACCCAACCGCTACCTCAAATCACTACCTCGCCCGCACGATCTACCAAACCGCCATGACTGACCTCCACACCCGGACGAGTCGGGCCGAGCTGGTCAATGCGATCTTCAAGGCCTAGTCGTGCCAGCCAGCGGGTGACGGTGCTCTGGGAGATGGTGATGCCGCGGTCGGCCAATTCTGCTGTGATCAGGCGTGCTGACCACTTGTGGGTGCGGCGCAGGTGCTCGATCACGGCGACGACGTGGGCGGGGGTCTGGCCCGGGCTGTGGTGCGGTCGACTGGACCGGTCGAGCAGCCCGGCCTCCCCGTGTTCTCGGTAGCGGTTGACCCATGTGGACAGTCAAGCGCGGGAGACGCCGGCCTTGGCGGCGACATGGGCGATCGGGCGGTGCTGGCAGCGAGCCACGAGTCGTCGGCGTGCTTCGAAGCTCAGGGCAGCATTACGGTGGGTGCAGGCTCCTTGTTCGGAATGGTTGTGTCGTAACTTCCATCCTTATCGAGGACCTGCCCCCTCTCATGCCATGACCGCGTCAACAACCTCATGACCCGCAACACCTAGTGCAACCCTCAGACGGCAACGTTCCACCTGAACTGCGTCCACAACTTGCGGTGCACCCCAGTTCACCCTAGACTAGACTTGGTTTATATTAGTCTTCAGCTTGGCGCACTACATTTCACGGAGTGAATCATGATAATCGGGATTAGCTGCACCCAGCAAATTTGCATGGATCCGGTGATGAGTTTTCTTGGCGCTGAACGTAGTGGGGGCGGATCGGCTGCTTTACAGAGCATGCGCCAGCTCGGTAGATCCGTCGGAGTAGCCAGCTTCGGCACCATCCTCACAACTTCTTATCGTAGCCATTTGCACCTCGACAGACTACCTGACGAGCTTGTTGCTGCTGTAGCGAATTCACCGTCGCTTGGTGTCGTTACAGCTTGCGAACTCAGATCACTCATTCCTACTCTTTTCGACCAAATTATGAATGGGTTTGTTGTGAGGTTCAGGCAAGCTATCTGGGGCATGCGCGCGTTAGCGGGATTAACGACGATCGTCACCGCACTCAAGGCGCCCTGTAATCCTGATCTCTGGCATGGCGGGGTTCGTCGATGAGCAACAAGAACAGCGGCATCGAGGCCTTGGACGTGATAACTCGGCTGCGAGGGCAGACAGTCCTCAATTCCGTCACACTGCATGTTGAGTTTGGAACCGTTCACGCGCTCGTTGGCATGAACGGCGCCGGAAAGACAACCCTGATGCGCAATCTACTCGGGATGCTGCAAGTGGACTCCGGAGAGGTCCGCCTTCTGGGATCCCCCGTAAGCCGTCTCCCAGCCGCGGCCTGGGGACAGATAGGGCACATGATAGAAGGCCCCGCCCTCTACTCCGAGTTTACAGTGCGTGAACACCTGAACAGCATGTTCGCTCTGCGTGGTCTGCCAGCAAACCGCGTAGGCGGACTCATTGATTACACCGTCGAACGCCTAGGGCTTGCACCCTGGGTCGATACGCGGACGAACCGGCTCTCTCTTGGCACGCGGCAAAAGGTCGCTCTCGCCGCAGCGCTCGGTCCCGGTCCCGAGGTGCTAATCCTCGACGAGCCAGCAAACACTCTTGACCCCATCGCTATCCGCGGATTACGCGAACTCATCCGGGAAGTCGCCGACTCCGGCGGGGCAGTGTTCATCTCCAGTCACCACCTAGACGAGCTCGCTCGGCTCGCAGACCAGATCACCTTGCTGCACCGCGGCACGATTGTCGGTGATCTGGACACGGATGGACACGATCTTGAGAAAGCCTTTTTTGAAACAATCCTGCGCGCTGACCAAGCGCGCCAGCGTCGGGAGTTGCCATCATGAGCCCTCTTTTCCCCGTAGCCTTACGGTTTGAGGCAGAGAAACTACGACGATCAAACGTCGTCAAGATAGCCACGCTGCTGGTAGTCCTCTTCCCGTCCGCACTCACTGCTGGCGGCGTCGCTGCGTTGCGTGTCGACCTGCAGGGCGTCTTCGCTACAAAAGCTTCCCTGCTCGTGCACGGTGAGGGATGGGAGGCATACTTTGGCCTGTGCGCCCAGGTAGTATCCGTCACGATGCTCCTTAGCGCCGGGTTTGTCTGCGCCTGGACCTTCGGCCGGGAATTCAGTGAGAACACCATCGTAAATCTCTTTGGCCTACCTCTGAGCCGCCGTAACCTCGCACTGGCCAAGTTCGTCACATCCATCGTATGGATCACCGTTGCTTCGGTCCTCATCACGCTTGTTGCCCTCATCGTGGGCTTAGCGCTCGGCCCGATGAGCGGTTCCCCGGCTGATGCTTGGTTGCCCTTTATCGTCTCAATGCTTTCGGGCTTCAATGCCTTCCCCTTGGCATGGGTCGCGACCTTACGACGCAGTTACCTGCCTGCCATCGCGGTGCTCCTTGGCTTAATCGCCGCGGTGCAACTGCTTACGGCGATCGGTATTGGGTCCTGGTTCCCTTGGTCAGTCCCTGGCCTGCTTGCGGGTTTCTCACCCGCGCTACGCCCCACTTTCGTGCAGTGTCTACTCCCATTAGCCGTCGCTGCTGTCTCACTCTGGGCAACCTTACGTGCTTGGAGCCACTTGGAGCTCGGGCGGAACTGAATCCACGAGACCATTGACCACCGACATGCGCGCTCCTGTGACCGGAGCAGCCGAGCACGCCCACATCGTGCCACCTTCGTGGGGAGCAAAACCCGTGGTCTTCGTCTTCGGTGGCCAGGGCACCCAATACTACGGGATGGGGCGCTACCATTTCGAGCACGATGAGGTCTTCCGGGAGTCCGCACTGGCTATGGAACAGATCCTCTGCGACTACGGGCATGGTGGTGTTCTAGACGAGATCATGACCCGCCCGCCCGGCGCACCGTTCGCTATGGCAGACCTGCGGCTTTCGCATCCAGGCATCGCCATCATCCAGCTCGCACTGGCCGACAGCCTCATGGCCCGAGGAATAACCCCGGACATCGTGGCGGGCTCTAGTCTGGGTGAGTTCATCGCTCTTAATGTCGCCGGCGTCCTTGACCGAGAATGGCTACTCAAAACCCTCGTCGAGCAGATCCGTTCGCTTGAGCGGCACCAGCCTGTAGGCAGCTTGCTGGCGATCCTCGAGAACCACGCGCTCTTCAGTGATGACCCGGCCGCGTGGGCGCCGTTGGAGCTCGCTGGGATTAGTGCCTCTAGGCACTTCGTCGTTGCCGGGCCTCCTGAGGCTATTGCGGCACGCACCGCTGCGCTGTTGTCCGTTGGTATCACCGCCGAGGCGGCTCCTGTCTCTTACCCCTTCCACTCTTCGCTCATTGATGTCATCCGCGAAGATTTCTTGGCCGCCCTTGCCCACATCTCACTTAACCGTCCCCACCTGCCCGTTATATCAGCGGTCACTGGGCGCGAGATTACAGAAGTCACCGTCGAGCACCTGTGGCGCATAGCTCGTGATCCTTTCCGCTGGCAGGACGCTGCGTTCCGGATAGAGGAGAACGGCACCGCGAAGTACGTAGATCTCAGCCCTACCGGCTCAATGTCGAGTTACCTCCGCATGGACTTTGGGCGCCGTCTCCAAGGCCGCGTCATCAACCTCACTGGCCCGTTCTGCCCGCAAGAACCAGTTTCGGCCCGCGTTGCTGAGATCGGACTTGCGACCCAAACTCCGAGAAGAGCCATGACCCAGATAAGTGCCACACCACGTTCCACCGAGTCAAGTTCCTCCGTCATACCCGGAAATTCAGCCGAGCGAGACGCCACTATTGAACGGCTCGCTGTTGTTTTCCCTGGCCAGGGGGCGCAGAGGGTGGGCATGGGCGCTGACCTTTTCAGCCGCTTCCCGAAATATATCCGAGAGGCTGACCAGATCCTCGGTTATTCCCTCCGCACACTCTGTCTCGAAGACCCTGACCAGTGCCTCTCACAGACCCAGTACACCCAGCCCGCACTCTTCGTTGTAGGTGCTCTCGCGTACGAAGCGTTCTGCGCCGATGAGGGCAAGCCCACTGATGTCGTATTCGCTGGGCACAGCCTTGGTGAATTCACCGCGCTTTACGCAGCTGGAGCCCTGAGCTTCGGCGATGCGTTGCGACTCGTCGCCGAGCGCGGTCGTCTCATGAGCAGGATCAAAGGCGGAGGGATGGGTGCGGTTCTCGGCCTCGGGGAGAGCCGAATCCGCGACATGCTCCAAGAGGCGGGTGAAGACACGGTCGATATCGCCAACCTCAATAGCCCCGTGCAAACGGTTCTCTCTGGCCTCGCTGAAGATATCGACCGCTGCGGCGCACTCTTCACCAGAAAAGGTGTGCACTTTGTTCGGCTGAATGTTAGCGGGGCCTTCCACTCTCGATACATGGCGAGCCTGGCTAAGGAGTTCCGAGCGACACTCGACCGAACGCATTTCGCGACACTACAGCACCCCGTCATCGCCAATGTGACAGCACAGCCGTACACAGGCGATCCTCGCGACCTGCTTGCCCGTCAACTCGTCTCTCCAGTACGCTGGCTCGATACCGTGGGCTGGTTCCTCGACCGCGGCATAACAGTCCGCGAGTTGGCCCCTGGTGGAATCCTTACCCGTCTCACCGATTCCATAGCAGCTAACTGGACCGTACGGCCCACTCAGTGGCCAAAACCTACTGCATCAGTTCCTGCCGAGGTAATCGCGATAGAAGAGACGCCCGGAAGGCGCCTGGGATCTTCAGCCTTTCGGAATACGCATGGGCTGACTTACGCCTATGTCTGCGGCGGTATGTATCGCGGCATCGCCTCCCCCGCACTCGTTATCGATGCGGCACGCGCGGGTGTGCTAGCCTACTTGGGTTCCGGAGGCCAGTCGACGGCAGACGTTCGCGCCGCGATCACGGAGGTTCGTGCAGCGGGTGGACTACGGGCTCCTTTCGGGGTGAATATCGTGCATGACGTCTACGATACCGACTCCCAGGAGGAGCTAGTCAGACTCCTGTTAGAGGAGAGAATCACGCACGTTGAGGCCTCCGCCTTCGTCCGCGTGACGCCTGAACTTATACGCTATGTTGGTGCTGGACTGCAGCGGAGCACTGACGGCAGAGTGAACCGGCGCACGCACCTGTTGGCCAAGGTGTCGCGGCCGGAGGTGGCTCGTGAATTTCTTGCCCCAGCTCCACCCGAGATCATTGAAAATCTCCTCGCCTGCGGCCAACTCACCGTCGAGCAGGCGGAGTTGTTGCGTGAGGTACCGGTTGCTGATGATCTATGTGTTGAGGGTGATTCCGGCGGGCACACTGATCGACGCAATCCACTTGTCCTCTTCCCCGCTCTGAGGCGGGAGGCCCGGCGGGCGACCCAAGAGCACGGCTACGTGCCAGAGATGTGCACCCGAGTCGGCTTAGCTGGAGGCATCGGTGCGCCAGAAGCCGCCGCTGCTGCGTTCGCCATGGGGGCAGACTTCGTGCTAACCGGCTCGATCAATCTGTGCACCGTCGAATCAGGCATCTCCGAGACGGTTAAGGACCTCCTCGAGGGTCTTGACATCCAGGACACTGACTACGCGCCTGCAGGCGACATGTTCGAACTCGGCTCCCAGGTACAGGTGGTGCGACGGGGGATCTTCTTCCCTGCCCGTGCCCGAAAGCTTCTCGAGCTTTACAGGACCCATGATTCCCTCGCCGACCTCGACGAGAACACCCGAATGCTACTGGAGACGCGCTACTTTCGTCGCTCATTGGAGGAGGTTTGGGCTGACACCCGCGCTTATTTGGCCACGCGCAACCCCAGCCAAGTCATGCGGGCCGAACGGGATGAACACCACAGGATGGCTCTCGTATTCCGCTGGTATTTCGCTCACAGCCAGCGCGCTGCCCTTGATGGGACGCCCGATCTTAAACTCGACTATCAGATCCAATGCGGCCCAGCACTCGGGGCCTTCAATTCCTGGGTGCGCGACACGCCCCGTGCTTCGTGGCGGCATCGACACGTCGGGGAGATCGCCTGCACTCTCATGGAGGAGACCGCTGCTGAGCTAAACGAGATGATGGCAGCTCAACAGAAGAGGACGTAGGACATGAATGGAAATGTTTGCCCTTGGCGCCCGATCGCTATTGTCGGCGTTGCCTGCCGTCTCCCCGAGGCAAACTGTCCTGCGGAACTTGCCGCCCTGATGATCAAAGGACGCGTAGTGCCGCGGGAGATCCCGGGGGACCGATGGAACACCCAGGAGTTCGCTAGATCAACTCACGCACAGGCGCACAGCGTCAGCCGCTGGTCAGGACTTATTGAGAACCCATACACCTTCGACGCAGCATTTTTTGGAATCTCGCCCGCCGAGGCGCCGCACATCGACCCGCAACAGCGCCTCATCCTTGAGGAGAGTTGGCACTGCGTTGAGGAGTCTGGCATTCCACCCGCTGAGCTACGCGCTTCTCGGACCGCTGTTGTGATTAGTGCTACAGCCCGCGATCATCTTCTCCTACCGATCGATTGGGACCGCGTCACCGAACGCAGCACCTTCGGCGGCTCCGACTACATGCTCGCTAGCCGGGTCGCCCACCAACTTGGGCTCGACGGTCCCTGTTTCTCCATTGACGCTGCGTGCGCCGGCAGCGCGACAGCCGTACACCTCGGCGGACGCCTCCTCCATGCAGGTGAGGCGAACTTCGCCCTCGTCGGAGGCGTTAATCTCAACCTAAACCCGTGGCGTTACTTGTCGTACTCACAGGCTCGCATGCTCAGCCCGACGGGTCGGTGTCACACGTTCTCAGTTGATGCGGACGGTTTCGTCGACTCCGACGGCATCGCAACCCTTCTACTACGCCCCCTTGATGATGCGATCGCTTCCGGGGACCATCTGCACGGTGTCATCATCGGTTCGGCAATCAACAACGCTGGCGCGCGTCGATCGCTAACCAGCCCGACCATCGAGGCTCAGGCTACCGTCATCACCGACGCCCTCACCTCCGGGGGCATTGATCCCGCATCAGTGGACCTCCTTCTTGCCCATGGCACCGGGACTCCGCTCGGTGACCCCATTGAGGTCACCGCCGCCCGCCGCGTCTACGCTGTCCCGCGCAAGGCACCGCTGCGGTTGTCTTCAGTCAAGGCCCACCTTGGACACAGTGAATCGGCGGCTGGCGTGACCAGTATCGTTAGCGCTATCGGCCTGCTCAACGCTCGGACTTTCCCGTCACACCCGGTCGTCGCTGATATCAATCCGCTCCTTGTCCTTGACGAGCGCATCGCTCTCGTCGACGGCGAGCCGCAAAAGTGGCCGAGCCAACCGAAGGTGCCGCGGCGCGCAGCAGTCAGCTCCTTCGGAGCCGGGGGCTCGAACAGCCACATCGTTCTAGAGGAGGCCCCGCAACCGCAGACACCTGCCGCTACAATGCCACCCGAAGGGCTGCCTGCACTCCTGTCCGCCCGTGAGCCTGAAGCCCTCGCTGCGCTCTGCTCCGCTTGGCGTGAGTACGCCTCCGGCATCACACCAGAAGATCTTCCCGATGCTCTTATGACTCTCGCGACCGGCCGTGAAGCGATGACTATACGTTGTGGCGGCATTATTCATGATCTTGCCGGTCTCTTGCGCGTACTCGCTGCACCCGCCAAACAGTACGCCGCCGTTGTTGCCCTCCGAACCGGGCAGCGCCCGAAGGATAGTAAGGAACATGAACTCGTCGCGTTGCTCAAGGCCGAGCACCCCGTCGTCGCCGCTTACCGGGAAACACAAGACGTGAATGCCCGGTGCTTCCTCGCCCACTGCGCTGTGACAACTGCGCTGCTTGATTACCTGCCCGCCGAGCTTCCTCTGGACATTGACACGGACGGCTTACTCCCAGCGCTTGTCGCCACCGGGATGCTTGACGCCACGGTGGCACTCACCCCAGCTGTGACAGGTCTACGCTTGCCACAGCGCACCGTACGACTGGTCGGCGCTCCCGCTTGGGCCGACCCATTCACGGTTACCCGCGAGGAACTGTGCTTCTTGCAAGAATCCATGATCAGGGAGCCCGATGCCCTCCACACGGTGATCGACACCGCGCTGCGCCACGCCAAAGTCGCCCCCTCTATCCAGAGGGATCTGGAGGTTTGGTCGCGCGCACTTGAAATCGCGCAACTCCCGCAATTGAATGAACACCACAGCCGGAACGCTGGTGATGTTGGCCTGCACATTTCAGCCTTGGCTGCCAAGGTTGTCCTCACCGCGCTAGAAGAGCGATGGGGCTTGGAAGATAGCTGCGCTGGCCTGGAGACCTCAGCGCTAACTGCGTACGCTAGCGTCTACCGCGACTCAGGTTTGGCGCCAGAAGATGCGATCGCGCTCCTTACGGGTGGTTTTGACGCCGAGAAGATCAACCTGCGTCGACCCCTCGCCGCAACTTCGCTTCTCACTCGCCGTGCCGAGACAGCCGCGGTCGTCTCCATCCGCGATCTCGCTGGGGCCAAAACTGCGCCGGGTGCCCTCGTAGTCCCGGATGTCGCGGCACGCACCGCTGTGCTGGAGGCCCTCGTGCGGGTTTGGCTAGGTGGAGGCGAAGTTGACTGGGCAGCTTGGTTGCCGCAGCACAGGCGCGTATCGTTGCCGACCTACCCCTTCCAACGCAAGGAGTACCGCCTCCAACCACCAATACGACGCGACAGGTCTGCCCCTGAGGGAGAGCTTTCTTGGAGCGAGATCACGTGGGAGGCGATCGCTGAGGGCACCATGCCTCGGCGGGTCCTCGTCGTAGGGGAGGATCTACAGGCCGCATTCGGGGAGACGGACCCCATCACGACTGCACCACCCTCGCTTTCTGTGGCTGAGTGGGAGAGGTGGCTGCGTCGTGCTTCCCTTGAGGGACTCCCTGACGTTGTCCTTGTTTCCGCTCTCGCCGACGACTCTGAGCCAGATGAGTCACGCGCCGTCGGGACCTTTCGCGCTTTGCTCCGCGCCGCCCTGACCTGTGTGCCTCAGCACAGGATGCGCGTCGTGCTGCTCGCGCGAGCGGGTGCTGCTCCGGCCGTGGCCTGCGCTCGCGCACTGCCTCCAGTGCTCGCGCATGAGTCCAACAGCCTACGCGCCACGTACCTTGAGCTAGAGGTTGGGGACGACCTCACCGCCGCCATCCGAACTGAAATCCGCGCGAGCGACGACTCACCGTGGGTTCGGTATCGCCACGGCGTCCGTGAGATTGCCCGCGTCCACCGTATCCCCGGTGGTAGGCGCCTAGCCATCCCGCGGCGTACTGGTGTCGTCCTGGTGAGCGGTGGCCGCGGTCGTGTCGGTGACACCCTAAGTCGATATCTCGCTCGGCAAGGCGTCACCGTCGTCACCCTTGGGCGGACGCCGACAGCGCCCCTCGAGGAAATCGTCGGTCGCGGCCGACTCGTGCATTGCACGGCTGATATTACCTGTGCGGACGAATTGACCACGCTCGTCTCACAGATCCGCAGCGAGCATGGGCCGATCATTGGTGTCGTGCACTGCGCCGCCGTTGTTGAGGATCGGCTACTGCGCAATCTCGACGACTCTGTTCTCGCAGCCATGACCGCTGTTAAGGCCGGCGGCGCGCGTCATCTCGATACAGCGACCGCCGATGATCCACTGGAGTTCTTCGTCGTCTGCTCCTCAATCGGGACAACTTTCGGTAACGTCGGACAGGGAGGCTACGGCCTTACGAATGCTTGGCTCGATGCCTTCGCCGAAACACGTGACCGCGCCGTCGCTGCAGGCGAGCGCGCGGGGCGCAGTAGGTCAATTCAATGGCCTTGGTGGGAGGGCAGTAGGCTCACGCTCACCACTGATCATCCTCACGTGCGCTCTGGTGCACTGCTACCGATGCCGGAAGTGATCGGTACTGAAATCTTCGAGCACACGCTTGCCGGCAGCGCTCCCGTGACCCGTCCTGTTTATGGCCGTCCCGAAGCGTGGGAATCGCTCTACGATTCCTACCTCGGCGCCAACAAAGCCCCTGTCCAGCCCGGTCCTGAACTCAGCAGAGAGCTAACCAATATTGCTCCCACCGTTGCGGCGGAGTCGTACGTACGCAGGACTCTTGGTGATATCCTCGGCGTGCGTCCCGAAGAATTTGTCCTCGGAGAGAGTTTCGACTCATACGGTCTGGACTCCATCACAGTCACTCGCTTCAACCAGTGCCTCAGTGAGGATATCGGCTGCACCGAGGTGACGGTGCTCTATGAAGCTCAGTGCCTCGGTGATATTGTTGATCGGCTCGCCCGCAGCTATGGCGAACAGGTCACCAGGTGGGCAACGAATGTCGCGGCCCCCACGAATGGCAGTACTCATTCGGAGGAGTGCTCGCGACCAGCTATGTCGGCCCCCGCTACCACGGACCGGTCCCTCGCAGTAATCGGTCTCGCCTTACGGCTTCCGCGTGCTGCTGACCTCACTCAGTTGACCAGTTTACTTGAGGGCGCCACGACGGCGATTATGCCAGTGACGCGTTTCGTTGTTCCTAAACGCACAACAACAATGCCGACTGGAACACACCCCGTATCCTGTCCTACAGGTGGCTTTCTTGACGCCATCGATGAGTTTGACTCTCACTTCTTTGCGATGTCGCCGCTGGAGGCGCGAGTCACCGACCCACAGGAACGATTGCTGCTGCAGACAGCTTGGCACGCTCTTGAGGACTCCGGATATGTTCCAGGACGTTTCGGAAGTCCCGGCGGTGTCGACCGCGACCGAGTCGGCGTCTTTGTTGGTGCGACCTCGCACACTTTTTCGCTCTGGGGGCCAGATTATTGGCGCAACGACGAACAGGTCTTCCCTACATCCATGGGCTGGACTCTCGCTAACCGCCTTTCCTATGTCTTCAACCTGCACGGTCCGAGTGAGACTATCGACACCGCATGCTCCTCCAGTCTCGTCGCGCTACACCATGCCGCGCGGTCGCTACGTACCAGAGAGTGCGATGTCGCCCTCGTAGCCGGAGTAAATCTCTATCTCCACCCAAGCAAATACGACTACCTCGCCCACAAGCAGATGGTTTCCCCGACCGGGCAGTGCCGCCCCTTCGGGATGGGCGCTGACGGATTCGTCCCTGGTGAGGGCATCATATGTCTCGTGCTGCGTCGCGAGGCAGACGCGTTAGCATCCGCTGATCGCGTGCGGGCGCGCCTCCTCGGCACAGCCGTAAACCACGGCGGAAAAGTCTCAGGTTTCACCGTGCCCAACCCGAGCGCGCAGGCCGCAGTAATCCGTGCCGCGCTCGCTGACGCTGACCTGCCAGCGGAGGCCGTGTCGTACGTCGAGGCGCACGGCACAGGTACAGCCCTCGGCGACCCCATCGAAGCACGTGGTCTCGCTGATGCCTTCAGTGGTCGATCGCTCGCCATTGGGACGATCAAGGGCCACATCGGACATCTCGAGGGTGCCGCGGGCCTCGCCGGCTTAGCAAAAGTTGTCACCCAATTCGAGACAGGGCGAATCTCGCGGACTCTTGGTAGCACCCCGCCCAATCCGGCCGTCCAGGCGGCCTACGAGGAGATCGACGTTGTGGCGCAGTCTCGTCCGTGGACACCCGCCTCAGGCTTCGCCCGCGTCGCCGGGGTGAGCAGCTTTGGCGCAGGCGGCGTCAATGCACACGTCGTGCTCGCCGCTCCGGAGGCTCCCGTCCCCGCTCCTGCGGCCAAGCCAGGCGGCACCGAGATCGTGCTGCCGCTATCCGCCGCGGACGCGGGCACGCTGCGCGAACTCGCTGGGGCGCTCGCTTCATGGATTCCACTTCACGATCCCGAACTCAGCCACCTCGCTGACCACCTGTGCAGGCACCGCGAACCGCTGGCATATCGTGCCGCCGTCGTCGCTACCGATCAGGCAACCGTCCTCGCCGCCTTGGAGGCGCTCGCCGCCGATGAGATCCACCCCGCGCTCGTGACGGGCTGTGTACAGCGACACACCACAGCACCCAAGACCAGCGTGGGTCTGCACACTGCAGCGAACGCTTGGGTTATTGGTGCTGGCGACTTACCCTGTGAGCGCGTCGTCCCTCCACTCGACACACCACCCTATCCATTCGCCCGCGAGCGCCACACCCTGCCCGCCCACACGCAGGTACCTGCGGTGGCACCAACCAGCAGATTGCATGAGTGGACGATAGTCTTAGATCCAACAGATCCCATCCTCGACCACCACCGCGTCTTCGGGCGGTGCATTATGCCCGCAGCAGGAATCATTGAGCTTGTGCGCCGCGCGGCCGCGGAGTGCGAGCTTCCCGTAGCCCGCCTCACGAAAACCGAGTTCTCCGTACCGCTGCTCGTGACGGAACCTTTGCCGCTTCGGGTGCTTTTCACACCCATCGGAGAGCACTGGAACGTTTCCGTGGAATCTGTTCCACCCGCCGGGGTGGAACGGATCGGATATGCGACCGCTCGAGCCCACCGTGACGGTGGTCTGTCCACACCGGCGCCGGACGAACTCACCGGTTTTGAAGTGCCGATCAAGCAGGTGTACGACGGCCTCCGCACGCTTGGCCTGGACCTAGGGGCCTCATACCGCCGGATCGGCCGCATACACCGAGACGGTGACATCGTCGAGGTCACGGTAGCATCTGTTGAGCGCGACCATGCTACATGGTGGCCCGCAACAGTGCTTGATGCGTGCTTCCAAGCCTCGGGTCTGTTCGATCGCTCAGGTGACCTGCTACTGCCGTTCCTCATTGAGTCAATCACCTTCGCTCGGCCCGCCGACGGAGCGCTCCGCAGCCGGGTGAGCCTGCGTACCCAGGTCAAGAACGCACGTAAAGTCGACATCGATGTGTGGGCGGAGGATGGCGCGCCTATCATCCGGCTGGAAGGTTTCTGGGTACGCCTTATCACCCCGGAGGACATCGCCGCCCCCCGCGCGCTGCAACTCCTCGTACCATCGTGGGCACCCATGCCCACGACACAGGTCGGCGCCTTCCGCCGCGTCGTGCTCATAGCCAGCCCAAGCTCTGCTGAAGGCCTTGAGCCGCAACTGCGGCGCCACGTCGCAGACGTACGCGTCATGGAATGGATGCCGGACTGGGTGACCCTCGTCGCGAACCAGCTCGCGCAAACCGAAAACACCGCCGTTGTCCTCGTTCCGCCACCCGATCTGAGCGCGACTGATCTAGCTTACCTCGGAGTCCAAATTACCACCGGCCTAACCGCTGCCGGTCCGGTGCGCGTCCTCGTTGTGGAGCAAGCCACGGCCCCGAGTCCCGCCGCGCGCGGCCTCGCCGCCCTTCTGCGAACAGCGTCCGACGAGATCAGCCGACTCTCCGCAGCCGTACTCACATGGGACGGGGTCGATCCGGAGCCCGTCTGGGCTGCACTCGTCGGACCGGCCACCACATTGCTACGCGCCGGCCCTGTGCCCGAGGTCCTCGGCTGGCGCCCCACGATCAATCATGGCGGTGAGAGTGCCCTGCGTCGAGGCGGGACATACTTGGTGACGGGCGGTCATCATGGGATCGGCTTGGCGCTGACTCGGTGGCTGGCTGAGCGCTGGGAGGCGTTTGTCGTTGTGCTTGGCCGCTCGCCAGAGGGTTTGGCCGACAGTGGTCTGGACCCCGAGCGGGTGCACTATGTTCGCGGTGATGTTACTGACCCCAAATCGGTACGGGCGGCCATTGCGACAGCCGACAGACTCGGCAATGGGCTCCGCGGCATCTTCCACCTCGCGGGCAGTCTTGCAGACGAGGCTGCACTACGGCTGACGAGAGAGGCAATTGAGGCTATCCAGGCCCCAAAGATTGCAGGCTGGCAGATCCTCCTCGAACAGACCCGGCACCTCGACCTTGACTTTTGCTGTGCCTACTCATCGCTGGCGGGTGCAATCCCAAGCCTATACCAAGGGGCCTACGGCCAAACCAACGCCTGGCTCGACGGCCTTGTCGCTGAGCATGCGGGCCAAGGTACCCGCATGTTCTCCATCCTGTGGCCTTTTTGGGCTGGTGGCGGGATGAGCATGAGTCCCGCCTCGGCAAAACGGCTCACCGAACGCTTCGGGTTGACCCCGATCACCGCGGACGAGGGGCTTGCCGCCTTGGATGTCGTCCTACGCCAAGAGAACCCGGTAGTCGCTGTCGTCCCACAGAGCGCCGTCGCCGCGCTCATCACACCAACCGAACGGCTCGCTGTCGTCGTTGACGGATCCGGTACCCCCACTCCGGACCGCCCAGCGTCTGGAGCGAACTTGGATGTGTACGTCCAAGAGTTTCTGCTCAGTCAAATGCAAGAGCTCTCCGGGGTCTCCATCGAGAAGATCCGCCCCGAGGCGGACATCATGGATTACGGTCTCGACTCCCTTGCGTTCTCCCGCCTCGCTGAGGCCTGCAATGCGACACTCGGCAGCGACATCACGCCCGCGACAATGTTCGAGTTCACCACCGTTGCCGACCTCGCTGATCATCTCATCACGGAGTTTCGCGTGCCGGTCGCTGCCTGGGCAGCCACGCACGATGCCGCTCCGGTTGAGGCCATGAGCGCCCACACCGCCGGTGTACTTGGAGAAGAAAACTGCGCAGCAGCACAGCCCCACCAAAAGCTAGAGATAACCGGGTGCGTCCCGGACGAGCCGGAGGAAGCGTACGCTATCGTCGGAATGGTTGGTGCCGCGCCGGGCGCCTCCTCGGTGGCGGATCTATGGAACAAGCTTTTCGATGGTGTGGACCTCATTGAGGAAATCCCGGCGGATCGCTGGAACTGGCGCGATATCTACGACCCCGACATGGCACGCCTCGGTGCGACCAACAGCCGATGGGGCGGTTTCCTCCCGGACATCCGCCGCTTCGACCACGCCTTCTTTGGGATTTCCCCGCGCGAGGCCGCGCTAATGGACCCACAACAGCGGCTCTTCCTTGAAATGGCCTATGCCGTGATTGAGGATTCGGGGCATAGCCCCGCCTCGCTGGCGGGCAGCCGTACGGGCGTCTTCGTCGGCGCCGCTTCCCACGACTATTTCGAACTTGTCCGCGACTCAGGGTTACCTATTGAAGCTTACAGCACAACAGGCATGTTTCACTCGCTCACGGCCAACCGCGTCTCTTACCACCTGAACCTGCGCGGCCCAAGCTTCCCAATTGACGCTGCCTGCTCTAGTTCGCTCGTCGCGCTCCATACAGCCCTCGAGTCGATGCGCTCAGGTGCCTGCGATGCTGCGATCGTCGGCGGCGTCAACCTACTTATCTCACCGACCGTCTATCTTTCCTTCTCACATGCGGGGATGCTTAGTCCGACTGGTCGGTGTCGCACCTTCGACGCTGCCGCCGACGGCTACGTGCGTGGTGAAGGCGTCGGGGCGGTCTTTGTTCGCCCGCTCACCGCCGCCCGTGCGGACGGAGACCACATTTACGCCGTCATCCGTGGCTCCGCAGTCAACCACGGAGGCAAGGTCAATACACTCACAACTCCCAATCCTCGAGCCCAGGCTGATCTCATCGTCCGTGCGCACCACACGGCGGGCCTCGCCGTCACTGATCTCGACTATGTCGAGATGCACGGCACAGGAACCCCTCTCGGCGACCCCATTGAGGTCAACGGGCTTGCTATGGCCCTGCGGCAACTGCGAGCGGAACAAGGGAAGGACGTTCCACACGAGGTCGTCATCGGCTCCGTGAAATCAGTACTCGGACATACCGAAGCCGCTGCTGGGATGATGGGCCTTTTCAAAGTGCTTCTCTCGCTGCGTCACGAACTCATCCCCGGCAACCTGCACATCAAGCAGGTCAATGAGCAGATCCGCCTCAGCGGCACCGGGCTTGTCATAGCTGACTCCGCACGTCCTTGGCCTGCCCGTCTTGGCCACCGCCGCACCGCGGGCATCAGTTCCTTCGGATTTGGTGGGATCAACGCCCACGTGCTGATTCAGGAGCCTGAGCCCGCACCGGAGCCCGCCATGCGTCCCGCCGGTCCGTATGTCATCCCGCTCTCCGCAAAGAGTCCCGACGCATTGGCCCGCCGTGTCACCGACCTTGCCCGGAGTCTCGCCGCGAATGGCGCGGCACCGAACGGGCTGTCAAGCCGGATCGCCAGCATCGTGGCCGCTGACCTAGGCTGCCAGCTGAAGGAAATCCCTGAGGAGGAAAGCTGGGCGGACCTCGGCCTCACCCCCGGCGCTCAAGCTGCCGTCGAGGTCACCCTCCGTGACGCTGGCGTCACTGCCGACTGCCTTGCCGAACTCGCTAAGGAGGCCGGACCCCATCCTTACGACGTAGGGTTTACCCTCGCTCTCGGTCGCGACCATCATGCCCACCGGGCGGCCTTCATAATCGCCGATGTCGCTGAGTTGACGACCGCATTGAGCGCCTTGGCCGGCGATTCGCAGCACCCCGCGATCGTCTCAATCGCCGACGCCGCGAGCAGCGAGTCGAGGCGCCTCGCGCAAGCCTGGCTCGCGGGGGAAGATGTCGACTGGGCAACCTGCTACCCCGTCGTGGGGCGGCGCCTGGCACTGCCCACCTATCCCTTCGGTGGTCGGGCGCACTGGTACACAACGTTACTCAGCGACGCACCCGCTTCAGCGGCACTGGTCGCCGGGACATCCGCAACAGCCCGGACCGGCGCGCCACGCACCACGACCGTACGGCTCACACCGGAGGAGCCGGTTGTACGCGACCACCGGGTGGCAGGCGCGCCCACGTTGCCCGGCGTTGTTCACCTCGCGCTCGCCGCTACGACGCTTGAGCCTACCGAATGCCTGACGGATGTCACTTGGTCGGCGCCAGCCGTCGTCCCGGCGCAGGGTCTGGAACTGCACATCACCCGCGAAAACAACACCGACGGCGACGTCGTAAGCGTGCGCTCAGCGAAGAACGCCACCCCCTATTGCACTCTCCGGGTGGAGCCACGCAGCATTCCAGAGGCGGCTGTCGATGTGGCCGCCATCCGTGCCCGCTGCGAGCGCGTCATCGACGGCGATAAATTTTACGCCGCTCTCGCTGCCTCCGGCTTAGACTATAGATATAGCTATCGCGCCATCCTACGGCTGCACCTTGGTTCAGATGTTGCGCTCGCCGAGTTGGCTCCACCGCAAGATTTATACGCGGGCGTCCACCCAGGCATTCTTGACTCTGCCTTCCAGTCTGTCGTTGGTCTCGGCCCGGTGTCTGTCCAGGGCACTCAGGCCGTGGTACCATTCGTCCTCGACCGAGCCGAGCTGGGCACAAACACCGCCGCAGCCGCCTACGCCCTCGCGACCCGTTATGACGGCCGGGTCACCGCGCGGCTGCTGACCGCGAGCGGCGCGCCCGTTGCCCGGTTCGAGGGCCTGCGCAGCCGACAAATGTCCCCGGGCCGACCCACGTTACAGGTATTGCATCCTGAATGGGCGTTTGAACCACTTGAGCTTGGTACGCCCACCACCGGTCCCGTCATGCTCGTTCGGACAGCAGATGACCTTGGCGTCGAGGCACTCCTCCGCGCCCGCGGCGAGTGCCAAAGCGTCCCCGTCGGCAGCACCGAGCTACCCAACGACATTGCTGACCTCTGGCTAGCTCTCGCTTGCACCGACGTCCGCGACGCTCAACGGTGTTGCCTCGATGCATTTACTACGCTACAGGCCGCAGCCGCGAGCGGACGTCTCAACGCCTGTACTAATTTGACTGCCGTACTCGGCGAGGCCTTCGCCGTAGACGCTGGGTGCGCAACCCAGCCGGGCATCGCGGGCGTCCTTGGCCTGCTGCGCTCCCTCTCGCATGAGTTCCCGCACCTGAGCGTCCGCGCCGTGCTCACCGGCGGAGCCGAGCCGAACCTCCTCGCCCGCCTCGCCGCTGAGCCACCGCTGCAGCCTGCCCGCGAGGTCGCCTATGTCGGCGCCCACCGCTATGTCCGCGCCCTGCGCCCCGTGACGCTACCCGACGCAGCCGACCAGCCACACGTAGAGCCCGGGGCGTACTATCTCGTCGTCGGGGCCGGTGGCATCGGCCGCGAAGTCGCCCGAGATATCGCTAACCGTGGCGGACGAGTGACACTCACCGGACGACGACCCGCCGACCAGATGGCCCTGCCTCCGCTGACCGGGTCCGGCACCTTAGAGTACGTCGCTGTAGATGTTGCCGACAAGCCCGCAATGCACCGCCTTGTTGCCGGGCTACGCGCCGTCGGCGAGCTGCGGGGCGTGATCGTTGCGCCGATGGTGCTGGACGACGCCGCCGTCGTGAATCTCGAGCCGAATCGGGTGGATGCTGTCCTGCGCCCGAAAGTCACCGGCACAACCGCCCTTCTTGCGGCGCTCGGCACAGAACCGCTCGACTTCGTTGTCGTAATGTCCTCGGTGCAGTCCTTCACGGGCGCGGCGGGACAGGCTGCGTACGCCATGGCGAGCATCGCCAGCGACGCGCTCTGGCTGGATGCTCGTCGCCGTCACGGACTGCCTGTCACCCTCCTCGGCTGGGGTCCCTGGGCTGATGTGGGAGCCGTCTCCTCTGCGGGACAGCAGGCGAATCTTGAGCGGCGCGGTTGGTACGGGATTGATGTCGCTTCCGGTCTCAACCTGATGTGGCGTGCGGTCGCGACGGGCGTCGGGCATCTGGTGCCCGTCGTATGCAGCGAGACTGTCCTGCGAAATGACCTCTCTCCACGTGACGAGACCCCCCTAACGCTGCGCCGATCCAATGTACCCGGTCTCACAGCGCGCACGTATACCACTGTCGAGGCGAACCTTGCCAGGCGCGTCCTTACAATCCTCAAGAAGGCCCAGATCACGGAGGCGGCCGAACGACAGCGGTATGTCACCACTCTGGAATCCCTGGCCCGTCGTGCCCTTGCCATCGCCCCAGCGGATGGCAGTGCCTCCCCGGAGACGCTCGCAGCCCGGGAGGCACTCACCGACCATGTCCTCGCCGAACTCCCTGCGTGGTTGCGCGGTGACGTCACCGCCCACGAGGTGCACTTCGGCAGCGGTGCTGCAACGCTGCTCACTGAGTTCTATCGCACCGACCCCTTCGGTACGGTCTCTAACGACGCCCTCTCCAAAATGGCCGCTGCCCTCGGAACCCGGATCAACGCTGCCGGTGTGCAGTTTCGCGTCATCGAGGTGGGCGCAGGTACAGGCAGCAGCACGATCCCTGTGGTTGCCGCGCTGCGCCGAGCAGGAGTTGATTTCCACTACACAGCGACAGATCCCGCCACCAGCCTGCTCGAGTTGACCCGTGCTGTGGTCGGCGACGAGGACGTTTCATATGTCGCCGCCGACCTGCAGGCACTGCCTAGCGGCGAGATGTATGACCTAGTCCTTGCGGGAAATGTCCTGCATGTAGTCGACGATGTCCCTGACGCCTTGGTGGGCCTGGCGCGGTTGCTACGCCCTAACGGACGCATCATCTTGAGCGAGCTCACAGCCCGGTCTGTCTTCCACAACTTGGCGTTTGGGCTCTTCGATGGGTGGTGGACTGCGGATCCACGCGGACTGCGCCTGCCCGGCAGCCCGCTCTTAGACCTCGACGGGTGGCTAAGCGTTGTCTCCACCGCGGGGCTGGTCGCGACCGCGGTGGAGACCGTCGGCCTCGAGGCAGGCTCGGCGTGCCAAGCGGTGCTCACCGTGACGAAGCGAGCAGACTTGCGGGCTTCCACGCCGCAAAGTAGGGAAGCCTGCGCCGAGGCGGTTGCGCCCACGGCGCAGGCTCTTGTAGTAGAGGCTCCCGCCAATCTCGCGCACGCTGGTGTGGATCGGGCCACAGTGCAGGATGCAGTCGTCGGTGTCGTGGCGCGCGCCCTCGGGAGCACCGATACCGAAGTCGACGTTGATGCACCGTTCAGTTCCCTCGGTGTCGACTCTATCGTGAGCGTCGATTTGGTCCGTGAACTCGGGGTAGTTCTAGGTCTCAAACTCAAGACCATCATCGTCTTCGACCACCCGAGCATCTCCGCACTCGTCGACCACCTCATGACCACTTACGACCTCTCCGCTGCCTTTGGGGCGAGACACACCCCCGAAACGTCCGTCGACCCCACCACGGCGACACCCGTCATGGCCATGCCTAGTGCCCCCGCGCCACAGGCCAAGCGGCCGCTCATACGCGCCGCTGACGCGCCATCACGGCCGATCCCCTCAGCGACACGATGGTCGGAGGAACAGGCGGCGCTCGGCGCGACTCGGGCGCTCGCGGTGCTCTTTGAGCATCCTAAGGCCGAGCCAGAGCCGGTGCTCGCAGAAGTTGCGGTCGGCCCGCCAGGACCAGGAGAAGTGGAGCTGGCAGTCACAGCGTTTCCGCTCAACTTCTCCGACTGGCTAGTCGCGCGCGGAATATACCCACTCATGCCAGAGTTTCCCGTTGTGCCGGGCGTCGAGGTCGCGGGTAGGGTGACCCGGCTAGGACCCGGGGTCACCGGGCTTCGCGTCGGCGACCGCGTCGTCGCTCCCACTCGTGTCGAGATGGGCGGTCAGGCGAGTGCCGTGGTCGTTGAAGCGAGCTTCTGCGCACACATCCCTGCTGGAATCACCGATACGACGGCATGCGGGGCAGTGGCCCCATACATGGCCATGTGGGCGGCCCTGCGGGCGGCTCGGGCACAGGCCGGTGAGACCGTTCTCGTGAGTGGTGCGACCGGATCGAACGGCCTAGTGTTTACCCGCCTCGCGGAAGCCCGCGGGCTGCACGTCATCGGGGCTGTCGGCTCCGAGGCGAAAGTGCAGCGGCTCCGCTCGGAAGGGCGGATGGGTGTTCGCTATGACACCGAGGACCTACACAAGAGCGTGCTGGCAGCCACGCAGGGCCACGGCGTCGATATCGTTGTTGATCTCATCGGCGGCGACTTCATCCGCGCTGGAATGGCCGCCCTCGCGCCGGGTGGACGCTTCATTGAGGTGGCGGTCCTCGGTCTGCAGATTGCGGAACCGCTCGACGTGAGCATGTTCACCCACAACCAAGAGTTTATCTCCCTCAACGGCAAGAAGCTCTTCCTCGACCACCCCGAGCTGCGGGCTGAGGCACTCAAGGCGTTCACCGCCGATCTCGCTGCCGGCGGCATCGCACCGCCAGTAGCGCATGTGCTCGACCTCGCCCAGATCGCAGACGCCTACCGGCTTCGTGCCGACCGTGCCCTTGTCGGCCGCGTCGTCGTCGTGCCGGGCCCGATCGTTGTCGAACCTACAAGTGAACCTACAAGTCAAGACGATATCGCGATCGTCGGCATGTCAGCTCGATTCCCGGGAGCAGAAACGCCAGAGGACCTTTGGGAGCTTATACACGCTGGCCGCGACTCGGTCGGTCCCGTGCCGGAATCGCGCTGGTCCCCCTCGTGGGTTGACGCCGACCGTAATCGCAAAGACCGAACATATTGTTCGGCCGGGCACTTCCTCGAGGGGGTCGACGAATTTGACGCGGGCTTCTTTGCTTTCTCCGGAAAGGAAGCGGCCCAAACGGATCCGCAGCATCGGCTCTTTCTCACTGAGGCCTGGCGCGCACTGGAACAGGCGGGACTAACTCGGGCACGCATGACGGGCAGCAACTTCGGAGTTTTCGTCGGCGTGGGAACATCCGGCTACGAGAAGCGGATGGTCAACTCGGGCAGTGCCCGCGAGGCGCAGTCATTTTGGGGAAACAACGCCTCGGTGCTCGCGGCGCGGCTGGCCTATTTGCTCGACCTGCGCGGACCGACAATGTCGATTGACACGGCGTGCTCCTCCTCCCTCGTTGCACTCCACCAGGCCTGTCAGAGCATCCGCTCTGGAGAATGCAACGGTGCGGTGGTCGGCGGCGTGTTCATCATGCTCGACGAGCAGTACTACATTGTCGCAAGTAACGGCGGCATGCTTGCACCAGACGGCACCTGCAAGACCTTCTCGGATGCCGCGGACGGATTCGGCCCTGGCGAGGGCGTCGGCGTCATCATCCTGAGACGCTTGACGGACGCCCTAGCCGACGGCGACACGATCCTCGGCATTGTCAAGGGATCGGCCATCAACCAAGATGGACGTACCAACGGTATCACCGCCCCGAGTGGCCCCGCCCAGACCGAAGTTATCCTCGCAGCTTGGGAGCGGGCAGGCATTGATCCGCGCACCATCGGGCTCATCGAAGCACACGGGACGGGCACCCCGCTCGGCGACCCCATTGAGGTTGACGCCCTCACGCGGGCCTTCCGCACCTGCACGCCCGATGTCGGTTTCTGCTCGATCGGTTCGGTGAAGGCCAACATTGGCCATACCGCGGCTGCGGCGGGGGTAGCAGGCGTCATCAAGACCCTTCTCGTCTTCCACCACGACGAAATCCCGCCGACGCGGCTGGGTACCCCGATCAATCCGCTCATCGACTTCACTAACTCGCCCTTCATAATGCCGCTTGAGCCGATGCCGTGGAAGCGCAATCCGGAGGCACCCAGGCGTGCTGGAGTGAGCAGCTTTGGCTTCTCCGGGACCAATGCCCACGTCATCTTAGAAGAACCACCGCAGTGGTCAGCGTCCACTGATAGTCCGGGGCCTTGGTGGTTCCCGATCTCCGCAGACGACGAGATGCTCACCCAACGAGTAAGCGAGTTGCAAGCCTGGCTCGAGACTCACCCCGAACTGACGGGCCGGATGAGCGATATCGCCTACACCTTGGCCTGCCGCCGTGACCATAGGCAGAGCCGTTGTGCCATCGCCACTGGCGACTGGGCAGGTCTACTCAGCGCTCTCACCGAGATCCGACCGGGCCGAACGGCGGGTGCCGCCCCAGGCGAGGAGATCCTCAGCCGTTTCGTGGCCGGGGAGGACGTCGATCTTTGCGGCCTGTGGCCCCGCAGTGGCCGTACGGTCCCGCTGCCTGCTCACCCCCTGAGGCGCGAGCAGTATTGGTTCGCGGGTGATCCACGATGGCCCGGCTCCGCACAAACGCTTGCAGTCACTACGTCACCCACCCGAGAACGCCTCGACAACACCGTCGACGACTACGGCCTAGACAGGGTAATTGATCATAGTGATACAGGGAATGGAATGTCTGGGCCGACTCGGGACAGCGTGCGAGAGGTAAACGTCACCGCAGCCGTCGTTGATCTCGTCCGCGGAGTCATCGCGGACCACACTGGCAGCCCGCTTGAGCGTATCCTACCCGACCAGCGCCTCGACCGGATTGGTTTCGACTCCGTGATGGCACTCGAGGTCGTCCAGGGCCTGCAACCGTACTTCGGCGAGGTCGCCATCAGCCTACTCTTCGATTCCGAGACCCCCGCGGGTGTGGCGGAGCGCCTCGTCCGCGACTACCCGGAGCAAGCGGATGCCCTCGTTACCACGACAGACCGGGGGCCGGCTGCAGTGCCCGCGCCATCACAGTCCACCTCCCAGGCCGAGGTGCCCACGGGCCGGGTGAGCGTTGTCGGCCTCGCCGGTCGCTTCCCTGGCGCAGCCACCATCGCAGAGTTCTGGGACGTGCTCGCAACTGGCCGCGACTGTGTCGGGCCGGTGCCGGCGGAACGCTGGGACCACGAGTCTTACACTGCTGTGGCCCCAGGTCGCCCGGGCACGAGTTATCTGACCCGCGGAGCCTTTCTCGAGCGACCGGACGCATTCGACGCGGAGTTCTTCGCGATCTCCCCAAAGCAGGCGCGGTTCATGGACCCACAGGAGCGTCTGTTACTACAGGAAACCTGGCATGCGTTGGAGGACGCTGGCATCCCGGCGTCCAACCTGGCTGGTCGACCAATTGGGGTCTACGTCGGGGTGATGTACGCCGACTACGGCGAGTGGGCCCACAGGCCCGAAGGCATCGACTACCTTGCTTCATCGCACGCCTCAATAGCCAACCGGATCTCGTACACATTTGATCTACGTGGCCCAAGCATGGCCATCGACACAATGTGCTCTTCCTCCCTCACTGCGCTCGACCTCGCCTGCACAGCATTGGCGAACGGTTCCATTGACGCCGCGATCGTCGCAGGCGTCAACCTCAGCACTCACCCTCGCAAATTCGTCGACCTCAGTCAGGGACGCTTCGCCTCGGCAACAGGGGCCTGCCGGGCCTTCGGGAAGGATGCCGACGGCTACGTGCCCGGCGAGGCGATTGTCGTCGCTGTCCTCACCCGTCCAGAAGATGCCGCACGCGCCGGGCTGCGAGCGTGGGGGAACATTGACGGCATCGCGACCGGGCACGGTGGGCATACCACTGGCTACAGTTCGCCCAACCCCTCCGACCAAGAACGCGTCATCCGGCGGGCTCAGGAGCGCGCCGGCGTACGTCCAGCGGATGTATCTTACATTGAGGCTCATGGCACCGGTACCTCCCTCGGCGATCCCATAGAGATTGATGCACTAAGCCGGGTCTTCGGATCGAGCCCACGCCTGAGGCCATGCGCGATTGGCTCGGTTAAGTCCAATGTGGGCCACTGCGAGGCTGCGGCTGGGCTCGTCGGCTTGGCTAAGGTGCTGCTCCAGTTGCGTCACGAGGCTCTGACCCCATCACTACACGTGGACGAGCTCAACCCGCGCCTGGAGCTTGGTGAAAACCTCACTATCCAGCGCTCCTACACGCCGTGGCCCGCCACCGACCACCCCCGCTGCGCGGGCCTGTCTTCTTTCGGCGCCGGTGGCTCAAGTGCGCACGTCATCGTCACCGAGGCGGTGCCCGGGCGGGTGCCCAGCACGACGGCCCCAGAGGCGATGCGATCCCGCTCCAGGGCGTATGTCATGTCGGCGGCAAGTCCTGATGCGCTGCGTCCCCAGCTCATGGCTCTCGCCGATGCTGTCGATGGTTCGACTGCAAGCCCGCGCGATGTCGCCTACACCTTGTTTGTGGGCAGGGAGCGACTCGAAACTCGCACGGTGCTACTCGCTACTGATCTGGCCGGGCTCGCGGTCCTGGCCCGGAGGGCTGCAGTTGCGACCGATCCCGCCGGCGTCCACGGCGAGGCCGACCCGGCCCTAGAGCGGGCCGCAGCAGCTTGGTGCTGCGGCGAGGACACTGACCTCCTTGACGATGTCGGCCACCTCGTCGACCTACCCGGCTATGTCTTCGCGATGCCGTCCTACTGGCACACGCCCCTCGCTGTCGTCGGCAAGACCCGCCAGGTGCCCGTCGACGACCCCCGTCTGGCCGATCACGTCGTATACGGCACGCCCGTACTTTCTGCCGCGGCGGTGCTTGACCTGCTCGCCGATGAGATCGGCGAGCCTGGCGACACCGTAGTCATCGAAAACATTGTCTTCCGGGCGCCGCTAACGGCTGCCTCGGACGGCGTAACCTGGTCCTTCGCTCGCACCGACGATGCCTTCACGATACGGGATGCCGCAGGCCAACTCTGTGTCGAGGGCCGCGCCTACGCGAGCACCAACACGCCTCCACTGGCTGCTCCGAGCTCAGCCCCAGCTGGGCTACCCGCCATGACTGCGTCCGACATCTACTTGCGGCTGAGCGCGTGGGGCCTAGTGTACGGGCCTTCGTACCGCCTGCTCGAGCAGATCACCGCACAGGGTGAGCATGCTTGGGGTACGCTCGCACCCACGACACAGCGCACGGGACTACTTGACGCGTCACTGCAAACGATGATCGGCTTAGCAGCCAACGACGGTGGGCTGCCGTTCTGCCTGCAGCGCGTCGTCCTTGGACCTGACACGGTCCGCGCTCGACGCGTTGCGGCACACCGCCATGGGACCACAACCGACCTCGTCCTAACCGATGAGCAGGGGCTCCCTGTTGCTGCTCTCGAGGGCGTCGTCGTCTTGGGATCCCGTTCGCTGGGAAGAGTCTCGCTGCTGCGCGAAACCTGGGCGGCGGTCGAATCCACGACGACGCTCACGGCGCCACGTGTAATGCTGTGGGCTGAAGGGCCCGAGATGGACCGACTTGCCGTTGCCTTGGAGCAGCAAGGCGCCACAGTTCGCCGGGACTCTTCGGCATCTTTACCCCTCGATGCAGACCTACTACTCGACTTACGTTTCCTCGCCGGTCAGGACCTGCGTAGCGCGGTCGAGGCATACGAGCCGACCGTAACCGCTCTCGTGGGTCGCCTCGCCGCAGGCGCGGGTCCGCTGCGCCGGGTTGAGGTGCGGCGTGTCACCGACCCGTACGCCCGCACTGGTATTGCCCTCGACCGGACACTCGCGGTCGAGGACGGACGCTACCGCGGCCGAAGCGTCCTCATCCCCGCCGGCTCGTTGAACATCGACGAACTGGCGAACGAGTTGCTGCTCGACGATGGTTGGGGCACTCTGACACGGCTTATTGGCGGGCACCGCGAGACCGCGCGCACTGTTCTGGAGACCCAGCTGCCGCCTGTCACGGACCCTGCGAACGGGCTGGTCGCCCGGCAGGGGGGTCACTACCTCGTCACTGGTGCCCTTGGAGGCCTCGGGCGCAAGCTCAGCCTATCGCTCGCCGAACGGCATGGAGCTAACCTGACTCTCGTCGGACGTCGCAGTGCCCCCGCCGGACTTGACGAGCTTTTAGCACAGATCGCCGCGCGCGGCGGCCGGGCCCGCTATATTGCGGCTGATCTAACCACCCCGAATGGCGCTGGCGCGGCTGTCGCGGCCGCCCTAGCCAACGGGCCCCTTGATGGTGTCTACCATCTAGCTGGCCTCGTTCGCGATGCGCTTGCCGTCCGAAAACAGGCCGCCGACGCGGCCGACGTGATCTCCGCGAAAGTACTCTCCCTCGCGGAAATCACAGACGCGCTGGCTGTCGCAGGCGCGAGCCCGTGGGTCGTCTGTTTCGGCTCGGCCAGCGCATATGTCGGCGTACCCGGTCAGGTGGATTATGCCTACGCCAATGCCGCCCTCGCAGCCTGGGCGACGCAGGAGGGGCCGCACGCGGTAACCGTCGAATGGCCGTTGTTGGAATCCGCGGGCATGGGGGTGCCCGCCGAAGTCCGCGAGCGCCTTGAGGCCCATCTCGGGTGGCGCCTAATGCCTTGGTCTGGCATCTCTGACATCCTTGACCGGATCGGTGCGGCGGGAGAATCTGTCGTCCGGCCCGTTTACGGAGATCCTTTCTTGATCCGTCGCTGGGCAGAGGTTTTTGCGGGCACGCCACAAAGTGCGACAGTCACCGGTCCAATCATCCCCGCACCCGATGCGGCGTCCGCTATCATAAATCGTCTCAATGAGCCCCGAGCCCAGACTGGGCAGGACACCCCCTCTGGGGAGGTGGTGCCGCCAGCGTTCGTCGACCGCCTAGCACGGCTCATCGGTGGGGAGCTCGGACTGAACGCTCCACTCAGCGCAGACCTCTCATTCGACCGGGTCGGACTCGAGTCGGTCATGGTCATAAACGTCAACGCAGCCCTTGAAGCCGAACTTGGCTCGGTGCCCTCCACGCTGCTCTTCCAGCACCGCACCGTGCGTGATCTCGCTGCGGCGCTGTGGGATTCGCATCGCGATCGTATCCGTGCACTCATCGGTATGTCTGCCGCACCACCCACGATCGCCTCCTCCACGTTCTCTCTCGTCAAACCGCCGGAGCTTGGCGTCGCCTCGGTCGACGCTATCCCACAGACCTGTGACGCGCCGCGGTCCGCGCGTGCGCTGCAGGATGACCCGATCGCGATAGTGGGTTTGTCGGGCCGGTTCCCGAAGTCTCCGGACCTTAATGCCTTATGGAACAACCTGCGCTCTGGGATCGACTGCATCGTCGAAATAGGTGACGAGCGCTGGGACCATGCTGCACTAGTGGACGAACGCCCCGGCATGCCGGGCCGCACATATGTCCGCTGGGCTGGTCTCCTCGACGATGTCGACCTCTTCGATGCCGCACACTTCCATATCTCGGCTCGTGAGGCAAAGGCCATGGACCCACAGGAGCGGGTCTTCCTTGAGACGTCTTGGCACGCGCTTGAAGACGCCGGCTTCGCGCCGGACGACCCGGCACTCGGCCGTTGCGGCGTATTCGCCGGGACGATGTACGCTCAATACCAGATGTACGGAAGCTATCCCGCCGTCACCGAGAGTGGGTCCCTGCCAAGCTCCCAGCACGCCGCGGTTGCCAACCGAGTCTCGTACGCGCTGGATCTCACTGGCCCTTCACTGACGGTAGACACGATGTGCTCCTCATCGTTGACGGCACTGCACCTCGCCTGTCAGGCCTTGCGAGATGGCGACTGCGAATCGGCGCTGGTCGGCGGGGTCAACATCATTTCTCACCCCTACCGACTTTTGCAGATGGCCGCGGGCCGTTTCGCCTCACGGGATGGGCGCTGCCGCAGCTTCGGCGCGGGTGGCACCGGCTACGTACCAGGCGAGGGAGTCGGCGTGGCTGTCCTAATGCCACTGTCACGGGCACGCAACGCTGGCGCCCATGTTGAGGCCATCATCCGAGGCTCGGCAATCAGCCACGGCGGGCGAACCAACGGTTTCACCGTGCCCTCGGTATCCGCCCAGGCGGACGTGATCCGTGCAGCGCTGAAGCAGGCTGGTATAGATGGGGCTGCCATCGACTACGTCGAGGCGCATGGCACCGGCACCGAGCTGGGTGACCCTATCGAGATCGCCGCACTGCAGGACGCCCTCGGTGATCGGGACGGGCGGCCCTTGCGCATCGGCTCGATAAAATCCAATATCGGGCACCTTGAGCCCGCGGCTGGCATTGCTGGGCTCGCCAAGGTTCTACTTCAGATGCGACACCGCGCACTCGTCCCATCGCTGCACTCCGACGAGCCTAACCCCTACATCAATTCTTCCAGCATCAAGGTACAACACGACTACGAGCCTTGGGAGTCGCGTTCGGGGACGCCCCTCATCGCTGCGCTGAGCTCCTTCGGAGCGGGTGGATCAAACGCCCATGTCATACTAGAAGAAGGGATAGAGACACCTGTCTCGGACGTCCCCGAGGGCATACGACACGTCGTGCCGTTAAGCGGGGAAAGCCGAGAGCAGGTAATCCTCGGGGCAGCACAGCTCGCCCGCGCGCTAGAGGGGCCCAACGCCCCCCGACTAGTCGACATCGCCTTCACACTGGCGGCAGGACGTGCCCGTGCAGGCTATCGCGCGGCTGTCGTCGCTGGCTCGGTCACTGAGCTCGGCGCCGCGCTGCAAGCCCTGATTGAGGGGCGTTCCGCTCCCGATGTGCTGCCCGTAACAGCCCCCGCAGACCGCGCCGATGAAGCGATAGCTGATCTCCTTGGCGGCATTCCTGGTCGGCGCTTTATCCGCGAGCTACGAGACAGCGGAGAACTCGAACGCCTCGCACGCCTGTGGTGTTTGGGCCTCGATCTCGACCTCGCACCGCGCGGCGGGAAGCGGATCTCCCTGCCCGGCACCATCTTCCGGCGAGCCCGGCACTGGATCACCGATCGCGTCGTTGCCCCGCAGCATTCCACGGAGGAAGACGTACGGCCGATGCCTACCGGGGACGGCCTACAGTCGGCATCTGTCGCTGACGTAACCACGCAGTTGCCCGCTCTGGAGACGCCCCTGGCGGTCCCCGGCGCCGAGTCGGCTGTGGCCGGTCGGCCCTCAATGGAGTTGGTCAGGTCGGTTATGGCAGCAGTACTAGAAGTGCCAGAAAGAGAACTCGATCCAGCGGTATCGCACATCAATCACGGGGTAGATTCCGTTCTCGCGGTGGAGATCGCGGACCGCATCAGTCGCGAGAGCGGGGTGGAGATCCGTCCAACCGACATCTTCAGCTACACATCAATCCGCGAACTTGCAGCCCATGTCGACACACTCACCGCCACGCCCCCCGCCGTGGAAGAGGTCACATCTGCCCCCGCGCAGACCGCACGGTCCGACGCGCCGACGAAGGCCGCACCGGAGCCGGTGGAGATCGCGGTTATCGGTTGGTCTGCGATATTCCCTGGGGCGGACGACATCAAGACTTTCTGGGCCAACTTGCTACAGGGCCGCGACAGTGTGACAGAAGTACCGGCGACACGGTGGGACGTCGCTGCCCACGTCACTGCAAACCCTGAGGTCCCGGGTATGTCATACAGCCGCTGGGCCGGGGTCATTGAACGACCGGATCTGTTCGACCCGGACCATTTCGGCATGTCGCCGCGTGAGGCACAGCTGACCGACCCGCAGCACCGCCTGCTGCTGCAGGAGAGCTGGCGAGCCTTGGAGAACGCCGGCTACCCTGCGGAGACTCTCGCTGGGGCGAATATCCCCGTTTATATTGGTGGTGCCGCCGGCGACTACCGGTCGTACCTCACGAACCACGGCGTCCACCCGGAGGGTTACCTCTTCACTGGGACGAGCGCTGCCGTCCTCTCCTCACGACTGTCCTATGCACTCAACCTTAGTGGGCCGTCAATGACGGTTGACACTTCGTGTTCATCCTCTCTGCTGAGTATCCATCTGGCCGCCGAGGCCATCCGTGAGGGCCGCTGTGAGATGGCGGTCGCGGGCGGAGTGGCGCTTCTGTTCACTCCCGACCTTCACATCCTCGCCTCAAAGAGTCGGATGCTCTCACCGCGTGGGCGCTGCCACACGTTCGATGCGGGTGCCGATGGCTTCGTACCCGGCGAGGGCGCGGGCGCGGTGATCCTCAAGCGGCTCGACGCAGCGATCCGCGACGGCGACCGTATCATCGTGACGGTGCTCGCCTCCGGCACCAATCAGGACGGCCGAAGCAATGGCATTACTGCGCCGAGTATGACAGCCCAGTGTAACCTTGAACGCGCCGTCTACGCGTCTGGCGGGATCGACCCTGGTCAGATCGGCTACGTCGAATGCCATGGCACTGGCACTCGGCTCGGCGATCCCATTGAGGTGGAGGCGTTGCGCCACGCCTTCGGCGAGCAGCCAGCTCACACCTGTGCCCTAGGCTCGGTGAAAACTAACATTGGACACGCGCTCACTGCGGCCGGCCTCGCGAGCTTCGTCAAAGCTGCACTCTGTCTCGAACAGCGCACCTTGGTACCGACGCTACATGTGGAGACCATCAATCCCCTGCTTGAGCTGGATTCCGGCGGCTTCTACCTGTCGACCGAGCAAACATCCTTCCCCGCGCCGAGCGCCGGACGTCGGCACGCCGCCGTGAGTTCTTTCGGATTTAGCGGCACAAACGTCCACGTCGTGCTTGCCGAGGCGCCCGAACTACCGCGCCCGGTCGAGCCCGCGACGACGACTGAGCTTCTCCTGCCTGTCTCCGCTCCCTCGCGCGAGCAACTGCACGAGTTGCTCGCCACGCTTTACGAACGCATCGATGGGCTCGACCCCCGTGATGTCTCCTACACGCTGCAGCATAGGCGCACCCACTACTCGGTCCGGACGATAGCCGTCCTACGTCCCGGCGAGTCTGCGGTCGCGGCCCTGCGCGACGCAGAATCTGCCCCTGTAACGCACGACATAGCCGCGCGTTATCTTGCAGGCGAGACGGTGACCTGGCCGACTCCGACACCGGGTGCGCGCGTCGCCGACTTGCCCGGGCTGCCGCTCGTGCTCACGAGCCAGTGGCCTGTGCCAGGAATATTCCCGCCAAGTCGGCCCACCGCGATGAGCAGGCACGGAGGCAGTGTTACTGTACACTTATGCCCGAGCGATTTGATCGTCGCCGACCACGTCGTCGCGGGTGCGCCTGTATTGCCTGCAGCCGGTCATCTCAGCCTCGTGGCCGATCTCGTGCGTACGTGCACCAGCTGGGCTAGCTTTGAGTTACGCCAGTGCGTCTTCCTGCGCCCCGTCGCTGTCGAGAAGGACCTGGACCTAACCGTAACACTCACTGTCGAAAGTGATGGATTGCGCTTCACCATAACTAGCGGGGAGGGCGACCTACACAGCCGTGGAAAGGTCGTACAGAGCACGGCCGAGAACCTGTATGTCGATGTCGCAGCAGCAAACGCTCGCTGTGACCGCACCCTTGATACTCGGGTCCATTACCATCGCTTCCGAGGCGTCGGGGTCCGCTACGGCGGCTCTTTCCAGACGGTGACCAAGATCCAGACAGGAGCCGACGTCGTCGTGGCCAGCCTCACCACGCCCCCGACCGACTCGCCATCCTTACCCGCTCCCTGGCTGGACGGCGCCATCCAGGCGGTGGCAGCGCTGCACGACCCGGCTAAGGAGTCAGTACCGACGCTACCGTTCGCCATGGACCGGATCGTCGTCGCCGGTCCCTTACAAGGGGCGCTCACCGTCGTCGTCGAGCAACACTCACCTGAGCAAGTCACCATCTGTTTCGTCGGTAAGGACGGCCGTGCGCTCGTCATCGTCGACGGGCTGCGCTCGCGCCGCCTACCCGAGACGACGAAGCTACACGTACTGCACCCCGTCTGGACAGCTGGGGACCTGCCGGGCGCAAGCACCGTACCGACGCCTGGGCCCGACGACCTCGTTGTCGTCGAATCTCGAGAGGGGCCGATCGCGCACGGCCTCGTCGACGGTACACACTCCGTGATCACGCTTGCCGACCCAAGGCTGGAGGAATATGTGGCAGCATGGTCGGCGCGCGGCACCGGAGACCGAGTGATCCTCACCATTAACGGAGCACGCCCCCACCACGACTGGCGCACCTGCGATCCCGTTAACGAACGGGCCACAGTTGGTCTGCCCGTTCTTCGCGTCCTGCGGACCCTTGCCCGGTCCGGCCGCACTCTCACGCTTGATCTGGTTGCCCTCGCTGCATCCTCGGTGCCCGGATTCGAGCAGGCCCGCCCCATCGCGGCGCATGTCACGGGTCTGGTACGCTCGCTCTCCCGGGAGAAGCCAGAGTGGACCATACGTATCGCCGACATCGACTCGGTGACGGCACGCTCGGCGGTCGCCCCCGATGTAATGTGGGCCGCCCTCGCGGTGGGCGAGTCGAGCGGTGCCTTGTGCGCGGTGCGTGGGAGACGACTGTGGACCCTGGGGTTGTCGCCGGAGTCACCCGCCGATGGCGCCCAAGTGTTTGTGCCACGCAAAGGCGGGATTTATGTCATCTTCGGCGGCGCGGGCGGCATCGGTCTAGAGACCGCGCTCGCGCTCGCAGAGCATTACGAGGCGCACGTCGTCCTCGCCGGCCGGCGTCCCGCGGACGACCGCATTGAGGAAGCTATCACGCTTGTCGAAGCTACGGGCGGATCGGCCCACTATGAGCAGGCCGATCTAGCCGACCTCGACCAGGTCGTTGCCCTGATGCAGCGCACCCGGGCGTCGTGGGGTCCGATCTCGGGAGTCTACCTTTCGGCGCTTGTCCTGCACGATGTGCCGGTCGAGGCGATGACCGACGAGGGGTACGAGGCGGTCTGTCGCCCCAAGATGGAGGGCCTGTATCACGTCCTAATTGCATGTTCGGGTGAGGACATCGACCACATAGTCGTCTACTCCTCAATGCAATCCTTCGTGTGCAACCCTGGCCAAGGCAACTATGCTGCCGCGGGACTATATGCCGACGCTCTCCTCGACGGGGCGCGCGCCGCAGGTCTGCCTGTACGCCTTGTCAACTGGGGCTACTGGGGAGATGTCGGTGTTGTGAGCCATCCACGCTATCGGGCGGCGATGGCCGCTGTCGGCGTTGGGTCGATTGGTGCCGGGGAGGGGATGCGCGCTGTTGCCGAGGTGCTCACTGGCGACAACCACCAGACGGTTGTAGTCCGCTCCACCCCCGAGGCCCTCAATCGCCTTACCCAGCCCACCGAATCCGCCCCGGCGAGGCCCGCTGCGTATGAGAGAGAGCGTATCGTCGATCTCGTCACACACCACGCGCAGCTTGAGAAGTTGGGGCTGCGCTGGGCGCGACTCGTCCTGAGTGACTTTGGGGTTCTCACCAAGCTGGGAGAGGTGAGAGCCGAGGAGCTCTGGGAGCCGCGAGTCCAAGCGGTTCGGTTCCCGCTGGTCAGAGCTATCATCACCCACCTGAAGGACACGATCGGAACAGCCGCGGGCGAGCCGGAGACCGTCGGCGGGCTGCGAGAAGCACTCCTCACCCACGGTGAGCAGCACCCCGACCTCGCACCACAGGTCGCCCTGCTTGTCGCGTGCTTGGAGGCTTACCCGCAGTTACTGCGCGGCGAGCTGGAGACGACCGAAGTGATGTTCCCTGGCTCGTCCATGGAACTTGTCGAGGGTGTCTACCGGACAGATCCGCTCATCGAAGGCCTGAGCCGCGCTGCGGCCCAGGCTCTAGTGCACCAATGCGAATCCGCTGTTGACGGATTCACTGTGCTCGAAGTGGGAGCGGGCACCGGCGGGTCAACGTCAGTGATCCTGCCTGCCCTGCGCGGCTGCGGCGCGCCGTACGACTATTTCTACAGTGACCTGTCCGCGGGCTTCCTCGCTCACGGGCGGCGCAAGTTCGGCCAAGACGACACTTCTATACGTTTCCTGCGCTTCGACGTCGAGGCAGATCCCGTTGCCCAGGGCATCAAACCTGGTTCTGTCGACGCGGTCGTGGCAGCTAACGTGCTGCACGCCACGAGCAACCTGCGCCGATCGCTGCAGCACATTGCAGGCATATTGCGCCCAGGCGGCACACTCACACTCATTGAGACAACCTCGGTCTCGCCTTTCGCTACGCTGACCTTCGGGCTACTCGACGGCTGGTGGGTCTTCGACGATACCACCCGCGAGCCGCACTCACCGCTCGCCTCGGTAGCGACGTGGACGCGCCTACTTGAGGAGGTCGGCTTCGCCCACGTCGATGTATCTCCAACGCGGAAGGACCTCGGCGTCGACGTTGCCCAGCATGTCTTCTATGCGCACCTCGCCGCCGTACCCGTCTCGCCAACAGCGGTTGGGGCCGGTTCCCGTACGGGGAGCGCCGCAGCGATCGACGACGAACGGGCGATCGCCGCACGAATCGCGGACGTCATCTGCCGGGTGTTGCGCCGCGATCCAGGCAGCCTCGACCATGAGCGGTCGTTCGCAGAATACGGCGTGGATTCGATCATCCTCGTCGAGTTAGTCACCGAACTGAATACAGAACTCGGCACAGAGTTGGGCAACACAGCACTCTTCGACAACCCGACGATCGCTCAGCTCGCCCACGCTGTCGCCGAAATGGCACCTAGGCCGCCATCGAAGCTTTCAGGCTCACCTGTGTCGGGCACCATACCCTCGGAGCCGCCAGACCAGATCGCCCTGCTCGAAGCTCTCGCCGCGGGCACTTACTCTGTCGAGGATGTGGAGATGATGATGGAGGGTCGTGATGGATCGTAGAACGATTTTACAAGCCGTGCAGGCGGGCGTTCTGTCGCCTCGAGAGGCGGCACAGCGTCTCCGCGGCGCGGTACCTGCCATGCAGGTGGGCTTGCCCGTGACGACGAGCGATGCTGGCTGCTGTCTGGGGGGCTTCGCTGTCATCGGGCTGAGCGCGCGATTCGCGGGCGCGCCGGATGTCGATGCGCTCTGGTCGATGGTTCTCGACGGACGCAGCGGTATCACGGAAGTCCCGATCGAACGTTGGGATGCTGACGCTCTCTACGACCCGGCCGGTGGGCCAGGCCGGATCACCTCGAAGTGGGGCGGTTTCCTCGATGGCGTAGACCTCTTCGATCCTGCGTTCTTCCATATGTCAGGCCGGGATGCAGAGGCGATGGACCCCCAGCAGCGGCTCTTCCTTGAGATCGCATGGGCGGCTCTCGAACAATCCGGTTACGCTGGTAGTCCCCGCGCCCGGCGCGCGTGCGGCGTCTACGTAGGTGCTCCGCCGAGCGACTACCTCACGCTGGCCGAGCGTGAAGGAGAGTTGACAGACAGCCGGACGATGATGGGCAACGACTCCGCAATTCTCGCGGCTCGGATCTCCTATCTGCTTGACCTTCAGGGTCCGAATCTTTCCCTCAACACGGCTTGTTCTTCTTCACTGGTGGCTCTCCACCTAGCTTGTCAGGCCCTCGCCGCCGGACAAATTGATCTCGCCATCGCGGGCGGAGTGTGCCTCTTCCTGGGCCCAAGCTTTTATCTTTCGGCTAGCGCCGGGGGAATGCTCTCCCCGACTGGTGCCTGCCACGCCTTCGACCTCTCCGCCGACGGCTTCGTCCCTGGAGAGGGTGTTGCTGCGGTTGTCGTACGGCGCCTCGAGGATGCTCTGCGTGATGGCGACCACATCCGGGCGGTCATCCGCGGGATCGAAGTTAACCAAGACGGGCGCAGCAACGGGTTGACGGCCCCCAGTTCGCGTGCACAGTCTGACTTGGAGCGAGCCGTCTATCTGGCGGCCGGGGCGGACGCCCGCAGTATTGGCCTGATTGAAGCGCACGGTACAGGTACCCCACTCGGTGACCCAGTAGAAGTAGAGGCGCTAACGAGGGCCTTCCGCGTCGACACACCGGATCGGGGCTTCGCAGCAATTGGTTCAGTGAAGACCAACATCGGCCACACCGGGCAGGCTGCGGGTCTCGCGGGAGTCATCAAAGTGATCAAGGCATTGGAGGAACACACGATCCCACCGACACGAGGGTTTTCGGTCGCCAACCCCGCAATCGACTTCGTGAATTCTCCCTTCTATGTCGCCAAGGAGGCCCGGCCCTGGGACAGCGGCGAACCTCGCCGAGCGGTCGTTAGCTCGTTTGGCTACAGCGGCACCAATGCGCATGTGCTCCTGGAGGAGGCCCCCGAAGTGCCAGCGCGACCAGGTGAGCCGATGCGGCACGTTGTCGTCTTGAGCGCTGCCACCCAAGAGGCTCTGGCCCGCCTGCGCGAAGAGCTGGCAACTACTCTTGACCCGCCTGCGCCGGGGGTAACTCTTCATGATGTCTCTGCGACTCTAGACCGCGGGCGACGCCGTTTCGCGGTTCGCTGGGCCTGCGCGGTGAACACTCTGGAGGAACTCGTTGCAGCGCTGCGCGGGGCATCCGATGCGCCCGACCCGGAGGTCGAAGCGTTCGTCGCGGATGGCACCGAACCGATGCCAACGCACAACTGCCCCGGAGTGCAGGTGCCCTTGCCTACGCACCCGCTTGAGCGCACTCGGTTCTGGCACGACGTTCCCGAACAGAAGACCCCTGGTGGAGATGTCCTCAAGCTTACAGAGACGACCGCCATATCCGGCCGTTCGTGGCGGCTGACGGCCCGCGGAGCATGGATCGATGAGCACACGCTGCTAGGCCGTCCCGTGCTCGCCGCAGCGGCCACCCTGACTGTGCTGCTGCGGGTCGCCCGCACCCTCGGTTTGTCGGGCGACGTGGCCCTCACCGACCTCGAATGGCGTTGCCCCCTCGACCCCCACACAGGCATCGACATCCGCGCTGTGCCCAATGGTTCCGGTTATCGGGTCGAGTTGCTTGAGGTATCCACTGAGATCGCTGCGGTGGTAGGCTGCATTGCACCGGCAACCGAGCCGCTCACTGAGCAGTCGCTGGACGCAGTGGGAGACGAGACCGCTACCCTTGATGTCGAGGCTGCCTATGCTGCATGCCAAGCAGACGGCCTCGTCCACGGCCGCACCTACCGGGTCTTAACTGGAGCCCGCCTCGCGGGCAATGTCGCAATTGGAGAGTATGCGGTGCCAGGAGACCCTACTGGGCCGGGCGTCTATGCCCTCGATGGGGCGCTGCAAACCGCTGCCCTACTCGTGGCTGCGACGAGTGGAACCCGGCCAGGTCTGCCCTTACGGCTGTCCCGTGCCGTCTTCGGTGACACGATTCCCCCCGCGGGAGTCATTACAGCGACACTGCGCAATGGATTGCCCGTCATTGAGATCGGCGATGGCGAGCGAGTCGCCGCTCGTCTCACCGGGCTGCAGACTGCCGCCGCGATGCCTGGGGCGGACAACCCCGGCCTCCTACGGCACGAGTGGGTCGTGGCCGAAGATCCGACCCCGGTGTCGGCCGCCACTCTCGTTATCGACCCGCTCGGCACCGTGACAGACCCCTACGGCCGTCCTGTCACCGATCTTGTATCGTTCGAAACCGACGATCACCTCGTTGTCTCCGTCGCCGCCGATGTCGAGCATGCTTGGTCCGGGGCCCGTACGGTGCTCGCCGCCCTAGCCGACCTTCCCCAGGCTCCTCGCGTAACCTTTGTCTGCTCTGAAGGTCCGTGTGGACGCACCGTGGCGGCTGCACTCGCCGCGTTCGCGTCTTCGCTCCACCGCGAGGGCACCAGCCTCGACATCGGGGTAACACTTGGGCTGCCGGGCACTGCCATCCAGGTGGCCGCAGGAGTTGGCCCGTTCGTGCTGATTAACGGGGAGCTGTGTGCGCCGCGACTAGCACCATGCAGGCTCGGCGATCCGCTCGACTTGGGTTCGGGCTGGACCGTGCTCACCGGCGGCACTGGTTTCGTTGGGTCCTCTCTCGCGGCCGCGATTGTCTCCGCAGGCGGGCACGTGGCACTGCTCGGCCGCACCGAGCCCGCTGCGGAGATGCTAGCGCGGCTCGGCGACTCGGCTACTTTCGTTCGAGCAGATGTCCGGGACGCATCCCTCATACAGGCGGCCTTGAATGATTTGCGGGTCACTGCGCCCATCACGTCGGTCGTGCATGCCGCAGGCGTCGTCCGGGCGAGTCGGTGGCGGGACTCTGACGCCGCGTCTCACGAGGAGATGCTCGCGACGAAGCTGCGCGGCGCCCGCCTCCTTGACGAAGCGACTACTACCGACCCGCTCACCGCGTTTATCCTCGTCTCCTCTGTAGTAGGGGTCACAGGGCTCGCGGAACATTCGTCGTATGCCTATGCCAATGCGGCTCTCTCCGGTTTCGTTGGTGAACGGAGTGCTTCTGGCCACCCTGGACGCACTCTCGCCCTCGAATGGGGCCCGTGGACCGGCGGCCTCGCCGATGATGCGGGCATCAAGGGTCCTTCAGCGTTCACTACCGGCACGGGGACTGCAGCTTTCCGCACTGCCTTAGCCGCTGACACCGATCGGGTCATCGTGTTGGCGAACCCGCACGATGCGCGTGCCTTGGCCTGCGTCTCTGATCCGGTCTCCCCCTTGGCTGCCGGGTCGGAGTCGGACGACCCGGCAGCGGATGTGGACATCGTCCGTACGCTCATCGCAGACGAGTTGAATATCCCGCTTTCCCGGGTGGGCGTCGAGTGTGAACTCGCTGATCTTGGTGTCGAATCGTTCATGGTCGTCGGTCTCAGCCGTCGTCTCGAGGAGTATTTCGTTCAGGTTCCGAAGACCGTCTTCTTCGAGAGCCGTACAGTGGGAAATCTTGCCGCCACCCTCTCTGCTCAAGGGCGCCGTAAGCCCATCACCGCGCCCGAATCGGTAAATGCGCCCACACCAGTCACGATGCCGACATCCCGAGTCTCGGGAGCGCTGTCGGAACCGGTCGCGATTATCGGGATGAGTGGGCGATATCCTGGCGCTCGCGACCTCGGCGAGTTTTGGAGTGTGCTTGAGGAAGGTCGGGACTGCATCGTAGAGATCCCTGCCGAGCGCTGGCCACTCGAGGGCTTCTACTCGCCGGAGCGGCAGCCTGGGCGCAGTTACACCAAGTGGGGCGGCTTCATTGACGGGGTAGACAGGTTTGACCCAGCCTTCTTCCGCATTGCGCCGAACGAGGCGGCAATGATTGACCCACAGGAGCGGCTATTTCTACAGGCGGCTTGGCACGCCCTTGAGGATGCAGCGCTCACCCCGCAGGCGCTGCCCCGACACACCGGCGTCTTTGTGGGTGTCATGTATGGGGAACATCAGCTGTTTGGTATGACAGATGACGGTCGCCTCGCGGGCACATCGTACGCCTCCGTGGCCAACCGGGTTTCGTACACGATGAACCTGCTCGGCCCGAGTATGGCTGTCGACTCGATGTGTTCCTCGTCGCTGACGGCGATGCATCTGGCCGTGACGGCAATCCGTACAGGGCAGTGCGAGGCCGCCATTGTGGGTGGCGTCAATCTCAACCTGCACCCACGCAAGTACCTCCAGCTCAGCCTAGGTAGGTTTGCGTCCTTCGATGGGCGTTGCCGAAGCTTCGGCGAGGGCGGGGACGGTTACGTTCCCGGCGAAGGTGTGGGGGCCCTAGTGCTTAAACCGCTGGCGGCGGCGTTACGTGACGGCGACCTAGTGCGTGCTGTCGTCGAAGGCAGCGCACTCGGCCATGGTGGCCGTACGAACGGTTACACGGTCCCCGATCCCGTCGCGCAGGGCGATGTCATCTCCCGCGCACTTGCCGCGAGCGAGGTGCCCGACGGTCTGGGCTATATCGAAGCCCATGGCACTGGAACCGCCCTCGGCGACCCAATTGAGATCCGTGGGCTCGCGCTCGGCATGGCCGACGTCCCCGCACCGTCAACGAGACCACTTTTGGGCTCGGTGAAGTCGAACGTCGGGCACTTGGAATCAGCGGCCGGGATAGTCGCAGTCACGAAGGCTGTGCTGCAGATGGAGCGCGGCATCCTTGTTCCGACGCTGCACTCCCGACCGCGTAACCCAGATCTCATGCTTGAGGCTGTCGGCCTTACCTTAGTTGAAGAAGCCCGCCGCTGGGATCCTGAGCGTCCCCGTGTCAGCCTAGTCAGCTCTTTCGGCGCGGGTGGCTCCAATGCTTCTATCGTATTGACGGCCGCACCACCGCGTTCGGCCGCGTCTCCCGCCGCGGCTGGCCCAATGCTTCTGCCGCTGAGCTCCAACGAGGTCTCAGGGCTCGCGCGAGTTGCCGCGGCCCTCGCGGGTTGGCTCGCAGAAAGTGATGGGCTCGTGGAGGCCGTGCGGGCGGCTGTTGCTGAGGTTCTCGGTGTCGATCCGTGCGAGATCGGGAATGATGCCACCTGGGACGACCTCGGTCTCGACGTGCAGCAGCTTGCGTCCGCTCAGCGTCTTTTGGAACGCGCCGGCAGGACTGTTGAGCTAACGACCGCCGATTCTATCGCGGCGTTCCCGCGCGACGCCGCTGAGGTCCGGCTCGCAGACATCGCCTATACCTTGCAGGTAGGACGCGTTCACCACCAGCACCGTCTCGTTGTGATCGCCGCCGATCTCGCCGAGGCCGGTCGACTCCTGCACCGCTTGGCCAAAGGCGAACGGTCCGAGGATGGCCTGTTTGGCGATCGCGACCGGCTCGATGCCGCGGCTCTCAAGAGCGCCCAGACATGGCTCGCGGGAGGAGTGACGACATGGCCAACCACCGGCGGGCGCCGGGTCTCTCTGCCTGGCTACCCTTTCCGCACGGATCGGGTCTGGTTGGATGGCGCGAGACCGCTCATGCCGCCCGGAAGCCCCGCTGTCGACCCCTCCGGCTCTGACGTAGAGACCGACATGGACGCACCGACAATGTCGATGGCTGAGGCAGTGACTTGGAGCGCAGTCTCCGATTTGCAGTCCCATGTGCGGGAAGCGCTTATCTCCCTCACCGCCGAGATGATCGGACTGGAATCTGAGCGGGTCGACCCTATGTTGTCATTCGGGGATCTCGGTTTTGAGAGCATGCGCTTGCGGGATCTCGCGGTTGAAGTCTCCGAACGCCTCGGTGCTGAGATCGACCCTGTGGTCTTCTACGATGCTCGTAACCTAGACGAGCTTGCGTCAATGCTCGTCAACGATTTCCCGCGGGATGCAGCACGTCTGCTTGGAAGGCCGACAGGGCAGCCTCCGCTGGCTTTGGCCTCGGAAACACTCGAACCGGAGGCGAAGGCCAACACCGAGATCGGGCCGCGTGCCGAGGGGGAAGACGCCGTGGCGATCGTCGGTCTCGCCTTGCGCATCGCAGGTGTCCGCGACTACGAGGAATTCTGGGATCTCCTCGAACGTGGGGAACGACTCATCGGTGAAGTGCCGGAGCAGCGTTGGGATTGGCGCTCCTTCGGGGAAGAGTCGGATTCGGCATATCGTTGGGGAGGTTTTCTCGCCGACGAGGATGCCTTCGACCACGGGTTCTTCGGGATCTCAGCAAGAGAGGCCGCAAGCATTGACCCACAGCAGCGTCTCCTGCTGGAGAGCGCGTGGGCCGCGTTAGAGGACGCGGGTATCCTCCCGTCGAGCCTCGCTGGGTCGGCGACGGGTGTGTTCGCTGGAGTCCAGTTCCGTGACTACCAGCACCTGCTCCATGAAGCTGCCGTCCTCAGTTTCGAGACAGCGACGGGCTGTGAGGATACCTTCGCCGTGAACCGCATCTCCTATCAGCTCGATCTGCGCGGGCCGAGCGAGGTCGTCAATACGGCATGCTCCTCAAGCCTCGTGGCGCTCCACCGTGCCGTTCGCTCACTGCGCAGCGGCGAGTCAGATCTCGCCCTGGCCGGTGGAGTTGCACTGAACCTCACACCGTATTCGATCCAAGCACTCGACGGTGTCGGTGTCCTCGCAGAGGACGGCCACTGCCAGCCACTCGATGCCCGGGCCCACGGCTACGTCAAGGGCGAGGCAGTCGGGTTCGTCGTCCTGAAGCGCCTCTCTGACGCTGTGCGCGACAGCAATCACATCCACGCTGTCGTCCGCGGCAGTGCTACCAACCATGGCGGTCGTGCTACCGCCATGGCTGCCCCTAACCTGCGCGCACAGGCGGCAGTCATCGAGTCTGCGGTACGCAACGCTGGAGTCTCACCTGATTCGATCACTTATTTTGAGTTGCACGGTACGGCTACGTATGTCGGGGACCCGATCGAGGTCCGTGCGCTCGGCCGGGCTATGCGTGCCCTTGCACAAGAAGCAGGTATTAGCCCGGCCTCCTGGTCGGCGGGGTTGGGCTCGGGTAAAGGCAACTACGGACACTTGGAGCCGGCCTCGGGCCTCGGGGGACTCGTAAAGGTCGTCGGCGGGTTGGTCCGGGGACGCTATTTTCCGATGCCAGACTTCAAGACCCTCAACCCGCACGTCGAGCTATCCGGCACACCCTTTTTCATCCCGGATGGCGGCGGAGACTGGACGGCGAGTGATGGGCGACCGCGCCGCGCCGGGCTAAGCTCATTCGGGATCGGCGGCTCCAATGCTCATGTCGTCCTCGAAGAGGCCCCGCCGCCGGATTCCGAGCCGACCGAGACTACAGGCCCGATGGTTTTCCCTCTCTCGGCAAAAACTGTTGGCGCACTAGCCCGCATGGCCCAGCGCCTCAATGACTGGCTTGCGAAGCATGCCGATAGCGTGGACCTCGCGCGGGTTGCAGTGACACTCCAGGAACACCGCGAGGCCTTCGCACGGCGGGCTGTCGTCGTTGCCACAGAGATCGTCGCCTTGCGGACGGGCCTCGCTCAGGTTGCCGATGAGGGTGCTGCGGGCGTTCTCGGTGCCCTGGACGTGCTCGACCAGGCGCTCCGCGAGACCGTTCTGGCTTGGTGCCAGGGTCGAGGCGGTACACCGAGTCAGAGATTGTCCGCCCGTGTCGTCCCGCTGCCGACCTACCCATTCGAGCCGACGCGCCACTGGTTCGCCGAGCGGGTTCCCATCTGTGTGGGTAGACAGCGAACTGAGGAGGCCTTAATATCCACCCGCAACACCGAGCTAACCACCAGTGAGCAAGCCTATGCCCTGCCGATGGGTGTCGCCTCCTCGGATGAGCTTGAACGCATCCGGACGATTGTCGCCGAGGTGATCGGCACCGAGCCGGCGTCGATCACCGTCGACGTCCCGTTTAGGGACCTAGGCGTGGATTCCCTCATGGCGATCCGGTTGATGGAAGCTCTTCAGGACCGGGTCAGCAGTTCCCTGCCGCTGTCAAGCCTGGCGGACTATCCGACGGTTGCAGCTCTGGCTTCGCACTTGACGCACGGCAGCGTCCCAGCACCGCATTCGGAGAGCCTCAAGCGGCCGGAGAAGCTCGCCGAACCAGCCGCTCCGGCGACAGGGCGGGCAAGTGCGAGGGCATGGGTACACGGCGATTCGGCTCAACTGGTCCGGCTCAGCTCGGGGCCAGAGCGTCCGGGAAGCTTTTGGGTACCCGGCGCGGTCGGTTTCGCCATGGTGCTTGGTGAACTGGCGGCAGCGATCGGTGGCAGGCATCCGTTTCACGCCTTCCAAGCTCGCGGTGCTGATGGGACATCAATGCCCCAGATGTGGGGAGAGATCATCGACACCTCGCTGCGAGCGATCCTCGAGACGCAGCCGGAGGGCCCGTACATCCTCGGTGGCCACTCCTTCGGCGGGCTCACCGCGATGTCTCTCGCCCGGAGGCTCACGGATATGGGCTACGAAGTGCAGCATCTTTTCATGGTTGACACTTATCCGCCCGTCGAACGGGTCTTCACCAGTCATGACAATAACTACGACCCGGCATTTATGGCTTACTACCTCGCGAACATCCTTGTGGATATCGACGCGCACCCGGAACGGAGGATCACCCGGGAGGATCTTATGGGAGTCCCGGGCGAGATCCTTCTCCCTGCACTCGCGCAGATGGTAGGGCAACGCACGAATGGCATGGTGGCACCCTCTGATGCGTACCGCTATCTGCGTGCCGGGACCAGCCTCGCCGAGCACTCAGCAGGCCTATACAAGCAGGCCGAACTCGCCCCATATAGCTGCTCCCCGGTCACCTTCTTCCATGCTACAGACGGTTTCGTCGGGAAATCCTCTGCGCCGTTCTGGGAGCCGGTTGACATCCTCGGCAGCTACGACTACGTGACGGAGTGGGCCGAGATGATCTCGAAGCCATTCGATGATATCGCCATCGAGGATGATCACCTGCACCTCCTGTCGGGTCGTGGGGCCCAACTTGTGGCGAAAGTAGTGCGTTCGACGCTCGGCTGGGATCGCTGACATGGAAGCGTCCCCAATGCTGTGGGCTGCTTCCGACCTGCACCTCCGAGAACCGGGCAATCGGCGGCTCGTCTCCGAGGCGCTGCCAACCAGCAACGACGACTGGCTTCTCCTTGCCGGCGATATCGGGACGGCGGACGATCTGCGATGGTTGCTGGCGACAGTACGGTCGTTGTTCGCGGGCATCATCTTTGTTCCAGGCAATCACGACCTGTGGGTCAGTACGGAGGAGTCAGACAGTGGGGAAGCCTATGACCGGCTGCTCGATGTCTGTCATGACTTCGATGTCCTCACTCCGCGGGATCCTTGGTTCGTGCTCGAGACGATGGAAGGCCCACGATATCTGGTCCCGCTCATGATGTTGTACGACTACACGGGGATGGGATCTGGGTCGATGTCACCGGAGGAGGCACTTGCGCAGGCGAACGAGGCGGGCGTGGTTTTCAGTGACGAGTACTTCCTACGTCCACCACAGGGGTTCGCTTCGATCGCAGAGTGGAGTCGGGTGCAGGTGGCCGACGCACGTCAAGGCCTCAACGCTCTTCCCGCGACGGCCCGGACGATTCTCATCAACCACTACCCGCTCACGGCCCGCCCTCTGGGGTTCTTCCGGTGCCCCTACTACGCGCTGTGGTCGGGAACGAGCGCGACATTCTCCTGGCCCGAGCGCTACCGGGCCAGCCATGTCATCTACGGGCATCAGCATATTCCGCACCGTTTTGTCGAGAACGGCGTCACCTACCAGGAGGTCTCACTCGGCTATCCTCGGGAGCACCGCCAGCGTTATCCCGTTCTCCGGGCTGTCTGTAAGTTGGCCCGATAATGCGAGCTTTGCTCCCTGAACGGGTTGCGGTGGTTGAGTTGCGGCGGGATGTCTTGGTGCCGCTTTTCCCTGAGGAGGAAGCTGCGGTCGCGACCGCTGTCCCGGCTCGCCGTCGGGAGTTTATGACAACGCGTGAGTGCGCGCGACGAGCGCTGATGGAGCTTGGCTGGCCGGTCGTAGCAATTGCGCGTGGTAAGAAGGGGAAGCCTGAATGGCCCCAAGGAATTGTGGGTAGCCTTACTCATTGTCATTCTTATCGTGCTGCTGCCTTGACAGATGATCCATGTGTCGCTTCGTTGGGCATCGATGCGGAGCCCAACGAAGCACTACCTCCTGGTCTGCTCAAACATATCGCTTCTAAAGCTGAGCGACTCCATCTGGAGCAGATGGAGTCGGGGCACCCTGGTCCTAGGTACGATAGGCTGCTCTTCAGCGCCAAAGAGGCGGTCTACAAGGCATGGTTCCCGGTCGAGCATGCTTGGCTAGACTTCGAAGATGTTGAGATCAAATTGAATCCGAAAGGGACTTTTTCAGTCAGCCTTAATCCGGCGCTTCAAAGCAGACATTTCTACAGTCAAGAATTAGTGGGGCGTTGGTCTCTGCGTGAAGGCAACTTACTGACCGCTGTTCAAGTTAGTGAGGTTTAGGTGTCCCGAGTCACGGAGTTAGCAGGATTTCAGACTCCGAAAAGTTGGGTAAGGTCGGGTCAACTAGGCCGTGCTGAACTTCTGAGGACCGGTTCCAGGACAGGGTCTGGCCCGGGCGGATGGTGTTGAATTCGATCCGGTAAACGTCGGCCTCGCGGACCAGATTGAGGGTATTGTCGATCTGTTCGCGGTAGAGCCACTCACACTTCAAGCTCTGGAAAGCTCGTTCTCGGACGCCGTTCTGCCCACGAATTCGTTCCTTGGTGCGGGCATGGCACAGCTCGGGGTATGCGGTGATGAAATGCTCGAATCGGAGGGACCAGAACGGCCGCCGTTGTCGGTGACTAGATGCGGGGATCCGGGCGGCGTCGCAGAGCATCGCGAACGATGCTTAGGAGCGAACTCGGTAGGGGCTATTACCGAAGATGACCAGCAGCTGTGTGGCGGTGACGGTCGCGACGGCCTTGGTCTGCACCAGCGCGGGGCTGACCGCCTCGACCAGTTGGGCGAAGCGGCGGCGTGGTTGGCGATCTCTTCGTCGAGTTGTTGGTAACGGGCCGTAAGACGCTTCAGCACGATGCGGGTGCGGGATGTGACCTGATCGTCGCCCGAGCATGCTCGTCTGGCACCCAGGCGTGTCGTGGACAGACCACGGTAAGACGTCGACGAGACCATGCTAGGGAGTACGCTCCCATAAGGTCATGTCCGGCCAGCCGGCACTCCGACGCCACCACGGAGCAGACAGGTCAAAACAAGGAACAGGTCTCAATAGGGCACCGTCAGTCAAGTTAAGGTCATGCCAGGCGGTAGCTGATTTCCAGTATCAACGTCCAGTTGTCTGTGCAAGTGGTCTGTTTTAGATGGTTTGGTTGAATCGTTCGAGGTAGCGGAGGGCGAGTTCGTTGAGGGCATTGGTCCAGCCTTCGATGGTGGAACCTTCGACGAGTTTTGCTGGGTGCCTTGCCGGGCTGACTCTTGGGTCGGCCAGTTTATTTGGCTCGTTTGTGGGCTTTCTTGTCTTCGATGTTGCAGATCGCGAGTCAGAGCAGCTTGGCCACCGAGGCGTCGTTGGGGAACTGGCCGCGGTTGGTGATGATCTTGCACATCTGGTAGTTGCAGCTCTCGATTGGGTTGATGGTGTAGATCACCGGGTGGCTGGTCCGAAGTCGAGGAACGGATGAACTGGTCCCAGGCGTTCTCCCAGGACGGGCATTCTTGCCCAGCAGCGAGTCTGCGAACGCTGTGAGTGCCATCAGAGCCGGCGTGTCGTCGATGGCGGTGTAGAACGTGCGTAAGCATCGCGGCGAGGACCTTTCGATCGGCATAGGCGACGAACCGCATCGAGGCGCAGAACAGGTGGACGACCACGCACGTCTGCACGACCGCTTCAGGCCAGGTCGGCTTGATCGTCTCGGGGAACCCGGTCAGCTTATCGCAGCACACGATCAACACGTCACTGATGCCCCGATTAGCCAGCTGCGCGCGGACGCTCGCCCAGAACTTCACCCCCTCGCTAACTCGGATCCAGATCTCTAGCACGTGCTTGAACCGTCAAGGTCGACGCCGACCACGGTATGGGCATGCCGGTTTACGATCCCGTTCTGGTCATGGACCCGTGATGCCTCATGTCAATACCTCCGGATGGATTGATCGTTGCCTCAGGTGGGGATATCCGCATTGTGTGAGTTGTTGCCTTAAGCGTTTTCTTTGGCTCAGCCGACCTCAGCTTGAGGGGAGTGATAGGCGCAGCTTTTGGCTTGGGCGAGAGCTTCTAGCCGGGCGGTGGGGTCGAGGATCTGACGTTGCAGGGCGCCCAAATGGAGTTTCTTGTAGCGGGCGTTCATTGTGATGACCGGGCGTTTGCGGGTCGCGGGATGGGCCAGGGCTCGCTGGTGTGGCGTGGCGGCCTGGGTGGTACTTCTTGATGACTTTCGCCCCGTCACTGTGCTTTGAGGACAGCTTGAGGCTGGGCAGGAAGTAGTTGGCGAACTCACCGTCTAGTTCTTCCTAGATCTGGTTCAACACCTCCAGCTCAGCGGTAGTGTCGTAGCGGTAGTAGCCGACCAGCTCTCTGACGCGTGCCCGGTTCTTCTGCTCGACTTAGCACCCATCATTCTTCTTACCCGAGCGTCCGCGGGTAAAGGTGATGTGGCGAGTTTCACAGTAGTGGAGCAGGTGGTGGTTAATGAACTCGCTGCCGTTGTCGGAGTCGATGCCCTTGGTCGGAAAGAGGAACTAGCTCAAGACGTAGTCGATCGCCTCGACGACCCATTTGCGGGCTCGGTTGGGCACCGAGCGATTGACGGTACAGCCGGTGGCGGGCGATGTCAGTCATGGTCAGCGTGTAGCAGTACTCCTCGGAGGCGATACCACCGTCATGAGCGACCAGGTCGACCTCAACGAACCCGGGGATGGCGTTATCCCAGTCTGCGAAGATACGCGGGATCTGGTGCTTCAACAAGGATCCGGGCTTGGTGTGCGTACGGCCCCGCACCCTCATCCGTGACCATTCGTCAGCCAGCATCCGGTTGATCGTGACTGCCGAGATCTGGGCGAGCAGTTCGGCCTGCTCATCGCTCAAACTGATCTCACCCTCTGCCCGCAACAGGGGTACCAGGACGGGCATGAAGGGAGCCAGGATCTTGCCAGCCGGGGTCCGCAACAGCACCCAGCAGCGGATCAACGCGGGCAGCAGGTCGTCCCCGTAGACTAGGGCTCGGGGCTTACGTGGGTGGGCGGCCTTTGATCCGCACCGCGTCATGCAACGCGGCCCGAGTGTAGTCACGGTGCCAGCCGGTCAGTTCCACCAACTCGTTCAGGATCCGGGTCTTGCCTGCCCGATCAGCACTGCGATACACAAGCGCCAGCTTCTTCGTCACAGCCTGCCGTTGGCTCATCGTCAGCTCCATGATTGATCATGCCCAGACACGGAGCCCCTCACGTGAGCAAAGAAGCACAGCCGGAGAAATCACAGGGCAACGAACCAGTCAAAGCGGAGGTTCTAGACAAGTCAACTCGAGGCCTTTCCAAGGCAGTACTGACGGAGGTATCATTAATTTTTAGGTGGCCTCTACGTGCGTGGCCCACCGTTGGATGCGGTGGTTGACCTGATGGCTTCGGCTGGTTGGTCCTCTATGTTTCCTTGTCGCCGGTGACGGGGAGAGGACTATGCTCATGTTCCGCCTGATCTGGACCGGCAGCATCCACACGCGTGACTTCCTGCACCGCTACATGCCGACCACCATCGTGCTGGACAAGCTCCGCACGCGGCGCGGGCTGGAGTGGGGCGTGCCGGCGATGTTGCTGGCCATCCCGTACCTCGCGGTCGCGAACATCCTGACGATCCTCATCGGCCGCAGTGCGCCCGGGTGGTTCCACCTGCTGGTGCTGGTTTATATCTGGAACGCGTTCAAGTTCCTGGTCATGGGCCCGGTGAGCGTGGTGCTGTTGATGCGAGCCCGCACTGCTGAGCGTCGCGACCGGTGCATGCCGTCACGTTCACCCGCCCCGACAACCTGACGACCTCACGCAACCTGCGGGCT
>ERZ773068.2-NODE-2-length-205027-cov-23.646537_pt1 | contig 205027 bp, 186 predicted proteins | sample MGYA00580620_ERZ773068 | MGnify/ENA primary metagenome ERZ773068 (study PRJEB29015, sample SAMEA2737983) | human oral metagenome | biome: human oral; feature: human-associated habitat; material: dental | place: China | collected 2101 ... | reverse complement strand
AACCAGCTATCTCCGAGTTCGATTGGCATTTCACCGCTAACCACAAGTCATCCAAGCACTTTACTGCGTACCCTGGTTCGGTCCTCCACTGCGTGTTACCGCAGCTTCAACCTGCTCATGGTTAGGTCACCCGGTTTCGGGTCTAATACTGCCGACTATTCGCCCTGTTAAGGCTCGCTTTCACTGTGGCTCCATCATTTGACTTAGCCTCGCCGACAACATTAACTCGCTGGATCGTTCTACAAAAAGCACGCCGTCACAGCCGAAGCTGCTCCGACACCTTGTAGGCACTAAGTTTCAGGATCTATTTCACTCCCCTCCCGGGGTTCTTTTCACCTTTCCATCACTGTACTAGTTCGCTATCGATCAATCAATATATTTAGCCTTGGCAGGTGGTCCTGCCGGATTCAAACAGGGTTTCTCGTGCCCCGTCCTACTTGAAAAAAGATATATAATGCCTAAGACCATTTCGCGTACAGGACTCTCACCTTCTATGGTGTGCCATTCAAACACTTCTGCTATGATCTAAAGGATTTTATCATTATCCACTCATTTAACGATGTTGGTTTTTATGTATAACCGTCGTATCAAAAGCCTACTCACTTTTTCGGACACGCTTGTGGCCACTTGGCCATGCATATGTTCCTTAAAAGTGAGTAGGCTTCGATGTAATCAACCGCTATACATAAAAATTATCTAATTTCACAACCCCTTTCATAACTCTGGCCGTTAAACCGTATGGTTATGTTAAGGTTTGGGCTGTTCCAATTTCGCTCGCCACTACTTTCGGAATCATTGTTTATTCTCTTTTCCTCAACCTACTAAGATGATTCAGTTCGGCTGGTTCCCGTCTAATTACTCTATGTGTTCAAGTAATTGCAATACGACATGACTCGTATTAGGTTGCCCCATTCGGAAATTCCTGGATCAAAGCTTGCTCTCAGCTCCCCAAGACTTATCGCAGAGTTCTACGTCCTTCATCGGTATTGATTGTCAAGGCATCCACTATTAGTGCCCTTATTTACCTTTTTATGCATTGACTTAACTAGTAATCGAAGTTCAATTACTAATTCTGTACTTATCTTTCTAAATCCGAGAAGGAATTTATCAGATAAATACGATGCAAGTCTATTTATTTTTCATCGTTGTCCAAATTGTTAATTGAAACTCTGCAATGAGTGGACTATCAATTCGATAATCCATAGAAATCTTCACCTGGTTATCCCAAGGAGACTACCTCGCAGTTTTCTCTTCATGGCAGTGGTCAACTCATTGACTTGCTGAACTTGTTTAGTATTGTAGTATAACTTTAAAAAATTCGCAAGGGTTTTTTAAAAGATTTTTAAAGTTTTTTATATTTCCTTAGTTTTTCTTTTCTCTCCTATATTTTATCAGAATATATTATTTCTCGATAGTGTACACGTAACACTCAGCAGCTGACAGTATTATTTATACTGTTTGAATTTTCTTATAGATGTTATCAGCTTCGCGTTTTTGCCATTCTAGGGTTATTTTAATACCGTACTCCGCGATTTTAATAGCACGAGCAACAGCCGGATTGCTTCGTTCCTGGTCACAGAACTCTCTAAATTGTTCCGCCTCAATCTGATTTGAAACGCGAGCACCAACAATTCTTACATAGTCATCGATAGATTTATTCTTAGTGATCTCTTTTATATAATTCCAATGATCATAAAACCAAGTGAGGGCTAGTTGCTTTGACCAGTGATTTGAAAGAAGTGAAGCTAAGAATGATACATGGTCCTGTAAGCGGATAATATCCTGGTCTTCTAGGAGAGCTATTAATTTTTCGATATGATTTTGATTACGGCTACTAGATAAATTTTCTAAGATAATCGATTTATATACTGGGCTTGCCTCATTTTGGTAACGATTAAGGAGATGATCAAAGATAGCTTCTTTAGAAAAACGATATTTCGCATCAACGACAGTATCAAGTAATTCTGGAGAAACCTTAGCAAAGTTCATCGCTTCCCCTATTTTTTGGTCGTAAAGAGCTGCCAGTTTTGACATAATCCCCTGATCTTCGGCATATATGGCAAAGTTAAGTACTAGCGGACGAAGTTTTAAATCGTCTACTGTATCGGAGTCCGATTTTAACCCTAATCTTCTAATATTATAGGAAGCAAGCGAGAAGAGATATTTTTGGAAGAGCGGAAAATATTCCGAAGTTGGCGGGAAGAAAATTTTAAGATTCGCAATAATAGTAACGATAATTTGCCAAATAGATTCCTGTTTTTCTTGTTTAAATTCCATCAATAGATCAAGAATACTACTAGTATTTATATATGGAGTACGCATCAATAGGCTACGATCGATGAGTAATCTTAGCTTTTGCTCAAAACTTAGGTCTTTGAAATCTCGAATTTTCTGTTGAAAATCAACTTCTGACAATTTAATTAAATAATGACCAGACATATCATCAGTAATTTTTGGCAAAACCCAAGTAGTCTGATCAGTAGAGCCATCAGCAAAAAAGCGTTGCTGTTTCTTGCCATTAATAAGTGGAAAACCTGGCTGCATAATCCAGGAATCCATCATGTCCTTAATATTAAAATCGGCAAATTCCTGAAGACAGACCCAGAGGTCATCACCAGTGGTGTTTTGATATTGAAATTTCTGAAAATAAGACTTAAGACCTTGGAAAAAATTATACTCAGTCATCAAACGCATTAACATAAATATGAGATGAGATCCCTTAGCATAGACAATGGCCCCATCAAAAAGACTGTCAATTTCGGCTGGATCTGAAACAGTCTGCTGAACAGATTGGATATTCTTTAAAGAGTCACGACGAAGAGCATAGAGACAGTCTTCAGTGAAATAATCTTGCCAAATTTTCCATTCAGGACGAAGATGATCAACGGCGTAGAACTGCATCATATTTGCAAAACTTTCATTTAGCCAAAGATTGTCCCACCAGCGCATGGTGACTAAATTACCGAACCATTGGTGCGAAAGCTCATGAGTGACAACGGTGGCAATATATTCCTTAGTGGCTTGTGGAGTATTCTGGTCTACAAGCAGACAAGACTCACGATAAGTGACCAAACCCCAGTTTTCCATAGCGCCAGCATCAAAATCCGGAATAGCTACTTGATCCAATTTGGGTAGAGGATAGGGAATACCGAAGAGCTGATCGTAAAAATCTAGAGACTCCATAGCTATTTGATTAGAAAACTCAAGACGCTCAGCTGGTTGATTTAACGCGCCGTAAGTTGTAACCTCCACACCATGCTGATTCTTGCCTGAAATCTTATTAAATTTACCAATACAAATCGCTAAAAGGTAAGTGGACATCTTAGGGGTAGTCTTAAAAATAACAATTTTGCGAGAGACTTCAGTGTTCAAATTTAAGGCGTTAGCATTTTCCTTAGGATTAAGATCGGTATTAACAGATGTATAGGTCAAAACACGCTCAGAGAGAATCGGCATATTACTGAGAATAGTATCTTCAATATCAGTATCGATGATTTTAAGATCAAAAGTAGCCTTAGCCTCAGGTTCGTCAATACACGGAAACATCATTCTAGCATAGTGCGACTCAAACTGTGTAGAAACAATGCGTTCTTCCCTACCTTGATTTTTGTAAGTTGAGAGATACATGCCAATCATACTGTGACTAAGCTTAAAGGCATAACGAATATCAACTGTGATTTGTTGTTCCTCTCCCATGTTATTAATTTTCAAAAGTTGATTTTCCGAGTCAATTGTAAAATCTACTGGTTTTTGATCAATGAGAATTTTAGAAATTTTGAGATCTCTAGCGTGCAGTTTGAGCTCAGTTTTCCGTGTTTGGCCAAGAATAATTACATGTCCTTGTACTTCCTCAGTTTCCTTATTAACACGTAATTCGAGTTGATAATTTTCAGGCATAAAATAATTGAATAGTCGTTCCATATATCTCCACTTTTTATTAATTATACGCTATGAAGCTAGGAAGCGACTAAAACTAGGTCGTTTTAATTTTCTAAAACAGCTTTAATACGACGAATTCCAGAGGCGGAAGATTCTTCTTTTTTGATTTTAAATTTGCCAAGCTGTCCAGTATGTTTAACGTGAGGACCGCCACAAAGCTCACGAGAGATTGGATGCTCAAAATCGCCAATCGTATAGACCTTAACAATATTAGGGTATTTTTCCCAAAACTGGCCATGAGCGTGCAAAGTATCCCTGGCATAGTCTTTTTCATATTCCGCAAACTTGACTGGATAGTCCTCGCTAATCCATTGGTTAACCTGGTCCTCAAGTGCCTTGATTTCTTCAGGAGTCAATTTACGATCTAAATTAAAATCAAAACGTAGACGCTCAGAAGTAATATTAGAGCCTGCTTGACCAATTTTTGGATTAATTAATTTCTGCAACGCTGCAAGCAAGAGATGAGTAGCAGTATGATATTTGGTTGACATTTCGCTATGATCTTCAAGACCACCTTTAAACATACCCTCAGAAGCGGTTTTTGAGCGTTCACGCTGAGCGGTTAAACATTGATCGAACTCAGACTGCCAGTCTGGACTAAGTTCTATCTTTTCCCTTTTAGCCTCTTCTACTGAAAGTTCTAGAGGAAAACCATAAGTATCTTGAAGCATAAACAATTCTTTGCCTGACAATCCAGCCTCTTTTAGCTTGTGTAATTCTTTCAAGCCACGTACCAAAGTTCTTCGGAAAACTTGTTCTTCGCGAATTAAAACAGCTAGCGCATCTTTTCTAGTATTTAAAATTTCATCAGACAAATCGCGATAATTCATCTCAATGAGTGGAATAATTTGAGGAAGAAAGTCTTGATCAATACCAAGATTTAAGGCTCTCAGGATGGCACGACGAATTAAACGACGCAAGGCATAACCTTGTTTGCGGTTGCTAGGAGTAAGACCTTGAGATGAAAGGAGATAAGCGCCACGAAGATGGTCAGCAATAATGCGCATGTCAGCAGTATATTCTTTATAGTTTTTCTGACTAATTTCCTCAATTTTAGTAATTAGTGGTTTTAATAGAGAGGTCTCAAAAACATCAAAGGAATCAATGGCAGCAGCGGCGATGCGTTCAAGTCCACCGCCGAAATCAATATTTTTATGTTTAAGTTCAGAAAAGCTACCATCTTCATTGCGCTTATACTGCATAAATACCTGGTTACCAATTTCCATGAAGCGAGCACCGTCGGAGGCTGGATGTGATTTACCAAACATTGCAACGTCTTGCTTATCTTCACCAAAATCATAGAAAACTTCAGAATCTGGCCCACATGGGTCACCAATCGGAGTAGTTTCGACACCTCCACCACGGCTCCACCAGTTTTCATGGTCGTCATAGAAGAAAATATGTTCACCTTCTTTAATACCCCGCTTAGCCCCCTCTGCCGCACTACCGATCTCTGCAATTCTTGCATCTACACCAGCCTCCCTAAATACTTGTTGCCAAATTTCAGCCGCCTCAGTATCTTTAGGAATACCGTATTTTTCACTACCGATAAAGCAAGTGACATAGATTTTATGAGGATCAAGGCCAACCCCCTCAGTTAAAAACTTAAAGAAAGCTGGGATCTGTTGATTTTTAAAATAATCCCCGAGTGACCAGTTACCGAGCATCTCAAAAACTGTTGTGTGTCTAGGATCTCCCACATCTTCAATATCCTGCAGACGAAGACAGGGCTGCGAATCGGCAAGACGCTTACCCGCTGGATGAGGCTCACCTAATAAAAAAGGAAGGAGCGGTTGCATACCAGAACCTGTAAAAAGCGTAGTGGGGTCATTTTCGAGCACTAATTTTGCGGGGGCGATGATTTGATGCCCTAGTTTTTGCTGATATTCAAGAAATTTTTGGCGGATTTCACTTGCATTCATGCCATGTATTATATCACGGACATTTATTCACTAAAAACTAGAAAACTAATTTGATACCTCAAATCCGACTGACCTCTTCTAGACATAAAAGCGTTACTATGTTAAGGTAAGAATAAGCGTAATCAGGGGAAAGTATGAAAAAACTAATTATCTTATTCGTTATTGGTATAATCGGTATTATTTTATTCTTAACAGTTAAGAAGACTTTGACTGGCGACGGGGCGATCAGCGTGATTTGTCGAAATACTAAAGATACAATTACGCTAAAGTTTGATCCAACTAGTGAAAAGATAGTTTCAGCTAAACATAAGGATGGTTCAGATTTCGAGATTAAAGATATTGATGAAAAAATCAAAAAAGCGGGGATTTTAAAATTTGTCGACGAATTTATCCAAGAATTTGAAGAGAAAAAAGGTGGAGCCTGCTTTAAAAAGTAGTTATTAAAAAGCCTCTTGATATTCAACAAGTAAAACAACCTAGATCAAGCTGTTTATCTTTATTTTATAATTCCACCACCAAGACAGACATCACCATGATAAAAAACGGCGGATTGACCAGAAGCCGGACGTTTAAATTCATGATCAAATTCAAGGGTTGCTTGATTTTCTAAACCAAAGATAATCTTTGCAGATTGCAAAGCAGCACGATGTCGAATACGAATATCAAGACGTGTGGGTAACTGAACGACCTCTTCGTGATCAGTATATTCTGGACGCAAGAAAAGATCTTTGAGCTCCAGCTTATTTGTCCAAAGACTTGGATTATTGATATTGCGAGAAACATAAATAATATTTTTATCCATATCTTTATCAACAATATAATACGGCAGTCCACCACTTAGGTTAAGACCGTGACGCTGGCCGATGGTGTAAAAGATCGCACCATCATGAACACCTATGACTTGATTATTTTCTCGATCAATAATTTCTCCAGGATTTACCGCAAAATACTCCTTAAGAAAATCATGCATACCGACCTCGCCAACAAAGCAAACACCCATGGACTCTTTTTTATAGGCATTGTCCAATCCGTATTTAGCAGCAAGCTGCTTGACTTCAGGCTTTAGAAAATGGCCGAGAGGAAAAATAGTTGATCTTACAGCTTCTTCCGAGATACGGTAGAGAAAATAAGTTTGATCTTTATTTTGATCAACAGCTTTTTCTAGGTTACCGTGAATTGAGTTAGCATAATGGCCAGTAGCGATCAAGTCGGCGCCCTGTTCTTTAGCAACCTCAAAAAATAATTTGAACTTTATTTCTTGATTACACATGATATCAGGATTTGGCGTGTTGCCATGTCTAAATTCTGACAACATATAGTCAACAACCTTTTGATGATATTCTTCTTCAAAATCGAAAATACGAAAATCAATATCTAACTTTGTAGCAACACGTTTAGCGTCGGCAAGATCATCGGCCCAAGGGCATTTCATACCGGGAAGATCTCTAGACCAGTTTTTCATATACACACCAACCACCTGGTAGCCTGCATTTTTAAGCAAAAGTGCAGAAACCGAAGAATCAACTCCGCCAGACATTCCGACAAAAACGGTTTTATCAGTATTGTCTTTGTGATAAGCTAAAATTTTATTCTGCATACGATTTCCTATGATTTTTTACAAGGTTAAGACGATAGGCTTCTTGATTGACGGCTACAGCAATCAAATTAGCAGCTTTTTTGATATCCTCTAATTGATTTTGTAGTCCAAAAGTAATACGAAGGGAGCCAGCAATTTCTTGGTCAGACAGGCCGATTGCGGCGAGCACATGAGATTTTTGACCTTTAGAAGCCGCACAGGCCGCACCAGTAGAAAGATAAACGCCTTGATCCTCAAGCTTAAAAATTAATCGTTCGGCGTCTAGCCCTTTAAAACAAACTGGTACAAAATTAGCCAATTGATGCTTTGGATCGCCAAGCCAAAGTGGCTGAATGATGGATTTTTCTTCAATAATTTGTTTAAAATGTTTCGTAAATTCTTGATATTTTTGCCTAGAACTTACCAGATGCTCTTTAGCAAGCTTAGCAGCCATAGCAAAACCAATGAGAGCTGGAACATTTTCAGTACCAGAACGCAAACCCATCTCCTGTCCACCGCCAAAAGCGACTGGAGATAACTTTATACCACGGGCAACATAAAGCGCACCAATGCCCTTAGGTCCATAGATTTTAGCAGAGTTTATAGTAAGTAAGTCTACTCCAAGTCTAGCCACCGATAAATCCAAAAGATTCATAGCTTGAGAAGCGTCAGAATGAAGAAAGAGTGGGGTAAGATTATTTTGCTTAAGACGAGATTGCTTGATCTCCTGAAGTAGACGGCTAATCTCAGAGAGTGGCTGAATAGTGCCCAGCTCATTATTAACAAGAGCAATAGAAATCAAGACTGTGTCTTCGCGTATTTTTTGCTTAAGGTCATTTAAATCAATTAGTCCAGTAGGGAGGACTTTTACTTCATTAAAGTTACCACTTGAAAAGTGTTTAGCAGATTCGCGTACGGCAGCATGCTCAATGGCGGAAATCAAACAATGGCCAGAAGTATTTTTTAAAACTGTAAAAGCAAGATTGATAGATTCGGTGGCACCGCCGGTAATAATGAGATCTGGAGATTTTGCACCGATGGAATTAGCAAGCAAACCCCTCTCTAATTCATACTCCCCGCGCAGATGTTTTGCCGGTAGATAAGCCGCAGATGGATTGTAAAATTTTTCAGAAAAATACGGCAACATAGCAGAAAGGACTCTGGAGTCGACTGGGGTGGCAGCGGCATAATCTAAGTAAATTACTTTTTGGTTCATTTTTTCTCCTACTAGATTTTAAAGAGTGCTTCGGTGTTTTTAGTAGTTTGATTAATAACCTGTGCTAGATCTAACTGAAGTCTATTAGCAAGCCAGTCCGCAACATAATAGACGTAACTGGGCTCATTAGTCTCACCACGAAATGGGATTGGTGCGAGAAAAGGAGCATCAGTCTCAAGAAGGATGCAGTCAAGTGGAGGAAGTGGCAAAGTCGAGTAGGTAGCAAGACCATTAACCCCAATATAAAAACCTTGATCTAATGATTTTTTTAAATTTTTTTTATTATCCGTAAAAGAATGTACAACACCACGTAAATTTTTAGTTGAATAATTATTCAAAACAGCAAAAAAGTCATCAAAGGCTTCACGAATATGAAAAATCAGAGGCAAACTGTGCAAAATTGCAAGATCAATCATTTCTTCAAAAAGCTTAATTTGTTGATCTCGATCGCCTAAGCCATAATGATAATCTAGACCGACCTCACCAATAGCGATTGGCGGATTAATTTGTTTTTTAAAATTTATCGATGTTCGATTAGTCTGCCACTCGGAGGGATGAATACCGTAAGACCAGAAGAGGTTATAGTCTTGATGATTAGCCACAAATTGCTGAGCATTCAGAGAATCTTGATGATCGGTACCGATACAGATAATCTTATCCACATGTTTTAGTTTGGCACGATTGAGATAAGAAAGCTGAACAGAAGACGCAAAAAACTCTTGATCATGAAGATGACAATGAGAGTCGATGAGATATGTATGTTGCGCCATATACACCTACATCCTCATTAGTTTTTAGCCTCACGTTTACGCTTGATAGGGTCAAGTTGACGCTTGCGTAACCTGAGGCTTTTTGGAGTAACTTCAAGTAGTTCATCGTCGAGGAGAAAATCAAGACACTGTTCAAGACTGAGGTTAGTGTATGGCGTAAGCTGAATTGCACCATCAGAAGCATGGGTACGCATATTCGTAAGTTGCTTCTCACGACAAACATTGAGGTCAATATCATCTTTCTTATTCGATAAACCAACGATCATACCCTGGTAAACAGGAACTTGTGGCGGAATAAAGAGTATGCCACGAGCCTGAGCCATATCAAGAGCATAAGCCGTGGAAGTGCCAGATTCAAAAGAAATTAAAACACCATTGCGTTCTGGCTTGTATTTTCCTTCAATTTCGCGGTAGCCTTTAGGAATGGAAGACATAAGAGCAGTGCCTTTAGTAGCAGTCATTAATTGATTGCGAAGACCAATTAAAGCAGCAGTAGAAATTTCATAAGTAAAACGGGTGGATCCTGTAGATGTTAGCTCCTGAGTTTTAAGATCCGCCTTGCGGATGCCAAGCTCCTGAGAGACGGCGCCAACATATTCAGGAGAAACTTCAATAGTAAGATCCTCAAATGGCTCACATTTCTTACCATCAATTTCCTTATAGACAACTTCTGGACGTCCAGCCTCTAACTCATAGCCTTCACGACGCATGGTTTCAATAAGAACCGATAAATGGAGTTCACCACGACCAGATACTTTATAGCCGAGACCATCCTGAGTGATTTTTAAAGCAATATTAGTTTCTAGTTCCTTATGGAGACGATTAGAAATTTGTCTCGAAGTAGTAAATTCACCCTCTTTACCTTTTAGTGGACTAGTATTTGGACCAATATAAATACTGAGAGTAGGTGGCTCTAATTCGATGGTAGGTAGAGCTTCAGGTTGGTCACCAGACGCAATAGTATCACCGATATTGGCATCAGCGATGCCAGTAACGGCAACAATATCACCAGCGAAAGCTTCCTGAGTCTCTTCCTTACCGAGACCGCGGTAGGTAAAGAGGCGATCAATTTTAGCATTAGCAATAGTGATTTGTGGCTCTCCATTTTCAAAAGTAGTCTTCATGACTTTGACGGTTTGACCGTGCTTGACTTTACCACGAAAAATTTTGCCAATGGCATATTTGCCAAGATAATTATCAGCAGCAAGAGAAGCAACGAGCATTTGCAAGCCTTTTTCTTCTGCTTCGTCAATCTTTGGAGAGGGGATATCATTAATAATAGAATCAAAAATTACATGAAGATCATTATCGAGATCAGTAGTCTTGCCAGCCTTACCATCACGAGCAATAGCAAAATAAATTGGATAATTGAGCTGAGATTCATCTGTGGCGAGTTCAAGAAAGAGATCAGAAATCTCATCTTTGACTTCTTCAATACGGGCGGCTGGTTTGTCGATTTTATTAATAATAACGACAGGTTTGAGTTTTAGATCAAGGGCTTTTTTAAGAACAAATTTGGTTTGTGGCATAGGACCTTCTTGTGCATCAACGACGAGAAGGACACCGTCAGCCATATTAAGAGTACGCTCAACTTCACCAGAAAAATCAGCATGACCAGGGGTATCGATGATATTGATTTTATAACCTTTATAATAGACAGCGGTCTGCTTAGCAGTGATAGTAATACCGCGTTCGTGCTCTTGATCACCTGAATCCATAATTAAAGTTTGGTTCATTTCCGCTTGATTATCACGAAAAGTATTAGATTGTTTTAACAACGCGTCAACCAGTGTGGTTTTACCATGATCAACGTGGGCAATAATAGCCACGTTGCGAATTTGTTCCTTATTCTCCATTAATTTTGCCCTTTGATTACCACAAAAAAGATTAAGATTAGTTTTGTGATAAGAATTTTAATATTAAACTTGGTTTATCATACCATATTTCGCTATTTTTCGGTAGGGTGAGTGAAATAGTTAATAAAAAGACAGCCCCTGGAGACTGTTCTAAAATCGAAAACTGGTGAGTCGGGAGGGGCTCGAACCCTCGACACCGGGCTTAAAAGGCCCGTGCTCTAACCAACTGAGCTACCGACCCAGAATTCTTTTTTATTATAACGCCAAACCAGTTTTTTGGCAATATTTTTAAAATAATCAGGTAGTATTAGATTTTCTATTTTAGGTATTTTTTCTATTTCTTCTTCTCATCGACGACTTCTGCTTCCTGAATATCTTCTGTAAGATATTTTTTGGCAGTTTTCATCTTCTTGGAAAATTCTTGGACATGACTTTTTAGAATAACAATATTAATAAGATCCGAAACACCATAGATAATCAACATAATACCGAGAATCATCACAGCTACGGCAGTTGAAGTGATTGGTTGAAAAATGATGATAAGACCTGAAATCACAGAAATGATATTCATGAGAATAGAGGCTGTAAAAGCAGAGTTTGAGATCTCTTTTAAGGCTAGCGTCATACGTAATTTAGTGAGACTTGAGATAACAACATAAAAACCAATAGCAATTGGGATAATGCTAAGAACTTCTGGATTAGTAAGAATAATTAACCCCAAAAGAATAATAAATGAACCAAAAACAGTACCTGAAATCAGACCCCCTTTTTTCTTTCCAGAAAAATCGGTGCTAATCATGTTAACTCCAGCAGCAATGAGCGCGATAATAAAAATCCATCTCGTAATTTCGAGACTTAAAGTCGGGAAAAGAGCCAAAAAGAACCCCACGCAAATCATCAAAACTGTAGTATTGACAGCAGCAGTTAGAAAGCTGTTAATTTTATTGGTAAAAGATTGCATTTTCCCTCCATATTTAACTGGATATATTTTATCATACTGAGAAACAAAAAACATCCATGAAGGATGCTTCGTGGTGGACGATAGAGGACTCGAACCTCTGACCTCGTCTACGTCAAAGACGCGCTCTAGCCAACTGAGCTAATCGTCCAACACCCGTATTTTATCAGGTTTTATAAAAAAGCTCAATGATTTTTGAAATATAAAATAGACTCTAAATCCAGAGTCTATTTTTAAGAAGATCTTCTCTTCTGATGTTTTAGCGTCTTTGGCCTTTACGACTGCGTTTTAGGATCATAATAGCGAAGAAGGATACGACAAAGAAGATTGCTAGCGAAGTTGCAATAAAATCAGAATTCGTAAAATTGGTACCTGCTAGAATTGAACCACCGGTATCAGGTACTAGAGGTGTCTTTTTATTCCTATAATTTACACAAAGTTTTGCGTTACGGTCCATAATATTGCCATGCTGATCGTATGGCGTAGCAACAATACAGTATCTTCCATCTTTGAGATGATTTTCTTGAAATGGGGCGATCCAAGGAGTATTGCCACCATGTCCACCAGTAGTATCTGGAGTATTAACTGGAATAGTATTTGGCAAAACTGGATTACCGTCCTCATCATAAACTTGGATTACGACGTGATCAACTCCAGGGCCATGATCAATAATGATTTTTGGATTATTAGTATTATTGTCTGTACCGTCATCATTGAGCTTTAAGGCCCGATAAGTAAATGAAACCATATCCTCAGTTGAGGGCTTATTATTGATCATAGCGATCACTTTATATTTGCCATATAACCCACCGTTTAAAGCAGTTAGGTCTAAAGTGTAATCATTCTGGCCATTTGTTGCATTACCATGAATATCAGCTACGTTGGTAGTTGGCATTGGATATGTTGTATCTACGCCATGATCATCTGTGTAGACGATTCGCCATTGAATAGTTTTTGCTTCTGCATACTGCTTTCTTACTAAAACTTTATCCGTAGCGAACTCTGCACCATCATTTGGTAGAACAATCGACAAAGCTTCGCCGCTAGGTAGTACTGTCAATCGTACTGTGACATTAGAAGAGGTTGCAGCAAATGTCGGCTTCACTGGCAATAAAATTACCCCGAACATAATAATCGCTACCAAACTGAATAACTTAATTATTCTTTTTTTATTCATTTTTCGCACTCGCTTTTTATTTTTATTTTAAACGCTTTGCGGATAACCGCTGCCCAATCTCAGTTTTTCATCCTCGCGACTAGATGATCAACTTTGATTTCTGAGCCTGTCGCTTTCTGTAAAGAATTATAAACCATGCAATAGTGATTGTCAATAACATAAGCAGGATCACAATCATAAAAACTGGAATAATCAAAACAATTTTTGTTGTACTTTTTGATTGGTCTAAAGCGTTTAGAGTTGAAGTAATACGGTAGATACCGAAAGCTGGGGTTTCATTCCAGACGAGTTCAATATTTCTGGTTGTATCAGGAAGAACATCATATCCTTTACTATCTTCATAAACAATACCACCAAAGATTTTTTCTACTTTAAATTTAAAAACAGCATTAAAATCGGCGTTTCCTGAATTTTTAACAATTCCACTTGTTTTAATCTTGCCAGACATATAAAAGCTGTCCATATTATGATTAAGAATTTCAGCTTTTTCTTTTGTTTCACCATTAGTACGACCAAAAACACGTAACCCTAAACGAGAAACAGTACGAATGCCACCACCGTTATCATCTTTGGGGATAGCCTCAACAAAGATAATGGCATACTGCCCACCACCTGGAATATCGGATGGTACTGTAATTTTATAAGTAACTTCCTTACGTTGTCCAGCTTCTACAGAGTAAGTAGCTTCAGCACTATATTCACCAGCATCATTCTTAAAAGTAATCCAACGACTAACTTGAGTGTATGCATTTTGGTTAGAGAAGCTTGGATTATATTGCTCATTAACTACAGAATACGGATTAGTATAAACTTTAAAACTATACCCCTCAGAACCTGTATTATCAACATTAAAGGTATATTCATTGGTTTCATTAGCATTGAGGGTGACACGATTTTCGACTGGAGAAATTTGAATTCGCATTGACGGTTTCTCGCCCCCCTCATCCGCATAGACTTGAGGTGAAGAAATAATAATAATACTAGCAATTGAGAAAATAAAGAATAAAGAAAATGCTGATAAGATCTTAACTATGGATGAGAGCTGTTTTAACTTAAAAATTAAATTGTTTCTGTTTAACATTTTTAACCCTCTTTAAACTCGATGTGACTTTGCTTTATTTTCACGACTGCGAGCCACGAGCCAGAAAATAACTGAGATAATAAAGAGAACGATTAACACAATTAGCCAAATCGGACAAACTATAACAAGTTTACGTTCGGTTTTAACCTCAGAGCCATACTGAACGACTTGCTCAACATTGAAGATACCGATAGATGGCGAATTTGTCCAGATTTCTTTGTGATAGCGTTTGGTTCCAGGCAGGGTATTCATACTAGTAGGTTTTTCTTCGTTACTATAAACCTCTTCTTTAGAGAAGAATGGAAAAACCTTAATATGAACTTTTAACTCAGCATCAATATTGCCACAGTTTTCAACACGAGTCTCACCAAAGATTGGAGGGTTAAAGAGAAAAGTTGGCAATTTATTTTCTATCACTTTGGAACAATGATTGATTTCACCATTAATATGTGAATAGATGAGCATACCGACGCGTGAAACAGCCTGAATGTTCCCTTTGTCATTTTTATCTTTCTCGGTTTCGACCATGATTGCACCATATTGCCCACCGCCAGGAGCATTCGCTGGAACTTTAATCTTATAATGAATGGTCACTTCAGTGTCAGATTCAAGATGACCAGTAGTCTGGCTAAATGTAAACCAGCTGGCAATTTTTGAGCCGTCCTTTTCTCCGTCGAAAATCGGGTCATAATTTTCGCTTTTCACTTCATAAGATGAGGCATAGACCTTAAAATCAAAAGCACCAGAACCAACATTTTGTACCTTAAAACTACCCTCTCTGGTTTCACCTGGCTGTAATCCACCTAGTTGCTGAGTTGAGGGAGATACTTGAAGGAAGGTCTTCTGTCGTTCTGCTGCAAATGTCTGATTTGAAGAAATCAACAGTAGCGATATGGAGAAAAACAGTATTGAAAAAATCTCCATAAAAATATTTTGTCGTTTTGTCATTAACCTCCTTTTTATCTAAATCTTATTATACACTAGCAGAATTAATTTACAAGAAAATCCACCTTAGTTTTAAGGTGGATTTTCTATTCCTATTACCTATTTTAGAGAGCAGTTGCGGTATAAATAATGACATCTTGATAAGTACCCTGCGCCTGTGCTGCTGAAGTTGCAACACCATAGACCATATCAATATCTTCTTGGATACCAACATGTGCTGTATTTGGATTAGTTTTTACGACTTGATCAGCAGTAGTCACAGCGACCTTGTTAAGATCGCCACCAGATATATTCCACCCAGCAGTACCAGCAGTGAGGACGCCAGCAGTAGCGGGAATAGTTTCAGTTGTATCAGCTGAAGTCATAGCTGTAGTTGAATCAACGTCTTTGACTGTCAGCTTGTAACCATTTTTGTTGTTAGTAGCGACAGTAAGTTTGGTTTTAAGACCAGTAGTATTAACATTGTTTGGATTCATCGTGATTTCGGTTGATGCACTATCTGCAGAAAGTGCGATAACGGACGCAACATTGACCTTAACGGTGACGTTTTTTGAGTCAGTTGCAGCTGCATAGGTTGCAATTGGCATAGAAGCGATACCTAGAGCAGCGGCAATTCCCAAGGTTGCTACAATGCGATTAATCTTAGACATGTTAGTCTCCTTTTTTATTTTTATGACCTTATATGGGTTATATTATAGCTTAAGCTTATTATTTATGTCAAGCACTAATGGCTTAGATACGTTAATTATATATGTTATGTTTTTTAAAAACAAAAATGTCAAATATAACTTGCGATAGAATATTTTTATAAAAAATAATAGCCACAAGCAATGTGGCTATTTTTTCGAATAAAAATCAATTATTTAACAGTTGCAGTGTAAACAATTGTATCTTCATAGGTACCAGGAAGCTGAGAAGCACCTGTAGCAATATTGTAGGTAACAGTTACATCAGTGTTAATTGGGGCGCTTGATTCGGCAACCTTAAGAGCAGTATCAGTGCTTTTGACCATAGCAGTGTCAGTTGCAAGAAGACCACCTTTAATACTCCATTGACCTTGTCCAGCAACAGCACCCTGTGTACCAGCAGCAATAACGTCAGTACCGACAACAGTACCAAGATGGCCTGCGGTCATATTAGTGTCAACATCCTGATCTTTGACAGTTAAAGTCATACCGGTAGCTTTATTGGTTGCGTATGAAACGGTAGAAGTTGCACTCTTTGTCTGATTTGGAGCGGCATTACCAGCGTTCGCATCGTTACTATCGACAGCGATAGCAACAGCATCGCCGACTGTGAGTTTAACTTTAACGTTAGCAGATTTTGGAGTTCCATCAATTAGAGGAATTGGAGCTGCGAAAGTTGCTAGTGGAAGAGATGCAATACCAAGACCAGTAATAACCCCAAGGGTAGCAACAATTTTAGAGTATTTTGACATATTTTTCCTTTTCTTTTGTGTTTTTTATTATTATTTTAACCTGGTTTATATGACCTCAAGTTACTATAAGTATATTAAACAAAAGCTTTTTAGTCAATAGGTTTTTATCATAATGTTTATGTTTTAGTTTTTACATTTTAGATATCGTTATATCACTTTACCTATAAGATAATTCCAGAATTTTATGATTGATCTCGTGGAGTTTTATGATATAATTCGAGTATGCACCTGTGGTGAAATTGGTATACACGCTACCTTGAGGTGGTAGTGCCTTCGGGTGTGCTAGTTCGAGTCTAGTCAGGTGCACCATATAAAATTCAACTCCTTACGGAGTTCTTTTTTTATTCACCTGGAGCGTCCCAAGGGGCAAACAGGTGCACCATATAAAATTCAACTCCTTACGGAGCTCTTTTTTTGTTCACCTGGAGCGTCCCAAAGGAAAGTGGGTACCTACGGTGTACGGTTTTTAATAGTTTTCTTGGTAGCCCAATTTTCAATATCAATAAAGCGGTCTGTGGCAGTAACCAGACGATTTTCTTGAGAAAAGGCACGAACGTTGCGATTAACAAAATATGGTAAAGTGGTTTGATATAAACCAATGGCTGGGACATCCTCAACCCAACGCTCCAAGAATTTCTGATACTTTGCAGCACGAAGTTTACTATCCATAGTAGTGCGAGCACTAAGTAGTAAGTCGTTTACAACCAAATTTTTATAATTACTAAGATTATGACCATTTTCTGCAGCCTCCAAACTATGATAATAAGCTAAAACATCTGGGTCAGCACCAAGACCAATTTCATAAATCAATAAATCATAAGCACGTGGTCTCAAGATATTGAGTGCAAAATCTTGGTTAGAATCATAGACGGAAACAGAAGCTTGTAAGCCAAGACCTTTAAGCTGAGAAGCGATGCGATTGGCAAATTCTTCAAGATAATTGTCACCTTTAATAGTTACGATATTAATTTTGGCAGAAGTAAGATCTGGAGTGGCGACCTTAAGTCTTTCAATCTCAGCCTTAGCTGAAGTAACGTCGGTTTTAGGGATGCTCGGAAAAGTAATTGAATCAACCTGTGATTCGAGTAGAGGATAATCAAGAGGTAATTCCCCGCTAAGACCCGTACGCAAATTATTAAAATTAAGACCAAGACGAACAGCCTGTCTGAGACTTTTATTTTTAAAGATTGTGCTTTCAGTATTAAAGAAGGCAAAAACACCATAATTTACGGAGCTTTGATATTCATTAATATTACTAGAACTTAATTCTTGAGCAAACTTGGAAGGGAGATCAGCAGTGGCTGTCACAGTACCACTACGAATAGCACTCTTGATATCAGCTAAACTAGTAAAGGCATGGATCGAAAAACTGTCGAGCATCGGAGCGCCCTTATAATATTTTGGATTTGCGGTAAGATAAACAATTTTTTCACCTTCTGTACCAATATTCTGCGTTGCATTGACAGTAAAAGCACCAGAAGTAATCGGACGAGTAGAAAATTTATTTTCAAGTAATAGCTCAGGTGATACATCTTTCAAAATGTGAGCTGGCAGAATTGGTAAATCTAGAGAACTTTCAAAAAAAGCATTTGGCGAACTGAGATTAAAAACAAGTTCACCTTGATCGTTCTCTGCCGTTGTCACACCTACTAGTTTTGATGCAAAGTTAGTTTTGATACGAGTGCTCTGGATAGTCTTAATAGTATAAAGAACATCTGAATTAGTAATAGGTTGACCATCCGACCATTTTAGACCACTACGAAGCTTTACTATCCATGTATCACCAGCATCATTAGCATGAATGGTTTCGGCAAGACCAAGTCCGGTATGACCGGAATAATCGGTTGCACTAAGTGTTGCAAAAAGCAAGCGAGAAAGAGTCTCCTCAGAGGAAGTAGTCGCAAAGAGTGGATTGAAGGAATTAATCTTCCCTAGGGTTGCTTCAGTATAAGTACCACCTTTTGTGTAGGTTTCGACAGCAAAAGAATTTAAGTACCAATAAGCCTGCGTAATTGATAATAAAATAATTACCGTAACAAGTAAAATCCATTCAAGAATATAAAGACGTACGTCTTTGATATGCGAAATATGATCAATAAGATTCTCTTTAATATGCTCTTGACCATCACGATGAACCCTTTTAGAAAAAAGAGAAATCTTCTTGAAAATTCTACGCCCACTCTTTTTGAAATTTTTATTCATAATTTAAGTTATGCGGGGATCAACAATAACCCCAAAATTGAGAATACAAAGACCAGAGTAAAAAAGATTGTGACATTAAACATGGAACGATCGAGCCCGCGTCGAGTAGTATATAATTCGCCAGATGCACCAAAACCAGCACCGAGAGAGGCCCCACGCTGTTGTAAGAGAACAAGTAAAATACACAAAACGGCAGAAATAAGAGTTGCGGTTTCTAAGAAATTTCCAATATTCATGTATTAATTATAGGACGGGACAAGAAAATTAACAAGACTGTTTATCAGGCTCATAAGAATCCAAGAAAGAAAAACCCCGACCGTGGTCATATGGACATGTGGAACGATCCAAACTACAAGCGCAATCATAAGAATATTGAGAATTAGCGTAAATAATCCCATTGAGAGAATAATGAGGGGTAAGCTAAAAATAGTTGCGATAGGCTTCACAATAGCGTTCACGAGTGACATCACAAGTCCGGCTGTTGGGTAGAGCCAGAAACTATTGTAGCCTGCGTCAACACTACCAAAAGAATTAATACAGAGCCACATAGTGGCTGACGAAACTAGCCAACGAAACAGAAAGACCACAAACTGCTTTTTTATCATAACCAAATTATATCACAAACTAACGTCCGAGAAGTTGTTTACTGCGCAACTGCCGATGATATGTAATAGCAAATCGATGAGACTCCTCATCAATGCGCGCAATAAGCTTAGCTAAATGGGATTCATTTGAGTAGAACCTAGATCGATATTCATAACTACCATCCGTGTTTTGCACTGGGATAATCACATTAACATCAGCATTACGAGTGTGGTCACCGGACTTGTTGCGTCCAATAACTGGAATATGCACGGATTCTAACAGATTAATCACAGCTCCAAGCTGTGGAATGGCTCCGTCAAGGATGATAAGGTCGGGAAAAGCCCACTCCTTATGCTTGAGCCGACGAAAAATTACCTCGTACATACTGGCGGTATCATCATTTTTGCTACTTCTAATTTTAAATTTACGGTAGGCAGTACGATCGGAGACACCATTTTGAAAAACCACCATACTAGCCACAGTATTCGTGCCAGATATATGAGAAATATCGTAACCCTCGATTCGACGAGGTGGTTCTTTAAGTCCTAGAAGCTGTTTTAATTCCAGCAGTGCCTGGTCGGATGAAAGATCTAGAAATTCCTTATCCGAAAAAACAATTTTTCGCTTCAAACCCTTGAGTCCAAAATACTCATCACGAAGCTTAGCAGCCTCTTCAAAATCACCAAGCGCGGCCGCAGATTTCATTTGTTTCTCAAGGTCAAGAATTAATTTTTCACGATCGCCGTTTAAATATCTGATTAAGAAACGAAGGCTTTTTTTATACTCTTTCGGAGTAGTCTTACCAATTTCAATACCAGGCGTTAATCCAAGATCAGAATTCAATGTTTTTTTACCATCATAAGGTTTATCGTAAAATGGGAAGATTTTACGTAGAATCCTAAGAGCTTTAAGAATAGTATTTTTGGCATAAAAAGGACCGATGTAAGTCGCTCCGTCATCTAACGGATTTCTAGTGGTTGAGACGAATGGTACTGGATTATTCATATCAATGCGCACATAACTAACGGTTTTATCATCACGCAGAAGAATATTCCACTGTGGCATATATCGTTTAATCATCTCGGATTCAAGAAAAAGAGCATCCATCTCAGTTTCAACCACGATCCAATCGGTATCAAAAATTTCTGCCACCAACGCTTCGGTTTTAGAGTCTTTCTCTGTATTTTGGAAATACTGCCGTACTCGATTTTTAAGTACAGCAGCCTTACCAACATAGATTACTTCACCTTTTTGATTCTTATGGAAATAGACGCCAGGAGCAGAGGGTAGAGTTTTAAGCTTAGCTTTAAGATTATCTGAAATCACATAGCTATTGTAGCATTAATCTTCATTTAAAATTATGATTTAGAGGTCCCCTCATTTAAATCATGGTCTTTTATCATATCGCGAAGCTCAGGTGAAATTTGAGAGTTTTTCATTTCTTCAATCAATTTTTCAAGCATAGTATTGCTGTTATTGTCTGACGAATCTTGACTTTGAAAGAGACCAGTAAACATTTGACTTAGTGGAACTGCGTCACGGGGAGCAGTGACTGAGGCAGAATTCTGGTATTTAAAATTGATAATACCGGTAAAGTCAACTTTCGATTCAGAAACCTGAAGATAAACACCTTTTAGTTGATGAGTCAAAAAATCAATACCAAGGTATAGGTTTTTAAGATGATCGGCAAGTTTTTGTGCATCGGCCTTAGTAAATTCTTCACTATTATCTTCTACATTAGATGACTTAGCGAAGCCTTGAAGGCAACTCATAACTTTACTTTTTTTCGCCATAGATTGATGCGTCTTGACAAAGTTTAACAATTTATCGGCATCTAAGGAGACTTGATAGAGATTACCATAATCTTTAATTTTACTCTTAAAAGAATCATCTGGTAGTTTACTGTAATTTATAGGAGCAAGTTTAATAAATGGAGCGTCAAGATAGGCTTTAGTAAAACGATCAGTTTGACTCAATTCTTGCTTCATTTCTTTAAAAATACAGCTGTAGGCAGAGCTTATATCCTGCTTCTCGTTTTTCTCGATTTTGAATTCAGTTTTGTCGAATGAGTCAAGAGTTTCATTAATATCAATACGCCACCACTTACCCTCAACCTTTTTGAGTGCACCTTGAAATAGACCAAGAAGCAGATTTATTTCCTCAGTATTAGCTTGGTCCAAGTCCAGTGCCTTAGCAGCTTTTTGATAAGCATCCGCCAAATTATCAATATTGAGATAGGCTGTGCCATTCTCTGCCAAGAAGGCACCGACCTTAAAGTGGAGATAATTATTATCACGTAATTTTATACCAAAATCAAACTCAGCGCTATGGTCGAAATTATTAGTACCAGTCTTAAAATCAATACGGAGATTAGACATATATTGATAAAGTTCAGAATCAGTCTGTGGAGAAATCTCGAAGCTACCATTTGTATCTAATTGCCGATTGCTTTGTTTAATCAGGCCAGTGATGGCGTCAGTGGCAACTTTTTCAGGTAAATTATAATAAAAAGCAAAAGCAGATCCACAGAGAATGATGACTGCAAAACTAAGGCCGGCAATAATTGGTGCTATCTTCTTTTTGTGTTTCTTTGATTTTTCAGCTGGTATTGCAACCTGATCTTCAATGGGAGATGTGACTTCTGGGAGCTCTTTAATCGCAGAGCTCCCAATATCTCCATTGTCTGCGGAATCTAAGATATCCTCATTAATAATTGCAGTCTTTACGAGATCACCATCATTATCAGACTCAACTTGTTCAGATATAAGGACTGTGGCAGTCTCAATAGCCTGAGCAAAGCCCTGATCGGTATTTCTTACAGGTTTATTCTTAGTATCAATGCGCGTCTCAATTGGATTGACATCAATATCGCCATATTTTTCTTCTGGCATCATATACCTTTCATTATTAGAAACTTGTTCTTTAATACATCATACCATAAGTATTTTTAAAAATGTTATAATGCAGTCATGGATAACTTAACGATAAAAGAAATCAAAGCAAGACAAATCCTCGATAGTCGTGGCAACCCAACTGTGGAAGCAGATGTGTTTCTATCTGACGGTAGTGTAGGGAGGGCAATGGTTCCCTCTGGAGCTTCAACCGGCTCTGGTGAAGCATTAGAGCTTCGCGACGGCGATGCAAATTACTACGGTGGTAAAGGAGTAATGAAAGCCGTACATAATGTTAATAATCAGATTCGTGAGCAGTTAGTTGGTACTACCGCTGAACAAAATACAGTAGACCAAACGATGATTGAATTAGACGGCACCGAGAACAAGTCAAATCTTGGTGCAAACGCAATTCTTGCAGTCTCTATGGCCACTGCAAAAGCTATGGCGAGAGCAAAGCGTATACATTTTTATGAATATATTGCAAGTCTTGCCGGAACACAGAATGGAATGTCATTACCAATGCCAATGATGAATGTAATGAATGGCGGAGCGCACGCCGATTGGAGTACTGATTTTCAGGAATATATGCTAATGCCGATTGGTGCAACTAATATTTACGATGCAATTCGGATGGGAGCAGAAACCTTTCATGCTTTGAAGAAAGTATTAAAGGAACGTGGATATACAACAACGGTTGGTGACGAAGGTGGTTATGCTCCTCGCGTAAAAGATGGAAATAATGAACCTCTTGAATGTATTAAATTGGCTATTGAAGCAGCAGGATATAAACCTGGACAAGATATTGCAATCGCAATGGATATTGCTTCATCTGAATTTTATAAAGATGGACATTATGAAATTAAAACTGCGAACGAGAATAAAACTTCTGAGGAGATGATTGATTGGTATGAATGGATCTTAGACAATTATCCTGTCATTTCAATTGAAGACGGATTAGCTGAAAATGACTGGGATGGCTGGAAACTACTAACTAAAAAACTTGGTGACCGGGTGCAACTTGTCGGTGATGATCTTTTTGTGACAAACACAAAGCTACTTCGTCGTGGTATTGAAGAGAAGGCTGGTAATGCAATTTTGATTAAACCAAACCAGATCGGTTCACTTTCCGAAACGATTGATGCTGTTTTGATGGCAAAGAAAAATGGTTTTAAGACCATAATTTCGCACCGTTCAGGCGAAACCGAAGATAATTCAATCGCCCACCTTGCTGTTGGTCTTGGGGCCGGACAAATCAAGACCGGTTCGCTTTCTCGCTCTGAGCGTATCGCAAAATATAATGAATTAATGCGTATTGCAGAAGACAATGAGGATTTAAGTCTAATAAATCCATTCAATAACTAAAATAAATTTAAAATCACCTCTATTAGAGGTGGTTTTTTATGCATTATTAAAAGATGTAATTCTATGGCTCTTTAATAAGTTCAAGAAATTCCGACTCATGCATGACTGGAATGCCAAGTTTTTTAGCCTTGATAGTCTTGCTATTACCTGGTTTCTCTCCAATAATAAGTGCAGTGGTAGTCTTGGTGACCGAGCTCGTAACAGTAGCACCTAAATCACGTAATTTAGCTTCGGCTTCATCGCGTCCCATAGAAGCAAGGGTGCCTGAGACCACGTAGCTTTGACCGGCAAGAGGCTTTATCGTTTGATTAGTATAATATGGATCAACTCCGAGTTGTCGCATAAGTTTTAATTGTTCAAGATTATCTTCATCGGCAAAATAAGCTAAGATCGACTCTGCAACAACTTGACCAATATCAGGGATAGAAAGAAGGTCATCAGTGGTGGCATCAATTAAACGATCCAGAGATTTAAAATGATTAGCCAACGAAATTGCAGTCTGTACACCAACATGACGAATGCCAAGCGCAGTAATAAATTTAGCAAGTGGAGCTGTTTTTGAATTTTTGATAGCATTAATTAGCTTCTTGGCAGAAACCTCAGCAAAACGTTCTAATCCCGACACCTGAGTCACGTCAAGTTTATATAAATCAGAAAGATTTTTTACAAGACCAGAATCAACTAAAAGATTAACGTTCTTTTCACCTAATCCTTCAATATTGAGAGCAGGTTTACTAGCATAATATTCTATTGCACGCTTAAGAACAAGATTAGAATCAAGCCCTTTTACACGATAGACAACCTCACCAGCCGGACGTTCAAATTCAAGCTCAGGATATTGCTCTCTCAAGGCTTCTTGATAATCAAAGACTGGCAGATTATTAGTCCGTAAGGACGCAAGAACCTCTTTAATCTGCGGAATAATATCACCAGCTTTATAGACAATAACCGTATCGCCAATGCGTAAATCGAGGCGGCTAATTTCATCAGCATTATGTAATGTAGCATGGCGAACGATGCTACCCGCCACTTCGACTGGATCAAAAATTGCCACCGGTGTAGCAGCGCCAGTGTGACCAATAGAAATGACAATATCGCGAACCCTGGTAGTGGCTTCCTCAGCTGGATATTTATAAGCAACGGCGCCACGTGGTGTCTTACCAATTATACCGAGCTCTTGGTAGATCTTTCGATCATTAATCTTAATTACCATACCATCGGTACCAAAAGGCAAGTCCTGACGAATTTGTCCAAGATGGTGAATCTCTTCAATTACTTGGTCGAGCGAATCAAAGGTATGATCCTGCATAGAAGTCTGGAAGCCATATTCTCGGATTTTTTGATAGGCAAGCTGGTGGGTGGGTAAGTCTGGGGTAACGAGATCATAAGCCATAAAGCGAAGTGGGCGCGAACCAGCAACTCTGGGATCAAGCTGACGGATTGAACCAGCAGCTAAATTGCGTGGATTAGCAAAAGTTTTTTCTCCTTTTAATAACTGCATCTGATTCAGTTTCTCAAAATCTGCTTTAAAAATAATCACTTCGCCACGTACCTCAACATGTTCCGGAGTATCCGACGGGTCACCGTTTAATCTGAGAGGGATATTATTAATTGTACGGACATTCATTGTGACATCTTCACCAATTAAACCATCGCCACGCGTAACAGCCTGCGTTAATACACCATTATGATAATGAAGAGACATAGCAAGCCCGTCCATTTTAATATCGGTAAAAAATGTGAATTGAGTTTTTGAAGAAACAAGCTTATAATTTCTGGCCACCCATTCTCTAACCTCAGCTTCAGAAAAAACATCAGCGAGGGAGATCATACGGGTTTGATGCGTAACTTTGCTAAATTTGTCGAGTGGTTTACCTGCTACTCTCTGAGTTGGCGAGTCGGGAGTAATAAGCTCAGGAAACTTCTCTTCAAGTAGTGTCAACTCATGCTTTAGAGAATCCGCAGCCGATTCCGACATAATAGATTCGTCTAAGACATGGTAATGGTAACGATAGTCATTAATTAACTTGCGGAGCTTGAGAATTCGAGCTTCCGCTTCTGCTTTCGTGACAGAGTTAAGCTGACTCATCGTTTTCCTTTGAATTATCTGAACTTTTTATCTTTTTTATATCATGTGAGCTCTTCTCTTTTTTGATTCTTTGGAAAAACCTTACACGGGATTTTTTGGTTTTCAAACTCTTCTCCTTGATTTTCTTAGGGGTAACAACTGGATAAAAATCGTCTTTATAATCTAGGAGCTGGCGGTAGAAGAGATACGCATAAATCGAAACAAAGATAAAAACAAAGATAGTTACGATTAGTAAGACGGCAGGAACAAATGGAATACTAAGATCTTTTAGCCATGGAAAGGCGCCTTTGACTAGAATGTCGAGAAGAATAGCTGGCAGGACCACAATTACATAAATCAAAGCAACACAGAAAAAAAGATAGATGAGCCGAACAAGGAAACGAATACGACGACCAGCAATTAAGTTACGGGCTGTCTCAATGGCATTAAGCGGATAAAGACCTGGAGCAGAAACTGCGATAAGCCCCAAAAGAGAGCTGGAAGTAAGATAAACACTTAAAATAGTCATGAGACTGGCGAAGATGAAATAAACTAGAGCATAAAAAGGAGTTTTTAAAAACTCTGTTGAAACTGCAGCTTGATACGTAATTACTACGAACATAATAGGGATTAACTCAACAAAAATAATGAGAGCTACAAAAAGAGTAGAAATGAGAGGAGTTAAAGCGTTATAGAGACCATCACGCATGCGAGGATGATTACCAGCAAGAAGATGACGGGTAAGATAGATGGAAACTAGCCAAGTAATAATACAGAGAAGAACTGAAAAAACCTTTTGCGCATCATTCATAGTGGTAAGCCCGCCAGTGGCGACAGTACCAACTAGAGTTAAACCAGCCCGACCAAGGTTACCAAGACGACCGCTAACGATTTCTTTATTGGTGCGATCAATGGAATCCTTAAACTCTTGAAAGGTATTTTCACTCATCAGTCCGACTAAAACCACATAAAGTAATACAATTAAACCGATGAGCGGGAGAAAAATCTTAAGATTTTGACGAATAATCTTAAAAGTGGCCGCCACGTGAGACATGAGTCCAGGTATTTCGGTTGGTCGTTCATACTCTTCACGATAGGAACGGTGAAATGAACGATGCAATTTGATTCGGCCAGTTGTTTTTTCGTTTTTTTGATTTTTCTTCACAGTGGTTTCCTATTTGATTATATATTAATCTTTTTAAAAGCTATCTTTAGATCGCTCTAAGCGCGCTATGCGCTTTTCGATGGGTGGATGAGTACTGAATAAATTAATGAACTGTTTTTTAAGTGGCGAATTAATAAACATAGCTTCAGTGGCAGCGTTTTGACGTTGCATAGGCCTACCATGCTCTTCTAGCTTTTTGAGGGCCGAGATCATTCCTTCGGGGAAACGAGTGAGTTCCACTGCAGAAATATCAGCAAGATATTCACGCTCTCGAGAGATCGCCATCTGTGCCAAACTTGCCACAATTGGAGCAAGTAGAGAGGTAATAATAATCATAAATAAACCGATTGGACTATTCTCTTCATCTTTTTTACGAGTAAAGTAGGTCATGCGGAGTCCAAGATCAGAAATAAAACCAATAATACAGACCAAAGCGAAAGTAATAGCAGAAACTCGAATATCATAATTTTTGATATGTGAAAGCTCATGAGCCATTACGGCGGTAAGCTCTTTATCATCCATAATATCGATCAAGCCGGTAGTAGCGGCAACTATAGCATGATCAGGATCGCGACCAGTCGCAAAGGCGTTCGGTGCTGAATCTTGAATGATATAAACTTCCGGCATTGGTAAACCGGCTGTAATAGTGAGGTTTTCAACTATTTGATAGAGACGCCTATTATCGCGACGATTAGCTTGTTTAGCGCCGGTCATAAGAATGGCAAGCTTGGTGGAGAAAAAATATTGAATACTGGCGTATATAAGTGCAGCAATGACTGTACCTATGGCGATTGACGGATCATTATAAACATAGGCGAAAAGACTGCCAATTGCAGAAATCAGAAAAATGAAACCGAGAAAGATCAGAACGGTATTTCTTTTATTTTCTGCAATTTGTTTATACATGACACTTATTAAAAGAGGGGGACTACCCCCTCTTTTCTATATTCCCTTTCATCTAGAATTCGACTGATGGAGCCTTATCGATTTTTTCCATCTCTTTTTCATCTACGGTAAAGTATGTATATTTTTCAAAGCGTGAACCAAAAAGAATATTGACTGGAAATTGAATCAGTTTGGTATTAAATTCTCTGGCACCTGCATTATAAAAACGACGAGAGGCTTGTAGTTTTTCCTCAGTATCAACGAGCTGACTCTGGAGTTCTTTAAAATTTTCGTTAGCCTTTAGCTCAGGATAAGCTTCGGCAAGAGCGAAGATTTTGCTAAGTGCGCCCTGCAAAGTTTGTTCTGCAGCAGCAGATTCGTCAACACTCTTAGCAGACATAACGGCAGTACGAGCTTTTGTAACCTCCTCAAAGGTTTCTTTTTCATGTTTAGCATAACCTTTGACAGTGTTAACGAGATTTGGAATGAGATCAGCACGAAGTTTGAGAATTACGGTGATGCCAGACCAGGCCTCTTTAACACGTTCGTTTAATCTAATAATAGAGTTATAAGTGGAGACGAGATAGACTACAAGTACAAAGACTAGAGCTAAGCAGATCAATCCAATATTAAATAAGTCCAAATTTGGCATTTTTTCTCCTTTTGTTAATGTTTCTATTATATGTTTGAACAGAAGTTTCTGCAATACTATTAAATAAAAATTCTCCACTGAAAGGGGGGTTTCAGTGGAGAATTCCTACCATAATCTTTTCAAAGGATTATGATAATGGTGCGAGCTAAGAGACTCTAACTCTCGACCTCTTCCTTGGCAAGGAAGCGCACCTACAAGTATATAAATCGCTCATAACAGAGCTTTTCCGTATTACTATCCTCTCGGATAGACATTAAGGTGCGATTCATATCTTGGTAGGGATTATACCGTACATGCTAAAAATTTGCAAGAGCTTTTTCATAAATTTTCTTCAATTTCGGGTTTGAAAAATGAGTATACATCTTGGTGGTGTCTAGACTTTCGTGGCCCATTAGCTCTGCTATATATCTTATATCTACCTCTTTTTCTAATAGCCTTGTAGCAAAAGAATGCCTGATCGTATGAGGATGAACGTTAATAAAGTCTGAGCGATTACAAGCGTTCTGGAAGACCTTACGAACGTTATCTGAGGTGATTCGTTTGCCAGTTTGATTAGCAATGAATAGAGCTTTATTATTATCAATCCTTAGATCTAAATAGCTCTTAATTCTTCGTTCTGCTTTCTCTGTAATAAAACAAATTCTGGGATTCTTACTCTTTCCTACAACTATAAACTGCCTCTCTTTAATGCTATTACGATTAAGGCTACATAGCTCGCTAATTCTAATACCTGAATCATACAATAAACTCACTATTGCGATATTCCTAAGCCTATTAAGATTAGAATAACCTCGGCATTGCTGACCTACTACAGAGATAAAACTATCCATTTCGGATTCGGTTAAGTAGGTAATAATCCTCTTCTCACGTTTTGGGATTTTAATGTCTTCTACGTCTAGATTAAGCCAACCTTTACGCACACATCTCTTTAATACTGATCGTAGACAAATAATATTGCCTCTAGCCGTATCTGGCTTCTGATGATTACAGAGATATTGATAGAATTTAGCAACATCTATAGTGGTAATATTCTTGATATCTGTATCCGTAAAATATTCAATAACCAATTTTTCTGCATAGATATACGACTCTAGTGTTTTTGGTGATAATCCCCTTGCGATAATTTCCACCTCTTTATAATTCTCAAAAGCCTCGCTAATTAACATCTTACTGCATCTTTCCTACCTCCTGATTAAAAAATATTCGTTGTTCTATATAGATTCTTTTTTAATTTTAATAAGTAAAACTTATTATCTATATAGAGATTGATTTTTGTAATTCTAGCAACCTTTTTCGCAACTTCACGAAATTGGTCATGATTTTCGTTTGGTTTCTGTTCGGTTATTTTAACAATTCATGTAAAACCGAACAAACCTTTTTCGCAACTTCACGAAATTGGTCATGATTTTTGTTTTTATGAATACAAAAAGTATTCACTAAAAGTGAATTATAATAAAAAGTATTAGGTTATAAAATTACACCCTGAAGATATTGCGCTTCATTTTAGATAATTCTTTAAGTCCGGCAGGGTTTAATTTTCTTTTTATGCTTTGTTCGGTTTTTATTCGCTTGATAGACTCCTGCAGTTCTCTAGTCTTCTCGATGGCACGGTAGATAATAGATCGCATCATTCTTAACGTGTCCTCTACATTACGACACGCCCAAATAACAGCGAAAAAATGCTCTGGATTCCGCTTTTTTCTAGCGATCTTAACTGACTCCTCAAACTCTTTTTGAAATCGTATTTGCCTATTCCTAAACATGGGTAGAAAGTTATCATCTCTGATCAGTTTGGATGCTTTGCCTAATCTCTTTCTTAAAGTTATAATCCGTTCTTCTTCCACTTTAATGTGCTCCTCAAATCTAAATAAATCATTCTTGGGGAGACAAAAAGTCCTAGAGAAAACTAGGACTTAAAGTGAATTTTAGATACTTTTATTATAGCTAAAATAGTGGTTATAGTCAATGGATTTTTAGACAGTTTAAAAAATGCTATAAAAGTGTTGCACTTATGTTTCATATTTGATATATTATAAATGTAGCGGATAGCTAGATCGTTAAGAACCTGGGCTCAGAAAGTTAAATTGAGATCTAAAAAATATTTTTTTACACTATATAGTCTCACTTTTTCTGTAACAGGAGAAATTAACCTATTAAACATTGCCAAAGACTTCAGTCCAGAGGCTGAAATTGAATATTACAATCGTTCAAAATCTGAAATAAAGCTGCACCTTGTAACGGATCTTAGCAAAGAGCAGGTCGAAAAGATTTGTGACGATTTTAAAATTAAAATTGAATCAAACTTTGATACACGTTTGGTTTATAAAGTAACACGTATCACGCTCTAGGTTTTTATCCGCTACACGAGCCCAGCCTTAAATTACTATCCTTACAAGAGAAAGAAAAAGAATGGAAGGAGCTAATAATGAACGTGGCAATAATCGACAATAGCGCTAGAGCCAAAAAAACCCTAGCGGTGCGATTAATGAATAGGGAGCTTGAGAGAAAGGTCGAAGAACTAGCTAGGACCCAGAACCTCTCGATAAATATGACCATAAACATGCTAATCGGTTTTGCGTTTAATGAGATCCAACGCCAAAACAAAGAATTTATACCAAAAATAATATTTGAATCTAAATAATAATTGTGATACAATACAAACAAGTAAAAAAATATCAATAGTTCTCAATGTATAAAATACCCAGGCAAAAAGCTTGGGTATTTTATATTTAATAACTATATTTTTAAAAAAAATAAATATGCCATAAAACATAAAAGACCTAGAAATAGGTCTTTTATAAAACTCTCAACAATACTTAGTAGTTCTTGCTCCTAATTATAGTTTACCCTGTTTTTTTAATTTTTCAACCTTATCATGTATATAAGAATTTCCACCAATCTTCTGATAATGGGCGTAAGTCTCATGAAAGCGTTCTAGTTCAATATCAGACACAGCCTGCCCCTGCTCTAGATCAGAGATGAATCTTGCTAAAAAGTCCTTGCAACGATTCAAATCCATATCATTCATATTCTTAGCAATCATGTCTACTTTTTGCTCAAGAGGCCTCAAAGACTCCTCTATCTGCTTCCCCAAAAGATTACAAAAATATTTGTAAACTGCCACCGCACTACCGATGAAAGTAGCCAGTACCGTAATGCCAGTAGTTATTTGTCCTACCGTAATGTGTTCCACCACTTATCCCCCCCTACTTATCTTTCTTTTTTAACAGTTTAAAGGTGAATAAGAGCATTGTTCCAGTAGATAGTAGCAATTGACCAAGTAGCTGCCCAAATGTAACGACATCAGTAGTATTGATAAGTGCGACCACAAGTGGTGCTTGAGTTCCCGCGATAATCAATAGATCACCAAGTAAATACACGATCATTTTTGTTTTTGGTGAAAATTCAATATTTTTACCCACCTCATCAATAATTTCTTTTGCTTCTTCCATATTTTTCTTATGCTCCTCTATTAATTTTTGAACTTGCTCTGGACTCATACCAGGCTTTACCCCTGGGACTGGTGCTAGGTCGTCGCCAAAGCCATCGTCTTTTTTCGCTTCTTCTTTTACTTCTTTTTCGGTGATAGGTCGTCTTTCTTCTTCGATAGGAACCTTAATCTCTACATCCGTCTCTCTGACTTCGCCATTAATAACTGATTCTGGAGATACTGTCGTAGTTATTGGCTCTAATGCCTCAGCTAAAATACCGTTGTTGAAACCTTTAGTCTTAGAATAGAGAGTGCGGTAATATTTCTTACCGTTGACAGTTGTCTCCTGTACAAGATTGCTGATGACCGACCCTGCTTGAATATCGCCCTTGTCTGCTCCGGTGTCGAGATCAATAATATCTACTTTAGTTTTGGCTTTTAATACTAGCGGTGTGATGTCTACCCAAGCAATAACCGGTTTTACCACTACTGGTGGGAAGTTGATCGCATTGGCACGGTCTGCAATTTCTTGAAGTCTTGGGTAGAGTGATGGGCCTGGACAAACAGTAGCAGCCCCATACCAGTCCTTATGACCAGATAGAGTTGGCATATCAGCATTAGGATTGACCCACAGTCTACCAAGATTGTTACGCTTAGCGATATCTGCAACCAATTTGACTAGTGTTTCAAAAGTATCTGGTGCTATTTCCCAATTTGGTGCACCAGTGGAGTTGGTTGTTTCGATGCTGACTGTTCTAGTATTGCCATACCAGTTATTGCAGTGCCAAGTGGTATTGGCTTCGTCTACATACTGATGAACCTGATTACCAGCTACGCCATAATGAGCAGAGCCATTGCGCCCAGCACGGGCAAATGCCGCACCGATAGAATCGAGTGAAGTTGAGGCGGCGTGATGTGTTACGATGCCTTGAATCTTATTACCCTCACGACCATTTGTATAGTTAGTCGGATTTGCCGGCCACCATCTTGTCGTTAAATTAGAATTACTCATTTTTTCTCCTTATTAATTTTGATTATTAACCACAAAGCGACCAAGATCGCCACCACAGCATAAAGGAATAGCCCATTAGCGATAATAATAGACCAGAACACAATAGCGATTATTGCTAATGCTCCCCAGACCGCACAATTGAACCAATTTATATTCATTTTTCTACTCCATAAACAGTAATAAAACCGCCCTTTTGTGGCTTGTTCAACATTACCTTGAGAGCTGTAATATTGGACGGTTTTGTCTTAATTCTTCCATTTATCTCTTGTGTATTGAAGTTATTATCTATGCCGCCGAACGAATTGCCATAATACATAGGAAAATTCACATCGTCATTATTAACCATCATCTCTAAATGATAAGATGACGCATTATTCGCTACTGTCCATACGGCTAGAACTTGGTCAAGTTCACGAACGACTGTTGCTCTAGATGTCTGATCATGTTGGACACCCACCTGCCAACACTTAGCTAGTGTCATTGGTGGGTTCTTCACTATCGGTTGAATTAAATCCCATCTCTGGACAGACCCGTTTGTAGCCTCATAGTGAGCATCAATAATGATCTTGCGATACTTAGTGAAGTCAATAGGGATCTCTTTGACTAGCTCTTGCCCCTTATCAAAATCATCCACTACATATTCATAGATCTTTTTAAATACCACCATGGTTGATGTATCTAGAGTTGGAATTGGCGGCTTGTCTTTGAGGTCGTTATAGCTGCCAGTCGTGGCGACTGTCTGTAGATTCGGCCTACCGGTAAGATCGCTATAATTTCCAGTGGTCGCAACAGACTTTAGTGAAGGTTTATTCTCGAGATCATTATAGTCGCCTGAAGTCGCGATTGGTTTTAAGTCTGGTTTATCTTTTAGGTCATTATAACTACCAGTCTTTGCGACAGTGGAGAAGGTGTTGAGCTTCGAGTCGACATAATCCTTATTATTCTTATCTCCACTATCGACATATGATTTAGTGACTCCACCAGTGCTTGATGCGATGACTCTAAGTCTATGATTTTCGACCTCGAGTGTCTCTGGGTCGACCTCGCGGATATCGACTAGTGCCTTCATTTTTTCGAGATTTCTATCCAAGTCTCGAACCTGTTTTGGATCAATCTTATAGTCCATCTTTAACCTCCTATCTTACGCATATACTTAACCTTAATCTCTGGGACTAAGCTATCCCCTATTACCGAGATGTCCGTAACATCTTTGTATGTTCTCATCTCCATAAGCTTCTTCAGCTCTGTGAGAGTAGCTTGGTCTGTAATCTCTTCTTCGATATAGTCTCTCATCTCATAGTAAACCGTTACAGGCGTACCTTTGGCTTTCTCAGATTTGAGCCAATTCTTAAAGCCTGTTAAGTCTGTAGTTTTAAGGTTTTGCATATCTGTTATAGAAAACCAGAATACAATCTTATTGACACTCAATGGGAAATTATCACGCCCAGCAAAAATCGAGACTCCACTACTATTCAACAGCCCGTGCCAAGTATCACCTTCATTTATGGAATTGAAGTGCGAGCAAATGATATCTGGAACTAGCTTGCTTTGTTTAAATATGGGGTTTCCTGCGCCATAAGAAAAACCTATCATTCCACTTACTGTATTTTTGTACAAGGATAAATTAGCTTCCTCTCCGCTTAACTCAATCTTACCCACCCGCTTAATCAGCTTAGCTACGCCGTTCTCTAGCTTGACCTCGTCATAGATATTATCAGTTAGCTTGTAGAGATTGAGATTGTTTGGGACTGTAAAAATCTGCTCTTGATACGGTTCATATACAGTAGCCGTACTTCCTGCCTCAAGCTGAACCTTAACAGTATCGTTTATCGTCGAGCCGTTCGCCGCTGCGACATACAAATAGCCTGAAATGATCGGCTGGTTAACAGTAAAAGTCTCAGAGGTTGAAGTTGCGGTCAAATTTGCAATCTGCTCATTAAAAGTATAGTCCGCTAACCTATACTTAAAAATAATTCTATGAGTTCGAGGGCGGTCAATAGAGAATGTATAAGTTCCGGCTGGAAGTGGAGAGTCAAAAACAATATATTTGGTGATGTCTCCCCAACTATTAGTTATCGTGCCAGAATATTTAACTGTGTCATCATCTGATACCGTTGAAGACAAACCATTGCTAATAGTTGGCGCAGGAGAGATTTTAAGCAAGTTCTTGCCTCTAACTACTACCTTACCACCGCTCAACTCCTCGACTACCTGTGACAACTTTGGTCTTGGACTCGCCAGAGGCGTATTGAAAGGTGAATACTCAGGGAGATTATCTGCAGTATAGTTACCAACAAACAAGGCATAGTTATTGTAGAACGTAATCGGCTCTGGGTATGAGTTCTTTGGGCCCATTTGAAGCTTTATACTGTACTCACTGTATGTATCAAAATCTACTGTGAAAGTAACCGTCTTGCCGTTGTGGACAAACCAAGACATGGGGTATTTTCCATCTTTTCGCTGAGCTCTAACTTCTGGGTATAACATACCCCCATAACTATTAGGCTGAAATACTGTATAGGTCTGCTTGTCTTGTAAGAAGCTTGTGATATTACGAGAGATTAGCGGTATCCAATCTGCTGTGGGTTGACCAGTTAGCTTTAATACGCCGTTCTGGTTGGACAGTGTAACGCCGTCTCTACTAAGTGGAAGACCAGAAAACTCATCGAAGAGGTTGGAATATCCATTAGGCAATGAACTCCCCACGAAAGGTTCATAATCTGTCGCTTCCGTGCCAGCCTCAATCTGGACATCTTTAATCTCGAATCCACAGTTCGGGTCTGTCATGTCTAGGTTTGAGGCGTAGAATATAAACGCAGCGAAGTTATTGGCATCGCTCTTTTGGACTTTATAAACTACCTTCTGCCAACTAGTGGTTAGCTGAAGATTATTGTATGCCAGAGGTTCGAGTCTGTAGACAAAGTTCAGCTTTTGGTTGGTTAGACTTCGCACAGAGAAAGACAATATGACATCTGTCCGTGCCACAATATGATTCCACATCTTCCTATCTGCATTATGTCCGATAGAGTAAACTCCAATGCTTGGCTTATCGCTATTGCCCCTTTTAACAATTGTACCCGTATCTGTGTTAGTACGATTGCCATATAAAGTTATAAAAGTTAGAGTATCGATAATATTCTTACCTGTGTATTTTGCCTGCTCAGTATTGCCATAAATACTCACTCCAAGCACCTTAGTGGCAGAGGAATTGAGTTTTAGGTTCGTGCCTTTATCACTCTCGGCAGAGAAAGCGTTGAGAATGTCAGAGATAAGGGTATCTTGGTCGGACTGCTCTTTTGCGACATTAGAAAATTGGGTGTCAGATGATAACTTATTCGTGGCAACGGTAGAATTTAATAATGAAATATTCGTTGAATTTGTATTTGCTTTTTGTGTCGTACTCTTCAGATTCTCAGTATTTGCTTCGACCATATTTGAGAGCTTATTAACTTCGATATCAATTTTCTTATCGACCGTTCCGATTCTATTAGCTACTGTAGTAGCAAAATTTGGGTCATCACCTAGTGCCTTAGACAATTCTTCTAATGTATCTAAAGTCTCAGGGGCTGAATTCACAACCTCTGCGACTTTCGCGTCAAGCTGTGCTTTGGTGACTAAATGATTGTCTTGAGTGGCATTTTCTGCGGTTACGTGACCATTTACCACCAGTTCTCCACGAATAGGATGAGTTACGCCAGCAGTAATTGGTAGAGCTTCTATATCATCGGCGGTCAATCTCATATCGTGTGATAGGAATTTATCGTTGATTCTACGAGTTTTCGGAACATAATTATCAGTGACTTCGTGCACGTCATCAGCTAATACCGCCATCTGGTTATTAACGCTTGAGATATTAGCGTTAAGGGATGATAAATTATTACTATGCGAACTGATAGTACTTTCATTATTGCTAATTCTAGCTTCGTGGTCGTTTAGTGAATTACGAAGGTTATTGTCAGTCTCTTCTCGAGTTCTGACTTCATTATTAAATGCATCAAGTGTTGCTAACTCAATATCTCCGTCGCCATCAAGATTAGCCCCATTGATAGTTCTTAAATGGATATCTCCAGTCTTGCCATTGATGGAGACATTAATGTCACCAACATTACCAGCATTATCATTTAGCACTACCTCTAACCGACCAGATGGTAGATCACCATAATTAAGAGTAATTTCACCACTCTGTAGTACATATCCATCTGAATAAGCTACACCATTCATCAAGATATATGAAACTTGAGAGGATTCGATATTGAGAGGCAAAATATAGGTTCGTTTAACCCCATCCATATCAGCAACAAAGACACGTCTAGTCTTAATTGCCGGAACTGCACCACCATCAATAGTTTGACCATTGCTTAAAGTGGCTTCCAATCTATTCTCTTCGGTAATTCTAAGGTTAGTAACACTATCACCTTTTTCTCCAGTAGCACCACGATCATTAGAATTGACTGATACATGAATGATTTGAGAATTATTATCTTCAACCGAATGAATCACGTTCATAGATTATCTCCAGCTTGTTTATTGTTCGCCCCACCGACAACTTCAAAAGAACCAAGAAATACCCTTCTGGCGTTTGAAGAGCCATCTGAATCAGTCTCGACGATGTCGCAGAAATAAGTTTTATTTGCATCTAAATAGGTATCTTTTTCAGTAAGATTAAAGACTACTCGATTAGGCTCGCTTGAATCAATTACGCCTCTAACTTTGAATAGTGCTGAAGTATCCTCTTTGTCTAAATCCCATTGTTTCTTCTTAGCTGTTAAATATAGGACTTTATCAGCTTTAGTGATTGATTTGCAGTTTTCGTCAGTAAAAAGAATAACGACTCTCTCAACGCAGCCACGGTTTAATGGATTCATTCGTACTACACGAAGTCCATTCATTATTTTTTACCCTCTTTCTTTTTGATTTTAGGAGTAAGTCCGTCCAAGAAAGAGATCTCAAAAACATCAACACTTTTATCTGATTCTTCTTTTTTGTTTTCTTTTTCTTTTTTCTCGGACTTAACAAGATAGTCCTGCAAAAAGTTCATATGGCTTTTAATGTCAGCAGCCATTTCAATGAGCTTATCTTTTTTGGCCTGATCTTCTTCAAGCTCGATCAGTGTGTAGTAACTCGATAAGATATCAACGAGATCACGTAAAATCCATTTAGCTTTGTCTCGAGATGTTGGATGCTCAAAAGAATCCATTTGATTCCTATCACATCGCCATTATGGTTATTATAGCACATGAATTATAAAAATAGGAATATAGACACAAAATATTACGTGGAGTAGAATAAGTATATAGGTTACATTAATAATACTTAATGAGTTGAGAGGAAGAATATGGCAAGTAGGAGAGATTTTGCTGCACTTAGGATAATTAGTGCTACTAAAAGAAAGGCAGAACGTGATGGAGAGGATGTCCTATTTGAATTATCTGGTGGTGATGACTATTTTGAAAACGCAATAAGGGCAATTAAAAATTCTGGCGAAACAACGATTATATGCATGATGATAATAGTAGTCGTCCTAGTAGTACTCTTTCTATTTGCTATTCTGAATCCCAATATAAATTCCAGCTTTGATTCTCTTGTTAAGCTGCTCAGCAATATAGCTACACCTCTCATTATATTTGGACTACCCAATATATTTTTTTCATACAAAGTAAAGACGTTATCTATCACACCAGTAGCTATACTTACTTTTACTATTTTCTCTTTAATCCTAAATCTTTTATGCTTTTTCTCGTTCGTTACAATTATCGCATCGGTTTTTAATATTATTGCCCTAACAAAATACTCTGCTTACAAAGAATGGTTCTACAGTATTGATGTTAATTATTATAGGGAGAAAGCCAATGCCAATAAAATTAAAAGACAATAACAGTACCCATAAAATAACTACATCTAAGATTAGATTAAGAGATCCCGAAGAAGATCTTTATGAAGATGATCATGAAGAACCAAGATATCGTTATGTAGAAAGAGATAATTCTTACTTAGTAGCAAAAATCGTAATGGTAGTAATCGGCGCAATTCTCTTATTATTTATCGCCTATTACGCTGGGCACGAGAGTGGATACATTGACGGCAAAAACTCTAATAGATATTCAAATTCTCATTATTCTTATTAGTGCTAGATCCAAAAAGAGCCATTTACTAGATGGCTCTTTTTTCTTATTCTTCTGCATTTGCTCTAGCAAAGTTCTGAATAACCTGCCTTGCAGCTGCAAGTTTTCGCTTCTTAACTGCTTCGCTCTCCCCCCACTGTGGAATGTAAGCTCTACGGATTGATTCTCGCTCTTTTTCGCTGATTTGCGCACCTGATTGTAGATAGCCTAGAGCAGACTCAAGTGCCTCTGTCGAGCTTTTATATTCGTTCCCACCAATATTCATCAAACCGCCTAAAATTGGAACATCTGCCATTGCTGAGCCGATATTTGCTTGTTGACCCTCTAGATTATTAAGAAGATCCATAGCGACATTAGCTTTCTTCTGTGAATCGGTTAGTTTGGCCTTATTCTGTGGATTAAGTATAGACTGCTGAGTTTTATAGATATTCATCATGTCGCCGTATAGATTAGCTAACTTAGAGTATGAGACTGCATCTCCGGCGTTTAGAGCAAGTTGCATTGCAGTACCTATATTAGTTAGTTGTCCAACAATTGGATTATCATCAGAGCGATACTGACGTGGAATGTCATTAACACCACTAGTAACCATATTCTGAGAACCATGGTCGATAGCATCATCCGCAGTATTAGCTCGCATTGCGTCCTGAACCTTATAGCCGTTATCAATACCGACACCACGCCCAATCATATTCAATGCGGTCTGTGGAACAACTTCCCTACCGAGTAATAGAGAAGAGAGATTGGTAATCTTATTATTTAGGGCTTTTGATTGTTTAGAAGTAGTGGTAGATGAGTTGGTGGGATGATTTTTAGTATCTACTTGATCAGCCATGTAATTATAGGCTTTTGCCCTGACACGGTCTGCAACATTAGAGCTAGCGATATCGCCTAATAATTTGCCAAGAACTGGAGTTTTAGAGATCATACCTGCGATTCTGCGACCTTCATTGGCGGCATCTCCAACACGTTGTCCATAAGTTCCATAATTCATATACTGGTTGTCGATGACTTTACCCATATTGACGAATGGAGCGACGGTGTTTCTTAATTCTCCTACATCTCCGGACTTCATAATTGTATTGTCGACATAGTTCGCCCACTTCTCATTCTTAGGCGCTAAACTCTTAAGCTCACTCGCTACCTCTGGTGTAAGCACTCCTTCAATATTCGCTCCGCCATATAACCGATCTTTGAGAACCTCTGTAATGGAATCCAATACTTTCGCTTTGTCGCCTCGCTCTGGAGTGGTTAATCGATAGTTATTACCAGACTTGCCTTTTAACTCTGCCGAGCGTTTCTCAAGTGCCTTAATAGTATCAAAAACATCTTCTGGCTGATCTAAGCCAGTGATTGAGCCTTCTCGTCTTGATGGTAATCGGTTAAGTTGTGCATCAATCGAAGCACGAATAGCTTTCTCGTCTGTAGTGCCAGATAAGCCGTTTAAGGCGATCTGCTCATCGATAATTTTATTAATATCTGAACTAGTGTCGACTGGCTTAGCTGTAGATACTAGCTTTTGAGTAAGCTTGGTCACTTTGCCATTCGCCCCAGTAATATTATTAATAATATTTTCAACTTCAGCAGGCTTAACAAAGCCAGCATCGGCAACTTTTTGCACGTTTTCCAATGCATTAGCAGAACGAGCCATTGGTTTATCAATGGTCCCGTACTGATCAAGCAACGCTTGGGCGGCTTTAAGGCGTAATTGTCCAGCGGCAGATGTTTTGCTATTGATATTTTGGTTGTTTTGTGGCATACTCGTGGTACGAGTTCCTAGCGGTGCGTCGGTTAAACCAGGACGCTGGTCGACTAAGGGGATGTTGGGGTCATTCGAATTCGTGACTCCATTATAGACAACGCCTCGCCCTTGATTAGCCGCTAGGGGCGAACCAAGAAGACCGTCGTGGTCTATTTTTTCTTGTCTCATCCTATTAACTGCACTTTTATCTCTTGGTTCGATGCTTTTAAGACTAGTGCCTCCGTCTGGAGCTTCATTGATAACTACTCCACTGTATTTTTTATCGGAATATGGAGCAGTAATGACTTGATTAGAGCCTTTCCCCATAAAAGCTTCAGCGTCATTATTTGTTAGTGCATTAAAGGCAATATTCGCAACTTCTTTCGGAGTCAATCCTTCTTGGACTCTATTGCCCAAATTATTATTAACAGCATTTTTATAAGCAGTAACTTGCCTTTCAGTTAGTGGAGACAATCCATTATTAACTCGTACAGAATTAATATCATTAAATAAATCTTTATTAAGTCTAGTGAATCTAATATTTCCATTAGCGCCAGTTTCCAATGCATCGGTTAGCCGATTAATTGCATCTTTGTTAGTTTGTTTAGTCCAATGATTATCTATACCATCATTAATCATCGACCCAACTTTTGAAATTTGCCCCATTACGCTACCAGAAATACCACCCTGCAAAGCCCCAGAACCAGCTGTTGAAACGGCGTTACCAAGGGCTTGACCGAGGTCCCCACCATTGAGTATAGTAGCTATACCACCACCTACAGCCCCACCAGTAGCTCCCGAGATAGCTCCTCGCACAAAATTACTTTTGCCAGCATTTAGGGCTTTCTGACCAATCGTACCTAGCTGGTTAGCTACTTGTTTTTCAGCCAATTCGCCCATTTTCTTACCAACAAGATCGTTCATCTTGGAGGTCGCAGCACCAGTTACGGCGCCAGTAGCTGCACTTTTTAAAGCGTTACCAAGATCAGCGTCATTGCCTTTTTCTTTGTATTCATTGGCGAGTCCTGAAACAGCTCCTTGAGCGACATTAGCTGCAAGCTTACCTCCGCCTGGGATGAAGTTAGTTAAGGCTGTCGCCGCATCTAATGCTTCGCCTGCCGCCTTACCGTAGTTAATCTGACCTTTAGAGTCTGTACCATAAAGCCAACGCTTAAATGCGTCGGTATTTTTACCTTCATTGTAGCCTTTTCTAGCTTCTTCTCCACCCATTAGGTCCATAGCAGAGGTTATGCCAGTACCAATTGCTCCAATTGTACTTTTACCTACATTGATAGCTGAGTCGGTGATACCTTTGCCTAATCCGGCTAATCCCGCTAATAATTCACCCAGACCAAAACTTGGTGTCTTCTGTTGAGCCTGTTTTTTAGATTCTAGAGTAATTGGAGACTCTCTTAAAATATCCTGTCGACCATAATAGCTATCATCGTCCTCAAAACCACTTCTTCTACCGCCAAAATCAACCATTATCTACCTCCTAATAAACTTTGATAGTGTCTGTATGTTGAACCACCCATGATTTGCCTTCTTGTATTAGAATCACCGTTCTGCCATCGCCTTAACATATCATTTAGGTAATCCTGTTTATCAACGTCATCCATACCTTCCGCCCAGCCGTTATAATTCATTGCTGCATTGGATTTTAAGTAATCTATGAACGAGTTTTGGGCTGGAGTCGCTGCCTTTTGCTTCTGCGCTGCGGCTAGATACTGGTTATAGCTATTCTGCGCTGCAATTTGCGCCCTCTGTAATGCCAGCCTTTGTTGCTCAAGAGCATGTTGTCTATCTTTCTCAACCGCGTCATCATATCGACTTATTCCATACCTTGAAGCTTCAGATGCTAAATTAGCTAGTTGGCTCTCTAGACTCATCTTATTTTGGGCAATTTGGGATGATAGATTCCCTCGGCTCTTATCGAAGTTCGTCTGGAGTTGTGATTGGGCTGGAGCGAAAGTCTGTGCGTAATATTTTCGGTTCGCAATATTTGCTTGGCCACCGAAACTACCACCGTTGCCGGCAGCCGCAAGAGAAGCCGCTTCAGCAGCGGTGTCGCGATTACGTTCTAATGTTTGTTGGTCTAATTGATATTGTTTTTGAAGCGCCTGAAGTCCTTGAGATTCTTGCCCAGCTAACGCGTTAATCTGATTCTGAATCGCCTGACGCGCTGGTTCGTAGCTTCTCGTGACTTCAGCCTGATATTCCGCTAAAGTTTTTGCCATGTGAAATAAATTATTCTCACATCGCCATTGTCTTGATTATATCATGCTTTTTATAATATTTATGGTAAATAAAATCCAGAAATGTGGAACGTAAACGATTCAGTATGAGTAGTATTATTGCCTCCAGAGATCTGCACGCACTGCACCGTAAGCCTGATAGTGTTAGAATTTATTGATCTTGTAAAAACGTTATATACGGCATCCGTATGACAGATTTGCATGTACCCTGGAGAGATTAACCCCAGCGAATGGGACTGAATATTGACCCTTTGAATAGTACTGGCGTTTGGGACTACTATATCAATATAGTCCTCTCGCCACTTCGCGTCACTCGCTGGCATGCCAGTAAAACTAGTGACCGTATGGCTTTCTTGAAACGCTTGAGCCAGTGCTGGAAAATCTGAATTAAGAATAAAATTAGCAATCTTAACCATTTTGATCTCCGTAAATTCGGTAATGGATCTTAGTAATGTCTTGATTAGCTCCATCGGTACGAATAATAAAGTCTTGTGTAGTAATCTTTGTATAGACAATTCGACTACCCATACTTGAGGAGTTAACCCCACTAGGGTCATACACATTAAATAGTTTCTTGACCACGCCACTATTATCTTCTTGCCATGCTTCCAACTCTGGAATATAACCTAGACCGTGATGATATACAATATTCTCACCTGAATTCCAGTTGGCATTAAAAACACCAGCTTTTACCAGCTTTGAATAATTAAAATCAGTATTAAAATTAAAGTTGGAATAACGTATTTTAGGTGGTATCACATCAACATTGACATCACTTGGCATTAATCCGAAAAGCCTAGCCTTGACTGGTCGATTGAGACGACCGTAATTAATTAGCCTAATAACCCTTCGTGTGGTCTCTGTCTGAAGATTACCAATATTATCCCCAGAGCTGGCAGGGGTGTCGATAGGCATAGAAGTATTCCAATCATCAGTAGAAAATAAACCCATCAGAAGTGGTGCAAATCCTAAACCATGTTCGATTTCGATACCTGTGGACGAGAATGGAACTACTACATCTTTTATATAAACAACATGATCTACTGGATAATCGGTATTAATGATAAAATTACGTGGATTAGCCATTCTTTAATTCATCCATAACATCAATCCCCTCTTTAGTGATCCATAGTCCAACATGCCCATCTTTTGGGTGTTGCCCAAGCAAGATTCGCTGGCGATTGCCAGTATCGCTAAGAGTGATGCCATTCTTTTTATTTGGAAGCTTTCCGATTACAACAGCATTGCCGCCTGCTTGTTTATAGCTTTTTGTCGTGGCTTCAGCATCAAGAGCCATTAAGTCTCGGTTAATAAGCTGCAAAGCCTGCTGGAGATTAGCATTTGAAGGTATTGGAGTAAATCTATTTGCCATTATCGGATCCTTTGCGTTTGAACTGTTAATGTATGCGACTTAAAATTCACTGGCTCGAACGCAGCGTGGTGCTGATACCGGATCTGACATCGCTTAAACTCTCCATGGACTTTAGGCGTAGTGGTTAGCTTAGTTTCAACTATCCCTGTATATTCTCTAGCATTATCCCATACATAATTCATTTTTATATTTGTCTTATTCTGAAGATTGATTGAAAAAGCATATTTTACGTTATCCGAATAATCCAAAGCATAGCCACACTCCACCGTGTATGGTTTTTGCGTAGTGGCAAATTCTGGTCTCCACTTAGTGATTCGATGTAGTTGGCTAGGCGAACCAAAGTGTTGGTATCCAGTATTAATATCAAAGTCAATCGCTCCGCCAAGATCGTTATAATCGTTAGATAAGTCTTCTGCGAGCATAAGCATTCCAATCTTAGAATGACCGCAAATAAGTCTATTCGAGGTGTTCCTTCGTCCAGAAGTAGATGCTACATACGTATTAGTATCAAAGCTCTCCCAGAGCCTTAGATTGAGATTATAAATGAGACAACTGTCGTTCTCTCCGCCTTTATTACTTGGATAAAATACATATAGACGGTTATTGTAGATATCTACTACAATCTTCTCCTTATCTGGAATGGAATCATAAACATTCTGGATAGAGGATTCCGTCAGAGATGACTCACTAGCACCATCGAAGATAAAAATACCTTTATCATTAGCGAAATAGGCGTAGTTTGAATCGCAGACCACTGACTCCTGACTAAATGTACCGCCTTGAGCGTTAGATTCTTGCTGCGTCCAAGTATCTGCCGTCTGGCTGAACATCTGATACTTGTGGTTTCTGGTCTGAATATAGATCACTCCACCCAGCTTAAACATAGCTGTCAGCGGATCTCCGGTCTGAATTGCTGGGAAGTTCTGATAAAAATCACGGTCGAATTTATCATAAGATTCAATTGGTTTAGACTTCAAAAACGTTCCATATGGGTAAGACCAGAGTGCTTTAGTATCCACTTCGGCATCGAAATAGATAAGGTTATCTTCTTGCCCATCCATAATATTCGACAGCTTAGCTTTAAGATCAGTATCAGTCTGTGCGTCCATGATTGGAATTGTCGAAGTGGACCAATCGACTGGATTTAATAGATTAACCGATTCTTTACCATTCACATACCGGATCTTATTCAGATTCTGATTAAACCTAACGTTCTTAGTGCCTGCTGGGAGGTCTCTGATCTTGACCACATTGCCATTTGCCATCAATCGGTAGAGTTCAGACTTATCCTTCTTAATAAATGGGAATAAAATCGTTTTAACGCCATCAATATTAGCTTCAAAGACGTTTGGAATGCTCCCAGAGTCTGCTGTGTAGAGTTGATATAGGATATTATCACCTAAAACTGCGAGCTTGAAGTTTCTATCCTCATTATGCTGAAGCCCGATCTTAACCGTGATTTTCTCATTTTGCTTAATTTCTGGAGCATCTACAAAGACAAACTCTACTTCTTGCCCTGTCGTGCTAATTTCTATATTTGCACATGATTTAGCTATTAGTTTATCTTCGTTATCATAGATTCTGGACTCAAAGATGCCGTAAGTGTCATCAGTAACTAACATTTTGACCTTAAGCGAGTAAATAATACCGTTGCTAGGAACTACAACGCCAAATTGCTTCTTATCTTCACTGAAAGAATACCCAGAGCTTTGGTAGTTCTCTATCAAAATACGTTTACCAATCGGTTCACAGAGCTTTGTAAAACCTCTTCTGGTTTTATATTCACCGATCCTCTCGAAGCGAGCATTCTGTGCTAAATACAGCTCTTCCGAAGTCATTGTGTCGTTAGGCTTGTATGTTTTGATGCCTTTAGAGAAATTAGTCGTAACTGGCGAACTCTTGGCTGTAGATGTACTTGGGATAGTCCCCACCTTATTAAAACGTGAGCTTGGCATTTTAGCCTCCGTACCTTAGATTAAGCGGTAATCTAGCACGATTCTTGAGTTTCATCTGTCGCATACCATACCTTGTTTTAAAGTTCGTAATAATAGCCTCTGCCTTATTTTCATAGATCTGTGCGTAATCGAAGTTATCGCGCAATCTTTCCGCTCGAGATAATGCTAAGTAAACCAAAGCTTCACTATATTCATAAGGTAAAACTGGTTCATCATCATCTTCAATCATCTCTGTAGGCTTCGCGAGGTAGAGATGTTGAATTGTAAGATTATTCTTCCAACACTTAGGGTTTTCTGAATTATCTACAAGCTTATAAAAAACCTTGTTGCCGAAGATTGTGTATTTGTTTGGCGATTTTGAATTAAAGAAGTCTTCATAAGGTACATAATCTAGCTGTCTTTTGCTGCCATCTTTATCTACTGCAAAGATCATAAATGATGACTGATAATCACGAGGTAAATCAAGTTCCGTCTCTGATAGAGAAACGTCAAGTTCGTCGACTTTCTCCAAGAACGTATGTTTATCTTCACCTAAGATTTCAAACTGAGCCTCGTTAATGAACTCTTTGATGATATCATCAGAAAACTCCTCATCATTGAGTCTAGTTTTTACTCGTTTTACAAGATTGCTAAATGTGTAGTTCTCCAAAATTGAACCTATCACATCGCCATTTATTTTAGTATACCACAAAAAAAGACACCCCTCAGCGAAGTGTCTTTTTCTTTTGTTTTAGTGTCTGTTTTAACCCTTACTAGGCGGATACAATAGAAGCAACTGCTTTTTTCTTACCATTTAAGATGAATGAGTCGTAGATGAAACGACCAGTAAGAACGTTACCATCAACAAGTTCAGAATCCGTAATGATGCGAGTTTTAACAGCTTCTTTCGCTCCGAGAAGAGCCTTTTTGTGCCACATCAAGGCATGAGTCTTTGCTGGGAAGTAGGAGGTTGGAATCTTCACGACTGGAACACCATCAAGTTCGCCAACAAAACCTCTACCGAGCAATTTGGCGATATAATCGGAACCGTTAGTGCCGGTTACGATATCTCCCTTAATTAATTTGTAAAACGCTGGTGTAACTGCTAAGATACGACCGATAAGAGGAGCTTGAGCTTCGTCTAAGAATTCACCCATGTCAAGGACGCCGGAGTAAGCTTTTCCGGTGGTTAGAGTAATTTTCTGGTTAACAGCCGTAGCGCCAGTTGCGACCGCCAAGAGACGGTGTTTATCAATTTCTGGGGCAACCTGTTCTTGAAGCTGTGCTTTCATGATTTCTCCAGCACGTTTCGCCATTACTTGCTGTTTATTATTACCGTCATCAATAGCAATCTTGAAGCCACGGTCTTTGGTCAAGGTGTATGGTGTGATAACATCTTGCAATTCGTTATTCCCGCCGTAACGGTCACCAGTGCTTGTGCGATCGTAGTCTTTAAGTGGAACTGTAGTTACAGTATAGACATTAATGGTTCTGACACCATCGAAATCATAATCTTTATTGACGAAGTCATCGGTATAAGAACCGTGAGAGAAAGCTTGGTCGAGCTTTTCTGAATATTTTTGGGCCAAATTAACAGCCATTTTAAATCCTTTCTAATTATTAACTAGCCAAGGAGTCCATCTAGGAATGGGTCGCTTTCTTCCTTTTCTCCGAATTGTGAAGAATCTGAAGATTGCATAGTAGGTCTTTTTGACGCTTGGCGTGCCGCCATTTCTTTTTTAATCTCTTCTTTAAGTTCAGAGCGGATTGAGTCGGTTTTTACAGTATTAGCACCGACAATCTTATATACATCATCGAGCGATAATTGACCGTTAATCACCAACAATCCTTTGGTCATAATCTGGCCATTCTGAGGGTTGATTAACGGGTCACCGTTAGCATCAGTAATTGGCTGAGCTAGATATTCGACCATTTTCTGCTCTGCTTCAGGAGTAAGTTCTACGGATTGTTTCCACTTATTAGCGTCCATTTCCGCTTTCATCGCTCTAACTTCCGCTAAAGCTCTGATATCGGCTGGAGCGTTTTCGTCAACTGAGTTCCGTGTCATTTCACGCTCGAGTTGAGCTTTTTCTTGGGATTTTTTGTAAAACTCTTTTTCAACATCTCGATACATTTTTGCAACTTTTTTAGCTGCATCCGGATCGTTAAGGTCAATGCCTTTTTTGGTCAAGAAATCGGTAATATCGTCATCAGTTTGCGAATCATTATTAGATTCGGCTGAATCAGCTCCTTCTCCTTGATTATTAGATGCTGGTTGTTCATCGGTTTCTTCGACTGCTGAAGTTGTGTTATCTTCTACGGTTTGCTCGTTAGAGTCCTCGAAGATCATTTCTTCAGTTCCAGTTTCGCCTTCTTCGAACATTGTTTCTCCTTTTGAGATTAATTGTTTATGTACGGACGGGTTTCGTTTAACCCGTCAGCCCAACTCTTTACACGTATGGCGATGTGGAGACCCTTGCCTCATTAATTTGTAATTAATTAAAGAGTTGGATTGACGGTCATGCTTACATCAACGATTTCGTCCTATTTAGCTTCTTCCTCCTTCAATTCTTTCTTGGCCTGCTCGATCCCGACATTAATGTACTGAATCACCGTCTCAACTCCTATGGCTCGGTCTATCATTCTTACGACGTCGCTCTGATGTATAGTCATGGATGAATCTAAATAGGATTGTTTGAAGTCGACCAGTTTATCTATAAGCTTTTTGCCTACCTTAGATTCCCAAAAAGTCTTCCACTCTACCGGGGTGATTTTGTCTTTTTCGTTATGATCTTTAGTATCCATATTCTCCTTCCATTTGTTCACCTTCCATAACCTCTTGTGTGGGTAATCCAGTATCTTGTGACGTTATCCCCTCACCTTGAGGTGATTGATCCTGTTGCCCTTGTTCTGGTTGTTCTGGTGGCGTAATAATCTGTTCAATCTCTTCCTGTGTCAGATCTGGGAACATCTTCCTAAACATAATCTTTTTGAGTGCCGGCAAGTTATTAGTTGGATCTTGAATTAGAATCTGATAGGCTTGAGTATAGGCTTCCTGTTCTTCAGAACGCTGTAATTTGCGTTGGATGTCGAGAGTTATCATCGGCGTATATTCCCCGAGGAACTGTCGAGGATTAACCTCATCGAACGACACTTTGGCATCACCTAGAGTCCTAACCCACATCTGCTCTGGAGCATAAAGTTGAATTAGCTTTAATACAATCTTTGCTTCTTGAAAGAAGAACTCATTAGCAAGAGTTTGAGCTTTTTCTTGAATCCTAGAATCCATTTGACCAAGCATATTCTTGATCTCGGTAGCAGTAGTACTGCCTGTTGCACTAGCCCCCTTAGAGATACGACTAATAGCCGAAGATTCACGAATTTCATCCTTAATATTGAGTCTCTCCTGTGAAATTCCGTTCGGAATCACTGGAGGATTATTCCAAGACATCGCACCCTGTGGCAATGGATAGATTTTGCCTGGAGCTGGATCCATATCATCGATCCATTCGGAAAACTTAGGATCAAGCGTCTTCTCTGGATAAAGAGTATAGAGAAGAGCTTCTAAGTTGAGTTCAGTGAGGTCATTAAGGAGTTCTTGCTGATCGGCAATAATATCGACATCAGAATCGCCGTATGGCAACGATATGTCCGCATAGATACGACCATGAGTAAAAGGTAATAATCCTTCAATCTTTTCGTCTTCTTCGGCAAAATCTTCGCCATTTATTTGAGCTTCTGCTTTCTTTTGTGCTTGTTGCGATCTAGCTAGAGCGTAATGTGGGTTTTCACGTTCTTCGATAATCGTGCTACGATTAGCAATAACTACGACATGCTTTTTAGTCCAGATCTCAATTAATTCGACTCGATCTTTATTATCGTCAATAGAGCCAATCATCTGATCTTTTTTAGACTTGTCGTCATCTTCGTCTTTACCTCCAGAGATGATCTCATCAAGGTTTTTATAGCGTTTTTTATAGCTATCCGTCTTAAAGTCATAGATAGTCTCTTCTTCAAGTGATTTTTTATCCGCGAAAAACCTACGACCAACATATTTCCAATCTTCATAAGATGAGGATGATGGGTCGATAATCATATCCCTTATAGGAATATTTATTTTATGTACATAACCACCATCACGATCTTCAATCCATTCATAAAATGCACAAAAATTACCAGTAATAAGACCTTGACGTCCATTTACCTTGTTTTTCTGTACCCAGTTGTCACGAAGAGCGAAATCTGCATAAATCTCATTTAATACTTTAGTGTCGGCTTCTTGATCAGGATGGTTCGGTACATAATTGACTAGTGGATTGGAATTAAAAAGCTCAGCTACGATTGTGTTAACGGCTGAATTAACCATTGGAACAAAAGTTTGAACAACACCATCATGGCTGCGTTTTACTCGGATGTTACGATAAAGTTTCCAGTTATTCTCCCACTTCTGATGGTAGTTCTGTTTTGCGTAAGTCCAAGAACGCTCAAATTTACCAAGCCATTTCGTTAGCTTAGTATCTTTTTCGCCAGATTGTTTCTTTTTTTGTTCAGTCAATTTTAAACCGAACACATCGCCATTGCTCACATTATATAACATAATCGTTTTGTCTACAATGATTTAGTACCAACTATCTCTAGTTTTTCTGAATGCCTTTGGTGTGTAGGATTTGAATTTGACCTTCAACTTAATATCTAATTGTTCGGTTTTAGCCATTAAAGCATAGATGAATGCTGAACTACTGTGTGAAGACCAGTCATGTTCAGGCTTGTTTCTTAAAAGCTTATTTTTATTGTCATACTCATAATGATAAGCTCTTAAACATTCAAGACCTCTTTGGCACTTCTCCTCGTCAAACCAACAGAGTGAGAATTTCGGGCGTGCCACCAAGTCAATATCATCCTGCCCCAGGCTAAAATTAGTGGGTCTCAAGACCTCAATATTGTAGATCCCATGGTTGTTGAAGAATTCTACCCTGGTCATACCAGTCTGTAATTCACGAGCCTTGGAGTCATGTGGCAAAAAATGGGTGGTATATTGATATGGTTTATTCTGGATATACGAAATATAATGTCCTAAATCCTCGTTAGAGCCTTCATAGTGATCTATAAAATGGATTTCATTACCAATGGTCTGAAAGGACCAAATCACTGTGGAATCACCGATACCTAAGTCCCACGCTGTATAGACACCAGTAGAAGCATCGTATGGCACTTTTGTGATTCTGCCCTCACTACGAGCTTGAGCAAGTTGTTTTCCAAATACTGAGCCAGTCTTAGAAGTCATTGGTTCGCCTAACCACACATGTTCAAACATTTCTGGGTTATCGAGCCTCATCTTTTCTCGTTCCTCGATAATTTCCTTGCTAAGTAGGGATTCGATCGCATCTGAATTGATTTTCTGAACGAACGTTCTGCTATCTGCTTTCTTAACGATAAGCTCCCAAACAGGATCATTTTCAGTTAACCTGTTAAATGTCCAGATGAGCCGGCTTCCAGCCTTACGAATTGTAGGAATAAGCGTATTGATACTATCCGCAGAGACACTTTGTGCTTCCTCAATCCATACAATATCAATACCCTCAATAGACTTAATGCTTTGAGAATTATTATGAAGTCCTTTAAAGAATATTTCCGAGCCAGTCTGTTTGTTTCTAATAATATCTTTTTGGACTTCCCAAGTGTTAAGTTTATATTTGGAGATTAAATCTGATAAAAGCTTATGTACAGAGTCTGCAATTGAGTTTTGAACTTCACGGGTACATAGTATTCGCAATTTCTTGTTCATACCTAAAATCAATAAAGACAGAGCGACTGAGGTTGATTTACCGGACGCACGCCCACCGTAGAGTACGATATGTCTAAGATCTTTATCTAGATCAAAAAGAACCTTAAACTCTTTAGGTATTTCAATTTCTAGCTGCATTTTTACCACCCTTATCCGAAAAATCTTCTACTACTATCTTGACCGAACTAATCTTTTCGCCACCAGAGGTAATATCGCGCTTCTCCGTTATTCGCGCCTTAAGTTTATTATATTCAGCAATAGCTTTCATTTTGGCATTAAAATCTGCGTCCTGCACAATGAGCTTCTCGAGCTGTTTATCTACGAATTGGTCGTTAAGTCCGTGAGCTTCAAAGATTTCGTCTATTCGTTCCAAGATGTGAGGTTTTGTGAGGTTCTCATGCGCACCAGATCGTGCAGTTGTGTACCAACCAGGCTTACTAGTATCGACATCGTAAGCTTCAATATAACTTTGTACGCCATTGCCAAAAAACTCCCTATCTCCTGCGTAAAGCTGACAGAATAACTCCTGCTGAGGTGTTAATTTATGCCCACTCTTAGTAGCGGGCTTTACGACACTCTTTCGTGATGTTTTCTTTTTCTCTTTTTTCATCTACTTCCTTAAATATTCGTCAATAATCTGTTTACACTCCTCAAGCCCAACGCCGAATTCAGCCCTGTAACCTGATTGTCGCAACCTTTCGAGCATCTCTGCTTGCTCTTCGATGTGCTTGTCCCACCAATCTCCTTTCTTACGGATTTTAGTCTCACCTTTTAAAATTTTCTTGGCGTCCTTATCGCGTTTTAACTTAGTACCATCTTTCTTGATCTCAAGATACAATCCATAGACTAATATTCGATCATTACAGGGTCCAAAAATGACTTCACCATGGTGTGCGATAAATAGATCCGGATAACCACGTTTAGGATGCAATCTCTTATGTTTTGCCGCCTGCCCCTTAGTGAGCTTTAGATCGGCTGCGATATCGAAACGGTAGATTACATCAGGATATTGAAGTTGTAGATATCGAGCGATTTGCTCATAGAGACTATGTTCGGAGTTGTATTTTCGTCTCATTATTAAAAATCACCCTCTTGTACTTGCAAGCACTTAATCCCGAGGCTTCGCCACATATCAACAACTTGGTTGCGGTCGTCTAAGACAAACTCAATATCATAATAAGGTCTGATACATTTCTCAAATAACTCTCGCTTAACGATTGAGTCTTTTTTAATATCACCTTCAGGACGCATAACCAGTCGCGCATGGGGAATATCATGTTTTTCTAACCACTTCTTTGTTTCTTCCCGACACGCCTCGTCACGCCCAGAGATTAAAATAATGATATAGTAGCCTTTTACTGCATCGAGTAAGTTCTTAATAATCGGGTCGACCTTATCTTCGCCAACCTTATTCCAATCGTACGGGCTTCTATCTTTCATGTGAGCTAGGGTTCCGTCTATATCACATATAATTGCTGTTGGAAGGCTCAAATTATGCTCATATACAGCTGGTTGTGGTTTTAGGTATTGGTTGTACATTTTGCGAATTACTGTCTCACCTACACCATTAGCACGCTTATTATCACGTTCTATACATACTTCTAGTGGAGTATCGAAAAACTTGACCTCGAACTCTTCCATGTACATTTTCGCTAACCGCCTGAAATACTCTTCATGGTCTGGGTTAAAGTTCGTATCATCAATTACGACACTTTTTCCGATTTTAAGGGCATCTTCTGCAAGCTTTCGCTCTATCCTTACAATTTGTTTTTCGAGTTTGCCAGAGAAAACTCCACCATTCATCATGGCTCTGAGGTCGTCTTTGTTCACTCTAACCCAGTTATGGTCTTTTGCAACCAATTCTTTGGCATAGGTTGATTTACCAGAGGCTGGAAGCCCCTTTAACATTAGTACCTTCATTATTTCTCCTGTTCGTATACCCTGACTATAAATTTTTCAATCCAATCTAAGTCTGGCTTCATGTTTATAAACTCACTTTTTGATTCAGCCATGCTGATTCTCATGTTCATATCGGACATAGCTGCTATTACTTCTGGGGCTAGCCCCTGAATTTCATCAATATTCATAGGCTTAATCCTACGCATTAAATCGTAATAATCACAATCTTTAACACTACACTTAAAATCTCCAGTAAGTAGGAATTGTTCACATTGCCACATTACCCTCAAGAATGCTATGGCGAATTTAGCCGTTCTTTTCTGGCCAAGTAAACCAGTATCCTCAAAGTTATAAAACTTATTCCATTGATTATGGGCATAACCCCTACTAGCGGCTATAAATCTATGAGTGTCAATAAACTTCTTCCAGTTTTCTCTCATCTCCTGATGTGCTGGACTGGTTTCATATACTTTGTCGCTAAAAAATACTTCTAGAATGGTGGCATTACCTTGGACTGCTTGTTTACAAAAATCAGCTAACTCATAACTAGTATTGTCTTCATTTCCCTCGATCCAAACAGTATTTTTATCTCTCTTGAAAGGGCTTAGCTTATCTTGAAGTGAGGAAATATGTATACCTCGATAATCATAGTCTGACTCTGGAGTATCCAAACCATGCAACCTACTTCCAACTAATACTTTTGCTAAAATTTTCATTTTTCTCCTTTCGGCTTAATCGCTTTCCAAACTTTTGCATTTACGTCTTTTCCAGACCTTGTGGCAAAAATGTATTCTCGCATTTCCTTAATAGTTTCATTATCAGATAAGGCAATTTCTTTATTGGTCATGTCTTGAGTTTCTATAACGGCTTGGTTGATTTTATTTAACAGTTCGTCGTGTTTTTGGAGTAGTTCTTGCTCCGTGTCATCTAACCATTTAATGAACTCCTCTGGGATATTCATTCTGTCTATTCGTTGGCCTGATGATAGTGCTTCCCAAACTCTCTTCGGAGTAAACTCCGTAACAATACGGTGAAGTCTAATATATTCGTCGGTCTTGTATTTCAATCTATAGCTCCCGTAGTTCACAACCACGCCCTCATGGAGTCCGTCCTTATTTAAGGCATTGATGTCTAATAAGATTTCGTAGTCGTATAGTTTTGGTTTTTCAAACTTTAAGTCATCAGTATAGATGTTGATGTCTTTTCCTGTCTGATTATCGATGATAGCGAGGAGGACTAGTTTTCTTTCATCACCATAGTTCAAGACAATCTGATTATCGGGGTGGATTAACTCAAAGTGGTAAGTCCACCCCTCTTTGAAATCGTAGTTATTTTCTTCTACGATATCTTTCGCCATCTTGGCTTGGTCTGATTCAAAGCTTGCTTTTGAGGTAATGACTAAACCATGTTTCTCATCTTTCGTAATCTTGATTAAAGAACCGTCTAGCTTCTCTTGGACTACACCAATTTGTTCTTTTAACATAAGTTTTTCAACTTTAATGCCATCAGGTTCGTCATGATTAAAGAACTTCGGCATGCAACGCTGGATGAGTACTCCGTCATCATCAAACACAATACCACGGGCGTTCAGGGTGCAGTTGTTCCATAAGCTCTCGAACTGAGTAAACTCTGTGTACTGGTAAATAGTCATACCCTTGTAGGTTTGGCTTCTGATCAGACCTTTTTTAACATAATCATCAAATGTTGATTTCGTTGGTAACATTATTACGCTCCCACAATCGATTTTAATGTTCTTCATACTTTCTCTCCAATTCTTCCACTCTTTCTATAAGCTCATCTCTTTCTCGTGAGACTTCAATATAGCTATCCCATAGGTCTTCATAGGCATCACCAAGCTCATTAGCATAATCTTCTATATCTTTCACCCTGCCCTTAATAGACTCTAAGTCCATAGTTCTCCTATCATTAATTCATTATTATCTGCATCCCATTTGAAGCTATCTAATTGATTAAAATAAACCTCTTGTGTACAATTTCCGACACCTAGGCTCATTGTAACCGTAATAACTTGGCACAGTGGTCTACCTTTAAATTCAGGATTAGATAAACATTTGATTAAATCATCAACCGTTTTTAATTTATGCATTATTTATCATCCTTTAATCTACAAGATTTTCCTATCTTTCCCTCATAGCAGGAATAGGTTTTACCATCTTGATACCTATAGAAATCAGATTCTGAAACTATCTTGTTATTAATATAGTAAGCATATTTAATCTTACATTCTGTAGTAATCCATGAATCATAACAACTCATCCCAGCATTTTCTTTCCTCATTGAAACTATAGTTACATCTTGATATTTTTCAGGGTCTTCTGGCTCAGCTTTAGCGGCATTAAGAATAGCCAAAATAACCAGATAAAACGCTGTAATAGTAATGAAAACGGTAATGAAAGCGATAATGATAGTGCCTATTTTCCTAATCATTGTATTTCTCCCATTTCATATTTACGAACTGTTTCCCACTGCTCCTTATGCTCTTCAAGGGATTTTCTGAGAGATTCTCTATCTTTAAAGTAAATTTGTCCTAGTTCATAAGAATAATCCCAACTAAACAACCAATTACCATCAGCGCCACTAAACATGCAATGGTTTAATTTACGAGGTATAAATTTTCCACCTTCAGCGTCGTCTAGGAGTACTTGACGAGCAACGCTATATTCTTTGTATTCAACTAATGACCCTGAGTCCTCTATTCTTGCATAATTACCTGTCCTGTAGCGATAATTATCTGCACGACCGCGGCGATCATTACCAAAAAATATTGAACCATCATCAGTTATATATGCATACTCTCCCCCATATTCTGCTCTCCATCTCTTGTTTTCAGGGATTTCCTCAAACCAATCTGTTAAGATATTTGGAAATTCTTCTAAAACGAAATTGTTATAAACTATAACACTTGTATTTTTAAGGCAAAGATTATTATCACTATCTAAGTAAAACTCATCACCAACTTTAAAGGTTGGCAGGTCTTTTTGTAGTTTGTATCGTTTCATTTTATTTCTCACTTTCCTTAATTATTCACGGGAAACATTTCTGATCCCTCTGATTTGCGTGGCATTGTCACTGCAATATCAATATTTTTAATGCCTTTATCTCTTAGGTATCTTTCCGTTTTTTTAATTTCTGCCAGACTCGTGTTCGCAATTTTGTGCTCAGAACCATCTGTAGCTTCATATCGGATTACGTAGTTAACTGGGAGAGCTGGCTTAATATATTTTCTTTGTTTCATATTTTTTCCTTGGTCTGGGCGGTAATGGATAGCCGCCCAGGTAAGCATGAAAAGTGGCTGCATCTGTATTGACATTTAACTGGCTATTTTACTTAAGGGGGTATCTGCCAGCACCACATGCTTATTTTTTAACTACCTCTGATTTCGCCTCTACTTCAAGAGCAGGGGCTTTAAAGTAATCTGACGCCTTAGCCTGCCCGTCTGAAATAGATTTCCAAACTCCCCTAAGTTCAATCAAGTCCTCTTTGGTGCAGATTGTTAATTGTTTTCCGATGTAGTGTTCAAGCTGAGATTTCTCTACTCCATATTTCTTAAAGCCATCGATAAGTCCTTTGACGATCTCTTCCACTGGTCTGGTTTCTTTAGAGGCTAACGTCTTCTTGCATTCGTTTACTGCCATCTCTGTAATATCGCCTGGGATGATAGCTAGGATACAGGCCCTGACTCGTCTTGCACCGAAATTAGCCGTAGCTTCATAAATATCTCTTGCATCCGTGAGACTCACGCGCCCCTTCCTAGTGTCTCGAACGTGTTCTATTGAGAATGTCTTAGTAATCCTTGTATTAGTCTCAAGATCCCAAGCATAAGCCATCATCTCGGATTTACCGTTCTGATTAGATAATTCAATCACGCCGGCGTCGATGTTACCCCATCCTTGTGCGATAGCTTCAGCTAGACGAATGCTTGGTCCACTCACATTTTGTCCACCTTTAGGGTAGGAATAGATAGCTTGTTCAGCTAGGGTCATTCTCTGACAAGTCGCTTTGATTCTCTCAATGGCAGAGAATTCATCTCGAGGGAACTTCTTGGCTGCGATCATAGCTACTTGAACTTCTTGAGCTTGACGAGCGACCATCATCTCGGTTTGTGCATTACGCTCTGCCAATTTGTTCTCTTCTTGATTTTTTAATTGTACTTCGTTCATTTTTTCTCCTTAAAGACTAAAATCACCGATTTCTTCAACTTCATTAAGTGTTTTGGTATAAGTGAAGTCGATATTGCGATCGCCGAACTGCTTAATTTGTTCAATGCATTTAGCTAGTTTTTGTTCCCCGCTCTCGACGAAAGCTAATGCACAATGCATAACTTTGACTCGGTATGGCTCGACTGTTTCCGCTACAAAGAAGTAGAAATTGGTTAGATTAGGATTAAGTCCTAACTGTGTGTAGTTAGCGCACTGCAAGTCGTAGTGCTTATTTGCGATTTTCCACATGTCTTTAGGTTCGTTCATCTTCCAATCTTCGAACTTAGCTGTTGTTTTTAGGTCTGCGATAACAATACTTCCATCTTCATTTCTGCGAATTGCATCAGCTTTACCTTTAATCTCAATGCCATTAATCTTGGCATAGAGTTCAACTTCATTCTCGACACCCTCTCCACAAAGCAAGACCGGATAGAGTGGATGTTTTTTGACTGCTTCACAGATTTTATTGATCTGTTCAAACTCTTCTTCAGAGATGATCGGCAAGGTCTGAGTATCTCGCCATTCTTTGGCTTCCTTAGTTCTAAAATCCGGATAAGCCTTGACTACAAAGCTGTTTGATCCGCCTTGCTTGAGTAATTCTTCATGAGCGAGTGTGCCAATATCGATCGCTTTGCCAAAGCTTTGTTCAAGTAGTTTATGTTTGACTGCTACTGCATAATCTATGTCGTGCTCCAGAATGACCTTCATATCTGAATAAGACCATTCCGGACGTTCTCGATAGTTTAAATCACTCATCGTTGTCTCCACGCTTCCTCTGAAGCTTCATAATCTTCTTGATAGTTTTTATCGTTTTCCATAATTCGCGAGCTGATTCTATCTGCGAGTAGCTCCATGATCTCGTCTGCAAGTTGCTCTAGCTTTGCCGAGTAGCCGAACTTCTCTGATAGCATATCTAGCAGATGATCCTTCATAGTGCCATCATAGACTTCTGAGTCATCAAAGGCTTCTGGCGCTACTGGGTAGTAATGAGACTTAAACAGCTCTTCTTCAAGATCTAGCTCGTTGATTAGCTCTTCTGCTGTCTTATTCATTACAAAACCCCCAGTGCTTTGGACTTACGCTCTGCCGCGTTAAACACTCGAATCGCTTTTTTACTCAACCTATAGCTTCGGCGAATTCTGAAGATCGTGCGGATAATTAAGAACAAGTCTGATCGTTTAGTCCTTGCTAAGATATTGATGATATCTTCGTATGATTCGATGAGATTAACATCTTCGACATTGATTTTTCGTATGCGTTTCATCTAACCTCCTCTACTCCGAAGATCCAGCCATTAATGTAAAACATAAACATTACGATTGCTGCCCCGATTACGTTAGGTATTAGTGATTCTCCCTCGCTGATAATCATCAGCATTCCGATAATAGTTAGTGCAATTCTGATAATTGCTTCAATTGGATTAATTTGTTGTTTCATTTCATGCTCCTTTTTTTTGATTATCAAGAGAAAGCGAGGGCGAAAAAGCGTTTTTGAGTCATATTAAAACAAGACAAAAAACAACAAATAAAACACACTTTATTGTTAAAAGGGTGAGAAAAAATGTTTAAGAAATCTTCCTTCTATTATCTATTTGTAGAGGTACTATGGGAACTTACTCCGTCCATCTAGGAGCCTCGCCCTCGGTTACTCTTGATAATCGATTTAATTTTATTTTCCAAATTTTTAATGATCTAAAACTAGGCTCGCCATAGTTGTTTGGTCTATGGAGATTAAAATTCATCTAAAATTCACTTTGAATCCCCAATAAAACAAAAAAACAGTAGCGGAATTGCTACTGTTAAAATAATTTCTAATAAAAATACGCCTCGGAAGGCGTATGAACGAATTTTATCTTATGGTGCGAGCTAAGAGACTCTAACTCTCGACCTCTTCCTTGGCAAGGAAGCGCTCTAAACAACTGAGCTAAGCTCGCATCTCTTTAGATTATAGATGAATTTGATTTTAAATTCAAGGGTTTTTTTGAATTTTTTATAGCCTAAACAGTTCTGAAAAATTATTTCTGAGTAAAGTAGCCGGGATTACCTGGAATATCGATATGGGCATAATCGCTGTTGTAGTTTGGCCAAGCGTAACTGGTGCCATTTCCTCCGACAATATTAGTCGTATGCTCAAACATCTTCTGGGATGCAGGACTTAATCCTGCAACGGTAACGCTTGGTGAAACTAGAATGGTTTTCATTCCAGCATCAGTAAACATAGCTTCGGCCGTAGTTAGACTACGAGTATCAAAACTTGAAATATCTAAGGTACCATTACCTGGGTTTTTCATGGATGATAAGAACATATTTTTCATATTAGTTACCTTGCGAGTATCAAAGGAAGAAATATTCAAATTAATCAGATTAGCTTGACCTTGGAACATAGCCTCCATAGTTACAACATTACTTGTATCAAAATTCGAGAGGTCAAGATTTTGAAGAGCTGGCACAGCAGACCAATGAGAGAACATAAATGACATATCAACAACATTATGTGTACGAAAGCTAGAGACATCAATACTAGATAAGGCGGTCATCTCCTCAAACATGTATTTCATATGGGTAGCATTTGAAGTGTCAAATTCACGGAGATCAAGGCTTGTTAGGGCATGACAATGTGAGAACATGAACTCCATGATACGCGCATTTTTAGTAGTAAATCCTGCGTGCTGAAAATTCCTTAGATCAGTAAGACGGCCAAACATCGCCGCCATATCGATAGCGGAATCATTCTGCCAACCAGAAACATTGAGATCAGTAATTTCCTCACTGTAGACAAAAGTACTATTCATATTGGTAACATTGCGAGTATTCCAACCAGAAAGATCCAACTGTCTTACATTCTTCAATCTGGCAAAAGTAAAAGATAGGTTAGTGACACGGCCGACATCGAAGTGGCGAACATCAATACTAGGAAGATGTGAGCCTTGGAACATCCCCTCCATGTCTCTGACATTACTAGTATTAAAATGTGAAAAATCGATTGGTGACGGACTAACTGAACCGGTATTTGGGTCATCACTACCAAACATATGACTCATATCTTCGACCTGAGAAGTATTGAGATTCCCTATGTTTAAATCTTTAACTAACTTCTTTCCACTATGAAACATATATCTCATATCTTTAGTCTTACTAGTATCAATCTCGGTCGTATCGATAACAGACACATCCTTATTTCCATCGTTAAGGTCATAAAACATAAATCCAGCATCAACGTTTGCATATGAGATATCTGCGTCACTCCACCAGAGTAGGGTTTTATTAGTAGCATCATACCAGAGATATATTGGCCGACCCGAATCGGGAGTAGAGACGATCCTTGCTAAAGCTGGATTAGTAGGAGCAACCGATGAACGCTTAAATACATCAATATCATTAGCTGGGGCAACATCTCGGACTATCTTATTGAAAACAGGCCCCTCAACAAAGGTGGCTGTGGCTGGAACATAATTGGAAATGACCGTGAAGGCAATCTGCTTAGAATAGGTCCCCGCAAGAAGGTCTGGTCCGGATTTAACCCCAAAATCAATAAAATACTTAAGGCCAAAACTAGAATTTCTAGTAAATAGAATGTCTGGGGTGCTGGCCTTAGGGATTGGAAGATAATTCCCGGTCGACATAGAAGAAGCACGAGAAGCACGATAACCCCAATTCTTAGGACTAAAGGAAGTATCCGACAGTGAAGTAGTTATTGAGGTAATCTTTTGAGTAATGGACGAATCGGAATGATTAAGATTAGTATCTTCATCAATGCTGGAAATATAGCCAGTAGCACCGGTAGAATTATTCGTATAGACATCAATAAGAAATGAACTATGCTTGAAAGTGGACGAGATAAGCTCGGCCTGCGTAAAACTAAAATCAATGGAAGGTGTACTTGAAACGGTAATAATTGGAGAGGTGGTTGGTGATCCGGGAGCAGCAAAGGTGGAATTTTGAGAAAAAACAAGAATTGATACTATCAAGGCTCCAATTATAGATATAAAACCAAGCGGAATATACCGGGCATGGTAATTAAGTGCAAAATCTTGTTGTCCTGGATTTTTTATTTTTTTATTCTGGCATAAAGTAGCACCCCCCCCCCGATACTATTTTTTGTTTTTTTGATATGAACATATTTACTTAATTTTAACATAATCAAAATAAAAAGATAACGGATTCTGAGAGGGAGAATATCAAAAAAGTATGTAAATAAAAAATCGCTCAAGGAGCGAAGTTTTAAATGACTGGTGCCCGAAATGGGACTTGAACCCATATGGATTTCTCCATTCGATTTTAAGTCGAACGCGTATACCAATTCCGCCATTCGGGCATGGTTGTATTATAGTACAATTAACAGAGTTTTACTATATTTTATAACGTTCACTTCAAATTCTTTTTATCCAGTGATAGAATTAAAGCAAGATAGTAATCTAATAATAGTCTACAGAACTCAAGCATGGTGGAATAATGAAAAGTAAATCTAAGATATCATTTTTAAAAAATAGATTAAAATCATTTAGTCAGTTCCTTGAAAAGCATTTTTGGGTAGTTATTGGCTTATTAATCCTGTTATTTGCTGGTCTTTCTCTTGGAATTGGGTTGTCTCAAAGTGTTTGGTTTGATGAAGCCTATTCGATTACACTTGCAAAAAAGCCGGTGAGCGAATTAATACACTCAACGGCAATAGACGTCCACCCACCAATATATTATCTATTTCTTCATTTTTGGGGGGATATATTCGGTTTTGGTGAATTTAGCTTACGTTTTTCTAGTGTTATGATGATGACAATTGCGATTATTTTAATGGCGATACTGCTTAAATATTTATTCGATAAACGTTTTGCAATTTTTGCCACTTTTTTACTCTGCTTGTCGCCAATGTTGATTCGTTATGGCTTTGAGATCAGGATGTACGCATTAGCGACAATGCTTGCTGTATTGGCAACCTTGGTACTTTTCTTTATGGAAAAAGAGAAAAATATAAAAAAATACCATTTCCTACAGATTACTTATGCAGCATTAATAGCAGTCGGAATGCTGACTTTATATTATACAATCGTAATTTGGCTGACTCACTTTGCCTACCTAATTCGGCGTACTATTAGGGATAAAAAGCCAATATTCCGTCAAGATTTTTGGCTAATGTATATACTTGCAGTGTTATTTTTTTCACCTTGGCTGCCTACCATGATTAAACAGTTTACTAATGGAGCGTTAGCACAAATTTCAGAACCGATGACGATTAATAATATTTTGGGGGTTTTCTCCTTTAATCTTCTATATAAACCGATTTGGCAACTTTCGCAAATTGGCGGTTTATTCATTTTGGGTTTCATCATTTTAATTGGTATTTTATTCGGTAGGTCTCTAAAAAATGACTCGAAAAACAATACTTTCTTAACTTTTTTAGCGGCTGGTCCATTAGTAATTGAGATCATTATTTGTCTAGTTAAACCAATGTATGTTGAACGATATCTCGTCTATTCGACGCCATTTTTGATAGCACTAATAGCATATTTGGTTTTTAAAACTCAGGATAAAGTATGCTATGTTTCGATATTATTTCTCTTTAGCTTACTCATAGTTGGTATTTTTAATTTGAAACAGGTAGGTAACTTTAATTTTCAAAGGATGCAAAGGCCAAATATTAAAGAGTTGTCTGAAGCGATAAAAGAAGCAAATCACAGAAAGATAATACCAATCTTCGCGGACTCGCCATATGAGGCAACTGAATTGAGCTATTATCTTGGCAATGAGATATATTTCTATACCCCTTACGAAGAATTGGCTGGAGGTTATGCGCCTTTAAACAAGAGTAAATATCAAATTAAAAATGACCAAGAGTTAAAAAAGTTTAATTGTGTTAGATATGCATATTATGACACAAAGATAGCCTCTCTACTCGAGAAACAAGGTTTTATGAAAACTCAGGACGAACAGACCGATCATGCTTTAAAATATACGGATTATTGTAAAAAATAGATGTACAGGATAAAACTAACTTTTAGATTTTAAAGCTAAGATAACACAAAAAATAGTTAATGATTATCTTTTATAACGATTTTGTTTTTTTGCCCGACGAATCTTCAAGATATCTTTAAACATGCGCCAGGAATCTTTAATAATATTAACGCGATCAGTAGCAAAGTGTTGCCAACAAATAGGCACTTCCTTAAATTTAAAGCCATGTTGTTTAGCAATGACAAATAACTCAACATCAAAAGCACCGGTAAAGGCACCAGTTTCGTTAGTACGCTCAGGATTATAAACATAGAGCTGATCAAAAATGACACTAGATTTTTTACTAAAAAGCTTAAAGCCACATTGAGTGTCTCGAATATCAAGCCCAGTGAGAGTGCGCGTAATGAGATTAAAGGTGTCACCGATGATTTTACGATACCATTTTGCATGAACAGTCTTAGTGTTAATTTTGCGTGAACCAAAGATAATATCGAAACGATCTCTATAAGCTAAAAGTTTCTTTAGCTCAGAGATTGGAGTACTTTGATCAAAATCGGTAAAGAGACGCCACTCGCCACGAGTATAACGCATGCCAGCACAGACCGTGGCAGCTTTACCCCCATGCTGATTTCTAAGAACGGTTATCTTGCCATATTTAAGACGAGGTGTCCATTCATTCTTAAAACTACTTAGAAGATCTACAGTCTGATCAGTTGAACCATCATCAGAAAAAATAACCTCGTAAGCGTATTCTTGCTGTTCAAGAAACGGTAGGAGGTCTTTTAGACAACCACGTCGAAAATTCTTAGCTTCATTATATGAAGGAATAATGACTGATAGAAATATGGAGTCACGACTATTTTTCACGTCTGGATATGATGTTAAATTATTTTAGATTTTTAGTTTGGAGGCACCGACCGGAATTGAACCGGTGTACACGGTTTTGCAGACCGCTGCGTAACCACTCCGCCACAGTGCCATGTACTAATTTTAGCATAGTTGTAAAAAGAAAAATACACCTTGGTGGTGTATTTTTGATTACTTCGTAATTTTGGGTAGAATTAAATCTTTCTTCAGAATGTTTGCCAGTACAAGCAACCTAGCCAAATTACTTCACACTCCACCCTTTGAACTTCGACGTCTCTCAACTTCGCCCAAGTTCTATATATAGTTTAGCATGAGTGGATTATTCGTCAACCTTGTTTTTTATGAGTTTTGTATTTTAATAGTTGACTATTTGTAGTTGCTTTTTTGGCTTTTTATGTTATTAATATGAAAGATAGGCCGTTCGGAATTTGACTTTGATGTTCGGTTTAATGTTTTTGTTCGGTTTAACAGATGCCATAGTGGCGGTGAGTGGGTTATAATTCGCAAAAAAGACAACCATACGGTCATCTTTTTTGCATTACGATATATAACTGCTGATTTAAAATTTTACAAGTTCTTTATCACCGGTGATGAGATCTTTAAACTCCACCGTACCAGTTCTACCTTCATTTTCACCAATCACACCGGCAAAACGAGCTATTTTTGCAGCATATTTCATTTTATCGCCTAGTTTTTTATCTGAGTAAATAATATCAACACTTTTACCTTGCTGACGTAGCTTTTTAGCGATTTGTGATGTGATTAGATATTCTGATTCGGATAATGGGATCAAGACATAATCCACAGGCGTAAATTCATAATCATCTAATAAATTATAAGTTTGTAAGATGTAAAAGAGACGACTGAGACCAATAGAAATGCCGACACCTGGAAAAGACTGATCCGTGTAGTTGCTGGCCAGATTTTCATAGCGACCACCAGAACAAATTGAACCAATCTGTTTATACTCAGGTAGGATAGTTTCAAAGACTGTGCCAGTATAATAATCTAAGCCACGGATAATTAACATATCGGCAATTACCGATTTGCCAAGACCGTACTGTTCGAGGAGATTTAAAACGAGATCTAATTCTTTAATGCCTTGCTCAAATTGATTATTTTGAAGACTAAGGTTTTTGAGTGCCTTAATAGACTGTTCGCGTGGACCATTAATTTGTACAAATTGAAGAATTTTTTCAATCTTCTCTTCAGGAATACCCAAAGACTCCAGAGTATTTCTAGTCTCCTTTATAGGTACTTTTTCAGCGTGATCTATGATATCAAAAACCGCTTTGGCATCGCTAGATAAAGCAAGGGCCTCGAGAAAGCCAGATAAGATCTTACGGTTGCTGATACGAATCAACATTTTGGGTTTAATAAAAGTTTGAAGTGCAGCATAGGCGGTTTCAACTACGTCAGCATCATAAGCAATAGGAAGATTATTGCGACCGATCACGTCAACATCAAGTTGATAAAATTCACGAAAACGTCCTTTTTGAGAACGCTCACCACGAAAATTGCGACCGATCTGGGTGACTTTGAACGGAAAGGTTAGTTCACTTTCATGTTCAACGACATAACGAGCCAAAGGGACAGTGTGATCAAAACGAAGAGCCTGATCGGCTTCATCTGCCGTCTCGGCAGTCTTCACGACCTTATAGATCTGTTTTTCTGTGTCACCACCGGCCTTAGCAAGTAAAATCTCGGTACGATCGATGATTGGTGTCTCGATATACTGATAACCATGAAGATGATACATCTTCGCAATTTGGTCTTTTATGGTATTAAAAACGATCTGAGCGCCGGGCAACAGCTCCTGCATCCCAGAAATTGCAGATGTATTGATTCTTCTCATAATACCTTGATTATAGCATACTATATGATATACTAATTTAAAGTGGTTCTGTAGCTCAGTTGGTAGAGCAGAGGCCTGAAGAGCCTTGTGTCACTGGTTCAAGTCCAGTCGGAACCACCATTTTTTATGAAAAAATACTTAATGATATAATATAAATATATCTATGGCAAATGTTAATGATTATTTACGCAAAATGGGAGCGCAAAAAATTTCAAAAAAAGCTCCTTTTTCTGAGGCAGATCAGTTAATCTTGGCAAGAATTTCATATTTGCCGTTCTATAAAATTAGACTTACATCTTTTGAAACAATTGCGTCCGTGGCAGAGAAAATGAAGAAACTGCCAGCATCAGCTTTTGGTTGGCCAGATGATCGTAAATTAATTGAACTCTTAGGGCAGTCAAAAAGATTTGAAAGAATGCGTGTAAGTGATTTTGTACGACATAATGATAAGAATCTTGAGAAGCAATTCTCTGCAATAACAATACATCTCAATATTGAACGCGCCTACCTCTCATTCTATGGAACCGATAGCTCACTAACTGGTTGGAAAGAAGACTTCAATCTGGCTTTCCTCGATCAAATCCCAGCTCAAATTGAAGCTTTGGAATATCTTAAACAGATCCGTCGTAAATTCTTTTGGAAAAAGCTCTATCTTGGTGGACATTCAAAGGGCGGGCATGTGGCAATTTTTGCCGCCATCCATGTTTCTGATCATACCCAGAAGAAGATTCAAGCTGTTTATAATTATGATGGTCCTGGAATCCGAAAGGATCTGGCTGCACAAGATTTGGGTTCTTTTCAGATATTAGGCCGAATTCATACTTTTATACCACAAGAGTCGATTATTGGTCGTCTATTTGAACATCGCGAAGGATTAACTATTATACATAGTACGGCGAAAAATGTTTACCAGCACGATATCTATTCTTGGCAAGTCGATGGAAATAAATTACTGAGGTCCAAAACTACTAAACGTAGCGATATGATCAATCGTGCAATTAATAAATGGATGCAGGACGCTAGTCGCGAGGAAATTAAAATATTTGTTAATGGAATGTTTGAAATCTTCTCTTCAGTTGAACTAAATAATCCGATAGAACTGATGCGAGAGTGGAAGCATTTTGCTCCGAAGATCTTAAAAGAATTTATGAATACACCAAAAGAAAAGAAGAAAATAATTTCAGAAATTTGGCGTAAATTAGGTGAGTCATTAATTCGTTCACAAATTGAACAGAATGAACTTCTGATTAAATTTAATAAGGCTTTTAAAACCAAAGAGAAATAGCTTGATGCGCAAATTTCAACTTGATCAGAATTTTTTAAGAAGTCCTAGACTTGCGCTTTTCTTGATAGGCCATTCCAATATAAAAAAGAAAGATCTTGTGATTGATCTTGGTGCAGGGTCTGGTGTAATTACTAGCGCACTGGCTAGACGATGTAAAAAAGTGATTGCCATTGAAAAGGACCCGGAGACTGCAAGAAAATTGCGAGAAAATTTGGAACGTCAAGAGATCGCCAATGTGGAAATTTTTGTAGGAGATTTTAGGGAAATGAAATTACCAAACGAACCGTATAAGATTTTTTCGAATCCACCTTTTTCCCTCTCGGCCGAAGTTTTTTATAAACTGCTCGACCTTAAGAACCAAGACGGTCGGATCATAGAAAAGAACTCCGAAGAACATAGACGACCAGATGCTATTTATTTAATTTTACAAAAACAGCTTGCCTTAAAATTAATTATCACAGAAAGACACTATACTAGTCAATTGGGAAGGATTTTAGCTAAGAATTATACAACAAAAATTCGCTTACCGCTGAAAGAAACTGATTTCACGCCACCGCCACGCGTTCCTACGGTCTTATTTGAAGCAAAATTATTTCTTTAAACCTGCTTCAAGAAAGCGCTCAACATAGCTATAATCCCAGCTAGTATCAAAACCCGAAGTAGCGAAGGAGCCAAACTTAAAACTTGGCATACCGTTAAGATTATAGCGACGCATAAAAGTAGTTGCTTCGGCGGTATTTTGTTTAACCTTGTCAAGCATCTTATGCTCTGATAGACAAGTACTAAATGAATCATCGAGATTGACTTCTTTGGCAATATTTTGCCAATATTTGACAGTTAAATCCTTGATGGCAGGAGCATTTTTAGAAGAACCAATTCCCTTACTCTGATAATCCTTCCAGAGACGACGAATTACCTGATGATAATAATCCCAAAATTTATTTTGTTCAGTAGCACAAGCAACAGCTTCGGCACTCATCCTAGAAAAACCATATTTATCCATATTATTTTCATAAAGAAAATCAGTTACACGTAGCTCAAAAACAATATCATAGTCTTTCAAGTATTTTTCAAACTTCTCTTGGTTTTCAAGAGTAAGACGAGAAAAGACAGTACAGTACGGACACATCACATCCGTCACCATAACGTAATGGTTCTTAGCGGTTTTATTTCCGAGAATAGTACGATCATCCCTAATACTACTGAGGTCCTGATTTTTGGGGGCAGAAGTTAGAGTAATAGTCAGAAAAACAATAATTATCACACCGGTCACAAGAAAACGAAGAATGTGACTTAGTGCACTGCTTTTTGTATTAACCTCATAGTCATCAATTTCAGTAAAATCAGTTGTGCGGTTATTTTTGATCATGATTTTCTCCTTTGGATATCTTATGATTTTTCTGTTGATATTTTTGAGCTTCGGAAATAATGTACGCTTCGTAGCCAAGCTTTTGAAAAACGAAGAGCGCTAAAACAAGTGAGATTAAATTAAGAACGAGAGAAACCGTACCAACGAGAGCAAAACCAGATGATCCGAGAATAGAAATAAAAATCGGTGCTAGAAGAGCGGTACCACAAGTCGGACAGCCAGAACTCAAAAGAAAAAAGCTAGCAATAATACCGGTACTTTGGAGATTGTCGGAGAGGTTTTGTTTGCGAAAATGAAGGATAAAGAAAAGTAAACCAAAAAGGATGGACTGGACAAAATTAATTATGGTCATAAAAAGAAAATCTGGCAAAGTACGCCCAATACCAAAGACTGACATAAAAGTATTAAAAATTAAGACCAGTTTGCCACGAAGATTAGATAGCTGAAAAAGTTGCCAGTTTGCAGTACCAGCAGCGAAGAAATTAAGTAAAAAGCCAAAAATTAAAAAACAAATTAGAAATGGCCAAAGAAAATAACGACTTTTAAAAAGAGTTGGCAGATATTTAACCGCATATGTAAAATGTGAGAAACCCTGTTTCAGACGTCTTTTTAATGGCTGTTTCTTAATAATTGCCTCCTAAATTTAGCTTAACTATAAATCGCTGATTTTTACACGAGTTTGTGTCATGGTGTCACGATCTCTCACAGTAACAGTATCATCCTCGAGGGTATCAAAATCCACAACAATACATTTTGGAGTACCAATTTCGTCCTGCTTACGATAACGTTTACCGATATTGCCAGAATCATCCCAGGTCACGTTACCATATTTCTTACGGAGAAGTTGATAGACAGTCTTAGCTTTTTCTACCAGCTCTGGCTTATTTTTAAGTAGAGGAGAAACACAGAAACGAAATGGCGCAAAGGCTTCAGGAAGTTTCAGAACAATGCGTTTCTCACCATTTATACTATCCTCGGAATAAGCAGCGGAGAGAACAGCCATAACAAGACGTTCTACACCAAAGGACGGTTCGATCACGTGTGGAACAAAACTTTCACCAGTCTTCTTATCGCGATACTCCATGCTCTTACCAGAAGCACGAGCAACATTTTGCAAGTCAAAATCAGTGCGATAAGCAAGACCAAGCAACTCTTCGGAGCCAATTGGAAAATCAAATTCAATGTCAATGGTACGTTTTGAATAATGGGCGCGGTCATTTGCTGGAACCTCATATTCGTGAATCATACTAGCAGGAAGTTGCATAATCTCTTCAAGAAAAACATGGATGTCCCGAAGTAGCTCAGTAAAAATACGTTCCCAATCGTTTGGATGAACAAAGTATTCAATTTCCATTTGTTCAAGTTCGCGGCAGCGAAAGATAAAATCGCGTGGAGAGATCTCATTGCGAAAAGCTTTTCCCTGCTGAACAAGACCGAATGGTAGATCAGGATAAATATTATCGACAACATTTTTATAGTTTGTAAAAATACCTTGGGCGGTCTCTGGGCGCAAATAAGCAACGGAAGTTTCATCAGAGACAGCACCAACATGGGTTTCAAACATCATATTAAATTGTTTAACTTCACCCCAATTCGTCTTGCCACAGGTTGGACATTTAATTCCGGCAGCCATTAGTTGGTCTTTTGTAATGTTGGCAGACAAATCATGTCCTTCAACAGTTTTGGCTAGTTTATCTGCACGGAAACGTCCATGACATTCATTACATTCGACCAGTGGATCAGCAAAAGTCGCAGCATGGCCTGAAGCAATCCAAGTTTTAGGATTCATAATTATGGCGGCGTCAACGCCGAACATATCTTCGCGATCTTCAACCCAGTATTTCCACCATATCTGCATAATCTTGCGCTTTAAAGCGACACCAAGGGGGCCAAAATCCCAAGTACCAGCCATACCGCCATAAACGTCGGAACCCTGAAAAATAAATCCACGACGTTTACATAGACTAACGATATCCTCAAGTTTTGCCATATTGACTCCTGTTATTTCTTTTTATTATATCATTTTAAGTAGTAATATAGGAAAGTATTGGCAGATACGCTTGAAGATTTTTGATTTTCAATACTACATTTAATTGTGTTGTTAAAATGAGGCGTAAGATTTTTATAACGTTTTGATCGATTGAACCTGTCCTGTCAGTTCTCTTAATGAGAACTTTCTCAAAACTATCCCAATCATAAGTCGCAGTAGCCTCTAATTTCTGGCCATCACGGTCGAAAAAGAGGTTGATTTCTTCCCCACAAATTTTTGCTTGATTTAGGCTGAAATAAATCTTAATAATTTGTCTCGCTAAAGAATTGTCACTGGAAACATTGAGCACGCAGAGTGTTTGGTGCAAAAGACAAAAAAGATCAGCCGAACTAATCTGATGAGAAAGACGAGAAACTTGCTTAAGAAAACTGGAGGCTAGCTCTAATGTTTCAAAATTAGTGATAATCTGATGGTAAAACTCTTTGGGACGGGCAGACGTTAGAACACCAAAAGACTCAGAGCTAGATTCGTCATTTTTTTTAACACGATCTCGTTGATGAATAACGATACTAGAAAGAGTAAACATCTCGATACCACCAGCGAGCTTAGATTTTTCCTTTCTGGCGCCTTTAGCGATAGCGGAAACGCGACCATCTGGTGTCAAAAAAGTAATAATCCGATCGCTTTCTCGGTAGTTTACACGTTTTAAAACAATTGCATCAGTTTTAAGATCGGCCATAAAATTACAAATCTCATTTTAGGTTGCTTTTAAATTAAGAATTTCTATGACAGAATTAGTAAGATCAGTAGGCATCATTGTAGTCTTATTGAGGATTTTTACAATATTATAACTTTCAAATGATCGATCAGGAAAATTTAAAGAAGAAACAATAATAACCGGTACACCAGAGAGATCAGGATACGAAGCAATTTCATTTAAGAAAGTAAAGCCATCTGGCCCAGTAAGAAGAATATCAAGAATAAAAAGGGCTGGAGGTTGACAATCATCAGGCAAAGCGGCGATCGCATCAATACAATTCGTAAAGCAGCAGAGATTAAATTTTTGTTGAAATTTATCGAAAGTTTTCTGTAAATTTTTTTCAAAAAGCCTGGTAAAGATTGGATCATCCTCAATGATAAAGATTTTAGGAGTGGCTTGTGTGGTTTTTTGAAAATCAGACATATAAATCCTAAAAAGCTAAAGCTGCTTGCTTTGAGGCGGGCAGACGAATTTTAAAACTTGTACCATCACGATGACGAACAGCAAAGAGATTTGCTTGCATATACTGAGAGAATTTTGAGGCAATATATAGACCTAGTCCAGAACTACCAGGCCGCATAGAGATATTAGTTGGACGGTTCATACCGGTACGGAGAGACTGCCAAATCTGTTTGGGAAGACAAGGTCCAAAATCACGAACAGTGATTTCAACCATATCGCCACGATCGGAAACAATAAGACAAGATTCTGTGTCGGTGGTCGAATAATACATAGCATTGACACAAAAATTGTAGACAATACTAAAGAGTAGATCTGGGTTTGCAATCACAAGACCGTTACGATTTTTATAAGATGCAGAAACACTGCGCTGGTTTATATCAAAAAACGGCTTCAGTTCGGTAAGTACGTGTTCGCAAATACGATGAACAGAGACTGGTCCCATTTCAAAAAGACCATCTTCGAGCCTAGCAATTTTTGCTAAATCATTGACCTGCCTCAATGCTCGCTCGGAAATATTAATAAGCTGTTTTTTAGTTTTTTGAAGTTCCGCTAGATCATCCTCCTGAAAATCCATTGAAAGAGCAAGCTGGCGCATTGCCGCAAGTGGACTTTTCAATTCATGCGCAACAACTGTTAAACCTCCGACCTCACTTATCATAGGTAGATTATAACAAAGAAAAACCAGCTGACAGTGAAAATGACTTAAAATATATAAAAAGTGTTGGATTTTTTAATTATTAAATCGAATAGTTGAGAGAATACGCTCGAAATCAGCGCGAAATACATTACTAGAGTCGGTTTGGAGAATGGCTGTCTTATCACGGATCTTGAAGATACAAACAATACCCATAAGATCACTATCAAGCTTACCGGTATATACACTAACATTTACACCATTCACAACAGTTGAAGAAACAGTCATCTCGCCAGATTCAACTTTACGAGTATAATCCTCGAGTACACGATCCATCTGTTCACTTTTAATGGTAACACGAAGAGCCATGACCGTAGAATCATCAACAACGTTAACCTGACCAGGATTAAGGTAGGCGTGATAGTCGCCACCACGACTGGCATCATCTGGGACGTAGAGATTCCAAGTTTTTGGATACTCAAAATTAAGAGAGCCAAGATCAGTTGGACCAGAAAAAGTAAGGAAAGGATATTTTTCTTTTTCTTCAAAATCGCCCTCTAGCTTAGTCTGGAGACTGTTCCTTGCCTCAGCAACGGCAACATCAATTTTACCTTGAACATTAGTATTGGCTTCGCTCCATTTTAATGTCATCCAAATAAAGAGCCCAATAAAAAGGACGGCGAGAAGAGAGACAACGATAAGACCGATAGTTTTTAGAAGATCAATACGGTTTTTAGCGCGCGCAATACGCTCAGCTTCCTTCTTTTCTTCATCAGTCATAAGGTTAAAATCTTTACTTAAAAGATTTCCGGAAGGATCTGTAACCTGAGTGGCAAATGAAGTATTATTTGCAGACGTAAATGATTGTGAGGTCTGGGGTATAGTAGAAGACTGAGGAGTGGCAACGGAATTATAAGGCTGATAAGTGGACGAAGGTTGACCATAGCTCTGTGTATTATAATTACTGATTTGTGAAACAGGAGCAGATAATGTGGAAGTGGAGGCATAAGACTGTGGAGTTTGAACGGATGGAGTCAACTGAGTAGATTGCTGACCTTGTGGAGGAACTGGATTCCAAAAATTAGCATCACGAGGTGTTGCACTCTGATTGTTATTAAAACTATTTGAACCCTGATTATCCATATATTTCTATTTTACTTATGATTATTTTTTTGTAAAGTTATACAGCTATTTATAATGAGATTATTCCTTACTAAAATCATGATTAATGATTTCAATTTGATTTTTGATCTCGTTTAACTCTGCTTCGATTTCCTTGGCAGACGTGGCAGCTTCCTGATATCTTTGAGTAGCCTCTTCAAGAGAAAAATTATCACCATAAAACCATTCGATCTGTTGGTCAAGCTGCTCTAGTTTTTGATTAATTGTTAAGTCTTTAGTTTTAGACTTTGTTTTTTTAGTGGTAATTGCGTCTGCCATATTACTCCTTATTCTTAACCTTAATAATTTTTGCCTCTGCTCGATATTTTGCTGTTTCAAGCGTAATTAATGAATGCTCCGCGATCTGACCATGGACAATAGCATACCCACGTTTTAAAACAATGGCTGGATTGAGATTTTCAATAATCTTCTGCTTTTGTTGAATCTTCTGAAGCTCGAGTTGTAATAAATTAAAGATTTTTGTGCGAATATTTTCGATCTGCTCCTGAAGTTTATGCTCTTCAATATTAATCTTACCCATAATTTGCTGATGAATACGCGAAACTTGTATTTTAAGTGAACGAATTTCAGCTTGACGATCACGAGTTAGAAATTGAGCAGCATTACTAGGCGTTGAAGCGGCGAGATCTGCTGCAAGATCCGCCAAAGACTCATCAACTTCATGACCAATACCCGTAATGATAGGGATACGACTAGCAGCGATGGCACGAATGAGTTTTTCGTCGTTAAAAATCGCTAGATCATCTTTGGATCCACCACCACGAATTAAAGCAATTACTTGATTGTCAGTGTGCTGATTCATATATTCAATAGCGCGAACGATTTGGTCCACGGCCGGTAAACCCTGAACCTGAGTATGAGCCACTTGAATCTTAAGCTCGCCCCAACGTTCGTTAATAATCTTAATAAAGTCGGCATAACCAGCAGCTTGCGTGGAAGAAATGACACCAAGGCGTTCAAAATTACGAGCAATAGGACGTTTTTTGGCGGGATCGAAAAGCCCTTCTTTCTGCAACTTAGCCTTAAGCAACTCAAAGGCTTTCTTTAAGCTACCTTCACCGAGTGGATGAAAACGTTTGATGGTTAAGCTAAACTTGCCGAAGGAAGTAAGTTTTGGCGTAGCTTGTACGGCAATTTTCATTCCGTCTTCAAGCGGAAAACTGCCAAGCTGGTAGACGGTCATAAAACAGCCAACCGAAGATTCGGCATCTTTCAGATCAAAGAAGACCCACTTGCCCTGGTTGATTTTGAAACTACTAACCTCGCCAAAAAGTACAACATCACTTAGACCGGTTTCTAAAACCTGATTCGTAACAGCAATAAACTGACTAACAGTAAAACGCGGGGCTTCCGACATTTTTACGATTCTTTTGAAGCTTCAAAAACTTTTTTCTTATCGGCCTTACCGATCTTGGAGATGGCGTTTTGGTAAAAACCATAACCGGAGATGATAGTATTAAGTAGAACAATGACACGAGTGACAATAACAACAGTACTGGCAACAGCAAGATTAGTGCCAAGAATACACATCACGGTAATCATTGAGCCTTCGTATCCGCCAACACCACCTGGGGTTGGAAGAACTGCGCCAATCAGCGAACCGAGAGCCTCAGCGACCATGATTTGTGGGAAGATTTCGCCATGGCCAAGAGACAAAGCAACAATCTCATAGGTTGCGATTTCTAAGAAATTATAAAGAAAACCCCAAATAATTGGTTTGACGAGTAGTTTCTTATCTTTTTTCGCCGTGAGAAAATCATCATGAAGATCCATAAAGTATTTATTAACTTTCTCAAGATTAAGAACCTGCTTTTTCTTACCAAAAGTTATAGTTTTTACTATCCAGTTAACAAAAGCGGTCAACTCTTTAGCGGCCCAACGGATCATCTTATGACTTGAAACAATGGCGATCAAGATAGCAATAGCAACAATAATACCAACACTCATGGCTCCAACCAGCCAAATCATCCAGTAAGCATTAGAAGGAACGCTACTAGTTACAAGCAAGAAAATAATTGCAAAGATGGTTTGAGTTTGATTAGCAAGAATAGTGATTAGATAGCGCAAGATATACATGAAACTAACCTGTCCGGCAGTTGCACCATAATTTTTGAGACGCCAAGTGATATAACCGAGACCAGAAACACCACCAGATGGAATGGCATGATTAACAAAGTTTAGCTCAAAAGAGATACGGGCGAGTTCCCAAGTCGAAATCTTTTTAGTTTCCTGTCCCCTCCCGTTAATTTTTTGCTTGCCTGCCATGTAAGCAAAGAAAATTTTGCCCGCGCAGTAGTACATGAATAGCTGTTCTGGAATGAGGAGGAAGACGATAAATAAGTTGATAGTGAATTCGCCACCTTCGATACAATGTCCGCCAAAGATACAGCTAGTAGCAGCAGTGATTTGATCCCAAGCACCCCAGACAACAAGGGCAACAAGAGCTAATGTAATTAAGCTAAGAATTTTTTTAAACATATCTTAGGTATTATAGCATAGGTGTTTTAGGATTAAATAAAAAATGGGAGAGTTTTATAATAAAACAAAAAAATGGTCTAATTTAACATTAACCAAGGTTTTTGATACAATAATACATATGAAATACCTCGCGATTGCAGGGCGTCAACCCCTGATTTCATTGGCGGAAATCCAAGCACAATATGATAGACAGGCTAAACTACTTGGAAAGAATTTGATTATTTTTCAAACCGAAACGTCGATACCGGATATTAATAGGCTGGGTGGAACAATAAAACTCGGTAAGCTTTTTGAGGGCGATTTTAAAAATTTGACGAATTTTCTAGATATATCGCATCCCAAAGGGAAAATCACCCTTGGTACCTCAGATTTATCTAAACACGCGAAGGCAAATTTTGCTTTTCAAAAAAGTATGGAACTCAAACGAAGTCTCGGAAAAATAGGTCGCAGTGTACGAGTAATTACTAGCAAAGAATCTGAAATTTCTTCGGCCACCGCACATCACAATCAATTAGGCGAAAAGCCTGGCTGTTTTGAGATTTTATTATTAGATCGTGAAATCTACTTAAGCCTTGGTACGCAAAATATTACTGCCTACACAGAGCGTGATCAAGCAAGGCCAGCAAGAGACGCAAAAGTAGGAATGTTGCCACCAAAACTGGCACAGATCTTAATTAATCTTTGTGGACCATTACCAGAAGGAGCAAGAATTCTTGATCCATTTTGCGGAACGGGAGTACTCTTACAAGAAGCCGCCATCATGGGTTATACACCCTACGGCACTGACCTGAATGAACGGATGATAGAATACTCAAAAAAGAATTTAGTTTGGTTATTTAATGAGAAGAATCGAAAACGTTTTAAGATCAGCGATAGACTAATTGACAATAAGGATGCAATTATTGAGAAATTAACGGTTGGAGATGCGATGAACTTTCAATGGGAAGGCCAAATTAATGCAGTGGCTTTTGAAAGTTATCTCGGTACACCGATGTCAAAACCACCAATAGATATTAAATTTAAATCCGAAAAAGCGCATTGCCGAGAAATTACCATAGGTTTCTTGAAAAATATCACTCCCCAGCTTTGCCCCGGGACACCGATCGTCATGGCAGTGCCGGCTTGGCTTAGAGAAAATGGTAAGTACGCAAGAATGAACATTCTTGACGAAATCCAAGAGATGGGATATAATTTTGAAAAGTTTCAAGATTTGAGTCAGTCAGATTTGCTCTACTTCCGAGAAGGTCAGATTGTAGCTCGAGAAATAATAGTAATAAGGAAAAGATAGGCTAAAATATGTCACATGTTAAAGCTGGTGGTACCGCGAAGAACGTTCATAATAACGCTGGTCAACGCCTCGGTGTAAAGCGCTTTGGTGGTCAGAAAGTTCGTAATGGCGAAGTATTAGTTCGTCAAACTGGCAGTACTAAGATTGCAGGCCCAGGCACTTATGTGTCTCGCAACTTCACAATTCACGCTGCTAAGGATGGTGTAGTTACTTTTGTAAAAACGAAGAAAACCCATTTTTCTGGTCGCTCATTACCACGTGTTCGCGTTGAAGTTCGCTAAAATATTAAAGAGACCCTGCGGGGTCTTTTTTGTTGTCTAGAAAAACTTGATAGTTCTATAAGATTTTATAATTTTTAGTTTTATACCCTGAGTATTTCTATGCTAGAATAAGCTTATGAATATATTGATTGTGGGCAATATAATTAAAGATACTTATCTTGAATTTCCAGAAAACCTATTTGAGGTTGGGAATAGTGGACAAATTTTCCTTGATACAGAGTTCGATGAAGAAACATTATATTATAAAAATAAAGAAAGTATACTGAGTGGGGCCAGTATTATCGATGAGGTGCTACGTAATTTTAGACTTGATAGCTATATCGGAAATATACAAGACTCAAATAGCCACAAACATGACAGTCGCTATGTTCTAAAAACACGAAATTCGGTAAAATATTTGACCGCGAACTCTTGCGGCAAAACCGAATTTACTATACCAGAATCAGCGCTAGATTGGATTTTTATTGACCGTTCAGCTAGGTTAGATCTCAGCGGTTTAGAAAAAATAGAACAATATCTAAAACAGCATCAAGACACAAAATTGGTGATCCATATGAACCAAAAGAGTTTTGGATTCTTGTATAGAAATGATGATGTGCTAGCGCAAGAAGTCGGAAGAAGACTAGTTTTGAGAGCGGAATTTATTTTTATTACGGGTGAGGATGAAATAATAAATACTAAAGAAAATTGGCTGAATATCAGCAAGCAAATCAGAAAACCAGGCAGAATTTTTCGAATTACCCCGGAGAGTGTTACAACAGATGATTATAAAGTTTTCTTTACACACAATAAGAAATATTTTCAGACACACTTAGCTATTTATTCAATCACTGCAAGTACGATTTTTGCCGCCTTAGCTTCTGGATGGAACCTTGATCGTGCACTTAAACTAGCAAAAATTAATATTGAAAATGCAAAAATTAATAAAACCTTAAATATCAATAAACTGTATAGTCGATTAAAGAAGTTATTACAAAAAGAAGATAATTTGCAGCTAATTGCCCATTCTTTAACTGCAGACCAAAAAGGAATTTTAGCGATTGATGAATCTAAAAAATCTATTCGTCGCAAACTTAGAAAATATAATTTACCAGAGACTAGAATAACACAAGAAAAATATCGTGAATTTCTTATAACTACACCAAAAATTTCTGATTTTTTGAATGGAATGATCTTATCCCAAGAGACCGCGATACAGGAATTAAGTAATAAACAGAGTGTGCCGGATTTTTTAACGATACAGAGGATTTTGCCAGGCGTAAAAGTGGATCTCGGCCTTGAAAAAATACCTAACCATACCAACTATAAGACTTGCGGGCTTGATGATCTTGATATTAGGTTATCAAAATACTACAATCTGGGATTTCGGTTTACAAAATGGCGAGCAGTATTTGAACCTGAGGAAGCTCAAAAAATACCAGAAGTAGTAATTAATCAAAACACTAGCGATTTAGCGAGATATGCAAAGAAAGCGATAGATAAAGACTTGGTGCCCATTATCGAACCGGAGGTTTTAATTGGCACACAAGAGATTACGACGTACTACAAGAATACTGAAGCAGTATTAAGGGTTCTGATAGAAAAATTAGCTGATTTTGGAGTACCACTTAACTTCTGTATTTTAAAAATTAACATGATTTATAGTAAACAAAACCAGCCGGATGAAACTGGACGAATGACTATGAAGTTGATTTCTGAAACTGTACCAAAAAATATAGGTGGTATTGTTTTCTTATCTGGCGGTCAGGATGACGAACAATCAACCGAGAATTTAAAAGCAATTATTCGTGAGAATAATGGTAAATACAGAATCTCTTTCTCTTTTGGTCGAGCAATTCAAGATTCGGCACTAAAAGTCTGGCGAGCTGACAATGAAAATCTTGAAGTCGCGCAGAAGAAATTAATCGAACGATTGAAGAAAAATTGTAAGGCTCTGCAAATAGACTAATTCACCTAGAACTAAGCTCTAAAGGTATAATTCAGAGCTTTTGATTTTAGTTTTTAAGTGCGTCGCGCAGAAATTTACCAGTTGGAGTATCATCACGCTTAGCGAGTTGTTCTGGCGTGCCTTCGGCGATAACCAAACCGCCATGTTGGCCACCTTCTGGTCCCATATCAATCACCCAGTCGGCAGATTTAATGACGTGTAAGTTATGCTCAATAATAATCATAGTATTACCACCGTCAACTAAACGATTAAGAATCTGTAGGAGACGTTTGACATCATCAGTATGTAAACCAGTGGTTGGTTCATCCAAAATATAAAGAGTTTTACCAGTACTTCGGCGAGACAGTTCGGTAGCAATCTTAATACGTTGTGCCTCGCCACCAGAAAAGGTAGTAGCGGATTGACCAAGACGAATATAACCGAGACCAACTTCTTGGATAGTTCTTAGTTTATTAACGATGACCGGAATATTCTCAAAAAATTCAACAGCCTCATCGATGGTCATGTTAAGAACATCCGAAATATCTTTACCCTTATATTTCACCTCAAGAGCTTCACGATTATAGCGTTTACCATGACAGGTTGGACAGGTCACATAAACATCTGGGAGGAAGTGCATCTCAATCTTATTCACACCATCACCTTGACAAGCTTCACAACGACCACCTTTTACATTAAAACTAAAACGACCAGCCTTATAACCACGGATTTCAGCTTCCGGCTGAGTGGCAAAAAGTTCACGAATAGCAGTAAAGACCCCAGTGTAAGTGGCCGGATTGGATCTAGGAGTACGGCCAATTGGGCTCTGATCGATGACGATACATTTATCAAGATTTTCGATACCATCGATACGAGTATGTTCGCCAGGTACAGTCTGTGCACGATGAAGCCTGGCAAGTAATTCGTTGGCTAAAATTTCATTGACAAGGGTGGACTTGCCAGAACCAGAAACACCAGAGACTACAGTCATTACTCCGAGTGGAAAATGAACATCAATGTTTTTTAAGTTATTCTCTCTGGCGCCAACCACAACAAGCTCCTTATTAGCTTTCGGCTGACGACGTTTTTTGGGAACGTTAATCTTATTTTTACCACTTAGATAGAGACCCGTTAGAGAATTTGGATTCTGCATAATCTCGGCAGGAGTACCGGCAGCCACCACATATCCACCACGAGAACCAGCACCTGGACCAATGTCGATGAGATAGTCAGAATTCAACATAGTATCCTCATCGTGCTCAACAACGAGTACCGTATTCTTAAGATCGCGAAGATGTTTTAAAGTGGCAATTAGCTTATCATTATCTCGCTGATGAAGGCCAATAGAAGGCTCATCGAGAACGTAAAGAACGCCCTGCAGGCCAGAGCCAATCTGAGTGGCAAGACGAATACGCTGAGCTTCACCACCGGAAAGGGTATTAGCAGAACGCCCCAGCTCAAGATAACCAAGACCAACGTCTTGCATGAACTTAACACGCTCTTTGATAACTTTAAGAATCGGTTTTGCAATTAACTCCTCGGCTTCAGAAAAACCTAAATCTTGTGACAGAACTTCGATAGTGGAGTCAACATCAAGATTACACATATCAACAATATTAAGTCCGTGAATCGTAACAGCGAGAACAACCGGTTTTAACCTAGCACCATGACAAGTTTGACATTCACGCACGCGCATAAAACGTTCAATATCCTTGCGCATAAAGTCAGAATCAGTTTCACGGTGGCGACGCTCAAGAGTAGGAATTACACCTTCATAGACAGATTCATAAGTTGCGCCTTCCTGCCATTTGCCGGAGCCGGAGATTTTAATTTGATATTTTTCTTCACCAGTACCATAGAGAATAAGGTGTTTTTCAGCATCAGTTAATTCGCCAATTGGAGTGTGGACTGAAAAACCATGACGATTCGCGACAGCAGTAAGACGTTTGAGCCACCAAGAGTCACTTTGGACGCGATTGAAGGGACGAATGCCACCTTCAGCAATAGTAAGATTATTATTAAAAACAAGATTAGGGTCAATTTCCATACGGGTACCTAGACCAGTACAGGTCGGACAGGCACCCTGCGGAGCATTGAACGAAAAAAGCCTTGGTTCAAGTTCAGGAATTAGTTCATCTGGATGAACTGGACAAGCGTAACGTTGGGAGTATGTAAGTACTTCGGTGTTTTGAGTACTGAGAGTTTTACCTTCAATAGTGGAACTATTATCATTGATTTTGAGAAGTTGAATGATTCCCTGACCAAGATCAAGAGCTTGTTCGATTGAACTAGAAATACGAGAGTAGAGTTCAGTATTTAAAATAAAACGATCAACTACCAGTTCAATATTGTGTCGTTCTTGTTTTTCAAGCTCCGGAAATTCATCAAGTGCATAAACAATGCCGTCAACTCGAACACGCGAAAAACCTTTTTGAAGATACTGCTCAGAAATGTGTTGAAACTCACCTTTTTTCTGCTGCACTAGAGGAGCGAGGAGCATTAACTTGGAACCTAAGGGTAATTTCATGACTTCATTCACGATATCCTCAACCGATCGGCGAGAGACCTCACGATGACAAATTGGACAATGAGGAACACCGACGCGAGCAAAAAGAAGGCGAAGATAATCATAAACTTCAGTAACTGTGGCGACAGTTGAACGAGGATTCCTTGAAGTAGATTTTTGATCAATAGAAATAGCTGGGGAGAGACCGGTGATAGTATCAAAATCCGGTTTATCCATTACACCAAGAAACATCCTGGCGTAAGACGAAAGAGATTCAACATAGCGACGTTGCCCCTCGGCGTAGATCGTATCAAAAGCCAAGCTGGATTTGCCAGAACCAGAAAGTCCAGTAATGACGACCAGTTTATCGCGTGGAATATCAAGATCGATATTTTTTAAATTATGTTGTCTAGCGCCACGTATTTTAATGCAATTTTCAGTCGAGCCGCCCTGCATCTCTATACCACCTCTAGACAATAATCCGTTATTCTCTTCGTTCATTAATTCCCCTTTCTCAAAGTCTGTATATTCTACCATATTTTGCCTAAAAAAGCCAGCAAGACGCTGGACTAAAGTTTCCGGATTGCCCCATAAAGACTCCAAATTGCTATAATAGATGTATGAATTCACGTTTTGATCCAGACCAGGTAGCATATTATAATAAGGCTGGCATAAAAAATCACAGCAAGACTACCGACTTTTTTGCAGACCAACAGATTGAACCGAGCTTTTTCTTTTATGATCTTGAAACTTCCGGAATTAGTCCGCGAGAAGATCGAATCATGCAATTTGCTGGACAGCGAACCAATCTTGATTTGGAACCAATTGGTGAACCAGTGAATATTCTGATTAAGCTAAATAACGACACCTTACCAAGCCCTGACGCGATTATGGTGACACATATTTTGCCACAAGAGACCGTAAAATACGGGATGACAGAAGCAGAATTTTGTCGAATTGCAATGAATGAGATCTTTACCGCTAATACTATTTCTTGCGGTTATAATTCAGTGCGCTTTGACGATGAACATATGCGATATTTGTTCTGGCGAAATTTTTATGATCCATACGAATGGCAGTGGAAAAATGGACGAAGCCGATGGGATTTATTGGATGTCGTACGGATGATTAGAGCGCTCCGACCAGAGGGCATTAAATGGCCGATAATTCCTGATCCGGAATCTGGTAGAAAAAAGCCAGCCAACAAACTGGAATTATTGACAAGACTAAACAAAATTGACCATACTAAAGCCCATGATGCACTTTCAGACGTAGAGGCCTTGATCGCCTTAGCTAGATTACTGAAAGAAAAACAACCGCAAATTTTTAATTACCTGCTAAAAATGCGCGATAAAAGAGAGGTGCTAAAATTAGTAAATTTATCAACCCCACGACCTTTCATTTATACTTCGGGTCGCTATAAATCTGATTTTCTAAACACTACTATAGCGTTTCCAATTGCACCAAGCAAGAATGGAAATTTATTAGTATTTGATCTACGTTATAATCTGGAGGATTTGCTTGCCGCGGAGAAAGAATTCAAGTCAGAAAAGAAGGTGAATCGTTTTGGCAAAGAATATATGACTTGGTTTGATTTTGGGGAGGCCGTGAAAGAAATTTGCCTAAACAAATGTCCGGCAGTGGCACCGATCTCAGTTTTAGATACTTTATCAGACAAAGAATCAAACGATGAATTCTCTCCACACCCTAGAGGTGCATCTGGTTGGGAGAAAATCCAACTGACTCCTGAGATTATAGAAAAAAATTTAGAAATTTTGTTAAAGCACCCTGATTTTATCGAAAGGATGCGTAGTCTATATGAGAACAGGGTAGATTATCCAAAAGTTGACGAAGTCGAAGCTAGTTTATATGACGGATTTTTACCTGAGGCAGACCGAAGAATTAGTCAAAAAATTCAAGGAGCAGATGCGGAGTCAATCAACGAGTTTATACCAAATTTTATTGATGAAAGATTGCCGGGATTGTTTTTACATTTCAAGGGGCGTAATTTTCCAAATTGTTTAAGCGAAGAAGAGTTGTCAAAGTGGGAGGAGGATCGAAAAAAAAGAATTCAAAAACAAAGTAAAAGATTCTTTACTTCTCTAAATGCACTAAAAAAGAAAATTGAGACGGGAGAAAAAACTATGGACGGAAGAGCAATCGATCCGAAAATTCTAAAAGAATTAGAGGATTGGTACGATTTTTGTAAGTAATAATTTAATGAAAAAGCCCCACGAATGTGGGGCTTTAAAAACAGGAGGGATAAAAATTCAAACCAGAAACTGGTTAAAATATTTGGTATGAAAATTTACCCCTCTTGTTTTTATCTCCTTCTTCTTTTTAGTAGGCCGAAGACCAATCTGCTTCGTCTTCTCTTAAAGCCTACCATCCTCTTCTGGTAGAGGTAGTTTAAGAATTCCTCTGCTGCCGCACAGCTTATTATGTGCAGTAGCGAGTATAGAGCAAACAAGCAGATGGTAAGAAAAAATATCTTAACCATCCACTTGACTACCTCAATTCCACCATGAGACATAATAGTCATCTGATGAAATCTGTCCCAGTCCCTCATGTCGCCCATAATCAACAACATGAAGATAAAGATGAAAGATAAAAACAGGAAAATTATGGCACCAATATCGCCGAAGCGATATTTAAAAACCAACTTTCCTTTCTTGACTGCGGTTACCCTAACAGAAAGTAACCCAATTATAATAGGGAGCACCCATAAGGTACCCCAACATAATAAGTCAAATTTCATAGCACACTCCCTCCTTTTTAATGTGCAATTTTCCGCTTTGTACGGATAATAGTTACTGCTTTATTATATAATACTATTACTTATTTGTCAAGATAAGCTCTGGACTAGCATTTCAAGGTATTATATTTGAGAGACTAGGGGAGAAGAGAGGAGCTGCGCTAAAACGACGTACATGAAAAGTTAACTAATATAACTTCGTGCTACCATCTAAGATTAAGCACCGATTTTATTAATTTCAGACTGAAGTTTACGATACTTGATGTAGATCTGATTATACTCAGAAGACAATTTTTTATATTCTTCGGAGACCTCAATTGGGAGGATGAGGAATTTGAGCGGAGAATTTTTGCCACCGCAAATTTCACGTTCCTTACCATAAGCAAGTGGGCTTGGAATGTCAACTTCGCGAACGCCACCGAAACGCATACCCTTAATGCCTTCAGACCAGCCGGCAATTAAACTTTTTGGATTCGTGACGGCAAGAGGTTCCTTGAGACTTTTTGGATTTTTGGCATCATCAAAAGAAGAATCAAAAACCGATTCATTAGCACACCAACCGACATAATAGGCGTAATATGTAGTGGTTTTATCGGTAATTTCGGCTCCAGTACCGGTTTTTAGGTCAAAAGTCTTAAGGCCAGCATCCTCAACCGATTTACCATTGTAGGCCTTGATCTTATTTCGGAAGGAAGCAAGCGTATTGAAATACTGTTGAGAAAGTTTCGTTGAGACCGCTTTTAGTTCGTCCTGTTTTGTGGTTAGGTCTTTGGTGACTAGAGCCAGTTCTTCTTTTTTAGCAGAACTGGCTTGCTTATTTTTTTCACCATTCAAAACGATTAGAGCATAAATTGCGACGGTTGAAGAGAGTAATAAAACAGCAATCACACCAATGATGATTCGTTGTCCCAAACTAGTCTTTAGTTCTTTTTCTTGCATAAACCTCCTTTAAACTTTGCTTCAAGTGGAATTAATAACTAGATAATTTCGGCACCAAGCGCTGTAATATTTTGTTCAATTTGTTTCATTATAGCAGAGATTTCATCTGCACTCATAGTTTTAGCTGTACTCGCGAAGCGAAGATGAAAACTACAGTTTCTACTCGTATTTTTTTCAGATTGACGATAGATAGAGACCGGTTCAAGAGTATAGATAAGAAAATCTTGGATCAATGCACACTTAATTGCCTGTTCTAGATTCTCAAAAGAAATAGTATCTGGAGTTTTTATAGTAAGATCACGTGAAACTGAGGGGAAACGACTAACTTTTTGAGCAACGTGTAAAACGCGAGGGACACCAAACAATGCGCCGAGATTTAATTCAAGAGCAGCAAGACCTTTTAATTTCATGCTTTTTTGAACAGAATGTTTAATCTCACCAAGTGAGCCAATAATATTCTGTCCTAAACTAATATTGACAGAGTGAAGAGGTTCAAAATAGGGATATTCCTGCTCCTCGTATTTAGTAAAAATAAAATCAAAACCAAGACTAGCACCGAGGGAGAGACAAAGATTTTTAATTTTGTAAAAATCACCTTCGAATGTAATCGCAAGATGAGGTTCAAGTCTTGGAGTTTGATCATCTAACAGACCAAAGGAATGTTTAGCAACTTGATTCATCTCGTAAAGGATAAAATCTTTATAACCAGCTTTTTGATTTTCGTAGACTTTTTCAAGTAGGCTTGGAACGAGAGATTGTCTGAAGCACTGGAGCTCAGGAGAAATTGAATTTATAATTTCATAGCTATCATTAATGTTTTCACCAACTTTCTCCTGCAAAGCTTTTGAAACGAAACTATAGGTAAGAAGTTCGTTAGCCGCAAGTTGATCGGAGAGAATATTGCGGATCTCGCGTTTAAGAGCGAAAAGTTGATTTTTGGGACTACCTTTAAACGAGCGCAGAGGAAGTGATTTAGGGATATTATCAAAGCCCGTAAGACGGCCGACTTCTTCGTAAATATCCTCTTTAATATGAATATCAGTACGCCAGAGTGGAGCGGTAATATTTATAGTTTGCTTATCAGGGGAAGGCGCAACAAGAAAGCCAACATTTTTGAGAGTCTTCGATATTTGCTCAAAATTAAATACCGCGCCTAGGGTTTGATTAAGATCTTGGAGGGTAATAGAGATAGATTCTTGTTTTGGAACAACTGCAAGACAGTCGGCAAAGATGAGTTTTGAGGGATCTTTGACACCTAATTTACTGAGGCAGAGCCGAAGAGCCGGAATAGTACCAAAAACTGGCTGGCCCTTGGTGAAACGAGTAATAGCTTCTGAAAAAATACCATGCGCCATTTGAGTTTTACGAAGATTATAAAGACTAAAAGTAGCAGATTCAATCAAAATACGTTTGGTATTTGCATCAATTTCGGTATTTTTACCACCCATAGCTCCAGCAAGCGCAACTGGTACATTATTGGAGGTAATTACAATATCGTTTGAGTTCAATTCAACCTCTGTATCATCGATAAGAGTGATTTTTTCGCCAGGTTTTGCAGCTCGAATGATAATTTTTGGAGTGTCAGTGCCACCAAGAGCAATAAATTTATCATAGTCAAAAGCATGAAGAGGCTGACCGGTTTCGAGCATCGTCAGATTTGTAGCATCAACAATCTGCGAAATGGGACGCATACCTGATTTATAGAGGAAAACTCCTTCGCGGGTAAGCAAACTATCGTTATCAACTATGTTTTGTTTAAAATTATTCTCATCTAGAACTACACAAGAATAGCGCGGACAAAGAACGGAATCCTGAATCTCAATAATTGGAGCTTGTGCTAATCGCGTGGAATTATCAATTGCCAGAACTTGAGATTGAAAATCAAAATCACCCTGAAAAATTTCTGGATTTTCAAAAGGTTGGTTAAGAATACCGGCAACTTCACGAGCAAAGCCAATTAGACCAAAAGTATCGGGACGATGAGTTAGTGACTTGTTTTCAATGTCAATGATAAGATCATCAAGATCTAAAGCTTGAGTAACTGGAGTGCCTGGTTTAGCAAGATCGGGAGCGAGTTCAGCAATATATTTATGGTCTGTACCAAAACCAAGTTCATCAGCCCCAGCAATCATACCGTAACTTAAAAAGCCACGAAGTTTGCGAACGGATAATTGAAAATTTTCAGTACCAAAGGTACTAGGAACAATGGCGCCAGGAGCAAGCCAGACTACATATAAGCCAGCACGAACATTTGGTGCGCCACAGACAACCTGAATCAGACCGTTTTCAAGTTTGCCAAATTCCTGATTGAGCGAACCTGCATCCACCTCACAAAGATGAAGGTGGGTGTCTGGAATGTCTGTACATTTCACAACTTTAGCGACATAAATATTCTGGTACTTCTCAGCTAAGCTTTCAGTTCCTTCAACTTCAACAAGGCGAGAACCAATCAGTTTCATGAGATCTGCAGTTGAAAGAGAATCTGGAATTTTAACATAGCGTTTTAGAGCATTAAGTGAAATAAGCATTAAAATTCCTCCAAGAAATTAAGTTTACCAGATTCAAAGAAACGAATATCGTCAAGTTGATACTTCAGAATAACAAGACGATCAATACCACCGCCCCAGGCAAAGCCTTTATAGACTGTTGGATCGATGCCAGCATTTTTTAAGACATTTGGATGAATCATGCCACAGCCCATCATCTCAAGCCAACCATCACCTTTGCCACCAAGTGCCTTAGGTTTTTCAATTTGGAATTCTAATGAAGGTTCCGTGAACGGAAAGTAGCCAGGCTGCGTCTTAGTATTCAAAGTCTGTCCATAGTAGGTTTCAAAGAAATTTTTAAGAACGCCAAGCATTTGCCCCATGGTGGCAGTTTTTGAAACAAAAACCCCCTCACACTGATAAAAAGTATGTTCATGAGTGGCATCAACATCTTCATTACGAAAAACTCGACCTGGGATAACAACGGCAATCTGGCCTTCATTTTCTAACTGTTGACGGCGAGAAGTGAGGGCGCGATACTGCATCGTTGAGGTATGGGCAGGGGGAATGAAACCTTCTTTGGTACGAAAAGTATCATAGCCATCACGAGCAGGATGCCCTTCAGGAAAATTAAGAGACTCAAACATATGAAATTCATCATCGAGCTGAGTGGATTCCATAACCTCAAATCCCATATTAGAATATATATCTATTACTTTGTCAAGCTCAACCATTAACGGATGTTTACTACCCCGTTTGGTTTTTTGAAGCGTAGAATTTTCGGACATCGGAGCAGTAAGGTCAATTGGTTTAATGTCAACAGCTTCAAGTTTCTCTTCTTCGGCTTGGATCTGTACTAGAATTTCGTTCTTACGACGATTAATTTCCTGGCCAAAAGATTTACGTTCTTCTTTTGGAAGGTCTTTAATTTTACTGTATTCGAGGCTAAGATCTTTTAGAGCCTGTTTTAAGTCTGTAAGTTTCATATCTATACTCTATTATACTCTGTTTTTATGGTTTTAAGAGAATATAACGAACTTTGATTGTTTTTGGGCTAGATAATAACAATAAGAATTAACGAAAGAATGGCTAGACCGACTAAAACTAGCCAGATCCAACCATAACGACCAGTAGTTTTTGATCCTTCAAGATAATCTGAATCATTAACGAGATCAGGATCAGAACTTTGAGCAGTCTGCTCAGCCTTTATTTTTAAGTCTGCTGCAATTTTGCGACTTAATTCTGTGTTCCTATCCTGTTCCTTATGAACGATGACTCCCATCCAATACCTTTCGTTTTAGAAGATTAAACTTTAAGTATTTTACCACAGATGTGATATAATTCATTCAATATTACTTAAGGAGGTATATGGCAACAAGTAAGTCCAAGAAGGCTAAAAAGTCTACGGAAAAGCCAAAAAATACTAATACAAAGCCGGAAGTTACTGTCATTGAGGAAATTGTGACTGTAACCGAACCAGAAACGATCGTTACTGAGAAAGCCGAAGTAAAAGAATTTAAAAAGAATAAAAATATTTTTGCAAATTTCTTTGCTAAAAAGGGCGATCCAGAAGAAAATATCTTAACCATCTTTAAGTCACCAAGAATTTGGGGTGCTTTAGCTGGCGAGTTGATTGGAACAATGTTCATCACAATTCTTCTTTTGACATTAGGTATCTATCAGCCACTTTATGTCTTTTTCGGTGTAATCGGTGTCACCTTGGCAGTCTTTTCGCTCTCCGGTGCTCATCTTAATCCAGCCTTAACTGCTGGCATGATGGCGACTCGTCGTGTATCTGCAATTCGTGGCATACTCTACATGGTTGCTCAAGTGGTAGGCGCTTGGCTCGGATTAATCATTGTTAACGCTTTCCGTATGGCTGGCGAAACCAAGGTTGATCTACCTGCTTTAACCGCAGTTGAGACTTCAAATCTTTGGAAGTTATTTGCAGTTGAATTTTTAGGAGTTTTTACTTTAGCATTCTTCTTCAACCGAGCCCAAGAATACAAATCTCGTCGCAATGCTTTCACCTATGCAGCAATCATAGGTGGCGGTATGGTGCTTGCGGTACTTTTTGCAATTGTAATTTCAAGCAACTTCTTCAAGATTTCCAATAACTTCATCTTGAACCCTGCCGTTGCAATTATGTATCAAATCTTCCCAACTTCTGCCGAGAACTTTGGCACACTAATCAGTAAGGTTGGCCTTGAAATTCTAGTCTTTATCCTTACCCCTATCATAGCAAGTATTCTAGCTTTCTTCATCGGCGATATTGCGACTACTCTTTCGGGTGAAGATGAATGTGAAAGTCATCATCACGGTAAAGACTGTCCTTGTCACGAGAAATAATAGATAAGTAAAATAGCCTCATTAGAGGCTATTTTTTATGGGGTTTTGAGGTCTATCTTGAATAATCTATTTGACAATATATTTCATTCTTAAGTCTTTAGTCTTTTGGAAAAAGTGGCGTGGCTGGAGGGAGAATTTCGCCAGAACCCATAAAGATCTTTTCGACAGTTTCAGAAATTGGTAAAAACGGCTTGAGGTGATGATTAGCTACTAGAAGTTCTTTAACGAGTCCGGAAAGACTTGCTTTAGCTTTTATTGAGTCAGTTTTTGCAAGTTGCCATGGTTTCTGTTCCTCAATATGTCGGTTAACATCCTGGATCATGCTCCAGGCTTTATTGATGGCACTCGTAAATTCAAAATGATCCATTAGTTCAGTATATTCCGCATCAAGTTCTGGGGTAAATTCTTGTTTTTTTACTGTATTTTTTTGACAGAGTACGGAAAGTCGCTGGACAAGATTACCATAATCATTGGCCAGTTCGTTACGATATGCGTTCTCAAACTTTTCCCAAGTAAAATCAGCATCAAGAAAAGTGTCGATATGTTTTGAGAAGAAATAGCGAAAAGCGTTGATGCCATGTTTTTCTAATACTTCCACCGGATCAATACCATTACCCAGACTTTTACTAATCTTTTGGCCGTCAACCAGAATAAAACCATGCGATAAAATCGTGCGTGGTAGGGGTAAGCCTAATCCAAGTAAAATAGCTGGCCAAAGAATGGCATGAAAGCGCAAGATATCCTTGCCTACAACTTGCACGGTAGCTGGCCAATAATCAGAGATATCTTGGTCTGGATAGCCTAGAACCGTAATATAATTAGTAAGCGCATCCATCCAAACATACATAACTTGAGACTCGTCGCCAGGTACCGGAATACCCCATTTAAGATGTGTAACAGGGCGTGAAATAGAAACATCTGGTGCATCCTCTAAGAGTTTAAGAATTTCATGCTTGCGAAACTCAGGTAAGATCTGCATCTTGCTATTTTCAATAGCCGTCCTGATGTCATTTTTAAAGTCAGAGACACGAAAATAATAATTTGACTCTGCAAGGTGCTGATATGGGGTTCGATGATCAGGGCAGGAGCCCTGGTTTTCTTCATACTCTTTCTGTGTTACGAAGCGTTCACAGCCTTCACAATACCAACCGTCGTAACTTGAAGAATAAATATGCTTTTCAAGACGTTGCCAAATCTTCTGTACTCTTTCTATGTGGTAAGGGTCGGTAGTGCGAATAAAATCAGTGTAACCAATCTCAAACTTTTGAAGAAAGTTCTTAAATTTTGCAGAATTTTGATCAACATAAGTTTTAATATCAAGATGATTCTCAAGTGCTTTTTTCTCAATTTTATTACCATGCTCATCGGTACCGGCTTGAAAACGAACGTCCATACCTTGCATAGACTGATAACGGGCATAGATATCGGCCAAAAGATAGTCCTCAGCATGCCCAATGTGGGGAGCACCATTAACGTATGGAATTGCCGTCGTAATGTATTTTTTTTGAGACATGAGATCCTTTGATATTCTTTAAGATTATTTCCTTATTAATTATACTACAAAATAGAGATGATCAGAAAAGCGAGGGATTACAGCTATGTCCTTCTATACTTGATGGTGATCTGAGAACTTCTTATTCGATAGTTGAACAAGAAAGCCCAGTTTGGTTCTCGGCTGACATAAGAGAGTTGAGATCAAAATTAGTAATTGAGCTAAATTCGGAGAGCGTTTTTAAATAACTATCAACATTACCACCGGAAGTGACTGAAATTTTCTTAAGCTGATTAATATTAATTTCGGTAGTGACCTTAGTTTTTTCATCTGATTTAATTGAGGCATCAAGAGTAGTTTTGGCAGCAATAGCCTCATTTTCGCTGTTAAACTGATATACATAATTCTCGGAAATAGTATTCAAATTGTCATCCTCGAAGGTGAACTGTCTTTCAAAGTTACCATAAGCGGCACCGACCGCTGATGATTCATTAGTACTAAGCGGACGAACACAAGTAAGAATCTTAGTTGATGCTTTCGTAGTCTGATTCTTGGCTGAAGCTTCCGCCGGCTTTTTCTGTGGTTTGCTAAACAATGTTAAGGCTAGAATAATACCTACAATAATGAAGAGTACTGCAGCGATAATAATCAAAATCGTTGTACGAGTAATTTTTATTTTAGGCTTATTTTGGTTCTTGGCTTGTTTAGCAGCCTCTTCAGCCTGCTTCTTTTCAAAATCTGCATAGGAAACTGCGCTACCAATAGAGCCTGGTGTTGGCTCGGCGGCGACTAATGGCTTATCTTCTGAATCATCTTCCTCCTCATTCTCAACCGCTTCCGTTGGTTGTCCGTTTCCGACTGGGGTAATGGAATTGGTAGGATCAGAGTTAGGGCTGGCGAAGGAAGTAGACTCGTTGAGCGGATCAACAGCTAAAGTCGGATCAGTTGATGCGGGAGAGAAAGAGGAAGTTAAAGATGTGGAATCTGAAGAAGTAGGAGAAGTTTTTGAACCATCAATAGCCAGAGAAGAACCAGAAGGTTCGGGAGGAGTAGAGGCTACTGAGGTAGTCTGATTGGGTGATTGAAGGTCCTCGGCGGTGGGCTGATAATTATTGAGCTCAGTCATCAAACTGTCAAATTCAGGGCTAGTGGGCTCAGAAACTGAGTTCTGAATAGCTGCGGAAGACGCGGAAACTGGAGAAGAGATAGGAATAGTATCAGGTGTAGATGAAGATAAAGTAGGCGAAGCTGACGTCGTGACGGAAGTTGAAACCGAAGTTGAGACCTCTGGAGTTTGAGTTGTAGCGGCAACAGGGCTAGAGAGAGATGTGGTGATTGATGTTGAAGGCCCTGACGAAGTAATCGGTTCAGAGTTGTTTTTTAATGTGAGATCATCATTTTGTTTTTGAGGCTGAGGGATTGGATCCATTTTCTTCCTTTGATTAGATAAAATTAGATAAACGTTTATGTTTATCTTAACATAAACAGCGCATCTCAACAACTTTTTGGTCTAATTGTTAGGCTGAGTAAGATCATAAAGTTTTTGCCAATCAAAGAGGGTAAGATCGGCAGGACGAAAGTTCTCGTCAAAATTTAGCTTTTGATAAATCTCTTTAATCTCTTCACGAGTTTTTTGAACGATATGAGGCAAACAGGTGATTAATTTTTTACGTGGATTCATAAAACATTGCTTAATAAAACATAGCACAGTGATATTGACGATTGGTTGCACACGTGGAATTAAAATAACCGAGGCAGAATCGACTTTAGGAGGTGGAGTAAAAAGACTACGATCAACAAAAATGCCGGGAAGAACATCGGCAAAGTTGAGGACGGCAAGAGTGAGATAAGTATATTTCCCAACATCAAAAAGCAGACGGTCAGCTACTTCTTTTTGCATAAGTAAGACAATTCTTTGAGGTTGATTTTCAGCAGAAATAAGCTTTTGAATAATAGGGCTGGTGATATAATAAGGAATATTTCCGACTACTACATAAGGTTCTTTAATTTGCTCAAGATCAAATTGGAGAAAATCCTGATGGATAACTTCAAGATTTTTCCCTGGAAAAGATTTCGGGAGATTAGTTGCCAATTTTTCATCATACTCAACTGCAAGCACCTTAGGAAAACGACGAAGTAAGGAGCTGGTTAAAGTTCCAAGACCAGGACCAATTTCAAGACAAAGTGGCTGACAAGACTTCGGATCGTCGGCCGTAATAATAGCGCTCTCGGCAATTTCTTCAAGTATTGGTCGATTTTTTAACCAGTTTTGACCAAGATGTTTTTTATTTTGTAACATAAAAATCCCTTAGTACCAGTGACGGGCCTGCCAGAAATTCCAAGCTTGACTCCAACCACCATAACGGCCAGTGACATAACCGATCATCCAACGAATCTGAGTTACTGGATTGGTCTGCCAGTCGGCGCCAGCACTGGCCATTTTACTACCAGGGAGAGCCTGTGGAATACCATAAGCGCCACTTCCAGTATTAGAAGCGTCAAAACGACAGCCAGATTCACGATAAATTAAAGTCAGCGCAACATAAAGATCGGCCTCGGAAATACCTGCCGCGCGCGCATAGGAGGCACAAGTTTCCCACTCTGGCGGGACGGATTTTTTCATACCAACAGCTGTAATACGATCGACTGGATTCTTGATAGTATCTGTACGAACAAGCTCTCGAGAAACTTCTTTACCGTCAACGAAATTAACTTGATAAACAGAACTTTTACGACCAAGCTCGCCAACTTGGCGGAGGTTAGTCTGACCAGTGGGGAGACTAGTATCACTAACAGTTTTTTCGACATACGGGATATCTTCCTCAATGGTAATCGTGCGACCACCATTGCGAGTAAGCTGATAAACTGTCGCAACGCCAGATTCGAGGATATTTTGATTTGAAATAAGAGAAAGTTGATCACCATCGTAAATTGTAATACCAGCATCCCGGGCAATTTCTTTAGGATCAAGATTAGCCGACATAATAAACTTACTAGTAGTACCGGATTTTATAATGACTGGTCGAGAGCGATAGATATTAATACGAAAATTATCGGAATTGATTTCATCAGTAAGGGCTGGCTCAACACGATCCGTGTCGTGATAGACGATTTTGGCGCGTTCAAGGGCCTCTTTGACGGTCTTGGCGCTGGTTTTGATGGTAAGAGACTTTGAATCATCATAGAAAGTAACAAAATGACTGTCAGAAACAACACCATTGTCAGAGCTATTCGACTCAGCATAGGTCGGACGCATGCTAAAAAAGACACCTAGAGCTAGAGTTATAATAAAAACACTGATACTAAAACCACAGAAGAACCTGTAGTAAGATGCATTTAATTTCATCTCCGCTATTATACCATAACAAAATTTAATACTAAAGACTGGCGCCACGAGCGACTAATTCGTCATGATAGGTTTCAATATCGGCTGGACGCATATTAGCAACTATGCGATCAATTGGCATTACCTGAAGAAGGTTATTTAAATTATAAATAAGGTCAGGACCAACAAGGGACCTTATCACACGATCATCGTTCAATTTTGCAACTTCATCACTGTCTACATTAGACTCTATAAGTTCTGAGACCAATTTACTATATAATTCGGGCTTAATGCTGTTAAAATCAGCAGGATGTTGCTCTAAGAATCTTTTTAGATTATCAGAGAGTTTTTCTTCCATCTCTTTCTTCATAGCCAGCTCTAAGTTACCACCTTTAATAACTGAGTCTAATTGGCTGTCTAGAACTTTGTCAATAATTACATCCTCGCTAATATTTTCTGGAATAAGATTTCCAATACCATCAATGAACATATCGCGATAAATAGTCGCCTGAGCGGTCTTTATATTGGCTGGATCAGTTTGAATAGCATCTAAATTAGACTCAATGCCTTGAAGATCCATTCTTGAAATAAGAAGATTAATTGGAATATTATTCTGCGCAAGTAGCTCGAAGTTTTGTGAAATACCATCAGTATTTAGTTTATCAAGGGCAATATTAACGCTGATACCTTTTTCAAGGAGGATGTTAAGATTTTGTGAAACACCATCAGCATTTAGCCTATCAAAGGCAACGTTCACGTCGATGCCTTTTTCAAGGAGAGTATTAAGGTTTTGTCCTATTTCATTCTTACCCAATTTATTAAAGATAATATTTGCATCAATACCTTTCTCGAGAAGAGTATTAATGTTTTGTGAAATACCATCAGCATTTAGCCTATCAAAGGCAACGTTCACGTCGATGCCTTTTTCAAGGAGAGTATTAAGGTTTTGTGAAATATCATAGCTGTTTAACTTATCGAAGGCAATATTTATGTCAGCGTTTTTTTCGAGGAGAGTATTAAGGTTTTTTAAAACATCATATTTATCCAGACTATTTAGAATTGTTTCTACGTTGACACCACCTTCAAGTAGAGTATTAAGATTTTGTGAAACACCATCACTGCCAAGTCTATCAAGAATTGTTTCTATCTTGATATTTTTTTCGAGGAGAGCGTTAAGGTTTTGTGAAATATTATAGTTGCCCAGGCTACTTAAGATTGTTTCTGCCTTGACACCACCTTCAAGTAGAGTATCGATTTTTTGCGAAATATCATCGCCCTCTATCTTTTTAAAAAGGATAGCTGTATCAATACCCTTTCCCAGGAGAGCATCAAAGTTAACAACTATGTCGCTACTACTGGCTTTTTCTAGAACACAATTAATTTCTTGCATTAATAAGTCTTGATCTGAAATATTCTTATCTTCACTCTGAAATAATCTTGATAAATTATAGATATTTCTTAGTTCTGCAATTTTCGGATCGGGACCCCCGTAAGTATCTAAAGTAAAAATTCCATGATTTTTTTCATATAGAAACGCGTATTCATCAAGAGTGAGTTCTTCTCCTTTTTTTGCTTTATCTTGTAGCCTAATAAGCTCTTTTTTGTCCCGAAACTTTTCCTTAAAATGTTGATCTGGATCAAGTGGGTGCTTAAAAACCTCCTGTTCAACAACAGGAACAAGAGAATCCTGAATGGTTTGATTACTATTATTCGCTAAACCAGAAACTTCCGCCACTCTTCCTTGCGTATCAAAGCGAATAGAGGCACAGGCAGTTTTCGACATACCATCTATGCTGTTTTCGTTTTTCAATTTAAAGAGTTTAAATCTTGCCCTATTGTCTTTAATAGTATGGTCGTTGGTTTTTAGATAATTCTCCCCCGCTTGTTTACTAGCAATACACCAAGGTGTACCCTGAGAGGCTTCGGCGAGCTCATCCTCTTGCCCAGGATAAAAGTCAAACCATTCACCTTCTATGTCTTCTGTACGTTCAGGTGTAGGGATGGGCTTATAAATTTCTTTAAAAAAATGTGTGTAAATCTTGCCAAAATTTCCGGATTTTACAATTGCGTTAAGTTGGTCATCGTCGGTATGCTCTGTAAACCATTTCTCTTTATCTTGCCCGAAAAAATCGTTAACCGCATCAAGTGTAAGAGCAAGAGCTGCTGGGTTAACTTTTGGATAGGGAGCGATGGTGGACTTGTCACGATTTTCATATTTACCATATTTGTGATTATATGTACCCATTTTGATAACACTATCAAAGGCATAGATCTTGAACCAAGTAGGAAAAGGGGTTTCTGTATTACTGAAATATTCTGTCCAACTGTTTATGGAATCAATCTGATTTTGGCGAAGCCTTTCATAGTCTTTATTCATATCAGACTCCGTATATTCGATAGGAGGAAGGCCTTGCCCTTTACGGTTATCATCAAAAGCCTTCTTAAGTTGGGTCCAAGATTTATTATTAATATTCTCTTTTTCAATAATTGGAGCAAAATTTTTGATGGATTCTTGCCAAATTCTCTTTTCAAGTTTATTGCCACCACGTTCGATTGCCAGGTCAAGACGTTCAAGATAAGCATAATTCTTTCTATCTTTTGGGTTTTCGCCAGGGATTTTTTCAATTTTCTTCATTGGCTCGCCAGTTGTAAGCGCTTCTTTTCTAGCAGCCTGTTCGGCCTGTTTTTGAGTTCTTAAAGCCTTTTCATAATACGGAGTAACCAAAGGTTCCTTCGCATCTGGAGTTTTTCTTTCCTGGAAACTAATTAATGTGAGAACACTAGAATAGATAGCATTTACTCTTTTTCGCTGAAGTTCTTTTAGTTGTTCTGCCTCATTTTTATGAGAATCATAAACTTCCTGAGGATTATCCTCATGCCTTGATGATAGACCTTCATGATTTGACATAATTAATTCTCTGTTTTGTTTATTTTGTTTATGCTTATTTTTTATCCTACAAGTATTTTGTGGTTTTGTCAATTAGGAATAGAGGTGATGATTAAAAATCATCTGGAAAAGGGTCGACCTCATCGTATTCGATATCGTCGTTGAATGGATCAAAAGAGCGAGAATTATTGGACTGGCTGAAATTATGTGAGTTATATGAACTGTATGAGTCGTACGGGTTATACAAATTATGGGATTGCGGAGTATTTTGTGAACTATATGGATCGTAGCCTAACTCAATTAGAAAACGTGATGGCATGTTATAACTGCGCTGGCCGTTCGAAAAACGGGAGCCGGCGTAAGTTAAAATAAGTAGCTTTCTGGCCCTAGTCATTCCTACATAAGCTAAGCGACGCTCTTCCTCAATCGCCTCTTCATCATCAGAACGAGAGCTCGGGAAAAGACCCTCTTCAAGCCCCACCAGGAAGACGGCCGGAAATTCAAGACCCTTGGCGGCATGGATGGTCATGAGAGTGACGAAGTTCGTCGAGGTCTGTTCATCGGCGGAAGACATAAGACTGGCTTCAGCAAGAAAATCCTCGAGAGCATCAAACTCACTGGCGTTGCCAATCATAGTATTGAGGTTTTCGGCTCTTTCATCACCAGTCGGGGTACCATCTCGAAGAGACTCAACTAAGCCAAAATAATGAATAGTCTGTTCTGTGATTTCGGCCGGCTTGAGTGACAGATCAAGATCGCGCAAGAAGTTCTGCAGTCTAGCAAAGCTATTTTTGGCTTTACCAGAAAGAGTATCAGAGAGGCCGGTGTCAAGTAGGGCGTTATTTTTCCCTTGTGCAGACTGATCGTAGCCTTCGGATTGATTTAGGAAAGTATGAATTTTCTCAAGGCTAGCTGGACCAATACCAGATAATAAATTGCGACAAATTCGATCAAGGCTGATGCGATCATGGAAGTTAATGATCAGTTTTAGAACCGCCAGGACATCTTTGACTTCCTTGCGATCATAGAAGCGTACGCCGCCAATAATCTTGTAGGGAATTTGGTGAGAAATCAGGGCTTTTTCAATAGCATAGGATTGCGCATTGGTACGATAAAGAACTGCAAAATCAGAGTAGCTGGTAAAATCTTTGACTAGGTCGCCATTTTCCATGGTGGTTTTAGAATTTGCCAGAAGATTGATAATTTTTAAAGCCACAAAATTTGCCTCAGCAGTTTCGTCCATCAATGACTGAATTTCAACTGGCTCCCCATCGCCAGCTGTAGTAAATAATTCTTTATCGGTTCTGGTTTTATTTTGATTAATAATTTTTTGACTGGCAGTCAGAATATTGCCAGTACTACGATAGTTTTGTTCTAGCTTGATGGTTTTAGCGCCAGGAAAATCGCGTTCAAAATTAAGAATATTTGTAAAATCAGCACCACGCCAAGAGTAAATTGACTGCCAATCATCGCCAACTACACAGATATTACGATCTTGGTTAACTAAAGCTTTAACGAGACGATACTGGATTTGATTTGTATCCTGATATTCGTCAATCAGAATATGCTCAAAACGATCTTGCCAACGTTTGCGAACCTCAGGATGTTTTTCAAAAAGATGCGTAACCTCGAGCAAGAGATCGTCAAAATCAAGTGCAAAAGAGTCATGTTTAAGTTTTTCATAGTGGGCAAAAATTTTAGCAGTTTTTACCTGATTAGGATAATAAGCTTCCTCTTCAAACTCCTCTGGAGTTTGGCCAATATTTTTACAGTGTGAAATAGTACCCTGGACAGACTTAGGACGCAAAGCTTTATCATCGATCTTTAAATCCTTCATCGCCTGCTTGATTAGCGAAATTTGGTCATCAGTATCATAAATGACAAAGTTTTTATCTAGCCCAGCGGCTTGATGTTCGATACGCAGGATTTTGACGCAGATTCCGTGAAAAGTCCCCATATAGTTCATGAAGCTACGAGGAGGATCGGTGAAGCCGTCAAGATTTACATCTTGGCCCAGCGTTGAATCAGAAGCAAGGAGAGCAGTATTATCTGCGACGATGTCGTCGGAAAGTTGTGGAGTAAGGTAGGCGTTTGAACGAGATTGTTGAAGTAGTCTCCACAAGCGTTCACGCATTTCTCTAGCGGCTTTATTAGTAAAAGTGACCGCTAGAATACGTTCACCGGGGATACCATGGGCGATAAGATTAGCGATGCGATGCGTTAAGGTTTTGGTTTTACCAGAACCAGCACCAGCTAAAATCAATAATGGACCAGTCAAAGTCTCCACTGCTTCTTGTTGAGCAGGATTTAGTCCCTCCGTAAAAATATTCATGATTTGATTATATCACTATAAGTTAAGTCGATATTGTGGTCAGAGATAGGAGATTGCAGGAGAAAGGCGACAAAAAAGAAGATAAGCACTAGACAAAAAGCAAGAAGTCGACCACTAACACTGGTATAGAAAAAATAGCCAATAATGAGAAAGATAAGGAAAACAATAATGGGGAGATTAAGAATCAAAAAATGAAGCAAAGGATTGACCTGGTAGAGACTAATATTGGCATGACTAAGTGAGATAAGTTGCTGATAATAAGTATCGACCATCGGTGTAATAAAATTTGCAAGGATTTGCGGATGGATAGCAAGATGTTCTTTTGAAAGAAGTTGGTCAATTTTTGCAGCCATACTGTTACGGATTTGAGCTTTTAGACTACTGAAATTACTTTGACCTGAGAATCTAAGATCAAGAAAACGATTCAAATGCGTGGTGTAAACATCTTGATTAATGCTTTGTTCAAGAATTTCCGTAAAATAATCATTAAGATATTTTAACTGCATAAAAACCACCCCCTCTTTGAGTTCAGAATCTGGAGATTGACTGATTGCATTGTAGAAATTAGAAGTAAAAGATTCAGAGAACTCATCTGTTTTTGCCTGATTGTCATAGTATTTTTCGATAATCTGGCGACGAGTATTCGTTACGAGATTGGAATAATAGCCCTTTTTACTTGAAAGATATTTTTTTACATAGTTAGCATTCTGCTCGGTTTGGTTAATTTGACAACAAATGCCAGCAAAAATAGCAACAATTAAAATCAAACAACTAAAAATTACTTTGGAGATTTTGATTTCTGAAATAAATTCTCCGATATTCCGATGCTTGAATACCTGTAACATATGTTGATTATAACATAAGCAACTTAAATACCAGAGAGCGGGCGGATGTCAGCACCCAGGTGATTGAGGCGTTTGGCAAAGTTTTGATAACCACGATTAATCGAATAAACGTTACGCAAGATTGAAACACCAGGAGCGGCCAACATAGCAATCAAAACAACGACGGCAGGACGAAGTGCTGGCGGAGCAACCAGCTCAGCAGGGTGCCAATTAGTCGGGCCTTCGACATAGACACGGTGTGCATCAAGAAGTTCAATCTTAGCATTCAAATTTGAAAGATAAGTCGAGTAAATCGCACGATTTTCAAAAACCCAGTCATGAATCAAAGTACGACCAGTAGCGGTGGCGGCGATCACACTGAAGAAAGGTAGATTGTCAATATTGAGACCTGGGAATGGCATCGGATGGATCTTATCGGTCGGAGCGATAAGCTCGGATTTGTGAATCATAAGATCAACTAAGCGAGTTTCACCATTGAAGGAATAATATTCCTCAGAACGATCAATGCAAGCACACATAGAACGAAGGATTTCGAGCTCAATTTCAAGAAATTCAATTGGAGCGCGACTAATGGTGATTTCGGACTTTGTGACGAGAGCAGCTGCAATAAAAGACATAGCTTCAATAGGATCTTCACTAGGATAATATTCAACATCTTCGTCGATTTTTTCAAGACCTTCAATCTCGAGAGTAGTTGAACCAATACCTTTGATTTTGACACCAAGTTTTTGCAAGAAGAAACAAACATCTTGAACCATATAATTTGGAGAGGCACCGATAACAATGGTCTTGCCCGGAAAGAGGGCTGCTGCCATTAGAACATTCTCAGTAACAGTGTCACCACGTTCGATTAAGACAATGCGTTTATCCTCAGAGCTCTGAAGCTCAGCTTGATTGACGGTAGCCTCATAAAAACCGGCATTACATTTTGCGTCGACTTCGAGACCAAAAGCAGAAAGCGCTTTTAAATGTGGGTCAACTGTGCGAGTACCAAGAGAGCAACCACCAGCATAAGGTAATTTAAAGCTCTGATAACGATGAAGGAGCGGACCGAGAAACATAATAATGGAGCGAGTTTTACGAGCTGCATCAAGATCTAATTCATCCATTTTTAATTCGCGTGGTGTGATAATTTCAAGATCACGGCGACGATTAAACCAACGGCACTTGACTCCGATTGACTCTAAGACTTCAATGATACGAAAGACTTCTTCAATACGTGCAACATGATGAAGTACAGTACGACCACGATTAAGAAGACTAGCACAAAGCAAGCCCACAGCAGCATTCTTGGAGGTGTTAATTGTGATAGTGCCACTCAAGATACGACCACCGTTAACACGAAATGACTGCGAAGAAGAGTCATTAATAGAGAGAATTTGACCACCAAGAGCTGAGGAAACTTTTTTTATCATCTCAAGAGAAGTGTTTTGGTCACCCTTTTCAATTCGATGAATGGCGGATTGAGAAGTACCAATCATGTCTGCGAGCTGAGCTTGGGTTAGACCTTTCTCACGACGCATATTAGAAACAACTAAACCAATTTCCTCTTGGTAAGTACGTGTTTTTGCCATAATTCTCCTTTTTAAAATATTCTTGTGGTGATATTTTTTATGATGCCAAAAAGAGCATAATATTCAATTAATTTTGTTTAGTTTTATAGCCGGTCACGACATTATTGGCATGAACCCAACCATCGACAGAGCCACCATCAAGGTATTCGCCAGTAGTAGGAGCAACACGCATCACGCCACCAGCTTTAATGTATTCGTCAATTGGATCAGTAACGAGATATTCTTGATCAAGAGGACCAAAGTCATGAGTTTTTACATAATCAACAACTCGATGCAAAAGATCCCTTGACATAATATATTTGCTGACATTGATCATGTTGGAAGGAGCCTCTTCTACACTTGGCTTTTCAACAACGCCAACAAGTTGACCATCTTTAACACTAAGCACACCGTATTTATCGACTCTCTCACGAGGGATTTCGACACCTAAAATAGCAGACTCGTCCGCGTTTTGGAGAGAATTAATAAGAGATTCAGCGGCAGATTCTCCATCTGGATTCCAGACAAAGTCATCACCCATAAAGACAAGAACTGACTCGTCAAGATTAAATTCTTCAACCACGAGAGCAATAGGAACCGCAGTACCGTACTGTCCGGCCGGATCTTGAGTGGTGTAATGAATTTTAACGTGATCAGGGAGAGTCTTAGCAAGAGCAAGACGATCAGCCTTGCCACGCTCAATAAGATAATCATTGAGAGCTAGATTATCACGATAGAATTCCTGAACTTGACAAGGTTCAACGTTACTAATTACCATGTAAATATCAGTGATACCAGCTTTAATTAATTCTTGCACTGAATAGTCGACAAGAGGTCGGTTACCGACAGGAAGCATTGATTTTTCAATAACTTTCGTAATTGGAAGGCGACGAGTGCCCCATCCAGCCACAGGAATGATTGCTTTCGTAATCTTTTGCATAATAGCTCCTTTATTTCCCACCAAAAAATTGTCTTTTTCTATCAGAAATTATATCACAGGATGTATATTTTTCTAGAGTTTTTAGCACAAGGTTCTTAATGATTTTGATTAGATTAGTGGCTGGCGCCAAGAATCTGGCAGATCAGTAATGCCAAATAGTTTAGCGATAGTCGGGGCAACATTTGAGAGACCAGCATCTTTCAATTGCTGCAGATGATAATGTTTTCTATTCTCTGTATTATCATAAAACCAACATGGAACAGGGTTAGTAGTGTGCGAAGTTTTAGGTTTTTTAGTAACTGGATCCATCACTTCTTCAGCATTGCCGTGGTCAGCGGTAATAATCATCATGCCCCCAAGTTTATCCACTTTTTTGGCAAGACGGGCGAGCTGGAGGTCGATAGCTTCCATGGCAGTGATGGTGGGTTCAAGTTCACCGAAGTGCCCAACCATATCACCACCCGCATAATTGATACGAATAAATTGATATTTAGGCTTACCAGATTTATCAGTCTCCGACATCCGATCAAGAACGGCGTCGGTAATTTCGGCGGACTTCATCCAAGGACGCTCATTGAATGGTCTAGTATCAGATTTAATTTCAAGAAAATCTTCGCCTTTGGCATTATCATAGCTATTGCCGTTAAAATAGTAGGTAATATGACCAAATTTAACAGTTTCGGCAACGGCAAGCTGGTTAAGATTATTAGCAGCAAGGAGTTGATTGAGAGGATTTTTAATAGTAATAGGAGGAACAAGACAGTACTTCGGGAGATGCAGATCGGAGTCATATTCGGTCATACCAGCAAAGAAGACATCGAGAGGAAGATTGTTTTTAGTACCACGATTAAAACCATGAAAATCTTGTTCAGTAAAGGCTTTGGCGGTTTCGATGGCACGATCAGCACGAAAACTATAGAAGATAAAACTATCACCATCCTTAACTAGGCCAACTGGACGAGTAGGGTCGGGCCGACCGTCGGCGCTTGGTTCAACAATGACAAAACTTGGGAAATACTGATCCTGTAAATTAGGTTCTTTTGATCGATTTTCTCTAACTGCTTGCATGGCAGAGGTAAAATATTGGTCAGCTTTGCCATAAACCATGGCATCCCAACCGGCTTTAACAATACTCCAATCAGCCTCATAGCGGTCAGCAAGAAAAAGCATACGACCGCCACCACAAGCAATTCGATAATCGAGTGGAGTAGTAGAAGCGGATTTTAATTCGGTGATTTTGTCTTCAAGAAGCTGGATATAATGATCGGCAGATTGAGGGGGGACGTCGCGACCATCAAGAATGAGATGAATACGGACTTTTATGATTCCCTCTTTTTGGGCTCGCTCCAGCATTTTAAAGAGTTGGTAAATTGAGCTATGAACACCACCATCAGAAAAAATACCAGAAAAGTGAAGCGTGGAATTATGTTGTTTAACATTATCGATCGCACCACGCCAAGCTTCGGTCTGCCAAATAGCACCAGTATTAAAATCGTCTTCAATTTTAGCAATACCCTGCTTGATGATTTGACCAGCACCAAGAGCGTTATGGCCAACCTCGGAATTCCCCATTTGTCCCCTTAAGATACCGACCGCTTCACCAGAAGCCTCAAGAGAAACCCAGGGATATTTATCAAAAAGCTGATCGATAAACTCAGAGTGTGACTGCAAAACAGCGTTACCATATTCATCATTTCTGAGACCGACGCCATCAAGTATAGCTAAAACAATTGGTCCATCGTAGTGTAGATTATTCATGGATTTAGTATAGCATAAGAGTAATATAGCAAAAGATTCTGAGCGGAGCTAGAACTTTAGTATAATTAGATTTTAAATATAACTAGAATTTGAGAATTTCACAATTGTTGACATCAATACCGATATTCCGATAAAGTTCACTATAGTCGGTCGAGACTGCATCCTGCGGTTTAAAACCAAGCCTATCTGCAATTTTACTAATATCGTCTTCTTTTTCAACTTCAATTTCTAGGAGATATCCGAGTTTTGGCCAATGATCAATAGAGAGCTTTGTGCCCTGATATTCATATTCATCGCGAGTATTCTCTTGGTAACTACGATGTTTAATACCAGTCTTCTCTAAGATCAAGAGAGTGGTTTCAAAATCTGAGACCTCAATCTCCCATTCCTCAGTGCCAGTAAAAGAATTATTAGTGAGTTCTTTAAAAGTAAGGGTGGTCTTATTACCATCAGTACGCAAGCGAAGCCAACGATGAGGAGCGCCAACAGCTGGATCAAAAACGTATCTCCTAAAATTGTAGAAGCCAAGTGGCTTAGCGCCAATGGCGAGAAGTTTAGCTTTTGTTTCTTCCGGATCAATATTCAGAATTCTGCCCTCAATTTCGATAGCCATATTTCCTCTTTTATTTTACAAAGTTACATTTCATTTGTTTTATTTTAATTTTACTCTATTTTGATTTTATTTATAGATTTTTTAATTATTGTAGCAAAGAGAAACTAGATAAAGCACAGCTGAAGCTGTGCTATAATCTGTACAGGCCCGAGTGGCGAAACTGGCAGACGCGCTAGCTTCAGGTGCTAGTCTAGCTTCTAGGTGCAGGTTCAAGTCCTGTCTCGGGCACCATTTTAGAGTAAAAATCCCAATCGTCGCCTTTCTGGGCGTTTTTTTATTAATAGATCAAGGTTAGGATTTTTTGATTATTTGATTGACTGATAATTAAAGCGTTCTAATTCTGGCGCAATATCGTTATACGTCTTACCAGCCAATAGACCTCCGGCAATAAATTCCTCTTGAGTCACATCAGCTAATGCGATGTCTGGGATTTTAAATGTTGATTTTTCATTCTCTGTGCTGAATTCAAAATCTATCAATACAAGACCTTTTAATTCATCCGCAAACACATCAACTTCGGCTATTTTACCTTCAGTCGCTACACTATATCTATCTTTAACCACTCGTTTCTTACTACAACTAGATAATGCGATAAATTCTTCCTTTATTAGTGGTATTGTCTGTTCAATTTGCTCAGAAGCATCTCCTTCTTTGATCGGCATTTTTTTAGTTATTTCATATTTCTCGCCTTTTTGACGTAGTCTAAGGTGTGAATGCTCCGGTATATCTGGGACATAAACGTCAACTATGCGTGTTGGTTCTACCAACTTAATATTATCCGGCAATTCTTTCGCTAAAAAAGTTAGCTCTAGTTCTAATTCTTGACTCATTTTTTCTCCTTCTTTTATCATGGGGGCTCTTTTTATAAAATTACACTAGAATTACCATCAAAAAACAAGACATCATCATCTGTCAGCTGGTGTACTTTATGTCCCTTAGACTTCAGTTTCTCTGTTGTCTTTTTTATACGCTCGAAATATTTTTTCTTCTGTGTATGTGGAATTATCACATCTTTAAAAATCCCCATTCCATCAAAATTATCCAGCTTAGGAGCTAGGCTCGGATCATCGAATTCTTCTGCCCCCTCGATGGTCGGACAACAAATAATAGAACCGGCACTTGAACCAATATACATACCTCCCTTTTCTATAAATTCCTTTATAACTTTATCTGCTCCGCTCTTTTTCAGTTTTTCCATTAGATAAAAAGTATTCCCCCCTGCAACCAAGACGATATCAACTCCATCAATAGCTTCGCGGATTTCTTCTTCACTTCTATTCTTTACATCCATTTCGACAACATCAAGACCATATTTTTCAAGCGCAATTCTATCGGCTTCAACAAAATCTCTATTATTGTACGAATCACCGGCAGTTGGAATAAAAATTGCCTTCTTCTTAGCAAGATCGCGACCTTCATGTTCAATGATTTTTGCTATAGTAGTCATAGCATAAGATGTAAGATATAATTTCATAATTAATCCTTATTTTTAATTACCCATTCGACAATATCTGTATTCGGGATTCTTTCATTGATTTTAATAATATCTTTCAAAGTTGCTTTGGCATCAGTTATATGCGACCATTTATTGAAGATAAACATTGAGATCACTCTCTAAAAATTCGGGTAGCTTATTTTAGCTCATATTTTTCCTTCTTATTATACTTTCATCACCATCTCTAAATTATGAGCCATAAACCCAATCTTCTTATAAAAACCTATAGTATTAGCGTTGTCTGATAAAACCAATAATTTGATACTGGTACAACCTTGGACTATGAAATAATCTTTCATTTTACCTAATAATTCTTGACCTATGCCGTTCCCTCTGTAATCTGGCTTTACATATAGCAAACCAATCCAACCCTCTTTTGACGGATTATGAGACAAGTCATAGATTTTGTCTTCTCCTTTTTTATGCTCAATAATAACGCCCTGAATAAAACCGACGACAATGTTATTTTTTTCGGCAACAAATATTTTACCATTCATACTCTTTGTATCGTCTATCATTTTTTGCATATAATAATGTGCATCATTAATACTTTGATATGACAAAGATTCACGGGTTTGATCGATCTTAGAAAATAACTTCTGTAGCTCAAACTGCATCTCATTTATTTCATTGCGATCTTCAGGGATCATTTCTCTAATCATGTTTTCCTCTGTTTTAATAATAACATATGGTAGATTTTAAAAGAAAACTGAGAGATTAAAAGAGTCTTTTGTTTTTAGTATTTACTTTATGAGATAATTTGTTAATCTTGAGTTAAGCAAGTAGAGTCTTGCAATCTATAAGATATTAGGAGAACGCCTTTGGTGTTCTTTTTTATTTTACTTAATTAAGTGAAGATTTAAGTTTTTAGACAGAAAGGAGGTGAAGAATGCGAAGCAGATTAGACTATAAGTTTGTTGAAGGGTATTCACTAGATAGGCAACAGATAGAGAGTATCGAAAATGATTCACAAAATACCTTAGTAGTGGCTGGAGCGGGGACTGGCAAGACGACCACGATTATCGGAAAAATTAAATGGATTTTAAATAAGTGGCTAAAAAATAAAAGTAAAACTTTACCAAGAATCTTAATAATATCTTTCACGCATGCAACAAGAATGGAATTAGAAAAACGGGTTTTGGCGGAAGTTTTAGAAAATGATGAGATTTTTAAAATATATCACCCCAGTGATTTTTTGAGAGTAGAAACTTTTCATAGTTTAGCTCTTAAGATTATGAAGAGTGCTAGACAAAATAAGCGAGCTGGACCAGAAAAAATAAAACTAAGTGAAGTTGACTTTGAAGATTTTTTGAAACAAGCTCGATTCAATATTCCTGAGGAAGAGGCGGAAGTGTATGATCGACTATATTATTTGATGCGAAATTACCATATTGAATATCAAGATTTGAAACGAACAAATAGCACAGAATACCCTTGGTTTTGGCAGAAAGAGTTGCGACTCAAAAATTTAAAACAGATCCAAAAAATGAAAGGATTTGAGTGTAAATACAAGAAGGAAATGGCTAGCAGAGGTGAAGTTGATTTTGCCAGCTTTTTAGAAGAGGCAATAAATAGCTTAACTAGCATAAAGAACAGTGCGAGATCAGAATGGTTTAAAACGTTTTGCTTTGACTTTGTGATAATTGATGAATATCAAGATATATCACCACTTGAATATGCTTTGATCAGAAATCTGAGAGAAAAACAGAATTTTAAACTATTCTGTGTGGGTGATGACTGGCAAACTATCTATCAATTTGCGGGGAGCGAGATAGACCTGATTTTGGATTTCAAGAAATATTGGGGTGACACCAAAATATTTAAAATTGAACGAACTTATCGTTTCCCGGAGCAACTGGCAAAGACATCTGGAAAGTTCATTATGAGAAATAAGACACAACTAATTAAAGATATTCAAGGAATAAATTGTCGAGATCCGGATCAAATAGTTGAAATCAATGGCCCCTCCGAAAGAACCGACCTCAATTCTCTACGTTTCTTCTTTCTCAATTTGCCGAGAAATACGAGAGTCTTTCTGCTCGGACGTTATAATTTTGATATCAAAAAAATTTCACACTGTGAATTCCTGAATTTTGATTATGAGACTAACGAACCAAGAATTTTAATGTCAGAAAGACCAGACCTCAATATTAAATTTTGTAGTGCACATAAGTCCAAAGGATTACAAGCCGACTATGTCTTCATTATCAACTGTCGGGATGCAACCTTAGGTTTTCCGAGCCAGGTAAAAGAAAAAGAACTGATAATACTCGCAAGAAAAGCTCTTCTTCAGAAGAATAGTCAGATGAAATTAGGAAATTCACAGAAAGGAAAATTCCTGAATATGATCTGGAAAAATCTAAGACCCGCCAGAGATGATGAGTTTGCAGAAGAGAGGAGGCTTTTCTATGTGGCAATGACGAGAGCGCGAAAAAAGATTTTCTTCTTGACCGTGCAGGAAAAAGAATCGCCGTTCATATTAGAATTAAGAGAAGAGAATAGTCTTAAAACTTACGTAATAGATTAGAGCCGTTACTTCTTTGAAGTTTTGGATTTAAAAGTCTCTGAAACACGTTTTTTGGCTTCTTTTTGGGCGTTTTCCACATGATGCATAGCGGTACGAGCAATGCGACGGCTGAGCCTTGAGGCTTTTTTGTAATAATCAATACTAAAACGTTTGATTTCAGCAGTAAGATCAACAGTTCCGCCCTTAAAAACATCTTTAATATTAGAGACGGCGATCATTGATAATAAAATATCAGCAATAAAGATAACCAGGAGAATACCGGAAACGATCAAAAGAACTGGTAGTCCGAGATAACTTAAAAGATGAGCAAAGAGTGGCTGAATAAGATGTAAGATAAAAATGCCACCAACACCAAAGCCAATCGAAGTTTCGAGCGAGATACGGCCATTGAGATGTAAAAGAGAGCCCGTAGTATAATCCCACCAGCGGACATGATAAATTTTTTCTAAAACTACAGAAGTAATATATTCAATAACATCACAAAGAATAATCATCAATAAGAACTCTAGCGACCATGATAGATTTAGTGGTCCGATCAATAACACACAGGCAAGGGAGCCAACGCCGTAAATCGGGCAAATAGGACCAAAGAGAAACCCACGGTTCTCTAACTTGCGTTTCGCAAAATAAGTCCAAATACATTCTACAATCCAACCACCAAAAGAATAAAGGATAAATAATAGAAAATAATATGCAAACTGGACAACAAATGACTCAATCTGGTTACCGAATAGACTAGAAAACATTAGGCTTATTATATCCCAATACGAGTTTAGAGTATAGAAAAAGCTACTTTTTCGTAGCTTTTTCTAGGGCTTTAAAGCCGGGGACGGGCCATCTTCTATTTTGACAGATTTTAAACCTTATTTATGACCGGAATAACAATTGGCGTATGTCCAGTGGCATCGAAGAGAATACGGGTGATATCTTCTTTGATCTCATCTTTTAGAACTTTAAGTTCAGGATCGGAAGAGATGGATTTTTCAGTCTTGACACGCAAATAATGACGAATCTTTCCAATTAATTCCTCTGAATTATCCAGATAAATGAAAGCACGAGAAACGATGTCTGGGGTTTTGATTAAGCGTCCAGTTTTCTTACTGAGAGTTAAAACGATCATAAAGATACCTTCACGAGAGATATGGATACGATCTTTCACCACAGCTTCATGCACTGGTTTGTCGGCATCATCATAAAGCTTATTACCAACATGGATACGGCCATTTTTGCGAATGGTCTGATTTGGTAATAATTCAACAACATCACCATCATCGGCAACTAAAATATTCTCGTGAGGGATACCGACCACGTTTTCAGCCATCTCGGCGCTATGCTCCATCATAAAGAATTCACCATGATATGGGAGATAATTTTTAGGCTGTAATCTGGTAACAAAATCGACATGGTCTTCGTAATAGGCGTGACCAGAAAGATGAAGTGGTCCAATATTTGTGAGATGAGTTTTACCATTCTGAATTACCTGAGCACCTTCGCGCAAGAGACCATCGACAGTGTTCACCACATGAGGTTCGTTACCTGGGATTGGATTAGAGCTAAAGACGATTGTATCAGAAGCTTTAATCTTGATGAATTTATGTGCACCACTAACCATACGGTTAAGCACAGCATTTAATTCGCCTTGGGATCCAGTACAGACAATCGTTACTTTTTCATCAGGAAGTTTGATGATATCTTCCATTTTCATAACAGTATCTTTTGGTACTTTAATACACTTGGCACGAAGAGCTACTTCAATATTATTAATCATGGAGAACCCAGCAAAAGCAACCTTGCGTCCACGCTGATAAGCCTGCTCAAGGATCATACCGATACGGTTGATCTGTGAGGAGAAACAGGAGATAATAACACGTCCATTGGCGTAGTGGTCCATGACTTTGCCAATGTTATCACCAACATCATATTCGGAATGTGGATGATGGCCTGGAGAATCAATATTGGTTGACTCATTAATCAGAAGCGCAATCCCCTCTTTTTTAACAATTTCATCAATACGCTCAAAATCAGTTTGACGTTCGATAGGATTAGTTTCAGCACGCCAGTCACCGGAGAGATAAATTACACCATTTGGAGTACGAATAATAAGAGCACAGTTACCTGGGATGGAGTGAAGAGTATGAATAAATTCAACGCTTAAGTGTTCAGAAACTTGAAGCTTCTCATGTTTAAAGGGGTCAACAACCTGGTAATTCATCTCGGGAAGATCATCGAGTTCGCTCATCTGTTTTTTAATCATACCGATGGTAAAATCAGTGGCGTAAATTGGGGTTAATGGACTAAATTTTGGTAAAAGATGACGACAGGCGCCGATGTGATCAAGATGAGCGTGAGTAAATAGAATAGCCTTGATTTTGTCCATATTATCTTCAAGGTATTTAATATCTGGCACCATATAATTCACACCAGGATAATCTTCGCCAGCAAATAGAACGCCCATGTCGATAAGAATAATTTCATTTTTATACTCAATGGCAGTCATATTTTTGCCAATACCAAATTCGCCAAGTCCGCCGATTGGAATAATGCGAACCGCCTCAGGGTCAGGACGAGCGGCTTTTAGCTGAGTATTGGTAACTTGAGTACCGTTATAACCATTAAAACGAGATTTATTAACTGGAATGCCAATAATGTGCTGAGTGGCTTGAGCATTAACATCTTGAGAAAGCATACGCTGATGATGTACCATATCGCCACGTCTGGTCGAAACAGAGAGATTAACCTTACGTTCATCAGCCTCAATGTTTTTAGTATCCTTATTTACTTTTGGGGTTTTCGACTTGTTTCCTTTTTTGCCTTTTGGTTGATCGGAATTTTTAGAAAAATTTATATCAAAGCCGTTCTGTTCATTAGAGAAGTTTGTTTTCTTCTTAGAACGAGCGGAATAATCTTTGCCGCCTGGCTTAAAATTACTATTAAAGTTACGTTTTTGAGCTTGCTCAAAAATAACTGCGGCGCCAGTAGTGACCTCGGTCGGCTCGGGGAATTTGGCACGATTTTGATTTTCTTCAAAACGACGCTTAATTTCCGGTAAGCGTTCTGCCTGCATCTTCATGAGCCTGGCACGTCTTTCTTGTTCTTGTTTATTCATGATTTCCTTTTATTAAATAATAAGACTTACAGAGAATAACAAACAAAAAGATGGTTGATGATTTTTCTCGTTTTGTCTGTAAAATAAGTAAGATTGACTAGTTTGATTATAACAAACTTCATACAAGCTTGCAAGTTTTTAAAGGTCTTACATGATAAAAGAAGTTAAGCTAAAGACTAATATCAACTGATTCTGATGATCATGACGCTATCTAATAGAGATGAAAAATTTTAATTAAAGAAAATCCAAAAGATTTGGTCAGGTGAATTATCTATATTATAATTAACTTACAAATATCCGATGATTTTTTGAGCAAGTAAGGAAAAGAAATGATCTCTTTAGAGAAAGTAAGTAAAATATATAAAACTGGTGAAGTCGATTATCGGGCTCTGGACAAGATTAATCTCGAAATTAATCAGGGAGAGTTCGTAGTAATTCTGGGTCCATCAGGTGCTGGAAAGTCAACTCTTTTGAATCTACTAGGAGGGATGGACCGACCGACTAGTGGCAAAATTATTGTCAATCAAGTTGATATTTCAAAATTTACAGATAAGCAGCTAACTAAATTTCGTGCAGAACAAATTGGTTTTATCTTTCAATCTTATAACATCTTACCAAGCCTAACTGTTGAAGAAAATGTATCAATTATGCGAGATATCGTCAAATTAAAACAGAACCCCATCGAAGTATTAAAATCGGTGGGGCTCGGCAGACATCTAAATAAATTTCCAAGTGAGTTATCTGGTGGAGAACAACAACGAGTGTCAATCGCGCGTGCAGTAGTAAAAAAGCCGGCTATTTTACTATGCGATGAACCGACTGGAGCATTAGACTCTGATACTGGGGTGCAAATTTTGAAACTCTTAAAAGCACAGACAGATAAAGATACTACGGTTATTATAGTGACACATAACGCATTAATCGCAGAAATTGCGGACCGAGTAATCCACCTAAAAAACGGTCAGATTGAAACTAATCGAAAAAACAGTCATAAAAAACAAATTGACGAAGTGGAGTGGTGATGTTGTTTTTGAAGATGGTGAGGGATATACAAAAGAATTTTACTCAGTTTTTGATGGTTTTTCTGATGGTACTACTAAGTACTGCAGTATATAGTGGTATTGATGGCTACGTACAGGGAATGCAAATAAAAATTAATCATTTTTATGATGGTAAATTGCAGGATCTAAATATCCGAGGGTCACTATCAGAAAAAGATATCGAAGCGGTAAAGAAAATAGAAAACGTCGAGACAGTGGAGGGGAAACTAACTCTCAAAGAACAGGTTTTGAATTTTAAAAGAGGAAATGCATCTAACAACCACGCTGATGATAAAAAACAGAATCCAGATTTAGTTGATTATAAACTTGAGGTAAATTTTATCAAGCAAAATAATCTATCAAAATTTGAAATTAAAACAGGTCAGGGATTTTCAAATACAAAGAATAAGACTTGGGTGGATGCGTATTTTGCTAAAAGAAATAATCTAACAGTAGGAGATAAAATCATCTTTTCTTTCAAAAATGCTCCAAAAGAGGTAGAGATTGCTGGAATAATCTACATTCCTGACCATGTTTACATTTCAAAAAATGAGTCTGAGATTATTCCGGATTATGAAAAAAATGGTTATATCTATTTAGATTATGATAGTTTCTTTAAAGAATATAAGGCAGAAGACGATTTATACAGCCAGATCATGGTAAAAACCAAAGATGTTAGCCGACTTGACCAGACAAAGAATGCAATTCAGAATCAATTCGGAAAAAGAGGGATGGTCTCAAAAATGCGCGAAGAGCCTACAGTGAAAGTTTTTCAAGGCGAGATTGATGAAATGTCCAGTATTATTGGCTTATTTACTGGTTTCTTTGTGCTTATTGCAATCTTATCTATTGCCACCACCATGACTAGATTAATTATACGCGATCGTACAAAAATCGGAACCTTGAAAGCGTTAGGGTTTTCGGGCTGGCAGATTACTCGTCATTATATATCTTACGGCTTATTTTTGAGTTGTCTTGGTGGAGCTGTGGGAATGATTCTCGGACCGATGGTAATTTCCAGATTTTTCCTAAACATTACGATGTCATCTTTTGAAGCTCCTATAAGCGAGCCAGTGAGGACTTTTAACAGTTTGTTTGTTTATTTGTCGATTATAGTAACTATAGGTTTTGTCTGTTTTATGGTAACTAAGAGAATGCTAAGGAAAAATGCGACAGAGCTATTAAGAACTGAACAACCAAAAATAAGCAAAAAGAGTTTGAGCTTTACGACTAAGCAGTTTTTCTCAAGAATTAGCTTTACAATGCGGTGGAACCTTAGAGATATACTTAGAAATAGAGGTCGAGTTATTACAACTCTGATTGGAATAGCAGGGGCGGTATCACTAATTATTATGTCGTTTGGACTATATACTTCTATGGCTAATTTTATAGATGTAGAAACAGATACGATAAATAATTTTAATTATACGGCGACAATCAATAACGATAAACTCCAGACGCCTAATATTAGACAAAAAATTATACACAAAACAGAAGAACAGTTGAAGAAGAGTGCTGAGCAAGAAGCAATTGAAGTCCTAGATAAAGATAATAATACTTTACTAACTTCAAACTTATTTATAGATAATTCAAGAGAAGCAATTAAATATCTGGATATTAAAAGAAAGCCAACAGAATTAACAGATGAAGGTGTCTATTTAGCAAGGAAACTAGCAGATCGTTACGACCTAAAAGTTGGCGATGAGGTTCACTGGAGAATACTTGGCAGCGAAAAAGTCTATACCTCAAAAATCGTTGCCTATCTAGTAAAACAACAGAATCAAAATTTGACGGTTACTAAAGGATATTATGAAAGTTTAGGACTAAAATATAAGCCGAGTATCTTCTATCTTGAAAAACGAGCAGAGATTAATGGTGAATTAATTGAATATTTAAATATTCAATTAAAGAAAACGATTGCTGACAATCTGAAAAAAATCTTAAATAACTTATTGACTGTAATTATTGGGGTTCTTATCATAGCGATTATCTTAGGGATTGTAATTATCTACAATATGGGAGCTTTGAGTTTTCTTGAACAAGAGATCCAGTTCGCTACGATGAAGGTGATTGGTTTTCCTAATCAGAAACTCGCAAAAATTTTTACTTGGCAAAATATCGAGATAACAATTATTTCCTGCGTATTAGGTCTGCCATTAGGATATTTTCTAACTGACTATATCTATAAAGTATCAGTGGACGATTCTTATGATATCCAAACGTTTATCCCAAATGTAATATTCGTAATATCGGCATGTGTGATTTTATTACTATCGATTTTAGTATCAAAAGTTGTAGCAACTAAAATTAAGAAAATTGATATGGTAAAAGCTCTGAAAACAGATGAATAATACAGGGTTCTCCCAGCCTATTTTTGTTTTTTCACCCTCCTAAAAAACAGAAAATAATATCAATTTAAATAATTTTGATTAGTAATTTGTTTTCTTAGCAATTTTTAAATAATAAAAGCGCTCTAGATTACCGTTTTTTCCTGCCAATAGGTTGTCTCGCTTGTTGATAATAATAAAACCATGACCCTTGAGCCAAGCTTCAAAATCCTTAATAATCCCCCGTCGGATCTTCTCATTTTTAACTATTCCATTTTTTAATTCATAAGGTCTTGCCTCAAATTGTGGCTTTAACATAACAAGAAAATCTGTCTTATGATAAGCTAAATGTTTCTTCGCATAGCCTAGAACTTTTTTCAATGAAACGAATGATACATCGGCGAGGATAGTATCGATTTTATTTTCGTTTTTTGGCAGGGACTCGCGATTTATCGAAAAAATATCTGTTTTTTCATACAAATCAATACGTTGATTAAAACGTAATGGCGCTTTCATCTGTTTTGTTCCTTTTTCAACTGCAATAACTCTTTTTGCGCCATGATTTATCGCATATTCGGTAAATCCCCCCGTGCTAGAGCCAATATCAAGAACGTTCTTGTCCCGAAAATCATAAGAAAAAGCCTGCGCCGCACCCGCAAGCTTATTCTCAGCCCTTGATACTGGTATGATATGATTTACCGTAACATAAGTCTGCAATTCTCTATTCTTATTTTTCTGCACAGAGAATCTCAAACTATTTAAACTATTTTTGTCGTTCACGATAGGCATAAGTTTCCGTATCTACAGAGACAATATCACCTGTTTTAATAAAAGCTGGAACTTTAATGACTACACCAGTTTCAAGAGTGGCATCCTTCATTACTGAAGTGGATGTATCACCCTTGACGGCATTTTCGGTATAAGTGACTTCAAGCCAAAGATTCTTAGGTAAGGTAAGGTTGATAGCAGAACCATTATAGAACTGGATCTCCATCTCATCTCCATCCTTCATAAAATCCTTAGAATCACCAACTAGATCTTTTGATAATTCATATTGTTCAAAAGTAGTAGGATCCATAAAGTAGAACTTGTCTTCATCCTTATAGAGATACTGGACTTTTTTAGTGGTTACTTCTGCTGGCTCGATTTTTTCTTGACCCTTGAAAGTCTTTGGAATGAGGGCGCCAGTAATTAAATTTTTTACACGGACGTTCACAATAGAACCACCACGCCCCATAACTTTTTGCGAGTACTCAATCACCTTGTATGGCTGACCGTCCAAGGTGATGAGAACGTTTTTCTTTAGATCGGTTGGACCGTACATAGTTTATTCTCCTATTTTAGTTGGCAGACACAAATGGAAGCAATGCAAGATGACGAGCACGCTTAATAGCTACAGCTAGTTGCCTTTGTTGTTTAGCAGATAAACCAGTCTTTGAAATTGGCTCAATGCGACCATAGACATCAATATAACGTTGCATAGTCTTTACATCACGATAATCGAAGTAAAGATTTGGATCATTTTTAATTCTTTTCATTTCTCTCAAAACTCTCTCTTAATTATTTTTTAAAATGGAACCTCACTGAGGTCAATAGGCTCATCTGGGATATCATCAGGGACGATATCGGTAGATTCATTATTACTGGTAGGAGCAAAACTCCTTGAAGAAGAATTTTCATTAGTACCGCTAAGAAAGTTAAAGTCTTCAACGACTATTTCGGTGGCTGAACGCTTTGCGCCAGTTTTGTCCTCAAAAGCACGTTGAGAAAGACGGCCGGATACAAGAATACCGGTACCTTTCTTAGCATACTGAGCGATAATCTCGCCAGCTTTACCCCAAGCAGAACAGTTGATATAAGAAACTTGTTCCTTTTTTTCACCATTCTGGACGTAATTGTAGTTTACTGCTACAGAAAACGAGCAGACCTGAGTGCCACCAGATGTAGCTCTAAGTTCAGGATCACGTACTACGTTACCTGTAATAATTGCCTTACTAAATCCCCGCGCCATAAAACCTCCTAGTTTATTTATTCTGCTGATTCTTCAGTATCTTTAGTCTTCTCTGCACGAGCTTTACGCTTAGCTTCGAATTTAGCCTTGCGTTCGTCGACAGCGACCAAGAGATAACGTAAAACTTCGTCGGTAATGTTAAGGGTGGAAGAAATCTTTGCTGGAGCTTGTGCTGGAAGCTCAAGTTCGTAGAAGTAGTAAACTGCGTAATCTTGCTTATTGATAGAGTAAGCAAGACGCTTCTTACCTTCGTTGGTTTCCTTAACGATTTTACCGTTTTGTGACTCGATTAGTTTACTAATCTTGTCTAGGGCTGGTGTTAGATTCATTTCCAAATCAGGATGAATCAACACAGTAAGTTCATACTGTTTCACTTTGCACTCCTTTGGTTAAAGCAAGCACACCTCTTGTCGCTTGCTGAGCTAATAATGATTCAATTATACCAGATAGAGACCCGTTTTTCAAGTTTCAGAGAACAAGAGTCTACTGTAATAGCGGCATACTATTAATCTTTTGAGATAACCAGGGGATACAGGTTATGTTTTTTAATAAAACTTATGCTACAATCTAAAAAAGGAGAATACATGGATAGCGAAAATAATTTAGATCAAAACACGGCTATGGATAGCGACAAAACATCTCTTGACACCGACCAGACAACCAAAGAATCATCTGAAAATACATCAGAAAGAACCGAAGCTAATAACTGGGTCGATCCGGCAATAGATTCAGCTACTGACTCATTAGATGAAACGAATCAGGAAGATTCTTTTAAACCTAAAACAGAGCCTACTGAAGAGTCGACATTAGAATCTGCTACAGAGACAACCCTGGATTCAACTGAGAAACTAGAACAAGAACCAGCTGAGGAACCGTTACAGACAATGACCCAAGCTGAATCTCCTGTCGATACAGATACAAAAAATGTCGTGGCGGAGAAGAAAAAAATATCACTTACCCCACTCTTTATTTTAACTACAGTAGCTGCGGTGGGTGCACTTGCTTATACAGTTATTTCTAGCCAGGCTCAACGTCAACAACTAAACCATAATCTTTCAATATCTAAGGAAGAAACAAAGAAAGCTCAAGAAAATCTAGCTAAATTAGAAGAGACAGTAAAATCTAGCCAAAACATTGCAAAAGAAAATAAAACAACTGATAATAATACTAAATTAGTAGCCTACGATACAAAATATCAACAATTACTTGACTTAATGGGAAAAAATAAACTGATCAGAAGTGGACAAATCTTCACTAATAAGACCGGAACTTATGCTTTTGCTTCATTACAGGTTGGTGGTTTTAATAAACAAAAAGATAATTTGGGTAACGAAATCGAAGTGGTCGCAGGTGGTGGTGGAGTTGAAGAATATTATCGAGAACTTCCTAATGGCGAATGGAAGTTCGCTTTCGGCGCACAAGGAATAATGAAGTGTTCAGAATTCTCCGCAGAAATCCGTAAGATCTATCACGACGTAGAGCGACCAGATGGACAAAAACACTACGATTGTATGAGGAGTAATGATTTAACCGATACTGAACATTTATAGAGGTAAACAGAAAAATATAGCTTCTCAGAAGCTATATTTTTTATACCATTTAAGTGAGCATTAACTAGATCAAGAACATAATCTAAAACCTGTTGAAATCTATTTATTAGAATCTATCTAGACATTAGCAAGTTGGTCAAATTCTTCTAGACTTTTAATCATGACTTCACGAGGTTTATTACCATTTGCGGGGCCAATTACACCAATTTCTTCAAGCCAAATAGCAAGACCGGAAACAAAACCATGACCCTTACCGAGATAAGTCTGAAGCATGGCAGTAGAGAATTTGCCTTTTGCAAGAGTGATCTCAATAGCCTTACGAACCACTGGATCGTTTGGATCGTATTTACGACCAAGGTCACCAAAACCGCCACCGTCAGTCGGGCCAATGCCCTTGATTTGGACAGCTTGCGAGATTACCTCATTATTATATTCAGGTGCACGTTGTTCACGAAGGAAGTTAGTGAGCTTTTCGACATCACTATCGGAAGCGTAAGCACCCTGGATACGACGAGGTTTACCCATCATTTCGGTGGTAAGCATTAACATATCACCCTTACCAAGCAGTTTTTCAGCACCCCCCATGTCAAGCATAATACGCGAATCGGTGTTGTTATTGACAGCGAAGGCGATACGACCTGGAACGTTTGCCTTAATGAGACCGGTAATTACTTTTACTTCAGGACGCTGAGTGGCAAGTACAAGGTGGATACCGGAAGCACGTCCTTTCTGTGCGATACGAACAATAAGTTGTTCAAGATCCTTCCCTGCCTGCATCATAAGATCAGCCATCTCATCAATCACGATGACAATGTATGGCATCCTACCACCATCATGCTGTTGCTCATTGTTATCCTGATCGGCAACAGTGGCAGTCTTTCTCTGTAGCTTTTCATTGTAGTCTTCAATTTTCTTAACTTTTTCTTCAGCCATTAAGGTATAGCGACGTTCCATTTCGTTAACTGCCCATTTCATAGCCGAGAGAGATTTTTCAGTAGAATTAATAATCGGGGTCAAGAGATGTGGGATATCGTTATACTGCACCATCTCCACCTGCTTCGGGTCGACGATAATCAGCTTCATATCACTCGGGGCATTACGATAGAGTAAGGAAGAAATGAGAGTGTTAGTCATCACAGACTTACCAGAACCGGTAGTACCAGCAATGAGGAGATGGGGCATTTTGGCAAGATTAGCGATCACGGGATTACCAGAAATATCTTTGCCAACAGCGAAAGCTAGAGGATTTCTTTCTTTCTTCCATTCGTTGCTTTCAAGAATAGAACGTAAAGTTACGTCAGCAGGACGAACGTTTGGGATCTCGATGCCAACAAGACGAGTGCCTGGGATCGGGGCCTCAATACGCACCTTATCGACAGCAAGATTTAAAGCTAGCTCTTTGTCACGAGCAGCAATCTTTGAAAGAACTACACCGGTTGGAGGCTGAATTGTATATTGTGTGACACGGGGACCAACATTAGCACCATCAAGTTTAACTTCGATGCCAAAATCAGAGAAAGTGGAATTAATTATGAATGCATTCTGCTGAATATTACCGCCGTCTGGGGGGTTTTGTTTCTTAGAAAGAAGATCAGTGCTTGGCATTTTCCAATTCGGATCAGATACCTCAATAAGAGCGCGCTCTGGTTCAGATTCAACTGGCTTATCCATGGCTGGCTTCTTAACCTCGATCTTTGGTGTTGATTTTAATTCTTCAGGAGAAACTTCTACACCATTAGCCTTAATTTTCAACGGACCAAGAGCGCCAGCCTTAATCGCATCTTCAGCCTGAGCACGACGGGCCACACGAGCATTTTCTGCATCTTCCTCGCGACGACTAGTCTTGAAGAGGCCGGCAAGATCACGAAAAACGGTAGCCGGAGAAAGTTGCAGAATGAAGATGGCGGTAATAAAAATAAGAACAAGGTAGATAAAAGCTGCAACACTGGGGTTTAGAATTTGAGTAGTAAGGCCATTCAACCAAACACCCAGAATACCGCCAGTTTGAGGCGAAGTCGTGCCATAGGTAGGCAAGCCAAAGAGACCAGAAAGCCAAAAAATCATTAAAAAGGAGACAATCCAAACAACAGCCGGGAGACGATTATCTGTACTGCGGAAAATCTTAACTGCAAGATAAATCAAAATGACAGGGATAGAAAAAGTTGCATAACCAATCAACCAAAAACCGAATTTATGAAAGTCGTTAAGTAAAGTACCGCCACTTCCAAACCATGTCATGACAAGAACGATGGAGATGGCGACCATAAGAATTGCTGAAACTTGACGCCAAAAACCTCCTGGCAATTCGTGTTCTGGAGTCACGTCACGAGAGTTTTTACGTCGACCTTTTTTTCGTTTTACCATAGACAGATTATAACATAATAATTATAGATAGAGTGAGACGTAAGCGTTTTTGGCTTAAAATACTAATTATGATATAGTGGAATTAAAGGAGATTTTTGGTATCGTTGAAATTTAATAATTATAATTATGAAGATAAAAAGATTGGCAATTCGGCCAATCTTTTTATATCTATCCCAAAAATTATAATTGAGAGATTAGCTCGCAAGATAGAAACCTTGCGAGGTGTTTTATAATAAAACTACTGTTCGACATGGCGCATACTGAGAGAAAGACGCCCCTTGTCATCAATAGATTCAAGACGAACCTTTATTACGTCACCAAGATGAAGAGCATCTTCTACTTTATCAAGACGCTTTTCGGAGATTTGTGAAATATGAAGCATTCCGTCAATGCCCGGTAGAATATTAACAAAGGCACCGAAATCTTTGATGCTTACAACCTTACCTTTATAAATTTTACCGACCTCTGGTTCTTCGACGAGACTTTTAATCCAATCAATAGCATGCTGGATTTTTTCTGGATCAGTACCGGAAATAGTAATTAGACCAGAGTCATCAATATCGACTTCCGCACCAGTTTCGGAAGTAATTTTGTTAATCATCTCGCCACCTTTACCAATAATGGCACCGATTTTATCGGGACTCACTATCAATTTTTCGATACGTGGAGCGTATGGAGAAAGCTCTGCACGAGGGGCGGAAAGCACGGAAAGCATATGATCTAAGATAAACATCCGTCCTTCATGGGACTGATTGATGGCTTTTTCAAGAATATCTACTGGCAAACCATGGACTTTCATATCCATTTGGAGGGCAGTAATTCCCTTTCTTGTACCGGTGACTTTAAAATCCATATCACCAGCAAAGTCTTCGGCATCCATCAGGTCGGTAAGAACGTGCGGAGTTTCGCCATCAAGCATCAAACCCATAGCAACACCAGAAACTGGACTCTTTAAAGGAACACCAGCGTCCATCAAGGCGAGACACGATGAACAGGTGGCAGCCATAGAGGTGGAGCCATTCTGAGACATAATTTCAGTAACGGAGCGAATAGTGTATGGAAAATCTTCTTTGGACGGAAGAACTGGAAGTAGAGCTCGTTCTGCAAGGTAACCATGACCAATCTCACGGCGCCCAGGAGAACCGATACGACCAGTTTCACCAACAGTGTAACTTGGAGCATTATAGTGATGCATATAGCGACGTTCACCGTCGGTAACTTCCATAGTGTCGACAACTTGAGCGTAAGAAAGAGGTGCAAGTGTGACAATATTCATCGCTTGAGTAAGTCCACGTGTAAAAAGCGAAGAACCGTGGACGCGAGGCAAGATTGAAACTTGAGAGCTTAAGGGACGAACCTCGTTAAGCTTGCGCCCATCAGGACGGACGCCATCTTCAACAATAGCACGACGAACTTCATGATGGATAGCTAGTTCGTAAGCGTTATGAAATTCGGCCTTCAAGTGAGCATCATAATCGGCGATTTTTTCTTCCGAGGTATCACCTTCACCAAGCTCAAGAGCAAATTCCGCATCCATTTCATCTCGCAAGGTGTCGGCGATGCGTTTACGATCAAGGACATTACCACGAATCTTGGTACCGGTTTTGCCGTCTTCGCCCTTAAAATGAGCAAGAGTCCAAGCTTCAACTTTTTCGGTAATAACCTGATCTGGCAAACTTAATTCGTAAGCTTTTTCAGTAATTTCAAGTTTATCACGAAGCTGTTTTTGAAGATTAAGTGCAGGCTGAATATTCTCAACCGCCCAACGCATTGCTTCAATGATTACGTTTTCTGGAACTTCATTAGCGCCAGCTTCCACCATAACAACCTTTTGATCCTTGACGGCGACTACTAGGTCAAGATCAGATTGCTCACGCTCTTCTTTACTAAGGAAGGCTTTAAATTTACCATTTATACGGCCAATGCGAAGACCAGCAACTGGACCGTCAAAAGGCACACCAGCGTTTAGAAGTGCGGAAGAAGCGGCCAGCATAGCTACAACATCTGGACGAAAGCTGGGATCCATCGAAAGAACAGTAGTGACAACCTGAACTTCTTGGCGGTAACCTTTAGGAAAGAGCGGACGAATTGGACGATCAATGAGACGACCGATAAGTACAGCTTCGTCGGCCGGTTTACCTTCACGTTTAATAAATTTTGAACCTGAAATTTTGCCAGCAGCATAGAACTTTTCTTCATAGTCGATGGAGAGTGGGAAGAAATCCTGAACAACTGGCTTCTCACTGACTACAACTGAACCAAGCACGACAGTATCGCCGTAGGTGACGAGAACAGAGGAAGTTGTGCGAAAACCGACACGATTTACTTCAATTTTAAGCTCACGCCCGCAAAAATCGGTAGACACACTGAACGTGTGTTTACCGGTGGGATTAATTATTTCCATTTTTTCCTTTCTCGGGAAAACACCAGATAGCTACTCTAGAAAGCCAAGCAATAAGCTAGAGAGAATCTTATACTTAAGGCTCTAGGGGACTTATCCGCCGTCTTCCCTTTTATTGTTATGTGTTAATTATATCATGAAAAAACTTCTTGTATATTACAGTTTGAGAACTAAGTTAAGGTTTATTTTTTGTATATTTAGTATTTTATGTTATAATATCATACGTTCGGTGATCAATCTAATTACTAGACTAGAATGAAAGGGGGATAGAAAGATCTGGATCACCAAATTTAGATACATTTTATGAGTTATAGCTCAAGTACATTAAGAGAAAGGATCGTAGAAATGACAGATACGATATATTTTGATTTCAGCAAGCTAAATCCACCAATGGAAATCATATTGCAACTGAGGGGATTTGAGAATAATTCCTATGCGATACAGGAGGAGCGTGAAAAATGCTTTTGCTCTCAACTGATGGAACAAGTGCTTGTACCACTCAGAAAACAAATCAGATTAGATAGTAATATTGATCTGATGGTGTCGATTGTTGATACTGAGACAATAGGGCAGAGGAAAATTTACTTTATTCTCAATACGGCATCTTCAGTGTTTTTTCAGAAGAAGGAACTTTACCAAGTGATCACTCGTCGAGAGGGTGTGTCTGGCAATATTTATGAGCTAATGCATGATGCCAGATACGTACGTATGTATTACACTAGTGAGGAATTTTACGATAAGTACAAAAGAAAAAACGATCGTAATCATGGTGCAAGTAACCCGTATAAAAAAAGAAGGGTTATGAGAAAAATGAAACGCCCCAGCATAGAAGAGATAAACGAGGGCATCAATATTTCGGTGTTGCGTTTTAAGAATGCAATTAATGAATATATTGAAAAATCTTTTGGAAAAGTGGTTGTAAAACCTGAAATCATAGGTGTCTTTAGTAAAAAGATACTGTAGCTATGATCTAATCCGAAGCTCCACTCTGTGTGGGGCTTTTTCATGACTTTTATTCTGAGAGTTTTAACTCCAAGGTGAATAATAAAAACTACGGACTATAATCAATAATAAAAGATTAAAAAATAGAAAGAGATTAAGAAGAAAAACAACAAAAAACCCACTGGCGTGGGCTTTTGAATTTATTTACGGAGTCCGAGTTTTGCAACTGTGCCTTTGTAAAGATCGAAGTTGGTTTTCTCAAGATACTTCAAAAGACGTTTGCGGCGACCGACCATCTGCATGAGTCCACGACGGGCCATAAAATCATGCTTATTGGCTTTGACATGCTCAGTTACTTCTTTAATGCGCTCAGTCAAAATAGAGACCTGGACCTCTGGAGAACCAACGTCCTTTTTATCACGGGCAGTAGCAGCAATTGCCTTAGCTTTATTCTCTTTTGTAATCATATTGGGTGAATTATATCACGCAAAGACAGATTCTACAAGGGTAAACAGATGACTTTTCTTTAAAACAAGTTTTAATAAATTTAAGAGAGAGTATAAGCATACACCAGATGAAAAGAATACTAATGTATTCCAAAATAGCAATTTCCTTGTTGTAGATAACACCGCCAATAATTCCACCAAGTACATAATTTTGCACTTGGTCACTAGCTGAAGAAGGGGAAAGATTACCTTTACCAGTAATATTAATGACTAAAATCAAAGCCAAAAACCGATAAGTAACTTAACCGCAACTAGAATAAAATCATCCATAAATTCTCCTTTTATCTTTTATTATTCTTCCCCCATAAAATCTGCTAGCGTGATAGCATTAGAGACTTTATAGCTACCAACCTGCGTACGACGAAGTGAAGTAAGATAAGCACCAGTGCCAAGAGCCTTACCGATATCCTCACCAAGCGTTCTAATATAAGTACCGCTTGAGACGTGCGTACGAATGACTAGATTTGGATAATTATAACTAAGTACCTCAAGAGAATAAATCTCAACCTGGCGGGTTGGCATAACAACGGATTCACCATGACGAGCTAATTGATAGGCACGTCGACCATTGATTTTTACTGCTGAAAAGGCTGGCACGGTTTGCGTGATTTGGCCAATAAAACTAGTGACCGCCGTTTCGATTTCTTCAAAAGTGGGAATTCTCTTGTGGTGTTGCTCGATAATCTCTCCTTCTGGATCGCCGGTAGTACTGGTCTTTCCAAGACAAATTGTCGCCTCATACCATTTGTCCAATTTCAGAAATTGATTAGACATTTTAGTGGCTTTATTAGAAAGAAGAATTAATAGACCGGTGGCAAAGGGATCAAGAGTTCCGGTATGGCCAACTTTCACTTTCTTTCCGGCTTGCTCAGAGAGATGACGACGGACTCGAGCAACTACACCAAAAGAACTGAGACCAGCCGGTTTATCAATTAGAATAATGTCTTCTGCGAGAATATTTTCTTGATTATTCATTGTTACTGATAATAATGAAAACTCGTGGGTCTGTCAAAGATTAGTAAGTGCCTGGGATACGGAAGGCAGACGGGTCGGCTGGAGTAGTCTCAGAAGTAGGAGCTTGAGGTTGAGACGTAGTGGTAGGAACTGAAGATATAGAAACTGGAGACGAATCAGCTTTTGGCTTACTAACTGATGTGTCTTGATTATATATGGGTGGGGTTGGCAATGGCTCTGGAGTAGTTGGAGGCAACGGCATGATAGGACCGGTTGGTTGGGAAGTATAGGGGGAAGTACTAATTGGCTGATTTGGCACTACGGGGCTTGGAGCGGGAGGAAGAAAAGCCTCTGGCTGAAGAAAATCTGGAATTGGAGTACTAGTATCAGGTGGAGTAGCTTGAATAAAATTCGCCATTGGATCTTCTGCGACATGTGAGGCTGAAGGCTGAGGTTGTATCGGCTGAGATTGTATTGGCTGAGACTCCTGTGAAAGTTGAGTAGGCGAATTTGGCTGAGCTGATTGAACTGGCATTGTGGGTACTGTTAGAGACGCATATTCAGGAACATTATTCGTATATTCAGGAGTAGGGTAATTAGTCTCCTGCGTCATCGTGGGCATAGCTGGCGCGGAAAGAGTGGCAATATTCTGCCCTGGTGTGTAATTAGTAATGGGTTGCTGACCGACAGCTAATGGAAAATTAGGGTTAGGGTTAGGGTTAGGCTGAGACACGGGAATCGGTGGCGCGGCTTGCCCAAGAGATTGATTAATATAATCACCCTGGTTGATTAGACTTTGATAGCCGACTGGGTTTTGAATAGGTGAAGGTTCAGCAAGTACCTCATCCATAAGACGGCTCATATCTTCGTTTGATTCAATGACTGGTTCAGAAATAGTATGGCCTGCAATGCCAGAATCAGCAAAAGAAGGTAAGGGATTGACTGGAGCAACCTGAGTTTGTATTGGCTGCTGATTAAAGGTTTGTGATTGAACTTGGGATTGATTTCCTAGTTGGGCTGATGGTTGAACTGGTGGCTGAGTCTGTGGTTGAGTGTACGGCTGAGTCTGTGGCTGACTCCCTGGTTGGACTGGTGGTTCGACTAGCGGTTGTGGGGTAGGCATAGGAGACGGTTGTTGAGGCGTTTGAGAAAAAGGCTGTGATTGCATTTGTGGGAAAGATTGAACTGGAGCTTGAGGGTTGGGAGTTACGGGAGTGGCAAAATTACCGGTGTTAGAAAAAGATTGCGACTGAGATGGAGCAGTTTGTGACATTGTTTGATACGAAGCACCAGGATAGACCTGAGGTGCAACTGTTGGTTGGAGATTGATCGGTGGTTGTGGTACAGAAACAAACTGAGATTCAGGTTGATTCCCTGGTTGGGCTGGTGATTGTGGCGCAAATACAGGAGAAGGTTGAGCATTTGCGGAAGTCATAGACTCTGTCATGCGAGCTAATTCATCCATTACATTACCAGTAGAAAGCGGAGCTGCAGGCGCTTCAGGAGTGGTCTGCGTGGAATTCATAATACTTTGAGAAGTAGGATCGGCTAAAGCCTGGTTGTACTCAGTTTGGGAATTAGCGGTTTGAGCTAGATTTTGATTTACTAATTGTTCAAGCTTCTTAAGATCATCTGAGGAATCCGAAGAATTGGATTCGGCAACTGCAGTATTATCAGAAGGGTTTGAGATAGCAGTCGATTCAATATTATTTGTAGGACTTGTAGTGATTGGAGGATTAGGTACAGCTTGAACTTCGGGAGCTGCAGGCGCTTCAGGAGTGGTTAAAGCTTCAGACGTAGAAGAAGCATCAGGAGTAACAGAGGTTTCAGAAGCATCAGACGCTTTAGGAGTAACTGATGTTTCAGGCTTCAAGATATTAGCTGAAATTAGTTGCTGATCGGCACCAGCTTCCATCAACTTAGAGGCGACAGCCATGGTGGTCGGTTTAGTACGGCTATTGGAAAAACGTTCAGTGGCGGAAAGAATGCCAGTTAAAAGAGCCGTAGCAACCTCTTGCGAGACATCGGTGACATCAAGCTCCTTAAGAAGATTATAGACCATCTCACAAACGGAAGATTTTTCAGGATCGCTCCATTCAAGATCAGCAAAACGGCCTGGTGCTCCGGATGTAATATTAATTGCACTGGCATCATGCATGATACGACCATATTCAGAGAGTGCAGAATCAATCTCGCTACCAGCATTCACATTAAAAACAATTACAAGATCGACATTATAGTCACCATAAGAATATTCAAGGTCATCCTTTTTAACTTGACCCTTGTACGGAGTAATATAGATTTTGACATAATCTCCATCTAGTTTATAAGTGAGATGATCAGCCTTTGATTTATTAAGTGCAATAATAAAGTCTTGTAAACTACTAGTGTCTTTTTCAAAGGTTTCTTCAGGCTTAAGAAACTCTAAGGTGTTTGGTGTCTTACCGGAATAAATAGCAGTGACATGTTTCTTTTGTTGATCAAGCACAATTGCTAGAGCAATGGCGGCTGAAATTTCATCAACATTAGGGTCTTTCGAGAGAGCAATAAGAATGTTTGCACCTTTTTGAATCTTTTCTGCAACTCTTTCCGGTAACTGCTGTGGATCAAGGCCAAAGCCAGAAGGATCTGACTGTGGGACTTTGGAACCAGCAAAAGGCTCAGTATTGCTGTTCGCTGGAGTTTTCATACTAGTTTTCTGTGCACTTATATCCATTTTTGTGTTGACCTAATTTATTTAAATTTAGCATAAGAACTTTATTTTGACAAGTAAAGAGAGATAGCCAGACACTAAAGGCAGGAATAAATAACAATAGTTTAAATAAAGTGGAACTATTTTTAATAACGAGGGGCTAATTCCCTTTGATAAACAACTTCAGCAATACCAGAACGTTGAGCCTGACCAACTCCCCAATAGTAAGCGTCTGAGCGCAGATTAAAGATTTCAGCTGGGGCAACAGAGCCGTCGTCTGAGATGGCATAATAACCACCAGCATGCTTAGCATATCTTGTGCCAAGGACGCGCTGATCAGCAGAAATACCAGATGTCATTCCACCGCCATGATTTGCACCACCAGTACGCTTCAAAGTGAGACTTTTCGCAAAGACTGGGCCATTAAAAATGATAGTCTCAGAACACTGTTCGGCGGTTGGTTCATTTGCATCGCTACAAGTGTTTAAATTATTTGAAGCGTTATCCTCATCAAGGATCAGCCAAGCGTCAACACGATTAACTTTACTGAGGATATTAATATTCTTAGCAAAGATGAGGATTTGAGGAAGTTTAGTGATGGACTCGGTAGAAACATCAGCATAAGTGGCCTGTTTTGTAGAAGTCTCATATTGACAATTATTGCCACCAAAACCAGCGTAACAGAGATTCTGGTCAATAGTAAGAGTACCGTCAACATAGAGTACTAGAGTATTATTCTGTTTATCATTGGTTGTAATAGTTTTATATAACGTGTCATAAGTACGGAAGAGAGTGTCAGTAGTCTTAGGGTTATGATCCGGTAGTTGGATCTGGGAAAGGTTGACGTCGCCACGAATATAAGTATTCTGCAAACCAGTATCATGAGTGGTAATTTTGAGATTACTATTTTTTGCAACATTGTCACGATACCTGGCTTTAAGGCGAGAAAGTAGACTAGATGGCAGACCATAGACACCAGATTCACCAATAGTATTGCGGTTTGCAATAGTAAGATTATAGATACTATCAGAAACCTTAGCCCCGCCGGTTGGGAGATTATATCCATATCCTTTTTCATATCCTAATGAAGCACCAGAACCGAAACCAGAAACGCGACCACCAGCAATTACGTGGTATTCATCCCAAGAACCAAAGATCTTCTCGGCAACACTTGGATAAGATGCAAAGCCTTGACCTGGAGTCTTACGACTAACTGCGGTTTCAATCTTACCGTTAGTAAACATACCACCGCCCCAAACCTGGAAATTCGGTTTTTTAGCAATAGTTACACAAGAAAGGTCAGAAACATTAAATTTAGTTTCGTCACCGCCAGTGATGGCTGGTCCGGTTGTATTATTTTCGAGATTATTCTCAGCAGTATTATGGGAAGAGGCAGGCCAGATAGAAGTCGCAGTACAGTATTTATAACCGATATATTCACGATTATCCGGGACGGTGCGTGAATAAATATCAGAATTACGGTCACTACCATTATAATTACCATCAGAATTCATAACACCTTTAACAGTGCCCACAAGGTGACAGTCAGAGGCACCATAGTAGCGACAGACGTCCTGATCAGAGCGATCGTTACCCGAAAGAGTGTTAGGATTAGTGTGAGGAGGGATCAGCAGTTCATAAATACGGAAAGTTTCTTTATCAGAAGTATGGGTAGCGTAAGGATTTTTGGCAACCATATTATTCTGTCGAGAGAGGATATGATAAGAGCCACTAATATTAACACGTTCACCGCTAAAGGCAACGTTATCAGCGTCAATGGAACTAGTAACATAAGTATTGAAGTTGTACGGAGTTACGACACTAGCGTTAGTGCTGCGTTCGCCGTAATCCTTAGAGGCGACCGGATAATGTATATAGCGAGGGTCACTCTTGTATCTCGTTTTATTACCTTTATCACAGGTTCCTCCACTACTACATGAGTAGCTAAAAGTACCCCAAGATGTACCTTTTAGGCTTGGGAGTTGACCAGGAATAATAATCTTATGGTTACCAGGGTGTCCGATAAGGGCTGGATCCGTATCTTCGCTAATCCCGACAACTCCACGGTCAATAGGATTGCCATGCGAATCATAAGTGCGGAAAGTACCTGCATTTTCAAAAGTTTTATCGGTCTGAGTTTCGCTATGTGCGGTATTTGTATCACAACCACATTCACCGCTTACCTTTGTAACCGAACTAACCCAAGATTTAACATCGTTATAGATAATTCCCTGAGATATTTTATTACCTACTTCGGTATTACTGCCGGTCTGAGCTGCAGAATTACAGTTTGAAACGCCATAGCCAAAGCCTGGAATCTGAAAACCATTATGTATGGCACGATTATTATTCTGCGTAAAGACAGTACTATCGCAAGAGTATGGAGGCGAAGGAGAGTCGGTTGGTGATTCAGTATAGAAACCATAGTCGGCAGAAATAATACCAGTTCCGGTAACAGCGTGTGGGTTTTGTGTTAAAACATTTCGATCGTTGCCGTCTGCGAGAGCGGAGTTTTTGAAGAGATAACGGTTGTCGCCATTATCATTGCGCGAGGCGTAAAGACGGAATCTATTAGCGACACTTGGCGCATCTGCCGTGATTGTATAGTTTTCAGCTTTTTTAACTAGATCACGACCTACGCCCTGTGCGGCATAACAGAGAGCGTGCCGAAAACGAATCGAGTCGCCAGGCCGAGCAAGCACAAAGGATTGCCATTTCTTATAGTTCTCTGTCCCCGTATAGGACAGATTAACCACTTGAGACAATGCGGCGGTATTTCCTTTATAAGACGAACCAATGACACCGGGGACTAGTGCACTACAAATATCTGTGTCTTTTGGAGTACAAGTAGGATCATCAAGCGGACATTTTGTCTTTTTGTTTTTATCACAGGTTGGGTCAGTGTTTGGATCGCAGTCTGGTTTTTTATATTTATCGCAAGTCGGATCATTCGGATCACAGTCCGGTTTTTTATCGCCATAAGAGCAAAACCAAGAGAATTCACCATCTTCCCATTTGAGGTCAGTGCGTTTTGTATAGTCAAGATATTTCTGAAATTCTTCTTTAGCTTTATTATATTCTACATGATATGTGCCAGCACGATTAACGTATTTCTCATTAGGACTCAATCCATTTCGCGCAGTTGCAGATTTGTTGGGGTAGTCAGGATATTGAAAATAGGCAAATTTATTGGGGCCATAAGCATCATTAGTGGGGGTAAAGACTGGAGCATTATTACGATATCTATGAGAAATAAAAGCATAGACGCCATCCGCCTTACCGCAACCACGGATCATTTGAGAATCACCTGCATAATCTAAGTGCCTGGCACTTTCTAGATTAATTGCTGGGATACCTCGCCGAATAGCCTTATAGCTAATAGAGTCTGGGTCGGTGATTAAATTTCTTTCTAACAAATCCTTCATAGTGATATAAACCCATTCACCGCCGCCGCCTTGACTATTACCCTCTCCACCAGTATTCCAGCTACTATAGCAGATAGTCTTGGGACTACTGCCGCAGCCAGAAATTGGAGCAGCTGTACCGCCCGCAGCGCCACCTTCCTCTGCAAAAACCGATGAAGAGTAAAGAAAAGAAAAGAAAAACAAGAGACAAAGAAAGAGAGAAGAAAAAATTTTATAGTGTTTCTTAAGAAGATTAAAATACATACCTTAAAATGCCTCTTTATGGGTTATTTATTTTAGTATATAACCTAAAGCGGAATTGGTCAATTTAAAAGCGCCTAGATAACTAGGCGCAAGAGTGACTATATCAGAAATCCTTAAAATAATATAACCCTGTAAAGTGTTTAGGTATTTCCAAATCACTAATGTCAGTTGCTTTAGCATAAGGATTTTGGAGATAATTTCTCATAGCCTTCTCCAACATCTCCACCTGGACGAGATACATATAGCTATCCTCAGACCCAGTAATCTTTACTGTTGGAGCATTCGCTATCTGATCTATATCGATACACCCCCTCCACTGGATAATTCCTTTACCCTCGTGGATATCTTTTACTATAAACACCGTTTTGGCGTCATTAAGATACCTACCATTAGTACTGGTCATATCATTACTTGTAGTAAAAAATAACCAGAGATTAAACTCATCCAAGTCTGTAGGAATATATGGAGGATTATCTGCATAATAATTAGCGAGACTTAATAGCATCCCAGTAACTACATTATTCCTCTTATTATAGTCGGTATAGACATGGAGATGTGTGGTATGCTCTTTCCTCCTTGCCGGGAACTGCTTTAGATATCCGTAAACATCAAAGCTTCCATCCTGTCTCCAAAATGGTTTGGTTGACCATAGTGGATACCCTGTATCTGGATTGATTTCAGGATAAACAAAGTTATCCTGTCTCATTTTTAACCAACGTGCTGCACCAGTAGAGCGAACGCACTGATAAATAGTTTTGTCCACCTCTACCTCAAAATTACTTGTGACGTAGCTTGGATCTTTCGCTACGCCATCAAGGCCTAGGTAGTCTGTTCTTGGAAAAACGGTCATTGGATTATCCCTGCCGATTTCCTTTTGAGGCTGATCTGTTGGAGTCTGATCCTTTAAGCCGGCATGAGCCTGCTCGGTCTGATCTCCTTCTTGAGAGGAAGTGTTTTCAGAAGACACCTTAGTGTCATTTTCTGCCTTCTTCTCGTCAACTACTTGTTTTGCCTGCTCTTCTGCTAACCTTGCAGCACCTGTAGCATTTCTTTTAACTACGCCAGCATATGCCGGTGTAGCAAAAGCCATACTAGCGCTAAGAGCAACGCTTGTCGCCATGACTACTAGATTCTTCTTCATAGTCTTTTCCCTCCTTTTCAAAGAACCCTCGGGGCCTATTCCCCGTAGTTGCCGCGATTTTACAATGTTTTATATATATAGTCAAGCATAAACAATTCTAGTGGATAATTTTGGGGTAAAATCAGAAGTTCTATATGTAATTTAATACTTATACAGATAAAAACTATATAAAAGTTGATGTTTTGTGGTGGCTTTTTTTGAATTTAAGATAGAATAGAAGTATGCCAGAATTACCAGAAGTTGAGACAATTAGACGAGGATTGAATAAGTTTATCCTGAATAGAAAAGTAGCGGGCGTGAAGATTTTATGTGATAAATCTTTCATTGGGCCGAAAGAACTAATTATTGGCCAGAAAATTATCAGTATACGCCGTTTCGGAAAGGCACTGGTAATTGATTTCGAGAATAATATATCAATGATGATTCATCTTCGAATGACCGGACAGTTGATTTTTCGAGCAAGCGGCGAAGAGTCGGGTAAAAAATATTTGGAAATGATCAAAGCGGGAGATTTTAAAACCACGCTTTATACCGAAAAAAGTTTTGCCGGTGGGCATCCAAATGAGAGTTTTTATAGTGAACTGCCAAACAAACAGACCAGGGCGCTTTTTGAGATTGAGGAGTCTGGAGATTTTGTTGGGACGCTTTTCTTTAATGATCAAAGAAAATTTGGTTTTTGTAAGATTTTAGAAACTAGAGAGGTTATATTTGATAGTTTCATTAAAAAATTAGCTAAAGAGCCATGGGTAATGGATGTTGAAGAATTTAAGAAAAATTTAATGAGACATAAAAATGCTGAGATTAAGCCAACAATCCTAGACCAAAGCGTAGTGGCGGGACTGGGAAATATTTATGCAGACGAGGCTCTATATATGGCAAAGATCCACCCGGAACGACTAATCTCCTCTTTGAGTGATCAAGAAATTGCAGACCTGCTGGAAGCGGCGGGAGTTGTCATGCAACGCTCAATTGATTCAGGGGGCAGCACGATGGCAACCTATGTAAAAGCTGACGGAAGTAAAGGTGATTATTTAGAGAAGTTTGCGCAGGTTTTTCGACGGGAAGGCGAGCCGTGTAATCGTTGTGGCACGGAAATTATTAAATTTAAAGTGGCTGGGCGAGGGACGCATATTTGTCCGAACTGCCAGAAGAAATTTTAGATGATTTACTTGATTGATGGCGATGATCGAAAAAAAGCTGAACAGACAGCGCGTGATTTTCTTGGAAATAATATTGAAGTAATCGATGCAGATGCCCTGGAGAAAAATGATCTGGTTTCGATATTTCAAGGAACAACACTCTTTGAAGAAACTCGTCATATTTTGATAAAAGATTTGAGCTTAAAAAAAGATTTATTTCTTGAATTACCAAAATTTATTAAAACTGAGCATCAGGTGGTGATTTTAGAACAGAAAATCGATAAGCGTAATGCAATATACAAGGAATTATTGGACGCCGCAAGGTCTAACCCTGAAAAAGTAAAGATAGAAAATTTCAAATTACCCGAACAAGTGGATACTTTTCTCGTTTTTCGAGCGTTCGATATCGCTCTAACCGATGGAAAACGTGCCATAAAACTGGTACGAGAAGCCGAGGAGGAAAATAGTCCTTATGCAACGATTGGCGCCTGGACAAAGAAAGCGGTCGATCTTTTTGTTGCTAAAGGCGGTACGGAACGAGAAAAAAAGATAATAAAAAGACTGGCCGAAATTGATATGCTTCTAAAACAAACTAGCTTTTCTAAAGATCCTTGGATTCTATTAGAAAGTTTTTTAATCGAGCTATCTAGTTTTTAATTATTATCACTTTCTAAGCCTGTTTATTTTTAGTTTTAACTGATTCACTGCTGAGGGGAATTAAAAATAGGACCGCTTGGGGTCCTATTTCTTATTTAGTAACTTTTTTGACGGTCTTAACAGTCTTTTTGGCTGTAGGTTTCTTGGTAGTAGCTTTCTTCACGGTCTTTTTTGGAGCTTCCTGGACTTCGGTTTTTGCAGCCTTAGCGATCTTAACTAAATTTGCTTTACGACGAGAAGCAGTATTTTTCTTTAAGAGACCTTTCTTGGCGGCCTTATCATACTCAGACTGAGCTTTTGAAAGATTTTCAGGAGTAGGATCAGCCTTGAAAGCCTTAAGAGCGGCTTTAATGAACTTTTTAATTTGTTGGTTCTGCGCAGTGCGCTTCACTGCTTGGCGTGCTGCCTTTTTTGCAGATTTGATAATCGGCATTAATTTAATTCCCTGTGATTTTTAATAATATTCTTTTGACATATTATACATGATATTTCAAGATTGTAAAGAAAACAGATTGTTAGCTATAATGCTAGTATGAATGTAATAGAATCACTTGTATTAGGTTTGACGCAAGGTCTGACCGAATTCATTCCAGTGTCTTCTTCCGGACACCTGGAAATTGTACAAAAATTATTAGGAGCAGGAAGCCGTGCGGAAGATTTTCATTTCTTCTTGGAACTGATCAACTTTGGTACTTTATTAGCGCTTTTGATATATTATCGCAAGGAGATTTTTAGAATTTTGAAACAGGTTTTTGTAAAACACGATCTTCATATGGCGTTGAATCTTTTAATTACATCAATTCCAGCCGGCATTATTGGACTTCTATTATCCAAATTTATTGAGCAACATAGTTTCTTCTCAAGTCTAACCACGATTGCGATCGCAATGGGTACCGTAGGACTTTTGATGATCTTCGTTAATAGTCTGCCACACCTTTCCGAGACCGATGAGAAGAGATTACCACATAAAAGAGCGTTGGCGATTGGCTTGGCGCAAGTCTTTGCCTTAATTCCTGGTGTCTCACGCTCTGGTTCAACAATTATCACAGGACGGGTGATGGGGATGAATTCCGAATCGGCAGCAAAATATTCATTTCTAGCATCTCTGCCAATTATGTTAGCGGTTTGTGGTAAATCACTAATCTCCAGCTCGAGTCGAGCGTATATTAGCGCAAACTGGCAAATGTTACTTCTGTCAAACGCTGTGGCTTTCATCTCAGGTTTAATCGCTTTAAAGATCGTGATGAAATTCTTCAAAAAAGAGAGTTCGATCCCTACTTTTGGCTACTACCGAGTGATCTTGGCCTGTGTCTTGCTAAGTATCGTTCTATTTGCCTAGATAACAAAAAATCTACACAATTCTGTGTAGATTTTTTGTTACCCTTTCGTGACATTTGAGTTTTTCTCAAACACCGCCTGGACTTTATATTCTGTTTTATTCTTCGTCTTCGATAATATTGATATGAGCATCTTTGAGTTGATAATCATCAACAAAAGATGGAGAACTCATCATAAGATCAATACCGGAGCCGTTCTTCGGAAAGGCGACAATATCACGAATATTCTTATTATCGTTTAAGACCATAAAAATACGCTCAATACCAAAAGCACAGCCAGCATGAGGTGGAGCACCAAATTTGAAGGCGCTGAGCATACCACCAAAACGTTTTTCAACATATTCATGGTCATAGCCGAGAATACCAAAGACCTTATACATAATCTCTGGGCTATGGTTTCTAACGGCACCAGAACAAATCTCATAGCCATTCATCACCATATCATACTGATCGGCAACAATGGCAAGTTTCTCCTCATCTGTCGCAGCAGATTCGAGAGAGTTTAGACCACCTTTTGGCATGGAGAATGGATTATGGCCAAAATCGAGCTTATGCTCACCATCATTCCACTCATAAAATGGAAAATCAACAATCCAACAGAGAGCTACAACAGAGTCATCTTTAAGACTAAAATGATCAGCAAAAGCAATGCGAAGTTGACCCAAGATCTTGTTAACCTTAGCACGATCATCAGAACAGAAGAATATGGCATCACCATCTTTGGCACCGGTAGCCTCTTTGATTCTGGCTAGTTCTTCAGGCTGTAAGAACTTAGCGATTGGGCTTTTTTCAACGCCGTTTTCATACATAATATAAGCAAGGCCGGAGGCACCAAGCTTACGAGCCTTCTCGGTAAATAGATCAATTTGAGAACGAGTAAGCAAAGCACCGTTTTCAACACGAATAGCTTTAACACATGGACTCTGAAAAACTTTGAAGTTAGTATTTTTCAGGATTTCGGTAAGTTCGATCATCTCCATACCATAACGAAGATCTGGCTTATCAACACCGTATTTTTCTATGGATTCTTGATACGAAATACGTGGGATCTCTTCTGTAAGCAGGGTTTTACCAGCAAAATCCGTAACAAGAGATTTAATGAGAGGTTCGACAGTTTGCCTGACAGTTTCTCCGTTGTCAACAAAAGACATTTCGCAATCGAGCTGGTAGAAATCGCCATAAAGACGATCCGCACGAGGATCTTCATCACGGAAACAGGGGGCAATCTGATAATAACGCGAAAGACCACCAACCATAAGAAGCTGTTTGAACTGCTGAGGAGCCTGTGGTAAGGCATAAAAGAGGCCTGGCTTTAAACGAGAAGGCACAAGAAAATCACGGGCACCTTCGGGACTGGAGTTGGCGAGAATTGGAGTGGTGACTTCGATAAAATCATGCTGGTCCATATAGTTTCTAAGGTAGGAATAAAACTTTGCACGACGTTTTAAGGTGTTTTGCATACTTGGACGACGCAAATCAAGGTAACGATATTTAAGACGAAGCTCTTCACTAGATTCAGGCCCATCATCGTGGGTATTGACCGGCGGAGTGTCTGAGCGATTTAGGAGCTCCATACTCTCGACAACGAGCTCGATATCACCGGTTTCAATATGAGGATTCTTAAGATCGGCAGCACGCTCACGAAGTGTACCAGTGGCAGAGATAACAAACTCATCACGCAGGGTTTCGGCAAGAGTGAAGGCCTGTTGGTTTTCTGGAGTGATCACAAGTTGAATAATTCCCTGATGATCCCTGAGGTCGATAAAAATCAAGCCACCATGATCACGACGGGAATTCACCCAGCCGGATACGGTCACAGTTTCATTTAATTTATTTTTCAATTCGCCAGACAATGTTCTCATATAGGAAATAATATCACATATTGAGAGAATAGAGGAGAATGGAAGACGTGATTACTAGTACTCTAGACTCAATCAAATGCCTTGAAGTCTTTTATTTCGGCTAGAGCGTCTTTTGCTAGAGAGATAATAGCGGCATATTCCTCTCTTGATCTTTCAATGCCATTATTCATATTTTCCAATTGAATATATAGTCTTGATGTTATTGGAAATTTTTTCTTAAAATCACCAAAACCAAGTTGCTCCCATTTATAAATTAGGGCTCCAATACTATCTTCATCATAATTGTCCGCATAGCAATCTATACCAAAATAAAAGTCACGAGGATTTTCCAAAGATAAACCCTCTAATTCATTGCTAATACCGTTCAATATTTCTTGTTTTTTCATAAATTTATTATTTCTAATAGCCTTCATCAAATGTTTTTTCGCTAGCTCAACAATATGACGCTTAGTTTGGATTGATTCGACGTCATCTGGCTTCCAATTCGCCAACAGTTCCCAAAGTTTATCAATATACGGAAAGTGATCAACAAACTCCTCAGTAGAGACTAGCTGCTTCCATTTTTCATGCAGAGTAAACAATTCGTAATCGTATGTATCTGCATCTATAAATGTAATGTTTTCTGACTGCTTATCTGCAAAATATTTAGCAATATCATTAATTTCATTCTCAATAGATTGCTTATTCATTATATTGTATATAATAGCATGAAAAAATACCACTTCCGAGGAAGCGGTATTTTCCTTATTTGCTAATCATTTTTGGCTTATAAGCTTATAACTTATTCAGCGAAATAATTACTTAAAGCCTTCGTTGAAGTTTGACCCTTCAGATTAGTAAATAATGAACTCTTGCCAAGGGGCAGGAGGAATTTTCGACTTTTTGCGCGAAGATTCACGTTTAAGTCTACGCATAAGTAATTTTCTTACTCCGTTTAATTCTATTGCTCACGACCGACCACCCACCTCGTTAGTCAAAATACTCTAGAATGACTTGTGGAAAAGAGCAATACCTGGGATTTTAGCAGAAGTATTAAAAAAATGCAAGTTTTACAGGGGTGACGCATAGCGTTAGATTGACCGTTTAAGACTTTTATAGATTAGGCTTATGTTTTTGCATTTTACACTGTTTGATGTGACTGATCTTTACAAAATGCATATATTTATGTTATAATATGCCTCATATGGAAGAGATTAATTTAAGGGATTTGTTGAGCTATTTCAAAAAGCGCCTTATTCTATTTATCGTGATGGTACTTTTTGTGGTGTCAGCTGGTACATTTTATTCCGTGTTTATCCAAAAACCAGAATACAAGGCACAGGCAACAGTAATTCTTAGTTCAGATAAATCAAAAAACACTATCCAGAATGAAATTAATGCGAACAAAAACCTGATTGATACTTATACAGAAGTCGTAAAGTCTCACCGTGTGCTTGACCGCGTAAAGCGTGAAATGCAGATTGATGATACCTACGAACAACTTGTTAAAAAAGTGACCGTAGCGTCACTAAAGGATACAGAAATTATCAGTATTTCTGTGGTGGATCTTAATAAATATCATAGTTATTCCCTAGCGAACACAATTGCCGATACTTTTACAAGCGAAATTAGTTCAATCTATAATGACAAGAGCGTAAACGTACTGGATAGAGCTGTTGAACCACAGAAGCCACATAATGTGGACTTGATAAGACAAGAAGCAATTTATATGGCCGCTGGTATCGTACTAGCTGTTAGCGTTATTTTCTTAATGTTTTATTTTGATCGCACAATTAAAACTGCTGAACAAATCGAACAACTCTTCAAGCTACCGATCTTAGGCAAAGTGCGTAAGCTGGAAACCGAGAAACAGAAACAACAGCGTAAAAAACGCGCAGAAAAGAATGCTAAATTGGAAGCTAAATTAGCAGCTAAGCTCGAAAAAGAACAGAAAAAGGAAGCTAAAAGAGCTGAAAAATTGACTACTAAGCTTGAAAAACAAGAAAAATACCATAATAGTCTCGGCGTTGATTATGAGGATACTGAAGAAGAGAACGCTGGCGAAGTTCAGGCAGAGAAAAAGGCTGAGCCAGAGACTAAACCGGTTGTTGAGATTAAGGCAGTGGGGCGTAAGATTATTGCTGAAGAGAAAGCTAAACAAGAAAAATTGGCTGCTGAGGAAGAAGCAACTGAGAATGAGGTAGAGGATTTTAACGAAGAGATGCTAGATGAGGACTCTGAGCTCGTACTTCGTGACAACCCAAAGTCAAAGGTTAGTGAAGATTTTCGTACAATTCGTACTAGCTTATATTTCTCACTAAACAGTAAGGAATCAAACGCAGTTTTAATTACTAGTTCAACCCCAAATGAGGGTAAAAGTTTTATCGCTTCAAACTTAGCCGTGGCTTTCGCAAAAACTAAGAAGAAAGTACTTTTGATTGACTGCGATATGCGTCTTGGCCGTCAACACGAAATCTTTGGACTTTCCAACAAGGAAGGCCTATCTAATCTGCTAGCCGAAAATAAGACCGAAGAATACCGTAAATATCTCCAAAAAACAACAGTAAAAAGCCTGTCAGTTATTACTCGTGGTGTAGTGCCACCAAACCCAAGCGAGTTACTTGACTCTTCAGCCATGGAAACTTTTCTGGAAAAAGTAAAGCAGAATTTTGATTACGTGATTCTTGATGGTACACCAATTGATGGACTTTCAGATTCCTTAATTCTTGCAAAGAAAACTGATCGCTTAGTCCTTGTTAGTGCCGCAAATATGACTACGATCGAGGATCTTCAAAACTCGAAGAAGACACTTGAATCGATTGAGGTAAAGATTTCTGGTGTTGTCTTGAACCGTACCATTGATGAACGCCGTAATGACAAGTATAGTAAATATAATGAATATTATAATTAATTTATTAAATGATTGATTTACATTTGCATATCTTACCTGGAATTGACGATGGTAGTGGCTCTATGGAAGAGAGTGTAAAGATGGCAAAAAAACTCACCGATTTAGGATTTACCGGAGCGTTTTGTACTTCACATTATATTGCCGATAGTCCACAGGCGGCTGACAATAAGACAAAGAATCAACTACGAGAAAAATTACAAAATGAACTTGACCAGGCCGGAATAAAACTAAAACTTCTGCCTGGTAACGAAATTTATATTGACCCAAAAATAATAGATTTTCTAAAAGCGAAAAAGGCTTCTTGTTTTGGTGGAGATTTAAATACAAAGAAAAAACACCAACACGTACTATTTGAACTACCATTTTATGCCGAAGTCTCATATCTTCGTGATATCATATTTGAGTTAAAAGCAAAGGATCTTATTCCAGTACTTGCACACCCTGAACGCTATTTATTCGTACAGAAAAATAAAGAGATAATCTTTGAGCTGAAAAAATTAGGGGTAAAATTACAATCAAATTACGGAAGTATAGTCGGACAATATGGAGGCAAAGCAAAGAAGATTATGAAATTTTTACTAAAAAACCACCTGGTGAATTATTTGGGGACAGACATTCATCGAGCTGAGGGATCAATGTTCCTCAAATTCGAGAAGGCCGAAAAAAAGATGATTAAATTAATCGGTGAGGCTGAATATCGCAAAATTATTGCGAACGGTGACGAGCTCGCCAAGCCTTTCTTAAATGCCTAAACAGAACTAACAGGAGACAACCAAATGAAGCTCCCAGAGTATCGATTAAGGCATCAGTGAATTGACCACTACGTCCGGGAATAAAAAGTTGATGGATTTCATCCGTGCAGGCGTAGAAAAAGCTAAAAAGAATGGCGGGGATAAAATATCTTGAGCCATTTTTTTGAGGAAAAAACTGGCGGAAAAAGAGAAAAAAGAGGATTCCGAGGATGGCATACTCAGTAAAGTGTGCGGTTTTACGAACAATTAAAACAAGGGTACTCGCATCGAGATGAGAGGTATTGTTTAAATTTGGAAAAACTTGACGAAGAGCTTGGATAATTTGGCCACTTTGTGCGCTGGAAGAGTCTGAACCAAAAGAAGACATAATAAAAACGAAGATCATCTGAAAAATCAGAAGCAAAGAAATAATCGACCGAGAATGGAATTTTAGAAATTTTTTCATAAATTATTTAAGATATTCTTGAAGTTTGACTTTGGCACGATCGACAGATTCTTGATAAGGGTGCCAAACGAAATGCTTTGGCTCTTGATAGGTGAAAGTAGTGGTAATATCGGCTTTGCCGTCAACATCAATGAGCTCGGTCTGCCAATTCGCGAGAGTAGTAAGTTGTTTTTGAACAAGATATTTAAGATCATCACTAGTGAAGTTAGTTTGAATATTTTTGGCGATCGAGGTAAAAATTTGGTCAACTTTACTTAGAATATTGGGATCATGTTGGATTTTGGAGATGAGAGCGGCCAAGATTTTTTCTTGGTTACGACCACGTTCGCGGTCACCACCGGCCCAGCTAATCGAAACCCGTTCCCTGGCGAGATCAAGAGCCTCGTCCCCATTTAAGTGATATGTACCAGGACGATAGCTACGATGTCCGTGATAGGTATTAACGGCGTAAGGCAAAGTAATGTCGACACCACCGAGTTGATCAATAATAGAAGAGGTGGCATCAAAATTAATGCGTGCATAATAGTTAATTTTGATATCATAGAATTTTTCAAGAGTATGAATAGACTCATTAACGCCGTAAAGTCCGGCGTGAGTAAGTTTGTCCTTTTGTCCATTCATGGCTAGAGAAACATAAAAATCACGTGGAGTATTTAGAATAAGAATCTTACGTCTTTCAGGATTAAAGACCAGAATGAGATTTACGTCAGAACGAGCAGCAAAAGGCAGGGCGTGATCACGATTATCGATACCACTAATATAGACCGTAAATGGTGTATCAAGTGAAGTATTTTTGGTGGTTTCTACGGTTTTCGGAGTTACTTTTAAAACAATTTCTTGTAAGACATGTAATTTATCAAAGACGGCCTGATTATTGTCTTTTAAGGATTCAAGATGACTGTTAGCAAGGAGAGCAGTTTTGACAGAAGAGGCTTCTTTTACATCAGTTTGCTTGAACAGAGCTGAGGTTAGAGAGAGTAGATCAGAAAAGCCAAGATAGTCAGACTGAGTGAGATTTCTGGCGAGAAGGCCTTGACGTAAATTAGCATCGGATTTTAGATATTGCTCAACAGTTTCTTTGTATGGATCATTATTTAGGATACCAATACGCACGATCTCGCCTTGTCCAGTCTTCGCCAAGGGAGAAGAAGCGAGAGTGATGAGACTATATTTTTCTTCATATGTTTCATTCTGACCAATCTGAGAGAAATAGTTATTGTATTTATAAAAAACAAAGGCGAGTACGACGTTAATGATGATATCTAAGATTAAAAGGATGGCTAAAAGAATAAATTTACGACTAATAATAATCAGGAGGACTACTAGTAGAAGATAGGAAATAATGACCAAACTAAAAAGATGAGTTGGTAAAATTTGAGACTGATATAGGAAGTAAAGCATAGCGAAACTAGAGAGTACGGCGAGAAGCTGAAAAAGCAATAAGATCGGCCTAGATTTTTTATTATTTTTTTCTCGTTTCATAGGGTAATTATACATCTTTTGATACCTTAAAGCGATTTTAAAGAGGAAGTAAGTAGACTAATGAGCATGAAAAAAGATTTATACAACACAAGTAAAATAAATGTATTAAGACTAAGCACGCCAATACGGCTAAATATTCATTGCCGAGGTGAGCCAGAGACGATTAATATATATCATAAACGATATTTTTCGGCAATCGAAAATCCACTAATCGAAGTGGTGGTGCCGGTGCTAAATGAAGAGCGTATTTTAAAAGCTAATATTGAAACCTTGCACCATTTCCTGAGAACACAGCCAGGATTCAATTTTAGAATTACAATCGCAGATAATGGTAGTACAGACAAGACACAGGCGATTGCAAATGACCTGGCGAATAGCCATGCGGCGATTCGTGTGGTGCGGCTAGATAAAAAAGGTCGTGGACGCGCACTAAAACAAGTCTGGATGGAAAGCGAGGCGGATATTTTATCCTACATGGATATCGATCTATCAACCTCCGAGCATAAACTCGATATATTAACCAAAAGAAAATACAGAAAATAATTTAGATGAAAGGATGAAGATGGACGAAGTTTCAAAGAAAAATAAAAAAGAAACGAGAGCAGGAGCTATTGCAGGGATTGCGGCAGGCGGAGTGACAATTGCGGCGCTGTGTTTCTTTATCGGGACGCAGATGGCGGGAAATAATAGTGCTAGAAGCGGAATGGGCGGCCCGGGTGGAATGAGTGGTCAAATGGGCAATCCTCCTAATCCACAAGATAGACTGAATAAGCAGGGTGGAAATCAACAAAATAGATCATCACAAAGCGCATCGGGTGAACAAAATAATAATTTCCAAAATTTTTTTGACGACCAAAGCGGATCAGATGGACCTAATGCGCGAGGAAGCTCAGATCAAGATGAATTAGATGGACAGCCGAGAACTAATAGACAGAACAAAAATGAGGAGACAAATCGAACTTAATCGACAAAATAGTTAAAGACTTTAAGATTTAAAGCATTTTTAAAGAACATCTTTGTAAACTATAGGCATCATAAACGAAAGGAAAGATATGAAAAATTATGATGTTAATCAATACGAAGAAAATGAAGTGCTAACTAAAAAAAGTTTAAAGAGGGAGAAAATCATGAAAAATAAGAGCCAAAACACGAAAAAATCCAAGAAGAATAAACAGATGGATTTGTCGGTGAATGAGGCTCTTATTTTGCAACAGGTGTACGAAGAGGGGGTGGACGATGTGGACAGTATTGTGGATCAGGCTGGCATGCCAAAGAAAGTGACGATGAATGTATTGACCGAACTAAAATCCAAGGGACTTCTGACGGTAATTCAACAGACCTATGGTAAAATTTTAGTAAGCGTCACCAGTCAGGGTAAAAAGTTGGTGAATGCGATGTGGCCTGAAGCTGTAGTCTTAGCTTACTAATTCCCTAGCAAATAAATGTGCGACCGATAAAAGAATCAAGAGCTAATCAAAAAGATAATTGGAGGGGCAATTCTTTCAAATACTGAACAGAAATTAAGTTTATGAAAATTTTAATTATTGAAGATGATAAAGAAATTAGCGAAGCGCTAAAAGAAGGGCTAGAAGATGAATCCTACGCAGTGGATACCTGCCTTGATGGAGAAGAAGGATACCGTACAGCGGCGGCAGATGAGTATGATTTGATTATTCTCGACGTGATGTTACCTTCAATGAATGGTTTTGAGGTTTGTAAGAAACTGCGAGCTGAGAAAAATACTACACCGATTCTGATGTTGACCGCGAGAGGACAATCACAAGATGTGGTAAGAGGGCTCGATTTTGGAGCGGACGATTATTTACCAAAACCATTTAACTTTGATGTTTTACTAGCGCATATGCGGGCAATCTTAAGAAGGCCGTCACAGAAACTAGAAGAAGTGTTGCGAGCGGGAGATTTAGTACTTAATCCAAGCTCAAAACAAGTGTCGAGAGCGGGAGATGAGATCAAACTAACTACAAAAGAATATGCGGTACTGGAATATTTAATGCGAAATGAGGGTAAGGTTTTGTCGAAAGAGAAAATTATTTCGAACGTCTGGGATTTTGATGCAGACGTATTGCCGAACAATGTGGAATTATTTATTATGTTTCTGCGTAAGAAAATTGATAAACCCTACAAACAGAAACTGATTCAGACAGTACCGGGGTTTGGCTATAAGATTGTGGGTGGGAAGTAAAGCAGTATTATGTCAGACTGTCCATACGGGCGGGGAGACGCTGAGTATTTTAAAGAAAATAAGATAAAATAAAAGTAATGAAAAAATCTGAAGTAAATCGATTGACTCTGAGCTACCTTTCAGTAATTATGACGCTGTCTTTGATTTTTACAGGGATCATTTATTTACTTTCGACAGCGAGCTTGAACCGGCCATTACTACCAAGCGAGGGAGAGAGCTCAAGCATAAATGTGGAGACACCAGAGTTTGAGGAACACTCTTTTGAAAATACTTTCCGAAAGAGACTGGAAAAACGCGATAATACTACACGCGCTACAATTATTTATTCCCTGGTTGGTTTTAATATCGGGATCTTTCTGATCGGGATTTTTGTAAGTCGGAGCTTAGCGAAATTAACTTTGGCGCCAACTGAACGAGCAATGATGAAACAAATGCAGTTTATCTCTGACGCAAGCCATGAATTAAAAACACCGTTAACGGCAATGTTGATCCGAAACGAGGTGGCGCTGAGGAAGAAGAGTTTGCCGGAGGAGAAGGCACGCGAAGTGATCGAGAAAAACATCGAAGAGATTTTGAAGATGAAGGAGTTGACGGCGTCGATGCTAGATATGGCGCGAGAGAATGGCGAGAAAGAGATAGAGAGTGAAGTGGCGGTCTCTGAATTGATCGAAAATTTGCGAGAAAAGATGGAACCACTAGCAAAAAGTTGGGGTCTACTGATAAAAACTGAAATAATGCTTGGGAAAGATTTGAATGAAAAATTAGCAAAGAAAACTTTAGAGCAGATTTTAACGATATTCATAGATAATGCGATTAAATATTCTGAAGAAGGGATTATTTATTTACGAGCGATGAGACGCGGAAAGAATTTGTTTTTTAGTGTGAAGGATAACGGGATTGGTATAAAAAAAGAAAATCAGAAAAGGATTTTTGAGCGATTTTACCAAATTGACGAGGCGAGAACGAGAACTAAGGGTGATGGTTCAGGGCACGGACTGGGTCTTGCAATCGCAAAGAATTTAGCGGAGAGACAAGGATATAAGATTATTTTGAGAAGCACTGTAGGAAAGGGCGCGGAGTTTGAGGTAGAGGTGTAAGAAAAATACAATTGATTAAAACTTTAAAAAGTGGTGCTCTTTGTTGTATTGCAAATAATAGAAATTGTTATAAATATAAATTTATTCGTCCCTTTTGTTGGTCTAGACGTATATTCTCTAAATCTCGATTCATTAATCTTAATGATGTTATATAACATGCTAATATTTATATAATATTAAATCTATGGTATTTTATATTATTTTTGATGGATCCGTCCTTTCAAAGGATAGCCATATTTATAATAATATTTTTTTGTGGCAACAACCAAGTATTGTCTGACATACTTTTGAGAAGTATACTCTCTAATTATTTAATTTCTCATTATATTTGTCCAATAATTGCTTTAAAAAACTCAAGGTTAATCTATTCCTTTTTGGTTGGGTCGGTATTCCAAGATCAAAATCGTCTACAATGTCACTATTATCATATGTATTCAAAATAAGTATTTTCAGATTATACTCTTTTTCGACTTTTTCAAGCACCTTATGGGGTACGAATTGGAATTTATTTTGACCTAGTTGAATTAAGTTATCTATATACGAAACTGGGCTAAGAACATAGAGTCTTCTATCAGTAGTTAGTCGCACCCCATTACAGGCAAAATAAGATTTAGTGAATATATATTTTATCCTTTCAAAATCTTCTTTTGTTAGCTTTATGTCTCCATATGACATAGTACTAGGAGTACTAGCACCTTGACTAAGAGTGTCAGATCGAATGATATCATTAGAAGAAAGTGGAATTGGGGCAGTAGCTGGATAGATTGGATAGCCAATACCGGTCTGTGGTCTTAAATAAATTAATTTAGTCCATGATGATCCATTTTCATTGATCTCTATATTTTTACCATTTTCATATAAGAGAAGAAATTCCTCACTATCACAATAATGATCAACATAACATACACTGTCTGGTTTAGCTAATATATTTAAAGATATATGACCTTCTGACTCAATTCTAGGCTCTGTAAAAACTGATATCTTTGGAATATGACCGTCTGCGAGATATAAAGATCTTACTATTCCTTCATTTAATGGAATACTGTTTGTCCCTGAGCGGGCATAATAATTACGAGCAAATTTACTTTCAGCATCACTACATACACGATGTGGCGAAAACTTACTTTTTGGAACAAATATCAATAACGCATCTTTTCCATTATCACTTATAGGCTTAAAATCTATCCCACTAGGGATCGGCTCGAGAATTGTCTGTATGAATCCATCAAATAAATCATAAATATTACCGTCATATTCGTTGATAATTTTAATATTTCCGTCTTTTACGTACTCGATACCCCAAACTATAATTCCATCCGATGTATTCAAAAAATGCACAGATCTCTTTCGCCAAAAGCGACTTCTGATGTTCTATAAACTTATTTTTTGAGTACCTTTTTCTTTTTTTATAGCCTTGAATTCAAGCCAAGGAATCTCACCATCCTTTGAGTTTGAAATGAATTTTTTCAGATCATCTAAATTATTTATCGTGATTAAAGAGCTTTTTATTTTTCATAATATTTATTTATTCCCATAAAGGAATATTGTAAGTATGAGTCTAGTTTTTACTATATCCTTATCTAAAATAACCACTTTTTTAAATACTATTCAATATATCCAAAACCGTTAAAAATACAAACTTTTCGTTTGTTACATACTGGGAAATTCGTTCAGTTTTAGTTTGTTTTTAGATTTTTTACCAATTCCAGCCTCAGATATATCCTCGAATATATCCATAATTAAGCTAAAGATTATTCTTTTGGCAATAATCTCTAACTACATCAATCCAGTTTTCATACCAATACCACTGTTTAGAAACTTTTACTCCATAATTATATTTTTTATTTTTAGCATCTTTTGCCTTCCATAATTGAGTATGGTAATGCATGCTAAATATAGAATACCCTTCCTCATTCATCATTTTCACGATATCACTAGGCAAAAATTTCGCTTTTTCAACAGCTTTAACTAACACGCGTTCTACATCTTTTGCTTTGTCACTGTCTGGAGGAATAAATTCTATTGCCCTATCTGCTTGATTGGCTCGATTTACTTGTATTGGAATGTATACAATCCTGTAAGAATAGTATAATGATTTTAATTCTTCATCATCCAACTCGGATTCAAATGTTGCAATAAAATTCTTTACATTGCTCGGTATTTCATTTACTGATTCTTTTCTTAATAACTGTTCCTGTTCGGGTGATATTGGAGAAAATTGAATTGCTAAGCTCAAATTATCTTTTATGCTGTGCTTATCCCCAAACATTTTGATTATCTCTCTATTATAATTTAATGCACATGCTTGTAGTTTAGCTCCAATATATTCATCAATACTATCCGTTTTCTGATGTTCGATTTCATGTCTTATTCCAATTAAAAACCTCAGATTATTTGCTGCACCTTTATCTAATGGAGAAGCTTGTTCATTAATACACCTTTCTAGCTCCCAGTGCTTATATGCACCATTCTTAGTCCTATCATATCTTTTCCGTTTGCCTCTCATATGAAAATATCTATAGTCTATACTTTCTTTGCTATAATAAGCATGCATAAGATATGTCCAAGAAATAATGGCAGTAATAATAAACATCTCAGACTTAAATTTAATCAAAGGATTGTTATAAATTTGTACAGCAGATACCATTGCTTCTTTTGATTTATCAAGTAACTCATTGATTATTGATCTACCCATTTTAAACCCTCCAGCTATAAACGATTTCTAAAAGCATTCCTAATATCAATAACTCTATCTATTACTTCATTAATTAATTTATTGTAGTTTTCATGATTGTCAAAATCTAATCCGCTAATATAGTAGGTAATTCTGGAAGCTTTTTTATTATCTAATCTTTGCCAATCCATACTAAATCCCAATTCATTCTGTATTTCTTCAGATGCTGAATACAATCTATCAAAAAGTTCCTTATTATCATTAATGTAAATTTCTATACCTATGCTATTGATTTTATTTACTAATGTAATTGATATGTGTGCTTCGCTCGTACCAAGTGCGACATCATACCAATGATCTGTTGTGGCTTTTCTTATATTAAAAGGCTTATTTCTTGAAATCAAAACTTCATTAAATCTATTCCAGAAACTCAATCTTTCAGCCTGTACTTTACTTAACTCTCCACTATCCATACCGACATTTGCTGTTTTTACAAAATCATTAGGCTTCTCTATAATCACAAATTTAGGTGCTGGCAAAGAATCACCAATCTTATATGCACGAATTTCCATTAAAAAAAACGAAATATCCTTAGTTGTCTTATTGTTTAACCACTCTATTGCACTTCTATGTTCTTCTCTCGCCTCTTTAACAATCCAAATCACAACATTTGCATCCAACCCGGAAGCATATGTTATTATTTTGCCTAAATGGTCATGATTGGTAGCTTCAAGTTGATTTTCAATAATAACCTTAATCCCCGTTGTTTCATCTTTCGCAACTAAATCACAACGGTAAGAACCAACAAAGACTTCTTTGTTTATCTCTGTCAATGTTAATCCTATTTCATCGCTTAGCATTTCAATATTTTCTTCTTTGGACAACCATTCTGAAAAATCATATTGCTCATGCTTCCAGAGTTCTCTAATATTAACTTCCTCTAATTTCCCTAATTTCAATTTATTCACCATCCTTTAAATATCTTTTAATATTGCTACTAAATTTTTCATTTCCTTAGAAGCAACATATCGATTCATAAACTTAAAATCTATATCTCCCAATTCATTCACCGGCATCATAACTTTTTGTCTTGCCATCCTATCACCATTAAACTTATACGCATAACGATATTTTTCTTTCTGTTGCAATATCATTTGTTTTAAGAACATATAGCAGTATTTATTTTGCCCTTGTTCATCCTTAAATGATACTCTCTTTACATCATCAGAAAAAACACAAGAGTATGGATGATAAAAGTTTTCAACCACACTGCCATTATAGTTTACACCAAGCACGTTTTTATCAAATGAAGCATTCGTGTTTGAAACGAAATTTGTAATACCATTATTAGAATCTGTTGCTCCAATAAATGGTATATCCCCATCTACCATATTTGCCTTTGTAAGCCTTACACCAGAGTTAATGTTGCAAATATCTGATAAGAAAAATTCTTTCCAATCAATCTTATCAAAATGATTGTACATTATATATATATATATATATATTCGTCAAGGTATTTTAGAATATTTTTAATCTGTTTTTGTTCAATATTTTTTATAAAGTTTTCCATATAAGACCAGTTAGGATCACCATTTTTATCTATTGGCAAAAGGAGTTTTTCCCTTTTGATTCTTGTGTCATTTATCTCTCTGTTGAAAGAATATTTTTCTTCCAATCTTCCCAAAATAACGGAAATAAATTTATAAACTGTATCATTCTTGTTCGGTAACTTCAAAGATGTTACATGATCACTGGCGATATATTCATAATTATGATAAAAACAAGCACCAACACTTCCACTATTCGCAAGAGTTAGATCATTGTCTGATTCCCTGACCTTTTCAGTATTTCCAATAAAATTATCTACACCATTGTTCAAAGCTGTAGAAGAAATATAAGGTATTTCTCCATCAATTTGATTTGCCTTAGTTAATCGCTTCCCTCTTTGAACGGTGTCAAATATATCTGAGACGAAAAACTCGCCCCATTCTACATCTGTTAAAACTTCAAGGCAAATAACCAAATCAAGCAGTCTACTCTTGTAGTACTCTTTTAAGTCGTTCCTTTGCTTGATTTCTCTTTCCTTGATATATTCTTCCATAAAGTGCCAATTAGGGTTATTTTTTTCATCTATAGGAAGCATTACGTATCTATTTTTAAAACGAGTTCCTGTTAGACCTTTTCCATATCCAAATCCACATTCTTTAATACTTTGTCTAAAAACCTGGACAAGAAATAATCCAACTTCTCTAGTGATTTTATTGTTACTTATATAGTACATCTTGTTTCCCGAAACATAATCAACACCTTGAAAAAAGAAATCTGCATTTTCCGCACCAAGAGAAATTGTATTTTTAGGATTTTTTTCATAATTTGCATCAACAATTAAATCCTCAAGCCCATTATTCATAGATGTTCTCGTCACATACGGAATTCCTTTTGATGATATAGCAAGATTGGCTTTGTGATATGGTTTTGAATTACTAACCTTAAATATTCCGTTGTTTCCTCCAACCTTAAACTCTCCCCATTCAACATCGTTTAAATGATACTTATACATAATCGACACCATCCTCCGCTACTTTTAGAACTTGTTCACTATCTGTATCACGTTCTTCATCCATACCAAAAAGATATCCACGACCATGCGTAATCATATTAACTTCAAAGGTTAAATAGTCTGCGATAGTTTTTTCAAAATCTTCATCACTTGGGATTTCATCATTAAAATAATAGAAGGAGTGTAGCCATTCATCTGTAGCTTCAACTGTAGTAGAAACACAAAATTTTGTTGGTGATTCTATTTTATCATTCCACACATCAAGAAGATGTTGCTTTTTATCTTTTGCACTTCCGTCATCAATCAATCCTATATGTTTACTTACAATATAGCCATCATTTTCAAAATTTATGAATTTAGCTTTCTTGGTCTTGCTATGGGGTATGCCTGCTGTAAAAATACCTATGCAAGGGTTTGTTCCTACCCTATAAAAAGTATTCTTATTAAGAGTGATAACTCCCTCAAGAGTATGTTTTTTTAGTATTTTAGTCTTAAGGTTTTGCTCATCCTTCGTTTTCCCTGTAAAAGTCGATTGTGGCACAATCACAGCAACTTTAGCTCCTTCTGCTAAACTTTCTAACAAATGATTTACAAAGTTTATCTCATATAATTCAGGGTTTTGTTTAGAACCTTGAGAATACGGTGGATTCATCATTCCTACTGTACATCCTTTAAGTTGTATCTTACTTGGATTTTGTGCTAAAAAATCTTGATTTTCCAAATTGCTCTTTCCATCACCACGCAAAATCATATTTGTTGTCGCTATCGTAAACATATAATCTTGAAGTTCAATACCAAACAGTCTATTTTTTCTAATTTCTATCTGTTCAGCTTCATCTGGTGTCTTTGACAGCATCTGATGCATGGCAGCAATAAGAAAACCTGCAGTACCACAGCAAGGATCTAAAACTTTATCTGTAGACTTTATATCAAGTAGTTCACAAAACAAATCTGTAATATGCCTTGGTGTCAAAATAATACCTAAACTCTGTCCATCTCCTCCAGAATAAGACATAAATTCACCATAAAATCTGCCTATGTAGTCTTCTGTAGATGAACTGTATTTTATATTTGTGAAGATACTGTTATATAGGACTTCTGTAAAATATCTAAGTGGTGTTTTCCCAAGATTGGAATTTTTTTCATTAATTTTATTGTTATCTCTTATAATATTGAATTGGTTAAGAAGCTTGTCTCTTTTAACCTCAGGACTAACATTTGCTCTTTTTAAGTTATCTTCTATTGCCTTATATATTTTTGAGCCATCAGTCCTTATTTTATCTCCAATCAAATCAGAGATATCAAAGTTTTTATGTTCAATTTCTGATAATGCAAGTAAAATCCCAGAAACAATCAACGGTTTGTTTTTATCTTCTAAATTTCCGTAATTTCTTAAATCTTCATGAAGAGAACGAGCAACTTTTAACAATTCTTCTGTCTTTAATTCATCATTAGTTTTTACTTCTAATATTTCTCTTTCGTAATACTCATTTATATTATCAGCACTGAAAGATATAAAAGTTTCAATATCACCAAGTTCCTTATATCCACCTCTTTCATCAACAAACAAAGGTGAAATTCTATGGTTTTTCTCATTACCACTTACACCGATTGCGATTATCTTTTTATAAGTTGTATTTTTTGCTAAATGCTTTCCGTAAAATAAAGCTCCATTAACAGCATAATCTGTAACAGACTTAACATCTTCAGCAATCAAATCATTCTCATCTCTATTGAGATGCTTATTCAAACTTGCTTTATCTTCTATTACAACAAGAAAATCATTTATTACACCAACATACTCTGGAAAACCTACATTTCCTGTACCTTTCTTGGACGCAGTTGCCAATGCTTCATCTATTTCTCTTATATTACTTCCCTGAGCAGAAAAATCATTTTGCACGCCATTTTCTTTAAGCATGTCATACACCCAAAGATCTGTCATTATTTCTTTCTTAGCCATTATTTATCTCCTCCATGTTATCAATATTCTCTTTTGCAAAAACTTCCAATAAGGTATTAAGCTTTTCTGTTTGAATTCTTGTTAATCTGCATTTATTTTTTCTAATAGAATCAAAAATTTCATTATTCGCTAACATAAACTCACATATATCAGGTGGCGGTGTCCCTCGAATTTTTGAATACAAATAATCCATTTTCTCTCTATATTTAGAATTGGGATTAAGTTCCATCATGATTTTTTTGTATATTTCAAAACTCGGAGCATTTATTCCGTCTTCAATATATTTAAGGTTAGAGTTTGGCAAATCTATAGCCTTAGCAAGTCCACGTTGACTCTCTCCCTTTGCTTTGCGATTAAATTTTATTAACTGTCCAAGCTCTTCTTTCAGTTCTTTTTTATTATCTATTTCTCGATTCAAAATGCCCCTCCTTCCCTTTTTGTTATATGTTCTATAACATAGAACATTATATCATATTCGCCAACTTATTTCATCCCTAAAATTAAAGAACTGCCAACATTATTTCTTAGTTGTCAACACATATGTTACACTTTTGAGAAGTATTCCGATACAACTTGGTTTGGGCCTTTGAAATCAAGAACTGTTTTTGTTGTCTTATTATACCTAGCCTCATGCTTTGATACTTGTTTTCTTAGTTCTTTTTCACTTGTAAATACTTTTCTTCCATAGAAAATCTTTCCATCTTCCCTATGACTTCTTTCAACTTTACCATTTTGCCAAGGTGAATATGATCTTATTCTTCTCAACTCCATGTTCAATGTTTTTGCCGCCTTCTACACCAAAAATATGCAATACTAGAACGGCTACACAGGCAGCTATTCTGATTAAAACTAAAATATAATTTCGTTTTATCTACTTTCCTTGTCTGATTTTAACTTCCTATTCAATATTTTCTTTAAAATATATCCTATAAATTCGTCTTTCATTAGAACAAGTAAGAAAATATAAAACAAAAAGCCAATAAATATCTGTATCAATAAAGATACTATTCCTCTTGCGATTACTTGAGATATTAGTAGACTCAATATAAACATAAATATACCTGCTATTAAATAGTTTTGTGCTATCTTTATTATTTTTATAAAATTAAAATCATTCTTCGTGTAATACATTTGAGTGCCAGTAACCACTAGCTCAGCAATAATGGTACCAATAGATGCTCCAATTGCACCATACTCTGGGATTAATATTAAATTAAACACCGCATTTATACATGAGCCAGCAATGACGGAGATAGTATATTCTTTTTGCCGCTTTGTCGGTAATAAATATTGCGTACCAATGACGTTGCTTAGTCCTATAAACAAAATTATAGGGCTAATAATTTTCATAATTAATGCGGTTTTTTCATAGCCAGCTCCAAAGAATAATGGAACAAAAGAATCAGAACTAATAAAGATGAAAAAGATAAGTGGAAAAGATAATAAAAATACTAGCCTAAAAGATTTTTTGATATTTTCATCTATTTTTTCTTTATCTTTATTCGCAAAAAAATTTGCAACCCGCGGCATCATTACTACGCCTAAAGAAGTTATAATTGTTAAAAACATTTTAATAATCTTCTGCGCTTGTTCATAAAACCCAACTTCCGACTTGTCGCTGACAATAGATCCAATCATTGTTTTATCTAGGACAGTGTAGAGTTGAACTGCGACCTGCGGAATAAACAACATAACAGTTGGTTTTAGATGTCTAAAAACCCTTAGTTCCCTTAATTTAATTCTATCTAAATATTTCGGCAAATAAAACCACAATGAGATATTTCCAAAAAATAATGAAGCAGCATAAATCCAAAAATAAACTGGAAGATCATTACTAGTTTTCACTAATACAAAAATTAGAATTAAACTTATTATCTTAATAAAAGTATTTCTTAGAACTATTTTCTTAAATTCTTCTAGACCTTGGAAGAACCAGCTAATATCTATGACATTACTTATTATTTCTAGAATTAGTATTTTATAGTAGATGCTATATTCGTTGCTGCCATTGATAAAATTAAAATAATAGATTATGAATGAGATGAACATAGTAGCAAAGCGTAGTATGATAATCTCCAAGAATAATCGGCTATATTTTTCTTTATTATTCTGATGATATGCAATCTCTCTTTGACCATAGAGCGCAACACCAAGTGAACCGAATAAAATAAAAAATGTAGTAATGGATAACGTATAGCTATATATACCGATATTATTTGCACCTAAAACCCTTGAAATATATGGTGTCGTAATTAAAGGTAACAACATCACCAGAATTTGATATGCCAAATTGTACAGATAATTTTTCGCGATTGATTTCTTCATGATATTCTTTATTATCCTTAAAACCCAGCCATTATGATATATATCATATTCGACCTTTTTCCTTGAATACTTCTGTTCATCTCAAAAATAGTGATCTGAAGCCGAGCTTAACCTTTTTAAGAAAATTCTTAAACTTACTATTCTCAATAAAATACATATTACAGTATTTAACTCTTAAATTGTTTTTTTCTACATATACATTAATCAAAAATTCAGACAAAAAACCATATATCCTTTTTTGCTGCTGCGTATAACCAGTTAAGTCAGTAATTTTTTCCAGATCAAATAATATATCAAATAACCAGGAACAATAACTGTCGTATATCTTTTTTGAAGAAATCATCATATTACAATAACTTGCTTTTCTTGAAGACATGACATTGTCATAAGATTCAATGTATTCAGGATATTTTTTTGCTATAATTTTTCTTAGATTAATTAAATCTTTATCTTTACCACTCGGGCTGTCAATAAAATGTTTATAAACATTGTGTTTTGTCTTAAATTTATATGGCAATACAATATCGTAGTGTTTTTTTTCTAGATTTTTTTCTATATATTTATCGTCAACAAGTTTCGAACGGAATCCATAAACGAAATAACGGCGATAGTGTACTATCCCCACATTATCGCAATTATGAATATTTTTCCATATCCAATATATAGCAGTAAGCTCACAATAATTTTCATTTTTGTTTGCAATATTATCACCTGAAGAATCAAAAATATATTTCATATTCTCTGTCGGTTTTTTGTTCCCCACAAAAATAGGCTGATATGTATCTAAAATATTATATTTAAAATCTTTGTGCGTAATTACGTAAATCTTATTCTTCATTTTTTTCTCCTTTAACTATAAATGGAAGATATATTATTACTAAAATATTAAATAATATTTCACTAGAAAAACATATCATAAATAGTATTATCCAAGAGTATATACTTATTCCCCTTAATTTAGCAAAACAAAATATTGATAAAATCAAAAATAACATAAAGCCGATAATACCAAAATATTTATAAATGCGAGGAATTGATGTTATATATTTCTCCTTTTTTGTATCAGATATCTTATATATTCCTTCACCAAATAAGACCGCAAAACTATTTTTTTCTTCAGTAAATGCTCCAATAAAATTTCCAAACCTTCCATTGGTAGAATCTTTTTCTATAAAGGTTCTACTAACAAATGTCTGAAATGAATCTGTTTGAAAATATGAGGGCAGACATATCACACCAACAAGTACTAACGATAGACCTATAATTATAGTTTTTATTTTTATATTTGTATTTTTCTTTTTGAACAATAAATTCATGATACAAATAGTAGATAATAATATTATTGCCATTCCACTTCCAGACAATAGCATACTAACTATGACGAGTATTTTTACGATTTTATTGTTCCCTTTATTTGGTCCAAAAAAGAGAATCACAAGTGCCATTGCATTATAGATCGCAAAATGTGATGGTTCAGCAAAAAATGATCTTGGTCTTGAATATGCATAACTAGTCCATGAATGCGTAAACATTATTTGATTATAATCATCAACTTCTGTTTTGAGAAATGGAAATGTGCCAGGAATAAAAATATTAAAATTATTTAAACAAATATATTGAATGATCCACAAGATACACGAGGTAGCAGATACAAATATTAAAAGATTTACTCCAAATCTATAGTCAAAATATGAATCAATAAAAAATGCACAAAAAGAATAATATAAAATTAATCTTAAAGTGGTTAGATCTGCACCAGTTTTTGCTATTCCAATAATTTGATACAACAACAATTGAATCGTGACGCATAGTATTACAATTATTAAAGTTGTAGACCATCTCACTGTTTTCTTGTGTCTACATGAATTAATTACTAATAGGGGGATCAAAATTAGTATGACAACATCAGCTAAAGTAATCGTGGCAATACCAACAAAATACATACTTAGAAGTGGAAGCAAAATCACAGTTGTTGTATATATTTTTTTCATTCTTGCCCCCCATATAATTTATCAATTTGTTGCATATATTTAGTTATATTTTCAAGCTCTATACTTTTTTTGATGGATTTTTCTTTTTTATTTAAATAATAGACTTTACTATTTAATAACTTAAAAATATTATCAATAAAATCCTTTTTTCTTGTACACAATGCCCCACAAGAGTCATCTATAATACTCGGAAGACCACCAACTTTTGACACCACGCATGGTAACCCCAACGATAAAGCCTCATAGACAGCCAGCCCATATCCCTCCCAGGCAGAAGTAAGCATAAAAATTTTTGACATTTGCATATAGTTATAAGGATCTTTTTGGTGACCAACAAAGTCTATGTTTTTATCTAAATTAAGTTTTTTTGTTAATTTAATTATCTTATTTTTAAGTTCTCCATCGCCAACCCAAACTGACTTAATCCGTGGACATTGTTTTTTTATTTCAGATATTATTCGAAGAAATAATTCTGGCTTTTTTTGTTCAGTTATCCTTGCTACACAACAAATATCGTATATTTTATTTTTATTATCCTTATTTATTTTTGACAATATTTCTTTTCTTGAAATCGGATTACCAATACATTCCATTTTACTTTTTAAAAATGGTGTAAAAATATACTCTTTTTCAATGGATTTAGATACGGTTAAAATATGGTCAGACTTCATCCCAGAATATAAGAAAATAATTGAATTAATACCAGGATATTTTATCCATGGAGAATTATTATGAATATGTGATATCAGGTATTTCCCCGTATTAGCCAATGAACAGACCACACTAGCCCTAAAGTCTGTTGCGTGTAGAATATCAGGATTATATTGCTTGACAACACGCTTTATTTCTTTTTGCGATAACTTGCTAATTTCTATCCATTTAATATTTTTTTCATCAAGAAGCTGGTTAATCGGCCCTTTTCGCGATACCCAATAAAAATCGTATTTATTTCTAAGATTCTCAATAATACGAAAATTTACGGCTTCAGCACCAGAAAATGCATTTGTACTCATAATAAAAAAGATTTTTTTCTTATTTTTCATTTTTAATAATAGCCTTTGCCTTATATTCTCTTTCTTGATAATAAAGAGTATTACTGTCTACATCTTCTCTTACGATTGTTCCTGCAGCGATAACAGAATTATCACCGATCGTTACTCCTTTCAAAATAATACTATTTGCACCAATCCAAACATTGTTTCCAATCTTGATTGGCTTCTTTACAAAATCTTTTATATCATTTTTATAGTCGTGATCATGATCAAATAACATTACGTTTTGACCAAACATAACATTTTTACCTATTATAATTTTTTGTTGACAATTCACGGAACAACAATCATTAAAAAAACAGTTATCTCCAATTACAACATTCCCTCCGTCATAGATTCTAAAAGAAACATTATTTCTCGCTTTCATTTTTTTACCAATAATTAAGCTCGAATCTCTTTTGATTGCAATGTTAAAATTCTTATAAACTATAGGTATTGTCTTAAAGCTTATCCTTTTTCGATAGATTATTTTATATAATACAATTTTTATTATACCTATTATTGTTTTTATATATTCAAATAACATTTTTCACCTACTATATACATTATATTTTATGTAGACTATTACAGATATAGCCTACATCAAATTCTTTATTTAATTTTATATCAGTACGTTTTTTGTTACTTATTTCCGTGTTTTTTATACACCTTAACCAATGTTTTCTATTATTTTTTATAGATAGCATTTGAGTATTATCGCATAAGACAATATCCTTTGTTATTTTATCCGAAAATACACACGGCAACCCGGCAGCTTGCGCTTCGACGCCAACAACTGGCAGACCCTCATATAAACTTGGCAAGCAGAAAATATCCATCACTGAATATATTTTACTAATATCGTCACGTTGGCCAAGGAAGAGGACAGAGTTTTTGAGACCAAGCTTTTCAACTTTCTTTTTGATTTTATCTTCTAACGGACCCGAACCGACGAGCAAAAGCTTTGAATCTGGATTTTTCGTATGATATTCCTTAAAGACATCAACGAGAAAAGTGTGATTCTTTTGTTGAACGAAACGTCCAACATGGCCAATCACAATAGTGCTATCTTTAATACCAAATTCCTTGCGAAGCTTTTTGCGAGCCTCTTCATCAAATCTAAATTTATCAATATCAATAGCGTTATGGATAATTTTTACTTCACCACGATCAAAAGTCTTATTACCAAACAAATAACGACCTGCAAGATCGGAGCAGGCAAAATAATCCGTAGCATAACGTTTGCTAAATGGACGCAAAATATTCTTAATTAAATTACGCTTCCATTCTTTTGGATTACTAGTCGAATGGCTATGCGAAATACGAATTGGGACACCAGCTTTCTTAGCAGCATAGAGTGGAAAAACTGAGAGAGTGTTAATATTCGAATGCACAATACGATATTGATTTTCTTTAAATAATTTCTCTAAAGCTTTTAAATATTTTGGAAGGTTTTGATACTTTGGAACAAGAAAAATACGACCGCCAAGTTTTTTGATTTCATCATACGGAATACGGGTAGAATCTTCATCGCAAATAAAGTCAAACTGGATTTTGGAATGATCAAGGTGACGATAATAGTTCATAATAACCGACTCAACGCCACCACCAACCCATTTACCCATAATTTGAGCAACAATAAGTGGTGATTGTTTTTCCTGATCTTTCTTATTCACTAATTAGACCCCTGGTTTTCTCTTTATAGTTCTTTTTATCATACCTTATTCTTGACATTTTGTCAATTTGCTGTGGTAGTGAACTAAGTTTTACCTATGAAAAAAGGAGGCCTCAGCCTCCCAAGTTATACTAAAACTCTTCTCTTTTTACTTTTTCTCTCATACCTATATCCGGACAGCACTTTTTTCCTCGCTGGGTTTCACTACATGGATCTGACGATTCTGGTCTTTAGACTCCGAACAGCTGTTATTTACAGGCAGTACCGGATCTTCATTTTGTGCCATGTCCACATCCTCTCTAAATTCGGGGTAGATGGAGTCCTTCTTTTCTTCTGCTTCTTCTGTGTCATGTTTTATTTTGACATAATTTTTCACCTCGCGTAAAAGATTTTCAGGATCACCTTTTTGGCCAACCTTCGATTTTTCATGCTCCGCTACAGGAGGAACGCTATTATCCCGCAGGGCTCTGAGAATTTTGCTTAAACTTAGAGTAAGATCTCTATAGACCCTGGCACTAATCGTTGCATTCTGTTTCTCTTCATCAAGCTGAATTTGTAGATTATTCAACCGACTCTTGATGGAAGCTAAACAGCCGTCGCCACATTCGATCTCTTGATAAAATTGACTACCCAGCTCAGCGTGCTTATTGAAAAACAATCTGACAAATGGATCATCAATCAGTTCCCTATAAAGATCCTGAATCCATTTCTCTTCATTTAGGACATACAAACAAATCGAAGTCACAACATCTGCCGCGGCATAATCTGGCTGATCATGATAATATCCTAGAACCTTGAGACCCGGAGTTCTTAAAAGCTCCTCATAATATTCCGTGGACTGGAAAAGTAGCTGCTCGAATGCCATATATTCTACGCGCCTGACATCGATCATACTGAGAGGAACATAGCCCTTCGCATTTGCAAACAACCGATTGAAACTTCCTAAAAAATCCAATTTATTCCTGATGAGATCGTCCACATAGGCAAAGAATAAAGCCTCGGTGATGCTTGCAACTTCAGAACTTCTTGTTTCGGTTTTCTTCATTTTTTCTCCTTTGTTGTGTCTTTGACACGGAAACTAAGATGGGTAACCATCTCAAACTTGCTCTTTTGGAGCGGGAAACTTTTCGAGTTTTAGTATTTTAAAAAACTTTACTTTATCACAGTAACGTGTTCTATTAAAACATAAATGAATATTAGTGCAAGAATAAGAGTTTTCGGACGGAAAAATAAAATCTCCGGATGCAAAGATGGGATTTTCAGAGACGAAGATAAGATCTTCGGGGGTGAAGATGAAATTTTCAGATGTAGAGGTGAGATTATAGATTAAGAAAATAATGACCCCCCATAGTCTGATCTTAAATATAAAAATGGGAGCCGCGGCTCCCATAAAATCGTTAAGACTTGTGTTTGCAATGATCCTTATTTAATTGTATTTTGACGTATATAACTGGAAAATCAGCTATACGCCAGGTATCTTTAAGACATATATTATAAACTCCAGATTACTTAGCTTATGCTAGTAGCTCATTACGGTCTTTCTGCATAGCATGCCAGTGACATAAAAGAACGGGAGGAAGATCCGACTCATCGAATCTATAATAAGCCTCAGGCCCCATAAACATATCAAGTAAAATTGGAATACTTCTATTATCGTTCGGTTTCAATTTGAGGCGGGATATTCTCAGTACAAGCTCCGGATATTCGTCTGTGATCTTATCAAAAAACCACTCGTTCTCTCTTGCCTCATCACCGAAATAAATCAAACCGGTACTCCTGAAAGAATTCATAAAGCGCAAGAATTTCTTTTTGGTACCATTAATCTTGAACCGGCTAAGTCTACAGAATGGACTCTGAATCGCTTTTTCTGACCTAGCCCTTAAAAACCCAAATATCATCTTTTCCTCCTTAAAGGATTTTCTTGCTTAACGATTTTAATGTGCATTTGTTGCTATCCTAGGATGCAACAGGAGGTATTATAGTGGTTTTTGGGATTTTGACAAGAGGGGATTTAGAGAGAGTTGGGAGAAATCTAGAAAGAGAGCAAAAGTTCATCTTTAAATTAAGTTGAAACTTGAGACTAGAAAAAGGAGTCTGAAAAAGGAGCCGAAGCTCCTTATGATTTTTTACCGTTACTTTACACCTGTGCTATTCCTGTTCGTCCTCATCAAGCGGGATCGAAGTGATCTTATCATAAAGAGCACTAATTGAATAGTCATTCTCTGATAGATCGTAGTTTTTGAACATCCATTCCATTATAATGATCATAATGTCGATCTCGCGATAAAGCTGTAACTTTCTGCTTCTTAACTCAACCAACTCTTTTTCGCATTGCCCTAATTGCGCATAATATTTATCAAATTCGTCTACATTGAATTTGATATGCGTGAGACAGGCAGTATAATGAATAAGGCGTTTCTTGCGGTAGTCTTTCACGAAAGGAGAATCTGCAAGAAGCATGCAGTCCTCATAAAGCAACCTTTCGTACTTCAAAAACTGAACGAAAGCATCAATCAGGTCATCGAAGCCTGACAGCAAGTAGCCATCCTGACTGTTCTCCTGTAAATAATCAGCGACTTTAAAGCATTCATTGACGCTTAGTTCGTCAAATTCCCTGGCAAAGTCGATAAAAAATAACTCATAGGTTGAATATTCTAGCTTTTGCCGATTAGCCTGATCAAACGGAATGAAGCCCTTGATATTGAGAAAGAAATTATAAACATTACTAATGCCGATAGCCTTACTCTTTTGGAAACCGTCGATGATCTCGATAACTTTCTGCATGATAACACTAAGCTCTGGACTTAGCGCCACGTCTTCGTATGTATTTAACATAGAAACACCCCCTTTGGTTATGGGACTATAATCCCAAGTCTTAGCACGGTTTTAAATTACTTTACCATGCTGGTAATGGAGATATTTTACCATATTTTTAGTATTTATCAAATTTTTATAGAGGATAATCGTGACTATTGTTCAAAACTGCTTTTTACAGGAAGGATCTTATTGAAAGCCTGTTCGAGCTCAGATTTAGTTTTATCGAGATCCTTGACATTGCCGTCATTAATACAGAGAAGATGATATTTTTGATGTTCAACAAGTTTAATGATTTTCTGATTCTCTACGTCATCCTCACTTAGCATCGTGTGGTGAGAAAAACGTGGTGAACGAGGTATGAATTGTCCTTCCAGTAGTTGCGTGTAGAAAAATATCATATGCGAGATATCTTGACTTGAACGAAATGGGTGAGCCGAAGTATTTGTAAGCTCTTCTTTCGAGTCTTGCCAAACTTTTTTGAAAGTAGATTTTAGATAAGATGTGGCACAATGTGGATCATAGATGAGAGAAAATTCTTTCCAGGGGGAAAGAAGGAAATTCCTGAGATTAAATACACCATATTTGAGATGATAGACCTTTAAAAAATGTCGATGATAGAACTCAGATTTGTGATATTTTTGGTTAATCTGTGCCATATTATTCATTTGAATGTATGGGAATATATCACGAGAAGGATTATTAATGAGAATATTTTCCGCAAAAAAGGCGCGTGGGAGATAAAAATCAGATTTGTTTCGTGAATCACTTTGTTTTTTATTTAGTTTTTTTGATCTGGACTTAGCAAAAAAATCGGTCGGTTTAATGGACTTTAACATATAGAAATCATCATTAAAATAAACAAAATACTCTGAAAGGCCGGGGATGAGATGAAGGTGATTTTCAATAGTATGAGAGTTAAAGGTGGGAAGAAATTCTTTGGGGATAAAATCCTCATGGCGAATAATCTTAAGTTTGGGATGAGTGGACTTAAGCCAAGATGGAAGATGTCCAAACGTTACAAAGAAAATTTGATTAACCCATGGGGCGAATTTTTCAACTCCACGAAACCAGTATTTTAAAAAATCGAAATCATTACGAAAACGCAGATCGGACGCATCGATTTTTGGAGACTCGAGAGGATGGATGACATTTTTCGAATTTCTAAAAGGGTCAGAGGTGGATTCTTTAGAAACTATCTTGGTATCGACTCTCGTATTTTGAAGTTTCTGGAGTGTTTGATTTTTTTTAGCCAACCATTTTGGATCAGTACCATCGACCCAAGTAATAACAAAATCTATCTTTGGCTGAGACATACAGTGACTCCCCCTATTTTTTAGTGGTTGCTTCAAATTCCACTTTCTTTAAGGCGGCATCAATCATTTCGTGAACAGTCTTTTTAAAAGTAGCTTCATTGACTGAGACACTAGGCAGTTTTTCGCCGTTAATAATGATGGTTGGTGTTTCTGTGATATTCACGAGTTTAGAAATCGCCATATCGGACTTCACTTTTTTCTTAACAGCTTCACTATTCATATCAGCTAAAAATTGATCAGCATTACCTTTATGGTTGGAAGCCTCTTCAAAATAAGCCTTAAATTTAGCATCTCGCTTTTCTGAATCTAGATCTTCCCACTCGGCCTGATTTTTGAAAAGAAGTGTGGCAAATGGTTGCCAATAGCCCTGTAAGGCGGCAGCATTCGCGGCGTGAGCGGAGGCGGTGCCATTTTTATGATAGGTGAGAATAAAATTGCGAAAGATGAGACCAACTTTACCTTTATATTCTTCAATAATTTTAGAGAGATAGGGGAAAGTAGTAGCACAGCCTGGACACTGAAAATCGGCATATTCAACGATTAAAACTTTAGCATCTTTGTTCCCCTCATAATTATCGCCGATGTTGCCGTTGCGATCTTCCTTTCCAATATATTTTGAACGGTCAAGCGAAGCAATCCACTGATCGTACTGCTGATTCTGTTGATAAGAATAAACACAGAGAGACAAGAAACCGATGATAAGTGCGCTAACAGCAATAAATGGTAACTTCTTCATAAACCTCCTAAGCAAAATCTATCGCTTAATTCAATAAATTTTTGTATAATATAGATATTAGCATATTTTAGCGTGTTTGTGGGCGGTGCGACAAAAAACGGAGGTAAAAATGGACGAGATGAGTGCGGATCAAAATGCGGATTTAAACCAATCTTCAGGTATTTTTGATGAGAGGAAAAAAGGAATTTTTAGTCAGATTGGGGAGATACTTGGTGGTTTCTTCAAAGAATTAGCTAAAGCTCTTGGGAAGATTTTCGTCGAGAAAAAAATGACTGAAGTGGATGAGAATAGCGGGAGAATTGAGAGGCTGGACGAGCACGAAGAACATAATATCGAAAGCGAGACGACAAATTCGACCAGTGCGACTGACACTTCTTTTGTGGGGCCGATGAATCGTAATATTTTTACCGATAAAGATACGGCGGCGAAATTAGTACGACATGAGACGAAGATGGATGAAGTCAATGAGATGAGTAATGGAATATCGGGAACTGGAATGGTTACAGAGATGAATAACGGGAGTCTGCTTGCTAAGAATTCGCCTGACGGGAGTTTGCCAGAAATCTTTTATCCGGAAACCACAGAAGACTTAGTGTGGCTGATCAATAAACTGCCAGAAGAAGTGATCTCAAAACAACAAAGAAGAACTATGGCAGCAGCAATGACTTTTGATAGCAAGATTGTAAAAGAGGTGATGACGCCAAAAAATGAGGTAATTATTATCCACGAAAATGATTTTATGGGACCTCTAACTCTATCGCGACTTTATCAATCGGGTTTATCGCACTTCCCTGTGGTGGGCGCGAGAGGTGAAATCGTAGGGCTTATCCACACAAAGACACTATTTAGTCTTAGCGTGAAAGAAACTGACCGAGCTTCCGCTTTCTTGGATAAGAATATTTATTACATGAGCGAAAATTACACCTTAAAAGAGGCACTTCTCGCATTTATTCGTACGAGTTGTTATTTCTTTATTGTGGTGGACGATCACGGAAAAGTGACGGGACTGATGAGCTTTCATAAATTAATCGGAATGATTGTAGGAAATTTACCAGAGACAGATTTTGATCAGGATCAGGATTTGATGTCAGTGGTAAAATACGCAAGAACTTTGCAGGGGTCAAAGTAGACGACCAAGGATCGCATGGTTGGATTTGCCAGCCATAACATAGTAAAAACTGAGAAGCCGGAAATGAAGGCTGAAACAGGAGAAGAAATTAAATGAATTTAAAAACAGTTTATAAAACGAGACGGGCAATTACGGCACTGATTTTAAGCGGAATTGTGATTTTAACGATTATCGCAAATCCAAATTCTTATCAGAAAAAAGCCGAGTCAAGCGCAAAAGAAAATATAAATTCTGGGCTGCATAATAGTAGCGATAACGACAAGATAATTCAAGGCAATAGTCAAAATAACGAAACTAATAATAGCGGTGAAGATGGTAATAAAAATAATCCTAGTGAGCAGGCAAAGAGAACACCGCTTGCAACAGAACTACTTTCAAAACTTGAGGTAAAAGGGCGGGCGCCAAAGACTGGATATAAACGAACCGAATTTTATAATGGTTGGCCAGAAATTGAAAGTTGTAATTTAAGACAGCGGATTTTAAAACGAGACTTTGGCGATACGGCAAAGGTGGACGAAAAATGTAACGTAGTGGCTGGAAAATTCTACGAACCTTATACGGGCGAAGAAATGGAATTTAAAAACCGATCAGAAATTTCAAAAAAAGTGCAGATCGATCACGTAGTGGCGCTGTCGGACGCTTGGCAAAAAGGGGCACAATATAAAACTGCTGATGAGAGATTTAAAATCGCAACTGATCCTTTGAACTTAATCGCAGTGCAAGCGGCGGCAAACCAACAAAAATCAGATGGCGATGCAGCGACTTGGCTACCAAAAAATAAAAGTTTTCGTTGTCAATATGTGGCAAGACAGATTTCGGTGAAATACAAATACTTACTTTGGGTAACTGAGGCGGAAAAAGAAGCGATGAAACAAATTCTAGAGAAATGTCCAGAGCAAAGAAGTTACTGAATTCAAATAATCAACTACTTTTATAAACCAGCGAAATAGCATTAAAAATACATAAGCTTCATATTATATATACAATATGATTAAAAAAGAATGCCTCGGACTTAATCCGAGGCTAAAGTGCTGGTCTTATATTTTACCAATGTTTCTGTTTAGGCTTTCCACCCTTGCTATGCTTCCCTTGCCCATATTCATTCTTCTTTCCACTATGAACAGGACCGGATAGGCTACTGATGCTTGTACCATGAACATTGTATCTCGCATAGCCCTTGCCAGACTGAGATAGATCGTCATGATGATTCCTATTCTTATTTAAACCTTTCTGTAATGCCATATCTAGCACCCCCTTTTCTACAGAAACTTGAGAATAATTATCTCACGTGATGTATTGTATCATTTTTATTAATAATTGTCGATCATTTATATGCGCGCGCAATTTCGTTGTGATACAATTCTTTAGAAGATATTATGACTATCTATTCATTTTCTGAGCTTGCAAACTATACACATATTCATATGTATGTGTTTTTTGGAATTTTTACAAATGAGTTAAAAAAGAAAAAGCTCGAGGATTCAAATTACAAACTAGATGTGAGTATTGACGGGAATGTGGCTAAATGGATACTGGATACACCAGAAAGAAAGATTTCAAATATTTTTAAAAAAATAATACAAGATACTGTTATAGATAAAAAAATAATAGACACGGCTATCTCAGAAATTGAACAGAAAAATGAATTTACATCAAAAATAAAAGACCTAGATTTATTAGAAAGAGAGATTACTAATGTTTGTTTTACAAAAAAGAAACCTGAAATAAGCAACGATTCAATGTCATCGCCAGCGATTGATTTCTATAAATAATAAAGATATTGACTTTATATTAGCCTTTAATGATTCCTACATTTTGTACATTGCAAGTTCATGTTATAATCTACAGAAATAAAAGTTTTCGTTGTCAATATGTGGCAAGACAGATTTCGGTGAAATACAAATACTTACTTTGGGTAACTGAGGCGGAAAAAGAAGCGATGGGACAAATCCTAGAGAAATATCCAGAACAAAAGACATACTAGAATTTTATGATTTTAAATTTTATAAAAATGATTCATTACTTTTGTTCTGCAATCCACTGTTGCAAAACACCAAGTTGATCAATATCTTTCTGTTGTTCTTCTTTTGATAATTCAGCAAAACCACAAGCAAGTTTTGGATCGCCATAATTTGGATCTTTTACCCATTCATTACGCTTGATCCAATTTTCATGAATTAAGTCACCATATTCATTGCGGACCTTTACATCTTCAAGATTTAAACTGCTTAAAGTATCAGCACCACGCTCGTCCATCAATCCAATCAAAAACTCTGCACCGCCACGATTCTGTTCTTTCCAATAATCAGAATATTTGTCGTAAGGTTGATTTGCGATGTCAATAACCGAAGCATGAGCAGCAAGCTCGGAATATCCTTCTGCCATCAAATCGTCTGGAGATTTATTCTTTAAGGCTTTTTCACCATTGACGCCGCGCCAAGCTGGCTGGAAAGTACCATCTTCAAGTTTTGGATAATTCTTCTCAGCATAATCTCTTGCAAGAGGGATTGCCAGAGACTCTACACGTGGATCTAATACTTTCTCCATATTTTCACCATTACTCGATGATAACTTTTCACCATTCATTTCTTAAATCTCACTTTCGTTTAATTTTTTATTTAATAAGACTGAGTCTTAATCCGATTATACTACACACCAGATTTTGATGCCCAATTAAAGGTATGTTAAGATATAATATAAATAGTTTTAAAATAAATTTACTCTGGAAAATTTTATATGAATCTAAAAATTGGAATTGTGGGTTTACCTAATGTGGGAAAGTCGACATTGTTTAATGCATTGACTAATGCACATGCTTTGGCGGCTAACTACCCATTTGCAACGATTGAGCCAAATGTGGGAATTGTACCGGTACCGGATGAACGCTTAGATGTCCTGGAAAAAATGTATAATGCAGAGAAAAGAATCCCAGCAACTGTGGAATTTGTGGATATTGCGGGTTTAGTCGAGGGAGCATCAAAAGGCGAGGGGCTTGGTAATAAGTTCCTTGCACATATTCGCGAATGCCAGATTGTCTGTCATGTGGTGCGTGTTTTTAAAAACGATGATATTATGCATGTCTCAGCCAGCGCAAACATACCAGCGCCAGTTGATCCAAAAGCTGATATCGAAATTATTCAAACTGAACTAGAGCTAGCTGATTTCGAAACACGCGAAAAAGTTGAGGCAAAGCGCAAGAAAAGCAAAGATACGACTGAGGAGAAAATTCCATATTTGACAGAAAAACCAGTGATTTACATGTTTAATGTGGACGAAAACGAACTGACAAATGAAAATTTAAAGAATGAATTGCGTGAACTTGTAAAGCCGGCCCGCGCAGTGTTTGTGAATGCAAAACTGGAAGAAGAAATGACTGGCATGAGTTTGCAAGAAAAAATGGAATTTTTGGAAAGCTATGGCGTAAAGGAAGATGCTTTAGGGGAACTTGTAAGAGCAGCCTATGATACTTTAGGATTGCAATCTTTTCTAACTGCTGGCAAAAAAGAAGTGCGAGCGTGGACAATCAAAAAAGGTGCAACAGCTCCCGAAGCGGCTGGAACAATTCATACCGATTTCGAGCGTGGATTTATTGCAGCAGAGGTAATGAAGTATGATGATCTTGTGAAGTTAGGAAGCGAAGCAGCGGTAAAGGCAGCCGGAAAATTAGCAACTGTTGGTAAAACCTATATTATGCAAGATGGCGATATTGTAGAATTTCGTTTCAATGTTTCAAAATAAAGAGATAAAATTTCCTGTTATAATCGGGCTATGATCTTAGGGATTGATGAGGTTGGTCGGGGTCCGTATGCGGGACCACTGGTGATTGGAGCTTGTATTTTGCCAAATCCGGAAAAAATCGAGCGAGAACCAGAAAAATATGCTTGGATTTTTGAACTAACTGATTCAAAGAAATTGACGGTTAAAAAACGTGAGATTTTATACGATAAAATCAGAGGCGGTGCGCTGGCAGTGGCCACGGGTTGGGTGGAGGCGAGCGAGATTGATAAAATCGGTTTATCCGAGAGTCTGAGGCTAGCTTGTCGAAGAGCCATCAAACAGATTCAAGAGACACATATACCTTTTTCTGAAATTATTATTGACGGGACGATGAATTTTTTAATTGGAACACCGCTTGAAAAATATGCCTCTACCCTAAAAAAAGGTGATCTTTTGATCAAAGAAATTTCGGCGGCAAGTATTTTGGCTAAAGTAGAGCGAGATCGCTACATGAAAAAAATGGCGGAAAAATATCCCAAGTATGGCTTTGAAAAACACGTGGGATATGGAACAGCCTTGCATCAACGAGCAATGGAACAATACGGCTTAACACCGGAACACCGATGTTCTTTTCGACCAGTACATGAAATTTTAATAAAACAGAGCGATTCAATAAAAGATAAAAGGCTAATTAGACAAAGAAATTTGAATCAATGTGAGAAAGTAGACGAGGGTTCAGAACAAAAAGCTGAAAACATAAAAGCTGGGATTATAACAACGTCTACTGAACTAGGCAAGCTCGGCGAAGAAAAGGCAGCAGAGTACTTAATTTTTAAGGGACACGAAATTGTCGCAAAAAATTTTAAAACCAAATATTTTGAAATTGATATTATTTCAAGATTGGATGACTCCCTGTTTTTTACGGAAGTAAAATACCGTAAAACAGCAAAATATGGCGAACCGATTGAATTTATTAATAAACGTAAGCAGGACCAGATGCGATTTGCAGCAGATAGCTTTTTAGTGATACACCCGGAATTTAAAAATCATAAAGTTTACCTCGCAGCAGCTGGTGTAAGCGGTGAAGATTTTCAGATCGAGGATTGGTTAATTATTGAGTAATTATCTTATATATAAAATTGGAGAATATGAACTCTAAAATCCAGCTAACAAATTGTTATCTGAGAACAAAAATAAACCTCGGTTGAGGTTTATTTGGAATTTTCTAGTTTTACGCTGCAGTAACTTCTTCAGTTTTTGTAGTTTCAGTCTCTACGGGAGCTTCGTTAGCTTCAGCTGGAGCTTCAACAACTGCTTCTTCTTTGAGGGTATTAACTGCGATACGATCAAAATCTTTAGCAGCAAGACGAGCAGATTTACCAGAACGATTGCGAAGGTATGAAAGATTATTACGACGAACTTTAGCGCGTTTAACGATTTCAATTTTTTCAACCAATGGACTATGCATCAAGAAAGATTTCTCAACACCGATACCGGAAGCAATTTTACGCACAACAATACGTGCAGTGTGAGACTCTTTGCGGTCTACACGAATTACGACACCTTCGAAAACCTGAAAACGGAATTTTTCGCCTTCCTTAATTTTCTGAGTTACCTTAACGGTATCACCAGAGCGAACATCAACGATGGCTTTCTTTTTCTGGGCATCACCAATTTTTTTCAACACTAGAAAACTCATATTTTACCTTTATTACTTAGAACTTGACTTATTTTAACATAGTTTTATAGAAAATGGAAGAGGTGAGACGAGCAAAGAAAATAGATTGATCCCTAGAAAATAAATCAATTATGGATCTGTATAATTATTACGTTTTTATACATTTACTAAAAGACGGTAGTTTCGAGGCCGGCCTGTGGATTACCGTCTTTGAAAGTAGTGCAAGAATATTTCATGTTAGGATCGGATTCATATTTATTCAGTACAGTCACAGCGGCTTTCATTTCCTCGGAAACATCCTTACATTGGACTGCGCCCATACCATTGGCGGTGTAGACTCCAACATATTGCCAAGCGCCACTTGGTAATTTCCTGCTGTAGACATTAGTCTGTGTGGCCATGCCATGATCGACATAGCGAGGCATAGCGAGACCATTGGGATCCACAATTTTCTCCAGTTTAGAGACGTTAAGCTTTGCAATAACCTTAGTACCATCTTCATTTGTCACAATACGGCCACCAGTGATACGATAATCATCGCCAACAATGGTGGTGAGTTGAGCGAAGTTGATATTGAGGTCATTCCACTTAACGATCTGCTTTTCAGCTTTCTTCTCGGACTTATCTTCAGTTTTGGCCTCATCCTGGTCTTTAGTATTGACTACTTTAGTTTTAGTAGCAGATTCATATTCAGCGATGACAGTTTTACTATCTGTAAGCTCTTTCTGATATTGCTTGACTAATTTTGTGCCCTCATCAATTTTTTGATTATTATAAAAATATAAGAAGCTAGCAACCAGAAGAAATAGAATAGAAAGAACAGAAGCGACGATACCTACAATTTTCCAAGGATTGCCTGGTTTTTTAAGATCCTTGGAATTATCATAACTCGAGGTGTCAAAACCAGATTCAGTTGCGAGCTGATCAATATAGTGATTAGGCTGTAAGTTTTGATCTTGGATCGACTCAACTTGGTTTGATTGCTGATTTTGGTCTAGCTGGTCAATTTGATTTAGCGACTCGACTTGATTTTGTTGTTCGTTTTGGTTCATTTTTACCTCTTATTTATATCACCCTTGATATTTCATCCAATGTCGTTTCACCACGCAAGCAAGCCAAGATACCTTTTTGTTCAAGGGTAATGAGACCGGCTTTCCTAGCAGTCTGTTCAATAGCATTAGTGTTTATATCTTCAATATCACCGCGAATGTATTTTTGGACTTCTTCAGAAACAGTAAGTTGCTCCATAATCACCTTACGTCCTTTGTAGCCAAAAGGATCGTCGACGCCAGATGGTATAGCTTCAAAGAGGGTAAAATTGTCGGGATCAAAATTAAAGCCAAGCTGATCATAAATCACCTCTTCGGAGAGTCCTTTGAGTTTGGAAAGAACAAATTGACGAGTGGTTTCATCTGGAGTAAATTCACGTTTATTCTCTGAAAGGCTACGAACAAGACGCTGAGCCATGACCATACGAATGGAACTGGAGAAAATTGGGTTAGTGCCGATAAGGTCGATCATACGAGAAAAAGCCGCGGCAGTGGAATTTGCGTGAAAAGAGCTGAGAACAAGGTGACCAGTAATGGAAGCTTGGATGGCAGTTTTAGCAGTGTCACCATCGCGAATCTCACCAACCATCACAACATCTGGGTCGAGACGAAGAATAGAACGAAGGCCGTCGGCAAAAGAACCGCCCTCAGTAGTGTTGACTGGGATCTGAGAGATGCCGGAAATGCCATATTCAATTGGGTCCTCAAGAGTAATAATCTTGCGATCCGTAGTATTCAAAGCATTAATCATGGAATAGAGTGTGGTGGACTTTCCAGAACCGGTTGGACCGACCATAAGGACGAGTCCACGCGGATGAGAAATAACCTCGTTGATCTCTGAAAGCTCGTGCTCAGAGAGACCGAGAAGATCAAGATTTAGTAGCGATTCATCAAAATTAAAAAGACGTAGTACAGCATCTTGACCGTACATAGTCGGAACAGTTTCAACGCGGATATTCAAGAGATGTGATGAGCCATCACGGAAAATATCTTTCTGCATATGTCCAGACTGCGGAGTTTTAGCGGCGGAGGAAATACCGGCACGAGAACCAAGTTCGCCCATGAAGACACGGTAACGATCACGTTCAAGGTTAGCCACAGGATGAAGAATACCATCGACACGCATACGGATGCGAATGGATTCACGAAGGTTTTCAATGTGAATATCAGAAGCACCAAGTTTGTCTGCTTGATCAAGAAGAAAATCAAAAACCTTATCGGTCCCTACGGAGTTAAGAGTTTGCGAAACCGAAGCTAGAGTTTCGGAATCACCGTCACTAGCAATACGGATATCATCATAATGAACCTGCTTTGGCGGATCATAACGGAGCATGAGAACCTGATAAGCACTGTTTGAAATAAGAAAAAAATCAATACCATCACCATTGATGTTGAACTTTTCACTAAATTCTTTGATGGTACTGCGAGGCGTTTGGCTGGTAACCATAAACTGATAAGGAAGGCCGTTACCGCCTTTTTGTAAGGGCAAGATGTAGTCACTGTGCATCCTTTTAATATCAATGATGCCAAAAAGGAGTGGCAAAGTTTCCTCGATGGGTCGAGTATCAAGATAAGGGAGACCAAGCGTTATGGCACGTGAAGAAGTAGCCTGCTCCTCATTCGATCGACGTTGCTCCTGGATTTGTTGTTCGTTCATTAGGCTTATTATAGCACAAGCGGAAAAACGGACTAATATTTATATATAAACATTAATATTTTTACGGTACAATACTAGTAATATGAAAAATATTCAAAACAGAGATACAGAAATTATGACAAATAACTACTGGGACGAACTTAGTAGCCAGGAGATGAACTTAAATACAAAAGAAGAATTGGATCAAAAAAATAAATTTAAGACAATTGAAGAAAAACGAGACGATTTGCTCGAAGCAGCTAACCGAGTACGAGAAGCTTATCGAGAGAAGGACAGGGGCGAGACTTTGCCTTCAGCTAATGAAACGCAGAAAATAACTCCAGATTTGATAACTTTAGAACCTAAATCTGGAGATTTTGAATATAGAGATAATGACAACCAATTTTTAGACAAAACAGAACAACCGGAAACGACAGATCAGAAATCTTCTTTGATATGGATGAAGAAAATATCTGAGAATTATGATAAACAAGAAAGACCAAGAATAGATAAGATAAAAGCAGACTTATCTGACTATAAAATGATGAATGAAGCAAGAAGAAAACAAGTCTCTACTAGACCTGGTCTCTTCAAACAAGCGACGCGATTTGTTATGGATAAGCTGGGAATAAAAACCTCTGGAAGTGAGGAACGACGAAACCGGGAGGCGATGCACATAGCTTTAATCGAATATCACGAAGAGGAACTTTTACGTCAGAAAGAATGGGAGGAAAAACAAAAAATAGAAGCGGCTCAACAAAAGGAGCGAGAAGCAAGAAAAGCAGTACAAGAAAGAATAGAAAAAGCTCAGAGAGAGCAAGAAGAGCTAGAAAGAGAGATGCGAACAGCGCGAGATATCGCTGAACAAAATAAGCGAAACAGATTTGAAAAGCAAAGAATTCAAGAGATTGTTGAACAAGATTTAAATTCTCGGTTGTTAAAAGTTGAAGATTTAGAGACGGAGGCGTTTTCTAATAATTCAGAAATTCAGAAACATGAAATGGTTTTTGAAGGATCAGAGATTCCGGTTTACGATCTTAAAGGTTTACCCTTTGCAATGCTTTCTCATACCGTAGACTACCGTAATGTTGATAATCCACTAGATGAGATTGGACAAAATACTTACCGTGAGGTAATGAAAAATCCAGGGGTTTGGAATGAACGACAAGATAAGGCTATGGAGGCGAGTGGGTTTGGAACGAGAAATGAAAATGCTAGAGGAGATACTATATCTACATCTTTCCGGGATTCCGAGAAAAACATCGACAGTTACGTGCCTGGTGAGCTGATTTATGGGTTTGAACAAGTTAGCGCCGACTCAATAATTAGTATTTCAAACGGAGATGGTGGCACGAGTAATATGGCTGGAAGAAGCGAGACTAACTTGAACGATCCTAATATATTAGATCAAATTACAGGGGCAAATGGAACGTCCATTTATAACGAGGTATTACTGAGGCGTTATTCTGAGAATGGGATCCCTAAGAGTCCTGATTATATTATTACAAATGGTACGGTTTCCGAAACGGCCTTAAAACACGCTAAGTTTTTTAATATACCAATTATCAATATCGACCGAGTCGCCTATGAAAAGAAGATGGAAAAACATGGCGAAGAACTACTCGATTCGATAAGTGAAAAAAATAATTATCTTGAATTGAATCAAAAACTTGAAGAATTACTTTCAATGTCAAAATATAAAAATCGATATCGTTCTCTTGATTCAATCGGTCGCAAATTTGATATACCAACTTTGTCATACGGTGCTACTGCGCTAGAAGAGAGATTATTTGAAGTTTCAAAATTAGAGCAACAGAAGCGTTTAAATTTTATTGAAGGCATTTTAGAAAACTATATTTCAAAAATTGAGCAGGCCACAAGGGAGAATAGATTAGCGCCAGAGCCTGATCAAATCAAGAATTTAAACATTGTAGTTTCAGATGTAGGGCGACAGCTTAGAAGCACAGAGAATTCAGATACCCATGACGGTTTTCGAAGTGTAGCTGGAAATTGTAATAATATAGAAATTAGTTTTACGATGAAAGATGGATCACGGACTCTTAAGACTAATATATATGATGGTGAGAATATCTTTGAACTTGACCAGGCGATAAGAAGTGGTCGTGTCAGTGCAGAAGATCTTAAGCAGGCGGATAGTAGTTTTTACCATCAGTTTGAGCCGTTGGTGCGCAGATATTTTGAAGCATATAGAGAAAATCAAAAGATTAATAAAGAGAGTGGCTTATAACACTGAGATAATATTTTAGAGATTAGGTAGCCTTTTTCGGAAACCAAGGGAGACAGCGATTGACTTTCTTGCAATAATCTAAATAGGTTTTGCCATAAAGTTTGGCGAGCCATTTTTCCTCAGTATGTTTCATGAGAAGAGTAAGGGAGAACCAGAAGAAGAGAAAGAGGGGAGGAGCTAAGAGAAATGAACCGATGAGAAAGAGAGAGCCGGTGCAGATGAAAAGCCAGGCGGAGTAGATAGGATTGCGAACGACGGAGTAAACACCGTGCGTGACAAGGGTATTTTCTATGATGGATTTGGTGATTTTAATTTTGAGGGCGAGAATGTAGAGGATGAGGCCAAGAGTGATGAGGATGAGACCTAAGATGATTGTAAGGATAGTGAGAGAGGATGGCATGAAACGGGAGGAGTGGATAATGGTGCGATCTGCAAAGATAGCGAGAACGGTGAGGAGGACGACGCTACCAACATAGATCGGCCCGACCCCCATGACTGGTAGATGTGATTTTGTTTTTATAGTACGCTCCTTTTGTTATTCCCTGTTTGAGATTATTATAACGCTGAAGTGGGGATGGGAGAAGTATGAGATTTAAAGACTTTTACGTAAAGATACGTAAATGAGGATTAACTGTTGATTATAAAAAAGCACAGCCTACGCAATATTGGCTTTTTTGAAAAATATATTCCTTCTGTTGAAAAGGATAAAATATTTAGTAAAAGTATTGTTTGCGGAGAGTTGATATTCTGAATGACTGAGGTATCAAAAGCAGTTTACTGCGAAAAGCTTGAAAAACTACTAGAAAAGATAATTGAAAAACGAGGATAATAGTGTAACGCCTACAAAATATAATCAGACTAAGTGGAATAAAGAAATTCAGAGTTTATGCTTTTAACATAATCGTGGACATTATTGAAAAATACAGGCTTTACCGTGATGAACTACTCATTTTAGACCAGATATATCTGCTGAGATTATGATTCGCGCCTAATAGAGTATCATTTTTATAATTTACGTTTTTATAAGTAGGCGGAATAGAAGATATCTGAGATAATCTTATCTGACCGCTGTGATAAAGTAAAATCATGTTGGATGGGTTAAAAAAATATGAGTGGGGCAAAGGCCTATGCGGGTTCTGAAATATGAATATGTAAGCAAAGAGATTTAATTTTTTGGTATTTTATTTCTACTGGAGCTAAAGAATTCTGAAGCAATAACGATGAAGAAATAAATATAAACTTGACAAAAACGTTATTTATTATATTTAATAATAGTTATATGAGAGTCTCAGATTATTTCTCTTTAAAAACAACTCAGCCCTCGCTGGACTTTGTCGATGTTGATCTGGAAAAGGATATAAGACTTTTTATAGATCCTTCTGCACTATATCTGCTTACTACCGAATGGGGTAGTAGATGCAGAAATCTTATAAAAAGCTTTTTTGGAACCGTATTGGAATCTATTAAAAATGGTGATAATGATGGAGCTAAAAAACTATTAGCTCAGTTGAGCGAACCAAATGAAACACATTTAGGCTTATCTAGAAACAAATCCCAAGGACGAGGAATGGGGTCTTCGTTGGCTGAGCAGATGTGGCGATCACTAGAACGCAGTGATGCTGTAAAAACTGGGATAATCACTGACCTAGAGGATACAGTATTATTGGTGGATGGTATAGCATCAGACATAATTTCAGATGTGGTGACAAATATCATAAGGGAGCCCCTATTGGAATATACTATAAAAATCTGCAGAGAATACAATATTCCCCTTGAAGAACATACAACGCTGAAGTTATGGAGCCCAACAAAAAAAGAGTGGGTATATAAGGATATGCCGCAAATCATTGTTTCAACATTAAATAAAACCAAAAGATTAACATTAGTACCTAAGGCTATAGTCAGAAAGTCAATATCATACGATGCGGGAAAATATTACAATAAATATCTCTTGGAAGAACTCCAGGAAGAAGCAGCAGCAAGAGGGTTGGTACGAATACTAAAAAACGGGGAATCTAGACTAATTCCTAAAAATGAGATTAAAAAATCTCATCTAAGCAATGATGGTAAAATCCACGAAAAAGAACAAAATAGAAAACTAACACCGAGTAGACCAGAAGTACTCTGTCGATATAAAGAAGAGATAAACAATAACCCAACACCGGTTTTATCGCACGACGAAATTGCAGATGAAACAGGTGCTCCTGTACCAAATTGGGATTCTTTATTAAATAAGTTACTCGCTATTAAACCTGGTAATGAGGAGGCGAAAAAATATGAAAAAGCGGTGTGTGATTTGCTTACAGCGCTTTTTTATCCATGGTTAACTTACCCAGAACCGCAAACGAAGATTCATAATGGCAGAAAAATTATAGATATTACTTTTACGAATGTAGCGCAAGAAGGCTTCTTTAAGTGGTTGAAAGATAGTTATCCAGCCCCCCATATATTTATTGAATGTAAAAACTATAATACCGATATCGAAAATCCCGAACTAGACCAGATGGCTGGTAGATTTTCACCAAGTAGAGGAAAAATTGGTATAATTATATGTAGACAAATTAAAAATAGAAAAAAGATAGAAGATAGCTGTCGGGATACTGCAAATGATAGCCGAGGATATATTATCGTGTTAGATGATGAGGATATTAAAGATCTCATTAAAGACGTAAAGACAAAGGACTCCGAGTATAAACTCGATATATTAAGAAAAAAATTCGACAAACTAATATTCTGATCCACCCCATACAATACCCTACTCGTTTAGGCGTACTCCTTAATGAGAGTGGGGATAATGACAAAATACCACATATTTAGGGAAGCTGAACCTGGCGAACCCATATCAGCAATTACCGCACGGAAGCTTGAGAGTTTTCATACACGAGGGGGGAATAACGATAGACTTAATTCGCGCGATTACGACAAATTTGAGTTTATAATCTTACCATTCACAGCGCGCGATCCATGAATTAAAATCTATTCTCTAATACACTAACACATCGCTTCGACGTACGTCTTTTGAGACATATTGAGCGCATTTTTGCGAGGTTAAATGCCGAAGATGACAAATAAATACTGCTTTTCTTTTTTCCTGATACACATTCCTTGTACACTAAATAGCCGCGGCGTGAGTGATGCGACAATTGTTCAAATATCCTTCATTAGTGAATAGCGATTCGTAATCTTTCGCTTTTAACCGAACTGAAAAAATGTCAATCACTACGACATGCCGAACAATAAAAAAATAAATACGAGTGGTAAAAAAGTCATAATGGCTGAGAGATGGATCAAAAATGCACTCCAAACATCGCACCGATTATTGCCGACTACATTTGTTCATTCAATAACGAGATAAATGACGAACTATTTACTTCTGTGGATATTTAGCATTCTCAATATACTCACGAAAATATCCTTTCTATTTTTAAGGAACCGAAAGTAAACGAGAAAGTGGCTAGAAATGAATATGATAAATTTTTCCAACAGCCAATTGAAATGCTAGCTAATGCTTGGATTTTAATAAAGAAGGAACAAGGATCTAAAAATTTTTATCAAATAGATCGTTGGGATATTTTAGAATATATTGCGGTTCGAAAAAATGCGCTTGTTTTTTCTTTACAGATATATTGAAAGAAAGTGGTTTAGCTCTAGACTTTGAAAGATTCTTTGTAATTCAGAACAAAGATACCTATAACGAAGTAAAAGCTGCGTATTCTAATTTCATCATCAAGAATACCCCAATAAATGGACAGATTGAATGTGGTCATATTTTTACAAAAGTTATTAACCATTTAGCATATGAAAGAAATACTCTATGAACTCGAGGTCATATTTCCAAACATGTTATCACAATATATGACATGCTAATATATAATCGAAACGACTTTAGAGATATTTGCGCAAATAGACCAAAGGGTATTACGAAAACAATATATAGAGACTCATCCAGTCGAAGTTAATAGTAACTACTATCACTATCAAAATCCGTAAAAGCCAAGCGGTTTTTACGAATGTTTAATGACAATTACAGAAACTCGGAATCGGAATACCAGGGCGACATTTATATTAACGACAAAGCAACGTAAGTGCATTATTTTTTTCCTTGAGACAGAGTTTTCGGAAATATGTTACTATCTCGAGAATATCATCGCTCTAACGCCAACACAGTATTTTAATCATACTCACCCTAATAGATAAACACAAAAGATAGATAAAGTTTATCAGTAACTTTTACTTTTAGCTAAAGCCAAGAGAGTAGAAGAAAACCCGATTAGAGAATGTAAAGAAAAAATCTATAGTCTTGATAGTCTGAAATATGTTTTGGTAGTAGGCTTTGATAATAGTGATATTGATGGAATAGAATTAGATGATTATATATTAATAGTAAATGCAATTAGTGCTTATTACGCATAATGAGTGACGAACATTGTCATTGGCTCAGGTAAGTCATGACAATAGAACTTGATAAAAGTCATTAATGAAAGTATCACAACAACCAACAAAAATGTTTCAACTATTTCTACGATTCCGCATTCTGGGCAAATACCCATCTCATTATCCTCACGAGATAACACTGGATACTTCGTAAATTCCTTGCCGTATTTAGGATAACGCTAAATTTCCGTCATGATTATATTCTCTGATATAATGCAGGATATCCTTATAGCGAATAATAGCGATTATAATTCGCAAATATCAATATCACTTATGATTTGGTACGAAATATGGTTTCGAACCTCGAAATTAATACAAAAAAGGGTGATTTACAGACATAAATCACCATTCAATTTCATTTTCGAACCCAAGTTCTCCATAGGTTCTGCATTTGGTGAGCCGGGTGGGACTCGAACCCACGACACCAAGCTTAAGAGGCTCGTGCTCTAACCTGCTGAGCTACCGGCCCGACTCTTCAATATAGTACCATTTTTTAGGAGTTTTGTCTATAAAATTCTGGTCTAGAGATACAAACAGCTACTCTGTTAAGTTGGACTATTATTCAATAAAATTTTGCAATAAAAAATCGGCTTACACCGAGAATGGTACACCCGGAGGGACTCGAACCCACGACCCTCTGTTCCGAAGACAGATGCTCTAATCCACTGAGCTACGGGTGCAACTAGACTTAGTTTATCACAAATGGTGTTGATTTTACAATTTAGTAGAAAATGTCTTGCTCATGAAGAGTGGAGTCAAAAAAATAGCAACTCAGAATACTTATTAACTTAACGTCAAATTAAGTTAGAAAACTGACTCGAAACTATCGACACGAAGTCTACTTTCTTCGCCGGATAGGGTACAATAGAGTTATGGATGACTTTTTTCACTTAGTACAGACAATCATTATAATCATCATGTCCATCGTAATAATATTTGGTATAACAGTATTTTTCGGGGCACCGTACGTATCAAGTCTGGCGGGTGAACTAACAAAAATGTTTAAAAAACTCTACCCATTATCCAAAAAAGACTTACTGATTGATATGGGATCTGGTGACGGGATCGTACTTAAAGTGGCAACTGGATTTGGAGCAAAAGCGATCGGTATCGAGCTTCATCCAGTACTTTCTTTCTTGTCTCGTCTCAGATTACGTAAGTTAAGCCCAAAAGCTAAAGTTGTCTGTCAAAACTACCTGGACTTCCCTTTTCCGCCAGAAACGACCGTGGTTTATACTTTTAGCGATTCAAGGGATATCAAAAAAATCTATACAAAAATCAAATCTGAAGCAAAGAGACTACAGAAAGATTTATACTTTATTTCAAACGGATTTGAGGTGCCTGATGTGAAACATAAAAAAGCATATTCCTCTTTTTATCTCTACAAAGTGACGGCGAAAAAATAAAAATTGCGATACAAGCTTGGCAACATAAATATCTTGGATATCATAAATGAGAAACAAAAAAGTTCCAAGAGGAACTTTATTTGTTGTGTTTGCGTTTCTCGCTGTGTTTATGATTGTTATTACGATTAAGCTTGGAAATCACAATCTTCTTTTTCTTAACTGCCATATTAGCCTTTCTTTAATCCGTTATATTCTAACATAAACTAACATTGGTGACTAGTCTTAGATCAGATTGACTAAAAATAAACTAATTATCTAACCAATGCTAATCAGATTAACCATTACTACATCAGACTGACCCAAAAAATAAACCCCGGCATGAAAACCGGGGTAATTTCCGAAAAAATAGATAGTACTATTGCTAATCCATACTTTTGCGAAAACAAGAATATAATAGATCTAACTTAATAGGGTCTATTTTTATTAAACCATAAAGTCTACTATACTCGATGACGATCAGCGATCATATTATGATACGCCCAAACGAGGTCATTATATATACCGTTATACATATCCTGACACTCCGGGAGATCCCACTGGCCATAGTCCTTTTGCTTCAAGCGTAAAATATCAAAATATAGCTCAACAATCTGATCGGTCATAAACAAAGTAGACCAGGCTTTTTGTTGCACCAAAGCACCATATCTGCTTCTGATATCATCCACTTCGACCTGCCATTCACTTTGTTTCATAAACAATTTATGGCGAATACGAAAGAACTCGCTGCAACTGATAACTTTTTTGATCTTTTTTAGACCAAGAACCTCTTCCTTGCCATTATTCATAGTAACAACAAAGAATAGATCAGAGTCGCTTCGGTTAATTTTCGTAATAACACCGTCCGTATAAGGCCTTGTACCTAGATTCATAAGATCAACGAGGTTACCCAAATTTAATTCCTTAATGTCTTTAATTTTAACTGAGGCCTTTGTTTTATCCAATCCCGCAAGATCTTCACAAGAACGATCGTGCTTTTTTTGATGATCTCTAATCGATATTCGATCACCCACGCAATAAATCTGCTTACCACAAGCAGTATAAATTGCGATTGGACTTTTCTGTTTGTCGATCACATATTTGATCCCCTTAATGTTAGTTGTTTCTAACTTCATAAATTCCCCTTTCTGGGTTAATTAGAGTCCGTAGCTTGCGATGAGGTTTCCTCATACTCTAACCATTCACCAAGAAACTCTCTTGGACAGAAGTTAAACTACTCTTAAATAGCCTAACTACTATCCAAGAAAAATAAAGCTTTTAGTCAACTAAAGATATGCTTATTCTTGAACCTATATTTAATCGGAAGTTAAAGTGCGTAGTAATACTATATTTATATTATATAATTCTTTTTTGGGTTGTCAATGAGGGCCCCTGAACTAACATCTCGAGGTGTATCATTTGAGGAATTAAAGTAGGATAGATAGTTAAACTGTATGTAGTCAAGGGACTCTGTTGTGTGCTAGAATTAAGTATTAATACCAACTTTTTAGGCATGGTTATGAAAGGAAAAAATGTTAAAAATTGAAGAAAACGTAATGATTAAAGACCTCGTAACGATGCGGATTGGCGGTCCAGCAAGGTTTGTGATCACAGTGACCGAAAAGGAAGATATTCCAGAGGCATATAAGTTTGCAAAGGAACACAACTTGCCGGTCTGGATACTTGGAGGAGGAGCAAACACTTTTTCTAAAGATGAAGGTTTTGAAGGTGTGATCATTCTTGACCGCATTATGGGGATTTCTCAGGTTAAAGCTCCTGAGGGCGAAGAAGAAAAAGAGGGTGTGGCTTATTTTAAAGCTTATGGTGGTGAACAATGGGATGATCTAGTCACTTTTGTGTCAGAACGTGGATATTCAGGAATTGAAGCGATGGCTGGCATTCCTGGTACAGCGGGAGCAGCGCCAGTACAAAATATTGGAGCTTATGGACAAGAAGTAACACAAGTGATTGTTTCAGTTGAAGCCTATGATACCAAACTCGAAAAGTTTGTAGTAGTGCCGGCAAGCGAAATGAAGATGAGCTATCGAAAGTCGATCTTCAATTCTGGCGAAAATGTGGGACGATATTTTATCTACTCAACGACCGTGCGTGTGAAAAAAGGTCAGCTTAACCCACCTTTTTACCGCTCCTTGCAAGCTTATGTAGACGAACACGGGGAAACTGATTTTTCACCACTAAATATTGCGCGGATGGTGAAAGAAGTGCGTAATAGTAAATTACCAGATCCAGAGAAAATTGCCAGTGCTGGAAGCTTCTTTAAAAATGTGTACTTGACAGACGAAGAGGCTGACGAAGCGGAGACGAGGGGTATTCAGGTTTGGCGAAATGCGAAGGAGGTTGGACCAGATTCGCCAGAGAAGAGGACGAACTTGGTCAACTCTGGCTGGTTAATTGAGGAAGCTGGGCTCAAAGGCAAAGTTTTTCACGGAATGAAAGTAAGTGATAAGGCGGCATTAATTCTGATCAATGAGTCAGCAAGATCCTACGCCGACCTTGCGGCTGCACGCGAAGAGATTGCTAAAATTATCTTTGAAAAATTTGGTTTTAAGATTGAGCAAGAGCCAGACGAAATTGAAGCATAGGAGCTAAAAAATGGTAAAAGAATTAAATGGCCGAGAGCTAGTGGGTTTTGTGAAGGAGAGACAGGCGCATCTTGTGCAGATACTGAGGAGCAACAAAAAGCGCGCAAAACTAGTAATTATACGAGATTCGGATAATCCTGTAATTACGAAATATGTTGGCCTGAAATGCCGATATGGTGAAGATATTGGGGTCGAAGTGATCGACTTAAAGGTTGAGCCAACAAGTGCAGCATTAAAAAAAGCGATCAAAGAGGCAAATGAAGACAAGTCGGTTTCTGGAATTATTGTACAATTACCACTGATTGATGCCGAGATTACGGAAGAAGTTTTAAAAGAGATTGCGTCAGAAAAAGATGTAGACGGACTGTCCGGAAAGGGTAATTTTGATAGTGCAACTGCTACAGCGATCAACTGGCTACTAACTGGATATAATATCGATCTCAGTCAAAAACAAATTGCAATTGTGGGGCGAGGAAGACTGGTTGGGAGACCACTAGCTTCAATGTGGGAAAAGTCTGGCCTTTTGGTTGAGGTTTTTCACCGCGGATCGGATTTTTCGAAATTGCATGATTTTGATGTAATCGTAACGGCGACAGGGGCGCCAGATCTAATCACAGACGAAATGGTACGAAGTGGAGCAGTGATTGTTGATGCTGGAACCGCAAGTGAAGGTGGAAAATTGGTGGGAGATATTTCCGACGAGATTCGCGAGAGATCGGATATTTCAGCGATTACACCGAAGATCGGTGGCGTCGGACCTTTGACGGTCGGAGTATTATTTGAAAATGTGTTAGCAGCCGCTGGGCGGGAAAAATAGTTTTATCAACTATAAGAATATGGAGCTTTGTGAAGTTCCATATTTTTATATCTTGTCTAAGATTATCTATTGCTAGATAGGGGAGATTGTATTATCTAGAAAAATTAAGCGGTGTCTAATGAATTATATAAGATAATTATTTTAACTACCACCTTGACCACCTTGACCTCCTTGACCACCATTGCCTTGACCGCCTTGGCCACCTTGGCCACCTTGATCTCCTTGATTACCACTGCCTTGGCCTCCTTGACCACCATTGCCTTGACCGCCTTGGCCTGGCCTTTCCCATACAATCTTATGAGTAACATTACCACTGGAATCTCGAATCTCCATAGTGCGATTGCCAAGATTATTAATATCTGTACCTGAAGCGGTAGAAACGAGTCCACGAAGGTTATCATTGTAATCACCAAGCTTCGTAGGATCGTTAGATACAATATTAACTATTTGATTAGAAAGTTGCTTGATTTTATCCGATGATGTAGGACTTAAGACTTTTACGGTATTGCCGTCTGCATCAGTTGTTGTCTCAGTATATAATCTGGTTAGCTCCCTAGCATCAGCCTTACTGAGATTTTGCATATCTTTAGAATCCATATTACCAACATACTTGTCTATTGCACTAGCACGACTGTTTGATATAGCCATACTCGCAGTTGCATTATCTTTCATGTTCTCGATATTACCGCTCCCCTGCATTAGTTGCATCTGTGTGTAAGTAGCACCAAAACTATCTTTAAGATTAGAATTATTAGATACAAAATCCCTAGATAGCACGGCTCTTGCGCGATTTGATGATTTCTGTGCTGAGATTTTTTCTCCTATACCTACTTTTTTGCCATCTTCACCTATTCTGTAATCTTCATATACATCCATACCAGCCAAATAGTCGTTATATGCTTTTTGTCCTTCTTTAGTAGATAGTAAATGACGTTGAAGAGCACGAAGATTTAAGTCATTTTGACGATTTTCTTCTACCGTACCACTACTGTAATCATGCGACTGAGCCTTCTCTAATTGACTTATTGTGTCAAATATGGAGAGATTTTTACTAGCATACTGAGACTGTAAGGATTTTACTTGATTTTCGTCTTCGGCAATCATAGCATCATAACTGGCTCTCTTCATACTTTCTGTATCAGTATTATATTTGTATTGAGACATTGCGGCACCAAGAGTAGCAGCCTGTTGGGCATCTTTACCTAAGACGCCAATAGCATTCATGAGACGCCTTCGTTGAGCTGGCTTCATATTAGACAGTTGTTCCTGAGTATATCCTTCATACTTTTTAGCGAACTTCGACTGCTTACCAAATTCACGATTGGCAACAGATGCTTTATAGCTATCTGAACCAGTAACCTTTTTATTAGCATATTGCACCCCACTACTAGCACGACTGCGGAGCGTGGCAATACCACCAATAGCCGCGTCAAATCCTTTCATTGCATTTTTTGTCATAGTTGGAACAGCAAAGTATGGAGCAATGCTTATAAGTCCAGCGACAAGTTGAAGATAAAACTCGTTCGACCCATGAACAATCAGATTGGCAGCCATAAAACCACCGCCTACCATAAGACAATAAACTGGATAAAGAGTGAGAAGACCGCGGAACAATGTGAACCATCGTCTAAAGATTGCATTGGTATTTGGTATAGCATAAAGAACAAATGCAATTGGCGAAATTACGATCATAATAATCACGAGTGCTTGGCGAACACCGAGCATCAACATAGCAAAGAAACCAGCAATAACAGCGCTTGCAAGAAAAGTAAGGATAGGAACAAGAATAGTTAGAAATCCACCGCTACTGATTATACTACCAGCTACTGCAACGCCAGCCCCGGCAGCTACAATTGTTCCAATAATTGCAACTATCGAGGTAATATAACCAACTGGCCCCAAACCATCACCGCTCTTACTGCCAGCAGTTAAACTACCACCAACACTCTCGAAGATATTTTTTATACTATTTCCTAGAATATTTGAAATATCTACTAAAATACCACAGATGATATAGGAAAAGTTCACGATGATAGCCGTTACAATGAGTTTTGGCAAGATTTTTTTAATACCATAGTTATCAATGCCAAAACCGGTAACCTGCGAGAAAATTACAAACAAAAGAGCGATCACGAAGAGGATGTTACCGATATTTCGGAAGAAGGACCAGGCTTGATACATTGTGGATGATTCATTATTTTTTGTAAGTTCACCAATAATTGAATCGTGGACACGAAGAAGTGGCTCGATGAAACCGGAGAAAATCCCCTGTGCTGCATCACGAAGTGTGTAGATCAATGGACAGATTATCCAACCAAGGGCACCGGCATTTGCAAAACAAGCGGCTGATTCGCCATTGGCGCTATCTTCTTCCTCAGAAGCATTACTACCAGCAAGGTCTTTACAACCTTCTTTATTTGGATCAGTTTTACAGTCGATTGGAGTTGCATTACAGAGTGGGAAACTTGAGTCTGCGGCACAAATAGCGGGAAGGTCTACCTTGTTAAGATATTCCAAAGCCTTACGAGCGGTAAGCTGTTCAATATTAAACCCATCTTCGGCTACACCATTAACGACGCCAAGAGGGGCATCAGCCATTACATGTGCACCATTCTTGCTGTCAAGAGTCATCTCATCAAGTGGACAATAGACCAATTCATTCTTCCCTGGTTCAGTTTTAGATTCACGATAGTATGGAAGATAAACTCCCGTTTTTGGTTTTTCAGTTTTACATCCAATATTTCCATCGACTGAAATTACACCGAAAGTATCTTTAAGAATATGATACCAGTTATAAGCATTAAGTGTTGTTTCATAAATGTTTGATCTTTGAAGTTTTGAATAGCTTGGTAAAAGAAAATCCATGATTTTGTTCAAGTCTGGAGAACCAGTATTTTTATAGGTACGAACTTCGTCGTTCTTAGTACTCCTTGTCCCATTCAAATCATCAGTCGCTTCATACGACTTGGTTTCATCGACTTTCACGGTAACATTTGAAGGATCTATTCTTGCACCATTAGTGCTACTATCATCAGCGATAGCCTGAGCAAGAGTCTTATGTTCACAGGCACCGTTATTAATTGGAATAGCACCAAGATTTACACTCGCTACCTTTTTGATGAAAGATCTGAAGAAATCTTTTGCATTGTATTGTGGCATGGCAAGATTTATGTTTAGATAACCGGAATCAACTTGCACTGGAACTGGATCTATCTTACAAGAATTTGCTTTTTGCGGAGTATTAATAGCAATACCAAACGAGCCAGGAGTTGGACCATTTACTACGTCCGTAACAAACTGGACGTAATCGCCACTATTATTTTTTTGTAGATATATTTTTGGAACTGTTGCAGATGTTCCATCTTCACCAGTAATAACACCATTGCGAGCACTAATACAAATTGGAACAGTCTGTTTATCTTGACCTACGCTATTAATTGTTACGCGATAAACTATCGTCGCACAATATACATCCGATGAGCCATTTTTTACTTCTGTATAACCAAGACTCTCTAAGAAAGTATTCATCTCAGCGGTTTTACTAGTATCCGGAAATTTACCACCCATTTTAGGAAATGGTGCAAAGGAATTACTCTCTTTAGTATTATTGTACCCGTATAATAATTGATGGCATGAGATATTTCCATCCTCAACGGTGTTACCAGTACCATACTTGTAAAGAATATTTACAGCTTTCTCATCTTTAAAATATTGATTAGCAGAATCAAATAGGACGTCATAAAAAGCATCATTAGTTTTTACAGTGACTGTATTTTTTGGCTTTAAAACATTATTCATAATACATTTATAGATCGAATGTCTTAGTGTTTTTGCGAGAAGAGCATCTTCTGGCGACAATCCATCTGCGTAAACATTTTGATGAATACTTGTCCTAAATATACTGGTGATCGATAGAAAAACTAGAGCAATTATTGATGCTATAAAAAAACCAGCGATGAACTTTTGTCTTATTTTATTACTTTTTATCTTCATGCTTTGATATCCATGTTATTATTTTTTCTTTGTATAATCCTTTAATCAAATTATCAATATTCACCAGTAGATCCTGAAAATTTGATCGTATAGTTATATCAAAATCAGTAATTTTTGTTGCCACTTCAAGATAATTAGCATGGTTTTGAGCGTCACTACCTAATCGATCTAAACATTCATTATCTAAGCCTTCGGTTTTAATACATCCTGCCTTATTAGCATAATTAAGATAATTAACTTGATTTCTATAATACTCCTCAATATGGGATAGTTTTTCTTTAATTGATTCATTAGAAATTTTACTATAATCTTTAAGGTAAAGCGAAATTAAATTATTTGCGGATGATTCACCATCTTTAATGTAGGCTTTTCTGATATTTGGTAATTGTTGTGATAATTGCATAAGTGACTTGTAATAAAAGAGCTGTTCGATAAGATTTTTATTATCATCATATTTAAGATAAGCATTATATAATTCAATTGCGTAATTATACCGTTTTTCCGATGACGCAGTACCAAGAGCCATATCATATGCATATGTATAATTAGCTGGAATATTTAAATTAGCTTTTTTCTTATCATTCTGGTCTCCGTATTGATAGATTTTTACAAAATTAATTAAATCATTCGGATTCTTTGATGCATGATTTATATTTTTTAAAATCAAGAACATAACTATTAGTATAATAATCAAAAAAGTCACACCAATAATGATAAAAAAGGATTTTCTTTTATTTTTTTGATTCTGTGAAGTAAAACTATATCCCGGCGTGGGGTCGAGCCGTTCCCTAGAAAATAAGTTATTTTCCGTATAGCCTGTAGAATAATTTTTTTCAGGATCCATCTTGTTTTTATTATAACATAAGCATAATATTTATGATTGAATTGTATAAAAAAAGACCCTCAGAAAGAGAGTCTTTAAGTAGTTATCCATTATCAGAAGTTCCACCTATCACTTGAGAATCTTTGAACGGATCTTCTCTAAACGATACGTTTTCCAATTCTAGATAAGGGACTATAGATGTTTTAAACCCTACGTCGAAAAAATCTCGCATATAGAGTGTACAGTTTCTTCCTGCATAGTTTTCCATATAAAAAACATCCGCTGGAATAATCATATAGTACCTTGAATTAAGATTGGCAAAATCAGTATCTCGAGGAAGCATGTCGGATGCATCGCCGCCAAATTCCCTCATCCAGGTTGAGCAAATTCCTCCACCGTTATCAAAGACATAATCTTTGCTTGACGCATATATATCTATGGTGCTAAGATGTCCATAACCGTGCATATCATCCTCATCAGGATAAAAATTAAACTCCATAGTGATGCCGTTTTTAAACTTTACCATCACTACTAAGTCATATAGTCCATCCGATCGATATAACTCATATCGCTCAAAGGACTCAGCCCCATAATCTGTTAAATACTGTTTAAGATCAAAGTCTGCAGTAAATCTTTCTGCATTTCTATCTACATTAGTAAGATAGGCATCTATCTTCTTGGACTTGATACTTTTACTGCTGTTGCCTCCACATGCGGAAGTAAATACTACTACCGCGAGTACGAGTACCATCAATATAACATTTAACTTTTTTTTCATAGTTTTTTACCCCCTTTATGAAAAAATTTGACCAGAGTTAATGTACTCTAGTCTTTTGTTGATTAGTTGGTGTGATTATACTATATATTTTTATATTTTGCAAGCATAAGAATAATGATTTTATGATTTTGCAAATAAAGGAACTACTCCTGTTTTCTTCAAACAGCTACTTAATCATTTTCCTCATATTAATACAAATATTAAAAAATTTGCAACAAAAAATTGAATCTCTCATACTAGTTGGCTGTAATAAGTCAGCTTCGCTTAGTATGAATTAGTTTTGGATTGACAACAAAAAAGAACCAGATTTTCTCTAGTTCTTTTTTGTTTAATTCGTAGGGTTTACCTAGAATTCATGGACTTCGTTTTGACGTCCGAGAGTTTTATACTTCGGAGCGGTCAATTATCGAAGTTGTTTACGGCTAGCAATGTAGTATCCAGCAGTGGTAACTACAGAACCAAGTCCAATAACGCCAGTGGCGATTGTTTCAGGACCGGTTTTTGGTAGCTCCTTTGGAGTAGGTGTAGGAGTTGGGGTTGGGGTTGGTGTAGGAGTTGGGGTTGGGGTTGGTGTAGGAGTTGGGGTTGGGGTTGGTTCACACTTCTTGTTTACATAGACATCAGCACTGTCTTGGATTGAAAAACCGTTAGCAGTAGCTTTAGCCCAGTTAATAAGACGGTTGTTACCACAAGAAAGGTTTTTATCAACAACCTTAGCGAGGAATCGAACATAACCGTCACCGCGAAGGTCGTAGTTACCAATATTAACACCAGTAGTCATTAAACTATCTTCGTTATTGGTAGCACCCTTAGGGATGTCAGAACGAATAAGTTTAGTGGTACCCTTAACATATTCCATGTTAGTTGGAAGAGAGTCCTTAACCATCACGTTGTTAACTTTAGAAGCGTTAAGGTTTTTGTAGTGAATCTGATACTCAACAGTGTCACCAACATTAGCATCAACAGATTCTTTCCAGCCCTTCTCACCTTGCTTACGAACTTGCTTCATGATTGAAGTATTTTCGAAAACTGGTTTAACTTTGAGTGTGACATAACCAGCATATTCATAACAACCTGGCATATTACCATCAAGCTTGTCATAACCAAGTTTGACACCGTTTTTAACTAGATTGTCAGAAAGAGTAGTACCGCTCTTGAAGACATTGTTTTCAAAAAGAGCAGAACCTTCAATATAATCGAGATAGAAAGCACGACCATCAGCACTCTTAAGATTTAGAGAATCCCAGTAGCGAGATGGAGTAGCGTTGCTGGCGTTGATATAGCCAGTGACGCGAGCTTCTTTTGCGATCATGTTTGGAAGATCAATCTGTGCTGTAACATCTTTAGCTATAGCATTTACACCCTTCGGGTTGTTGTTGTGGATGTACATACGAATGATATAGGTTTTACCTTCTTCAATGTTGACATTACCAATATTCCAGACGTTTTTCTTACCTTGATTGCCGGTAGCTTCATCACGAATACCGATGAATGAACGTTCGTCGGTGAGAGGTGTGGTGATACCAGCTTTTCTCTCAGCTTCAGTAAGAGAAGAGTCATTATCTTTAATAGAGTTCATAATGATTTTGTCGCCAAGCTTACCAGCGTTGATATCAGCAATGGTGTAAGTTGGACGACCGCCAGCGTTATCACCCCAACCGTAAACGGTCGAGACGGCGGCGATACCAGCAGCTACAGAAACAGCAGCTACAGATACAATTTTGAGTGCTTTTTTCATAAAAGCTCCTTTCTTATAGATTAATTATTTTCACTTTAATTTTGTATTGGTTTTGCTGGGTATTGGTTTAATAAACATTCCCACAAAGTTTACTAGCCGAATTTTTAATTTTCGTCTTACCACGCAAAACCGAATCATCTCAAATTCAAAATCATTTCATGGATATCCGGCAGCCCTTTGTAGGGCCACCGGAAAAAGTGCTATAGATGTTGCTACTTGCCCAAACCTTACGGCCTGAGCTTGTAGCGAGTTACCCGTATAAGTCAGCTAGATCTCCGTTCTAAATTAATCTTCCGGAGTGAACTCCTGTCCGTAACCAGTCAGCGGAGCGCCTTCTGTTGCGGAACTAGAATTTCCAGCTGAGTTGCCGGAGTTTCCTTGGTCGGCTTGGGTTCCCGTAATCAGGTTCTGTCCCTGGTCAGTCTTCCAAGAAGACTGAGTCTCAGGGATTGTCTCATAGTTCATCTTGTTTTGATCAACATGGTCGACCGTCACATTCTGATGAGACTGATCCTGAGTAGGGGTTGCCGGAGTTTCCTTTGCAGGATCTCCGTGACCCTTGCCGGTTTCTGTAATTGGATCGTTCGGCTCGTAAGCGTCAGTACCAATTACAGTGGAACCTCCACCAACCTTTGCACCACCATTGTTTACTGGATCTTTACTCCTCTCCTTCTTTGTTTCCGGAGTAGGAGTCGGCTTGGTTGGCTCCGGACCTGGTTTAGTAGGTTCCGGATTTGGCTTGGTCGGTGTCGGAGTAGGTGTTGTTTCCGGAGTTGGAGTCGGTGTTGTTTCCGGAGTTGGAGTTGTTGGCTCCGGATCTTTGCCAGGCTTCTTAGGAGTCGGAGTTGTTGGCTCCGGATCTTTGCCAGGCTTCTTAGGAGTCGGAGTTGTCTCCTGTGGAGTCTCTTGTGGAGTTTCCTCAGGCACCGGCTTCGGCCTCTTGCCAGGTATCTCTGGCCTCTTATCATGGACGTTAAATCCAATGATAAGAACATCCTTTCCTGACTTAGTCAAGAAAGAAACGATCAGAGCATCCCTATCTTCTGGCTCTTCAAAGATCTCCGCCTTGATTCTGCTTGGCTGCAGATCATTGGCGGGACGCAAACCCCAATGCTTCTCAGCATAGAGTCTACTTACACCTCTGACCATAAAACGGTCTAGGAGCCATCTGGTTCCTACCGCATATTTCCTATACTCCTCTGTTACAAGGATAGGACCGTCTGCGGTTTCCTTGGTAAGGAAATAACCGTTACCAAGACCACCGTCCTGGAAGGCTGCATCGTACTTTTGTACGAATTCACCTAACCATGGGTTGAGTTCCAGAAGAGTTGAGCCGTCAGAGAACTTAGACTCTGCTAGTGCTCTTGCTACCGCAACACCATAAACCGGGTTACGGAGCAACTCTTCCGTAAGTTCTGTCTCCCACCATCCTTTGACAACTTCGTCCGAATAGGACTGATCGTCTTTCTGGCTGGCGCCAGAAAAAGGATAGGTGATGGCGGAGCTAAAGCCAGCCGCAGCTACCCTAGCTTTATTTTCGCTAGGCATGCTGCTCCTCAAAAATTCTCTGCTGACGTTCGGAAACGCAGCCTGAAGAATCTCTGAGTCGAGGTCGACGGTGAGGTCGGCCTTGGCCTGGTTTAACTCTTCCTCGGTGAGGCTGTCGGAAGCGATCGCTTCCCTAGTATTTTGAACGAAATAAGTATTTTTCGCCCATACTACTATGCCCATGACAGCCATGATCACTGCCATGGCTATCAATATCTTATTTAACGGGCTGACGCTCTTTCTCTTTTTATTCATTTTTCTCTCCTTTCCCCTCTAAGGGAGATTTTTATATGATGCCTAACTGCTTAAGTAAAAAATAACCAGCAGCTAGACAAACAACGATAAGTACCAAAGTCAAAACTCTCGAAGGAGTGATGACTGCTTTTGCAGCTTCAAGCATGGCGCTATTAGCTGCAGTTTCTATATCTTCATCTTCATCTTCGTCTTCAACTGCCTTCCCTCGAAGGAAATGCAATATTCCAACGATGAGAAGACAGCAAGCGATAACCGCCAAAACAAGACTGAAAAACTCAAGCCTTGCTGGTGAATATGCAAAGTAACTACTGAGGGTAGTTACAGCTGTATAGCTCACCATCGACCAGCCGAGTTGTGGCTGACTGGGCGAAATGGCTAATATATATGTTAGAGCAGCGACCCCAACACAATACACTATCGCCGAGAACCACTGGCTACCAGGAATAAACCTGGCAACCAAATACGGTAAGCCAGTGAACAAGAAAACCATAACTATTATAAGTCTGTGGAATTTCTTGCTCCTGAGCGGGGCTGCTTCATCTCCGCTCTCTCTGGCATTTCTGAAAAGACCTATCTGCAGCTGCCTGGCTGCAAATAAGCCAACGATCATGTAAACAAATAAAAAAAATATATTGTTCATATTCCCTCCTTGGGATCTTCCGCTTTGTGCGGTTGGATTTTAAGGAGGACATGACGCCTCCCTAAAATAGGTTGAGGCGCCGATTAGGCGTCAGTTACATCTATATAAACAGGTTCTTATTTGAACCTGGGATGATTCGGTTTTTAATGGTCGTCATTGTTGGTAACGGGGGTTAAGCCGTTCCTCAGACTGCTGTGATTATACTATATATTCTATAAAATGTCAATGGTTATACAATAGAAGTGCTTATGCTTGCAAGTTGTGTGAAAAGAGGTGGTAAAAATGAGTAAAATACAGCGGTGGGTTGGGGTTTTATGGAGTTTTTGGCGTGAAAAATCCCCCTCAAAACGAGGGGGCAAGAGATAAAAGAAGTTACTGAGCCGAGGTGTCTTTAGAGGATTTCTGCTCATTAAAGAGCTTCTTTTCCTCTTCTGTTGCTTCACGGGTGGAAATGGTATTGCCATCTTTTACCTTTGAGACGAAGATCGCTTCTCTAACCACAGCTCCTGGTCTTGCCAGGATGAAGCTCAATGCTTTCTCCTGGGAGACAAACATCGGGTCCATTCCTTCATAAGACACGAGGTAGCCAGGATGCACTCGCTCCTCAGCGCCGCGGTCGGCAAGGTTGTTGGTCGTGCTGGCCAGTAAGTCGGGGTTCTTGGCGAACCCTTCTTCCAATAGTTGGAGCAGACGATCAGATACTACTCCGGTATGGAAGAATCTGTCAAGATCTTGACCGGCCTGTAGTGAGCCACTGTAGGCTGCCAAGACCTCAGACTCCGCCTCTTCAGATTCCTCAGAAGGATTCTGAGTTGCGACCTGAGCTGTCTTATCTTCGTCACCTTTCTGGGTTGGCTTCTTTGGTTTTGGAGCTTCAAGTTTCTCAACCTCTTCAAAGTCCTCATCATCGAGGTCTTTGTCAAAACCGAACACGTTTCTTTTTAAGCTGTCAAAGACTTCCCCCCAGCCTGTTTCTTCTTTCTTTTTGGACATAATTGCCCCCTTTCTGACGCTGTTGCGTCCAAAAATATCCTAAACTCTTTACAAGAGCCTCTACCAAACTATTTAGTAGACGTGATTATAATACTATAATATAAGCTTTTTGTCAATAGCATATTATGGTTTATACCTCTGGTAATTTAGACTTGTCAAGGGCGATGATTTAAAGAATTTTCTTTATGGTTATGATAAGATAAAGATATGGGATACGACTTTGCATTAAATGACCAAGAGCTTGCGCGATCTTTTTCGTTGCGAGACAATAATCGCGATGAGTTTTTTCATTCTTCTGGCTATGCTGATGCACAAAATTCGGGAAAAATTGGAGCGGCTTCTTTGGGAAAAACAGTGGCGGAGCGACAAGACTTGAATGAGAGTCGTCGTTTTGTGCGAGGTTATGAAAATGCGGGATTAAATTCCCAGATTTCGATCACACGAGAGCGAACTAGAGGAATATTTGACCGTGAACGCACGACTGGGGATATTCTAGGAAATAATGGCGCGCAGCCTGCCGATGGGAGCGAGAGACGGCTTGGAGAGGGGGGGACTGGTCGTTCTATGGACACTGGTACGAAAAATACTGGAGAGACCGGAGGATATCGATATCATGAAGATTTGGCGCGAAGACAAGAAGCGGTGCAGGGAGCGACTTCACGAGAAGGGGTAGCAAATGGATCTGCTGGGATGACTAACTATCGAGATTATACCGCTGCTGCTAAGCAAAATTTTAGTCAAAGGCAATCGCGAGATGGGGGTATTATCGGGAGTGGGGGTGGATATAGTAGGGGATATGAGGGAAGTTATGGTGGAAATGGAACTGATTCAGGGCAAAACGGTCGATATGGTGTGAGTGGATCGCGTGGTGGGAGTGGATATGGCGGAAGTAGTATCGCAAAAAGCTTCAAACCAGATTTTGGAATGAAATTTGGATCTGACGGAAAATAGAGCTTGAGATTATTAGTAGGATTCAATTCGTCAAGAAAATAGCGGTAGATCTCCTTGTAAGGCGATTTTAGATCTGGTATAATAACTGTGCTGGATCTATAGTCTAGTGAATTTTTACAATTTGGTGGGAATAGCTCAGTTGGTTAGAGCGTCTGATTGTGGTCCAGAAGGTCGTCGGTTCAATTCCGATTTCCCACCCCATGTTTTATTATTGAATTTAGAATTCAGTTTTTATCTTTTGACAAGTAAACGTGGTTGGAATAAAATTAATTGTAAGATTTTGCGAGTGTAGTACAACGGTCAGTATACAAGTTTTCCAAACTTGGGACGAGAGTTCGATTCTCTCCACTCGCACCAGAACATAAGAAGAAAGAGTATTTGTACTCTTTATTTTTATGTTTACCTATACAAGAAAGACCGCGAAACAGGATTACTCGCACAAGTATTAACGATCTCTTAGGAGACATTTTCATATATTGAGAAGAGATGCGGATCAAAAGCCGTTAAAATATACTCTTAAAATGCCGTTATTAAACTTTTGTTGCTGATATTAATTATTACAAGAATCGTTCACACTGTTTTTTACGCCACTTATCTGTAGAATTTGATGATAATGTTGATGTCCTGGCTCATCATCTAAAACTTGAAATACCTCACAGGACTCTATTTTTAGTGTTGTGTTATTAAAGATTTTTCTAATTTTTTCTGGCGTATATTTATTTTTAGCAATCTTGTCAGTTTCGTCAAATGTATGCAGAAAGAATCTACCACTGTTCTTTAGATTATTTTCTATAGTATTAACTAAAGCTTCTGGATATTGTAACTTTTGAATTACATAATTGGAATACACCAAATCATATGGCGCATTTTTTGACAGATAAAAATTATTTAAATCTGTTCCGGTTATAATATCTACACCGTCACACTCCCATCCAAGTTTTTTAGCCCCTCAACATCGACTCCATCCCCACAGCCTAAAATCTAAAGCTTTACCATTGTTAGGAAAATATTGTATTACGAATTGTTTTAATTCTGGATTCATATGATGTATTATACAATAAAAAGACCCCGGAAATTAAAATCCGAGGTCGGTTTTTTATATCCAACATTCAGGGTCTTCGCCCATAATATCACCACTGTAAGATAGTGCTCTAGCACGACACCCACAGCATGAGTACTTTTTTACACAATTTGAACATTTTCCATGAAGATTCATATCAAGAAAAGCTTTTGTTATTTCATTATTTTGATATTTTTCAGCGATTTCTTCAACTGTGAGATCAAACGTATTCATCATCGGGATATCTAAAAGCGAACACGGTGTCATCATTCCATCAGAATTTACATTAAATGAAACGGTTGCGGCTGGGCAGCCATCCATTACTATTTCCGATTTTGATGTGGGTTCATCACTTGTTCCTCTTATTAAACACTTTAGAGGATCGTTTGTAGTAACATTGATATGAGGATATTCTTTTTTGAGACGATAGATATTTTCGAGAAAATGTCTCTTTTGACTACTTGTCATCCACATTCCGTTATTGATTTTTGCTTTACCGGAATAGATTACTGATGTAAAGCTGACCCGTTTACATCCCAATTGATCTGCTAAAGCAGCCTGTGCTGACATTTCATCAATAGTGTCTGGCATGACAACGGTTTTCATAGAAGGAATAAGTTTTTTACTTTCCCTAGACGCTATCATCTTTAAAGCACTCGTAGCTTTCGTAAAAGCACCCTTGTGTTTACGAAAAGTGTCATGATCATCGGGTTTTGTCGAGTCGACACTAATCGACAACATCAGTCTTTCGAAATTCAATGACTCAAAGAAATCAAGTAAATCATCCGTTATTAACGATCCATTTGGGAAGATTTGTCAAGGACATAAACAAAATTTTTTTGATAAATTTATATCTTCTCTGTTTCTCTCTTGATTAGCTTTAGTATTTTATCCTTGTATGTTTCCCCTGTACCTTGCTTGAAATGTAAGTTTACGGTGTATTTTGTTTTTCCAATATCCATTATTAACTGTTTATGTTGTGGTTCTTTTATTACTCTTTTTTCTTCTTCCATGTGTCCTCCTTTCCGTTTTTAAGCAAAGAAAAAACAGCAAACCTTTTTGATTTACTGCTTTCGTGTTAGCTTTTATTGAATTGTTAGTTTAGCAAGCTAAAAATATCCTACTTGCAATACTCTTTTATTTTATCGGCATATTCAGTCAAAAGATTCTTTGAATAAATTTTTTCATTTCTTGAATTTCTGACTTCTTTCCAAAGAATAGAAGCTACTTTTAATTTGTTTGAGTAATTGCAACTATTTTCGTCTGCACAGAAATCCTTTAAAAATTGATTCCATTGACAAACCGAATTATCATACTTGGCATAATCTGATTTCCCATAATAAACCTTTAGCATATCTTGAATTGTAAAACTCAAATCATTTTCTCTTTTTACTTTTCTCCAAACTGTTGCCATATCAGCAGTAAATTTAAATGGTGAGATACCTGTTAAAACAGTGAAATATTCTCTGAACTTTGCATTAAAAGAAAAACCACATTCAAGTAATGGTGTATCTAAAGTAATATTTTCCACTTGCTTCTTTTCATTTTTTATTGATGATTTTTTAATCAAATTGCCCTTAAAGTATTGCTCAATAATATAATTGAGTTCCTGTTTTGTGCCTCTATATTCTAATCCTAATGACTTACATATCTGTGAAAGTTCTTCACGATACCAATAGTATTTAGTAAATTCATCAAACGATGTAATTTTGTCAAACTCAGGTCTACTTTCCATCAATATTTTATCTCCTCAAAACCAATTTACTTTTTCATCTCTAAATAATGGTGTTTCACTCTCTTTGTAAGGATTGTAGTTGTTACAATTACAACCAAACTCTTTCAACGCTTTTATCTTATTATCGGCTGTCCAAACAATCAAAGAGATACCGTCAAATTCTTCAACTTTCCCCTCATTCATTTTATTTTTGAAGTGCCATTCTACAATAGTTTGATTATCCTTATGAAAAAATTGCTTTATATCCCACGCAAGAACTTTTCCTCTTGTATTCCACTCATTAAACCAGTGCTTTACTGTTTGCCGATTTTCATACTTAGGACACCAACTCTCAATATAAATCACATCATCCAAAAAAATATCATCTATTCCTAAGTCTTGTTGTGTAAGCCACATATCAAACCATAAACGAATGATTTTCTCTCTTTCATCCATGAATTTAAGCACCTCCAAAATCAAATACTTGTTTAATATTATACCATTTTTTCGCTTGATTTTATAGGTCTAACTCGTTCCATTTTACCTGTGTTAGTTGCTTTGAATGTTCCTGTAACTGTTCAATACAAGTCTTAACTTTTTCAGC